>ERZ869909.2-NODE-2-length-486465-cov-8.715863_pt1 | contig 486465 bp, 431 predicted proteins | sample MGYA00520892_ERZ869909 | MGnify/ENA primary metagenome ERZ869909 (study PRJEB32215, sample SAMEA104723947) | bioreactor metagenome | biome: bioreactor; feature: anaerobic bioreactor; material: water | place: China | collected 2015-03-12 ... | reverse complement strand
CGACAAACTCAAGAACGAAGCCAAGGTGATCTGAACATGAGCATTCTGGTTATTGCCGAACACAACAACGCCGCGCTGAACGCCGCGACCCTGAACACTGTGGCTGCCGCCCAGGCCATCGGTGGCGACATCCACGTGCTGGTAGCCGGTCAAGGCTGTGGCGCCGCGGCTGAAGCCGCCGCCAAGGTCGCCGGTGTAAGCAAGGTCCTGGTTGCCGACAACGCCGCCTACGCTCATCAACTGCCGGAAAACCTGGCACTGCTGATTGCCGAAGTCGGCAAGGGCTACGGCCACATCCTGGCCCCGGCCAGCACCAACGGCAAGAACTACGCCCCGCGCGTAGCCGCGCTGCTGGACGTCGATCAGATCTCCGAGATCATCGCAGTAGAAAGCGCCGACACCTTCAAGCGCCCGATCTACGCCGGTAACGCGATTGCCACCGTGCAGTCCAGCGCCGCGATCAAGGTCATCACCGTCCGCGCCACCGGCTTTGACGCCGTGGCCGCCGAAGGTGGCAGCGCCGCCGTAGAAGCGGTTGCCAGCGCCACTGACGCCGGCATCTCGGCCTTCGTTGGCGAAGAGCTGGCCAAGTCTGACCGTCCTGAGCTGGCCGGTGCCAAGATCGTCATTTCTGGCGGCCGTGGCATGCAGAATGGCGACAACTTCGAAATGCTCTACAAGCTGGCCGACAAGCTCGGCGCGGCAGTAGGCGCCTCGCGTGCCGCCGTGGACGCCGGCTTCGTGCCGAACGACATGCAGGTTGGCCAGACCGGCAAGATCGTTGCCCCGCAGCTGTACGTGGCGGTCGGCATCAGCGGTGCGATCCAGCACCTGGCCGGTATGAAAGACTCCAAGGTGATCGTCGCGATCAACAAGGACGAAGAAGCCCCGATCTTCCAGGTTGCCGACTACGGTCTGGTCGCTGACCTGTTCGAGGCGGTACCGGAGCTGGAAGGCAAGCTGTAAGCCTCAGGCTGCAAGTACGACGAAAACCCCGGCCTGGTGCCGGGGTTTTTGTTTTCTGGGTTCTCTGTCGCCGCTATGGATTGCCACGGGCCTGCGGCCCTCGCAATGACGAGGGGCGGGCTGTGTGGGGGGATTACGGGCACAGTGGGTGCGACCGCCCCGCAATCGTTATTGCGAGGAACAGGGGGCGGCCATCCGCCGACGTAGCAATCCAGACGCACGCTGTGGATTGCCACGGGCCTGTGGCCCTCGCAATGACGATGGGTGGGCTGTGTGGGGGTGATTGCGGGTACAGTGGGTGCGGCTGTCTCACAAACCATTGCGAAATGCACGAAGTACGCCCCCACGCAGCTGTCATGCGAAAGCACCGAGTCCGCCCGACCACAATCGCCATTGCGAAACACCCAGAGCACGCCCCACCCTCAACTGCCACTGCGAAACGCACGAAGTATTCCTCACCCTCAACCGTCATTACGAAAACACGGAGTACGCACCCACCTCAACCGTCATTGCGAGGGCCGTAGGCCCGTGGCAATCCAGGCGTGGGTTGTGGATTGCCACGGGCCTCGCAATGACGAGAGGGTGGGTTGAGAGATCAGCCTTGTGCCCACTCCTGTTCCTGCAGGGCTCGCCAGAGAATCTTGCCGGTTGGTGATTTGGGCAGGGCGCTGACGAACTCCACCAGTTTGGGGCATTTGTAGGCCGACATGTTGTCCTGGCACCAGGTGATGATCTCCTCGGCGCTGGCCTGTTGGCCGGCTGCCAGCACAATTACCGCCTTGGCGGTTTCCCCGCGCCGGGCATCCGGGGCTGAGATGACGCAAACCTCCTGTACGGCGGGGTGACCGTAGAGCAGTGCTTCGACCTCGGCCGGCCAGACCTTGTATCCAGATGCATTGATCATCCGTTTGACCCGGTCAACCAGGAAGAAATAGCCCTGCTCATCGTAATAACCCAAATCGCCGGTCCGGAAGAAGCGCTTGCCATCCAGTTCAATGAAGGCCTCGGCGGTCGCATCGGGGCGATTCCAGTAGCCCTGGAATACCTGCTCACCATGGATGACGATCTCTCCGGTCACTCCAGGCCCCACTTCCTTCAAGGTCTCAAGGCTGACCACACGGGAGTCTACGCCGATGATCGGAATACCCAGACACTGTGGTTTGGGAGCGTGGTAAGGATTCATGTGAGTGGCGCTGATGGTTTCCGACAGACCATAGCCTTCGGCGTATTCCAGCCCGGTCTTGAGCTTGAGTTTTTCCGCCACTGCGACCGGCATGGCGGCGCCGCCGCCACCAATCGCCTTGAGGCTGCTGATATCGTATTGGTCGATCTGCGGATCAGAGAGCAGGTCGACCACCATGGTCGAAATGTTGCGCCAACTGGTAATGCCATGGCGCTGGATAAGCTGGGCAGCAGCCTTGCGATCCCAGCGAGTCATCACTACCTGGGTGCCACCGATATAGATCGAGCAGTTCATGCAGACCTGCATCCCGGTGACATGGAACATGGGGACCGATACGAGCTGCACGCTGTCATGTTGGGCATTGCCCCAGACCGAGCAATACACGGTGGTAGCCATGACGCTGTGGTGGGTATGCACACACCCCTTGGGATTGCCGGTAGTGCCTGAACTGTAGGGAATGACGCAAAGATCGTCCGGGCCGGCAGTCAAGGGCCCCGGCTGATGCTTGGCGGCTAATGCCTGCTGCCAGGCAGTGAGACCCGGCAGTTCGGGAATTTCGCTGGCGAGCTGGACCGCCTCGGGCAAATCGATCCCGTCGCATTCGCCGGCATATTCGCTATAGGCGCTGACGACGACTTCACGCAGCCCATGCTGACCGACCAGCGGGGCGATGTTCTCCAGCAGTTCCAGGCCGCACAGCGCCACTTCGGCCCGGGTATCCTCCAGCAAATACTCCAGCTCGGCCTTGCGGTTCATAGGGTTGACCGGTACCACCACCGCGTTGGCCCGCAAGATCGCATAGAACCCGATGACGAACTGCGGGCTGTTCTGCATGTACAGCAGCACCCGATCTCCGGCCTTAACACCAGCCTGCTGCAGATGGCCAGCCAGCGCCTCGGCCTGCTGATGCAGTTCGCGGTAGCTCAGTGCAGCGCCGTAGTAGATGATCGCCGGATGTTCCGGGTAGCGCAGGGCTGACACGCTGAGATTGCTGTACAAGCCGGTAGCGGGCAGTTCAAGAAAGTGCGGGACGGACTCGGGCCAGACGGCGTAATGGCGGTCGAACATGGGGCTGGGGCTCCTCTGCTGGTTGTGCGGGCAGACTACGCCGACAAGCGTCAGGACAGAACGAACAACAATGCTGGTGTTAACCCGGCATAAGGGCGGCGAAGCGAGTGGTGCGAGTGGGCAGGCTTGCTGCTCAAGTAGCAGGGCTTTAGTGCAAAAGTGGAGTTAAAGAGCAATGAATGGCGTGGGACAGTGACCTGAATAAATCCAATAACAGGGAGGTCCCGTGAAAGAGAGTGAACTCTGTCGCCATCTATTGGGTGTAGAGGCACCTTGGGATGTTTGCCGTATCCGTATCGATACCTATGCCAAGGAACTGCACGCCTACCTGAGTACCACTAAAAGCGGCTGGTTCGGCCGCTACCTGCCTGACAAACCCCGTGCGCGCTGGCGACATACCAACGTTGGTGGCTATCGTACCTTCATTCACGCTGACCTGAGCGAAGCACCGGCTTACCCTACGCCGCCGGCGTTCATTGGTGCTCCGGGCAACGATTTCACCCAGGGTTTGGCCCATAACGTGATTCGCTGCCTGCAGGCGGGGCTGCGTTATCGTGAAGTCTGCGAATTGCTTGAAATCGACATTCACCTGGCCTGGCAGATCAAGCATGCCATCAGTGGCATTGAGTCCGGGGGCGGCGCGATGGCGCTTGATGAGGCTGATGCCCAGAGTGGCATCCCGCCAAGTCACCATCCCATCTGGACTCGGCTGCTGGAAAGCAGCGATGTCTGCCAGATCCGCCTGCTGAGTCTGAAACTATTGCTGTCGCGTGCCCGGCAGGACTTCTCCAGACTTTCGGATGACGAGGTTAAAGCAATAAAAATCAATGAAGTACGCCGGTTTTTTATAAAACATGAGAAGCAGTTGACCAGTGAAATCGCGCAGTTGAACGCGGCCTGCCAGCAGGGGGACGGGCGATGAAGCGCACCAGCCAGCTGATGAGTGTCGTCGAGGCCTCGCAATTGATCGAGCAGGGTGCCAGTCTGGTGATTGCCGGGAGTGCCGAGAGTCTCGAACGGTTACCTGCGGGCAACTGGATTGGGGGTACCACGCCATATTTCATGACCGAGGCTGGAGGGCTCTGCGACCAGCAACAGGTATTCGTACAAGCGCTGGGACTGCCGGTCGCTCGAATCGCCAGCTATGACCGTGAGCAGTTGCCGCACGTGCTGGAGGATGCTCCGGAGCACGGTTTGACTCTGTTGATTCTACCGGCCGCCAGTCAGGTGCTGGAGGACTATGCACAGCAGGCCCCGGACTATGCCGACATGTTCATCAAGCCAGTCGCTGGCTGGGTAGCCGGGATGCATCTGGATCAGGTTGGGCAGGCCCGCGCGATGGTATACAACGGTCAGGAAGGGCGCTCATACGCTGATCAGGCTGTCGCTCTGCATTGCCCGTTGCCCGAGAACCTTCTGGCGCATATCGAGATCGTCAATTTGTTTCAGCCTGGCAGTGGGCCGGTACTGCGCTTCGGGGAAACCGGGTTCTCTGCGACAGATTGTCTGGTGGACGGCCAACCTGCCAACCTGGCGAGCCTGATTCGTGAGCGGCAAATCGATACCCGCGTGCCATTGGTGGCCGACTATTGCGGGGCGCTGATCAATGTCAGTGTGCAGGCAGTCGATGAACATAAGGTGCAGTTCTACGCGCCAGTGTTTGCAGGGATTGATTACCGTTTTTCCGAACCGCTGGAGGATTATCCGAGCCAGTTCATTGAGGCATTGCCAGCGCAGGAGGGCGAGATGCTGCTGGGCTGCAACTGCATTCTCAATTACCTGTACTCGCAACTTGAGGGGCGCTGCACCGGGGATTTGACCGGGCCTATCACCTTTGGCGAGGTTGCCTATCAATTGCTCAATCAGACCGCTGTGCGGATTAGTCTGATCGAGAACTGAACGGCCCGATTACATGCTGGCGCTTCGGGCTTGGCGCAGGCGCCGCCAGTGGCCGAGACAGGTATTGAGCTGGGCGAGGGTGTTAATGCCCTTGGCTCGGGCCTTGCTGAGCAGAATCAGGGTCAATTCGGCAGTAGCCAGGGCGTCAGCGGCGGCGTTATGCCGCTGGCTGATGCTCAGACCGAAATAGTTCAGCCACTCGTCAAGACCACCACGTCCCACCCGAGCTTCCGGGCAGAGCATTGGTGCCAGTTCAGCCACGTCAATGAACTTGTGGCTCAGGCGGTAGCCCAGATCCTGGCGCAGACCGCGGCTCAGCATGCGCTGGTCGAAGGCGGCATGAAAGGCCAGGAAAACACTTTCGCCGGCGAACTCAACGAAATCGAGCAGGGCGTCTTCAGCTTCCATACCCTGTTCAATCTCGCTGGGCGCGATACCGTGAATCAAGACGCTCTCGGTCACCTGATGATTGGCCCGATAGAGCGTGCACTCGTACTGGCTGCCCATATCGATGGCGCCCTGTTCGATCACCACCGCACCGATCGACAGGATCTGGTCGCGCTGGACGTTAAGCCCGCTGGTTTCCAGATCGACCACCACCAGACGGGTTTGACTCAGTGGCGTGTCATCCAGTGGCTGGGGAGGGGGCAGGGCTTCGCGCCGGGCACGTTGCTCCGGGGTCAGTTGACAGGGACGCAGGCGGGGAAACCAGGCAAGTGGGCTCATAGCTGATACCTCAGGGCCAGACTTGATTGCAGACGTTTGGCCTGGCGGAAGGATTCTCTGAGAATACGCCGATCCAAATGGTTGAGCGTGTCTGGATCGACCCGGTTGCTGAAAGGCAGTTGATCGCGATCCTGACGCTGATGCTGCTGCATCCGAATCAACTGAATGAAGTGATAGGCCTCTTCGTAGGCATCAGCATCCTTGGCATCGATTACCCCCTGGTCGCGCAACTGGCGAAAGCGTTCGAGGGTGTTGCAGTCGCTGATGCCGTGGGAGAGGGCCAGGATTCTGGCACCATCGACGAAGGGAACCAGCCCTTCGGTCTTCAGGTCCAGCGTGTCTTTGTCGGCCCCTTTGCGGGCCACCACGAAGTCCCTGAACCGGCCAATAGGGGGGCGGCTGAGCATTGCATGCTGAGCCAGCATGTGCTGGAACAGGTCATTGGCTGCGACCTTATTCAGCACCTCATCGAACATGTTTTCAGCTCCTGCTGCCTCACCCCAGATCACCCGGAAGTCGAAGTAGATCGATGACGCCAGCAAGTTGTCCGGGGTCGCAGAGCGGATCAGTTTATCGAACCGGGCGGCCCATTCATCGCGCGACAGGCACAGCTCCGGGTTGCTGGCCATGATGTTGCCCTTGCACAGGGTAAAACCGCATTCGGCCAGGCCCTTGTTGATGCGCATGGCCAGCGGCAAGAGCCTGGAGCGAATCTCGGCAGCTTCGACTGATGAGGCGGCCTCGAACAGAATGCCGTTGTCTTGATCGGTGTGCAGGGTCTGTTCCCGGCGTCCTTCGCTGCCAAAACTCAGCCAGGTAAAGGGTACGCCAGGATCGCCCATTTCCTCGATGCACAGCTCGATTACCCGGCATACGGTGTGATCGTTGAGCAGGGTGATAATGTGGGTGATCTGGGTTGAACTGGCACCATGGGCCAGCATGTTCTCGACCAAGTGGCGAATGTCAGTACGCAGGGCTGCCAATGTGCCGATCCGGCTGGCTTGGCGGATGGTGCGCGCGAGGTGAACCAGATCGACCCGCTGCAGGGAAAACAGATCGCGCTCTGACACTACCCCGACCAACCGTTCATGCTCGACCACGCAGATATGCGCGATATGCTTGCCGGTCATGGCGATGGCTGCATCGAAGGCTGAGTCGGACGGATGCAAGTAGAAAGGCCTGGGGGTCATGACCTGTTCAATCGGCGCATGCATTTCAACCGCGCCATCGGCCACGACCCGGCGCAGGTCGCGCAGGGTAAAGATGCCCAGCAGGCGCTGCTGGGTGTCGACCACCACGATGCTGCCAACGCTGGCTTCGTGCATATGGTGTACGGCTTCGCGGATTGGGGTGTCAGGGCTGCAGGTTACCGGGTTGCGCACGGCCAGATCGCCCAAGCGGCTATCCAGTGAGTACTGAGCGCCCAGGGTTTCAGCGGCCTGAAGCTGGGCCTGTTGGTTGACCTGGTCGAGCAGACTGCTGACTCCGCGCAGGGCAAAGTCACGGAAGCTGGGCGACATGGCGAACAGTCGCACGAACTCGGCGCGGGGCAAAGCCAGGCAAAAGGTATCCTGGCCGGCAAGATGTTCGGTCCGGGTGGCCCGTTCGCCAATCAGCGCGGCCAGCGGGAAACATTCGCCGACACTGATCTCGAAAGTGGTTTCCGGGGTTTGCTGGCCAGCAATCATGCGCTCGCCACGAATCAGCCCCTGCTTGACGATATAGAAGTGCTGTACCGGGCCATCCTGCGGGCGAATGATGGCCTCGCCCTCGGCGTAGAAACGCAGCTGGCAATGCTCAACCAGATAGGCCAGGTGGCTGGTCTCCATCTGGTTGAAGGGCGGATAATTGAGCAGAAACGTCATGGTGCCATGCACGTTCTGCAGTACTGCAGCTTTACCCGCCAGGGCAAACGCATCTTCCTTCGTCATGACCGTAGGCCTTTATTGTATAGGGTCAGTGTGCGCTACCAATGGCGGGTTTCACATCCGACGTAAGTCTAGTTCCCTTAAAAAGCGTGGGGTTTAATCTGCCGTAATACAAAAACAATCAGGCATGACACCCCTATGACCCGCACATCAAACTATCAGCATGATTATCTTCAGGCCTTGGAACAACCGGAAATGTTCTGGGCCGAACAGGCCGCCACTCTAAATTGGCAGACGCCGCCGCAAACCATTCTGGAGCCCGGTGCGGACGGCTATTACCGCTGGTTCCCCGACGGGCGCCTGAATACCGCCTGGCTGGCGCTTGACGCCCAGGTCGCCGCGGGTCGGGGTGAACAAGCGGCATTGATCTATGACTCGCCGGTTACAGGCGCCCGCGAACACATCAGCTATAGGCAACTGACCGAACGGGTCGCCCGCTGTGCCGGCATGTTGCGCGGGTTGGGGGTAGGGCGCGGGGACCGGGTGATCATCTATATGCCGATGGTGCCTGAGGCGGTTGTCGCCATGCTCGGCTGTGCACGCCTGGGGGCAGTACATTGTGTGGTATTTGGCGGTTTTGCCGCCCACGAGCTGGCCGTTCGGATCGATGACGCCCAGGCCGATGTAGTGATTACCGCATCCTGCGGCATCGAGGTGGACAAGGTTCTGGCCTACAAACCGCTGGTTGATGCGGCGATCACCGAAGCCCGGCATACCGTCAAGCACTGTGTGGTATTGCAGCGCCCGCAATGTCAGGCTGAACTCTACCAGGATCGAGATCTGGACTGGCGCCAGGCTATGGCCAATGCCGAACCAGTGGAAGCGGTCGCTGTCGCCGCCACCGACCCACTATATATCCTCTATACCTCCGGTACGACCGGCAAACCCAAGGGCGTTGTGCGCGACCACGGCGGTCATGCGGTAGCCATGCGCTACAGCATGGAGGCGGTGTATGGAATGCAGCCCGGAGACGTGTTCTGGGCCGCCTCGGATGTGGGCTGGGTCGTGGGGCATTCCTATATTGTTTATGGGCCCTTGCTCAGTGGCTGCACCAGCGTTCTGTACGAAGGCAAACCGGTACGCACCCCGGATGCCGGCGGCTTCTGGCGAGTCTGTGCCGAACATAAGGTCAAGGCGCTTTTTGCCGCGCCGACGGCATTCCGGGCAATCCGCAAGGAAGACCCGGACGCGGATCTGGCCAAACAATATGACCTGTCGCACCTGCAACGGCTGTTCCTGGCTGGCGAACGTCTTGATCCGCCAACCTGGGCCTGGCTGGAACAGCACTTCCAGCGCCCAATTATCGATCACTGGTGGCAGACCGAGACCGGCTGGGCGATTGCTGCCAACCCTGCGGGCTATGAACTGCAACAAGCCAAACCGGGCTCGGCAACCTGGCCGATGCCAGGCTTTCAGCTTAGTGTGCTTGATGATGACGGTCAGCCGGTGCCTGCCGGCGTACAGGGCAATATCGCGCTCAAGCTACCGTTGCCGCCGGGCTGTCTGAGCGGTATCTGGGGTAACCCGCAACGTTTCCGTGACGGCTATCTGAGTCACTTCCCTGGTTTCTATCAGTCCGGGGATGCCGGTTATCTGGATGAAGACGGCTATGTCTTCGTCATGGGGCGTACCGATGACATCATCAATGTTGCCGGTCACCGGCTTTCCACCGGCGAGATGGAGGAGGTACTCGGCGCCCATCCGGCGGTGGCCGAATGTGCGGTGATTGGTGTGCCGGATGAACTCAAGGGCGAATTGCCGTTGGGGTTGGTCGTGCTTAAAAATGGCGTCGAGCTGCAAGAGCCACAGCTTTGCGCCGAGCTGTCCGCACTGGTCCGCCGCGATATCGGCGCACTTGCCTGCTTTAATCGTGCTTTGGTGGTCACGCGTCTGCCGAAAACCCGCTCGGGCAAGATTCTGCGTCGGATCATGCGGCAGATGGCCGCGGGGCAGAGCTTCCAGATACCGTCTACCATCGATGACCCTGCCTGCCTGGATGAGTTGGCCAATCAGTTAGGGGCGTTGAATAGAGCCTGAGCAGTACCGGCAAAGAAAAGCAGCCACATGAAGTGATAAGGCCATCACAATGCCACTAAAAACCGGGGCTTATCGCCTTTTTCCTGGTTCCGGAACCGTTTCACAATTCAGGGTGATTTGCTAAGGTGTGGACTTGTGAATAACGGAGTGGATACCACTCCACTTGCCTGGTTGCCGGAGCCAGTCAGGGAATAACAAGGCTTTCCGGCAGCATTGAGTGCAAGGGGTCACAATTGATCAAGGTACTGGTGGTCGACGACCATGATCTCGTCCGCATGGGCATTAGTCGTATGCTGGGCGATGTGCCGGGTCTGGCAGTAGTAGGTGAGGCGGAGAGTGGGGAGCGAGCGGTTTCCCTGGCTAGGTCACTCAAGCCCGACGTAGTGCTCATGGATGTGCGTATGCCGGGAATTGGCGGCCTGGAAGCCACCCGAAAACTGGTCCAGCACGACAAGCATCTTAAGGTCATCGCGGTAACGGTATGCGACGAGGAACCTTTCCCCACCCGCCTGATGCAGGCTGGGGCGGCCGGCTACGTCACCAAGGGGGCGGCGCTGGAAGAAATGGTCAGCGCCATCCGTCAGGTGCACTCGGGCCAGCGTTACATCAGTCCGACGATTGCTCAGCAACTGGCGCTCAAGTCCTTTGCCCCGGCAACCGACTCGCCGTTTGACAGTTTGTCCGAGCGAGAAATCCAGATCGCCCTGATGATCGTCAGTTGCGAGAAAGTCCAGAGCATTTCCGACAAGCTGTGTCTCAGCCCGAAAACCGTGAATACCTATCGTTACCGCATTTTTGACAAGCTGGGCATCACTAGCGATGTCGAGCTGACCCTGCTGGCAGTACGCCATGGCATGGTCGATACCGACCGCGCATGAATCCAGTGGTGTTTGATGCCGCGGCCTTTCTGGCCACGGCAAGCAACAAGCCGGGCGTTTACCGGATGCTCGACGAGCAGGGCGAACTGCTCTATGTAGGTAAAGCCAAGAACCTCAAGAAACGCCTGTCCAGCTATTTTCGCAAAACCGGCCTGAGCCCCAAGACCGAGGCGCTGGTCGCGCGTATCCGGCAGATCGACACCACCATCACCGCCAATGAAACCGAGGCGTTGCTGCTGGAGCAGAGCCTGATCAAGCAGGTTCGCCCGCCGTACAACATCCTGCTGCGTGACGACAAGTCCTATCCCTATGTCTACCTGTCCAGTCAGGACGAATTTCCCCGGCTGGGGCTGCACCGTGGCGCGAAGAAGGCCAAGGGGCGCTATTTCGGGCCTTATCCGAGCGCCGGGGCAATCCGGGAAAGCCTTAACCTGCTGCAAAAGGCTTTTCAGGTGCGCCAGTGCGAGGACAGCTATTTCCGCAATCGCACCCGACCCTGTCTGCAATATCAGATCAAGCGCTGCAAAGGCCCGTGCGTCGGCTTGGTCGACCCGCAGGAATATGCTGAGGACGTGCGCCATTCGGTGATGTTTCTGGAAGGTCGCAGCAATGCCCTGGCCAGTGAGCTGAGCCAGAGTATGGAGCGGGCCGCCGAGCAGTTGGATTTCGAGCGTGCGGCTGAATTGCGTGACCAGATCGCGCTGCTGCGTCAGGTGCAGGACCAGCAGACCATGGATACCGAACAGGGCAACGTCGATATTGTTGCTGCTGCTGTGGCGCCCGGTGGCGCCTGCGTGCATGTGGTCATGGTGCGTCAGGGCAGGGTACTGGGCAGCAAGAACCATTTCCCACGGGTGCCGATCGAGCAGACGGCCGGGGAGGTGCTGGCGGCGTTTCTGCCACAGTACTATCTGGGTGTCAGCGAGCGTGAAGTGCCGGGTGAGATCATCGTCAATGCCGTGCATGACGACTTCCCGGTGATCATCGAAGCTTTAGCCCAGGCCCGCGGCTTTGGTGTCACCATCAGCCATCGGGTGCGCGGTACACGTAGCCGCTGGCAAGGCCTGGCGGTGACCAATGCCGAACAGGCCCTGGCCGGGATGCTCGCCAACCGCCAGCATGTGCAGGCACGTTTCGAAGCCTTGCAGGAAGCGCTGGGGCTGGATGAACCACCAACCCGGCTGGAGTGCTTCGATATCAGCCACTCCAGCGGCGAGGCGACGGTTGCCTCCTGCGTAGTGTTCGGCCCGGAAGGACCGCTGAAAAGCGATTATCGGCGCTACAACATCGAAGGGGTGACGGCTGGTGACGACTACGCCGCCATGCGCCAAGCCTTGAGCCGACGCTTCAGCAAACTCAAGGACGGCGAGGGCAAGATGCCCGATATCCTGCTGGTCGATGGTGGCAAGGGGCAAATGAGTATGGCCCTGGAGGTGATTCAGGAGCTGGCTATTCATGATCTGACCCTGCTCGGGGTGGCCAAGGGCGTAACGCGCAAGCCGGGGCTGGAAACTCTGTACCTCAACGACACCCACCATGAACTGGTGCTACCCGCACACTCGCCAGCGCTACACCTGATTCAGCACATACGCGATGAAGCTCACCGCTTTGCCATCACCGGACACCGTCAGCGGCGGGGCAAAGCCAGAACTACCTCCCCCCTGGAGGGGATAGCCGGAGTTGGGCCAAAGCGCCGCCGGGAACTGCTCAAGCATTTTGGGGGGCTACAGGCGCTGAATCGCGCCAGCGTGCAGGAAATTGCCAAAGTGCCGGGCATCAATAAAAAGTTGGCCGAACTGATTTATGCCACCTTGCACAGTGATTAGCCGGTAGTTTTTAACGCGGTATTACCGGCATAGGTAGTTTCTCGGCAGCCTGTTAGAATGCCTGCTTACTCAGCGTTGTAGATTGAACATGAATATCCCGAACATACTGACCGTGATGCGGGTGGTGTTGATCCCCATCTTCATTCTGCTGTACTACCTGCCGTTCCACTGGAGTTATCTGGGGGCTGCCATCATCTTCACCCTGGCCAGCGTAACCGACTGGCTGGATGGTTACCTGGCGCGCAGGCTGCAACAGAGCACACCCTTTGGCGCCTTTCTCGATCCGGTAGCCGACAAGTTGATGGTTGCGGTCGCCTTGATTCTGCTGGTTCAAAGCCATGGCAATTTCTGGATCACCGCTCCGGCGGTGGTCATCATCGGCCGCGAGATCGTGATTTCCGCATTGCGCGAATGGATGGCCGAGCTGGGAGCCAGAGCCCATGTGGCGGTTTCCAATCTTGGCAAGTACAAAACCGCAGCCCAGATGGTGGCGCTGGTGGTATTGCTGGCCAATCCGCCGGCACTGACCTATTGGGTGATTATCGGCTATGTGCTGCTGATGATTTCGGCTGTGCTGACGCTCTGGTCCATGATGGTCTACCTGAAGGCCGCCTGGCCTCACATGAGCATGGGCTCTGATCAAAAAAACGACAAATAACTTTTTTCGAATCAATGACTTGACAGCTTGGCGCAGATCGCTAGAATGAGCGCCATTGCAACGCGGGAATAGCTCAGTTGGTAGAGCACGACCTTGCCAAGGTCGGGGTCGCGAGTTCGAGTCTCGTTTCCCGCTCCAAATTGAAAAAAAGGGCCTTTTGGCCCTTTTTTCGTTTTCAATGCCATGCCGGCTTTCTCTTGCAGGATTCGATGCAGGGCCGTGGTCTACTTCACCACGGTCACTGGCCCATGGTCATCGCAATGGTCGCCATGGGGATGATGCAGGTGACCGTCCACCAAATAGTCGACATGATCTCCGTGAGGGACAGGTTCATGGCCACAACCAGGCCCGTGGATATGCCCAGCAGGATGCCCTCCACACTGATGGCCGGGGGTGCAGCGGTCCGGGTTTTCGTTCGTCACATCTAGTTGGTGTTCGTCGACGTGATCGCCGTGCATGTGGTGCAGATGACCATCGTGCAGATAATCGATATGACCGTCATGTTTGATCGCGGTGTGTCCGCACCCAGGGCGGTGTTGATGCTCGTGATCTGGATGCTGTTTGCAAGTACCCATGGTTTCCTCCTGATTAAACCAACAGAAAAGAAGGTTAGCGCTGTATGGCGTGGCGTTTAGCGACTCCGGGCTGCTTCGGTTGAACTGCTTTACATTTCCCGCGCTTTAAATTGTGGGACTTTATTACCTTCGACCGGTGGAATACTTCAATTCAGTATAGCGCTGAAATGACAGCTGGCTTGATAGTGCGCTTTGATGCAATCATTGTTATGTTATAACAATCCTGCCTTTGAGCTGAGAGGGCTTGGTGCAGCAAGGGGAGGGGCATCAGCGATGCAGGAGCAGCCTCAGGATTTATTTTGCCACAATGTTATGTTACAACATAACATTGTGGTTGTTATCAATAGTGCGCAAGCAGGAGAACCCATGGCCCTGACAGAAAGCCAGCAACGCGTATTCGAAGCGCTGAAGCAAGCTGACAGCCCGCTCAGTGCCTATGTGCTACTGGATTTATTGCGTGATCAAGGGTTCAGAGCGCCCATACAAGTGTACCGGGCGCTGGATAGGCTAGCTGAACACGGCTTGGTTCATCGCCTGGAAAGCCTGAATGCTTATGTTACGTGTGTACACCCGGAAGGCTGTCAGCAGGGGTTCAAGGCATTTGCCATCTGCGACAGTTGTGGGCACGTGGATGAGTTCACCGACAATGACCTGCGTCGCAGCCTGGGACGCTGGATGAAAAGCAATGCTTTTTCAATGAGCAGCTCCACTATCGAACTGCATGGCAGGTGCGCGACCTGCACAGCCCTAAAAGCTGACATGAAATGTGGGTAGCGGTCTGTTGACCAACAAGGGAATAGCCTTGGAGCCCAAATCCAAGCCGATCAGGTACATCCTGCTTCTCTCCTCTGACCCTGACATTTGTGCGTGCCCCATGCTTGATTTGGCTAGGCGCGCTTCTACTGGATTTTGAGCATGAATGCGCCACTAACCGATGTTTCTCTGACTGAACTCCCTCCAGCTTTGAGCCCTCTGGAATGGGTCGGCATGCAGAGCATTGATCTACCCGCCACGCTGGTCGAGTCCGGCTACGACCCTCAAACCGGGGAGGCAGAGACATGACGTCTTTGATTGTTCTGCACAACACGCTGGCTCGTGTGAAGGAGCCGCTTCGAACAGAGCACCCTGACCAAGTGACCATGTATGTCTGCGGACCAACCGTATACAACTATGCGCACATCGGTAACGCCCGGCCTGCTGTGGTGTTCGACGTGCTGGCGCGGTTGTTGCGAAACCACTACCGGAAGGTGGTCTATGCCCGTAACTTCACCGATGTGGACGATAAGATTAATTTCGCTGCGGCCGCCGAGGGCGTATCCATCGGCACGATCACCGCACGCTACATCGATGCCTACCATAAGGACATGCGGGCGCTGGGCGTACTGACGCCCGATCTTGAGCCGCGCGTTACCGAGCATATTCCGGAAATTATCGCGCTGATCGACACCTTGATCTCGCGCGGCCACGCTTATGTTGAGCAGGGTCATGTGCTGTTCCATGTGCCGTCCTATTCAGACTACGGCCGGCTGTCCGGGCGGCGCACCGAGGACATGCTCGCTGGAGCGCGAGTGGAAGTTGCACCCTACAAGCGCGACCCAATGGACTTCGTGCTTTGGAAGCCCTCGACGTCGGAGCAGCCCGGCTGGGACAGCCCTTGGGGGCGTGGCCGACCGGGCTGGCACGTCGAGTGCTCGGCCATGATTGACCGGCACCTGGGGCACACTATCGATATCCACGGCGGCGGTCAGGATCTGATTTTCCCACATCATGAGAACGAGATCGCCCAAGGCACCTGTGCCCACGGCGCCTTGTATTGCCGGACCTGGGTACACAACAGCTTCGTCACTGTTAATGGGCAGAAAATGTCCAAATCGCTTGGAAACGTTCTGCTGGTACGTGATCTGCTGGCACAGGCACCAGGCGAGGTGATCCGCCTGGCGCTGTTGTCTACGCATTATCGGCGCCCGCTGGACTGGAATGCCCAGCGCCTGGCAGCTGCGCGCCGGACCCTGGCGCGCTTCTACACCAGCCTGGAGAAGGTCGAATCCATAGTCGCTAAACCCGGGATCGCTCCTGACGATAGGGTGCTGGCGGCCTTACGCAACGACTTGAACGTGCCTGACGCCTTGGTATGCCTGCACAAGTTGTTGGAGATGCTGGATAACGCCGACACCGAGGACGCACGGGCGCAAGCCAAGGCACGTCTGATCTCGTCTGCCTCGCTACTTGGACTGCTGCAACAGGCACCTGGCATAGCACTGGCAAAGCTAAAGCAGACGGCGCCCAAACCTTCATTGAGTCTGGAGCACATCAAGGCGCTGGTAGCCGAGCGCGAACAGGCGCGCAAGCAGCGTGATTTCACCCGAGCTGATTTGCTGCGTGATGAACTGATCAGAGCCGGCGTGCAACTGCAGGACTTGCCACATGGCAGTAACTGGATCTTGGCCGAGGGGAAGGGGGATCAATGCTGATCCGCAATCTATTCGGGATGAGTGCATCCGTAAAGTTATCTGTGCTTTCTTGTTAGAGAAAATATTCCATGATCCGTAAGAATCCGCGCGGCGACCTGCCGCAAATCCATCCCAGCTCCTTCGTCGATCCGACCATCAGCCCGTCCGTCCGGCCCCTAGCCCTTACGCTGCCGGATGGCTCGCAGCGTACCTTCGATCACCCGGTAACTGCCGCCGCTGTGGCCGCCGCAATTGGCCCCAGCCTGGCAAAGAGCACATTGGCTGGCAAGGTGGATGGCCTGCTCGTGGATGCCTGCGACCTGATAGATCATGACGCGGTGTTGCAGATCATCACGCCCAGAGACAGTGAGGGATTGGAAATTATTCGCCATTCCTGCGCGCATCTACTGGGCCATGCAGTCAAACAGCTCTATCCGACAGCGAAGATGGTTATCGGCCCAGTCATCGATGATGGCTTTTATTACGACATCGCGTACGAGCGCTCCTTCACGCCCGAAGATCTGATGGCCATTGAGCAGCGGATGCGCGAGTTGATCGCCAAAGATTACGACGTCATCAAGAGGGTCTCCCCGCGCGATGAGGTCATCGCCATTTTCCGCGGCCGTGGTGAAGACTATAAGCTACGCCTGATCGAAGAAATGCCGGACGAGACCGCCATAGGGCTTTACCACCACGAGGAGTACGTGGACATGTGCCGTGGGCCGCATGTTCCCAATACTCGTTTCCTGAAACATTTCAAACTGACCAAACTGTCCGGCGCCTACTGGCGTGGTGATGCGCAGAACGAGCAGTTGCAGCGCATCTACGGTACCGCCTGGGCGGACAAGAAAGACTTGGAGGCCTACTTACAGCGCCTCGAGGAGGCTGAGAAGCGCGATCACCGCAAGATCGGGCGTGAACTGGATCTGTTTCACTTCCAGGAAGATGCGCCTGGCGCTGTGTTCTGGCACCCGCGTGGTTGGGTTTTGTTTCAGGAACTGATTGCCTACATGCGTCGCCGTCAGCAGCACGCCGGCTATGTAGAAGTGAATACTCCGGATGTGATGGACCGTAGTCTGTGGGAAATATCTGGCCATTGGCACAACTACCGCGACCACATGTTTACCACCAAGACCGAGGATGGGCGCTCGCTAGCGCTCAAGCCGATGAACTGCCCGGGCAGTGTGCTGCTGTATCGGCACGGTCTTAAGAGCTATCGCGATCTGCCCATCCGTATGGGGGAGTTTGGCAAGGTGCACCGCTATGAACCCTCGGGGTCGCTGCATGGTTTATTGCGCGTGCGCCACTTCACTCAGGACGATGCACACATTTATTGCACACCAGAACAGATGGATACCGAGTGCCGTAGGGTCGTGGCGCTGGTGCTGGACATCTACCGACAGTTCGGCTTCGACGAAGTGCGTATCAAACTTTCTACCAGACCAGCCAATCGCATGGGCAATGATGCGACCTGGGATCTACTCGAAGGTGCGCTAACCCAAGCACTGGATACTATGGCGCTGCCATATCAACTCAACCCTGGCGAAGGCGCTTTTTACGGACCAAAGCTGGAATTCGTGTTACGCGATGCCATCGGTCGTGACTGGCAGTGCGGTACTCTGCAGGTAGATATGAGCTTGCCTGAACGGTTTGGTATCGAGTATGTGGACGAGGAGGGGCGCCGCAAACGCCCGGTCATGCTGCACCGCGCACTGTTCGGTTCGCTGGAGCGTTTCACCGGTATTCTGATTGAGCACCATGCTGGCAAGCTGCCCAGCTGGTTGGCGCCCGTACAGGCCGTGGTCCTGCCGATTACTGATGCGCATTCAGAGTATGCACAGGCCGTGGCTCACTGGCTGCGTGATGCAGGTCTGCGTGTCGAAACTGACATGCGCAACGAGAAGATCGGCTACAAGATCCGCGAGCAAAGTTTGCAACGTATTCCCTTCCTGCTGGTGGTCGGTGCCAAGGAGGTAGCTTCCGGTCAGGTCGCGCTTCGCAGCCGGGAAGGTCAGAACCTGGGTGTGCTTACACTGGCACAGGCTCGGCAATATCTGCTGGACGAAGCGCAGCCGCCGGACCTGGCCGCGCAACGAGTTGAACAGGAAGCCTTACGACAACGACTGGCGGCACTCGGCGCTGACTCTTCAGCGCTTATATCAAAATCGCAGGTAAGCGCATGACCCCCGTGGACGATAACGTGTATCGAACTGAATGCCGTCATGCCGATCTGCTGGTCTGTGGCGGTATTGTGCTCACTCCCAATGGTGCTGAGCGTATCGATATCGCCTGCTTAGCGGGTTGCATCGTCGCACTGGGTGATCTGCGCCGTACCTGGAGCGCTGAGGCTATTCTTGAAGCTTCGGGGTTGCACGTTTTGCCTGGTGTGATCGACAGCCAGGTGCATTTTCGTGAGCCGGGTTTGACCCATAAGGAAAATCTGGAAGCAGGTACTCGTGGTGCCGTGTTGGGCGGCGTTACTGCGGTTTTTGAAATGCCCAACACTAACCCTTTGACGCTTTGGGTACAGGATCTACAGGCCAAACTGGACGCTGCGCGTGGACGTGCCTGGTGCGACTATGCCTTTTACGTTGGCGGATCAGCGGTTAATGCCGAGCAATTGGCGTCGCTGGAGAATTTGCCCGGCTGCGCCGGCATCAAGGTCTTCATGGGGAGCTCCTTCGGCGACTTGCTGGCCGATGATGAAACGGTGCTGCGGCGCATTCTGAGCCATGGACACCGCCGTCTGGCGGTCCATGCTGAGGATGAAGGACGATTACGTGAGCGCAAGGCGCTTGTCGAAGCCAGTGGGGATGTGCGTCAGCACCCGCTCTGGCGCGACGAAATCAGCGCCCTGATGGCCACCGAGCGCATTGTACGGCTGGCTGCTGAGACCGGACGCCGTCTCCATGTTCTACATGTCTCCACCACCGAGGAAATGGCTTTTCTGGCAAGACATAAGCGTCGTGTGACGGTCGAAGTCACACCCCACCACTTGAGTCTGTATGCCCCGGACTGTTACGAGCGTCTGGGTAGTCTTGCGCAGATGAACCCGCCTGTACGCGAGAAGCACCATCAGGACGCTCTGTGGCAAGCGATTCGCAACGGTGTAGTCGATGTGATCGGCAGCGACCACGCCCCGCACACGCTGGAAGAAAAAGCCTTCCCTTATCCGAAGTCGCCTAGCGGTATGACCGGTGTGCAGACCCTGCTGCCTCTAATGCTTGATCACGTGCATGCCGGTCGCTTAAGCCTGCAACGCCTGGTGGACCTTACCAGCGCCGGCCCCGCGCGCATCTTTGGCCTTGAAGCATTGCCCTCGGCTTCAAGGCCGATCTGACGTTGGTAGATCTGGCCGCCCGGCGCACGATCCATAATGAGTGGATCGCAAGCCGCAGCAGGTGGACCCCCTACGATGGCGTCACAGTAACCGGATGGCCCATCCACACCATTGTCAGTGGTCGAGTTGTCGTATGTGACGAAACCTTGGCAACCGCGTTTCCACAAGGCCAGGCATTGCGTTTTCTCGATGCAACGTCAAGGTCGTGATCCTCCAAACCTTAAAAGAGAGTCAATCATGAGCAAAAGCGAAACGTCCCTGTTTGCCCAACGTCAGTCCATTGAGCAGGTGGAGGAGGGTACCCAACTGGCGCCGAAGTTTGATGAACACGGCTTGATCGCCTGCGTGACTACTGATGTCGATAGCGGCGAGGTCCTGATGCTGGGCTACATGAACTGGGATGCGCTGGAAAAAACCATCCAGACGGGAGAAGCTCACTATTGGAGCCGTTCGCGGCAGGTGCTTTGGCACAAGGGTGCTACCAGTGGCCTGATTCAGACCGTTGAGGAAGTGCGCATTGATGACGATCAGGATGCGGTCTGGCTACGTGTTCGCGTCTTGGGCTCTGGTGCGAGCTGCCACGTCGGCTACCACTCGTGCTTTTATCGGCGTGTCCCAGTCGGATCACAGCATAAGAAGGGAAGAGACCTGGTCTTCACTGAAACGAGTAAAACCTTCGACCCTGAAGCTGTCTATGGTGATGCCCCCAATCCGACTATCTTGTGAAGCGCGTTTTCTATGTTGTACTGCTCTAGAAATTCACTGCAACAGCTCGCCTCTTTGCCCCCATCGTGAGGCAATTACCTAAGACTAATGTCGGGGATTCACTCTTAAGCGTTCTTTAGCAGAATGAATTCACGGAAGACTCCAGCGTTCGTGGAATTTCCCAATTTGGTCTTAACAAGAAAGTGGAGAGCAATACGATGGCAGATAAAGAAAAAGCTGCTGCATACTGGTCGGCGAACCTTCGCTTGATCCTCGGTAGCCTTGTGATCTGGGCACTTTGTTCCTTTGGCTTTGGCATCCTTCTACGGCCCATGCTGTCTGGCATTGCCGTAGGTGGGGCCGATCTCGGCTTCTGGTTCGCTCAGCAAGGCTCGATTCTGATCTTTCTGGCTTTGATCTTCTTCTATGCCTGGAGAATGAACAAGCTGGATAAAGAATTCGGCCTGGAGGAATAAGAGAATGAGCCAATTTGTAATCAACCTGCTCTTTGTTGGCGCCTCCTTCATGCTCTATATCGGTATTGCGATTTGGGCTCGGGCTGGTTCCACCAAAGAGTTCTATGTTGCTGGTGGTGGCGTACACCCGGTCACCAACGGCATGGCAACCGCAGCTGACTGGATGTCTGCAGCTTCCTTTATCTCTATGGCGGGTCTGATCTCGGTCGGCTACGTCAACTCTTCCTTCCTGATGGGCTGGACTGGTGGCTTCGTGCTGCTGGCCATGCTGCTGGCGCCTTACCTGCGCAAGTTCGGCAAGTTCACTGTGCCGGACTTTGTGGGTGACCGTTTCAACAGCAAAGCTGCCCGGGTAGTGGCGGTTATCTGTCTGCTGGTGATCTCGACCACCTATGTAATTGGTCAGATGACCGGGGCAGGGGTGGCATTTGCCCGCTTCCTCGAAGTGAGCAGCACCACCGGCCTGATCATCGCCTCCTGCATCGTGTTCGTCTATGCGGTATTGGGCGGCATGAAGGGCATCACCTACACCCAGGTGGCCCAGTATGTGGTACTGATCGTGGCCTACACCATCCCGGCGATCTTCATCTCTCTGCAGATGACCGGTCACCTGCTGCCGCAGACTGGTCTGTTCGGTACTCACACCGAATCGGGTATCCCGATGCTGCAGAAGCTGGATGAAGTGGTTCGTGAGCTGGGCTTCCAGGACTACACCGCTGACGTCTCCAACAAGCTGAACATGTTCCTGTTCACCATGTCGCTGATGATCGGTACTGCCGGCCTGCCGCACGTGATCATTCGCTTCTTCACCGTACCGAAGGTGGCTGATGCGCGCTGGTCCGCTGGCTGGGCGCTGGTGTTTATCGCCATCCTCTACACCACCGCTCCGGCAGTGGCTTCCATGGGTCGTCTGAACCTGATCAACACCATCTACCCCGATGGTCCGAGCGCTCCGGCACTGGAATACGCCGAGCGTCCGCAGTGGCTGCAGACCTGGGAAGATACCGGCCTGGTTCGTTTCGAGGACAAGAACAACGACGGTCGCATCCAGATGTACAACGAGGCACCTGCCTTTGCTGAAACGGCTGAAGCACGTGGCTGGGCCGGCAACGAGCTGGTGGTCAACAACGACATTCTGGTACTGGCCAACCCGGAAATCGCCAACCTGCCAGGCTGGGTCATCGGTCTGATTGCTGCCGGTGGTATTGCCGCGGCACTCTCGACCGCAGCAGGTCTATTGCTGGCGATCTCCTCGGCTATCAGTCATGACCTGATCAAGAACATGATCAATCCCAAAATCAGTGAGAAGGGGGAAATGCTCGCCGCGCGTATTTCCATGGCGGTGGCCATTGCGATTGCCACCTGGCTAGGGATCAATCCACCAGGCTTTGCAGCGCAGGTGGTGGCCCTGGCCTTTGGTATCGCCGCAGCGTCGATCTTCCCGGTACTGATGATGGGTATCTTCTCCAAGCGCATCAACAGCAAAGGCGCTGTACTGGGTATGCTGGCCGGTCTGCTGAGCACCACCATTTACATCTTCATGTATCTGGGCTGGTTCTTCATTCCGGGCACCAACACCCTGGCCAACGTTCCGGACAACTGGTTGTTCGGTATCTCCCCGCTGTCGTTCGGTGCGGTGGGCGCGGTTATCAACTTTGCCGTAGCCTTTGGGGTATCCTATCTGACCGAAGAGCCGCCGCAGGAAATCCAGGATCTGGTGGAAAGCGTTCGCTATCCCAAAGGTGCTGGTGACGCTGTGGCACACTGAGAGTAATCCTGAGCGCAGTGCTATGCTGCGCTCATGACTCAACCCGCGGGCTTCCTCTTCGGAAGCCCGCCTTGTTTTCGAGACATACTTTATGATCTGGCATTTGGTCGCACTGGCCGCAGCAGGTTTGGGGGCAGCAGGGATCGGGTTTCTGTTGCGCGCCGCATCTGGCAGGAAACTGCCGAAATGGATAGTCCCGGTCTTTGCCGGTATGGGAATGCTGACTTACCAGATCTACTACGAGTATTACTGGTTTGAGCACAAGCAGAGCCAACTGCCTGCAAGTTCCGTGGTGGTGGCAACCGAACAGCAGCGGGCGATCTGGCGGCCCTGGACCTATCTGTTGCCGATGACGGTCGGCTTCAGCGTGGTGGATCGCAGCAATCTGACGGAGGTCCAGCTGGATGACAACCAGATCAAGCGTTTCATCCTGTACCGCTTCCAGAAAGAGTACGTGGATCTGGTCAGCCATCAGCCCCATCTGCTCAACTGTGACACTCAGGAACTGGTCCCAGAGGCCGATGACGGCAGCCTGCGGCCTGAGCTGATGCGTAAGCTGGATAGCGACGATCCATTGTATCTGGCTGTTTGCCGCTAGGATGCAAAGCAAGTGCAGTGAAGTTCTCAGACTGCGCTTGCCAAGCACCTGCAATTAGGACATAATGCAGCCCGTCGATAGCAAGGCAGCAAAAATGCCAGTCTTATCAATAGGATAAGATCAGGTTTTGAGCAAAGCCGGTTCGACGCCGTTACGCGATTTCACCCACTGCGTAATGGTCCCTATGAGGCCGGGTGGCAGAGTGGTTATGCAGCGGATTGCAAATCCGTGAACGCCGGTTCGATTCCGACCTCGGCCTCCATTTAATTCCTCGCCCGGATGGCGAAACTGGTAGACGCACGAGACTTAAAATCTTGCGGTCATTGCGACCGTGCCGGTTCGATTCCGGCTCCGGGCACCATTCTTTTCGATGACTTACCAGCCATCCCTTGGCATTCTGTTTTTCCGCAGCTCATCGCGTCGGCGCGATCTTCTTACCGCGCCCGGCCTTTGTTAATCCTCTTTCAGCCTCGCTAAGAAATAGAGGATTACCAGGGGATTGTCCGCTGATTAAATCAGTTCGATGACGCCCCAATTATCGCTGACTTGTACTGGACACAAACTCACCGATGGAGCTTGGCTCTGCCCATCCTGGGCGTCGACCGCCCAGAATAGTCAGTGTCAACGGAGCGACTGAGCTTACGTGCAATTAAGCAGTGCTGGCTTGAAGGGGCTCACTTCCTGCCGCTACTGCTTTGTTTATATCAGCCTGTATCAGCGCAGCAGATGCAGGCCCAAATAGCACGCACAAAGTCACAATCAACCAGGTTGGCCTTGGTTTCTTGCTTATCGTACCGTCCGTTGCGGCATTGATATGGTCATTCACGGTTGCCATCATAATGGGGTACAAAAAGGGGATGAAAACACAGAGCCAAGCCGAAGCCTTAGCTGACAACAAGTTGGAAGAGTCACCCAAGGATCGTACCTCTCCATGCACTCTATACACCCAGTAAAGAAAGTAAAAAGGCACTAGAAGGCAAAGGAGGAAGACTTCAACAGGCTCTCTCTTCTTGACTGAGAGAGCAACGCCTCTCTGCGGTGGCTCTGCGTTAAAGAGCATGTTACTGAGAGGGATTATAAGAAGCATAGCTATGATGATCGGCATAACCATCGCTAAAAAAAACACCCAGGAATTCAGCTGATCAAGTGTAAAAGTAAAAGTTGCCGGAACAATTAATGGCCCACTCGCATATTGAATGGCTGTCATCACGCCAAACGCGACCACAAAGGTTTCTGCGCGCCCCTCTGGCCCTACAAGAAATGCAGGAACAGCAATGGCGACAGCCCCCGTTATCAGACCAAACAAAAACACACCGAAGAATAAGAGTGGCACGTTACTGGAAAAACTAATGAACGCTATTCCAACGAGAGCTAGCACCCCGTATAAGAAAAACACATGGTGGCTTTTGCTTCTGACAGCAGACCAAGCCAGTAAAAACCCAAAAATACCGGCAAAAGTTTTTATGTTGCTGGCGACCACCATAGAGGATATTGGCAACTCCGCCAGGCTCATAAAACGGAATGTCAAGGAAGAGTACAGAAAATTTCCCACGCCGCAAATTAAAACAAAATAGCCTAGCAACCCCCAGAACCGATAACTGCTGAGTTGGTCGGCCCAAGACCATGAAGTCGATCCGTCTTTTAAACTATTCATATCGTCCCTGTACTGCTTAGTTTGAATTGTGAAAATTGAAAACTTGACCGCGCCCTAGCGCAGCTTAAAACTGGCAAAATAATCGCATAGCAATATCATCAGCGTCAAAGATCAAGACCACTTTTGCCGTGTTTTGTGGGCCAGTTCAGGATTTCTCAGGCAACAACTTTTCGAGGACGTGGAGCCGCGAATCGCTCGGAATCTGATAGGCCGCCGAGCTAATAGCCATTTGAAATGGCTGTTATGGCCCGTTTCAATTCTGATACAACCCGTCACAGATCCTCTGCTGCTGTTACAACTCTGAAACACTTCAGGACAGTTTTCGAGTTCACTTCAAGCCTGCAGCCGCTCGGGCTTTAACTGAGGAAAGGCCAGAGGCAGGATGATAAAAGTGTTTCATTGATGAAACAGATTGCGTCGAAACCTTCTCCACAAAAACGCCTACGTCATTAAAATATAAGGATTTTTATTTCTGGGCATGAGTTCTGCTTTGTTTTGGGCGGTTACACCCAACAACATAAGCGAATAAAAGCCATGGACACAGGACGTATCGTAGGGCTGCGGTATTTGTTGTTCTTTTTCTGCCTGCTGCCTGCCATTGTCATGACGCCTCCTGCATTCGCTGCCGGCGGTGACATCATCATTATCCGCGAGGTCCAGCCTCGTAGCGCAACACGTCCGCCACTGGTACCCGATCCCAATCCTCATATCGTCAACCCCAAGCCCAATGCAGTCATTGATCAGGGGCTGAGCAATCTGACTGCTCCCGGTGAACTCAGCGACAGTGACTTCGCCAATATCACCGGGGGACACGGGATTCAGCACCATCTGACCAATCCACAGGGGCCGCATGCGGTCGGGGAGCACGTCCAGCGCGGCAGTGCCGGTGTCAATCAGCAGAATATCCCCGCATCCCCTGGAGCCAGCCACAGCGGTGGCAGTCGCCTTGGCAACAATATTGATGGCCAGGTCAATCGAAGCCTGCAGCAGGGCTTGAGCCCACTGCAGCAGTTGCAAGGACGATAATCACAAGGAGTTCGATCATGCGTACAACCATGCAGCACGCCCTGAGTTTTGCTCTGGCGCTGAGCTTCTGCGCGCAGCTCTCGGCGGATCAGCAAGATCAGGCCCAGATCCATAATTCGCTCCAGGGCTACAGCGGCAACGCCATGGTCAACCAGGCGGCCGGCAGTGCTCAGCAACAGGTCAATGCCCGGGCCATTGCAGCCGGTGAGCATGCCTCGGTTCAGGTCCGCCAGCAGCGCGGGCAGATTGCCGAAGAGGCCGGCCAGTTGGATGCCAGCAGTCATATCACAGGCAATGCATTCAGTGCCGGCAACGGCATCCTGGGGGTCAATCAGAGTGCCGGTGTCGGCAATCAGCAGATCAATGCTTTCAGGCTGGGTTTTGGTGCCCTGCCGGAAAGCCTTGACGACAGTGGGCTGGCGCAAAGCGCTGCGCCGCTGTCGCTCAACTCGGGTGCAGAAGTACCCAACAACGGCGAACGCCTGGTCGAGATCGATGACCAGGCCTTTGTGGGAAGTCGTGGCGCGGTGCAACTGAACCAGAGTGCTGGGGTTGGTAACCGGTCGGTAAACAACCTCGGCATACGGATCCTCGATTGATCCGTTGGCAGTCAACTAAACGCAACACAAGGAGATCCACATCATGAAGACGCAAAGAGTACTCACTCCGCTGGCATTCGGGCTGGCTGTAGCCATCTCTGGCTCAGCCTATGCCGTAGGTGATGGGGCTTCTGCGGTGATCTATGACACCCAGAAGAACTTCAACAACCAAGTGCTGAATCAAGGCACTGAGAATACTGCTTCGGTCAATGATTCGCTGAACAATGCATCGGGCAATGTCGGGGTCAACGTCGCGGCCGGTGACAACAACCAACAGGCCAATGCTGCGGCGGTAGCCACCGCAGACGCGCTGTTTGTCTTTGGCTTCCCGATCGTTGCCTCGGCCCAGGCCAGCATCGATGTGCAGCAGAAGGCGTTCAACAACGATCTGACCAACTACAGCGTGCCCAATGATGCATCACTGAATGATTCTGCAAATGGCGCCTCGGGTAATGTCGGCATCAACATTGCCGCCGGTAACTACAACCAGCAGAAGAACGACATGGCGGTAGCCTCGTCCAGCAGTGCGTTCACCGCGGCTGCCAGTGTGAATGTCGAGCAGAAATCGTTCGGCAACAACACCGACAACCTCGCCAAGCTGAATTATGGCAAGCAGCATGTCAACCTCAAGCTGAATGCCAACGGCACCTATGAAGGGGTGTCTGATCAGATCGGTGACGTATATCTCGATGTCTGGGAAGGGCCTACCCATCCGGGCGGTGCCAATATCGGTCATATCGATGTGGACAGCGCGGCGCAAGGAGCGGTTGACCTGAACGGTGATGGCGGCGCTTTCGCCTTCAACGAAGAGGGCACACTGGCGCTCAAGGGCTCAGTCAGCGGTTATATCCCTGTTGTGGTCGGATTCAGCGGGCCGGTTACCAACAATGCCACGATCAACGGTTCGCTGAACAATGTATCGGGTAATGTTGGAGTCAACGTGGCTGCCGGTGGTGGTAACCAGCAGAGCAACTCGCTGGCGATTGCTGCCGGTTGCACCGCTTGCCCTGGTGGCGGCGGCGGTGGTGGCGAACTCTGAGCGCAAGCATCTGGACCCGGGCTTTGCCCGGGCTCCAGTAGAGGAGGGCTGCAATGCGTCAGTTGATCATGACCGCAGTCTGTTTCGCTGCGCTGGGCCTTGGCGCCGAGGTTAGCGAGGCACGTGGACAAGGATTTGCCGTTTTGCCGGGCGGCGGCTTGGCTTTCAAGTCAGTTACCAGTATGCGTGAGCGGCGCTATTTGAATCTGGTTGAGCAGAAAACCGATTTCAGTTGCGGCGCGGCGTCTCTGGCTACGGTTCTGAACCATGCCTATGGCTGGAGTCTGACCGAAGAGCAGGTCATCGAGGGCATGCTGGCCGAGGCCGATGTTGAGCAGGTCAGGACCCTGGGATTTTCGATGCTGGACATGAAGAACTATGTCGAAAGCATCGGGCTGCGCGCCAGAGGATATCGCATTGAGCCGGAACATCTGGAGCAGGTGCAGATCCCGGCAATCGTGCTGGTGGATATCCGGGGCTACAAGCACTTTGTGGTCATGCAGCGCAGCAGTGATGGCTGGGTCTACATTGGTGATCCGGTTCTAGGACAAAAGAAGATGCCGCTCGACGAATTTGCCAATGGCTGGAACGGCATTGTGTTTGCTGTCATTGGTCCCGGCTATGACCGCAACAATGTACTGCTGACACCTCCAGAACCCTTGACCGCCAGACACCGGCTTGACCGATTCAGCCCAGTCAAGGATGCGGATCTGATGGAGTTTGGTTTTATCCAGAGTGATTTTTTCTAGCGCCTGTGCAAGAGCGATTACGCTCCAGGAGCGCAACATGAACATGAAAAGGAAATGCTGCTTGATCGGGAGTCTGGCCTGTCTGAGCCTGTCAGTCAGCGCTCAAGGCATGTTCCAGCCGGTCGAGCTTAGAGATGCCGAGCTGGCTGAGCTGCGTGGACGTTATGTACTGCCGGACCGGGTCATTCATTTCGGCGTCACCATGACCACGTTCTGGCAGAACAGCGCAGGTCAGGCGATTGGCGCCCAGGTCAACTTCCAGATGAATGGCAAAAGCGAGCCGAGCCTGCATGTGACCATGCTTGAGCAACTGGGCAGCGGCGCGGTAGTCAACCCGGGAACCGGGCAGGTCATTGGCGGAGCAGGGCTGGGTAGCGTCCAGGGCGTGGTTCAGAGCGTGCGTAGCGCCGGTGATTACAATGATGCACTGAACGATATGACCATCAATATCAGCTCGAGCGAGCAGACCTTTGCTCAAGGCGGCCAAGCATGGGATGGCCCAACTCAATTTGCCAACGCGGCAGGTGTGGTCCAGATCAACAAACATGCCGGAGGATTGCAGATTGCTCTGCAGGCTAATCATGGTCAGGGCAATGCCCAGCAAACCATGGGCGGGGGCAACCTTTCGCAGCATGCCAATATCGGCGGCAACCTGAATCAGGTATTCAACACCGCTGAACTTAACGTGGCCCTGCGCGAGAGAGCGTTGAGCATGGATCTGGCCAATTGCGCCTGGGAGCAAATGCGGGCTTTGCGTCCGGCAGGCTATTGAACAAGAACCGAATAGCGCAAGGATATTGTCATGAGCCGATACTGGCGTGGTGCGTTACTGGTACTAATGACCAGCAGTAGCAGTGCCCTGGCCCAGGGAATGAGCAGCGAAGAGGCAGTGCTGCGTCAGGAGTTGGAGGTACTTAAGCAGCGCTATGAGGCTCAGCAAAATGCGCTGATGATACTGGAGCAGCGTCTGCGTCAGCTGGAAGGCCGCACCAGCGAACCTGCTGCGCCCCCCGCAGCTCCGGCAGCAGCACCCGCTCAACCAGCAACACAGGTTGCCAGGGCAGAGGGTGGTTATGGCCAGACACTAAGAGAGTCATCCGAACCGCCACCTAGCGTTGAGGCTCTGTACCAGGAAGCCAGCGGCTTCTTCGGCGGCGGTACCTTCAGTATCGAGCCAGGGCTGACCTACAGCTATTACGACACCCGACAACTGTTTCTCAATGGCTTTCTGGCTCTTGATGCAATCTTCCTCGGCAACCTGGGGATCGACGAGATCAAGGCCAATACCTTCACTCTGGACCTGACCGGTCGCTACAACCTGCACCAGCGCTGGCAGTTCGACGTAAACCTGCCGCTGATCTACCGGCGTACCACTTATCAATCAGCCGGTGCAGGTGGCTCAACAGCCCAATTCAGCGAGAAAACCGTTACCGGCGATCCACGCCTGGGGGATATCAGCTTCGGCGTTTCCTACAAATTCCTTGATGAAGCCCCAGGACGCCCGGATGCAGTGGCCAGCCTGCGGATAAAAGCACCTACCGGCAAGGAACCCTACGGCATCAAGTTTGATCGTGTTTCAGGCAACACCAACCTCAGCGTTCCCGAGGATCTGCCGACCGGCAACGGCGTCTGGGCTATCAGCCCTGGTATTTCTCTGGTCAAGACTTTGGACCCAGCCGTGGTGTTCGGCAACCTGTCCTATACCTACCACAAGACCGAAAGTTTTTCAGACATCAGCACCGAGCGTAATGCCAAGGTTCCCGGCAAGGTCGATCTGGGTGATTACTTCCAGTTTGGCCTGGGCATGGCTTTTGCCCTGAATGAACGCATGAGTCTGTCCATGTCGTTTTCCGAACTGATCAGTCGCAGTAGCCGGATCAAGCCTCAGGGCGGCCCCTGGCAGAAAATCAGCGGCAGCGATGCTAATGCCGCCTATTTCAATATCGGCATGACCTATGCTGTGAACAATGACCTGACTGTAGTACCCAGTCTATCGGTTGGTCTGACACCCGATGCGCCAGACTTCACATTCAGCCTCAAGTTTCCCTATTACTTCTGAGCAGGGGTTAACGCAAATGATGCTTGTGCAGCAGCCGATAAAAGGTCGGGCGTGAAACACCCAGCGCAGCTGCGGCTCGGCTGGCGTTGTTGGGAAACAGGCTCAGCGCGTCGCTCAGGGCGTGAGCTTCAGCGCGCAGTATATAGTCGTTGAGTGTATCTATGCGGCTGCGATGCGAGGGAGTCTGCTCCAGTCCCAGATCGAAGGCCTGGATCAGTCGCCCCTCGGCCAGGGCCATGCCGCGTCGAACCCGGTTGGCCAGTTCACGTACGTTGCCCGGCCAGTCGTAGTCAATCATGGCCTGCATGGCGTCCTCACTGAACCGTCGGGGCCGGCGCCCAACCTCTATCGCATACAGTTCGGCAAAATGATGAGCCAGTGGCGGGATATCTTCACGGCGTTCGTTCAGCCGCGCCGTTTGAACCTGCAGAACATTGAGACGGTAATACAAGTCTTCGCGAAACCGTCCCTGTTCGATAGCCTGCTCAAGGTCGATATGGGTGGCTGCCAGAACCCGGACATCGACATTGATCGGCTTGCTGGAGCCAACCCGTTCAATCTGTTTTTCCTGCAAAAATCGCAGCAGGTTGGCTTGCAACTCCAGCGGCAGGTCACCGATTTCATCCAGAAACAGCGTACCGCCATTGGCCTGCTCTATGCGGCCAATCTTGCGCTGATGGGCGCCTGTGAAGGCACCTTTCTCATGACCGAACATCTCCGACTGAATCAGGTGCTCGGCAATGGCCCCGCAATTGACGGGCACGAACGGCCCGCTGGCCCGCCGTGAGCGCCAGTGCAATGCTCTGGCCACCAGCTCTTTGCCGGTGCCACTATCCCCTCGAATCATCACGGGGGAATCAGTGGGGGCCAGTTTACCAATCAAACCGTTGAGCTGTCGGGTGAGCTTGCTGTCGCCAATGATTTGGTAGCCTGCATTGATGGGCGTGGGCCGTTTGCGCAGTCTGGCCATGCCATAAGCCCGTCCCAACGCCACGCATACCCGCTCAGGCTCGAAGGGCAGGGTGTGGTAATCGAAAAACCACTCTCCGACAAAATTGCTGAAACTGGGGCACTGCATGGACTCAGGGCGTACAGCGGCCAGCCATTCGGTTCCAGCCCGGCCAAGCAGGGCTTTCAAAGGCTCGGCGCGCTTAAGGTGTGCATCATGAAGACGGATAAGGCCGACATCAAAGCCCTGGTCCGGAACCTCGGCCAGTTCGCAGGTCGTTATGCTCCAGCCACTGGCCTCCATGCGTGGAATCAAAATCCGGCATTCCTGACATGGGTCAACCAGCAGCAACCGGCGTGAATATTTCAAACCGGGGGTGAGCTGGACCAGTCCTTGGGCGTTTTCCATGAGACTTTATTATGTGAGTGTTGGAGGGTTCTCCCTAAACATAGCAAGGCAATCCAAACCGGATGGACCGATTTCATCTAAGGGCTGGCTGCTATAAGTGAGTTGGTGCATGTAGTGCTATTGTGTCATCAAGCCTTCAACTAGCGGTCATGGCGTCGTCATCCAGGTATGGCGCAATCGCGGTATCCCTCCACCATTTGGGAGTACAGCGATGCGTATCACGGTTATTGGGTGTGGTTATGTCGGATTGGTAACGGCGGCCTGTTTTGCCGAAATGGGCAACGATGTGATCTGTGTCGACCAGGACCGGGAACGGATCGCAGCGCTGTCTGAAGGCCGTTCACCTATCTACGAGCCCGGTATCGAAGCCTTGTTGGCGGTCAATCTCAGCGGTCGCAGGCTGGCTTTTACCACGCGTCTGGACCAGGCTCTGGAACGCGCCGAGGTAGTCTTCATTGCGGTCGGTACGCCATCAAGCGCGGATGGTTCAGCGGATATTTCACAGATTCTTTCGGTAGCCGCCAGTCTGGGCCAGTACCTCATGGCGCCGGCGATTGTCGTCTGTAAATCGACCGCGCCGGTCGGTACCGCCTGTCGGGTTCAGGCGATTCTCGACCAGCATTGTGCCCGCCGCCATCTGAACTGGCGGGCCAGCGTGGTGAGCAATCCAGAGTTTCTCAAAGAAGGCGTGGCGATCAATGACTTCATGCGCCCGGACCGGATCATTATCGGGACTGAGGATGATCATGCCGCCGAGGTCATGCGTGCGCTGTATGCGCCATTCGTGCGCAACCACGAGCGGATATTGCTCATGGGCCGGCGCGCCGCCGAATTCAGCAAGTACGCCGCCAATGCTTTCCTGGCCACCAAGATCTCATTCATGAATGAAATGGCCAGCCTGAGCGCCAGGCTTGGAGTGGATATCGAGCAGGTGCGCAAGGGCATCGGCTCGGATCAGCGAATCGGCCACCAGTTCATCTATGCCGGTTGTGGTTATGGTGGCTCCTGTTTTCCCAAGGATATTCGCGCCTTGTTGCACATGGCCGAAGCAGAGGATCAACAGTTGCCGTTGCTGAGCGCTGTTGAGGCGCGTAACAGTATGCAAAAGCAATGGCTGTTTCGTCAGATCAGCACACAGCTTGGCAGCAGTTTGCGTGATATGACCGTAGCAATCTGGGGCCTGTCGTTCAAGCCGGGCACCGATGATATCCGCGATGCTCCAAGCCTGGTGCTGATCAAATCCTTACTGGATGCAGGAGTACGGGTGCAGGCGTTTGACCCGGTCGCAGGAACGAATATCGCCAATCAGTTTGCTGCCGCGGTGGCTCGAGGCCAATTACTGTTGAGTGAAGATCAGTACCAGGCCGCTCGCTTTGCCGATGCACTGGTGCTGGTGACTGAGTGGAAGCAGTTTCGCCAGCCGGACTTCATTCGTTTGCGTGAGCTGATGCGTCGCCCGTTGTTGATTGATGGGCGCAATCAATATGATCCGCAGGCGTTGCAGGCGCAGGGGTTCGAGTATGTCGGGGTAGGGCGACCCAGTGCCGAGCCGCAGCAGCGGCCAGCACTGAGGATTGCCTAGGAAACTGCGCTCAGAACTCGTATTTGAGGCTGGCCTGTACCGTGCGTTCGGCGCCGAACCAGCAGTTGTTCTCGTCGTAGCAACTGTAATAGCGCTCATCCAGCAGGTTGTTGACCGACAGCCGGATACTGGCACCGGCCAGGCTAGTGTCCAATTCGCTCAGGTCATAACCAACGGAGAGATCAACCAGACGGGCCGAAGGTACCTTGCCGCCGGTGTTGCGCTCGTTCAGTTCTGCTTCGCCGATATAGCGCCAGCCCAGTCCCAGACTGGTACCGGCCAGCGGGCCATTGTACAGCTCGTAGTTGGCCCATAGAGCAACCTGCTGCTCGGGAATCCATACCGGGGTGGTGCCCTTGAGACCGCTGTTGTCTTTGGTCACCTCTACATCCTGCACGGTCCATGCGCCGCTCAGGTGCAGGCTATCAGTCACCTGGGAGGCCAGCTCCAGCTCGACACCCTGGGAGCGTACTTCGCCGGCCTGGATCAGGTCATAAGGACCACCGTTCGGGTCGCGGGTCTGGACGTTGTCCTTGGTGATCCGGTAAACGGCCAGTGAACCGCTGGTGCGCCGGTCAGGGGCTGCGTACTTGATTCCAGCCTCCCACTGCTGGCCGTTCGAGGGTTCGAACTTGCGGCCATTGCGATCACTGCCGTTCATCGGCTCGAAGCTTTCGGCATAGCTGACGAACGGTGCCAGCCCATTGTCGAAGCCATACAGCATGCCAGCGCGATAGGTAGTCTTGTTCTGCTTGAAGCTGTCATTGGTGGCGAAGCCGTATTTGACGCCTTTTTCGCTGCCCTTGAAGTGGTCACGGCGTACCCCGGCAATCACCACCAAGCGGCCGAGACGCATCTGATCCTGGAAGTAGAGCCCGGTTTGCCGCTTGCTCAGATCGAATTTGCTGCTGTAGCCCGACGCGGCGAAATCCAGACTACCGGGATCGATCAGATGATGGTTGGGGTTGAACAAGTCAATATCCGGTGCGAGTGCATCTTCATACCGAATCCGCGAATCCAGATCCAGATAGTCGAGCCCCAGCAGCAGGTTGTGCTCCACTACGCCGGTACGCACCAGGCCAGACAACTGGTTGTCCATGGTTACGCCCTTGCTGCGCTCATCGGTCAGGTAGGCGCGACGACCCAGCGTCCGCTCGTCAGCGGCCAGAGCCGTGGAGTAGGTGTTTTTCTGCAGTACATCAGCATCCAGGAACCGGGTGTTGTGCAGGAAGCTCCAGTTGTCGTTGAATTGATGGCTGATCTTGTAGCCAGGCATCAGTACTTCACGGTCAAAGGTGTTCCAGTTAGCGTCACCACTGTAGGTGTCGGGGTCCAGCTTGCCGTTGCTGTTGCGCAGGAACAGGCCGCTGGCCGGCAAGGTGGTATAGATGCCCATGTCCGGATCTTTCTGATAGTACAGATTGAAATTGACCAGTGTGGCGTCAGTGACCTGCCAGTCCAGCGAGGGCGCCAGCATGATCCGCTCCTCCTCGGAGGTCTGGGCCTGACCATCCTTGCTGCGGGCCAGGCCGACAATGCTGTAGGACAGGTTGGAGTCACCCAGTTGGCCGCGAGACTCAATACTCAGCTCACGCAAGTCCTGGCTGCCGATCGCCAGTTGTACGCTGTTGTAGGGATCCTTGCCGGGCTTTTTGCTGATCAAATTGACCATGCCGCCCGGTGGCATATTGCCGTACAGAGTTGACGTCGGTCCCTTGAAGACCTCGACCTGCTCAACGGCCAGCAGGTCGATCTGCGGCTGCAGGTTCCAGTCGTTGTATAGCAATTGCAGACCGTCATAGGCGTTCTGGTAATTGATGAAGCCGCGTACGTTGAACAGATCCAGCCGGGTTACCGCACCACCTCGCAGTTCGGTATTGACGCCCGGGGTGTAGCGTAGAGCGGCAGCTACCGAGTCGGCATTGCGCATGGACAGGGTGTTCTGGTCGATTACCGAGATACTTTGCGGCGTTTCCTGTGGGGCGAGCTGCGTTTTGGTGGCGGTGTTACGCTCGGTATTGCCGTAAATCACGACATCGTCCAGTTCGTGCTCATGCAGCTCGTTGGCCAAGGCCGGAGTGCAGAGCAGCGAAGCAATACTCAAGGCCAGCAGGGAACGCTGAAACGGATGGTGCGACTTCATTGGGGCTCCTGATCAGTGGTCTTACATCAGATGCTAATGATTCGCATTTTATGCATTACTGGCAGCAAGCCACTTAACATTTTGGGGCATACCTATCTCAGGGAAGGAGAGTGCCCATGTTGGCAGAGCGTGACCGGAACCCAATACTCCATGCGCGCATCCGGATTCTGAGGTTCGAAGTCTGGTGGATAGATCTCCAGATCGAAGCCATTGACCCCGCAATATCCAGAGTCCGGCAGCCAGCTATGAATAAACCAGTCGATGAGATGTTCAAGCTGCCCAATCGGGCCATGACAGGGAACCACTGCATATTGCTGAGCGGGAACGCTCAACCGGCTCAAACCTTGATCATTGGCCAGCGGTGTGACTACTCCGGCCCAGTAGGGAATACGTGCTTCGGGGTGGTTGTCACGTACATCGAGAACACCAATCCGAACCCGTGAGCGGGTATCGGCTACGCGCTGGGTAAAGCGCTGCCACAGCCCGGGAACGCTGGTTTTGAAATCAGGATTAGCAGCATAGAGCCCTGCAATTTCTCCAAAGACCCCCACAAGCTCAAATGCCGGACGTGTCTCAATCCGTACCTGCACCATTCGCTGCAAGACCGGGCTGTTACAGTCAGGCCGCAACGGTGTGCGCAGGCCGACGCGCTCCCCCCGCTGTCGATATTGGCCAGGTGGACAGCCAAACATTTGCCGGAAACTGCGGCTGAAGCTGATTTCAGATTCAAAACCACAGGCCAGGGCAATATCCAGTTGCCGTAAGGGGGTATCTAGCAGCAACTCGGCAGCCTTGCTCAGGCGTAATTCGCGGATGTACTGAGCGACGCTCAGGCCGGTATGTAGCATGAATACCCGCTGCAATTGCCAACGCGACCAGCAACTCAGGCTGGCCAATTGGTCCAACGGCAAGGCCTGGTCCAGATGAGCGTGAATATGCTCAAGCACTCGGCTGATTCGGCTGAAAGATGGGTTGACGATGGACAAAGGGAAGGCCTGACACAGAATACTCCCGCTAGCTTACGGATGAACAGGTCAAATGCAAGTGATTGTCGTTTACCTTGATTGATGTGGTAGGGATGCTGCCAGGTAAATACGGTATGCTCGGCTTTTTAAGCATTATGGGATTAAGCGCATGGCCGCATATGATTTTGATCTGTTCGTGATTGGCGCCGGTTCCGGCGGGGTACGTGCCAGCCGTATGGCTGCGGGCTTTGGTGCCCGGGTCGCCGTGGCCGAAGACCGTTATCTGGGAGGCACTTGCGTCAACGTCGGCTGTGTACCAAAAAAGCTGTTCGCTTATGCCGCTCATTTTGCCGAAGACTTCGAGGATGCCGCAGGCTATGGCTGGGATCTTCCGGCATCCGGGTTCAACTGGTCGCGCCTGGTCGAAAACAAGAATCGCGAGATTCTGCGGCTCAACGGTATTTATCGCAATCTACTGACTTCGGCCGGCGTTCAACTGATCGAAGGCCGGGCCAGACTACTCGACTCACATACCGTCGAGGTTAACGGCCAGAGCTACACTGCCGAACGAATTCTGCTGGCCACCGGGGGCTGGCCGCATATTCCCGAGTTCCCCGGCCGCGAACATGTGATCAGTTCCAACGAGGTGTTCTACCTGCCAGAGTTGCCCAAGCGCACCCTGGTGGTTGGCGGTGGTTATATTGCTATCGAGTTCGCCAGTATTTTCCATGGCCTGGGCTGTGATTCGACCTTGCTGTATCGCGGCGAACTGTTCCTGCGTGGTTTTGACCTGGGCGTGCGTGAGCATGTCGCCAAGACCCTGAAGGATAAGGGGCTGGACCTGCGCTTCAATGCCGATGTTGAACGCATCGACAAACAGCCCGATGGCAGCCTGCGTGTTGCACTGAAAAGCGGAGAAACACTGGACGCTGATCTGGTGCTCTATGCCACCGGACGCAAGCCGAATCTGGATGGCCTGGGGCTGGAAAACACCGCCGCAACTCTGGATGCCAAGGGCTTTATTGCCGTGGATAGTGACTACCAGACCCAGGACCCGGCAATTTTCGCCATTGGCGATGTAACCGATACCCTGCAACTGACTCCGGTTGCCCTGGCCGAAGGTATGGCCCTGGCCCGCCGGCTGTTTAAGCCAGAGGAGTATCGCCCGGTCGATTATGCCGATATCCCCACAGCGGTATTCTGCATTCCCAATATCGCCACGCTGGGCCTTAGCGAAGAGCAGGCCAGGGCCAAGGGCTACCAGCTCAAGGTGTTTGAAAGTCGCTTCCGTGCCATGCGCAATACCCTGGCCGGACGTAGTGAACAAAGCTTCATGAAGCTCTTGGTGGACAAGGTTACCGACCGGGTGCTGGGCATTCATATGGTTGGCCCCGAGGCAGGGGAGATCGTTCAGGGGCTGGCAGTGGCGGTCAAGGCTGGCGCTACTAAGGCGGTTTTCGATGCAACCCTGGGTATACATCCCACTGCAGCTGAGGAGTTTGTTACCATGCGCACCCCAACCCGGGAGGACTGACAATCCCGGTCTGACACTGCTGGAGCGTACCTGAATGACCTGGTTTTATGCGTTCGATCTGTTCGGTGTGGCGGTGTTCGCCATTACCGGGGCGCTGATGGCCGGACGCAAGTCCATGGACCTGTTCGGGGTGATGGTGATCGCCATCATCACCGCGCTTGGCGGCGGCACTCTGCGTGACGCCATTCTGGATAATCACCCGGTGAGCTGGATTCGTAACGACCTCTATATTCTGGTGGCCGTTCTGGCCGCCATCGGAACGGTTGTCTGGGTCCGTTTTACCCGGCCAATTCACGAAACCGGGCTGCTGGTGGCTGATGCCTTTGGTCTGGCGGTGTTCACCGTGATCGGCACCCAGGTTGCCCTGCAACATGATGTGCCGATCAGTGCTGCGGTGATCATGGGGGTAATGACCGGAGTGGCCGGCGGGGTGATGCGCGATATCATCTGCAACGAGATTCCACTGATCTTCCATAAGGAAATCTACGCCACTGCCTGCATCGCCGGCTCACTGGTGTATATCGGTCTGTATTATCTGGGGATTCCGGAAAACCTTGATATTACTCTGGCTATCCTGACAGTCCTGGCGATTCGCCTGGCAGCAATTCGCTGGCACTTGGGGCTGCCACGGTTCCACCTGCTTGACCGGACACCCCCAAACGACGATCAGTGATGATGGTGGCCGTTGCCATGCCCGTGTTCATGTCCGTGTGACGGCCCATCCTGATCCTCGACCGCTACCTCGACCTCAATCTCACCGGCATGCTCGAATCGCAGCGTCAGCGGGAAACGCTCACCCGCCACCAACGGCTGTTGCAGATTGAACAGCATGATGTGATAGCCGCCTGGCTCGAAACTGATTCGCTGACCTGGCTCAACCACGACCTGTTCAATTTGCTGCATTTTCATCAGACCATCGGCATGTACATGCTCGTGCAGCTCGGTATAGGCCGCTGCCGGAGTCTCGGCACCCAGTAACCGGTCAGCCTGGGATCCCTGATTTTCGATGACCAGATAAGCTGCACCAGTGGGCGCAACCGGTGGCATGGCGCGCGACCAGGGATGATCAATATGTAGCTCCCCGGCCCGGTATTCATGGGCAGAGGCCATACCGCTCAGCAGAAAGGCAGCGCTGACTGTCAGAAACGCCTTGATCGACATGCAGAATCTCCTTGCAATAATGAGCCACGAGCCTAGCGCGCCAACTGGTTGCTGAACAAGGCCTATGAACTGGAACCCTCGATATCGGGCCATGCAACCGGCTCTTCAAGCTGATCCTTATGGAAAATCAAGCGCAAAAATGTGGTTTGGTTAACCAATTGGAACAAATATGTGGCTGTTCGCCATCACTCAAATGGCGCACACTGTGTTCAGAGGCGACCGTCAAGGAGTGAAGCATGCCAGCTAGCACCAATGGACTCGCAGTACAAGAACGCAGAAAACTGGAGCGTCATCACGTGAGTAGCAGCCTGGAGGTATTCGATCTGGATACCGGTGAATTTCTGGGACGGGTGGTGGATTTACACACTGAAGGACTGATGCTGCTCAGTGAGCGTCCAATTGAGCTGTATCGCGGTTATACGCTGCAGGTCAACTTGCCGATGATTTTCGATGGCATGCGCGAAATTCTTCTCGATGCGCGCAGTCTCTGGCATCGTGAAAGCCTGGCGGGCGGCCAGTACTGGACCGGGCTGCACTTCACCCATTTGCCGGATGCCTCGCGGCGCTGTATCGAGCGGATGGTCGGAAGCGCTTGATGCTAGACTGAACCCGCTCATGGAGGGGTTCACTGTATGTCCGACAATCTGCCGGTATTTCGTACCCGCAACCTGACCCGCAGTTTCCCAATGGGTGAGGTCGAAATCCAGGCTTTGCGTGGCGTTGACCTGGAGCTGTACCAAGGCGAGTTTGTGGTGATGCTTGGGGCATCAGGCAGTGGCAAATCGACCCTGCTCAACATCCTCGGTGGCCTGGACAGCCCCAGCAGCGGCGAACTTCATTATCGCGACACTGATCTCAGCCATGCCAGCGATGCGATCCTGACGCGTTTTCGCCGCGAACATGTGGGTTTTGTCTTCCAATTCTACAACCTGATTCCCAGCCTGACCGCGCTGGAGAATATCGCGATTGTCACCGACATTGCCTCCAATCCCATGCGTCCAGCCGAAGCGCTGGCACTGGTGGGGCTGGAAGAGCGCATGCACCATTTCCCCTCGCAACTGTCCGGTGGTGAGCAGCAACGCGTAGCCATTGCCCGGGCTGTGGCCAAGAACCCCAAAGTCCTGCTCTGCGATGAACCAACCGGTGCCCTGGACTCGAAAACCGGTATCCGTGTGCTCGAAGTGTTGCAGGACATCAATCGGCGTCTGGGTACTACTACCGCAGTAATTACCCATAACGCAGCGATTGCCGACATGGCCGATCGGATCATCCGCCTGACCGACGGACGGGTCAGCGAGGTGCGCAGCAACCACAGCAAACGCTCGCCTGCCGAACTGAGTTGGTAGTCATGCGGACCCTGCATATCAAGCTGCTACGCGGACTCTGGTCCTTGAAAGGGCAGGGTATGGCCATCGCCATGGTCATCGCTATTGGTGTAGGCATGTATGTCATGGCCCTGACCGCACTGGAATCATTGCGCGAAACCCAGAGCGGCTTTTACCATGACCAACGCTTCAGTGATGTGTTCGCCGAGCTCAAACGAGCGCCAGAAAGTGTCGCCGAACGGATTGCCGAACTGCCCGGGGTAGCTGTGCTGGATACCAGGGTCCGGGCGCCGCTGCACATTCGCCTGAGTGGCTTCAATGAGTCCATTACCGGTCAGGCATTGTCAATTCCCGATGGGCGGCAACCGCAACTCAATCGCCTGTACCTGCGGGCGGGTGAGATGCCTGAAACCGGTCGGGATGACCAGGTGCTGGTCAGTGAGGCCTTTGCCGAGGCTCACGCACTGGTGCCTGGCGATAGCCTCGACGTTGTCATCAATGGCCGTTTCCGGCAACTGCGGATCAGCGGCATCGTTCTGTCACCCGAATTCATTTATCAGATTCGTCCGGGGGATCTGTTTCCTGATTTCGCCCGCTATGCGTTGATCTGGATGAACCGCAGCGCATTGGCGGCAGCGTTCAATATGGAAGGTGCGTTCAACGATATGGTGATCAGGCTGGCACCCAGTGCCAGCGCCGACGGGGTCATTGCTCAGCTTGACCCAATCCTCGAACCCTGGGGCGGACTTGGGGCTTACGGCCGGGACGATCAGATGTCCCACCGCTACCTGGATGAAGAGCTGGCCCAACTGGAAACCATGGCTCGCGTCCTGCCGCTGATTTTCATCGCCGTCGCTGCATTCTTGCTCAATGTGGTCAGTGCCCGGTTGATTCGTACCCAGCGCGAACAGATTGCCGTGCTCAAGGCCTTCGGCTATGACAACCTGACCGTGGCCGGGCACTACCTGGCACTGATTGCAGTTATCGTCTGTATAGGTGCCTTGCTTGGCGTGCTCCTTGGCGGCTGGCTGGCCAGTGGTCTGGCCGGTATTTACCAGGACTATTTCCGTTTTCCCTGGCTGCACTTTCGCGTGCGCCCGCAGGTGGCGCTAACCGGGGTGGTTATTGCTGGCGGTAGCGCACTACTGGGAACTGTCGGGGCACTACGCATGGCCTTTCGGCTGCCGCCAGCCCAGGCCATGCGTCCTGAGGCACCGGCACGCTACCGGCGCACGCTGATTGAGCGCCTGGGGATAGGGTGGTTGAGTCAGCCCTCGCGGATGATTTTGCGCAACCTGGAGCGCCAACCGCTGAAATCAGCGCTATCGGTCATAGGTATTGCCCTGGCCGTAGCGGTCATGATGCTGACCGGCTTTCAGCAGGGCGCGATCGGGCATATGCTTGATGTCCAGTTTCGCCTGGCGCAGAAGCAGGATCTCACTGTTTCATTCAGTGACCCTGTCGGCTATTCGGCACTGTACTCACTGCGCAATCTGCCCGGTGTTTATCACGTCGAAGGCTTTCGGGCAGTACCTGCCACCTTGCGCAATGGTCACTATCGCTATCGGGGAGCCTTGCAAGGCTTTGAGCACCCCGCCAACCTGTTCCAGGTGCTTGACGCCACGCTAAACCCGATCAGACTGCCGCCAGAAGGCGTATTGCTGACCGATCATCTGGCCAACCTGCTGGAGATAAAGCCTGGGGACTTGCTACAGGTTCAGGTGCTGGACGGACGCAGGCCTGAACTGGAGATCCCCGTGGTTGGCATTGTGACCGAATATATCGGTGTGGGTGCCTATCTCAGCCGTGACTACCTGAGCCGCCTGCTGGGTGAGGGGCCATCCTACAGCGGGGCCTTCATGGCGGCCGAAGCCGAGCAGCTTGAACGCCTGCAACATGAACTGGAGGGTATGCCCAAGGTTCTGGGCGTGGCGCTCAGAGCCAGTAATATTGATGCTTTTCACCGGTTGATGGATGAAACCATCCTGGTGTTTACCTTGTTCAGCGTGCTGATGGCCGGCTGTATTGCCTTTGCCGTGGTCTACAACAATGCTCGCATCGCCTTTGCCGAACGTGGTCGTGAACTGGCCAGTCTCAGGGTGCTGGGCTTTACCAGGGCGGAAACAGCCTTCATTCTGTTGGGCGAGTTGATGCTGCTGACGTTACTGGCCTTGATACCGGGTTTTGTCATAGGGGCTGGGCTGTGCTGGCTGTTGACCTGGGGGATGCAAACCGATCTGTACCGTATTCCTTTGGTACTGACGCCCAGAACCTATGCCATGGCCACGCTGGTGGTTCTGCTGGCAACGCTGCTGTCGGCATCGCTGATCTGGCGCAAGCTGGTGCGGTTGGACATGATCGCGGCGCTCAAGGCTCCGGAGTAGGGAATGAAACATAGCAAACGCAGGCTGATTCTGGCAGGAGTAGGTGTGGCGCTGTTGCTGGCCTTGGGGCTAGGCTTCCGCTCACCAGCGATATTGGTGGAAACCGCCGAAGTGCAGCAGGGGCCGTTTCGGGTCAGTATCGAAGAAGAGGGCAGAACCCGGCTTGCCGATCGTTATGAAGTCTCGGCAGCGGTAGCCGGCCACCTCAACCGGATCGAACTGGAACCTGGCGACAGACTGGAGCCCGGCGACACCCTATTCACTATCAACCCGTCGGCCAGTATTCCGCTAGACAGCCGTAGCCGCTCCCAGGCCGAAGCTGCGCTGGCTTCCGCCGAAGCCGCATTGCTCGCTGCTCATAGTCTGGTTGACAGCGAGCAGGCTCGCCTGCAACTGGCAGAAACCGAGTTGAGTCGAATTCGGCGCCTGGTCAATGCAGGGCATGTTGCCGTAGACGCCCTTGACCGCGCCGAGACGGAGCAGCGCCAAGCTGATGCAGCCTTGCGCTCGGCTCGATTTGCCGCCGATGTGGCGCGTCACGAACGGGATAATGCCCAGGCGGTTCTGGCAGTTACCAGCGGGCAGCCTGGGTCGGAAGCTCTGATCGTTCGTTCTCCCTTGTCTGCAACTGTCCTGCGCCGGCTGCGCCAGAGTGAAGGACCGGTATTGGCCGGCGACAAGCTGCTGGTACTGGGCGATCTGGACAGCCTTGAAGTGGAAGTGGACGTCCTGTCCGCCGATGCGGTGCGCCTGCGCCCCGGCATGCCGGTAGAACTTGAACGTTGGGGTGGCGATTCCTTGCTGAACGGACTGGTCAAGCGGATCGAGCCGGCGGGTTTTACCAAGGTCTCCGCCCTTGGGGTAGATGAGCAACGGGTTTGGGTCATAGTCGAATTGATCTCGCCACGTGCAGCCTGGCAGCATCTTGGCGATGGCTACCGGGTTGAAGCGCGCTTTGTGCAATGGCAGGCCGAGGAAGTGTTGCAGATCCCCACCAGCGCACTGTTTCGCCAGAGTGGCGGCTGGGCGGTGTACCTGCTGAACAATGGTCGGGCCCAGTTGCGAGAAGTCAAACCTGGCCGGCGTAGCGGGCTGATGACTGAAATAATCGAAGGTCTGGGGGTAGGGGAGCGGGTAATCCTTTACCCCGGTCAAGAGATAGCCGCTGGCACACGGGTGAAGGAGCGCTGATCCAGCCCTGTGCCATACTGCAGGTACTGGCAAAGGAACCGGAGGCGACCATGTCTGACCATCATGTCTACAAGAAAGTTGAAATCGTCGGCTCGTCGAAAATCAGCATCGACGATGCCATCAACAATGCCATAGCCGAGTGCAGTAAAAGTATCAAGAACGTAGAATGGTTCGAGGTGACGGAAACCCGTGGTCATGTCGTCAATGGCAAAGTAGGGCACTTTCAGGTGGTACTGAAAGTGGGATTCCGTATCGAAGGCAGCTAGTCTGCTCGAGCCAAATGGAGCTTAAAGCGCGGTTATGACGGCAACACTACCCGAAGGTCTGGCGCTGACCCGCAATGCGCACGGCCGAGAATTCATCCAGATCAACCATCCGGCGGTAAGCGCCACCATTGCCCTGGAAGGTGCGCAGGTGATTGACTGCGTACCTGCCGGCAAACAGCCGCTACTGTGGATGAGCCCCATCGACCCCCGCATGCCGGGCACCGCTCTGCGCGGGGGCATCCCACTGTGCTGGCCATGGTTTGGCAATTCCCGTCCTGGACCTGCCCACGGTATTGCCCGTACCAGTCCGTGGCAACTGATTGATGCCCAGCGCGATGATCAGCAGGTGCGTCTGCGCCTGGAGCTCGCAGCAGAGCAGATGAAAGCCTTGCTGCCTGATGAACGCTGGCACCTGCAGGTGGAGTTTGTAATCGGCAAACAGCTGAGCGTCAGCCTCACCAGCACCAACCTTGGCAAGCAGGCGCAACCGCTGAGCCAGGCGCTGCACAGTTACCTGCCGGTAGCCGATATCACCCAAGCCAGCATTACCGGCCTGGAAGGCTGCCGTTACATCGACCAGCTGACCAGCCAGGAACACCGGGCCCAACCTGGACCGATCCTGATCGATCAGGAAGTCGACCGCATCTATTACGACCATACCGCACCGGTGATCCTGCACCAACACAACGGCCGCTGCCTGGAAGTCACTCGCGAAGGTAGTCACTCACTGGTCGTCTGGAACCCCTGGCAGGCCAAAGCCGCCAGACTCAGCCAGTTTCCCCAGGATGGCTTTCGCCAGATGATCTGCCTGGAAGCCAGCAACGCCGGGCCTGATGCTCGCGTGCTTGAGCCCGGGCAAAGCCATACGCTAGTAACCCGGATTCGCCAGGTGCCGGGGACAGGCTGAGCCCTGAAGTTACTGGGTGTCAGGCTCGCGACGGGCTTTGGCAGCCTGAACCACGCGGTCAGCCGGCACCCGTAACTGGCGCAGCAGATACTCCTTGAAATCCGGATGCCAGGGTTGGCGATCAATGGCCTGGGCCATACAACCAAGCCAGGCATCACGCTCAGGCTCACCGATCGGCCAGCGCGCGTGAAAGCTCGGAATACTGATCTGGCCATAACGCTCAAGGAACAACCTTGGTCCACCAAGCCAACCACACAGGAAGCGGGTGAGCTTATCGCGCGCTTCAGTCAGATCCTCTCTGTGCATCGCACGAATATCGGCCGCAGCGGGCCAGCTATCCATAATCTGGTAGAAGTCATCGACCAGTTGTCGAATACCGTCATAACCGCCAGCAGCTTGAAAAGACGCATCTTCCTGACCGTAGCGTGGCTTGTTTGAATCGTTCATGGGGGCTCAGGCAAGAGTGGAAGCAGGGGGTATTGTAGAGGCTGATCTGTGCCACTTGCATAGGCTAATACATAATTTAACATAATATACATTATACGAACTTAAAGATCAGACCCGCACACTACAAAATAAAGCCGTCCGCAGATTGCCACCTACGGACGGCTTGTTCAAACAGCTGGACATTCAGTTCTTGATAAATTCCAGCAGATCCTGGTTGAAGCGATCTTTGTGTGTGTCAGTCAAGCCATGCGGCGCACCCGGGTAAACAATCAGCTTCGCACCTTTGACCTGATCGGCTGACGCCTGTCCGGAAATATCGAGCGGTACGATCTGGTCGTCATCACCGTGAATGACCAGTGTCGGTACGTCGAACTTCTTCAGGTCCTCGCGGAAATCGGTGGCCGAAAACGCTGCGATCGAATCAAAGGTGTTCTTGTGGCCTGCCTGCATGCCCTGAGCCCACCAGCTGTTGATCAGACCCTGTGAGACTGCGGCACCCGGACGGTTGAAACCGAAGAACGGACCCGATGCAATGTCCAGATACAGTTGCGAGCGGTTCTCCAGCGAGGCCTTGCGCAGGCCATCGAACACTTCGAGTGGCACGCCGCCTGGATTGTCAGCGGTTTGCAGCATCAGCGGCGGTACCGCACTGACCAGCACTGCTTTCTTGACTCGAGCGGTACCATGGCGACCGATGTATCGAGCTACTTCGCCACCGCCGGTGGAAAAGCCCACTGCGGTTACATCCTTCAGATCGAGTGCGTTGATCACGGCAGCCAGGTCATCTGCGTAATGATCCATATCGTTGCCATCCCAGGGCTGGCTGGAGCGGCCGTGGCCACGGCGGTCGTGAGCGACCACTCGATAGCCCTTGTCTGCCAGGAAGATCATCTGCGATTCCCAGCTATCCGAATTGAGTGGCCAGCCGTGGCTGAAGGTAATGACCGGGCCATTCTTTGGACCCCAATCCTTGAAGTAAAGACGCACGCCGTCAGCGGTGATGATGGTGTTGCCCTCTACAGAGGCACTGGCTGCAATCTGTGCGGGAGTAACGGGTTGCGAGGCATGGGCTGCGACGCCGGTCGCCATGGCAACGGCTAACAGACTGGCTGCGAAGGTATGAGAAAAGCTTTTCATGATGATATCTCCAGTGTTCAATCGTAAGAACGGTCGTCGGTGGTAAGTGGCCGGACGGTGTTGCCCGGTGATGTGTATTCTGCATGGGTAACCCGAACTATTGGTGATGTATAATCCTGAAAAATTGATCAGGAGTACTGGTTATGTCTGACAGACTTGCAGCGCTGATGACCCACTTCCCGGTACGCGCGCAGACGTTCAAGACCGAGACCCTGCGTGGCACCACTACGCTGACAAGCGATGGCGCCCACGGGCGACTGCACCTGATACGCACAGGCTCGGTCGAGCTGCGCTACGCCAGGCAATCTTTGCAGGTCGAACGTCCAAGCCTGCTGCTGTTACCGCGGCCGTTAACCCACCGCTTTGTTACCGACGCGGCACAGGGTGTAGACATGGTCTGTGCAGACTTGTCGTTTGAGGGTGGCGGGCATAACCCAATCGCTTCGGCGCTGCCGGATGTCATTTGCCTGCCGCTGGATGAGATATGGGGAGCCGAGCCGGTTCTATCACTGCTTTTCGAAGAAGCCTTTGAGCAGCGCTGTGGGCGTGTAGCGCTGGTTGAACGCCTGTTCGAGGTGGTGATGATCCAGATCCTGCGTCAATTGATGGCCAGTGGAGATGTTAAAAGCGGCATGTTGTTGGGGCTGTCACATCCGCGTCTGCGCAATGCGCTGGTGGCCATGCATGAAACACCAGCACAGGAATGGGGACTTGAAGAGCTTGCCGCCGTAGCAGGAATGTCGCGCAGCGTATTCGCTACAACTTTCCGCGAAACGATTGGCATCACGCCGGGGCAGTATCTGCAAGGTTGGCGTGTGCGGCTGGCGCAAAAGGCGCTGTTGCGTGGACGGCCATTGAAGGTAATTGCAACCGAAGTTGGCTACGGCAGCGAAGCCGCCCTCTCCCGCGCTTTTAAAGCGCAATCCGGGCAATCGCCGAGGGATTGGAAAAATCAGTCGGCTATCACGACCGATGGCTAAACACCCACACGCAGCAGGTCCTTGATAGAAAACCTAGACCAGCCGCCCCAGGTATTCTTCAAGCTGCGCCGCCAACCAACTGATGACAGCACCACCTTGGGCCCGTTCCGACTCCAGAGCGCTGAAAACCTTCCACCACTGGGCGCTGCGATGTCGAATGAGTTTGAGGCGCCCCTGACGCAGCTCTTCGGTGATCAAAGGGAATGGCAAGTCAGCCCAGCCGGCGCCGGAAATTACTGCATCGCAAATCAGTTCGTATTGGGTAAAGGCCAGAAAGTTATCGGTTTCTGCGGACTCTGCTACCAGTTGACCGTTGTCCATGTACGCCAAGGTGACCTGGGTGTGATTCATCAGATCATCCTGCAGTACCCGGGGTAATCGGCTTAGCGCATGTTCGGGAGCTGCTACGGTCATCATCCGTACGTCAGCCAGTTCACGAAACCACTGATAACCCTCGCTGGTGGGTGGCGGCATCAACCCATAGGCCACATCGACCGCTTGGTTAATGACCAGTGATGACAGCTCTTTGGGCGGCGCCAGATAGACCGACACGCTGGTTTGTGGAAATCGCTCCTTGAGCTGACGCAGTAGATCCAGCCAGAAACTCTCTGGCAAGGCGTCATCCCTGGCGATTCGCAGAACCGATTCGGCACCGCTGAGGTGCTGCTGGCAGCGTGAGTGGATCTGACGGGCTATGTGATTGAACCGGCGACAATCGGTCAATACCGCCTGACCAATCGTGGATAGCTGTAATTGGTTACCGCTGCGTTCAAACAGGTTGACGCCCAATTCGTCTTCCAGCGCCGCTAGCGCGGTACTGATGGTCGTGCGGCTGCGTTTCAGGCTGATGGCTGCAGCAGCAATGCTCCCCGCCTCCACCACGGCCAAAAAGGCTTCGATCTGCGATGTTCTCATAATATTTCAGCGCCGTTAATTCCGTCGCTCAGCGACTCACCCCACAGCATACACAGCGATAACATGGCCGCGCAATTTGAAGGAGCACGTAATCATGAATCTTTTATTAGCGCGGGAAAAGCCGGCGCTGACTCTATCCGTCCTTGTTGCTGGCAGCTTTGCTGGTGCGGGGATCGCCTGGGGACTGTGGATCAACTCGCTGATGATCCTGTTCGATGGTGCCTACTCGATGATCAGCCTGTTGTTGTCACTGCTGTCACTCTATGCCGCCAAGGTTGTGCGGCAGCCGGCAAATAAGGCCTACCCCTTTGGTCGAGCCGCGATCCAACCGCTGGTGATTGCGGTCAAGGGGCTGGCCATTACCCTGGTGTGTCTGGTCTCGCTGGTGTCGGCCATGTACGCCTTGTGGCAAGGCGGCCGGCCTAGCAATGCCGGTATGGGGTTGTTGTTTGCGGCCATCAGCGTGGTCGGTTGTCTGGCCATCTGGTCCTATCTGCACTGGGTATCGAAGCAGCTGCAGTCGGACCTGGTCGTGGCGGAAAAGCGCCAGTGGTTCATGGACGCTGTGCTGAGCGCCGCGGTTATGCTGGGGTTTGCCCTGACAGTTCTGTTGAACCGGAGCCCCTGGGCCGAACTGGCGGTCTATGCCGACCCGCTGATGGTGGTACTGGTGTCGGGTTACTTTGTACTGGTACCGCTCAGAATGACTAGGGATGCCATCCGTGAACTGGTGCTGGCTGCCCCGCCTCGGGATTTGCGGCGCGCGGCTGAAAGTATCCTGAATGAAGTGGAGTTGCAGCCTATTGAGGTCAGAATGACAAAGATCGGTCCCTATCTTGTGCTGGATATAGACTTGCCAGCCAGTCAGGCGGCCACATTCAACCTGGTCAGACTGGCGCTATATCGCCGTCTGAGTCAGCTCCCCGTGCGCCCGGTGGTGTTTCTGAATGCGATTTCAGACACTGAGTATGCCTGGCAATCGTAGATCATAGGCGCCACCAATGAGGTTGGTTGGCGCCTTTTGCACTTGCCCTCTTCTCGCGCTGAAAGGAAACTGAAACCACCTCATGGTGCAGCACGACGGAAATAAAAATGGCGCTTCCCGAGCCCTCAGCTTCCAGTGAAAATCTGGAAAAAATCATCAAAGGTCTACGTGCCGTAGTTGATGAGCCGGTACTGACAGCCGCGTTGATTCGCTACCAGCTAGACCAGCCAATGGCGCGCGCGCAGCGAGTAGCGCTGGCGGTGATCCGTTCAATGATCGAGGATTTGAGCCAGCAGCTTAATGATCCGCTGTTGATGACCCGGGCCTTTGCTCACCTGAATTACAGCCGAAGCTTTCTTGGTACTACCTTTCTCTCCAGCACCAGAACCGTACTGGATGTTGTCCAGATGGCACAGCGATACATGCACCTTGGGACCGACCTGGGCAGCATTGGGATAAGCCTTGAGGGGTCGCAAGCGCGGGTCCAGGTACAAAGCAATCCAGCGTTTCAGCCCAGCCGTCAGCAGATGGACTCGATGCTGTATGCGATGCTGCGCACCTTACAATCGCTGGGTGTTCAGCAGTTGGTTGCTCACCTCCCTGCCCCGCAAGCGGACGTCTTGAAACGCCACTATCGTCAGTTGTTCAAGGTTCCGATCCAGTTCAATAGCACGCAGGAGTGCTACCAGCTCAGTTTTCCGCGCATCGAGCTGTCACGGGCACTGGACTGGGAGGCGACCGACATCGGTCGACTGGCACGCCGCGAGCGGCGTCTGATCCGCAATCACGACGCACATGACTGGGCGGGCTCGGTCATGTTGCTGTTACCGGTCCTGTTGCGCCGCGGAGATGCCAGTATCGAGCGCTGCGCCACCCTGCTCGCCCTGAGTAGCCGCTCCTTGCAACGTCGCCTGGCTGATGAGGGCCAGCCTTTCAGCCGGCTGCTCGAGCAGTGCCGGCGTCAGCTGTGCATGGAATATCTGGCGGCAGGTTATGCCAGTGAGACCGTGGCGCTGCTGATTGGCTACCGTCAGACCGGGCAGTTTTTTCGCAGCTACCGGCGCTGGTTTGGCCATTCTCCGGGTGATTTTCAGCGTGCTCAGGCGGTGGCCTGATTGCTCTGTTCTTCACTGTCCTACAACTCCAATTACAAGGTCGTCCCCATGCGTCGTTTGCTTCTTCCTGCATTACTGCCCCTTGCCCTACTCGGCTCCCCTGCCCTGGCGGAGACCAACCTGACCAACCAGGTCATCAGTCTGGCCAGCAACCTGGAAGACCAGGCGATTGCCTGGCGCCATGACATTCACCAACACCCGGAACTGGGCAATCAGGAGCACCGTACTGCCGCGCTGATTGCCGAGCATCTCAAAGCCCTGGGGATGGAGGTGCAGACAGATGTTGGCAGCACTGGCGTGGTTGGTTTGCTGCGTGGTGGCAAACCCGGCCCGGTGGTAGCGTTGCGGGCAGATATGGATGCCCTGCCAGTCAAGGAACAGACCGGACTGCCTTATGCATCCCAGGTGCGGCAGCTCTATCATGGGGTAGAACGCGATGTCATGCATGCCTGTGGCCACGATGCCCATGTGGCCATTCTGATGGCTGCGGCACAAGCGCTGGCGACTGTGCGTGAGGAATTGCCCGGTAGCGTCAAATTCATTTTCCAGCCAGCCGAGGAAGGTCCCAGCGATTATGTCTACGATGGCGAGCGGCACTTCGGTGGCCGCCAACTGGTTGAGGCCGGAGTGCTGCGCAACCCCGATGTCGAGGCCATTTTCGGCCTGCATGTGACCTCCAGCCTGCCAACCGGGATCATTGCCTACCGCAGCGGCCCAATCATGGCCAGCGCCGGAGATCTGCATATTCGGGTCAAAGGTCAGCAAACCCATGGCGCCCAGCCCTGGAACGGTGTTGATCCGATTGTCGCCAGTGCTCAGATCATCACGGGACTGCAATCGGTGGTGAGCCGTCAGACCAACATCATGCCCGCGCCGGCCGTAGTTAGTATCGGTACTATCGAAGGTGGCACCCGGCACAACATCATCCCTGATGAAGTCAGCATGAGCGGAACCATCAGAACCTTTGGCGATGATGTTCAGGAGCAGGTCAATCAGCGGGTGCGTCAGACCGCTGAACAGATCGCCGCCGCTTCCGGCGCTAAGGCAGAGGTTGAGATCATTGATAACTACGCCACTACGGTAAACCATGCCGAACTGACCGAGCGCATGCTTCCTACTCTGCGACATGCAGCCGATGGCAAGGCCATTGTCTCACCTATGGTCACCGGCTCGGAGGACTTCTCCTTCTATGCTCGGGAAGTTCCGGGGCTATTCTTCTTTCTCGGGGTGACTCCAGCGGACCGCCTGCGCGGTGCAGCGCCCAATCATTCGCCAGAATTCATGATCGACGATGCGGCCCTGGTCACAGGCATCAAGGCCATGGCCAGCCTGGCAACCGATTACCTCACTCAGGCGCAATAGCCCGGGTCGCACCCCACTGAGGCCATCCATTGATCGAGGTCAAAGCCCGCCAGCCTGCTGGCGGGTTAACTAGACTTACAACACCTTGTCAGCGGTGATCAGATCATGGCCATGCACAAAACTCATCAATGGAACGCCAGTTACTTTTTCCTGGCGTTTATCGTCCTGATACTTTTTCAGAATTGGTGGAGCAGTCATCAATCGACCGCCACCATTGCCTACAGTGAGTTTCTGCAGCTACTTGAGAAGCAGGAAATTACCGATCTGGTTATCGGTCAACATGATATCCAGGGGCGCTTCAAGACAGCAGAGGGACGTACTGAGCGTTTCGTGACCCAGCGCGTAGAGCCGCAGTTGGCCGAGCTATTGGCCCAGCATGACATCAGCTTCCGCCACCGGCCCAGCAATACCTGGGTAACCAATCTGCTGTCCTGGCTGCTGCCCATGGCGCTGATTATCCTGTTCTGGCTGTTCCTGTTTCGCAACATTGCCAGTCGCCAAGGCCTGGGCGGCATGGTCAACGTTGGCAAGTCGCGGGCGCGGGTATTGGTTGAGCGTGATACCGGCGTCACCTTTGACGATGTGGCCGGGATTGATGAGGCCAAGGCCGAACTGCAGGAGATCGTTTCGTTTCTCAAGGATCAGCCCAAATATGGCCGATTGGGCGCGCGGATTCCCAAGGGCATCCTGCTGGTTGGCCCGCCGGGGACCGGCAAGACCCTGGTAGCCAAGGCGGTAGCCGGGGAAGCCGGGGTACCCTTCTTCTCGATCTCCGGGTCTGAATTCGTCGAGATGTTTGTCGGTGTCGGCGCTGCGCGGGTACGTGATCTGTTCGAACAGGCAAGACAAGCTGCGCCCTGCATCATCTTTATTGATGAGTTGGACGCGCTGGGCAAGATGCGCGGCGTCGGCGCCTTTGGTGGCAACGACGAAAAGGAACAGACCCTGAATCAGCTGCTGGCCGAACTCGACGGTTTTGATCCGCGTGAAGGCGTAGTTCTGCTGGCCGCAACCAACCGCCCGGAGATTCTTGATCCAGCCCTGATGCGCGCTGGCCGATTTGACCGCCAGGTGGTGATCGACCGACCGGACCGCAAGGGCCGATCGGCCATATTAAAGGTGCATCTGCGCAAGATTCAGGCCGAAGACAGTCTGGATGTCGACGCTCTGGCCGGGCTTACCACTGGCTTTAGCGGTGCCGATCTGGCCAATCTGGTCAATGAAGCAGCCATCGTTGCAACCCGCCGTGGTGCCCAAGCGGTAGCCATGGTCGACTTCAATCAGGCTGTGGAGCGCATTGTCGCTGGCGCCGAACGCAAGGGCCGGGTATTGCAGCCCCACGAACGGGCCGTAGTAGCGCATCATGAAATGGGTCATGCGCTGGTTGCCGCGCAGTTGCCCGGCATGGACCCGGTACACAAGGTGTCGATCGTTCCCCGCTCGATTGGGGCACTGGGGTTTACCCTGCAACGGCCCACCGAAGATCGTTTTCTGATCACCTCCAGCGAATTGCGCGACCGCATGGTGGTGCTGTTGGCCGGACGCGCGGCCGAAGATTTGATTTTCAATGAAATTTCCACCGGTGCAGCTGACGACCTGGCGCGGGTAACCGACATCGCCCGCCAGATTGTCACCCGCTTTGGCATGTGCGCGGAGCTGGGGCAAGCCGTACTGGAGCGACAACACACCCGATATCTGGGAGAGCACGCACTGGGAGTCAACGAGAAGGATTACTCGGAGAAAACCGCTGAGAAGATCGACCTGTCGATCAGGCAGTTGATCGACGAAGCTTATGAGCGGGCCAAGGAACTGCTCAGACAGCAGCGCACCACCCTGGAGTTGGGAGCAACGCTGCTGCTTGAGCGCGAAACCCTGACGCCGGAGGACTTCCCTGCCCTGCTGCCGGCCTCAGGCTCGCAGCCGGCTCAGGACAGTGCAGCCAGTGCAGCGTCGTAGTTCGGCTCGTCAGCGATTTCACCTACCAGCTCGCTGTGCAGAACCTTGTCGTTCTCATCCAGCACCACCACAGCCCGCGCGGCCAGACCGGCCAGCGGGCCTTCCGCCAGAGCCACGCCGTAGTTCTGCAGGAACTCGGCACCACGCATAGTCGACAGGTTGACCACGTTCTCCAGGTTCTCAGCGCCGCAGAAGCGTGCCTGGGCGAACGGCAGATCAGCGGAGATACACAGCACCACAGTGTTGTTCAGCGCGCTGGCCTTGGCATTGAACGTGCGTACCGAGGTCGCGCAGGTCGGGGTGTCGACACTGGGGAAAATGTTGAGGATCTTGCGCTTGCCGGCATAGCTGGACAAGCTCACATCAGCCAGATCCTTGGACACCAGGCTGAATGCCGGGGCCTTGTCGCCAACCTGGGGAAGCTGGCCGGCAACGGCTACCGGATTACCACGCAATGTAACGCTGGACATTGGAAACTCCTTGGTTGTTTAAACCGCCACCCGGCGGCAAATGAAAACGACGCCATCAATATTCCGGCGGCTGATTCACGCCATTAGAAATCAATACGGTAGAAGAAATCCAGCGAACTGGCAAAACCGCTGACGGCTTCCAGATAGAGCCGGCGAGTCAGTTCATAGCGCAGGCCGAGCTGGTTGGCTGGTTCGAAAACCCCGACGCCGTAGCGCAGGCTGAGCTTGTCGGTGAGGTAACCAGCGGCAACCACCTGAGTGGTCAGGCCAGTACCTTCGGTTTCCAACTGAAAGCCCTCGATTCCCAGCGAACTGGCGATACTCTGGGCTATCGGTGCACTGCCAGCCAAGCCCAATGCCAGAGCCGCCTGCCCGAGCATGTTGTCATCCCCGCCGCCACCCAGCGGACGGCCGAGGATCAGATATGACAACGCCTGTTCCTGCGCCATCGCCGGCTCGGAAAACACCTCCGACTGCGGGCTTTCGGCCCGCCCGGTCAGGCGTAGACCGGCTACCACATCGCCAGCCTGGCGAATGGCCTCAATATTCAAAAATGGCTGGCTTATCGGCCCGGCGAACAGAATCTGCGCGCGGCGCAGAGTCAGGCGCTGACCATAGCCACGGTACTGACCGCCGAGGATATTCAGATCACCGCTGGCGGTAAGATTCTCCTCGACTTCCAAGCGCCCACTCAGTCGGCCGGTCAAGCCAAAGCCGGAGAATCGCAGTTGATCGCCAATCAGCAATTGCACACGGGCACTGATTGCCAGAGCCTGATCGTCATCCTCGACTTCCTGGCCGACAATCACTGCATCCGGCGATAACTGCACCGCCTGCTCGGGCAGTTCCCTGATCGTGATGTTGCCTTGCGGAATCGCTATCTGGCCCCTGAGCTGCAAACGATTGTCCGCCAGGCTGACACGCAAATCGGGGCTGACACTCAAGTCGGCATACGGATCGACCCGAACAGGCAAAGCCGTGCCGCGCAAACTTAACTGCAAATCCAGCTCTGGCGCCCAGGTCACCATGCCGGTCAGACTGCCCTGCCCTTGCTCACCGCTGCGCCAATCACCGTCAACATCCGCATGCTGGCCGCTGATCCTGACCCGGATGCCCAACTGCTCGAGGCTGATGGGCAACTCCGGCCCGGCTATCTGGCCGTCACGCAAGACAATCACACCGTCGACCTGCGGATTGGTCAACTGACCGGTAAGCAGGCCGTTGCCGTTCAGCTCGCCGCGCAAGGTTTCAACTTGCGGCAGGAATGGGCGCAGGAAGTCCAGACGCAGACCCTCGATGGCATAACGACCATTCAGCCGCTGCTGACCACCGGGATCATCGATATTCGCCTGAATATCCAGCCGGCCAATGTCTTCGCTACTGAGCAAGAACTGGCTGCGCGCCTGATTGGCCTCCAGCACGGTGTTCAACTCCAGCCGGTCATAGGGGAAACGCAGTGTTTGCTCCGGGCTGGCCACGGTAATAGCACCGTCACGGCTGCTGACCTGAACCTGTGCCAGCGGTTGTGCACCGACAGCCTGACGGAAATCGACCTCGGCATTGAGCGTGGCATCCCAACTGAAGTCCTCTGGCAGCAGATGCTGCAGCGACTCCAGCGGAAAGTCATTCAGGCTCAAGCGTAACTGCCGGTCAGGCATCAAGCGCTGCTCGCCGCTGAAGCACAGCCGTGAGCTGGAGCCGGCATGCGCCCAGCAATGCTCGCTCAGGCGCAGTTGTCCAGGCTCGAACCGATAACTGATCAAAGCTGGCTGAGACAGGTCCCAGACCAGCTCTTCACTGGCAATCTGGCTGCGGCCAAGACGGCCTTCCCAGCGTTCATCGGTCAGTTGCCCAGTAAGTTGTGCGTCAAGGTCGACCAGGCCCCGCTCAAGCGTCAATTGCAACTGATGCTCGGCGCGATTGCCGGCCAAATTCAGCTCGAGATTGCCGAGCCGGGTATCACCGCTGACAATCCGCTGGGCCGTCAGCTTCAGCTCGCCGGGTAGTTGCTCGGACAATGTCAGCCGGCTTTGCAGCTCCAGGCCCGGAATGCTCAACTCGTCATAGGCCAGGCGCTGACCGGTCAGCTCCAGCTCGACCACCGGGGCATCCTGTGGGCCGGCTGCCTGAAGCTGACCCTGTAGATTGCCGCGCAGCCCCGGCCACAGGGTATTCAGGCGCGGCATTTGAATGTCCAAGGCGGCCTGGACCTGCGGGCCCCATTCAGCATTGCCGCTGATCCGGTTGTCGCCCTGGCGTAGCAGCAGATCGTTGACTGTCCAGCGTTGGTCCTGACCTGAGAGCTGACCACTCAGTGCCAGCGGCTGTGCGCGCAGAGTGCCCTCCAGCGCCCAATCGGCGGAAGCCTGCAAGTGGTTATCCCGAAGCTGTCCTTCGCTGCGCAGCGGGCCGCTCAGGCTCCCAGGCAGCTCAGCCACGAACACGCCAGGGTCAAGCTGATCGAGCAACAATTCGACAGCCCAGGCAATCCCATCGGCAAAGTTCAGGGCAACTTCACCCTGGGCTGAACCGGCTGCGGTTTCCAGGTTCAGCGGCGCGATATCAACCCGTTCCGGAGTGCCGTCAAGGCTGAGACTCAGATTCAGTACCTGATCTGCCAGGGCGCTCACCTGCCCCTTGAGTTCTGCCTGGTAGGACTCACCCGCCAGTTGGGCATCCAGTGTCAGTTGCTGGACCACCACCGGGCCAATGTCTTGGGGATACAACCACTGCCAGGGGAAGGCTTGCTCCAGCACCAAGGTGGCGTCGGCAACCAACTGCTCAGCCCAGCCGCCCCGGCCCTGGAGTGCTAGCCGGCGCTGGGGCTGTTCCACCACGCTCAGTTCAAGGTCAAGCTCCTGAAGTGTTTCAAGATCCGCCTTGGCCGCCAATCTCAGCGCCACGTCGCCACCTTCGCCGGGTAATCGAGCCCTGGCCAGCAGGTTAAAGCCCTGCTCCATGTCACCTGCAAGGTTGAGCGACAAATCATTGAGTGTCAGCGTTGGCGGCAACGCCTGCAAGGCCAGGAACGGCTCTCCGGCCCATTCAACGGCAACCGGCAGTTCCGGCTGCAGCGGCTCAAGCGTTCCGCTCAGGCGGCCTTGCAGATAGCCCCGGCTAGCCAGCTCCACTGTCAGTTGAGCAAGGCTGCCACCCAGCCGCAGTTGAGCCTGCCAGTCACGCTCGTCGACCGGGGGTAGGTTGACCTCTGCATGCAGACGTAGCGGCCACTCGCCACTCAGACGCATGTCGGCATCCAGTTGCCAGTCCACCTCAGGGCCTATACCGCTGAACTTATGCACGACCAGATGATCACCGCTCATATGCGCGGCCAGCAGCAACTCGCGAAGCAGTGGCTGCTCTTCGTTCAGCCACAGGCTACCCAGATACAGCCGGTCAAGCTGAATGCCCAGCGGCAGGCGAATGTCAGGCAGCGCTACGGGCTCAGACTCACTGGAGCTGTCATCGCCCTCGATCAACAAGTGCAGGCTGTCCACTTCCAGGTGGTCGATACACAAGCGTCTGCCCCAGAGACACTCTGGGGACCAGGCCAGGCTGAGCTTGTCTAACCGCATTTCCAGTCCTTCGTCACGCCAGTACAGGTGAGCAAAGTCCCAGCCGCGCCACAATTGGCCGCCAACGAAGTTCAGCTCCAGACGTGGCTCGAAGCGCGTAGCTTGTTCAAACAACCAGCGATTAACCGTTTCGCTGGCCAGCAGTAACCCAAGCACCAGCGGAATCAGGGCCAGCAGCAACAGGCCTCGAAGCAAGGTCTTGGCGATAAAGCGAATCACAGCTCAGGCCCCATGGAAAAGTGAATGCGGAACCCTTCATCGGGATCGCTGATCGAGCGGGCCAGGTCAATGCGGATCGGCCCGACAGGAGAAACCCAGCGTACGCCCAGCCCTGCGCTGGTCTTGCGCGGGTCGGTCAATGAATCCATGGCATTACCATGGTCGATGAAGACCGCAGCACGCCAGCGGTCGATGAACTCGTACTGATATTCGACGCTTGAGGCCAGCAGGAATCGGCCACCGATCCGCTCACCGGAGCTGTCGGTCGGCGACAGGGTGCGATAGTCATAGCCACGCACGCTCTGATCACCGCCGGCGAAGAAACGTAGCGAAGGAGGAACCCGGCGGAAACTGTTACTGGCGATCCCCCCCAGATTGACCCGTGACAGAAAACGATGGTTGTCCCAAAGCGTGTATAGCCCTTTGGCGCTGGCGTTGGCGCGCACAAAGTCGAAATCGGAAACGATCCCTTCCTTGGCGCCCTGAACATCCAGCAGCAGACTATAGCCCTGGCTGGGATCCACGCCACCGGTACTTGTAGTACGTTGGAACGAGATGCTGGGGATCAACAAGGTACTGTCACCAGACTCATTACCCAGGCTGAACCTCTCCTGCTCCAGACGTAAACCGATAACTCGCTCCCAACCACTGCGCAGACGTTTCTGATACTGAGCGCCGATGGTAAAGGCCTCACTCTCGGTGTCGTCGATATTCTCGTTCTGCCAGCCAGTGAAGAATCGCAACGCACTGCTCTGTGGTGGCGTCAGCGGGATTTGATACCAGGCGCTAAGCTTTTGCCGCGGAGAGGAAACCTCCAGCTCTGCCCCTCTGGAGTGCCCTTTGGCATTGAGCCAATGCTGGGTCCAGTTGGCTCGGGCCCGCGGCCCAACGTCGGTAGAAAAGCCAGCACCAAACCCGAGGGAATGCTTCTTGCGGGCCTGAAGCTGAACATCAACCGGTATCAGTCCATCCTCATCGGCCCGGTTCGCCGGAGCCGAAACCTGAACCGATTCGAAAAAACCGCTGGATAGCAGGTCACGGTTCAGCCCGGCGATCAGGTCTGCATCGTAAGGAACGCCCGTGCGAAACGGCACCATGCGTTGTAACAGGTTTTCGTTGAACGGCGTTTCGCTGAATACCACTTCACCGAGTCTGAAGCGCTCGCCGGTGTGGTAAACCAGCGTGATATCGGCCTGATTGTTCTCGGTATCGATCAGCATTCGGTGCTCGGTGAAGCGTCCGGAAAAGTAGCCATAACGCAGGGCCTGGTTGCTGATCAGGGTTTTGAGGTCTTCATAATAGCCATGGTGCAGGATTGCGCCGGTACGCAAGCGCCGACCCGGTGTCGTCAGGGCAAAAGCATCAGTCCCCTGCCCTGGCCCTTCAATGCGGATGTCGACGTTGCGCAAGCGCACCGGTTCACCGAGAGTCACATTCAAGACCAGAGTTGGCGAGTTGTTGGGGCCGGTCACCTGTGGGCGAATGCGGGTCTGGTAGTACCCCAGGGCCTGAGCAGCACGCTCGGCCTGGGCAATACTCGGGCGTGCCAGGCGCCACATTTCACGCCGGCTGCTGGCCTGTACCGGGCCGACGAAGGCCTCGATATTGGCCTTTACTCGACTGTTGGCGGGTTCGATATTGACTTCGAGCTCGGCCCGGGTGCTGATCGCAAACATCATCAGGCAGATCAGAACGAAAGCTCGGACCATATGTATCATCCATAATCATTGGGTCGCGCCAGAAGCGCCGTGCATAGACTAAATGCTAACATGCCATCCAGCACGGGGCTGGGAAAATTGTATGTGGGCATGTTCGCCCCAACACCTTGCAAAAGCCCCGAAAAATGCCTTAACCAAGCTCAGGAACAGCTATTTCAATGAAGATTGTTTCTTTTAATATCAATGGGTTGAGAGCAAGACCTCATCAACTCAAAGAAATTGTCGAGCGGCATGCTCCCGATATTATCGGACTCCAGGAAACCAAGGTCGATGACCCGCAATTTCCCTATGAAGAGGTCGCCACATTGGGTTACCACGTTCATTTCCATGGCCAGAAAGGCCACTATGGAGTTGCCCTGCTGAGCAAAAGCGAGCCGCTGTGGGTGCGCAAGGGGCTGCCTGGCGAGCCGGAAGATGCCCAGCGGCGAATGATCAGCGCTGCAATTCCCTGCGCCGACGGTCAGCCCCTTTTCGTGTTCAATGGCTATTTTCCGCAGGGCGAAAGCCGGGATCACCCGCTGAAATTTCCCGCCAAACAGCGTTTCTATGCGGATTTGCAAAGCCATCTGGAGCAGGACTTCAACGCTGACCAACGTCTGCTGGTCGTAGGCGACATGAACATCTCGCCAGAGGACTGCGATATCGGCATTGGTCCGGAAAACGCCAAACGCTGGCTGCGCACTGGCAAGTGCAGCTTTCTACCGGAAGAGCGCGAATGGATGCAGCGTCTGAAGGACTGGGGGCTGGTTGACAGCTTCCGCCACCTCAACCCCGAAACGGATGACCTGTTCAGTTGGTTCGACTATCGCAGCCGGGGCTTTGAAGATCAGCCCAAGCGAGGACTGCGCATTGATTTGGTGATGGCCAGTCGTGGTCTGATCGATCATTGCATCGCGGGTGGAATTGACTACGACATCCGCGGCATGGAAAAACCGTCTGACCATGCTCCGGTATGGGCGGAGTTTGCTATCTAGCTGTGGGCTGGCTTGTTTCGCGGCCGCAGGCCGCTCCTACCAGGGGATTCCGATTGGCAGGAGCGGCCTGCGGCCGCGAAATCGGTTCAGGCCATTTCTTCTTCCGGCACGTCCAGCACCAGCTCTCCGTCCCGAATGCTGATATGTACCGTACCGCCATGCTCGGCCAGATCGCCGAACAGGATCTGCTCGGCCAGCGGTCGCTTGATCTTGTCCTGAATCAGGCGCGCCATCGGTCGCGCGCCCATCAGCGGATCATAGCCGTGCTCGGCCAGCCAGTTTCGGGCAGCCTCGTCGACATCCAGCAACACATGCTTATCTTCCAGTTGCGCCTGCAGCTCGGTGAGGAACTTGTCGACCACGAACTTGATGCTCTCGTGGCTCAGGCGACCAAACTGGATGATCGCATCCAGGCGGTTGCGGAACTCGGGCGTAAAGGTCTTCTTGATAACCTCACTGCCGTCGCTGGTGTGATCCTGGGTAGTGAAACCGATTGAAGCCCGGCTCATGGTCTCGGCCCCAGCGTTGGTGGTCATGACGATGATCACGTTGCGGAAGTCGGCCTTGCGTCCGTTGTTGTCGGTCAAAGTGCCATGGTCCATGACCTGAAGCAGCAGGTTGAATACCTCCGGATGGGCCTTTTCAATCTCGTCGAGCAACAGTACGCAATGTGGGCTCTTGGTGATCGCCTCGGTCATCAGACCACCCTGATCGAAGCCAACATAACCGGGCGGAGCACCAATCAATCGCGATACGGTATGCCGCTCCATGTACTCGGACATGTCGAAGCGTACCAGCTCGATTCCCAGGCTCTTGGCCAACTGGCGGGTAACCTCGGTCTTGCCGACCCCGGTCGGACCGGCGAACAGGAAGGAGCCTACCGGCTTATCGGCTGACTTCAGGCCGGCGCGCGACAGCTTGATCGCAGTGGACAGCGCGGCAATCGCATCATCCTGACCGAACACCACCAGCTTGAGGTCACGCTCAAGGTTCTTCAGCAGCTCCTTGTCGCTGGAGGACACGTGCTTAGGCGGAATGCGCGCGATTTTCGCCACGATAGCCTCAACCTCTGGCACATCAATGAATTCCGGCCGGTCTGCCGGCAGTTGCAGGCGCTGATAAGCACCGGCTTCGTCGATTACATCGATGGCCTTGTCCGGCATGTGCCGATCGTTGATATAGCGCGCCGCCAGTTCGGCTGCCGCACGCAGGGCTTCATCGGTGTAACGAATGCCATGATGCTCCTCAAAGCGCCCCTTAAGCCCCCTGAGAATCTGAATGGTATCGCTGACTGATGGCTCGGCCACATCAACTTTCTGGAACCGCCGAGCCAACGCCCGGTCCTTTTCGAAGATGCCGCGAAACTCCTGGAAGGTGGTTGAGCCGATGCAACGAATCTCACCGGACGACAACAGCGGCTTGAGCAGGTTGGAGGCATCCATAACGCCGCCAGAGGCAGCGCCGGCTCCGATGATGGTATGGACCTCGTCGATGAACAGAATCGCCTGTGGGCGCTTCTTGAGCGCCTTGAGCAGCGCCTTGAAGCGCTTCTCGAAGTCACCCCGGTATTTGGTCCCAGCCAGCAACGCCCCCAGGTCAAGTGAATAGACAACGGCCTGGGACAAAATGTCAGGCACTTCACCATCGATGATGCGTTTGGCCAGCCCTTCGGCAATAGCGGTCTTGCCTACCCCGGCCTCACCGACCAGCAGCGGGTTGTTCTTGCGCCGTCGCATAAGGATCTGTGCGACCCGCTCGACTTCCGCCGCCCGACCGACCAGCGGGTCGATCCGGCCCTGGCGAGCCTGCTCATTGAGGTTGCTGGCGTAGGCTTCCAACGGATTGCTGGCGGTCGAGGTTTCACCACTATCTTCGTCCACACCGTCTTGATCGGACTGGATCTGCTCGTTGTCACCGGCAACTTTCGAGATCCCATGGGAAATGAAGTTGACCACATCGATGCGGGCAATCTGTTGCTGCTTGAGGAAAAACACCGCCTGGCTTTCCTGCTCGCTGAAGATTGCCACCAGCACATTGGCTCCACTGACCTCACCCTTGCCTGAGCTCTGGACATGGAATACGGCGCGCTGCAAGACCCGCTGAAAACCAAGGGTTGGCTGGGTTTCACGCTCATGATCCTGGCGTGGGATCAGTGGTGTGGTGGAGTCAATAAACTCGGTCAGTTCGCGGCGCAGACGCTCAAGGTCTGCGCCACAGGCCCGCAGTACAGTGACCGCAGCCTGATTGTCGAGCAATGCCAGCAAAAGGTGCTCGACCGTCATGAATTCGTGGCGTTTGTTACGGGCATCCTTGAACGCGAGGTTCAGGGTGATCTCGAGATCTCTATTGAGCATGATGCCACCTCATCTCTGGCGACCGAAGTCGCTTGTTACGCTTCCCGTTCTATTTGACACATCAACGGGTGCTGGCATTCCCTGGCGTAGTCATTTACCTGGGCCGCCTTGGTTTCGGCAATATCCCGGCTGTAGACCCCGCACACGGCCCGCCCTTCGGTATGTACCTTGAGCATGACCTGAGTAGCGGCCTCCCGGTTCAGCGAAAAGAAGCTTTCCAGTACCTCCACAACGAAGTCCATCGGTGTGTAGTCGTCATTGAGCATGACCACCTTGTAACGGGATGGGGGCTTTAGCTCGGGCTTGCTGGTCTCAACCGCCACCCCATGATCGGGTTCATGGTCCGGTTCCTGTGAACCCTGATTTAAGGTTAGTAGAATTTCCGTCATTGCAAATAGGTTATGCATCGCAGCTGGCAAATGGAGGTCAGGCTCGCTGAGGGAAACTGTGCATTGATACACAGCTTGCCAGAGGCTAACTTGACTTAGTCGAATTCAGTGTTAAAAAGTGTAAATGAGCATGGATCGGTGGTCATCTGATTTATTACATCATATCTACCGGCCTGCCCTGTACTCGAGGAATCACCCCGTTGGGGTCTAGCAGAGGGATGTTGTATGGAAAACGGCAAGGTCAAATGGTTCAACAACGCCAAAGGCTACGGTTTTATTGTGGCCGACGGTCGTGATGAGGACCTGTTCGCGCATTATTCCGCAATCCAGATGGATGGATACAAGACGCTAAAAGCTGGGCAGCCGGTTCGTTTCGATATCATTCAGGGCCCCAAGGGTCTGCACGCAGTGAATATCCAGTCCGTAGCTGAATCGGCCAACGCCGCCCCGGTCACCAAAATCACCCATGAGGTTACCGCCACCCAGCACTAACTTCCTGGTTTTTTTGCCCAGCCATCATGACAAAGCCGGCATATAGCCGGCTTTGTTCATTGCCCAAGCGCGTTCGCTCAGTTCATCGCAGCAACGACGTCCTTGCCGAATTCCGAGCACTTGCGCAGCGTGGCGCCATCCATCAGGCGCTCGAAGTCGTAAGTGACGGTCTTGTTGGCAATGGCGCCGTTCACGCCCTTGATGATCAGATCAGCAGCTTCGGTCCAGCCCATGTGGCGCAGCATCATCTCGGCAGAGAGAATGACCGAACCCGGGTTGACCTTGTCCTGGCCAGCGTACTTCGGCGCAGTACCGTGGGTTGCTTCGAACATGGCCACTTCGTCGGACAGGTTGGCGCCCGGAGCGATACCGATACCGCCGACTTCGGCAGCCAGAGCGTCGGACAGGTAGTCGCCATTCAGGTTCAGGGTGGCGATTACGTCGTATTCGGACGGACGCAACAGGATCTGCTGCAGCATGGCGTCAGCGATTACATCCTTGACCACGATGGTCTTGCCGGTGTTCGGGTTCTTGAACTGCATCCACGGACCACCATCCAGCAGCTCGGCGCCGAACTCGTCACGGGCGATTTCGTAACCCCAATCTTTGAAGGCACCTTCGGTGAACTTCATGATGTTGCCCTTGTGAACCAGGGTCACGGAGCTGCGATCGTTGTCGACAGCGTACTGCAGGGCTTTGCGTACCAGGCGCTTGGTGCCAGCTTCGGAAACCGGCTTGATGCCGATACCGCACATGTCGGTGAAGCGGATCTTGGTAACACCCATTTCTTCGGTCAGGAACTTGATGACCTTGTCGGCTTCCGGGGTACCGGCCTTCCACTCGACGCCAGCGTAGATGTCTTCGGAGTTTTCACGGAAGATCACCATGTCGACATCGCCAGGCTTCTTGACCGGGCTTGGCACGCCTTCGAACCAGCGCACCGGGCGCTGGCAAACGTACAGGTCAAGCTGCTGACGCAGGGCAACGTTCAGGGAGCGAATGCCACCACCAACCGGAGTGGTCAGCGGGCCTTTGATGGAGACGACGTATTCCTTGACGGCGTGCAGGGTTTCTTCCGGCAGCCAGGTATCCTGATCATATACCTGAGTAGCCTTTTCACCAGCGTAGACTTCCATCCAGGAGATCTTGCGCTTGCCGGCATAGGCCTTCTCGACCGCAGCATCGACTACATCGATCATGACCGGTGAAATGTCGACACCGATACCATCACCCTCGATAAAGGGGATGATCGGGTTGTCTGGCACGTTCAGGGACAGGTCGGCATTAACGGTAATTTTGTCGCCGTTGGCCGGCACCTGGATCTTTTGGTATCCCATTTTTGACTCCGTTGCTTTGTCGTTGTCACAAGACTCCGGAGTGGTAACCCCGGAATCGCAGAATGCAGAATACGGATTTTTCGGTGGCCGTATTGTTGTAGTTTTCCTACAGAATGTCACGCGTTTTTATGGAAAAAGCTTCGCATTCCGTTACATTTTTGTCGCCATCTGGATATTGGCCGCCCAAAGCACACATTCATGTAGTATCACTACAAGCCCCACTACATCGCGGCACGGCAACAGCAATCCTAGCTGTTTTTGCCGTTAGCGCCAGTAAGCACCGATACAACAGACAAGCCGTGGGCAGTTCACGTCCCCCACTCCTTTAGGCTACCCTATAGGCCTTTTTCAGGAGCTGTGCATGCGCTTTTTACCTCATGTAACCGTGGCAACCATTGTCGAGGATCAAGGGCGCTTTCTAATGGTTGAGGAGCAACGCGGCGACCGCATTGTTATAAATCAACCTGCCGGGCATCTGGAAGCCGACGAAAGTCTCATCGAGGCCGCCCGGCGCGAAGTGCTGGAAGAAACCGCCTGGGAAGTTGAAATTACCTCGGTGGTTGGCCTCTACCTGTTCAAGGCCGACAATGGTGTAACCTATCAGCGTGCCTGTTTTGCCGGCAGAGCCCTGAACCACTGCCCGGAACAGCCCCTGGATCATGGCATCGTGCGAGCCAGCTGGATGAGCCTTGAGCAACTACAGGCCAAACGCCAGGATTTACGCAGCTATCTGGTGCTCGACTGCATCCAGGACTACCTGAACAAGCCCCACTACTCTTTGGATCTGATTCGCTGACATGACCACCTCCGCCAGCCGTCCCGCCAACCAGCCTCCCAGCCAAGCCAGAGTCATCGTCGGCATGTCCGGCGGGGTCGACTCGTCCGTTTCCGCAGCCCTGCTGCTTGAACAGGGCTATCAGGTCGAAGGCCTGTTCATGAAGAACTGGGACGAGGATGACGGCACCGAGTACTGCACCGCCATGACCGACCTGGCCGATGCCCAGGCGGTAGCCGATCGGCTTGGTATCAAGCTGCACACCGCCAACTTCGCCGCCGAGTATTGGGACAATGTATTTGAACACTTCCTGGCCGAATACAAAGCCGGACGTACACCAAACCCGGACATCCTGTGTAACCGCGAAATCAAGTTCAAGGCTTTTCTCGACTACGCGCTGATGCTCGGCGCCGATCTGATCGCCACCGGTCACTATTGTCGGCGCGGTGAGCGCGACGGCCAGACCGTACTCTTGCGTGGCATCGACACCAACAAGGATCAGAGCTACTTCCTGCATGCAGTTGGCGCGGAGCAAATCGCTCGCACCCTATTCCCGGTCGGTGAACTGGAAAAGCCCGAAGTACGGCGTATCGCCGAGAAATACGATCTGGCTACCGCCCGCAAGAAAGATTCGACCGGGATCTGCTTCATCGGTGAGCGGCGCTTCACCGACTTTCTCAAGCAATACCTGCCAGCCCAGCCCGGTGATATTGAAACCACTGAGGGCACGGTGATCGGTCGCCATCACGGTTTGATGTACCACACTATCGGCCAGCGTCAGGGCCTTGGTATCGGCGGTATGCAGGGCGCTGGCGACGAGCCCTGGTATGTTCTGCGCAAGGATTTGACCCGTAACGTGCTGGTGGTTGGCCAGGGCAATGATCATCCATGGCTGTTCGCCCGGGCCCTGGAGTGTTCCAGCATCTGGTGGGTCAACCCACTGGAGCTTGCTCAGCCGCGTCGTCTGACCGCCAAGGTCCGTTATCGCCAGGCTGATCAGGCCTGCACCCTTGAACGCACCGCCAGCGGTTACCGCGCTCACTTTGACGAGCCCCAGCGCGCAGTGACACCTGGTCAGTCGGTGGTGTTCTACGACGGTGATATCTGCCTGGGTGGCGGCGTTATCGAAACGGCCATTCCGGCCTTTGCCGAGGATGCCGCATGACCCGCTATGAAGAGCTGGCCGTAGCCCTGGGCGCGGTATTCGAGACCGCCATTCTGGTCGACAAGCTGGCCCGTTCCGGGCAGCTTGCCGAAGGACCTGCCGCCTGTCTGGTGCGTAGCATTCTTGAACGCTCACCAGATGATGTGATGGGCGTTTATGGCGGTAGCCACCACCAGATCCGTCAAGGTCTGCAGGCGCTTGAGTCGATGCTGGCTCGCGACAATGCCGCACTACAGCGCGATGCCCTGCGCTACACGATGAACCTGTTGGTGCTCGAGCGCCAACTCAACAAGCGCGATGACATGCTGCAGGTGCTTGGTCAGCGGCTTCAGCAGGCCGAAAGCCAGGTCGAACACTTCGGCGCCCTGCATGACAATGTCTGGGCCTCACTTGGCAGCATTTATCAGGACACCATCAGCACGCTGAAACTGCGTATCCAGGTGCATGGCGACATGCGCTATCTGCAGCAGCCAGACATTGCCAACCGGATCCGCGCCTTGCTGCTGGCCGGTATCCGCTCGGCCCGGCTCTGGCGTCAACTCGGCGGCCACCGCTGGCATCTATTGTTCTACCGCAAACGCCTGCTCGAAGCGGTGCGCGCGGTGCTCAATGACTGAATTGCCGCGGACCGACCTGCCACGTAAAGGCGCCCTGCTATTGGCTATTTCAGCGTTGCTGTTTGCGCTGATGGGGGTGCTGATCAGAGAGGTCTCGAGCGGGGTCAACAATGAAACCGTGGTGTTTTTCCGCAACCTGGTCGGCGTGTTTTTCTTCCTGCCGATGATTCTGGTGCGCGGTTTTGGTCCTTTTCGTACCCAGCGCCTGGGCAATCATTTCCTGCGTACTTTTTACGGTCTGGGTGCGATGTATTGCTTTTTCTATGCCATCGCCCACCTGCCACTGGCCGATGCCATGGTGTTCACCTACGCCGCGCCGGTTTTTACTCCGATTCTGGCCTGGTGGTGGCTTAAAGAAAGCCTGACCGGGCGCATGATGTTCATGGTACTGCTCGGTTTTGCCGGGGTGCTGTTGGTTGCCAAGCCCAGCGGCGCACTGTTCGATCCCAAGGGGGTGGTGGGCATCGGAGCCAGCTTGCTGGCTGCCTGCGCCTTTGTCTCAATCCGGGCCATGAGCAATAGCGAGCCGGCCAGCCGGATCGTCTTCTACTTCTCGACCTTCTCCGCCCTGCTATCAGCCATTCCGCTGATCTGGGCCTGGCAGCCACTGACACTGACACAGCTGGCAATGCTGGTCGCGATCGGACTGGTCGCAACCACCAGCCAACTGGTTATGTCCAAGGCCTATGCCTTGGCACCACCCGGCAAGATCGGCCCACTCAGCTATCTGGCCATCGTCTTCTCTGGACTGTTTGCCTGGCTGTTGTGGAGCGAGGTTCCCGGACTGTCGTCCTGGTTGGGCGCTGGCCTGATCTTCGCCTCGACTCTGATCAGCCTGACTCAACCCGCAGCGAAGACCAAATAGCCCATTGTGTTGTATCATTCGGTCCTTTTCTGCCAGACCCACTTCCGCCAGACCAATTGATGATGAGAACGCCCATGCAACTGTCCTCCCTGACCGCCGTTTCCCCGGTAGATGGCCGCTACGGCAGCAAAACCTCCAGCCTGCGCAGCATTTTCAGTGAATACGGCCTGATCCGCTTCCGCGTCGAGGTGGAAGTGCGCTGGCTGCAGTGCCTGGCCGCCCATCCGGGCATCCCGGAAATTGGTCCGTTCTCGGCCCAGGCCAATGCCCTGCTCGACGGCCTGGTCAGCGACTTCAAACTGGAATACGCCGAGCGCATCAAGGAAATCGAGCGCACCACCAATCACGACGTGAAAGCAGTTGAATACCTGCTCAAGGAGCAAGTCGCAGTCCTGCCGGAACTGCAGCAGGTCAACGAGTTCATTCACTTCGCCTGCACCAGTGAAGACATCAACAACCTGTCGCATGCACTGATGCTGCGAGCCGGGCGTGATGAGGTGGTACTGCCGCTGATGCGCCGCATCGCTGGTGAAATCCGCACCCTGGCTCATGAGCATGCCAAGGTTCCGATGCTGTCACGCACCCATGGTCAACCAGCCTCGCCGACCACCATGGGTAAGGAACTGGCCAATGTGGTCTACCGCCTCGAGCGTCAGATCGCCCAGATCGAGCAGATTCCGCTGCTAGGCAAGATCAATGGCGCGGTCGGCAACTACAACGCCCACCTGTCAGCCTACTCGCAGGTTGACTGGGAAGCCAATGCCCGCCAGTTCATCGAAACCACCCTGGGTCTGGACTTCAACCCCTACACCACCCAGATCGAGCCGCACGACTACATCGCCGAACTGTTCGATGCCGTAGCTCGCTTCAACACTATCCTGATCGACTTCGATCGCGACATCTGGGGCTACATCTCCCTCGGCTACTTCAAGCAGAAGACCGTAGCCGGCGAAATTGGCTCTTCGACCATGCCGCACAAGGTCAACCCGATCGACTTCGAGAACTCCGAAGGCAACCTCGGCATCGCCAATGCGATCATGCAGCATCTGGCCAGCAAGCTGCCGATCTCGCGCTGGCAGCGGGACCTGACTGACTCCACTGTACTGCGCAACCTGGGCGTCGGCTTCGCTCACAGTGTGATTGCCTACGAGTCAACTCTCAAAGGAATCAGTAAGTTGGAGATCAATGCTCAGCGTCTTTCTGAGGATTTGAACAACTGCTGGGAGGTTCTGGCCGAGCCGATTCAGACCGTGATGCGCCGCTATGCAGTACCCAATGCCTACGAGAAGCTCAAGGAGCTGACCCGTGGCAAGGGTATTACTCCGGACGCCCTGCTGGCCTTCGTTGACGGCCTGGAAATTCCCGAGCAGGCCAAAGCCGAACTCAAAGCGCTGACCCCAGCTTCGTACCTGGGCAATGCGATTGAGCAGGCTAGCCGGGTTTAAGCCTCTTACTGTTTATTGTGCAAGGGTTTGATTGACCCTATAGCCTTGTGCGTCGTCCGGGAGACAGGCCCTTATCCTGGACACGCACAAGTACATCCCTGTAGCTCTTCGATGCCATCCCTGGCATCGAACGGTCCAGGATAAGGGCCTGTCTCCCGAACTCAACAATCTCCGCACGAGTCAATCAAACCCAGTAATCCTGTGCTGAGCGGAAATACTGATTGCGCACATAGCTTGACTGGCGTTATTGCGGGGCTGTTGGGCGGGACCGTATATGGCAGGGATGCCATATACGAGCTACAGGGACGTACTTGCCGCGTGTCTCGCCCAACAGCCCCGTAATGGCGCCTTGCACTAAACTTGAGCAATCAGTCTTTCCTTGCACACAGCAAAAATCGAGAAACCAACCCATGTCCAACCTCCCACTGCTTGGCAACCTCACCCCAGAACAGTTCCTGCGTGACTATTGGCAGAAAAAGCCCCTGCTGATTCGTCAGGCAGTACCGGGCTATGAAAGCCCTATCAGCCCCAATGAACTGGCAGGACTGTCGCTCGAAGAAGAGGTTGAGTCGCGGATCATTCTCGAGCACGGCCAGCACCCTTGGGAGCAGCGCCGCGGCCCCTTTGCCGAAGATGCCTTTCAAAACCTGCCAGAGCGTGACTGGACATTGCTGGTTCAGGCCGTAGATCAGTTCGTCCCGGAAGTCGCTGAACTGCTTAAAGCCTTCGATTTCCTGCCTAGTTGGCGTAAGGACGACATCATGATCAGCTACGCGACGCCGGGTGGTGGTGTCGGGCCGCACTATGACAACTACGACGTATTCCTGCTGCAAGGGCAAGGTCGCAGGCGCTGGAAAATTGGCCAGCACTGCGATGAGAACAGTCCCCTGCTCGACCATCCTGATCTGCGCATCCTGCGCGACTTTGACCAGACGGATGAATGGGTACTGGAACCTGGCGACATGCTCTACATCCCGCCAGGTGTCGCCCACTGGGGGACCGCTGAGGATGATTGCATGACCTTCTCGGTAGGCTTTCGCGCGCCCAGTCATGCCGAGATTTTGCTGCATTACACCGACTTCGTCAGCCAACAGTTGGGGGACAGCCTACGCTATAGTGATGCAGGCATGATGCCGGTCGAGGATCCCACCAGCATTGATGAGCAGAGTATCGACCGGTTGCAACAAATTTTGCGCCCACTGGTCGAAGACAGAGAGGCATTAGCCACCTGGTTCGGCCGTTTCATGACCGAGGCGCGTTACCCGGAACTGATACAGCCTCAAGAGTGGGAAGTAGCCGATTTGCTTGCATTGCTTGAAGCTGGCTACGGCTTGATACGCCACCCCAGCAGCCGACTGGCCTGGCGCCGGGGGCAGGATGACAGCTTGCGGCTGTTCGCCAGCGGCGAGCATTGTGAGTTGCCAATTTCCTTGCTGCCACTGGTACAGCTAGTCTGCAAACAGGACTATCTTGAAGCCGGAGCCCTGGAGCCGTGGCTGCAGCAGGAAGATGCACGGGAATTGCTGGTGCAATTGCTCAACAAGGGAGAACTCCTGCCGGAGGAGGATGATGAATGATGCAAGGGTCGAACTGGTAAGTTGGTCAGCCACACCCGCCTTGCGGGACATTCGCCAGCGGGTGTTTGTCGACGAACAGCATGTGCCGCCCTCCCTGGAATGGGATGAGCATGATCTGAGCGCGGTGCATTTTCAACTTCTGGTCAATGAACAACCCGCGGGCACGGCCCGGCTGCTGCGCGATGGGCACATTGGCCGGGTGGCGATTCTTCCAGATTACCGTGGCTTGGGACTGGGCAACCTGCTTATGCGAGAGGTGATGCGCCACGCCCAGGAACTTGGGCATCAACACCTGGAACTGTCAGCGCAAACGCATGCACAGCGATTTTACGAACGCCTGGGCTTCATTCGCTGCTCCGAACCGTACATGGATGCCGGCATTGCGCATATCGATATGCGCTGGAGCGCTGATGTCCAAAACCAGGCCGAGCTGCCGCCAATCGAGTTTGTCTCTCCAGGCTCTTTCAGCATCCACAATCCTGAGCACCAGACCAGGCGCTACAGCTCTCACCTGCCCTATCAGCTGGGCGAACAGCGTGATTTGATCGAGATTGATGAAGAATATGCCCTGGCGCATGCCTGTCATCTTGTCCTGCAGGCTCGGCGACGCCTGACTATCAGCAGCCCGGACCAGGCAATGTGGCTATTTCACCGACGCGATTTTATCGACTGCTGCGAACAATTCATCGCCACCCATCCCAAGGGAAGTATCCGCGTACTGGTCAATCAGGTGACTGCCGATTTCACCCAGGGGCACAGCTTGTCCAGCCTGCAACACCGTTTTCCCAGTCTGTGCGAAATCCGCAAGCGCCACCCTGATCTGGCCCGAGATCCGCAGGTGTATCTGCTGGCTGACGACAGCGGTATTCTGATGTTTCCACAAGCGCTTCAGCCTCAGGGGTTCGTGCGCTATCACAGCCCTGATCAGGTCAGGCGCTGGCAGGCCAGTTTTGACGAGCACTGGAGCAGCAGCCTGAGTGACCAGGGATTGAGGAGATTCACCCTATGAAATGGATTGTTTCGCTGGTTCTGCTGAGTACCCTGAGCTGGGCCGCTCCTGCTCTCGCAGCACCTCAGACCGAGGTCATCAACCTGAATTACAGCCTGGCAGAACAGGTATTGCCGGCACTTACCCCCATGCTGCGCGATGATGAGCGGGCTTCGGCTTATGGCAATCAGCTTATCATCCGCGCAGAACCTGCCCGGTTGGCCGAAATTCGTGAGCTGCTGCAACAACTGGATCGCCAGCCAGTCAAACTGTTGATCAGTGTGGCCAACAGTGGCGACAGCGTCACTCATGAGCAGGGATACCAAGTGAACGGCCGGATAAGTAGCGGGCCGGTGGATATCGTTGTCGGCCAGCCAGGCCAGGGCAACCAGGCCCGGGTCATACGCCGGCAAACCCGGGGAGCTGATGACTCGATACGCCAGATCAGCGCCAATGAAGGATATCCGGTACTGATCCAGTCTGGCCAAAGCGTACCACTGACCAGCACCACGACCGACATTTACGGCCGCGTTGTGCAGCAAACTGAGTACCGCGACGTCACCCAGGGGTTTTATGCCACTGTCCGGCTCAATGGTGATATTGCGACCATCAGCCTCAGCGCCAACCATGACCGGCTCAATCGCTCCGATAGCCGTCTGATCGACGTCCAGCAAACCGACACCGTCGTTACCGCCCGACTTGGTGAATGGGTCACTGTCGGCGGACTGGACGACAGCAGCGCCGGGCAATCCAGTGACATCGGCCGGCGGATCAGCACGCGCGGCCAGCATCAGTACAGTGTTCGGCTGATGGTAGAGCGTCTGGAATAGGCATTCGTGACTCAGTGGCCACAACTGATACTTTTGTAGTGGTTTAAAAAAAACACTACATTGCGATTGACTTCTCGTAAGCGAAGACGCATTATTGCCCCGCTCCCGCTAGCCAGAGACTCTGAAAGAGCCTCCGGATCGGCTCCGAAACCAAAGGACCGATGCGTGTCACAACAGCCCAGAAGGCGGTTCGACGAGGTGGCGACTGGAACGAAAGTTGTCCTGAGGGACGGGGAAGCGATTTAACGTATCAGCCTGCATGACAGGTTTAGCCAGTCCGATACATGTCCCATGCGACGAGTCGGTGGCACGGTCATCGTCTGTTCGTCACAGCCCCCATTCTGAACGGACCACCTGCTTTCTTCCTCCAGTTTGCCCCTCCTATGTCAGCCCCTGACGGCAGTTCCGTTTGGCGGGAACAGGGTCACAAATCGTGCTGAACCTACTGCAAACTGTGAAGGATTGACCATGTCAGCTTATCAAAACGATATCAAGGCCGTTGCCGCTCTGAAAGAGAAGTTCGGCAGCAGCTGGAGCGCTATCAACCCCGAGTCCGTCGCCCGTATGCGTGCTCAGAACCGCTTCAAGACCGGTCTGGAAATCGCTCAATACACCGCCGACATCATGCGCAAAGACATGGAAGAGTATGACGCCGACTCCTCCGTCTACACCCAGTCGCTGGGTTGCTGGCACGGCTTCATCGGTCAGCAGAAGCTGATCTCGATCAAGAAGCACCTGAAGACCACCAACAAGCGTTACCTGTACCTGTCCGGCTGGATGGTTGCAGCCCTGCGCTCCGACTTCGGTCCTCTGCCTGACCAGTCCATGCACGAGAAAACCGCTGTTTCCGACCTGATCGAAGAGCTGTACACCTTCCTGCGTCAGGCCGATAGCCGCGAACTGGACCTGCTGTTCACCGCTCTGGACGCCGCTCGTGAAGCTGGCGATACCGCTAAGGCTGCCGAGATCCAGAACCAGATCGACAACTACGAAACTCACATCGTACCGATCATTGCCGACATCGACGCTGGCTTCGGTAACCCGGAAGCCACCTATCTGCTGGCCAAGCGCATGATCGAAGCTGGTGCTTGCTGCATCCAGATCGAAAACCAGGTATCTGACGAGAAGCAGTGTGGCCACCAGGACGGTAAAGTAACCGTTCCGCATGCCGACTTCCTGGCCAAGATCGCTGCTGTTCGTTACGCTTTCCTTGAGTTGGGCATCGACAACGGCGTGATCGTTGCTCGTACCGACTCTCTGGGTGCCGGCCTGACCAAACAGATCGCTGTTACCAGCCAGCCGGGCGACCTGGGCGACCTGTACAACTCCTTCCTGGATTGCGAAGAAATCTCCGAGGCCGAACTCGGCAACGGCGACGTCGTGATCAAGCGCGAAGGCAAACTGCTGCGTCCCAAGCGCCTGCCGTCCAACCTGTTCCAGTTCCGCGCTGGCACTGGCGAAGACCGCTGCGTTCTGGACTGCATCACCAGCCTGCAAAACGGCGCCGACCTGCTGTGGATCGAAACCGAGAAGCCGCACGTTGGTCAGATCAAGGCCATGGTTGACCGCATCCGCGAAGTCATCCCGAACGCCAAGCTGGTTTACAACAACAGCCCGTCGTTCAACTGGACCCTGAACTTCCGTCAGCAGGTATTCGATGCGATGGTTGCCGAAGGCAAGGACGTTTCTGCCTACGATCGCGCCAACCTGATGAGCGTCGACTACGACGAAACCGAACTGGCCCAGCTGGCGGACGAGAAGATCCGTACCTTCCAGCGTGACGGTTCTGCTCAGGCTGGTATCTTCCACCACCTGATCACTCTGCCGACCTATCACACTGCTGCTCTGTCGACCGACAACCTGGCCAAAGGTTACTTCGCCGACCAAGGCATGCTGGCCTACGTGAAAGGTGTTCAGCGTCAGGAAATCCGCCAGGGTATCGCCTGCGTCAAGCACCAGAACATGGCTGGTTCTGACATTGGTGACAACCACAAGGAGTACTTCGCTGGCGAAGCTGCTCTGAAGGCTAGCGGTAAAGACAACACCATGAACCAGTTCGGCTAATCACCGATAGGTTCACCGGGTTCGCCCGGTTGTCAGAAAGAGGCCACCTTCGGGTGGCCTTTTTCATGATGGGCCTGCGTATTTGTCCATGACTGGCGTACAATGCGCCCTGACCTGCCGGTCTCTCCGGCCCGATTGATCAAAGCCGCCAAGGCATCCGTACAATAGGTAAAAGATTCAGCATGGCTCGCCTGAACCTCGTATTCCCCGATGACCAGTTCTACTTCACCACACAACTGACCGTTCGTATCAGCGATATCAACGCAGGCAAACATCTGGCGAATGACTCGATGATTTCGATGATCTCCGAAGCCAGAGCCCGGTTTCTGTACCAGTTTGGCATTGAAGAAGTTGGCGAGAATGACACTGGGATTATCGTCACCGATCTTGCCACCACCTACAAGCGCGAGGCCTTTGCCCGTGACCGGCTGATCTTTGAAGTGGGCCTGATGGATCTGAACAGATACGGTGGTGATATCATCTTCCGCATCAGTAAGGCCGAGGGCGGTGAGCTGGTAGCCCTGGCAAAATCAGGGTTTGTCTTCTATGACTTCACCACATCCAAGGTTGTGCCCATGCCCGATGACTTCCGTCTGCGCTTTCCCGGAGCCAATTACCTCGAGTATTGAGCTGGGCTGCTTATCACAGTACAGGCAAAAAAAGCCCCGGCATGAGCCGGGGTTTTTTTGTTCATGCCTGGCAAGCCAGGCATGGGATTGAGCTCGATTTAGCGAACTTCAACCTGTGCTTCAACTTCAGCTTCAACACGACGGTTCATCGCGCGGCCTTCGTCGGTGCTGTTGTCGGCGATCGGGCGAGCTTCGCCGTAGCCAACAGCGCTAACGCGGGACGGCTCAACGCCTTCGTCGATCAGAGCCTGACGAACTGCATTGGCGCGACGCTCGGACAGACCCTGGTTGTAGGCGTCCGAACCGACGGAGTCGGTGTGGCCTTCAACAGTGGTGGTGACCGACGGGTAGGTCTTCATGAACTCGGCCAGGCTCTGGATGTCCTGACGGAATTCCGGGCGAATGCTGTCACGGTCGAAGTCAAACTTGACGTCCAACTCAACGCGGACCGACTGCATGACCGGCTCAGGAGCCGGAGCAGGTGCCGGAGCCGGAGCAGGTGCCGGAGCAACAACCGGAGCCGGCTTACCGCCGAAGTTCAGACCCATGCCAACACCGGCTTGCCACTCGGTGTTGCTGCTGTCGAAGCCGTACAGTACGTCCAGGCCAGCCTTGACATAGAAATTGTCGCTCAGGTACTGCTTGACGCCAGCACCGGCCAGAGCCATGGTGGTCTTGTCACGGCTGCTGCTGGTGACCTGATCCAGCTCCTGGTGACCCAGACCGCCAGACAGGTAAGGACGGAAGTTGCCAGCACCGAAGTGGTAGATGGCTTCAACAGTAGCCAGACGGCCATTGATGTCTTCTTTGGTAGCATCGTCTTCCAGGCTGTTGCGATAGGTGCCCAGATTGATGTTCAGCAGAACGTCATCGGTCAGGAAGTAACCAATGCCGCCGCCCACCAGGGTGCCGTCGCTCATGTTGCGGTAGCTATCGGTGAAGTAGCGTTTGGCGAAAGCCTCAACTTCGACAGATCCGGCACCCTTGGCCATGACAGGCATGGTGGAAGCCGCGATAACGGCGCCAACAACGATACCCACAGTGTTTTTCAATTTCATCTTTGAATCCCCATATAATCCATTAGGACACTAGGTTTGCGCACAACACAGGCGCAAGTATAACAGAAATACAACAATTTCAATATGTGAGTGATCTAAAAAGGATTGTCGATATGCTTTCTGAGTTTTTCCAGGGCGCGCTTGTAACGCATCTTGGTGGCACTTAGCCCCATATGCATGATGTCGGCAATCTCTTGAAACTCCAACTCGGCAATAAAACGCAACACTAAAATTTCTCTGTCTACCGGGTTCACATGGACCAGGAAACGGTCAAGACTGGTGCGCTCGGCAACACTCTCTTCCTGTTCATGATGCTCATCCTGCGGGTCCAGACTTAGTGCATCCAGCAAGCGCTTTTTGCGCTTCTCTTTGCGGTACTGAGTAATACATTCGTTATAGGTAATACTATATAGCCAGGTTTTGAACTTGGCCTTTCCTTCAAAATGTCTCAGGCCATGCAGAACTTTAAGCATGACTTCCTGACAGACATCATCTGCGTCACGCTCGTTACCGAGATAGCGCGCACAGACATTGAACAGCGTGCGCTGATAACGACGCATCAACTCTTCATAGGCCGTGGTTGTATGAAACAGCTCACTGTTAGCCTTGGCCACCAGCTCTTCGTCCGAGAGCTCGGCAGGTCGATAACGGATGCGGGCTACGCTGGGCGGACTCAAAATGGATCGTCGCGACGTGTCAGTTAACTAAGGAAGTCCCGCATTCAGCGGGACACTCGCTCATCAATCAGGGTTCGGTTTGAGACCGAAATAATGGCGCCCTCATCGTCAACCAGCGTGGTTTTGACTGTGCCAATTTCGTCAATGATCCCCTCGAGCTCGCCGACCTTGATCCGGTCACCGACCTGATACAGCTCCCGCACATAAACCCCCGCCACGATCTGGCCGACGATCTGGCGACTGCCCAGCCCTAGAGCCAATGCCGCAGCGGCACCAAAGGACACCAGCACGATAGCGATGACCGTATTGAGCAGCGCAGTTTCAATCTGCAGCTGGCCAATCGCCAGTGACACCGTGATGATTACCAGCAAGCCTTGGACAAAACGTCCCAGACTGCTGGCATAGTCGACGCCGATACTTTCCGCAGCACCTTTGACCACACCACCAACCAGATGTGACAGCAGCAAGCCGGCCAGCAGGATCAGCGCGGCACCAAATACTTTGGGCAGGTATAGAGCAAAGGCATCCAGGGTCGCAGAGACACGGGCCAGCCCCATGGTTTCGGCGGCTGAAACAACAAAGGTCAGCACAATGAACCAGTAGACGATCTTGCCCACCACCGCCGACACAGGCGCCCTAATCCCGACCCGGCCTAGCATCTTGGTCACGCCCGCCCCAGTCATCAGGCGGTCGAGCCCCAACTTGGCCAAGCCTTTGCTGAGTATGGTATCGACAATCTTGGCTACCACGAAGCCCAGCAGGATGATGAACAGCGCAGCGATCAGGTCGGGAATGAAGGATGCCACCTTGCCCCACAGGGTGGTCATGGCGGCAACAAAGCTTTGACTCCAGGTTTCCAGTTCCATGGTTCGCTCGCTATTCAATGGGGGTCAGTAGATGAGTTTGCGTCCTGCTCACGACGTACCGGCTTGATATGTCTCAAACCGCGCGCACCGCCTTCAGACAAAACCCAACCCCAACGGGTAAACAGATTCAGCAGGTCGAAGATGCCACCGTGGATATGGGCCTTGTGCAGTACCCGCTCCAAACGCTGATCATCGGTATTCTCCGACTGCTGCTCGGATGCCTGACGCATCAATTCGCGCACTCGGCGCTCAAAAGGATCTTCCATGGCTGACCTCCGGATCAGTGGACTCCTGCTTCAGACGCACGCCGGCCGGTCAGTGTCACCACTGACCGGCCATGAGGGCCCACTAAATCAGAGTGCCCGCCACGCCTTATCTATTCAGGCATGCTCAAAGGCTCGGCTGAGACGATGATGCCGTTGTTGTCGGCATATACATACTCACCCGGTTTGAAGGTGACACCGCCAAAGGTGACAGCCACGTTCAGGTCGCCAATCCCCCGCTTGTCGGTCTTCATCGGATGGCTGGCCAAGGCCTGGATGCCAAGCGCAGTCTGGGCCAGTACATCGACGTCCCGTACACAACCGTAGACGATGATGCCTTCCCAGCCATTACTGGCTGCTTTTTCAGCCAGCATGTCGCCCAGCAGCGCCCGGCGCATGGAGCCGCCACCATCAACTACCATGACCTTGCCTCGGCCATCCTGCTCGACCTGTTCCTTGACCACCGAGTTGTCTTCGAAACATTTGACCGTGACAATCTGGCCACCGAAGGAGTCATGACCGCCGAAGTTGCTGAACATAGGTTCGACCACGGCGACGTCAGGATAGGTGTCACACAGATCCGGGGTTACATAGTGCTGCATAGGTAGCTCCTTGCGCTTAGTTCTGACCTTCGGCCAGGAAGAACCAGGTATCCATAACCGAATCGGGGTTGAGCGATACGGTATCGATGCCCTGCTCCATCAGCCACTTGGCCAGATCCGGGTGATCAGAAGGCCCCTGACCGCAGATGCCGATGTACTTTCCGGCAGCGCGGCAGGCGCTGATGGCGTTGGACAGCAGCTTTTTGACCGCAGCATTACGCTCATCAAACAGGTGGGCAATGATGCCGGAGTCGCGATCCAGTCCCAAGGTCAACTGAGTCAGGTCGTTGGACCCGATCGAGAAGCCATCGAAGTGCTCAAGGAACTCTTCGGCCAGCAGCGCATTGGCCGGCAACTCGCACATCATGATCAGACGCAAGCCATTGTCGCCACGCTTGAGGCCGTTTTCGGCCAGCAGTTCAACGACCTGCTTGGCTTCGCCGACGGTACGCACAAACGGCACCATGATTTCGACGTTGGTCAGCCCCATGACATCGCGCACGCGCTTCATTGCCCGGCACTCGAGTTCAAAACAGTCGCGGAACGAGTCGCTGATATAGCGCGAAGCGCCACGGAAGCCCAGCATTGGGTTTTCTTCTTCCGGCTCGTACAGACGACCACCGATCAGGTTGGCGTATTCGTTGGACTTGAAGTCGGACAGCCGCACAATGACCTTTTTCGGCCAGAAGGCCGCAGCCAAGGTGCTGACGCCCTCAACCAGCTTCTCGACATAGAAGTCGACCGGGTCGGGGTAGCCGGCAATGCGCTTTTCGACGCTGTCCTTGACGTCAGCCGGCAGGCTGGCGAAGTTCAGCAGCGCCTTGGGATGCACGCCGATCATGCGGTTGATGATAAATTCCAGACGCGCCAGTCCTACGCCTTCATTGGGCAGATTGGCGAAGTCGAAGGCGCGATCAGGGTTGCCGACGTTCATCATGATCTTGAACGACAGCGGTGGCATCGCATCAACGCTGTTGGTGCGGATATCGAACGACAACTGGCCATCGTAAATCAGTCCGGTATCGCCTTCGGCGCAGGAAACGGTAACTTCCTGACCATCTCTGAGTTCGCTGGTGGCGTTGCCACAGCCGACCACCGCAGGAATACCCAGTTCACGGGCAATGATCGCCGCGTGGCAGGTGCGGCCACCGCGATTGGTGACGATGGCGCTGGCGCGCTTCATGATCGGTTCCCAATCCGGATCGGTCATGTCTGAGACCAGCACATCACCCGGCTGCACCTTGTCCATTTCCGAGACATCATGAATGACCTTGACCGGACCGGAGCCAATCCGCTGACCGATGGCGCGACCTTCGACCAGCACCTTGCCTTTTTCCTTGAGCAGGTAGCGCTCCATGACGTTGGCATTGCTGCGGCTTTTGACCGTTTCGGGGCGCGCCTGAACGATATACAGCTTGCCATCGTCTCCGTCCTTGGCCCACTCGATATCCATCGGCCGGCCATAGTGCTTCTCGATGATCAGCGCCTGCTTGGCCAGGTTGACCACTTCCTCATCGCTGATACAGAAACGTGCCCGCTCGGCCTTGTCGACATCAACGGTCTTCACTGAGCGACCGGCCTTGGCTTCTTCGCCGTAGATCATCTTGATCGCCTTGCTGCCCAGATTGCGGCGCAGGATCGACGGCCGCCCGGCCTCCAGGGTCGGCTTGTGTACGTAGAATTCATCGGGGTTGACCGCACCCTGCACCACGGTCTCACCCAGGCCGTAGGCACCAGTGATAAAGACCACGTCACGGAAGCCTGACTCGGTGTCCAGGGTGAACATTACCCCGGCGGTGCCAGTTTCCGAGCGCACCATGCGCTGCACACCAGCTGATAGCGCCACGCCCTTGTGGTCGAAGCCCTGGTGAACCCGGTAGGCGATGGCGCGATCATTGAACAGGGAAGCGAATACCTCCTTGCAGGCACGGATCACGTTATCGACGCCGCGGATATTAAGGAAGGTTTCCTGCTGGCCGGCAAAGGATGCGTCTGGCAGGTCTTCAGCAGTAGCCGAGGAGCGCACGGCTACCGCCAGATTGTCATTGCCCGCAGAAAGCTCAACGAAGGCCTTGCGGATCGCCTCGTCCAGAGCGGCGGGGAATTGAGCATCCATTACCCACTGACGGATTTGCGCGCCAGTTTGCGCCAAGGCGTTGACGTCGTCGACATCCAGCGCATCAAGGGCTGCATGGATGCGGTCGTTCAGACCACTTTGCTCGAGGAAGTCACGATAGGCCTGGGCGGTAGTGGCAAAGCCACCAGGAACCGACACACCGGCGTGGGACAGGTTGCTGATCATTTCACCCAGGGAAGCGTTCTTACCGCCTACCCGCTCAACATCACCAACGCCCAGCTGTTCGAAGGACACTACGTACTCTAACAAGGTGATCTCTCCGTAAATCGATAAGTTGAGTGGCGCATGCCACATCAGACTGTCTGGCCTGAATGTGACAAATGCGCCACAATGCCGGCAAGGAGCCCCGGGCTCGTTACCGCAGCACTCAGCCAATCAGGACATCTTAAGGCCTCGCGCATGAAACGCACCGCTTTTTTCATTTCGGATGGTACCGGTATTACCGCAGAAACTCTCGGTCAGAGCCTGCTCACGCAGTTTGAAAACATTCAGTTCACCAAACGGCTGCGGCCCTACGTGGATACCGTCGAAAAAGCGCGAAACATGGTACAACAAATCAATGCGGCTGCCGAGCAGGATGGGGCACGTCCGATCATCTTCGATACCGTGGTCAACAAGGAAATTCGTGAAGAGCTGGCCAAGGCTAATGCTTTCATGATCGACATCTTCTCCTCATTCCTGGCCCCGCTGGAGCAGGAACTGGGTGACGGTTCCTCCTATTCGGTCGGCAAGTCGCACTCCATTCAGCACAACGCTCACTACAAGGATCGTATCGATGCCGTGCACTTCGCCATGGACAATGACGATGGCGCCCGCACCCATTACTACAATGAAGCCGATATCATTCTGGTTGGGGTCTCGCGCTGTGGCAAAACTCCTTCCTGCCTTTATATGGCCCTGCAATATGGCATCCGTGCGGCCAATTACCCCCTGACCGAAGATGACATGGAGCGCCTGCAACTGCCGGCCGCGCTCAAGCAGCACAAGCACAAGCTGTTCGGCCTTACCATCGACCCTGACAGACTGGCCAGCATCCGCAATGAACGCCGGCCGAACAGCCGTTATGCAAGCTTTGCCCAGTGCGAGTTCGAAGTTCGCGAAGTGGAAAATCTGTTCCGCCGCGAGAACATCAACTTCATCAACTCGACGCACTTTTCCGTCGAAGAGATTTCCGCCAAGATTCTGGTCCAGATGGGCATTGAGCGCCGCCTGAAATAATTGCGGCTACTGGCGCCAGGCCTCTGGCGCCGCTTGACGTAACCAGTCGATCAGGGCGCCAACCTTGCGCGGCGCCCTGCCAAAGCTGTACATCAGGTTTACCGGCAAGGCTTCCGGTGCCCAGCCGTCCAGACAACGCACAAAGCTGCCTGGGTGGGCGGCCTCGTAACGATCGGCATACCAGTTGGGCAGAATCCCGATGCCTTGCCCACGCACCAGCGCATCGGCTTGCAGAACCACTGTGTCTGCCTTCAGCCGCGACGGCGTTGGTTTGAACAGATAAGGCCCTTTTTGCCCATGTAGCAAACGCACCGACTCCGCACCACCGCCCAATACATCGACCCAGCGATGCAGGTTGAGTTGGCGTGGATGCTCGGGTGCTCCGTTAGCCTGCACATAGGCCGGGCTGGCGTATAGTCCGGTGGTCCAGCGCCCCAACGGCTCACTGCGCAGCCCATTGCTGGCTTCCGGTCCAAGCCAAAGCCACAGATCGCCTTGACCGGCATCCTCCTGCGACGGTGGACGCAAGCTGCTGCTTACCTGGATTCGTATACCCGGATGCTCTTCTATGAACGAGTGGATTACCGGCGGCAGCCAGCCACGCTCGAAGGCATTGTGAATACGCAACACCAGCTCACCGCTCACCTCTTCCTTCAGGTCGTCCAGTGCTTGCTGGCTTTGCTCGCCAAGATCCAGCATCTGCCGGCAATAGTTGTAAAACAACTTGCCGGCTTCAGTTGCCAGCATCCGGTTGGACTGGCGTAGCAACAGGCGTTGACCTACGCGATTTTCGAGTTGACTGATGCGCCGGCTCAAAGTCGATTTGGGCAAACCCAGCGCGGTTGAAACCGGGGTCAGGCCTCCCTGCTCAACCACCGCGACAAACACACTCAGCTCATTGAAGTCATGCATCACCATGCCTTTTTTCCTCCACGGAGGGTATGCCCCTGGGCACTGACGCAAGGTTCGGATCTGGACTGCTGCATATGAAATCAAACGCTTGTTGGGGGAGACTTCCCGATTCTCTTGGCAACGAGAATGATTGTCAAATGCTTGACACCAGAATTCCGGCCAGTGGCTATCAGCCTTCGTCACCTCACCTACGCCAAGCCCTTGATCCCTAAGCGGACAGAGCCGTTACCGACCCTGTTCCAGTTTGAGCAACACGAGGTTTCACCCCTGGCGCTGGAACTTTTCCTTTACGCTCTTTAGAGTTCGCAGCAGTTGATAATCATTATCACTATGACTGCCAATCGCGAACGAATTGCACACAACACGCACACACGGCAGCAGTTACCAAAGGAAAGGAGTACTGATTGATGACGCACTACCGCCCCTCCCTCGCCGTTGGCGGCCTGGCTTTGCTGGCCAGCAGTATTACCATGGCCAACCAGGCCCAGGACAGCGTTCGGCTGGCTGATACCGTGGTGACAGCTTCAGGCTTTGAGCAGAAGATCACCGACGCGCCCGCCAGCATCAGCGTCATCAGTCAAGAAGACCTGCGCCGCAACCGCTACAGCAACCTGGCTCAGGCGCTGGACGGGGTGGAAGGTATTGATATCCGCCAGGGTACCGGCAAGACCGGTGGGCTGAATATCAGCATGCGCGGCCTGCCCAGCGAATACACGCTGATCCTGATCGATGGCCGACGTCAAAACACCGCGGGCAATGTCACTCCCAACGGTTTCAACGAGACGGCCACCAGCTTCATGCCGCCGATGTCGGCAATTGAGCGTATCGAAGTCATCCGCGGGCCGATGTCGACCCTGTACGGCTCAGACGCCATGGGCGGTGTGGTCAACATCATCACCAAGAAAGTTGCAGCTGAATGGGGCGCCACTGTAACCGTTGACCACGTTTTCCAGGAAAACAGTGACTACGGCGACAGCACCCGCACCAATCTCTACGCCAGCGGCCCACTGGTTGATGACCTGTTGGGCGTTTCCCTGCGTGGCAGTTTCTATGACCGCGAGGAGTCCAACCTGAAGTTCAGTGACGGCAGCAACGTCAGCAAGCGCGGCGCTTCACCGGTAGAAGGTCAGAACTTCACTGCTGGTGTGCGCCTCAACCTCACTCCCAGTGAGCGTAACGATTTTTATCTGGATTTCGAGCGTGGCGCTCAGCGTTACAACAACGACGACTGCCAGCTGGGTAGCCTGGATGGCAAGGCCGGCGGCAACGCTGTCAATGGCTGCACCACCGACGCCCCGACTCGCGCCAATGGCTATAAGGATGAACTGCGCTTCACCCGCAATCAGGTCGCACTGGGGCATGAAGCCAGGCTGGACTTCGGTCGCTGGACCAGCAGTGTGACCCACAATGTCACTGAGACCCTGGGCCGTACCATTCCCGGTACGCCTATCGGCCAGAGCTATGTAGGATTCCCGAGCATCATCGTCGGCGCCAACCGCGAGCTCAAATCTACCGACCTGATTTTCGATACCAAACTGGTCGCTCCGCTGGGGCAGTCGCATGTCGGTACGTTTGGCGCCCAATGGTGGGATGCCGAAGTAAAAGACGGTATTACCACCGAAACCTTCGAACAGAAGTCCTGGGCGCTGTTCGCCGAAGATGAATGGCGTCTGCGCCAAGATCTGGCTCTGACCCTTGGCGCACGCTACGAGCACCATGACAGCTTTGGCGGTCACGTCAGCCCGCGCGCCTACCTGGTGTGGAACACCACCGACAACTGGACTCTCAAAGGCGGTGTCAGCCGTGGCTATAAAACCCCAACCCTGAATCAGCTGCACAATGGAATCAACGGGGTAACCGCTCAGGGAGCCACCATTACCATTGGTAGCCCTGATCTTGATCCAGAAATCACCACCAATACCGAGTTTGGCGTTTATTACGACAATCTGGCCAATTTCAACGCCAACGTTACCCTGTTCCACAACCAGTTCAAGGACAAGATCGATTCCGGCACCCCGATCCCGAACTGTTTCTCCAGTGCCAACCCCAACCTGCCAGGCTGCATCAGCTTCGGCCCTGGGTTTGATCAGGACAGCTTCGCCCAGAACAAGAACATCGGCAAAGCGATGACCCAGGGGGTAGAGATTGCAGGTAAATGGCAATTCGCACCGGCCTGGAGCCTGAGCGCCAACTACACCTATACTGACAGCGAACAGAAGAGCGGCGACAACAAGGGTGCACCCCTGACCAACAGCCCGGATCATCAGTTGTATGCCCGGATCAACTGGGATACCACTCAACGACTGAACCTGTGGTTCCAGGGTGAGTATCGCAGCAAGCGTGAGCGTTTCACTGACCGCTACGAAAACCTGTCAGTGGCCAACCAGGCGCTGTACGACGCTGCTGGCGACCTCAAGGCCTACGAAGTGTTCCACCTTGGCGGTTCCTACCGTGCCACTGACCGTCTGAGTTTGAACGCAGCCATCTACAACGTGTTTGACAAGGACTTCACCAAAGGTCAGTTCTACACCACCAATACCGGCGCGACCGGCTGGGTATCCAACTATATCCAGACGGGTCAGTCTACCGACGGCACCCTCGAAGAAGCCCGCCGTCTCTGGCTGTCTGCTACCTACGAGTTCTGAAGTACACCAGAACTCCTTGCAACGCCCGCTTATGCGGGCGTTGTACGTTTCTTACCCCAGCAAACTGCGTAATTCGCTGGGTAGCAACCCAGTCCAGCGTTTGAACGAGCGGCGAAAATTAGTGCTGTCATTGAAGTTCAGGTAGCTGGCCACTTCATCATTGCTGTATCCCTTGCTCAGAAACAGATCAACAGCCACGCAAGTGCGGGCCAGATCAAGCTGTTCCTGAAAGTGCGTGCCGTGCTTGCCCAGCTTGCGCTTGAAGGTCGCCGGGCTGACTGCGAAAGCTTCCGCGACCCGCTCCAGCCCCAGCGGTTGACGCAGGTGCGCCTCGAGATAGCCATAAACCAGATCAAGAAAACTCGCACAGGCTGGCAATTGAGCCAGCAACGCCAGGCTTTCACGTTCGGCCACCTGCCCTGCTGTCACCGAGGTGGTTGCCCAGGCCAGGGTCAGGTATTCGCGCGGCAGACGCATTTGATCCAGCGGACAAGCGAAACGCAGATCCTCGCCAAGGTGCACCCAGTACTGCTCGATATAACGCGGCTGGGCATGTCTGAGTTGGAACTGCCAGGGCAAGCGCTGACCCGACAGCCAGCGGCACATGCCGGTAACCGCGCTCATGGCTGCCTCTAGCAGAAAAACTCGCTGCTGGCCGGCACCATAGGGATCAAGCCAGTAGAGGTAGGCATAATGCTCATCGACCCGCAGCCGTGGGCGCTGTAGCGGGCTCAGGAACAGACTCAGAGCTTCCAGCCGCTGCAGTGCGACATGCAGAGTGTCAGCCTGGCGAATGGCATGGCTAGCCGGACCAAAGTGTCCTGGTAGCCATTGCTGGCCCAACAGGAAGCTGCTGTCGTCGGCGGCCATCAACTGGCGTAGATTGTCGATCAGTTGAAAGCACTGCTGTGGGCTGATCAAACGGCTGCCACTGAGGATATCCTCGTGAAACAGCCCAGTGCCGCGCAACAGGCGGTGGCTGTCAAACCCGCGGTTAAGCGCCAGATCCAGTATGCAGGCCGGTTGATAATGCGCCGGGATAAAGGCGCTGTCGCACTCCAGGCCAAGGCTTGAGGCTTTCATCAACTGGCCTGCTGCGCCAGTGGCGCCTGCTTGGCCCGAGCCATGGCCAAGGTCAGGCGCTGTAGCAGGCTGTGTGGGTCGTCCTGACGGGCCATAAGAGCCACCGTAGAAGCTTGCAATTGCAGGCGTTCACCCTGAGTAATGGTCTTGTAGGCCAACGCGCGTACCGCCTCCGCCAATTCAAGCGCAATCACCCGAGCCTGACTCTCGCCGGTATTGGGCAGCAACACCACGAAGCGGTCTCCCGCCAACCGGCATAACAGATCGTGGTCACGCAGATTAAGCAGGATCAACTGGGTCAGCACCTGTAGCACCCGGTCTCCTTCAGCCTGGCCATACTCGCGATTGACGCTGGAGAACTCGTCCAGATCCACCATTACCAGCGACAGCGGTTGCCGCGCCTGGCGCGCCTGCTCCAAGGCCAGTTGTAACTGACTACGCAGGTAACCGGCATCGCCCAGTGGAGTTAACTGATCAAACTGACGGTGCTCGCGATAAATACGCTCACGATTACGCATCTGCACATTGATTGCCAGTTGCTCGCGATGCCAGTGATAGATGCCCAGCGTTAGCAGCACGAACCCGACAGGCATAGGCCCTGACTCCAGCCAGCCATCCCAACGAGCCCCCGGCGCCTGGGCGATAAACTCATCCAGGGTGTCCATCCAGAGAGAAAAGAACAGACACCCCAACCCGGCAAACAGCAGGTTGGTGACAAAACCGGCCGGACGGCTTTTCAGCAGTAACCCGATCCACAGTAGTACCAGCAGCGCCGAACCACCCTCCCCGACGATATCGGTCCAGTCCCAACTGGCAAAAGGTTTGACCTCACCCAGCAGCAAGTGCAGCAAAAGACCTAAGTTGGCCAGCATCAACAGGATTGCCAGCTTAATTTTGTGCGGTATCAGAAAGGCTGCCATAGCGCCTCCAGCATGGATATATGGCAAGCAAAACAGAAGCTGATGACACAAAAGTTTCAGTACCAGGGGTCAATTCGGCTCAGTCTCAATGACGTTATAAGCCACCCTAGGCCATCGATTCGGCGCGATGACACAAGCCATGATCAATTGAGCCCAATAAACCGGGTCCTAACAGCTCAAAACTCCCGAAAACAGGCCGCAAAGCCCCGTATTTAAAGGCTTTGGCGTCAACGCTGTCACAGAACTGCAACCTGCCCTGCCTAACGTCCCAGCCCATCAACGGCCAAGCTCGGCCGCTTACATCACGGGGAGGGAGATTCACATGTCCATGCAAGGTATCAAGACCACTTCGGTCGGTTTCAGAGTCAGCACTTTGGCGCTGGCCGTTGCCGCCAGTTCAGGCGCCTGGGCGCAGCAAGCGGAAGTTGTTGATGTCATCGGCCAGGCCGCTCAGCTTGAGCAGGCGCTGGATGATCAACGCAAATCCGACTCGATTCGCAGCGTGGTGCATGCCGACGCCATTGGCCAACTGCCCGATGACAATGCCGCCGAAGCTCTTCAGCGTATTCCCGGCGTTTCGGTAGAGCGCGATCAGGGTGAGGGGCGGTTTGTTCGAGTGCGCGGGCTAGGCCCGGATCTGAACAGCGTAACCATCAACGGTACGCTGGTACCATCTCCGGAAAGCAAACGCCGGGCGGTAGCGCTGGATGTCTTACCCAGTGAGCTTATTCAGTCGCTGTCCGTGGTCAAGACCTTGACCCCGGACATGGACGCCAACTCAGTGGGTGGCACCATCGAAGTGGAGAGTATGTCGGCCTTTGACCACGACGGACTGTTCTACAGTTTGAGTGGAGAAGTCAGCCATGACGACAATACCTCCAAACAAAGTCCAAAATTGTCAGGTGCTTTCAGCAACCGGTTCAGCCTGGGTGATGGCATCGACAATTTCGGTGTAGCCGCGGCAATCAGCTGGCATGACCGCCGGTTTGGTTCCGACAACACCGAAACCGGAGGCGCATGGGACTTTGATGGCTCGCCGGCGGCTCTGGAGCAGATTGAACAGCGTCGCTACGACATTACCCGCGAACGATTGGGGATGGGGCTCAACCTCGACTATCGCCCGGATGACGACAGCGAGCTTTATCTGCGCAGCCTTTACAGCAAGTTCAAGGACAGCGAAAGCCGTCAGGCTCTGCGCAGCAGTTTCAGTGACCCTCAGCTACCCGGCGACACTGGAACAGCTCGCCTGGAGCGACGTCTCAAAGAACGTGATGAGACACAGACAATTCGCTCACTAGTAGTTGGCGGAAAACAAAGCTGGGATGACTGGCGCCTTCATGCGCAAGCCGGGCATAGCAAGTCCTCGGAAGACACCCCTTTGGCCATTGGCAACGCAGTCTTTCGCAATTTGAGCAACTTTGATGGGGTAGGTTATCAGAGCAGCCGAAAACCGGTGCTCGGCTCGGTTCCCGGCTACGATGAGCCGCATAATTATCGGCTGCATTCGGTCAGTCAGACCAAGGAATATACCGAAGATCGCGAATACAATCTGCGCCTGGCTTTGGAGCACGATTACCAGGTGTCAGGCATCGGCCATACACTCGGTTTTGGCGGAAAACTGAGTCGGCGCGACAAGAAAAATGATGCCGAGCAATGGAGCTACAGTCGTAATGCGTTACTGGCCGAAGGGTTCAGTGATGCCGACCTCAATCTGAGCAACTTCACCCGAAGCCGGGTGGGATACGGGCTTGGCGGTTTTGGTCCTGGCATTCGCGGCAGCGCCGTCAAGTCTCTGCTCTCAGGCCTTGAGCGCAGCGCGTTCTATGATGAGGAGGCCTCGCGGGTCAATGACTTCAAGATCAGTGAAGATATCAATGCCGCCTGGTTGATGAACACCAGCGATATTGATCGCCTGCGCCTGATTGTCGGGATTCGCTACGAACAAACCCGCTTCTCTGCCAAAGGCACAGGATTGGACGAAGACGTTTTCCTGCCTGTCAGCAAGCGCCGTAACTATGACCACTGGCTGCCGGGTCTGACTGCCATCTACAGCCTCAATGCCAATACTCAATTGCGTGCTGCCTGGACCAACAGCGTAGTGCGCCCAACCTTTGGTCAACTGGCACCTGGCTTTGTCATCGAGGATAACGAGGCCGAATTCGGCAACCCCGAGCTCAAGGCTCTGGAGTCGAGCAACTTCGATATCGGCATCGAACACTTCATGGGCCGCGCCGGCACCGTTTCCGCCTTCGCCTTCTATAAAGACATCCGTCACTTTGCCTACGAGACCGATCTGGCCGGCACCGGCCAATACATCGATTTTGATGAAGCCTTCACCTTCGTCAACGGCGACAAAGCTAAAGTCTACGGACTGGAACTGGCCTACGCACAGCAGTTCAACTGGCTGCCGGCCCCATGGAATGGCCTGCTGCTCAACGCCAACACAACCCTCACCCGCTCACGCGCTGGTATTGAACAATTCGACGAAGATCTGGGCGGCCTGCGCAAGCGCAATATCAGCTTGCCCGGCCAATCGGACCTGACCGGCAACCTGACCCTGGGTTGGGAGAACCAGCGCCTGAGTCTGCGCCTGTCTGCCAACTACAAGTCCGACTATCTCAGCGAGGTCGGCGACGTGCTCGACAAGCGCTACGACTACAAGGTCGATGACCAGTTGTTCGTCGATTTTAGCGCCAGCTACTTCCTCATGGACAACCTGCAGGTGTTCTTTGAGGCCCAGAACCTGACCGATGAGTCCTACTACGTCTACACCGGGCGCAAACGTTACAACGCCCAGTACGAGGAATACGGCCCAACCTACAAGCTTGGTCTGACCCTGACCCATTTCTGATGCCTATACCCACCGCCGGGCGCCCGGCGGTGATCAGCCCCTTTGAAGGAAAGTGCTTATTCCATGTTTATGCTCCGCAAACCTGTAACCCTGCCTGGCTTGCTGATCAGCAGCCTGTTGCTCAGCGCTTGCAGCGCGCCCACGGCCGAGACCTCAGAGCCCATTGCAGCGCAGACTGCAGCGGCTAACAGTCTGGCCCTGAGCCCCGTATCTGCCCAGATTGATTCCGAATACTGGCGGCTACTGCCGGAAAACTCCCCAGCTGAACGCGCCGCAGCCAACAGTGCCGGCCTGTGGCTGGTCGATGCCAAGGGTGACACTGTTGCCCACCTGCCCGGGCGCTTTGCCAGTCTGGATCTGCGCAGCGCCCAGGACGGAATGATCCTGGCTAGCGTGACCACCGGCATCGAACAACCACTGCTGGTGCACTACGACAGCCGTCAACAGCGTTTCTCAGAACCACTGCGACTACCGCCCAGCCCCTACAAGATCGAAAGCCTGTGTCTGTACCATGATGACGCCAGCAACCTGCTGCTGTTCACCATCGGTGAAGAAGGCCTGGGCGATCAGTGGCTGGTCGCCAGCCAGACCCGGCTGCTTGATCAGGCCCAGCATGTGCGCCGCCTGAGCCTGCCACCGCAAAGCGAGTTCTGCGCAGTGGATGATGACCGCCACCTGCTCTATGTCAGCGAAGAGAACGTTGGGATCTGGGCCTATGGCGCGCACCCCGAGGCCGAGCTGAGCCGAGAACCGGTCGATCTGCTGCAGCCTTTCGGCTCAATCAAGGGTGCCGCCGGAGCGCTGAGCGTCAGCCAGGGTACCTTGCTGGCAACCGATCCTAAAGCTCGCCAGCTGCATGTCTATCAACCGGCGGACCAGGGTTGGAGCTCGCTGCCGGCCCAGGCTCTGGCTGATATGGATGAGCCCGAATGGCTGAGCAGCCGGACCACGACCAATGGTCTGCAACTGCTGCTGATCGATGATGCCGATGGTGCTCTGTACCAGGCCCAGCTCAACGACTTGCCGACACCGGCGGCAGCTCAGCCGGCGCTGCCGGTCCTACTTCCACTGATATCCACCGAGTCAGTGCCGAGTGTCGGCGACGCTGCCGATGATCCGGCCATCTGGCTGCATCCCGAACAGCCTGAACGTAGCCGCATCCTCGGCACCGACAAGCGTGCCGGTCTGGCCGTTTATGACCTGAACGGGCAGCAACTGCAGTTTCTGCCATCGGGTCGACTGAACAATGTCGATGTCCGTCTTGGCTTTAACGTTGATGCCGAGTTGGTCGATCTGGCCGTGGCCAGCAATCGCGACCACAACAGCCTGCATCTGTTCGCCATTGACCGTGACAGCGGCGAACTGAGCGAACTCGGACAAGTCGAGACCCCGCTGGATGAGATTTATGGCCTATGCATGAGCCAGTCACCAACCGGTGACATCTATGCCATCGCCAACGACAAGGATGGCCGCTTCCTGCAATACCGCCTGAGCGCCAGTGCTGGTCAGGTCCAGGGCGAGCTGGTTCGTCAGTTCAAACTCGACAGCCAACCCGAGGGCTGCGTGGCGGACGACCAACGTCAACGCCTGTTCATCGGTGAAGAAGATGTGGCTGTCTGGGCTCTGGATGCTCGCGCAGATGCCAGCACCGAACTGCACAAGGTGATTGGCGTCGGTGGTCAAGTACAAGCTGACATCGAAGGCCTGGCGCTGTACCAGCATCCTGATCACCCCTACCTGGTGATCTCCAGCCAGGGCAACGACAGCTACGTAGTTCTCGATGCCGAACCACCCTACGCCCTGCGCGGCGCTTTCCGTATTGGCCTGAACGCCGAACTGGGTATCGACGGTGCCTCGGAAACCGATGGCCTGGAAGTCACCTCCAGCAACCTCGGCGGCCCCTGGAGTCAGGGCCTGCTGGTGGTTCAGGACGGTCGCAAACGCATGCCAGAGAACAATCAGAACTACAAATACGTGCCCTGGCAGGCAGTAGCCGAACTGCTCAAGTTGCCCTGACCACACAACGGTAACGCTTATTTCATTCCATTGAGTCAACGGAGCGCCAGCCGGCGCTCCCCGCAAGGAGTAACAACCATGCCAACAACCGTCGACAGCATGTATGTCTGGGCGTTGATCGAAGAAGCCAGTGTGCTGGTGCAACTGGTCATGCTGACCCTGGTTCTGGCCTCGCTAGTGTCCTGGTTTCTGATCATCCAGCGCAGTGCTGTGTTCAAGCACTCACGCCGTACCCTGGAAAGTATTGAACAGCAGTTCCACCAGGCCGACCTGCAGGCCCTGCCAGCACCGTCAGCCAGTATCCAGTCCGGCGCAAGTGAAGTGGTATTGGCTGGCTACCAGGAGTTCAACCGTTATCAGCAACAGCCACAACGAGACCCGCAAGTGGTCATGGACGGGGTCGAGAGGGCCATGCAATTGGCGATTGCCCGGGAAGAAAGGCGTCTTGGCCAGCACCTGCCGTTTCTCGCGACGGTTGGTTCGGTCAGTCCCTACATCGGTCTGTTCGGCACGGTCTGGGGAATCATGAATTCCTTCATTGGTCTGTCCCAGGTCCAGCAGGCCACCCTGGCAGCCGTTGCGCCGGGCATTGCCGAAGCCCTGATCGCCACCGCCATTGGCCTGTTCGCCGCGATTCCGGCAGTGATCGCCTACAACCGCTTTGCCAGTCGCGGTGAAGAGCTGATCGCCCGCTATTACAGTCTGGCCGGCGAGGTCAGTGCCAGCGTTCACCGCCAACTGCACCTTGCCCGGGGGTAACCGTCATGCGACCGCCCCGCTCCACTCTCAAACCCAAGTCAGAAATGAACGTGGTGCCTTATATCGACGTGATGCTGGTACTGCTGGTGATCTTAATGGTGACGGCTCCCATGCTGACCCAAGGTATCCAGATCGATTTGCCCAAGGTCGCAGCCGAGACACTGGACGACAGCGACCCCTTGTCGATTGTCACTCTGTCGATCGAGGCCGACGGTCAGTTTCACTGGAATCAGGGCGGCACTGTCAACACCGACAGCTATAGCCACAGTGCCACCGAACTGGACGATATGAGCGATCGAATTGCCGCTGTAGTCAACGCCAACCCCGATACCCAGGTGTTCATTCGCGCCGATAGTGAGGCCGACTACGGTCGGGTTGCCAGTGCCATCGGCGCCTTGCAGCAAGGAGGCGTAAGCCGTCTGGGCCTGATTACCGAGGCACCTTGAGATGACCATGAGTATGACCCTGAACCCCGAGACATTGACCCTGAAACCTAACCAGGGTCAGGCCACAAGCCTCTGGCGTCATTGGGGCTGGCCGGCCTGTGCCGCACTACTGGTTCATGGTCTGGCGCTGGGCACCCTGATGGTGAACTGGGCTCCGGTGGCACCTGTTCCGACACTGGTGCCCAGCAGCGTCAGCCTGACCCTGATGAGCGCCCCTATGCCGATGCCGCCGATGCCCGAACCGATCATCGAGCCGCCGCCAGTGACTGAACCGGTGATCGAAACGCCTCCAGCACCTGAACCGGTGATAGATCAGGCCGCCATCGCCCGGGAGCGACGGGCCAGAGAGCAGGAACATGAGCGGGCCCAGGAGCGTGAACGCCAGCAAATGCTTGAGCGTCAGCAGGCCGAACGCGAGCAACAACAACAGGAATTGCAACGGCAACAGGAGTTGGCGTTCCAGGCCGAGCAGACCCGCATGGCTGCTGAACAACAAGCCCTGGCCAGGCAGCAGGTCAGCCAGTACCTGCCTATCAGCAAGATCGCGCCCGACTACCCACGCCGGGCGCTGGATCGGGCCATAGAGGGCGACTGCACGGTGCAGTACGACGTAACGCCCAATGGCCGGGTCAGTCAGCCCAGCATCGTCAGTTGCGATGACCCGATGTTCGAACGGCCATCGCTGCGCGCTGCTGCGGCATTCCGCTATGAGCCGCACCGGGTCAACGGCCAGGCCGTCACCGTACCCGGTGTGCGCAATACCTTCCGCTACCGTATCGAATCCAGGTAACAGACTCCATGCACGATCAACAGCAGCATCAGGACTTTCATGCCGCCATCGAAGCCTGTGATGACCGCATTCTCAATCCGCAAGGCCTGCCCGACAATCCCGGACGGCGACAGATTATCAAAGGCGGGCTGACGCTCAGCATGCTCGCACTGCTGGCTCCAGGCCTGAGCGCCTGCCAGCGCCAGGCCAACGCCAAGACAAACAAATTACTGGGTTTTCAATCTGTTGAAGCGCAAACCTCGCATAGTTTCGACTCCGTGATCGTTCCCCCGGGATACCGCGCCGAAGCCTTCTTCAGTTGGGGAGATCCGGTACTGGCCCAGGCCCCGCAGTGGCGCGCAGACGCCAGTGAAGATTGGCAGGCGCAATTGCTGCAAGCTGGTGACAATCACGACGGTATGCACTTTTTCCCGTTTGCCGACGAGCCTGATAATCATGGTTTGTTGGTGATCAACCATGAATACATCAACCCGACCTTGCATCCCAACGGGCCAAGCGAGTACCTGCGGGACGACGGCAGTCGCCAACGCCCCTTGCAGGAAGTTCTGAAGGAACAGGCCGCCCATGGCATCAGCATCATCGAACTGAGGCGTGACGCTGATGGCCGTTGGCAACGAGTATTCGGCGACTTCAACCGGCGAATCAGCAGCCTCACCCCAATGCGTATCAGCGGCCCTCTGGCTGGCGATCTACGCCTGTGTACTGCCAGCGACCCAACCGGGCTGGAAGTTATTGGTACTCTCAACAACTGTGCCATGGGCGTCACGCCCTGGGGCACCTATCTGGCCTGCGAGGAAAACTTCCACAATTACTTCGTCAACCGCGACCGTACCGACCATGCCCAGCGTGCCGAACACCAGCGTTATGGTATTGCCGCAGGTAGCAGCAGCCGCTACTACGCCTGGGAGTCGGTCGATCCGCGTTTCGATGCCACGCCTATCCCCCAGCAGCCGCATCAGGGCCATGTCAACGAGCCCAACCGCTTTGGCTGGGTCGTCGAAATCGATCCGTTCGACCCGATCAGCACACCACGCAAACTGACCGCCATGGGCCGTCTGGGCCGCGAATGCGCAGTCTGTTCGCTGAGCGAGGATGGCCGCATGGCGTTCTATTCCGGTGACGATGCGCGTGGCGAGTATGTATGGAAGTTCGTACCCGACGGCCGGCATGACCCGCTGGACCCTACCGCCAGCCGTGACCTGCTCGACAGCGGCACCTTGTACGCTGCCCGCTTCGACGCCAACGGCCGGGGACAATGGCTGGCCTTGCACCATGGTGATGGGCCGCTGATCGCTGCCAATGGCTTCCCCGATCAGCAGGCGGTACTACTTAATGCCCGAGGCGCCGCCGACCTGCTCGGGGCCACGCCTATGGATCGCCCTGAATGGGTAGCTGTCAACCCGCTTAACCGTGACGTCTATGTCAGCCTGACCAACAATCATCTGCGCGGCAGTGAGTTTGCCCTGGATGCAGCCAACCCGCGCCCCAACAATTTGCACGGACAGATTCTGCGCTGGAGCGAAGACGGTGCCGATCCCACCGCACTGAACTTCGACTGGGAGCTGTTCCTGCTCGCCGGCGACGCGCCCGGTGCAGTGGATGCCGGCGGACACCCGGTAGCGGAGGAGCTGGTCGGCACTATCGAGGGTGACTGTTTTTCCTCCCCGGATGGCCTGGCCTTCGATGCCGACGGCCGTCTGTGGATTCAGACCGATGCCGATGACGAAGCACCGCATACCTACAACATTGGCTGCAATCAACTGCTCTGCGCCGACCCGGTCAGCCGTGAAGTAAAACGTTTTCTGGTTGGCCCCTGGGGGGCGGAAATCACCGGCATAACCTGGAGTCCGGACTACCGGACCCTGTGGGTCAATGTCCAGCACCCTGGGATCAGTTACCCAGCCAGTGACGGCCAGTCCCGCCCACGCTCGACCACTGTCATGATCACCCGCGAGGATGGCGGCGTGATCGGTACCTGAAACAGCCACAGCACAACATATAGAGACAGATCATGAAATTGCACACCGTACTATTTGCTCTGCTCGGCCTGACTCTGAGCGGCACCATCAGTCATGCCGCAACAGCAAGCGCTAACGACCCGGTATTGAGATTTGCCGTCATCGGTGACGCCGAGCCCAAGCCTGACCCAGTTTTCCCCGGCCTCGCCGGCGCGGTTGACGATATCAACCGCCTGGCCGAGCAAGACCATCTTGACCTGGTGATCGGAGTCGGTGATATCGCCCACAAAGGCACACAGATTCAGTATGAAGCAGCCAGCCAGGAACTCCGGCGCCTGACGCTGCCCTTCTACCCGATCATGGGCAATGAAGAACACGGCAGTAGTGTCGAGCGCTTCCTTCACTATGCTCAGCAGTGGAATCAGGGCAAGGCTGAAATCGACCAGCCCAGCTATGTGCTCAACCTGGAGCCTGTGGCTCTGGTCTTTGCCTCTCCCGATCATGGTCGCGACTTCAATGATCAGGGCATAGTTTGGGTGCTGGAACAAATTCGGCAGTTGGCGCCCAAACCCGTACTTCTGGTTGTGCACGGTGCCCCGGCCGGAGTATTTCCCGAAGATGCCGACAAGGGCATCAAGCATCCCGGTTTTACACAGGTAACCAGCCAGTCCAATCTGCTCGCGGTGATTTCCGGTGATCTGCACATGGACATGGATCGGGTGAAACACTCCAGGCAGATTGATCATGTGCACTATTTGCATATTCCGGGGCTGGAGCGCACCAAGATTCCTGATGAGTCCAATCACACCCCTATGTTCAGGGTTGTCAGCGTATTCAGCGACGGGCAACTGTTGGTGGAAACCTATCAGGTCGGCTCAGCCCAGCCCTTGCCACAGCATGACTATCGTTTTCAGCTGACTCGTCACTGACCATCTGTTGCCCCAACTCTCTGCCCAGCTGTATCGCTGAGCGTTGGGCAGCCTGCCCTATGCTGTGCGCACGCCCCTGGTTTCTTATTGGACATTGCGGTATGCGCACGGCTGAATCGCAGACAAACCTGCTGAATGACTTCAACTCATCGACCCTGGTGGCCGGCTTTGTCGCCACCCTCACCGGCTATGCCAGCTCGCTGGTACTGATGATTCAGGCGGGGCAAGCCGCCGGTTTGACCGAGTCCCAGATCGCTTCCTGGATCTGGGCGCTGGCCATCGGCATGGCCGTCTGCACCCTGATCCTGTCGCTGCGTTATCGAACCCCGATTCTGATTGTCTGGTCCACCCCTGGGGCAGCCTTGCTGATCACCAGCCTGCCGACTGTCAGCTACGCCGACGCCATCGGGGCATTCATCTTTTGCGGGCTGCTGGTCATGCTTACCGGGCTGACTGGGAGTTTCGAACGTCTGGTCAGGCGCATCCCGGCATCGCTGGCGGCAGCACTGCTGGCCGGCATCCTGTTCCGGATCGCCGGTGAAATGCTGATCGCCGCTGAACAACAGGTGGGACTGGTAGTCGGCATGGGACTGACCTGGTTGCTTGGCAAGCGCTGGCTGCCGCGCTATGCCGTGCCGCTGGCCTTGCTGACAGGCTGTCTGATTGCCTGGTTTACCGGACTGTTTGATCTGCCTGCGGTTGAATGGACGCCAACCCTGCCGGAGTTGACCATACCGGGTCTGTCACTCAGTGCTCTGATCAGCATCGGCTTGCCGCTGTATATTGTCGCGATGACTTCCCAGAACCTGCCAGGCATGGCAGTACTGCGGGCCGACGGCTACCGGGTATCGGCCTCACCGATTCTTTCGCTGACTGGTCTGGCTTCGATGCTGCTGGCCCCGCTGGGGGCTCACGGGGTCAACCTGGCGGCAATCAGCGCTGCGGTTTGTACCGGCCCTGAGGCCCATCAGGATCCGAGCAAACGCTACGCCGCGGCCATCTGGTGCGGGTTGCTGAATCTACCCATCGCCCTGTTCGCCGGGGCCCTGACCGCAGTGTTCATCGCCCTGCCCTGGACACTGGTAATTTCAATTGCCGCACTGGCGCTGCTAGGTTCAATTGCCAATGGCCTGACCCAGGCCATGGCCAACCCGGGTGAACGCGACGCCGCGCTGATCACCTTTATGGTCAGCGCCTCGGGTATCAGCTTGCTGTCAATCGGTTCAGCGTTCTGGGGCGTGGTTGCCGGGGTTCTGGCCTTGTGGTTGCTGCGGCCCAAGCATCCCGATAACTGATCAGCAATCGCGCTGTTCAACCCCGGTGCCGGGTTCATCTTCGGCACCGGGAGCTTCTAGCGCCTGGGCGCAGACCTGGTTGCGACCCTGCCCCTTGGCCTGATAGAGCGCGCTGTCGGCGGCATTCATCAGGCGGCTGATCAAGCGGGTCACACCTTCATCGCTGCTGGAGCCATCCCACCAGACACAACCCACACTGATGGTTACCACCCGCAAGGGTGAGCCGTTGTGCGCAATCCCCAGACCAAACACCGCCTCACGCAAGTTCTCGGCAGCAGCCAGAGCCTGCTCCCTGGAGTAGCCTGGCAATAGTACCGAGAACTCCTCTCCGCCGAGCCGAGCCGGTAACTCCGCAGCTCGTTTGAACCGCCGTTTGAGCTGATCGGCCAGGGCAACCAGACAATCATCGCCGTGACCATGGCCATAGAGATCATTGAAGTTCTTGAAATAGTCGACATCGATCATCAGCAATCCAACCGGTTGCTGGTTGCGCAGCGCACGACGAACCTCATCGGCTCGACGCTCATCGAAATGCCGGCGATTAGCCAGCCCGGTCAGGTGGTCCCGGCGTGACAACATCAACAGCTCCTGGCGGGCACGCTCCAGGTCCAGTGCGTGCTCCCAGCGTTGCAACAGACTGAACAGCCACTGCCCTGCATCCTCAAGCAGATTCAGCCGAGCCGGCGGCAAGGCCTGACGCTCGGCACTTCTGACCGCACAGGTAAAACCCCGCTGCTGGCTGTGATAACGCACCAGCATCACGCCCGGGTCAGCCTCCGATGACTGCAGGGTCCAGCCCGCCTCCTGCGGCTGTCCTGGCAGACCCAGTTGCCGATGAGTGTGTTCAAGCCAGGGCCAATCCTCGGAACCAAACCAGACCAGGCGAGTAGTCCAGCTCTGCTGCCCATGGCGCTCGAATAGCGCGCAGGCATCCAGCTTTAAGTAACCAGCCAGTTCGCCCAGCAAGCGCTGCAGAGTATCAGGGTAATCGGCATGACCTGTATGCATGAAACTGAGCATGCTTTGCGACAACCATTCCTGATAGCCGCTGACAAAGGCCAGTTCTTCGGTGCGCTCAGCCACTCGTCGGTCCAGGCTATCGCGCTCCTGTTCCAGCGCGTGCAACGCCTGCTCATGGCGCGCGGCATAATGACCAATACTCTCACGCAGAGTATCGAAGCCTTCGGCCACCTGATCGATTTCATCTCTCCACAGACGCTGCGGATGAAGCGGTGCAAGTGCCGGCGGATGCTTCTCCGGTACCAGGGCGCCGACATAATCGGCCATGCGCCCCAATGGAACCACCAGCTCCCGGCGCAGGTAATGGAAAATCACCAGGCAGATCAATAGTGTGAACAATGACAGTTCAAACAGGCGCAAGCCCGCTGCGGCGACAATAGCCCGGGTCAAGCGCCGATGCTGGTAGTACACATGCAACTCGGCCAGGTCGAAGGCGCCCCCATCGGGTGGAGGAATCCGCAGGCTGGCATCCGGGCGGATCAAGCTGGCGAAATTGCCTGCGCGCACATCCAGGCCGGTTGTCGCCCTCAGTTCGACGGCGGCAATGTCCGGCAGCAACGCAATCTGCTCGACCTGACGACTCAGGGCCTCGATCTCGATATCCCAAAGCGCCACCTGAAGCAGCGGCACATGCAGTTCGGCCAATTGTTGTATGGTCTGAGTGAAATGGCGTTTTTCCTGCTGGTAGAGCAGCAGCGCGTGGATGATCGAACCCGCCAGGATGCAGAGCAGCGCCAACCCGGCCAGGCGTTTGATCAGCCGGGCACTCAGCGGTGCGAAGGGTTTGTCATTGGCCATGAAGCGGGGCCTCCAGCCAACCTTTCAGAGAAAAGTCGTAGTCTTCGCGGGTCGGGTTACAGACCTTGCTGAAATGACAGTAGTCTACAGCTACCCCGCCCCGGTTCTGGCGCTCAATAAACTGCCGGGCGCTGTCCGGATCGAACGACATGAACATCGGGCGCTCAAGCTCCGTCCCTTCGGTCGCAGCAAAGTCGAGGCCATGATAATGGTCATACAGAAGCACCAGCGCCCAGGCTCCGGTCAGATAATGCCCCCCAGCCAAAGCAGCCAGTTCTCCGGAAATCAGCGCCTGCATGGCTTCTTCAGAGGTATTGATCGCAGAAAACAACATGTCCTGACCGGGAACACCTCCAGCCTGGCGCAAGCTATCAATGGCGCCAAAGGCCATTAGGTCGCTCCCAGCCCAAAGCACCCTGGCTTCTGGATAGCGCAAATATAGTTGCCGGGCCTGCTCCGCCGCTTTGTCCTTGCGCCAGTCGCCATGCACCAGTTGACGCAACTGTACATCCGGGTGTTCGTCCAGCGCCGCCTGCATTCCGTGATTACGTCGGTTCGAACTATCTGTTGCTCGGTCTCCGGAGATCGCCAGCACTTCAATAATGCCTTCAGGATTGCTCAGCCCCTGGGATCGGGCCTTTTCCACCAAAGCCTTGGCCGTCAGGTAGCCGGCATCCTCGGCCCGCGGTACCAGGCTACCGAGCCAAGAGGCATAGCGCTCACGAGGGTATCCAAGGGCCACCCGCTCATCGCTCTGCACGGTGTTGTAGGCAACGAAGCTTTGGATCTTAGCGCCTTCTGCCAGCTCAAGCTGCTCGAACAGAGTCCGCTTGTCCCCGACCAGTACAAGATAGTCGGGCTGCAATTGTCGAGAGCGCTCAGCCACTTCACGAGTGAGACTGATCTGGGCGAGATAGTCTCTCTCGGCAAACAGCATTTCAAGCTCGATCCCCAAACTTGTGGCGGCCTGTTGCATGGCCAAGGCTGCGTCCTGCCAGAATGGCTCATCCTGCTTGCCTGGATTGATGAAAGCCACACTGGGTCCGGCATCAGCTGAACTGGCCGCCAGCGCCGTCAAAGCCAAGCCCAACCCGGCGCCTAACCGGCCACTGCGTCCGTTACCCATCACCCGTTTCCTAATCCTTGAAGCTGCCCAGGAACAATGTGCCAGTATACCTGTTAAGCCGCTTCAACTCTCGCCTTGCCTGCTTTTCATACTGCTCCAGTTGCCCTTGCCAGATCTTGGTCAAAGGACGCAAATCCTGCTCAACCTGACTGCGTTGCAGCCATTGCCAGCGGTCATGCCAGTCGCCCAGGCGGCTCTGACACTGCTGCAGAGTCGTCAACAGTTCTGGAGACACAGCCAGAGCCGGTGCGAAGGCCTGGAGTAGATAGCGCAAGCGTTTCACCAGAATGCGAACCCGATGCAAATCCAGCGACTTGCGACCCAGTTCATTGCCAAGTCGACGCCGCAGACGCATCAGTTCGGCAGTCAACTGTTCAGCCATCCGACCGGCCGGCCAGTCAGCCAGTAACAAGGGCGCATCGCTCAGAAAGTCCTCAAGCTGCTGTTCAAGTTGCGGCAAGAGCGGATCCTCGCGCAACAGCAGATAGCCGGTTTTCAGCGCAGCCCTGCGAGCGTTCAGGGCCATATCCTGCCCCTGGTTGGCCAGCTCGATGCACAGCACTTCCAGATCCCGCCAAGGTCCTGAGCGCTGACCAAACGCACTTGCCGAGCACAACATGCCTTCGCACCAGTCAGCCTTGCGCCAGGGGCGGGTAAGGCTGCGCAACGAGCGTAACGCTACTCGCAGATCATGCAATGCTTCCTGCTCACCCTCCACTCCGAGCAACGCCCGGTTCGCCACCAAAGCCCGATATTGCTGTTCGATTCCTTTGCACAGACAGCCCGGTACCGTGTCCATTGACATCCCCCGTTTCCTTTGTGTCATTGCCAGAATTGAAGGTTGATCATACTCTTGGCACAAGTCATACACGATATGGGGATGCCAATGTTCCGTGCACTGCTGTTGTTCGTCTTTTTGAGTAGCCCACTGCTGGCTGCCGAGCAGCCGGACATTGATGTCTATCGCGACCCGAACTGTGGTTGCTGCTCGGCCTGGATCGACCACCTGCGCGACAACGGCTTTACCGTCAGAGATCACCTGGAGAGCAATATGGCGGCGGTCAAGGCTCATTTGGGCGTGCCAGCGGACATGGCGTCCTGCCACACCGCTGTGATTGACGGGCGTTTTATCGAAGGGCATGTGCCTGCTGCCGATATTCTACTGATGCGCAGCCAGCCGGATCTGTTGGGCCTGGCAGTACCCGGTATGCCGATAGGTTCACCAGGTATGGAGATCGGTGATCGGGTCGACGCCTATGATGTCATCGCCATTGATCAACAGGGTGAGCGCCGGGTTCTGACCAGCTATCCCTGAATTATTTGTGTCTGCTCCTCCAGGGGCAGACACACCCTGTTGCGGCCTTCGCGCTTTGCCCGATAGAGATTTTCGTCGGCTTGCTGCAACCAAGCTTCCCAGCTTGCCTGACCGGTCACCAAGGCCCCGCCGATAGAAACCGTCACCCTACCGCCTGGGCTACTCAGCTCTGCAGCTATTTGCGCGCGCAGGTGTTCCGCCGCCTTAAACAGTCCCTTGGCATCTATTCCCGGCAAAAGGAGAACGAACTCCTCTCCGCCCAGGCGGAAGAGCCGGTCAGATTTGCGGCAGACGGTTTTGACGATACGCACAAAGTCGACCAGTACCTGATCACCAGCTTTGTGCCCGTGCCGATCATTGATCTGCTTGAAACTGTCCAGATCAAGTACCAGCAATCCATAAGCCTGGGCATAACGCTGGTGAGCCGACATCGCAATAACCAGCTCCTGCTCCATGGTGCGACGATTGCCAGCTCCAGTCAGCGGATCGATGGTGGCCAGGGTATTGAGTTGTTCGCGCTGACGGCGACCGCGATAGGCAAAAACAAAGGCGAACAGGCTGGCCATCAGGCAGGTAACCAGAAACGAGCTCATTTGATAGTAGCTTTCAAATACTTCACCGGGGTTAAGCAGCCCATACAAGCACAGCACAGCCAGCGCTGAGAGTGTCGCAACCAAGCTTTGCCGGGGAGGCACCACAAAGAAGTTGAACAGTATCAGGTTGTAGAACCAGAACAGGCCGTTGACGCCCAATTTGATAGAGACCAGCACAGCGCCGATTGAGTAGATAGTCGCCAGAAATTGACCTGGGCGGATGGTGTCTCCGGTTCGCCAGGCATAAGCGATGGCAACCAGCGTGCAGATGACCAGCAGGCTATCAACAATGCCGACCAGCCAACTACCTTCGATAAGGCGAAAAATCGCATAGGGTGTCACACCCAGAAGCGCCACCAGGCCAACCAGGGTGATGATGGACAGCTGAAAGTCGCTTTTCAGCCTCAACCACAGCTTTGCCATTAAGCCTCGTGTGCGCTCGGTATTGTTACAGGCGATCTAAAATGCCGCCATGGGTCAATATGCGAACACTACAGCGGCTTGAAGTCACAAATCAATAGCGATGTGCAATCACGCTACGTCGGGCGACGAATAGCCAGTCGGCAACCAGGTCACTATTTACTGAGCAGCGGTATCCTGAATCCGTTTGACCATAGCACGCAGGCCATTGCCGCGGGTCACGCTCAGGTGTTTGAGCAGGTTGAGTTGCTCGAAATAGCCCTCAATATCAAAATCGATGATTTGCTGGCGAGTTTTGCCGTTGTAGGCAGCCAGTACTACCGCCAGCAGGCCTTTGACGATGAAAGCGTCACTGTCGGCACTGAAAAAAAGTTTGTCATCGCGCTGCTCGCTGACCAGCCAGACCTGGCTTTGACAGCCGCGCACGAAATTTTCCTCGGTCCGCAGTGCATCATCCAGTGCGGGCAACTCACGGCCCAGGTCGATGATGTACTTGTAGCGATCCTCCCAGCTATCGAAAAATGACAGGCTATCAACGATGTCATCGCTGGTGATATCGATACCAAACTGGCTCATGCCAACCTCTCTCAGAAAAACATACCGGTTTCGAGTTGAGCCTCTTCGCTCATCATCTCACGGCTCCAGGGCGGGTCAAACACCAGCTCAACCTTGACCGTCTCGACATTCGGCACCCGCTTGACCCGGTATTCAACATCACCAACCAGCACTGGCCCCATACCGCATCCCGGTGCGGTCAGGGTCATGCGGATACCGACATGCTTACCCGGCTGATCTACCTCGACCCCGTAAATCAATCCCAGATTGACCAGATCAACCGGAATCTCCGGGTCATAAACCGACCTCAGTGCAGTCCAAACCTGATCAATGTCGATTTGATCATCAACCGGCTCAGGGAACGCCAGCAGCTCCGGTTCCAGGCCGAGTTTGTCGGCATCGGTGCCATCTACCCGCACCATCTGACCGTGATAGGTCACCGTGTAGTTGCCACCCAGAGCCTGGGTAATGGTTACAAAGGTATCCTTGGGGATGGTCAGCGGCGTGCCATCAGGAACCCGGCGCGCAGGGCAATCGGCCTGCGCTACCACCATACGTCTTTCCATTCAGTTCACACCAGCCATTCAATTAACGCTAAAGCTTTCGCCACAACCGCACTGGTCTTTGACGTTAGGGTTGATGAAGCGGATCTGCCGGTTGATACCTTCCTTGACCAGGTCGATCTCGGTGCCTGACAGAATCGGCAAACTATCGTGATCAACCAGCAGCGCAACCTGATCATCAAGCTGGTAGCGCAGATCGTTGTCAGCGCCCTTCTCGACCAGATCAATCACGTACATGAAACCGGTACAACCACTCTTTTTAACGCTCAAGCGTACCGCCTTGCCCGGCTCCGCGCCGAGCTGGCGACGAAAATGCTCCAGCGCCGCCGGTGTTACGCTGACGACTTGGCGTGCCGGATCAAAGGACTCAACACTCATGATGCACTCCTACACAAGGAACTGCCGGACCTTGGCCAAAGCCTCAAACAGGCGATCGACGTCGGCACGGGTGTTGTAGAAACTGAAGCTGGCACGCACTGTGCCAGGAATACCAAACTGATCCATGATCGGCTGGGCACAGTGATTCCCGGTCCGCACCGCCACGCCCTGCTGATCCAGCAGCATCCCGATATCATGGGGGTGGGCACCTTCGAGCAAAAAGCTCATCACGCTGGTTTTGCGGGCAGCAGTCCCGACCAGGATCACACCGGGGGTATTGCGTGCACAGTCTTCGGCGTAGGCCAATAAAGCCTGCTCATGGGCCGTCGCACCAGCGCGGTCCAGGCCCTGGATGTAATCAATGGCCGCTCCCAAACCGATTACACCGGCGATGTCCGGGGTGCCGGCTTCGAACTTGTAGGGCAGTTGATTGAAGGTGGTGCCAGCAAAGCTGACCGACTCGATCATTTCGCCACCGCCCTGATAAGGTGGCATCGCCTCCAGCAGAGCTGCCTTGCCATAAAGCACACCCAGACCGGTCGGACCAAACAGCTTGTGCGAGGAAAAAGCGTAGAAATCGCAGTCCAGGGCCTGTACATCAACCTCGAAATGGCTGACCGCCTGGGCCCCGTCGATCAGACATAAGGCTCCAACGCTATGAGCCAGACGCACGACCTGCTCAACCGGATTGATGGTGCCCAAAGCGTTGGACACATGCACGCAGGCAACCATCCGCACCCGCTCATCAAGCATGGCTTCCAGAGCGGCCATATCCAGCGTACCACTGGCATCGACAGGAATCGGTTCAACACTGGCGCCCTTCTCCGCCGCCACCAGTTGCCACGGCACGATGTCCGAATGATGCTCCATGGCCGAAACCAGAATCCGGTCACCCGGCTTGAGCTGGCTGCGCCCCCAGCATGCTGCGACCAGATTGATGCCCTCAGTGGTACCGCGAGTCCAGATGATTTCACGCCGCTCGGCGGCATGGATGAACTGCTGAACCTTGACCCTGGCGGCCTCGAACTTTTCCGTCGCCCGGTCAGCCAGCGCATGGGCACCGCGGTGCACATTGCTGTTGTCTTGACGGTAATAGTCGCTGATTGCCTGGATCACCGCTTCCGGCTTCTGGGTCGTGGCAGCGTTGTCCAGATAGACCAGAGGATGCCCGTTGACCTGTTGATGCAGGATCGGGAAGTCCTTGCGGACACGCTCGGCATCGAAAGCCGGCTTGAGGTTCAGCACCTGATCATTCATAAGCTAATTGTCCCACCTGTTCGCTGCCCTGACCAAACAAAGTGGCCAGACGCGGGCGCAAATAGTCCTGAATGGCCTGTTCCGGCACTTCGTTCAGCAGCTCATTGATGAAACCGAAGCTGAGCATGGTGCGTGCATCGGCCTCAGATACGCCACGGCTTTGCAGGTAATACAGCGAAGTCTCATCCAACTGAGCGATGGTGGCGCCATGGGCACAGCGCACATCGTCAGCATAGATTTCCAGCTCGGGCTTGGTGTCGATCTCGGCATTGGGCGAAGTCAGCAAATTCTTGTTGCTGAGTTCGGCCAGGGTCTTCTGGGCCTGGGGATGGATATGAATCCGACCATTGAATACTGCCTTGGCCGAGTCTCCGACGATACCCCGGAACACCTCGTTGCTGGTGCAGTGCGGCACACAATGCTCGATATTGGTGTGGTAGTCGATCAACTGGCGATTGCGCGGCAGGTAGACCCCGTCCAGTTCCAGATGCGCACCCTCACCCCGGTGATTGACCTGATAGTCGATCCGCTTGAGCCGGCTGCCCTGGGCCAGAGTGAAGCCATGGAAACGGGCATCGCGCTGCAGATCGACATGCACGCCACCAACATGCAGCAGGTCTTCCTGCTCAAGATTGAGGCGGTAATGCTGTACCTGAGCATTAGCCCCGACCACAACCTCGGTCAGGCTGTTGACGAAGCCGTTCTGGCTGGCATCACTGGAGACATAGTGCTCGATCAGTTCGGCCTGACTGTTATCCTCCAGCACCACCAGTACGCGCTGGCTGGCCACTGCCGGCTCCGCGTTGGGGGTTGAGACATTCAGGATATAGACCGGCTTGGCCAGTTTCTGGCCACGACCAACATGGACCAGCACACCGTCGGCCGCCCAGGCGTTGCTCAGCGCCGCAAACAAGTGCCGCTGGCTGTCCACCACCTTGCCCAGATGTTGCTGAATCAGCACCTGTTGCTGCTCATCGGCTGAGGCAAAGCGCACCACGCCAGTCGGCAGCGGATCGGAATGGGTCGCATCGAACACACCGTTGACGAATACCAGACGAGTCGCGTCCAGCTCAATCGGCTCGACCGAGCCTTGCCAATCAGAGCCCTCGGCCTGCCCCCAGCGCGCCGGCGCGTCGTTGGCCAGCGGCGTCAGCGGGGTGTATTTCCACAGTTCAGTTTTACGGGTCGGCCAACTTGCCGCCGACCAGCTATCGGCACCCTGGCGACGCAACGCATCAAGCCAGGCAGGGCTTTGCTGTTGCTGCGCCAGTTCCAGAGCCAGTTGTTGGAAGTCGCTCATGGGCTCAGGCTACCTCGCCTTCAAGCCAGCCATAGCCCTTGGCCTCAAGCTCGAGGGCCAGGCTCTTGTCGCCGGACTTAACGATCCGGCCACCGGCCAGCACGTGTACATAATCAGGAACGATGTAATCAAGCAGGCGCTGGTAGTGAGTCACCACCAGGAAGCTGCGCTTGCCGTCACGCATGGCGTTGACCCCGTCAGCCACCACTTGCAAAGCATCGATGTCCAGGCCTGAGTCGGTCTCATCGAGGATGCACAGATCCGGCTCGAGCAGCATCATCTGCATGATCTCGTTGCGTTTCTTTTCACCGCCAGAGAAGCCTTCGTTAACCCCACGCTTGAGGAAGCTGGGGTCCAGGCTGACGCGTTTGCTGGTTTCACGGGCGAGCTTCATGAACTCGACCGACGACAACTCAGACAGCGCCTGGTGCTTACGCTTGGCATCAACTGCGGCCTTGAGGAACTCCATGTTGCTCACGCCCGGAATTTCGACCGGGTACTGAAACGCCAGGAACAAGCCTTCGCGGGCACGCTCTTCGGTATCCATATCCAGCAGGTCATGGCCTTTGAAGAGCACGCTGCCAGAGGTCGCTTCGTAACCAGGACGCCCAGACAGCACATTACCCAGGGTGCTCTTGCCCGAACCGTTGGGCCCCATGATCGCATGGACCTCGCCCGGTTTTACCTCGATGCTCAACCCCTTAAGGATATTTTTTTCTTCAACTTTGGCGCACAAATCTTTGATAGATAGCATATTTGTCAACCTGAAACCGTCTTAAAACCAATCCACTGATCCGCTGTTGGCGATCAGCCCACTGAACCTTCAAGGCTGACTTCGAGCAACTTGCCAGCCTCAACTGCGAACTCCATCGGCAACTCCTTGAACACCTCGCGGCAGAAGCCGTTGACGATCATGGAAATGGCCTTTTCCGCATCCAGCCCGCGCTGCTGGCACAGGAACAGTTGGTCATCGCTGACCTTGGATGTAGTGGCCTCGTGCTCGATTACCGCACTGGGGTTCTTGCTCTCGATATAGGGGAAGGTGTGAGCCCCGCAACGATCACCGATCAGCAGCGAATCACACTGGGTGTAGTTGCGCGCGCCTTCAGCACCAGGGTTGATCCGTACCAGCCCGCGATAGGCGCTGTCGCTCTGGCCGGCCGAAATCCCCTTGGCAACGATGGTCGAACGGGTATTCTTGCCCAGGTGGATCATCTTGGTGCCAGTATCGGCCTGCTGGAAATTATTGGTCAGCGCGACCGAATAGAACTCACCGACACTGTTGTCACCCTTGAGAATACAACTCGGGTACTTCCAGGTTACCGCCGAGCCAGTCTCGACCTGGGTCCAGGAAATCTTGGCGTTGGTGTGGGCAATACCGCGCTTGGTGACGAAATTGTAGATCCCGCCTTTGCCTTCGGCGTTACCCGGATACCAGTTCTGAACGGTGGAGTACTTGATCTGGGCGTTGTCCATGGCAACCAGCTCGACCACGGCAGCATGCAGCTGATTTTCATCGCGCATCGGCGCGGTACAGCCTTCCAGATAGCTGACGTAGGAGCCTTCGTCGGCCACGATCAGGGTCCGCTCGAACTGCCCGGTGTTCATCTCGTTGATCCGGAAGTAAGTCGACAGCTCCATCGGACAGCGCACGCCCTTGGGGATATAGACAAACGAACCATCGGAGAATACCGCCGAGTTCAGCGCGGCATAGAAATTGTCTTTCTGCGGAACCACGCTACCCAGGTATTTCTGCACCAGATCCGGGAAACGCTTCACCGCTTCACTGATCGGGCAGAAGATTACCCCAGCTTCTTCCAGCTTCTCGCGGAAGGTGGTCACTACCGAAACCGAGTCGAAGACCGCATCGACCGCCACACCGGCGAGCATTTCCTGCTCATGCAGCGGAATGCCGAGCTTTTCATAGGTCGCCAGCAGCTCCGGATCGACCTCGTCGAGGCTCTTGGGCTTGTTGGCCATGCTCTTGGGCGCGGAGTAATAGGATACCGCCTGGAAATCGATTTCCGGATAGTGGACATGGGCCCACTTGGGCTCTTCCATTTCCTGCCAGGCGCGAAACGCCTTCAAGCGCCACTCGAGCAGCCATTCGGGCTCCTCTTTCTTGGCCGAAATGAAACGAATCACGTCTTCATTGAGCCCAGGTGGCAGGGTCTCGGACTCAATGGCCGAATGGAACCCGGCCGCGTAGTCCTTCTTGATAAGGCTTTCGACTTCTTCAGTCACGGTATCACCTCAATCATGCAGCCCTCGATATGGGGCCGCCACTTCAGTTCAGGCTAGCGGATCCATGCTCCGCAGGATGAACGGCTCTTCCGACCGTTTTCAGATAATGCGTTCCAGGTTGACCAGGCTCTCATGGCCATTGCTACAGCCACGGTCCTGGCGGGAACGTACGCGCTGGATATCGTCGCGGGACACCAGATCAGCCAGAGTGATATCACTTAGAAACTGGCGCAGGCGATCACTCAGATCGGACCACAGGTGATGGGTCAGACACACCTCGCCATGCTGGCAGTCGCCCTTGCCCATGCATCGGGTGGCATCCATGGAGTCGTTCACCGCTTCGACGATTTGCGCCACACTGATGGCACCCGCACCGCCGGCCAGTCGATAACCGCCACCTGGACCGCGAACGCTTTCAACCAGCTTGCTGCGGCGCAATTTGGCAAACAACTGTTCCAGATAGGAGATCGATACGCCCTGACGCATGGAAATATCCGCCAGGGTAATCGGCCCCTGGTCCTCGTGGAGCGCCAGGTCCAGCATGGCCGTTACGGCATAGCGGCCCTTGGTCGTCAGTCGCATAGAAGCTCCCAAGCCCTTGATGACATGCCCGGCATGATGCAATATCCAAGCAAATCAGTCAAGTATTTGACCCGATAAACGACCGCTCAGGCCCGCGCAGTATAAGAGTTTTGCCACTAATCTTGAAGGAAAAGCATGGTACTCAATCAGGCTGACTAATTGACCATAAAATGGCTGATACAAACCTGTAATGAGTGTTATCGTTTGTCAGTTTTCATGAACAGTACAAAAAGGAGTCAGTGCACCATGAGCCACACCCGGCAGTTCTATATCAATGGCCAGTGGGTTGCTCCCAAGGGCGATAAAACCCTGGACGTCATCAATCCTGCCACTGAAGAAGTAGTGGCCACCATTGCCCTGGGCAACAAAGAGGATGTTGACTTGGCTGTGGACGCTGCGCGCGAGGCCTTTGAAAGCTACTCGCAGACCAGCCGCGAAGAGCGTCAGGCCCTGCTCGGTCGCGTCATTGAAGTATTCAAGAAGCGCATGGGTGACGTTGCCGTCGCCATTTCCCAGGAAATGGGTGCGCCGGCCAAGCTGTCACAGGTTGCCCAGGCGCCGTCCGGGTTGGGCCATTTCGCCACCGCCCTCGAAGCACTCAAGCATTTCGAGTTCGAAGAGCAAATCGGCACCACCCAGGTAGTCAAGGAACCCATTGGCGTTTGCGGTCTGATCACCCCCTGGAACTGGCCGATGAACCAGCTCACCTGCAAGGTCGCCCCGGCGCTGGCCACCGGCTGCACCATGGTGCTCAAGCCGTCCGAAGTTGCCCCGCTGTCAGCTCTGCTGCTGGCCGAGATTCTTGATGAAGCCGGTGTCCCGCCAGGCGTGTTCAACCTGGTCAACGGCGATGGCCCGACTGTTGGTGCCGCCATGTCCGCCCACCCCGGCATCGACATGATGTCATTCACTGGTTCCACCGGAGCCGGTCGTCAGGTGATGATGAACAGCGCTCAAACCATCAAGCGTGTTGCACTGGAGCTGGGTGGCAAGTCCGCCAACATCCTGCTCGATGATGTCAACTTCGAGAAGATGGTTGCCCATGGGGTGATGAGCTGCATGAACAACAGCGGCCAGTCCTGTAACGCACCGACCCGCATGCTGGTACCCAACAGCCGGATGGATGAAGTCGCCGCGATTGCCGAAGCGGTTGTCGCCAAGGTCAAGGCCGGTGATCCGAACGCCGAAGATACCGTGATCGGCCCGGTAGTCTCCCATGCCCAGTTCGACAAGATTCAGACTCTGATCCAGGCTGGCATCGACGAGGGCGCGCGGCTGATCGCCGGCGGCACCGGCAAGCCGGAGGGGCTGGACAAGGGCTACTTTGTCAAGCCGACCATCTTCACCCACGTTACCAACGAGATGACCATCGCTCGCCAGGAAATTTTTGGTCCAGTGCTGTCGATCATCGGTTACGAAGATGAAGAGGATGCTATCCGCATCGCCAACGACACCAACTACGGCCTTTCCGGTTATGTTTCATCGGCTGACCTGGATCGCGCTCGCCGCGTTGCCCGCCGTATCCGGACCGGCATGGTCCACCTCAACGGCGCACCGCTGGACAACAAGGCGCCGTTTGGCGGCTACAAGGAGTCGGGTATCGGTCGCGAATGGGGCCATTACGGCTTCGAGGATTTCCTCGAGGTGAAGTCGATCTTCGGCTATCACCCCAAGCAGGCGTAAGCTCAGAAAGCCAAAGTGAGGGCGGCAACAGCCGCCCTCACCCCAGCGCTTTAACCGCATCAATCATCTGCACCATGACCTTCTGCGCATCGCCATACACCATTGACGTGTTTTCAGCATAAAACAGCTCGTTTTCAACCCCTGAATACCCTTTGCCCTGCCCGCGCTTGATCACGTAGGCCTGATGGGCCTGATCGACATTGAGAATCGGCATGCCATAGATCGGGCTGGACTTGCGGGTCCGGGCGGCGGGATTGACCACATCATTGGCACCGATGACTACGGCCACATCGGCCTGGGTGAAGTCTTCGTTGATATCCTCCAGATCCGCAATAATGTCGTAAGGCACCCCTGCCTCGGCCAGCAAAACATTCATATGCCCGGGCATCCGGCCGGCCACCGGGTGAATGGCAAAGCGCACGTCCACGCCCTGCTTCTGCAATAGTTTCACGAACTCATAGAGTTTGTGCTGGGCCTGAGCTACCGCCAGACCATAACCGGGCACGATGATGACCTTGCTGGCGTAGTACATGGCGATTGCCGCATCCGAAGCCTCACTGGCCTTCATGCTGCCCTGTATATCTCCGGCATCGCCCTCCTCGTCGCCGCCGAACTGACTGAACAGCACATTGGTTACCGACCGGTTCATGGCCTTGGCCATCATCAGGGTCAGCAACGTACCGGCCGAGCCAACGACCGTGCCAGCAATAATCATCGCCGGGTTCTGCAAAACGAAACCCTCGAATGCCACGGCCAGACCAGTCAAGGCGTTGTAAAGTGAGATCACCACTGGCATATCGGCCCCGCCAATCGGCGTGGTAATCATCACCCCCAGTGCCAGCGCAATCAGGAAGAACACCGCAATCAGCAGCATCGGCGGCTCGGCTCCAGCCATCCCGGCAGTAACCACTGCAGCGCCGGTAGCCAACGAAGCGAAGAACAGCACGGCATTAACCAACTGCTGCATAGGCAGACGCAGCACTCGGTTCAAGCGCCCATCCAGCTTGGCCCAGGCCACCAGCGACCCGGACAGCGCCACCGAACCGATCAGCCCTCCCAGCACCGCCAGAATGCTGATCACTACACCATGAGCCTGAGCATTGCCGGAGAATAGCTCGACCGCCGCAATCGCCGCCGCCGCACCGCCCCCCATACCGTTGTACAGCGCCACCATCTGCGGCATGTTGGTCATCGCCACTTTCTTGCCGCTGTACCAGGCCCAGCCAACGCCAAGCCCCAGAGCAATCAACACCAGGGCGATATTCATAGTCAGGTGCGGCTGGGCCCGTTCATTGACATCGAAGCCGTAGAGAAAGGCCACCACCACCGCCAGCGCCATACCCCAACCGGCAACCAGGATGCCCGAACGCGCGGTAACAGGGCTGGACATGCGCTTGAGACCGTAGATGAACAGCAGTGCCGCGACAAAATAAGCCGTCTCGATGATCAGCGAGGTGTCCATGACTTACTCCTTGTCAGCCGCTGCAGCATCCCGCTTATCGCTGGGCTTGAACATCTCCAGCATGCGTTCGGTTACCACATAGCCCCCGGCAGCATTGCCGGCACCGAGCAACACACCGACAAAGCCAATCAACTGCTCTAGGGGCGAGCCTGCGTTGAGCAACGCCCACATGGCGCCAACCACCACGATCCCGTGAATGAAGTTGGAGCCGGACATCAATGGCGTATGCAGGATCGCCGGTACCCTGGCGATGACCTCGTAACCAGTAAAGGCCGCCAGCATGAAGATATACAGCGCAACGAACCCGGTGATGGTACTGGTGAAGTCCATGGTCTCACTCCCCCATATTGTCGACGGCCTTACGGGCCGCTTCGTTCTTGATTTCGCCGTCTTTGGTCAGTAGCGCATGGGCCAGAACCTCATCCTCCCAGTCCGGCGCCAGCTCTCCGTCATCCATCAGCAACCCGGCCAGCGCCAGCAAATTGCGGGCATATAGCTCGGAGGCATGTTCGGCCAGATGACTGGGAATGTTCAGCGGTGCGACTATTGTCGCCGGACCGACCTCAACCGTATCGCCTGGGTGCGTCAGCGGGGTATTACCGCCGCCTTCGGCCGCCAGATCGACAATCACAGCCCCTGGTTTCATGCCCATGATCTGCGCTTCGCTGATGATCTTAGGGCTCGGCCGCCCGGGAATCGAGGCCGTAGTGATCACCGCATCGGCCTGCTGAATATGCCTGGTCAGCACCTCGGCGACCCGCTCCTGCTCCTCGCTGGTCAGCTCCCTGGCATAGCCCCCCAAACCGCTGGCCGAAACTCCGGTATCAACGAACTTGCCACCCACCGACTCAACCTGCTCCTTCACTTCAGGGCGCACGTCATAGCCCTCGACCATAGCGCCCAACCGCCTGGCCGTAGCCAGCGCCTGCAACCCAGCCACCCCCGCGCCCATCACCAGTATCTTGGCCGGGCGTAGCGAACCGACTGCGGTGGTCATCATCGGCAATATCCGGTTGAGACTGGTCGCCGCCAGCAACGCCGCGTAATAGCCGGCCAACGCGGCCTGGGATGACAGTGCATCCATTGCCTGAGCACGGGTAATCCGGGGAATCAGCTCCATCGCCAGACAGGTGATCTGCCGGTCGCGCAGAGCCTTGACCAATTCAGGCTCGCGGTGAGCGTGGACAAAACAGCAGAGAATGGTGCCTGGCGGCATCTGCTCGACATCCGCCAGCGCTGGTGGCTGCACCCGGAAGATCAGTCGGGTGTTCTCAGGCATTGGGCCAATGCTGGTCCCGGCTTGCTGATAGAGCGGATCGGGAATTCTGGCAGCCTCGCCAGCCCCGGATTGCAGGTGGGTATGTATTCCGAGCTTTTCCAGCTTGGCGACGACAGCGGGAACCAGCGCCACCCGTTTTTCATGCAGTCGTGTTTCCTTGGGAACGAACAGCGTAACCGGCATGGCCACTCCTTGCGACTGATCGGTTGTCTGTCACTAGCATAGACCACCCAAGGATTCTTACACTTGCCGATAACAGTGCTGTGGTAGCACCAAATCAACTCAACAGCAGCAGCCATAGCGGCATGCTGAACGCAGCCAGCAGGGTTGAAAGGAAAATTACCGAGCTGATTATCCGGTTGTCTTCCTGCCCCATCGCATAGGCCAGGACATTGACGCCGGTCGGACAGGCAGCCATCAGTACCAGTACGGTTCTGGCTTCAGGATTCAGTGGCAACAGCGAGGTGAAGCCGATGACCAGCAACGGAAACGCCAGCAATTTGGCCAGGGTCAGCGACAGCATGGCCCGACTCAGATAGAGCCGGTAATGCGCCAGGCTCATGCCCAACACCAGCAGTGCACAGGGCAATGAGGCGGCAGCCAGCCAATCGACGGTACGCCAGGCCGCAGCCGGTAGCGCTAAGCCACTCAGATTGAGCGTCGCACCCAGCAGTAACCCGACAATGATCGGACTGGCCAGGCTCGACAGGGTCTGGCGCCACGACAGACGCTCGCCCTGACCGCTGAACAGCGCGATATAGAGACTTTGCAGGGTAAACAGTATCAGGCTGTGAAACACCAGCACAGCGAACAGATAAACCAGCTTATCCGTCCCCAGCAACAGGCTGACCAACGGGATGCCCACCAGTACGTTATTGGAATAGCTGGCCGCCAGCCCCATGGAAGTCGGACGCCCCTGCGAGCGATGGGCAACTACATTGATCAGGATGAACACCAGCAATGCCGGGACAAAATATGCCACCAGCAACATGGGCGAGAGCCCCTCACTGAGGTCAGCCCGGGCCAGACCAGCGAACAGCAATACCGGCATGAACAGCTTGAAGGTGATCGCCGCCAGAGCAGTGCCGGCCTCAGTAGGTAACCAGCGGCGCCAGCCGAGCAGATAACCAATGGCAATCAGGGCAAAGATCGGGATCAGGGCATCGACTACGGGCACAAGCAACTCCTGGCGCAGGGCTGTACGGCGCAGCCCGGGGCCATGAGTCTAACAGCGCCACGGCGCTTCAACGGATCAGATTTGCGGAATACTCTGTTGCAGTTTGCTCAAGCAGATCCATGTTGTCGTGTTGCCAGGGATGAAAGTCCTCGCGGTAAAAATCGCGATAAGCCCCAAGCAAACCGGTGAAAAAGCCATTACGCCCCCAGAGCCAGCACATACCGCGCCACCACATGCCTGGACGTAGCAGCAGGCCATCGCGGCGCAACATATGCCACATCCCCCGGGTCACATCCTTGAGAAAGAAAAAGGTCGCCTGGCGCATGGCCTTGCGCAGTAGTTTGCGGTCACCACAAACCTGCATGTAGACATCAAAGGCCACCGCCTTGTGCTCGGTTTCCTCCAAGGCATGCCAGCGCCACAGGCGCAGCAACTCCGGGGTTGCACCCTGCATCCAGCGCGACTCGCGAAGCACCGCATCAGCCATGATCGCCGTGAAGTGTTCCATGGCCACAGTACCGGCCAACTGCCGCTCAGGCGGGAAGTTCTTCTCGACGAAGCGAATGCGCCGTTTGACCGGCAGCTCCAGAGCGTCAATATCGTAGCCCAACTGGCGCAGACGCTGGTTGTAGTCGATATGCTCGCGGCTGTGGTGGCCTTCCTGACCGATAAACCCGCGGATCTGCTCCTGCAACTGCGGATCCTTGATCTGATCCCGGAACAGGCGGACAGAGTCGATGAAATAGCGCTCACCATCCGGAAACAGCACTGACATGGCATTGAAGAAGTGTGTCTTGAACGGGTCGCCATCCAGCCAGTGACGGGGCAACGGATCGGGCAAACCGGGATCCAGTCGGCGGGGACGGATAGCAAGCCGAGCGGGCGTGAGGCGGGGTACTACGGATTCCTTTTCCATGGGGGTAGGACTCTCTGGTTGTTATCTCGTGATCATACTCCGCTATTCACTCAAGTCATTAGGCCATATCCGCCAACCCAGGGCGGCTCTGCTGCCATACTCCCCTCTCAGCCCCACACTGGCGTCTGCGCGTATTGCAGCTAAAGTTTAGGAAACATTCTGAAATAAGCCGTATCAGAATCCCAATGATCACCTGGGGCCTATTCGCCATGACATGGATTATCGATACGCTCAACACCCTGTTCTGGGGCTATGTGCTGATCTACGGATTGCTTGGGGTTGGCATTTTCTTCACCTTTCGGCTCGGGCTACTGCAGTTTCGCTACTTCGGCGAAATGGTGCGTTCAATTCTCCATGCCCGGCAAAGCGATGCTTCAGGGATATCACCTTTTCAGGCACTGTGTACCAGTCTGGCCTCGCGCATTGGTACCGGCAACCTGGCCGGGGTGGCCGTCGCACTCTACCTGGGCGGCGCCGGGGCAATATTCTGGATGTGGATGGTAGCGCTGGTCGGCATGGCCACCGCCTACTCCGAAAGCACCCTGGCCCAGCTTTACAAGGTTCGTGATGCCAAGGGCCAATATCGTGGCGGCCCGGCATTCTATATTTCCAAGGGTCTCAAGGCGCCCTGGGCTGGCAGCGTCTTTGCCATCTGCCTGATTATTTCTTTCGGGCTGGTGTTCAACGCGGTCCAGGCCAACTCGATTGCCGACGCCATGCAGGGCGCTTTCGGCCTGCCCAAACTGTGGGTCGGGGTGGTGATCGCCGTGCTCGCCGGCACGGTGATCTTTGGCGGCTTGCGTTCGATTGCCCGCTTCGCCGAACTGGTCGTCCCCTTCATGGCCACTGCTTATGTCCTGGTCGCCCTGGTGGTCCTGGTGATGAACATCACTGAAGTGCCCGGGGTACTGGCCACCATCATCAAGAGCGCCTTCGGGCTTGAAGAGGCGGCCGGCGGGGTCGCGGGGTCGGTAACCGCGGCGATGCTCAATGGTATCAAGCGCGGCCTGTTTTCCAATGAGGCGGGTATGGGCTCGGCACCGAACGTTGCCGCCACCGCCACCCCAGCGCCACATCACCCCTCTTCCCAGGGATTCGTTCAGGCCATGGGGGTATTTATCGATACCATCGTGATCTGTACCGCCACTGCGGTCATGATCCTGCTGTCCGGTGCGCTGGAGCCCGGTTCAGGGGTGACCGGCACCCAGCTTACCCAGCAGGCTCTGCACGAACACATTGGCGCGGCCGGCACCTATTTCATCGCCTTTGCCATTCTGTTCTTTGCCTTTACCTCGATCGTCGCCAATTACTCCTACGCCGAGAACGCCCTGATCTACCTTGGCGTAGGCAACACCCTGGGGATGACCATACTACGCCTGGGCACACTGAGCATGGTCGTCTGGGGGGCCTATCAAGCCGTTACCACGGTATTCGAAGCAGCTGACGCTTCGATGGGGCTGATGGCCACCATCAACCTGATTGCCATTGTGCTACTGTCTGGCACCGTGGTGAAACTGACCCAGGACTACATGGCACAGCGCAAGAATGGCGAAATACCCAAGTTCAAGGCGGCGGACTACCCCGAGCTGAAGGAAAAGATCAATACCGATATTTGGCGCTAGGGTCTGTCACACCGTTGCAACGCTGATATGACAAGCTGGCGGCAGTCTCGTTACGAACTGCCGCCATGGCCGAAACGCTACACCAGATACAGCGCCACCTTCCCGAACAGATCCAGCTTGACCGCCTCCTGGACAAAGGCGCTCGCCACCTGCGTATCAGCACGGCTCATCAGGTCGATATTCAGGGCATCATCATCCCCATTCGAGTGATCGAGCTTGGCAGCCGCTCACCCCAGGCTCCGGTCATCGGTTTTTTCGGGGGAGTGCATGGGGTCGAGCGAATCGGCACACAGGTGCTGTTGTCATGGTTGCACAGCCTGGTTCACCGCCTGGACTGGGATGATCACCTGGGACGCCAGCTTGAGCGCGTGCGTCTGGTGTTCATGCCGATGATCAACCCCGGAGGGATATGGCATCACCGACGCAGCAACCTCAATGGTGTCGATCTGATGCGCAATGCACCAATCGACGCCATGGGGCCGGTGCCTTGGCTGGTCGGCGGTCATCGCATCAGCCGGCGCCTGCCCTGGTACCGGGGCAGGCGCAACGCCCCGCTGGAGGCCGAGGCTCAGGCACTGGTCGATACCGTGCGCGAACGCCTGCTCAGCGCGCCCTTCGCCATCAGTATCGACTGCCACAGCGGCTTCGGTCGCCGTGACCGGCTCTGGTGCAGCTATGCGCGCAGTCACCGACCAATCCAGCATATTGCCGAGGTCTACGCTCTGAAGCTGTTGTTTGAGCGCACCTACCCCCACCACCACCCGTATATCATCGAGCCGCAGTCGATCAACTACACCACTCATGGCGATCTCTGGGATTATCTCTACGACGAATCACTTGAACAGCATCCGGACAACCTCTACCTGCCCTTTACCCTGGAAATGGGCTCTTGGCTCTGGGTCCGCAAGAACCCCAGGCAGATGCTCGATTATTTCGGTTACTTCAATCCGGTGATCAACCACCGCAAACGCCGGGTACTACGCCAGCACCTGCCGCTGTTCGAGTTTCTCACCCATGCTACCCAGGCCTGGCGCAACTGGCAGCCCCGCCCACAGCAACGCGACGAGTTAACCCGTCAAGCAATCGAGATGTGGTTCAACAACCGATAAAAATAAATTTGCGTGTTTGTTCCCCGGATGGCTGGCGTGTTGCCAGCTATACTTCAGTCAGGCCGGGAGATCACCAAAATGAAAAAGATCTTGGCGTTGATCGTAGTAGCAGTTGCCATGCAGGCCCATGCCGAGGAAGAGTCAGACTCGGACCTTCCCGAGTGGATGGTTGACAAGATAACCCCCGTCCACAGCCGGGTATCGCGCTGGGTCAGCAGCACATCACGCGGACTGGATGGCTTCTTTGGTACCGATGACAGCCTGCGAGTCAAAAACCAGTCCTACCTGCGTCTGAGCCAGGAATTCGAGTGGCGAGAGACCGAGGATTTCGACACCGACACCAGCCTGCGTTTCCGACTCGACCTGCCCACCACCAAAGAGCGCCTGCGTCTGGTCATTGATTCTGATCCGGAAGAAACCCAGGGAACGCTTGAGCAACAAGGCTCACAGAGCCTGCGCCAGGATCAGACCGACCGGCGCAATTCGGTCGTCGGTCTTGACCGCCTAAGCAGTCGCGACAAGACCCAGAACTGGGCCACCAAGTTCGGTGCCGGGGTCAAGCTGCGTTTTCCACTGGATCCCTATGTACGCATGACCACCGAGCGTCTGTGGGATGTAAGTGACGGCCCCTGGCAACTGGAGTCCTACAACCGCCTGTCCTGGTTCGACAGCGATGGCTATTCGGCTCGAAGCCGCTGGGACTTCGGCCGGCCACTGGATGAAGTACGCCACCTCAGATTCATTACCAACTTTCAGTGGCAGGAAGATGTCGACACTCTGGAGTTCTCGGAGACCATTGAGCTGAACCGGCGCCTGAGCCGGCGCAGCGCCATCCGCTACGCGGGTGTGATGGTCGGCAACAGCAGTTCAAACCCACGGATCAACAACTACTACCTGCTGACTCAATATCGCCGCAGCCTGCACAAGGACATCCTGTTCATGGACGTAATACCTGAACTGCACTTCCCCCGGGATTCGAACTTCGACCCGCGCTGGGCCTTTACCCTGCGCCTGGAAATGCTGTTCACCGGTGATATTCAGGAGCCGCGCGACTGACGCAGGAAGTTAACGATCCAGCGCATCATCAGCCGATCGTCGACGTCGGCGCTCAACGAGGCCTGCCCCTCACGCAGACGCGCATCGGCAATTACGCCCTTGCGCCGGTCCATCAGATCGCGCGAGTAAGCCTTGCAAAATTCCGGGTGGCCCTGAACACTCATGAAATGTTGCTGGTACTGCACCAGGTAGTAAGGGCAGAAATCGCTGCTGGCAAGGATTTCCGCCTGCGGAGGCAAACGTACTACCTGGTCCTGATGACTGACAATCAGATCAAGTTTGCCCTGCCAGGGCTCCATCCAGGGCTTGCGCTCAACCACCTGATTGAACGACATGCCCACGCCCCAGCCCTTCTCCGATTGACGCACCTCCCCACCCAGTGCCTTGGCCATGAGTTGATGGCCGAAACATACGCCCACCAGCGGCACGCCCTGCTCCCACAGTTCAACGATGAACGCCTGTAGATCCTCAATCCAGTCCAGCCCGTCATTGACTCCAAACTTGCTGCCGGTAGTCAGGTAGCCGTCGCATTCACCGGGTTGACCGGGCAGTTCCCCATCCAGCGCGCGGTAAACCCGTATGTGCGCATCAGGCACCTGCTCCAGCAACAGAGTTCGAAACATCTCCGGGTAATTACCGTGCGCCGGCTGCAACTCGGGCATGACATCGTCACACTGCAGCAAGCCAATATTCATGTCACAACTCTCCATTCAGAGCCTTGAGCAACAACTGCGAGTACTGCTGCGCATTAAAGGGCACAGGGTTGGTCCCAGCCGAGGGGTCGACCTCAGCCATCTGACCAACCCGCTCAAGCTGAGCGTCATCGATGCCGATCTCGGCCAGCGTCATCGGAATGCCGACCGTGGCGCGCAAATCGAGCACCCAGTCCAGCACCGCGCCAAAGCCCGGCTGCGCCAGGCCCAGATAGCGCCCCAAACGCTCCATCGGCTCATTGATAACAGCGCGGTTGGCCATCAGTACATAGGGCATCAATACTGCATTGAGCAACCCATGATGAGCATCATAGAGCGCGCCAAGCGGGTGGGCCAGGGCATGCATGGCGCCGAGCCCACGCTGGAATGCCGTAGCACCCATGCTTGAGGCGACCAGCATTTGCAAACGGGCCTCCAGATCGTTGCCCTGAGCCGTTGCCCGTGGCAGGTAGTCCTTGACCAGACGCATCCCCTCCAGCGCAATACCCTCGGCCATGGGGTGATACACCGGCGAGCAGAAGGCCTCCAGACTGTGCGACAACGCATCCATACCGGTGGCAGCGGTAATTTTGGGCGGCAGGCCAACGGTCAGCTCAGGATCAAGGATCACCAGTGCCGGCAGCATTCTGGCGTGGAAAATAATGCGTTTGACCCGAGCCTGCTCATCGGTAATTACCGAGGCCCGGCCGACCTCAGAGCCGGTGCCGGCTGTCGTCGGCACAGCGACCACCGGCGCCATGCCCGACACATTGACCCGTAGGTAGTTGTCGCCCACATCCTCAAAGTCCCATAACGGCCGACTTTGACCAGCCATCAGCGCAATCGCCTTGCCGGCATCCAGCGCCGAGCCGCCACCGAAGGCGATCACCCCGTCATGACCTCCGGCCTTGAAGGCCGCCACCCCGGCATCGACATTGGCCCCGGTCGGATTGCCCTTGATTGCGGAAAACAACCCCGCCTTGAGCCCCTGGTCACGGCAACACTGCAGCGCCTGCTCGACCATCGGCAGTCCGGCCAGACCAGGATCGGTAACCAGCAGCGGCGCGCTCATCCCGAGTTGCTGGCAGGCCTTGGGTAGCTCGGCAATCCGCCCGGCACCGACCCGAATCGAGGTCGGATAATTCCAGTTCATGCGGTACTGGTCCATGATGGCCTCACGACAGGGTTTTAAAATGGAAGGACTTGGGGCGGGTCAGGTGTTCATAACCGATGCTCGACAGCGTACAACCACGCCCGGAGTTCTTGATCCCGGTCCAGGCCAGGGCCGGGTCCAGGTAATCGCAGCGGTTGAGAAACACCGTGCCGGTGTCGATACGCTCAGCCAGCGCCAGCGCAGCCTGCTCATCCTGGCTGAAGATCGCCGCGGTCAGACCGAATTCGCTGTCGTTCATCAGCGCCAGCGCCTCATCATCATTGCTGACCCGCTGAATCCCGACCACCGGGCCGAAGGTTTCCTCGGTCATTACCCGCATGCCATGGTTGACGCCGATCAGTATCTGCGGGGCCAGATAGCAGGTTCCGGGCTTGTCCAGATTGAAGCTGTCAGGATCGATCAACGCACTGGCACCCTGCCCCACAGCTTCGGCCACCTGGGCGCGAATAAAGGCCGCAGCCTCGGGCCGAACCACCGGCCCCAGGGTCGTTTCCGGGTCATCCGAGCGGCCCAGCCGGTAAGTCTTGACCAACGCCACCGCCTGCTCGACAAAGTCATCGTATACGTGGTCATGAACATAAATACGCTCAATCCCGCAGCAGGACTGCCCGGAATTGAAGAACGCCCCATCCACACAGGTTTCCACCGCATGGGCCAGATCGGCGTCAGCCCGCACATAAGCTGGGTCCTTGCCGCCCAGCTCCAGGCCGGTGGCGATGAAGCGCCCGGCAGCCGCCTTCTCGACCATGGCGCCACCGGCCACCGAGCCGGTAAAGGCCACATGCCGCACCGGCTCGGCCTGGATTAGCTGTTCGGTATCAGCATGGCTGAGGTGCAAAAACTGGAACACACCCTCAGGCAGCCCGGCCTCACGAAACGCCTCGACCATGCGTTCAGAGCACAACGGGGTCTGGGCCGAATGCTTGAGCAATACTGCGTTGCCAGCCAGCAAGGCTGGCATCACCGCGTTCACCGCCGTCAGGTAGGGATAGTTCCAGGGTGCAATTACCAGCGATACCCCGAGCGGTTCGCGGCGGATGAAACGGTTAAAACCGGGCTTGTCCGGCAGGCGGATATCGGCCAGCGCCTGCTCGGCGATATCAGCCATGTAGCTGGCCCGTTCGACAAAACCCCGTACTTCACCAGGTGCATAACGAATCGGTCGGCCCATCATCCAGCACAACTCCTCGGCCAGTTGCGCCTCGCGGGCGGCGAAGGCTTCAACCACCCGGCGCCCCAACGCAACCCGCTCAGCCAGCGGCGTCTGTTTCCAGCGCTGCTGGGCGTACACCGCACTGTCCAGCGCCCGCTGGATCTGCTCCGGCGTGGCCAGATCGCGCTCGAGGTAAAGCGAGCCGTCAATTGGCGAGAACGTCTGCAAACGCTTGCTCATGCATCACCTCAGATGATTTCGAAATAGCGGTCCAGCTCCCAGTCGCTGACATGCCGGCGGTATTCACGCTCTTCCCATTCGCGGCTGGCTGCATAGTGTTCGACAAAGGCATCGCCGAACATTTCCCGCGCCGCCTGCGAGGCTTTCAAGCGCTGGGCGGCATCCCACAGCGTGCGCGGCAACGCCAGCTCGGGCGGATGGGCCATATCGTAGGCATTGCCGGTCACCGCCTCAGTAGGCTCCCACCGCTGCATCACGCCATACAACCCAGAGCCAATCGCCACCGCCAGCGCCAAATAGGGATTGGCGTCAGCGGCGCCGAGCCGGTACTCCTGGCGCTGCGACTTGTCCGAACCGGGAATAACCCGTAGAGCGGCGGTCCGGTTCTCTACCCCCCAGGTGGCATCGGTGGGTGCCCAAAAACCGGGAATCAGCCGCCGGTAACTGTTCAGCGTCGGCGCGACCATGCACAGAAACTCCGGCATCAGGCGTTGTTGGCCGGCCAGAAAATGGCGCTGTATCTGGCTCATGCCATGCGGCTGATCGGGATCGTAAAAAGCCGATTTGCCGGTTGCTGTGTCACGCAGCGAGACATGCATGTGCCCGCTCTGACCGGGGTATTTGCCCGACCACTTGGCCATAAAGGTCGCCATCAGCCCATTGCGCTGGGCCAACACTTTCATGAAGGTCTTGAACAGCGCGGCCTTGTCGGCGGCGGCTTCGGCGCCATCAACGGCAATCGCCGCTTCCAGCACGCCGGGCCCGGTTTCGGTGTGCAGGCCTTCCAGCGGAAAGTCCATGCGCTGGCCCATATCCAGAATCTGATGGTAGAGCTCGGCATGCACTGAGTTGCGCAGCATCGAGTAGCCGAACCAGTCCGGGGTAAATGGCTTGAGGTCACGAAACCCCTTGGCCCGGGCCGAATCCGGGGTTTCATCGAACATGAAAAACTCGTATTCCAGTGCGGCAAAGGGCTCAAGGCCCAATGAGCGGCAGCGTTCAACCACCCGGCGCAGGGTTGCCCGCGGACAGATGGTCTCGGCCTGTTGATCGAATTCGGCCAAAAACAGCAGCATCCCGTCCTCGAATGGGATGTCCCGGCAACTGTCTGGCAGGATGCGCACAGGCGCATCCGGGTAGCCGGTATGCCAGCCGGTGTAGCTGGCATTGTCGTAGAGCTGGTCCTTGACGTCCCAGCCCAGCACTACATCGCAGAAGGCAAACCCCTTGTCCAGCGAGGAGAAGAACTTCTCCCGGCTCATGTATTTGCCACGGAGTACCCCGTCATTGTCGAACAACCCCACTTTGACGTGGTTGAGTCCCCGTTCTTCAACAATCTGCCTGGCCTGCTCCACGGTCTTGATTTCACGCGGTCTGAGCATGATAAGCCCCCGTCTTGTTGTCTATTTTTCCTTCGCGGCTGCAGGCCGCTCCTACCGGTGTCAGTGCTCAAGATAGGAGCGGCCTGCGGCCGCGAAGGAACTGACTCAGGCGCAGCGATACGGCGTACCGGCCTTGGCCATCAGCGCGTTGTATTTCTTGAAAATATCCACCACCCGGGCACAGCGTTGACTGGTCTTGGCGATCTCGTCCCAGAACTTCAGAGCCTCAGCCTCGACCGTGGCCCACTCGGCCTCGGGTATGGTGGTCAACTGCATCTTGGTACCTTCCACCCGCAGCTGCGCCTCGCCGCCCCAGTACCAGTGCTGGCGGTAATAGTTGGAACTGTCGATACACAGCTTGAACAGCGTTTTGAGATGTTCAGGCACTGCATTCCACTTCTCCTCGTTGGCAAAGTAGGAGCCGCACCAGGCACCGGAGATGTTGTTGGTCAGGAAGTAATTGGTCACATCCGCCCAGCCCACCGTGTAGTCCTCGGTGATGCCACACCAGGCGATACCATCCAGCTCACCGGTCTGAACAGCCACCTCCACATCCTCCCAGGGTACGGTGACCGGCACTACGCCAAAGCGTGACAGGAACCGCCCAGCCGTCGGGAAGGTAAAGATCCGCTTGCCCTTAAGGTCGTCAAGCTTGTGAATCGGCTGTACGGTGGCGAAGTTGCACGGGTCCCAGGCCCCGGCCCCAAGCCAGGTCACGCCGCGAACCTCACCATAGGCCTCGGCCCATATCTCGTTCAGGCCGTACTGCTCGAACAGCACCGGAATATCCAGGCTGTAGCGCGAAGCGAACGGGAAGTAGCCGCCGAACACGGAAATATCCACCGGTGCGGCAATCGAGTCGTCATCACTTTGCACCGCATCAATGGTGCCGCGCTGCATGGCCCGGAACAGCTCGCCGGTCGGCACCAGTTGGTCGGCAAAATACAGCTGGATTTCCATTTCCCCGTTGGCAGCCTTGTTGAAGGCATCAATCGAAGGCTTGATCACATGCTCGGCCAGGGCTGGCCCGGCATAGGTCTGCAATCGCCAGGTGATCTTGCGGGGTTCCTGGGCGTAAATGTGGGCGCTGCCGAGGGCAGCGGTACCCACCGCCGCGCCGCCGGTTATGGCCGCCTTTTTCAAAAACTCACGTCTGCTGCTCATGCTGTCACCTCCAAGAAGTCGAACTTAATGTCGTCTACCGCATGGTCAGGCAACCCGCTGGCTACCTGGTGCGTGAGGTCGTGGCATGAACAGTCAATCAATGCCTGGCCTTCGCGCAAAGCGCCGACTGCTCGGCTGGCGCGCCAATTGTTGTTATCGCCCGTAATGCCACTGCGGCAACCACAGCGCCAACTGTGGGAAGACCATCACCAGCACCAGAGCAATCACCATCACCAGCACAAAGGGGGTGATGGACATATAGATGTCGCGCAATGACACCTCGGGAGGCGCCATCGCCCGCATCAAGAATAAGTTATAGCCGAATGGTGGCGTCATATAGGCAATCTGACAGGTAATGGTGTACAGCACGCCGTACCAGATCAGGTCAAAACCCAAAGCGCCGACCAGCGGCACATACAATGGGGCAACGATGACCAGCATTGCGGTATCGTCGAGAAACATGCCCATCAGGATGAACGACAGCTGCATCAGAATCAGCACCTGCCAGGCGGTCAGATCCAGCCGCTCGATAAAGAAGTGCTCGATCGCCCGCACTGCCCCAAGCCCATCGAACACCGCACCAAAACACAAGGCGGCAAGAATGATCCACATGAACATGCAGGTAATGGCCAGGGTCTTGCGCATGGTTTCTTCCAGCACTCGGCGGTTAAGCCGGCGCTTGACCAGTGCCGCCAGGGTGGCCGCGGTGGCGCCCACCGCCGAGCTTTCCACCAGACTGGTATAGCCCATGAGAAACAGCCCGGTCATGGAGAAGAAGATAAACAGCGGCACAAGGCCGGCCGACAGCAGGCGAATCTTTTCGCCCCAACTGATCTGCCGACGCTCCTCTTCCGCCAGCACCGGCCCCAGATGCGGCTGCAGCCGGCAACGAATGGCAATGTAAAGAATGAACAGTCCAGCCATGATCAACCCGGGAAACACCCCGGCCAGCCATAGCTGCCCGACTGGCTGACGGGCGATCATGCCGTAGAGCACCAGCACCACGCTGGGCGGGATCAGAATGCCCAGCGAACTGCCGGCCTGGATCACCCCGGTGACCATGATCTTGTCATAGCCGCGTCGCAACAATTCGGGCAACGCGATGCTGGCGCCGATCGCCATACCCGCCACGCTCAGGCCGTTCATCGCCGAGATCGCCACCATCAGGGCAATGGTGCCGATCGCCAGGCCGCCATGCACGGGCCCCATCCAGACATGGAACATCCGGTACAGGTCCTCGGCCAGACCCGACTCGGACAGCATGTAACCCATGTAGATAAACAGCGGCAGCGTCAGCAGCGGATACCAGCGCATCAGTTTCATTGCCGCGCTGAAGGCCATCTCTGAGCCACCGTCGCCCCACAACCAGAAGGCAGCCACCACCGCGACAAAGCCAATGGCGCCAAACACCCGTTTCCCGGTAATCAGCAGCAGCATCATGCTGCTGAACATCAGCAAGGCAATGACTTCATAACTCATTCGAGCGGTTTCCCCCAGGCTACGGCTACGTCCTTGAAGAAGGTGGAAATCGCCTGCAACAACATCAGCGCCACACCAATGGTCATGATGATCTTGATCGGCGCCATACGCGGCGACCAGGACGAGAAGCTGGTTTCGTTGTATTCCAGCGCGTAGTACGACGAGGAAATCCCGCCGTAGAGCAGAAAGCACAGATAGACGATCAGCAGAATGATGGTGAAGGCATCGATCACTGCCCGGGTTCGTGGCGACCAGCGGCTATACAGCAGGTCCATCCGCACATGGGAGCCAAGCTGCATGGAGTAGGCGCCGCCAATCAGAAAATAGCCGACCATCAGAAACTGAGCGGTTTCCATGGTCCAGAGCGCCGGGGTGAAGAAGGTTTTGCTGATCGATGAGTACAGCAGCACGCCTATCATGACGAATATCAGGTACATCGTGCATCGGCCAATAAACCGATTCATCGCATCCACTGCTCGCACGTACCATCGAATCGCCCTTGGCATTGGCGCCTCGTCCGTTGTCGTCGTATGAATGCAATATAGACGAGACAAAAGATATTCGAGGCATAATGACGGGAAACTTGATTCAGGCCTGTGTAATGAACCCCGAAGACCTTTCCCTGCTAGTCACCCGCCAGATGCCCTTTGGCAAATACCAGGGCCGACTGATCGCTGACCTGCCCGGCCATTATCTGGGCTGGTTTGCCCGCTCCGGCTTTCCCAAGGGCGAGCTTGGCCGGCTGCTGGCGCTGATGCACGAAATCGACCACAACGGCCTGAACGCCCTGCTCGAGCCGCTGCGTAAAAGCGCTCGCCGCTGATCAGCGGCGGCCAAAGATATGAAAGCGCGGTGCCAGTTCGGCACTGTCATAGGCTGCGGCCAAGGCGTCATCACGGTGCCCGGCGGCCTGATCCAGCAATGCCTGCCATTGACCCTTGAGCTTTGCCCGCAGCAGATCCTGTTGCTCGGCCAGGCCGGCATACAAGGCCTGCTCCTGATCATCGCGCAACATGGCTTCCTCGGCCTTGAGCACAGCAAAGTCGGTGACCACTATGGTGCCTGCCGCGGTCATGAACACCACCGCCCCCGTTGCCAATGCCCCCGGTCCACTCGGAGATGTAGCCACTGCCGCCGCCCCACCGCTGCTGATCGCAGCACTCAGTCTGGGTGCCAGCCGGGCGGCATAACCACTGAGAATCAGCCGCGCGCTCTGCAAGGCCGGCAAACTCGCCAGACGCGGCAACAAGGCCCGGCGGGCCAGCAGTCCAAGGCTACCGACACCAGCCACCGCCGAAGCCTGGGCGCTGATCTGCCAGCGCTGAACATCACGCTCACCTGGACCAAAGGCCCGGTTTATCGCCCGATCAATATCCACGCTGACCGGTGTGTCCTTGTCGCCCAGCACTACCTGCTGTTCGGCAAAGTTCGCGACCAGCCGCTGGCGCAGGGCCGTGCCCTGCTCTGCCAACCGGCGTGACAACTCCTGGGTCAAGGCCTGATCGAACTCAGCAAAGTGCTGCTGCGCGCCACTGTGTTCGAACAGATAACGGTATAACCGCTCACTGGTGCCCGACTCGAGTTGACCGGTCACGGCCAGATACAGTCGGGTGTAGGAGCCAGGTAACGAGTAATACCAGTCCAGATAGGCCGGCACGGCCTGCTCGGCGCGGTCAAGCCCCTGGGCTAGCCACAGATCGATCCAGGTCTGCATTTCCTGGTCAAGCTTGCTGGCATGCTCGGCGCTCAGTGCTTCGAGTTGCTGATTGAAAGCCCGCAGGGTCTTGCCATCGAGCAGCAGTTGACGGTCATCAACCAGTACCGCAAACACCTGATTGTCGGCCAGTTGAGCACTCAGGCTGCGCAACCCCCAACTCAACAGCGCAAAAACCAGCAACACGCCGAGCAGACTGAGCAACAGCCACTGCCCACGGCCAGACCTCAAACGTGTTGCAAAATCCACATCAGTCATGATGCTTCTCCCGCCGGTTCAGCAGCGCATCAGATCCCACCAGCACCCGGACCCAGGCCCACAGAAAGGTCGCTGTGGTCAACAGCAACAGACTCCAGCCCAATATGGCGAGCAAGCCTCCGGTTTCGACATCACCCAGGGTGTTCTGTAACGCCCACATCAGCGTCAGGTCAAGCAGTTGATACAGCCGCTCAAGCACACCAAACAGCATCAGCGCCCGCTGCTCGGTATCCAGATTAACAGCCATGGCCCGATCCCAGGGCAACCCGATCATGTCCGGTTGTGACAGGGCCAGAGCCAGTAGCAGATAGCCCAGCATCAGTGCCACCGTGGCTACCGGCACCAACAGCCGTCGCCCCAGAGCCGCCAACGCCGACGGTTTGACATGGGCTTGCAGGCATTGGTGCATGAACACAGTCAGCCAGGCCAGTAACGGCATCGCCAGCAACAACACAGCCCAAAGCGCGGCTGGCAACAGGCTCAGTTTGACCAGCATCAGCAGCCCCAAGCCAATGGCCAGCAGCAGATTCCAGCCAACCATCAGCACGCCGCCACGCAACAGCCGGTGCCAGGGTGAGCTTTCCAGCAGGTACTGACCCAGCCAGGTAGCCCGCCGCAACCGGGCGGACTCCAGACAACCAGTAAAAATCAACCAGGCGACCAGCCCCCACAGCGGCAGAAACAAACCACTGCGCCAGGGCTCCGGCAGCCACGTCCACAACAGCAGCGCTGTGACAATCACTACATAATGGGCGGGCAAATAGCGCAAGAGCGGGCTCCGGTGGTGTGTCGGCCATGATTAATCATTATCATGGCGGCAGTTTACGATCCCGTACAGGACCCAATATGAACAACACCCCCGCAGAGACAGGCAAGCCCTTTTCCACCACTTGGCTGTGGCTGATGGGGGCTGCCGCCGTGGTGATTGTCCTGGCCGGCCTCAAGGCCATCAGTTCAATCGTCACCCCATTTCTGCTGGCCGCCTTTCTGGCCATCATCTGTGCGCCACCGCTGACCTGGATGCAACGTCGTGGGGTACCCAGCCCGCTCTCAGTACTGATCCTGTTCTCGGTAGTGGGCCTGACCTTTTTTCTGCTGTTTCTGGCACTCAAGGATGCAGCCGAAAGTCTGGCGACCCACGCCCCGCTGTACCAGGCGCGATTCTCCGGCTGGATGAACGATCTGCGCGAACTGCTGACCCATCGCGGGCTGCCGCCAGAACTGCTGCCCCAGAGTCTGCCTTTGCCTGCCACGGCCACCATCACCGGCGCTGCACGCGGCATTGCCGGCGGGCTGGGGCAATTCACCGCCAGCACCCTGCTGGTGCTGTTGGCGTTCATGTTCCTGCTGCTGGAAGAACGGACCCTCTCGGACAAGCTCAATGCCGCCTTTCCCGGTCGCCCCCGCGCCCGGGTCCGGGCCCGGCGTTTCCTGCGCTCGGTTTACCGCTACCTGCTGATCAAGACCGCCGCCAGCACCACCACCGGTCTACTGGTCGGTATTGGTCTGGCGCTGATCGGCGTGGAATTCGCGGTGCTCTGGGGGATTGTTGCCGGGTTGCTGAACTTCATCCCGACCATCGGCTCAATCATCGCCGCCGTGCCGGCGGTTCTGGTTGCGCTGCTGGGGTTGGGCATTACCGAGGCCATTATAGTGCTGGGCATGTATGTGGCAATCAACACCATCATCGGCAACATCCTCGAACCACGCCTGATGGGCCGCTCGCTGGGGCTGTCGCCACTGGTGGTGCTGGTATCACTGCTGGTCTGGGGCTTTGTGTTCGGCCCAGTCGGCATGCTGCTGTCGATCCCGTTGACCATGATCGCCAAGCTTGCCCTGGACGCTTCACCACAAACCCGCTGGGCGGGCATTCTGATGAGTGATCAGGTGCGCAAACCGCGCTGAGTGCGGTGTAACGCCCTACTCGTCAGGTGCCTGATCCCAGCCCGGCACCCCACGACGAATCAAACGGGAGAAATCCGGGTCGGAACCGGCCTGGATCGCCCGCTCGGTAATGCGTCCGCGCTGGCGCAGTTCCTCCAGGTCATAGCCTTTCTCCAGCCCATCAAGCTGCTTGATGTACTCGGGCAGGTAGCCTGTCAGCAGCAGACGATAATCGCGTGGCAGATGGGGCAGAATCTTGTGCGCCATGCCAAACACCAGAGTTGTGCAGTTGGGGCTGATGGTGTGGTAGAAGCGCGGTTCGGCTGCCAGCCGGTTGGCTTCGTCCACGAACGATAACAGCAAGGCCCGGCCATCGCGCGGGTTGAGTCCGATCCGGTAAAGATAGGCGTCCTCATTTCGCACATTGGTCCTGACCCGCACCGCATCACGCTCGTCAGTGGCAATGATGCTCAGCTCGAACTGCTTGAAGAACCCGCCAATTTCGGAGAATTCCTCGCCCCGCTCACGTCGAATCTCCACGCTGAATACCACGAACTGCCCATCATCAAAGCCGAAGGAAACCAGCACATGGGCAATCGCCCGGCGGCCCCAGTAAGAGGTAATCATGTCTACGCTGTGCAGCCGGCTCAGATCGTATTCGCGACTCTCCCAGCGAATGTCGTAGTCCTGGGGTGTGCGCCAGTCGAAATTGCGGACATTATGCAGAGTCAGCCGGTCACCCTGTACTTCGCCGGTGGTGATGTGCGCCAGATCATCGGCCCAGTCGCGCTCACTGGAGGGTTTGAGCGAATGCCACCAAGCCAACAGCGCTGCGAACATCAGCCCATATACCAGCAGCACCAGCCAGGGACGCCCGTTCCACAGCAGCGCCATCAGGACCATCAGGGCCAGACACCAGCCAGCCATCAAGAGCAGTCGCGGCAATGTTCCCCAGGCCTGTTGAAAGTACAAAGCCAGCACCGCCCAGACGCTACTGGTCAGCAACACGGTGCTAAGTAGCAGCAACAACAGAGTTCTCAACATTCGCCCCACGATCCCAAAAACGAAGCCGCAAACATATCAGGCTTTGCCAGCAAATTCCCTTGTGGCTCCGGTAAATAGCCAACAGCATCAACAAAGCCACCCGGGCAGCAGCAAACCGGACCAGATGGTCAAACATTGACTTGGTGGCAATATGTAAGATTTTCGCCTCAAACTGTCCCAAAAAATACAGAAGATCGTTGCAAGATATAATCTTGGTTTTTGTTTCACCATGCTTTAGCCTCCCCGGTCCGCAAAACCGGAGTGATTCAATGTTTCAACGCGTCATGAAAACCTGTCTGGCACTGGCCGTCGCCAGCGCTTCCAGCCAAGCCCTGGCCAATGGCCTGGCCATCAACGAACAAAGCGCCAGTGGCGCCGGCACCGCCTTTGCCGGGCGCTCGTCCTCTGCGCTGGATTCAAGCACCATCTACGGCAACCCGGCCGGTCTGGCCCGGCTCAAACGCGCCGAAGTCAGCGGCGGTATCGCCATGGTCAAGGCTGATGTCGACATCTCCAACGTCAACAGCACCGCCCAGGGCAGCAACAAAGGCGACATGGTGCCACTGGCACACGTACCTTTCGGCTACTACGCCAAACCGATCAACGACGAATGGGCTTTCGGCCTCGGCGTCTATGTACCATTCGGCGTCATCAGCGACTACGAAAAGAGTTTCCAGGGCTCATCCCATGGTCTGTACAGCTCGGTCCGGGTCGTCACCATCCAGCCGACCGTCAGCTACGCCTTTAATGAGCGCGTATCTATCGGTTTTGGTCCGACCTTCAACCGTATTGACGGCAAACTGACCAATACGCTGGCTACCAGCCAGATGGGTGCGCCGTCAGACACCCTGGTCAATATCAAGGGTGACGACACCGCCATGGGCTTCAATGTCGGCATCATGGCCAGTCTTACCGACCGCACTACTGTCGGTGCAACCTATCACTCCAAGGTCAAATACCAGCTCGAAGGGCGTACCAAAATTTCCGGCTCGCCCATGGGAATGTTCGATGGCGAAATGGACGCCAAGCTGGACATCACCATGCCTGAGTCACTCGACCTCTCCGTGACCCATCAACTGGATGATCGCTGGACGCTGTACGCTGGCGGTGTATGGACTCGTTGGAGCCGCCTGGAAGGTATCGAGGCGCGCAACAGCAACCCGGTCAGCCCGCGCTTTGCCACCATCAGCGAAGAACTGAACTGGGAAAACACCTGGTCCTTCTCAGTGGGCACGGCCTATCAACTGAACCCGCAATGGGTACTGCGCAGCGGTCTGGCCCTGGACCCATCGCCAACTAGCAACGCACACCGCAACGTGCGAATCCCGGTCGGCAACCGCAAGATCTTCACTCTGGGCGCTGGCTGGTCCCCGAACGATGACGTCACCCTAGACCTGGCGTATGCCTACCTCTGGGAAAACACCGCCAGCGTGCATCAGAAAGCCGGCTCGGAAATCGCTCCAGGCGTCCTGCTCAAGCAGGAATACAACGCCAAGTACGACAACAGCGCCCACGGCCTGACTGCTCAATTGACCTATCGGTTCTGAGCTGCCCTCAAAAAAGAACCCCGGTGCGGGGTTCTTTTTCGCTTCGCCATTGCCCTGCCAGAAAACTCACCCAGCAGTCAGATCCACAAGCGTTGCATCTGGCCCATTGGTCTTTACCGATGCGATCCCGTTCTCCATGGCGCCCGTACCCGAATACATTTCACTGTTACCGATGACCTGACCATTGGTTGCAGTCAAGTTGAAATAGGGTTCACCGCGCTTGGACTCCTTGCGCTCATAGCGGTTATCGTCAGGCGAATTCTTGCGTACCGACTCAATCCCATTCTCAGCCGACGCACGGCTTGCGTACATCTGGCTGGTGAGAATCACCTGGCCATTTGCAGCCTTGAGATTGAACATGAACTTACCGTTGGAACTCTTCTTCAGTTCATACTTACCGGCCATACCAGAACTCCTGTTCATTGAAGGGCCAGATCAGAATAGACCATAAAATCGCAGGTCACCGTTCAGCCAAGCGGCGACAGTGTTGAAAACCTGGGATAATGCAATACTGCATTACATGGGGTCATATGTCGGTCCCTTGCCTTCACTTCGTAGCGTCCGACAATACAACCGGGTTCGGTGCGCCTAACCGGTCCACCATCAAATCGACGGATGCCCTGACCTTGGGTAAGGACTGGCGGCCTGATGGCCAGAGCAAACTGACGCTACGCTGATTCTGCACATGCTCTTCCATTAGAAACGCTGGAAGGCTGCAGCAGTATCGACATCGCGCTCTCCCCCCCCCCCACGTGCGCTATGGCATGCAAACCACCACCGAAGCCGTCGCTCTGTGCGAGAAGTTCGATCACCCGAACCTGGGCATCGTGTTCAACGGCTATCATTGGTACGCCTCCCAGGAAGGCCATCTGGAACAACGTCTGGAGGCAATCAAGCCTTGGCTGATGCAGGTGAATCTATCCGGCAGCGCCATGTCGCCGCTGGGCTGGGGTGGCGTCGCCACCATGGAGCCAGTCGACCGTGGCGAGCTGGACAACTTTGCGGTGGTCGCCGCCCTGAACCGTATCGCCTATGACAGCCGCATCGGCATCCTCGGCTGGGACTACTGCGGCGACGTCTACCTCAAACTACAACGTTGCCTGGCCAACATGCGCGAGATTGATAGCCGCCTGGCGCGACGCTCCGGCTGGGGGACTATCGAGCAGCATCGCTGAGCCCCTCATATTGACCTGATTCCAACCCTACTGCATGAGCCGCAGGACGACCATCCACATCAAGGAACCATCCGTGACCAAATTATCCGTACTCGATCTGATGATCGGTGAAGGCAAAAGCTTTACCGATACCCTGACCGATGCGCGCCTGCTCGCCAGGCATGTCGAACAGCATGGCTACCAGCGCTACTGGATTGCCGAGCAGCACGACCTGCCGGGCATCGCGTCTTCGGCCAGCACATTATTGGTCAGCAATCTGGGCACCGCCCCTCCCCGCACCCTGCGCGTTGGGGCAGGGGGCATCATGCTGCCCAACCACTCGTCGCTGATGGTCGCCGAGCAGTTCGCTACACTGGAAACGCTGTAACCCGGGCGTATAGATCTGGGCCTGGGGCATGCCGCAGGTGCCGCCGGGCCGAGCATCCAGGCCCTGCGGGGCGACGCTTCGGAGCGCGATTTCGAGCAGGATATCCGGCTGCTATCGGACTACCTGCAGGACAATGACCGCCAGCCCGTGCGCGGCATACCCGGCAAGCACAACGTCCCGCAGTGGATTCTCGGCTCCAGCATGAGTAGCGCCAACCTGGCCGCCCGACTGGGCCTGCCCTACTCCTTCGCCCCGCACTTCGCCCCGCATTTTCTCAGGGATGCCGTAACGCATTACCGGGCCAACCTCAAACCGTCTGCCGTGCTGGACACGCCTTACGTCATCGCTGGAGTCAACGTATTTGCCGCAGACACCCAGCAAGAGGCCCAGTACCACGCCAGCTCGCATTTTCACTGGGTCAACCTGCTGTATCAGGGCCGGCCGAGGCCACTGCCTGAGGAGGATTACCTGCAACGTATTTCCGCCACCGAGCGTCACAACCGGCAGCAGGGTACGGCTTATACCGCGATGGGTAATGTCACCCAGGTAGGCGATTGGCTGCGCCGGTTCATCACCTTGAGTGAAGCCGACGAATTGATCATCGACGCGCGCATTCACGACCCGGTGGCACTCTGCCGTTCCTATCAGTTGGCGGCCGAGGACTTGATGACGCGGAAATCCTCACCATTAGAAAAGTGAGTGAAAATTGGCTTTGATTGTCACGCCTACTTCACTCGTTGGATTTGAAAAGGGCGTGTAACGTGCTATCGAGCATGACTCTTTGCAAAACTATCCCGCTTACGTCGTCACAATCTTGTCTGCTAACCACATAGGTGAGAGCACCCAAGGCGCTCATCCATAACAGCTGTGTGCTTTCATATGGTGAGTACTTTAACAAGCCCTGTGAATAAAACTGCTCGAGGTCCTCGGCTACGCCTCGTAAGGTTTCTGCCACCATTCTAGGCGGTGCACCGACCATAATCTGCTCTATAACGATACGACACATGTTCGGCTCCGCGTACGCAAAACTGAGAAACCTCGCCCATCCGTCTCGGATCCCTTTCAACGGGCCTTGGTTCGTAGCACCCTCCTGATAGGCTTTGACTACTTGTAAATAGGTTTCATCAATAGCTGCTTGATGCAGTCCGCGCAAATCGCCGTAGTGGTGGTAAAGGGTTGGCGGCGTCACTCCTGCCTGCGCACAAATCGCACGCATGGTCGCACCCTCCCGTCCTTTAACGCTAAGCAAATATCTTGCGGCGCACAGCAAGTCACGTTTTACATCCCCACCGTCGGAATCGGCCTGCGTTCCTTTTTTTAACGAGCTTAATACCAAAATATTTCCTCTCTGTGTACTCAGCTTACGGGCAGTCAGGCTGCTCGCAGCAGAAGGCTCTCAGAGCCTCTTGGACGATAGCCAATACCATAAATCACCTCACTCGCCGACCATTTATCAACCTTAATGTTGACATTATAGCATGCCGCCAATATATTCGAGTATATCGGCGATATACAGCCCCACCAATGCCTGCTGCCTGTGGGTATCCGGCGCCAGTTTATTTCGAACCAGCACACCATAAGAAGAGGTGCAAACATGCAGTACGCAAAAGCAGCTGTAATGGTCGAGCAGAACCGGGTCGAGACATGGGAAGTACCGGTTTTCGATCCCGAGCCAGGCGGAGCCCTGGTGCGTGTAGTCCTCGGAGGCGTGTGCGGCAGTGATGTGCACATCGTTTCCGGCGAGGCAGGCACCATGCCCTTCCCGATCATTCTTGGCCATGAGGGTGTTGGCCGCATCGAAAAGCTCGGCGCCGGTGTCACCACGGATTATGCCGGCGTTCCGGTCAAGCAGGGCGACATGGTCTACTGGGCACCCATCGCCCTATGCCATCGCTGCCACAGTTGCACCGTGCTGGATGAGACGCCCTGCGACAACTCAACCTTTTTCGAACATGCGCAAAAGCCCAACTGGGGCAGTTACGCCGACTTTGCCTGCCTGCCCAACGGTATGGCCTTCTACCGTTTGCCCGATCATGCCCAGCCGGAAGCCCTGGCCGCGCTCGGTTGCGCCCTGCCGACCGTGCTGCGCGGCTATGACCGCTGCGGCCCTGTCGGCCTGGATGACACCGTCGTGGTGCAAGGGGCCGGCCCGGTCGGACTCGCAGCCGTACTGGTTGCCGCGGCCTCCGGTGCCAAGGACATCATCGCCATAGACCACTCCTCGGTTCGCCTGGATATGGCCCGCAGCCTCGGCGCGACCGAGACCATCTCGCTGGCGGACACCACACCGGAAGAGCGCCAGCGCATTGTCCAGGATCGCTTCGGCAAGCGCGGCGCCAGCGTGGTGGTGGAGGCGGCCGGCGCCCTACCAGCCTTCCCCGAAGGGTTGGACCTGACCGGCAACCATGGCCGCTACATCATCCTCGGCCTGTGGGGGGCGATCGGCACCCAGCCCATCGCGCCGCGCGATCTGACCATCAAGAACATGCAGGTAGCCGGTGCGACCTTCGCCAAACCCAAGCACTTCTTCCAGGCCATGCATTTTGCCGCCCGTATGCAGGATCGTTATCCGCTGGCAGGCCTGATTACCCAGCGTTTTTCCATCAATGAGGCCAACAAGGCCCTTGAGCTGGTCAAGACAGGCGCACTGATCAAACCCGTGATCGACCCCAGTCTCTAGTCAACCCGCTTTCCTGGAGAACAACAATGAGTACTGAAACCATGCAAAGCAACGCCAATCTCGCCCCTCTGCCACCCCATGTGCCAGAACACCTTGTATTCGACTTTGATATGTACAATCCATCGAACATATCCGCCGGTGTGCAGGAGGCATGGGCTGTCCTGCAGGGGCCGAACGTGCCGGACCTGGTCTGGACGCGATGCAACGGTGGGCACTGGATCGCCACTCGTGGTCAACTGATCCGTGAAGCCTACGAGGATCCCGCGCACTTCTCCAGCGAGTGCCCGTTCATCCCCCGTGAAGCCGGCGAGGCCTACGACTTCATTCCCACCTCGATGGACCCGCCGGAGCAGCGCCAGTTTCGTGCCCTGGCCAGCAGCGTGGTCGGTATGCCGGTAGTGGACAAAATGGAAGACCAGATACGCGAGCTGGCCTGCTCCCTGATCGAGGGTCTTCGCCTGCAGGGTCATTGCAATTTTACCGAAGATTACGCCGAGCCCTTCCCGATCCGTATCTTCATGCTCCTGGCAGGCCTGCCGGACAAGGACATTCCGCACCTGAAATACCTCTCGGACCAGATGACCCGGCCCGATGGCAGCATGACCTTTGTGGAAGCGAGGGATGCGCTCTATGACTATCTGATACCGGTCATCGAGCAATGCAGGATCAAGCCAACCGCAGGTGCCATCAGCAGCATCGCCAACGGTCAGGTCAACGGTCGGCCGATCACCGTCGATGAAGCCAAGAAAATGTCCGGTCTGTTGCTGGTCGGCGGCCTGGATACGGTAGTCAACTTCCTCAGTTTCAGCATGGAGTTCCTGGCCAGAAGCCCGGCGCATCGCAAGGAGCTGATCGAGCATCCCGAACGCATTCCAGCCGCCAGCGAGGAATTGCTCCGGCGCTTCTCATTGGTTGCCGACGGCCGCATTCTCAAGTCCGACTACGAGTTCCACGGTGTACTGCTGAAAAAGGACGATCAAATCCTGCTGCCGCAGTTGCTGTCCGGCCTGGATGAGCGTGAAAACGCCTGCCCGATGCACGTCGACTTCAACCGCCCGAAAGTCTCGCACACCACCTTTGGCCACGGCAGTCACCTGTGCCTTGGCCAGCATCTGGCCCGCCGCGAAATCGTCATTACCCTCAAGGAATGGCTGACCAGGATTCCGGATTTCGGCATTGCACCGGATGCTCGGATTCAGCACAAGAGCGGCATCGTCAGCGGAGTGCAGTCACTGCCGTTGGTCTGGGACCCAGCCACCACCAAAGCGGTATGAACCCCGGGGAGCGCCCGCAGTGAATGCAAACGACAATGTGCTCATCGTCGGCACCGGGCTGGCCGGCGTCGAGGTCGCCTTCGGCCTGCGTGCCAACGGCTGGACAGGCGGCATCCAACTGGTCGGGGACACGACAGTGATCCCCCATCATCTGCCGCCGCTGTCCAAGGCCTATCTGGCCGGCACGGCCACAGCCGAAAGCCTGTACCTGAGAACACCCGAAGCCTATACGGCGCAGAACATCCAGTTGCTCGGCGGCAGGCAGGTAACGGCCATCGACCGCGATAGACGGCAAGTCAGCCTGGCCGATGGCCGGACGCTCGACTACGACCGTCTGGTGCTGGCAACCGGCGGTCGACCGCGGCCGCTTCCGGTCGCCGCCGGTGACGCCGAAACAGCGCGCAACTTTCGCTATCTGCGCACCCTGGAGGATGCCGAGAGCATTCGCCAGCAGCTGATTCCGGGCAATCGCCTGGTGGTGATCGGCGGCGGTTACGTCGGTCTCGAAGTGGCTGCCGTGGCCATCAAGGCGAGCATGCAGGTCACCCTGCTGGACACCGCAGACCGGGTATTGGCGCGGGTGACCGCGCCGCCGGTATCGGCCTTTTACCAGCGTCTGCACAGTGAAGCCGGCGTTGACATACGAACCGGCATGCAGGTGTGCGGCTTCGAGATGTCGGCCGACCGGAAGCTGGTCACCGCCGTCCTCTGCGAGGACGGCACCAAGCTGCCGGCGGACCTGGTCATCGCCGGGATTGGCCTGATGCCGAATTGCGAGCTGGCCAGTTCCGCCGGCCTGCAGGTGGACAACGGCATCGTGGTTAACGGGCAGATGCTGACTTCCGACCCGGCGATCATGGCCGTCGGCGACTGCGCTCGGTTTCACAGTCAGCTCTATGACCGCTGGGTGCGTATCGAATCGGTGCCCAACGCCCTGGAGCAGGCGCGCAAAGTCGCCGCCATCCTCTGTGGCAAGGTGCCACGCGGCGAGGCCGCCCCCTGGTTCTGGTCCGACCAGTACGAGATCGGATTGAAGATAGTCGGACTGTCCGAAGGATACGACCGGATCATCATTCGCGGCGCCATGGAGAGAGCCGATTTCAGCGCTTTCTACCTGAGAGGGGAGCGGGTTCTGGCGGTGGACGCGGTGAACCGCCCGGTGGAGTTCAACCTGTCCAAGCAGATCATCACCGATCGCTTGCCGGTTGACCCGAGCCTGCTGGAGGACGACAGCCTGCCGCTGAAGGAAATCATCGCCGCAGCCAAGGCTGAACTGAGTAGTGTCTGAGAGGATAGAACAATGTCAAAAGTGCTGTATGTGTCACATGACGGGACCCGTCACGAACTGGATGTCGCGGATGGCATCAGCCTGATGCAGGCCGCCGTGTCCAATGGTATCTACGATATCGTCGGCGACTGCGGCGGCAGTGCCAGTTGCGCCACCTGTCATGTCTATGTGAACGAAGCGTTCACGGACAAGGTACCCGCTCCCAACGAGCGGGAAACCGGTATGCTGGAGTGCGTCGCAGCTGAACTGAAGCCGAACAGCAGGCTCTGCTGCCAGATCATCATGACGCCCGAGCTGGACGGCATCGTGGTCGACATTCCCGACATACAGTGGTAACTCAGCCAGCGCCATCGGACATCAGCCCGGGGCTGATGTCCGATGGCGCTCGTAAGCTCTCTGACCAGCACCCTACGCGAGACTAAACCTGCATTTCCGGAACATGCTCCGGCACCACAAGACGACCAGCGGTCCTGGCGACGATCTCCTCGACACTGACACCCGGCGCGCGCTCCCTGAGCACGAAGGCGCCATCTTTTATCTCCAGGTACGCCAGATCGGTCAACACGCGCCTGATGCAGCCGGCGCCGGTCAGCGGCAGGCTGCAGCGCTCCAGCAGCTTGGACTCGCCATCCTTGGAGGCATGGGTCATGGTCACGATGATATTCTCCGCCCCGGCGACCAGATCCATCGCCCCGCCCATGCCCTTGACCAGTTTTCCGGGCACCATCCACGAAGCGATATTGCCCTGCACGTCCACCTCGAAGGCGCCGAGCACCGTCAGGTCGATGTGGCCGCCGCGGATCATGGCAAAAGACTCGGCCGAGTCGAAAATCGACGCGCCAATACGTGCGGTAACGGTCTGCTTGCCGGCATTGATCATGTCCGCGTCCAGCTCGTCTTCAGTCGGATAGGGCCCCATGCCCAGCAGACCATTCTCGGACTGCAGCATGACTTCCATGCCCTCCGGTACATAGTTGGCGACCAGGGTCGGAATGCCGATACCCAGGTTCACATAGAAGCCATCCTGCAGCTCTCTGGCAACGCGTTGCGCCATTTGTTCACGAGTCAGTGCCATCTTTGCTATCTCTTGTTCCTGTCCGTTTGGGAGCTACATTCAGCCGCGCAGGGTGCGCTTTTCGATGCGTTTTTCAAAGCTGCCGCAAATGAGTCTGTCGACGTAGATACCGGGGGTATGAATCTGGCCCGGCTCGATCTCGCCGGGCTCGACGATTTCCTCCACCTCCACCACGGTGACCTTACCGGCGGCCGCCACCAGCGGATTGAAATTCTGTGCGGTATGGCGATAGATGACGTTGCCGAAACGGTCTGCCTTCCAGCCCTTGACGATGGCGAAGTCACCGACAATCGCCTGTTCGAGAACGTAGTGACGCCCGGCGAATTCACGGGCTTCCTTGCCGTCGGCAACCGGTGTGCCGTAGCCAGTGGCGGTGTAGAAGGCCGGAATCCCTGCCCCGCCGGCCCGCAATTTTTCCGCCAGGGTGCCCTGCGGGGTCAGCTCGACTTCGAGTTCGCCGTCGAGCAGTTGCCGCTCGAAAAGAGCATTCTCGCCAACGTAGGAAGCGATCATCTTGCGAATCTGCCGCTGCTCGAGCAATACGCCAAGACCAAAACCATCGACGCCGCAGTTATTGGAAACAACCGTCAAGTCGGTCGTTTGCCTGCGTTTGATTTCCGCAATCAGATTTTCCGGTATGCCGCATAGCCCGAAGCCGCCAGACAGCACCGTCATCCCGTCTTCAAGACCCTCGAGCGCCTCGGCATAGGAACTCACACACTTATCGAAACCAGACATGCTGCTTACCTTTTGTTGAGGTCTTTATTGGTACGAAAGAGTGTGCGGCATATATATTGATTTGTTAATTTTGTTTTATTTGATCTTTAATTTGAAAAACATAATAGTGAACATATCCTTGTCTTTAGACAGTGCCCCACGATCAGGATGCAGTTCATGACGGTCAAACAGTTGCGCGCCTTTCTCGTCGTCGCCCAGACACTCAGCTTTGCCCAGGCCTGCGAGCGCCTGTACATCTCACAGGCAGCCTTGAGCCTGTCGATCAAGGCACTGGAGGATGGACTGGGCGGACGCCTGTTCAGTCGCACCACACGCTCGGTCAGCCTGACACCGGAGGGCCAGGCCCTCCTGCCCCTGGCACGGCGGCTGATCGCCGAGTGGGACAACGCCGAAGACGAGTTGCGTCAGCGCTTTACCCTGCGCCGTGGCCGGGTTTCCATCGCCGCCATGCCGTCCTTTGCCGGCAACCGCCTGCCAGCGATACTCAAGCATTTTCGCGAGCGCTACCCCTCCATCAGCGTCACCGTACATGACGTTATCAATGAGCAGGTCATCGAAATGGTGCGCAATCGGCAGGTCGAGTTGGGCATAGCCTTCGAGCCTGAAAGCGCCTCGTTACTGAACTTCACGCCGCTGTATGTCGATCAGTTCGTCGCCGTGGTGCCCGCCGATTCGGTACTGGCCTCGCGGGACGCCCTGTGCTGGGCTGACCTGCAACCGCATCCGTTCATTGCCCTGCAAAGACCGTCAACGGTGCGTTTCCTGCTTGAGGAGCATGTGCGGGAGGGAAACCAGACGTTCGATGTGTCGCTGGAAAGTCATCAGTTGGCAACCATAGGGCGCATGGTTGGCAACGGACTCGGGGTCAGTGTGGTACCGGCGCTGTGCATTCAGCAGATGCATGAACTGGGCGCACGCTGCCTACCGCTGACCAACCCGATAATAGAAAAACCGATCGGCATCATTACCAAGGCGGAGCATGAGCTGTCCGTTGCCGCCCAGGCCATCGCCGATACCCTGATCGAATTCAGCGGATGAACCCGATCAGGGTTTTTGCAGGCCGGTAAAGAAGATCTTGCAAAACACATCGGCCACTTCCTTGGCGGAATACTTGCTTTTCGGCGTGTACCACCGATAGGTCCAGTTCAGCATGCCAAAGATGGTATTGGCCGCCAAGGTAGAGGGCACGTCGTCCCTGAAGTGTCCCTCGGCGACACCCTGTTTGATCAAGGCCAACACCGCATTTTCAAAGCTTTTGGTTTTCTCCAGCATTTCCTTTGCCCAGGGCGTCTTGGCATCGGCAATCTTGTGCATCTCTTCCTGGATATAGAGATACATATATGGATAGCTGTCACTGTATGACTGCATCAGCAGTTGCACCAATTGCTCCAGCTTCTCCTGAATGCTCAGGTCACTGCGATCGAGCAGCGTCTGCACATGGGCCGCGTTCTGCTCAACGCCGCCTTTCACCGCGTCCCGGAAGAACTCTTCCTTGTTGCCGACATAGTAATAGACGCTGGCCCTGTCCATGCCCGCGTGATTGGCAATATCGTTGAGCGTGGTGGTCTGATAGCCCTTTTCCTTGAAAAGATCGGCGGCAACGCGGATCAGTTCATCCCTCTTGGCCTTGTATTTGGCGCCCCCATCACTCAAAGCAGACTTGCGACGTCGCGAAATATTGCTGTTCGATGATTTTGAGTTGGCCATATGTTCAGCTTCTTCCTTAAGTCAACTGAAATGATCCGGCAATCATCGATTGCTTTCGAGCTGAGCATACTAACATTTGTCAACGCTCGCGTAAAGAATATCGCCTCAATAGCTATAGAACCCCTGGCCACTCTTGCGCCCCAGATATCCGGCCTCGACCATTTCACGCAACAGCGGCGCGGGGCGATACTTGGAATCATTGAAGCTGGTGTAGAACACCTCCATCACCGACAGCAAGGTATCCAGGCCGATCAGGTCCGCCAGCGCCAACGGACCAATCACATGATTGCACCCCAGACGCATGCCCTCATCGATATCCCTGGCGCTGGCGATACCTTCCTGCAGCACGAATACCGCCTCGTTGATCATCGGCACCAGTATCCGGTTCACCGCGAAGCCGGCGCTGTTCCTGACCGAGATGGCGGCCTTGCCAATCAGCTCGACGAAGCGCTCCGCGGCCTGGTGGGTCGCATCGTTGGTTTGCAGCCCGCGAATCAGCTCGACCAACTGCATCACCGGTACCGGATTGAAAAAGTGCATGCCGATGAAACGGTTCGGAGCAGCGCTTGCCGCCGCCAGCTTGGTGATCGAGATGGACGAGGTATTGCTAGCGATGATCGCCTCCTTGCACACCGTCCTGTCCAGGGTCTGGATGATGGCCAGCTTGATCCTTTCCACCTCGGAGGTCGCTTCGATCACCAGATCCACCTCAGCGAGATCGGCGTAATCGGTAGTGATCTGGATACGCTGCAAAGCCGACTCGCGGTCGGCGGGAGCCAACTGCTCCTTGCGCACCAGGCGCTCAAGACTGCCGGCGACCGTACTCAATCCGCGCTCCAGCGACTGCTGATCGATATCCAACATCGTCACACTCAACCCCGCCGTGGCGCACACCTGGGCAATACCGTTGCCCATGGTGCCAGCCCCGACAACACCCACCTTGCTGATCTGCATGTTCATTCTCCAATCCGAAGTGAAAAGACCGCGTTACACCCGCTGGTAGATCGCGGCAATGCCCTGGCCGCCGCCAATGCACATGGTGACCAGCGCATAGCGCCCACCCGTGCGCCGCAGCTCATGGATGGCCTTGGTGGAAATGATCGCGCCAGTCGCGCCGACCGGATGACCGAGGGAAATACCCGAGCCATTGGGGTTGACGATCTCCGGATCGAGCCCAAGCTCTCTGATCACCGCGCAGGCCTGGGCAGCAAAGGCTTCGTTGGCCTCGATCACATCGATCTGCTTGAGCCTGATGCCGGTTCTTTCCAGCACCCGGCGAACCGCCAGCACCGGGCCAATGCCCATGTAGTCCGGATCGACGCCGGCATGGGCATAACCCACCAGGCGAGCCAAAGGACTCAGGCCCAGCCGCTCCACCGCCCCGCCCTCCATCAGCACCAGCGCCGCCGCGCCATCGTTCAGGCTGGAGGCATTGCCCGCGGTGACCGTACCCTGATCTTTGACGAAGACCGGCTTCATGGCCGACAGCTGCTCGACCGTTACCTCCGCACGAACATTCTCATCCCGGCTGAATAGGCTACTGCCCTTGCGCGTGCGGATTTCCACCGGCACGATCTGCTCGTCGAAATAACCCTTGGAGACGGCCCTGGCGGCGCGGCGCTGACTTTCGACAGCCAATTCATCCTGAGCCTGGCGATCGATGCCGTAACGGGCAGCCACATTTTCCGCCGTGACACCCATGTGCATGCGCTTCCACGGATCGTGCAGAATTCCGTTCATGTAGTCGATGGCCTCGGCATTGCCGAGCCGCGCGCCCCAACGCAGATTGTTCATGATGTAGGGGCCACGGCTCATGCTTTCCGCGCCGGCGCCGATGGCGACATCCGTATCGCCCAACAGGATCGACTGCGCCGCCGAGACGATGGCCTGCAGCCCCGAGCCGCAGAGACGATTGACGTTGAAGGCCGGCGTCTCCTGCGGCACACCGGCGTCGATGGCGGCGACACGGCTCAGATAGGCATCCCTGGGCTCGGTCGGGATAACGTTGCCCATGACCACATGCCCGACCTGGCCGGCATCGATGCCCGCACGCTCGATTGCCGCCCGAACCACCAGGGTGGCCAGTTCGGAAAGTGGCTGGTCCTTCAAGCTCCCACCATAACTGCCAATTGCGGTACGGGCAGCACCCACCACGAATACCTGACGCTGTGCCATCTGTGTTCCCTCGTCGAATACATCGGCAACCACCTTGCAGGCGTAGCCGAACTATTTAAAAAAAGGGCCAGGCTGACATCATCTGCCAGCGGCCCAAAAACGGAGCGCGATCCCTACCCAGCCTGGTGTTTCTCAATCTCCAATTGCTTCTGGAAACACTTTTGCACATCACTCAGAACAAATCAACAATACAGTTGATTATAGTTTCCCGCCTGTTTCGTCCAGACAGAGCAATGCGGCGCGCCATGATCAGCTACGTCGCATGCCTGCCAGCAATGCCCTGAATTCTTCGGTAGCCATGCAAGCGACAATGGATTGCGCCTCGGCGGCAAGCTGCTGCTCCAGTGACCCGGTACCGGACTGCCAGACGAGGCGCTTGGTACCGGCCACCGCCGCCGGGCTGAGCGCTGCCAGGCGCAAGGCATATTCATGCGTCCTGGACTCAAGCTCCGCCGGATCGACCACCTGCGCCAGCAAACCGAGCTGTTCGGCCCTACCACAACTCAGCTCCGGCTCATCCAGAAAGAGTTGCAGGGCGCGCCGCGGGCCAAGGGCATGCACCAGGCCAACCGTGCCGCCCGCATCGGGCGAGACGCCGATCTGCGCATAGGCCGGGCGGAAACGCGCAGTCGCCGCGGCAATACAGAAGTCGCCCATGAAGGCCATGGAGAAGCCAGCCCCGGCAACCGCGCCATGCACACTGGTCAGCACCAGCTTGTCCATCCGCCGCAGTACCAGCAAAAAGCGATTGAGATGCGAGAGCAGCTTGCTGATGGGCGGCTCCAGGTTATCGATATGGGCCAGGAACAGATTGACATCGCCACCAGCGCAGAAGGCTTTGCCGGCACCACGAATGACCAGCACCCGTACGCCGTCGTCCTGCTCGACGCGTGATGCCAACAGCTCCAGGCAAACAGCCATGTTGATATCGATCGCATTGAAGGAGGCGGGTCGATTGAGGGTAATGATGGCCAACGGACCATCGATCTCCAGGAGAGCCGGTGCGTCAACCGGCGGGATATCGACCATCATGGCGGAACCTGTGTTGATTGGAGAAAACGGACGTCAGCAACGGCAACCGACGCATCATCATTGCAGCCAGGCAATGGTTGCACCACGAGCACCGCACGTCAACACATTGGTTGACAAAGCACAGACAACGAACCATCCTTGAATCTGCTCGCTATGTCGGCAACCGTCAGGCAGACAACCCTCCGACCAACAAGACAGACAACAGGATGGCCGCATGAAACAACTGGAAGGCAAACGCATCATCGTGACCGGGGGTGCGCAGGGTATTGGCGCCTCCGTGGTAAGGGCCTATCTTGCCGAAGGCGCCACGGTCGCCTCGATGGATATGAACGATATTCTAGGAGAGCAGGTTGTCACTGAAGCGGCCAAGACTAACCCTGGCGGCAATGCTCGTTATTATCATTGCAACGTTGCAGACCGTGACGAGGTGGAACAGATCTTTTCCCGGGCACGGGATGATATGGGCGGCCTGGATGTCATGGTCAACGTAGCCGGCGTACACAGGCACTCCCCGCCCGATGCGATCCAGGAAGAGCTCTATGACCTACTGTTTCGCGTCAACGTGCTGGGCACCATGAATAGCAATGCCATCGCCTACCGTCTGATGAAAGACCAGGGTACCGGCAATATCATCAACTTCGGCTCCGAGTCTGGTCTTACCGGCGAGATCAACAACGCCCTGTATGCCGCAACCAAGGCTGCGGTACACACTTGGACCCGGAACGTGGCTCGCCAATGGGGACCTGACGGCATACGTATCAATGCCGTTCTGCCCTACATGGTCACTCCCATGTATATCGAATTCCGTAACGCACTGTCAGCCGAGGACCTAGCCGCCCATGACGCCGCCACCAAGGTTGATATCCCCCTGGGGGGCAAGTTTGGCGATGCAGACAGGGATCTCGCCCCAGTAATGGTATTTCTGGCCAGCGATGCTTCGCATTTCATGACCGGTCAGTTGTTCCCGGTCGACGGCGGTCTTATTACACTGCGCTGAACACGGCGCCCAGTCATGAGGAAGCGGTATGCTGTTTTCGAAGGAAAAGCATGCGGCAATCGACTGTCTGGTTGAGCTTACGTCGGCCATGGGGCAGGTCACTGCACTCCCCGGCCAGAAACCCATGGCGCCGGATCTCACCATGACCAGCGCGAACGCCAGGCAAGCCTGGCTGATGAGCTGGAGCGGCTGCGGGCTCGGCTGGAAGAAACCACACAGCACTCTCGGCAGCTTGCCTAACAGGTAGCACGCCGCCCATGAGGGGTTCTGAGAGTTCCGCTTCGCGTCCGGTATTGCGGACGACAGGAGCACCACTGCCTGGTTTCCCCCGCGGTTTCGCGCCCTGCTGGGCTTTCGGAACGAGCAGGATTTTGCCAATCAGCTCGATAGCTGGCTGAGCAAAGCGGATCCGACCAGCAGGAGTACCTTGCTGCGAGACATGATCGCCGCGCTTGAGGCAGGATGCCCCGTCCATCACGTTGAGCTACGGCTGACGACCAAGGATAGCGAGCAACGCTGGTTCAGGATCAGCGCGCATCTGGCAGTTGCGAACGATTGCTCGCTGCGGCTGTATGGAAACCTGAGGGATGTGCACGATGCCAGGCGGCGCGACGGATTGGTTACCCACTTCGAGCTGAGTCGGGAACTAATGAACGATGGCCTGTGGGACATGGAAGTCATCGATGGTGACCCGCTAAACCCTCGCAATCCACTGTTGTGGTCGGATCAGTTCCTTCATATGCTCGGCTTCGACAACCCTGACAACTTCCCCAATGTATTGTCCAGCTGGACATCACGGATACACGAGGAGGATCAAGAGCAAATGTTCAGGCTGTTCCAGGCCCACCTCGAGGACCGATCAAGGCATACCGGCTTCGATATGGCCTACAGGATCCGCTTGAAGAGTGGCGAGTACCACTGGTTTCGCGCGCGCTGGCAGACCCTGCGCGCTACCAATGGTCTTCCTGTTCGCCTCACCGGAAGCCTAGTGGATGTACAGGTGGCCCACCAGGAGGAACAGGTGCGCCAGGAACAGGCAAGACAGCGAGAGAATCTCGAGTTCACCCTGTACAAGCTGGCGGAAATCGTCAACGTGATCCACTCCATCGCCTCACAAACCAATCTCCTCGCGCTCAATGCGGCCATCGAAGCGGCACGGGCCTAGAGGCTTTGCCGTGGTCGCGGACGAAGTGCGCAAGCTGGCCACCAGAACCAGTGAAGCGACGCAGCAGGCTACGGAAATGGTGACTTAGACGACTGAAAACAACTCTTCGGCGGCTGTCTCCTGCAATTGCCTCTGGGAGTCCCGGCTCAGCCCGTACCGACCGACAGGCTGTGGCCGCTCAGACCGCATGCATCGAGTATATTGGCAAACCAGGAGACGGTGGACAGCTCGTCCAGCTGTTGAGGGTATAACCAGGTACAAGCGTCATTTTCCCAGTTGAGCGTCAGGTTCTTGGTCAGGCTGTCGAAGTGAAATGCGTGAACTCGCCAGACTCGCCCATCGGCACCTTTCAGGTTCAGCACGCTGCTGCCGAGGAGGCGCAAATGACGTTTTGCGATGCCAGCTTCTTCTTCAACCTCTGTCAATGCCTGGGAAAACGGCTCGCGATCCAAGTCGAGAAAACCAGTAATGCAGTTCCAGCGCCCGACATCCCCTGTAACCAGCTTGCTACGCCGCAACAGGGCAAGCTGGTCCTGGTGGGTCAGCACGGCGGCGACGATCTCGGTGCATGCCACCGGGTCTTGGGGGGCGACCGATACCGATTGGCTTGTCATGGTGTATTCCCTCCGTCAGCGCGAGCTGGGACAGATTCGCGGCAATAACTCAATTGAATGATCGGACAGCAAAGAGCATCTGTCAACTAAGTAGTTGAATAAATACTGCTAGGTTAGCGTCCACTGCCTTCGCTCTGAATAGCAGGCCGGCGACCATTGACATCTGATCGCCGGACGTCTGCGATAAAAGCATTCAACGGTTGGGAAGGAAGATCTTAGGCGCCACCTCTTTGGAGATGAGCTCCAGCGACTGAAACCAAGGCGCAGGATCATCGTAGTAATCATGCGCTTCCACCTGCAGCGTCCCCCAGCCACCAGTGGCTTCGAACAAGGCGCTGATCTTCTCCCTCACGGTATCCGGCGAGCCAACCAGAAACACGTTATCAACCAGGAACTCAAGATCAGCATCGACCGGGTCGATCCCCGCATCCTTGGCGTAGCCATCCATCATGCCGAAACGACGCCAGATAGGGATCAGATAGTGCTGGAAGCAGTAACCAATAGGTCCTTCCATCACCAGACGCTTGGCCTCCTTGTCAGTGTCCGCGCAGAACACCGTATGGGACACCACATGGCGTGAACGATCCGGCGTATGGCCAGCTTCCAGGGCCGCCTCGGAGTAGACTTCCCAGTGCCTTTTCAACGCATCCAGGCCAGAGAAGATCGACACCGGCTTGAAATTGCGCTCCCCGGCAAGACGCATGGACGGCGAGTTGTAGCTGAAACCGGTCACGGCAATTTCCGGTGCCGTTCCCCCCCATGGACTGAAGTCGGCAAGCTTGTGCTGCTCGTCACCCTCCTCCCCCTCCAACTCTTCCGGGTAACCGGCATCCCAGTACTTGCCCTCATGGAAAAAGGGTTCACGTTTCCAGATCTTCTCCATGATAAACAGCGATTCGCGCACCATGTCGTTGAGGTTCTTGGTTTCTTCGCCACCACTGGAGGTATTAGACTGACCCGCATTGCGGATACCGTGCATATAGGACGCTTGTGGATAGGCTCCGGCGCCGATACCGAGAAAGTAACGGCCTTCCAGGATCTGGGACAGCCAGCCGATCATGGTCGCCAGCTTGGCCGGGTGCTGGTGCGGTAGCAGGTGGGCCATCGGCGCAAACTTGATGTTCTTGGTCTGCAAGGCGGCAGCGGCGATCAGCAGTTCAGGGTTGGGAATGTTTTCCCAGATCTGTGAGGCATGCTCGGAGATCATCATGGAATTGATGCCAACACTGTCCGCCTGCACAGCGCTTTTGATACCCCAGTCAAAGGTCTGTTTGGCGGTACGACCAGGACGCATGTAGGGGTGGAAGATCAAACCAGTTTCCATTGCCATGATTGTTATCTCCTCTAAATGGGTAGTAGGCAAGGAGGCTTTACCTGCTGACTGCAGGCACATGCCACAAGAATCACTATAACGACGTTATATAAAAAAATCAACCAAAGAGTTGACTGATTCTTCATGCTTTTCACCGCGAACTTCGTTAAGCTGAATCAGCTCATGAAAGGTGTTTGATCTTATGCATAGGTTGGCTAGATGAAACCGGTGATCTCTCGAAACATAAAGGGTCGCAACGGCGATGCGACCCAGGTAAAGAAGCGTCTACTGGAAGTGGCTCGGCACCTGCTGAGCACTGCCGGGCGCGAGGGGGCGAGTTCAAGAGCCATATGCGCCATGGCCAGTGTCGGCGCACCGACGATTTATCATTACTTTGGCGACCTGACGGGGCTGCACCGTGCAGCCATTGATGAAACCTACGAACAAGTGGCCGAGGCTTACCTTCAGGGCACCAAGGAGGGTGGCCCGCAACAGGGATTAAGAAACGGTTGGGGCGCTTTCAATCACTTTGCTCATCAAGAACCGCTCATGTGCAGGATAGTCATTCAGCAAATTCTCGCCGGCGAGCCTCCCGCCACCGTTGCGAAAACCCTGAGCACGGTTGAGAGCGACCTGTCACGGCTATATGACGAAGGAATACTGAGCTGTCCCGCCCATGAGGCGGTACAGCTGCTCTGGATAGGCACCCTGGGAACGGCCTGTTTTACATCGAGTGAAAAGAACGAGGGGCAGGAAAGCTATCCGGCGCTGCAAAGAAAAATGGCGGACATAGTGCTCGACGCCCTGTTTTCAAACAGGGACTAAACAACTAGACAGCACCCGCCTGGCCGTTCATTCTCATTGCCCTCTTGCTCTTGTTTCACTCTGCCGTGCTGGCGCTTGCATATACGCTTAAACCAGTGTGCCTTCGACATCTTTGGTGGCGAAACGCGGCGCCACATCCTCACGCGCCACGTCACGCTCATACTCGCGCGCGGTATCGGCATAGCGATTCCACAACGCCTCACAGAAGTCGGTGAAGCCGACCATCAGGCGGCCCTGGAGCATATGGTCCAAGGTAGCGATTTCTTCCGCGACCCGTACCGGGTTATGGGTCGGCAGGGTATACCCCATGATGCCCGCCTCCATGCGATTGGAATGCAGACCGACATATAGACTGAACATGCTTGTACTTGTAGTCCTGATATAGGCATCGCTCGCAAGGCCCTTTCACGGTCCTCTTCCACCCTGGTAACGCGCCAGAATGTTATGCAGCAGACTTGTGCGACGAACACTCCCGCTCAGATTCGTCCTTCGACTCGCCAGGATTGGAGCCGGAAGTTCTCACTGTCTCGGGTTTGAGCAGATAGGAGGCCAAGGCGGGAATGATGATCAGGGCACCGAGCATATTGCCGAGGAACATGAATGCCAACAGCAGGCCCATGTCCGCCTGGAACTTGATCGGTGACCAGATCCAGGTAGCAACGGCTGCCGTCAGGGTTACCCCTACCAGGATCACCACCTTGCCGGTAGACACCAGTGCCCTGGCGTATGCCTGCCTGACCGACATGCCCAGACGAAGGAATGCCAGATAGGCGGTCAACAGATAAAGCGCATAGTCCACACCAATACCGACACCCAGCGCGACAACCGGCAGAGTAGCGACCTTCAAACCAATGCCGAGCAGCACCATCAGGGCTTGCGCCAGAGTGGACACCACCGCGAGCGGAATGACCGCGACTACAACCGCGCGCCAGCTTCTGAAGTTGACGGTGCAAAACAGAATGACCGCAGCATAGACCAGGGCCAGCATCTGGTAGTTGGCCTTGGCGACTGTCTGATTCGTCGCAGCCTCTACGCCCGCATTGCCTGCCGCCAGAAGGAACTGACGTTGATCACTGTTGTTCTCCGCGGCGAACTCCTCCACCACCCGCGTGACGCTGGCGAGAGTTTCGGCCTTGTGGTCGGTCAGGTAGGCAATGATCGGCGCGACTGTACGTGAATCATTGATTAGACCAGGGCGCGCGGTGAATACATTATCCACCGCGTCATTGGTGATATAGGGGCTGCGGCTGATGGTATACCACTTGGGCGAGCCCTCAAAACCAGCCGGCGTAAGTCTGCGTGCCATGCTGGCCACCGACTCGGTAATCTGCACTCCCGGCAACTCCTTGAGTTGCTGTTCCAGCCGGTCGATCTGCAGCAGTGTCTCGAAGTTGCCCAGAGCACCCTCCGGAGTCGCGACGATCACCGCGAACAGATCATTCGACAACCCATAGTGCTCGCGAATATAGGCCACATCCATGTTGTACCTGGAGTCCGCCCGTAGTTCCGGGGCGCCGGCATCGACGTCGCCGATGCTCAGCTGCTGCCCCACCACGAAGCCGACAGCCGTCAGCGCCGCCGTACCGATCAGCACCCTACGGGCCGTGCGTATTTCGGCAAAGCACCCCAGCCATCTGCTTACCGGGTGCTCCCCTTCCCTCACCCTGGATGCCCGCGCTAATGAGCCGATGCTGATCCCGGTATAGGAGATGATCAACGGAATGAACAGCAGATTGGTAAGGATCAGAGCCGCGACACCTATGGTTGCCAGCAAGGCCAGCTCCCGAATTGCCGGGATATCGATGACTGAGATGACGGCAAACCCCAGGGCATCGGATATCAGGGCAACGAAACCGACCAGACAGATACGCCGAAAGGTCAGACGCGATGCGACATAGCCATCGGCGCCATTCCCTACGTTCTGGATAATGCCACTGATCATCTGCGAACCATGGGACACGCCAATGGCGAATACCAGGAAGGGTACCAGCACTGAAAACGGATCGAGAACGAACCCGAGCAGTTGCATGATACCCAGCTGCCAGACCACCCCGACCAGCGAGCAACCGATGACGACAGAGGTGCTGATAAGGCAACGCGAATACCAGTAGACGATCACCGAAACGATGATCGCAGCCACGACGAAATAGCTGAAGACTTCGATCAGGCCATGGATCAGATCACCCACCAGCTTGGCGAAACCGATCACATGCAGCTCGACACCCCGACTCCTGAACTCTTCGTTGATGCTGTTGATATTCTCGGCAAAGGCCTTGTAATCGAACTGCGCACCGGTCTCCGAATCCTGCTCGACCAATGGCACGAAAAGCGCGCTGGATCTTTCGTTCAGGGCGACCAGCGATCCCTTGAGCCCGGCCTTCTCGACATTGATGCGCAGTTGCCGCAGGCTTTCCGGCGAGCCATCGTAATTCGGCGGCATGACCGGTCCACCATCGAAGCCCTCCTCGGTTACCGATGTCCAGCGCACAGAGGCCATCCACAGGGATTGCACGAAGGCCCTATCCACCCCCCTGATCAGAAATACACGATCATTGATTTCTCTCAGCGTCTGCTGGTACTCGGCATCGTAGATGCTGCCATGCTTGTTCTCAACCACCACGGTAACAGCATTGCCCAGACTGCGCAGGTTGTTGGCAAAGGTACGATAATTCTGCACGTACTCGTGGGAGGTGGGCATCATTTTTTCAAAGCTGGCATTGATCTCCAGCTTGGCCAACTGCAGACCGAAGAATAGGGTGGCCAGAAGCCCGAGCAACAGGAAGATCAACCGGTGATGAAAAACCACCCGTTCAAGAAGAGGACCTGAAGCCCAATCGAACTGGGCAGCTTGCAAGGCAGAATTTACCGTGGATTTATTATAATTGGACATGAAACACTACTCCTGGGTCCGGATTCTGGTCAACGTGCGATCGGACAAGGTGACCTTGGCCAGCCCTTCCAGGGCGGTAACGAGCAATACCTGATCCGACACTTCGACGACCGAGGTAAAATGCATCGCCTTGTTCGTATCCATTACGTCGAAACTGGCAAAATGCCGGTCGCTGATGATCAGCTCTCCCGACTGGTTGGCAAACACATAACCTTGGCCGTCAGCTCGGCGAAAGGCATGGTTGATCGTCGACCCTGGCAGGTCATTGACCTCCTGCCAGTTGTCCCCACGGTCGCGGCTGAGATAGACCATGCCCTGCAGGCCATAGGCAATCACCAGCCCGTCCGCGCCGATGACTCCGGTGAAGGTGCCCAGGTAATCCGTTTCTATCTGCTCGAAAAACTGCTGCTCGGCATCCAGCCTGAACAACACGCCGCGTTCGCTGCCGATGAAAACATCCTCTCCCACACCAGCGATGCTGGTGAGATGGAAGCCCTCATCATTGGCGATACGGTGAACCCAGGGCGTCCAGGTCTTGCCACCATCGTCGGTGTGGACAATATTGCCGAAACCACCCACCGCAAAGCCGGTCAGCTCATCACGAAACCATACGTCGAGATAGGGCAAGGCCGGGCCATCCCGGTAATTCAGTTCGGTCAGTTCGAGCGCCGTTTTTGCGCTACCATCTCCCTGTTCAAGGAGATCACGGTAGTAGCTGACGAATTGCTCACCGGCAGCCAGGCCATCAAATTGCTTGACCCAGGTGGCGCCGCCATCGCTGGTGGTGAGGATCACCCCATCATGACCAACGGCCCAGCCCCTGGACCCGCTGACCATGTCCACTGCGACCAGATCACTCTGCACCGGCACCTCGGCCTGGACCCAGTTGGCTCCCTGGTCCCGGGAAAACAATATTAGGCCCCGCGGTCCGACCACCACCAGGCTATCTCCGCTCCGGTCACTGCCAATGAAGGGCTTGTTCAGCGGATTTCTCTGCTTGATGGCCGCCACATCCAGCGGATCCTGGAAAACCGCCATGGCAGGTGAGGCCAGCATTGCCAGTACCAGCAACGAAAGAATGAAAAACCTGAAGGGTTTCTTGCACGACATTGTCATACTGGTTTACTCGACTGGTTCGGACTTGTGTACAAAAGACTTCAGACGACTCATACAACACGTCCCGCAATACGCTCAAGGACGCTAATGAGTGAGTGGCAGGACATGACGGGGTGAAACAGCCACCCCGTCAGGCACCCCATCAGGTCTTAGCGAACACCTTGCGCCTCCACGGCACGCGGTGTCAGGGCGATGCGCAAGCCTTCAGCGCTGGTATAGGAACGGTTCCAGAAACCCGGCTGGGAAGCACCGGCATTGATGAGCATGTAGTTACCCGAGACCAGGTCATCGAAGGCCCAGGTATTGTTGTTCACACCACCCACGTCATAGGTCGGAAAGCTCTGGATATATCCATTACGCCAGAGCTGACCAGCATCGTCATAGGTCTCCAGCGCGACGATCTGCCAGCTGTCCTCGTCGATATAGAAACGACGCTTGCTGTAGACGTGGCGGGCGCCCGCCTTACGCTCGGCCTCGACGATCCATACCCGGTGTTTTTCGAAACGCAGTACTTCCGGATCCAAGTAATCCTTGCCCAGCGCCGCACGCGGATTGGTATCCTGGGTCAAGGTATAGGCATTGTAGGGAACGATTTTCTCTTCCTTGCCAACCAGTTTGAAATCGAAGCGGTCCATGCGACCGACGAAGCCATAGATCTCATCCCACATCAGCACGCCACCGTAGGCGGTGATCGGCAGGTCATAGGCGAAATCCGGCGCGCGGCGGGCACGACGCTGGCCCGGGGTATAGAACCACACGAGTTGGCCACCATTATCGGCGGTCGGTAGGTAGAAGTTCAGGAAGGTCACCCCTGCAGCCTGTGGCGGACTGGTCTGCAGTGCGGATACAACCTTGACGGCACCATGAGACTGCTGGCGCAGTTGGCCGCTGCGATCATACCAAGGCCGCAGGTGATACTGGTTGGGCGTCGACAACGTACTGACACCACCGTTGGAATCCACCACGAACGCCTGATTGTGCTGGTGCATGACAGCCGGAGCGAATGCCAGCTTGTGGTTCCACATCACCTCGTAACCATTCTGCGGAATCGGGAAGATCACGCCGGGTAACGGCAGGCCATTCGGGTCTGCACCTTTAACGGCATCGCCCATGATCGCACCGGTGAGCTCGGCGGTGGTCGCATTGACTCGGGTGTTTTCCAGCACCCAGTCTTCATAGCGAGCCGAACGATGGGTGGGATACACGTTGAGCTTGTAGCTAGGGTATTTGCGCAGCAGCGCCTTAGTGCCTTCGGTCAGATACTTCTGGTACTGCTCCATGTTGTTGGCCGTGATGACAAACAATGGTTTCTCATCCGCATAGGGGTGAATATAGGTCTGCATGCTGTCGCGATTGTAACCGGGAAGCGGCTGCAGGCCGCCGGTGTACTCAGGGATGGTTCCGTCAGCGTTGCCGGCTTTTTCCGCGCCATGCAGGGTCAGGTCGGCGCCAAGACGGCTGGCTTCTTCTTCGGATACCGCGGCATGAGCGACACCGGCAAAACAGAGAGCCAGTGCAGGCATCAGCCCGGCGATGATGGTCTTTTTCAACACGGTTGTCTTCCTTCTTATCATTGTCAAAACAGGTGTGTCTGTAGGGACTTTATCAGTTGACGAGTGCATGGTTGGCATCATTGCGGCCCTCTTAGAACGACGTGCTGTAAGAAAGCGAGACCCAGCCCTTGTCGTTCAGACTGTATGGCCCGTTACCACCGGCATAGGTATCACCACCCGGTCCGCCATTGACATTGCGGCCCTTCGGATTCCAGTGATAGTCCTGGTATTGAAGAGCGAAATAATGCTTCTGCTGGTAGGCGGCCTTGATGCCGATCGAGGCGATAATCGAGTCTTCCGCATAGAAGCCGCCCGCCGCATAGGCCGGGTTGCCATACACCCCATACTGGAAGGAAATCGGCAGGCTGACGTCAACGGATGGGAACACATGCAACCAGGTCGGCTCGAACAGCAATGCAATGGCAACGGCATTATCGGTCCCACAGCCATCGCTCTTGTTGCCGGCACAGGCGTAACCTTCACCATTGTACAGATCCTTGTCCCGCACTTTGGCCAGGTGGGTATAGGTCACTTCACCAAGGAAGGTCGCCGCATCCCAGAGCTTATTGGCCGGCATGCTGATCAGGGAATTGGCCAGCACGTTGATCACGTCCCCACGGGCGACCCGCTCATTGAACGCACCCTGGAGCGCGGTATCCTTGCGGTAGTTGACCTCGAAACCAAGGCTGTTGGTGCCGATCGCCGTCTCGTAGGACATGGCGTACATGGTCGTCTTCGGCGCATACCTCAAATCAATTGCACCCGAGGAGAAATCCGGAGCGAAACTGAGGGTTGCGATGGGCTCCGGCTCATCGAAACGACGGTAGTAGAAGCCGATACGATCACCATTGGCCCAGGCCGGCGACCAGTCCAGGCGAATGCCGAAGTTGTCATTGATATCCTTCGGATCCCTGCTTTTGCCCGCGCTTACCGGCAGCCCCAGAATATCGGCGTTGTCAGGGCCTTCGAACAGCACATCCGCCGGGGCCAGGTAGGTACCCGCCTCAGGGAAGCGGTTGGCGCGCCACTCCAGGAAGTACTGGGCGGCGATGGACCATTCGTCGTTGAGCTCCAGCATGCCGTAGACCTGGGTACGCGGCAGGATCAGTTCCTTGATCGAAGAGCCCGGCTGGGAAAAGCCCTTGATGAAGTCAATCGGGTGCTGGCCGTAGGAAATGGAGGAATAACCGAAGAAGATCCCGTTACCCCACTGCTGGCTGAAACGGCCCAGGCGCACGGAGGCCGCGCGATCGCCTATGTCGAAGTTGCTGAAGACGAAGGCATCGAGCAGTTCGACGCCGCGAATATGGTACTTCTTGGTATGGCTGCTGTACTTGCCACTGCTGTAGGTCGGGGTGTAGCCCGGGCGGAACTCGACGTCGTCATCGTAGGCAAAATCGTTCCAGGCCGAGGCGGAGACACGGAAGCCCATACGGTCCTGATATACGCCCTGCAGCTCGAACAAACCCTGCACGCGATTGGTGACCAGATCGCCGCGGTCGAACTTGTAGTTCGACGAGTGGTAGAACGGATCATTGGCGATACGCGAATCACGGCCCTCGACGCGCATGCCCGCGAGCCACTGCAACGAGGTATCGAAATTGATGCTCCAGTCCTGATCCGATCTGAGGGTAATGGCCTGCGATGCACCCGATGTGAAGAGTGTCGCAAGGGCAATAGCGGTCACCAGCTTCTTGTGGCCACACCGGTTTTCGCCAAGCCTTACCATTTGTTGTTGTTTTTGCATTGTTATTATCTCCAGTCCCATGACGTTAGATGACGATCGAGCCAGTCCCCTGTACCTGAACCTTCCCACTTCCCTTTGAATCGATCGCCGCTCCATTGCAATCCAGTCCGCTGTTTTTTCAACTTCGGCGTTGATGTAAGCACTCGAAATGACATCTGTCAACTTATACGTTGACTAATAACCAGGAAGTTCCCTTCGCCCTGGGGCGCATAAACGCCATGACTATCCCGAAAACCTATCCATCACTTCACTGAATGGGCGAATTCATTTTTGCCCATGCGGACACCCCGCGAAAAATGAAAGTTGACACTTGTGTTGACGAACATCTAACATAAATCAACTACAACGTTGACAAAGGAAGTACACATGACCCAGGAAACACAACTGCAACAGATCATCGACACCCAGGCCATCGAGCGTCTGCTGTTTACCTATGCCTTCCATCTGGACATGAACCAGACCGCTGAATTGGCTGCTCTGTTCACTGAAGACTGTGAAGTCATCTATGGTCCTGGCGGCTTCGGCGCGCAGGGCCGGGAAGCCTATGCCAAGACCCTGGAAGGCGTCGGCTCGTTCTTCAAGGCCACCAGCCACCATGTATCGAACATCGTCGTGGATTTCACCGGCCCGGACGAAGCCAGCGTACGCTCGGTTCTCTATGCATGGCACCGCTACAATCGCGACATGCCGGACAGCCATGTATGGGGCCAGTACCACGATGTGATCGTCCGCAACGCTGGCAAGTGGCAGTTCAAGCGCCGTGAACTGCGGGTAACCGGCGACCAGGACTTCCACGTCAAGAAGACCCTGCCGATAGGACGCAGCTGATATGCATGCCACGCCTTCCTATTCGTATGAGCACATTCGGATCGAACACCGGGGGCCGATCACCTGGCTGATCCTAAACCGACCTGAAAGCGCGAACGCACTCTCGAACGAGCTACTCGATGAGTTTTCCGACGCCCTCAAGCGCCTGCAATCCGAAGGCGGTCCGGTGATTGGGATACGCGGTGAAGGACGTGGCTTTTCAGCGGGTTACGACATTGGTCAGGTTGGCAAGGCCAATACCTACGGCAGCCTGGTGCCCGATCCAATCGCCGATCGGGAGCGCCTGCGGCGCAACGTGGATCGTTATGTGGCCATGTGGGACCACCCCAAGCCGATCATTGTTGCCGTTCACGGCTATTGCATCGCCGGCGCCACGCAACTGTGCGTTTATGCCGATATCACCGTCGTCACTGACGACGCTAAGATCGGCGAGCCGACCATTCCGATGGGGGGCGGCTATGTCGCTCCCCTGTGGGTTCCCCTGGTCGGTCCCAAACGGGCCAAGGAAATGGCCTTCGTGCCCGGCAACAGTATCGACGGCAAGACGGCTGTCGAATGGGGCTGGGCCAATCACAGCGTCGCCGCCGACCAGCTCATCGCCTGCGTCGAGAGCCTCGCCGAGCGGATCGCCCTGACCCCATCGGACGTTTTGCGCATCAAGAAGCTGTCCATCAACCGTGCCGCCGAAGCCATGGGTTTCCGCTCCGCCGGCGCCGCGGTTGCCGAAATGGACGCCCTGCTACATGTGGCACCCTCGGTGCTGGAAATCAAACGAAAACTGGCTGAAGTGGGACTGAAGGAGTCGATAAGACTCTACCGTTCCGAGCGGACCACCCCCCTGACCCCAGCGAAAAAAACACAGGAATAAGAGCCATGTCCCACATCGATTTTTACCTCGAAGGTCATATTGCCCATGTACGGCTGAACCGACCGAAGTCCCTCAACGCCATCAACGCCGACATGGACCAGGCGCTGCTCGAAGCCTGGCAGGAAATCAACCAGAACCCGGAAATCTGGGTGGCCGTGCTGTCTGGCGAGGGCGAGCGCGCCTTCTGTGTGGGCGGCGACATCAGTGGCGGCACCGAGCGCACCTCGCGCATGGCGCTGGGTGGCGGTCTGACTGGTATCGGCGGGCCGCTGGTGAAGCTGAAAAAGCCGCTGATCGCCGCCGTACAAGGCTACGCGCTGGGCGGCGGCTTCGAGCTGGCCCTGTGCGCCGACATCATCGTCGCGGCCGACAACGCTCAGTTCGGCTTGCCGGAAACCAAGGCCGGCATCATCGGTGAGTGCGGCGTGGTTCACCGCGCGGTGCGTCAACTGCCGCAACGTATTGCCATGGCCATGATCCTCACCGGTGATCGCATGTCCGCCCAGGACGCCTTCTCCTATGGTCTGGTCAATGAAGTGGTGGACCCGGCGGAGCTGGCGCAAGCCGCCCTGCGCTGGGCCGAGAAAGTGGCCGCCGCCTCGCCGCTAGCCAACCAGGCGGCAAAGGATGCCGCATTGGGCCGCCTCGGCTATCCGCTTGAAGTGGCCCTGGCCACTCGCTTCGAACCCATCGAGGAGTATGCCGCCAGCGAGGACGTTCTCGAAGGCCGCAACGCCTTCGCCGAGAAGCGCAAAGCCGAGTGGAAGGGGCGTTGAAGCTGCCCACCGGCAACGAGGCCGGGTGCCCGCACCCGGTCTATTAGACTCCCGGGGAGCAAGGCATGATCCGCAAGCTGCTGATCGCCAACCGTGGCGAAATAGCCATCCGCATAGCCCGCGCCGCCGCAGACCTGGGTATCGCCAGCGTCGCCGTCCACCCGCGGGACGATGCCCTTTCCCTGCATGTCAGGTCCACCGACCAGGCCTGCCTGCTCACCGGTGTCTGCGCGGCGGCCTATCTGGATAGCCAACAGTTGATTGCCACAGCGTTGCGCAACGGTTGCGACGCCATCCACCCGGGTTATGGTTTCCTCAGTGAGCAGACGGACTTTGCTCGCAGCTGCGAACAGGCCGGCATCATTTTTGTCGGCCCCTCGGCCGACATGCTCTCGCTGCTCGGCGACAAGTCCAATGCTCGCAAGCTCGCCCAGCGATGTGACGTGCCGGTTATTCCCGGTACCGATGGGCCGACCAGCCACGCCCAGGCGAGAGCCTTCTGCGCCAGCCTGGAAGAAGGCTCCCCTGTATTGCTGAAAGCCATCGCCGTCGGCAGAGGCCGGGGCATGCGCAGGGTGAACCGTATCGATCAACTGGACGACGCCTTTGCCCAGTGCGCCGCCGAAGCGCGAGCCGCCTTCGGCAACGGCGATCTGTATGTCGAGCGGATGATTTCCAGGGCGCGGCACATCGAGGTGCAACTGATCGGCGACGCCACGGACATCACCCACCTGTGGGAAAGGGAATGCAGTCTGCAGCGCAGGCACCAGAAATCCGTGGAAATCGCTCCCAGCCCTCCCTGCCCGCCGATCTGCGCCAGGCGATCATCGATTCCTCCCTCAGGATGGCCGCCGCGATCGGCTTTCGCAGCCTGGGTACCTTCGAGTATCTGGTCGACATCGACAGCGGCAGCCATTTCTTCATCGAAGCCAATCCGCGCCTGCAGGTGGAGCACACGGTAACCGAGGAAATTACCGGCATCGACCTGGTTCAGGCTCAACTCCGCCTGGCAGGCGGAGAGACGCTGCGTGATATGGGCCTGTAACAATCGGCACTATCCCTTCCCTCTGGATATGCTGTGCAACTGCGCATCAACATGGAAAGTATGCAGGCTGACGGCAGTGTCCGGCCTTCCGCCGGCACGCTGAGCCTGTTCAACCCCCCGAGCGGACCGTGGATCAGGGTCGATACCTTCGGCTACGCCGGCTACGGCATCAGCCCACACTATGACTCCCTGCTGGCCAAGCTGGTCGTCCACAGCCGCACGCGGCACTTCGCGGACGTCATTCAACGCGCCTACCGTGCTCTGTGCCAGACCCGCATCCAGGGCGTGCAGACCAACATCGACTTTCTCAAGAACCTGCTGCGCCGACCCGAACTGGTGGAAAACCAGGTTTACAGCTGCTTCATCGATGACCAGATCGCGCAACTGCTCAACCCCGACGATCCTGCACATCCGCAGTTTTTCTTCGCCGACAGCGCAAGCGCCGAACCGGGCCAGCCAGATACCGTTCAGCAGATCGAAGGCCTTGTGGCTGTGACATCACCGTTGGGCGGCTTGGTAGTCGAGATGAGTATCGCAGTCGATAATGCCGTACACAAGGGCCAGCAGATCGCCCTTCTCGAAGCGATGAAGATGCAGCACCCTGTCCTCGCTTCCGGCGACGGTGTCATTCACACTGTCGCCATCAGCCAGGACATGACCGTGCGGGCCGGCCAGCCCCTTGTATACCTGGAGCCGCTGGCGCTGGACACGGGTCCCGCCCGGGAGCTGACGGATGTGGATCTCGACAGCATCCGGCCGGATCTGGCCGAGGTGCCCGCACGTCATGCGCTGGGGCTGGATGCGTCCCGACAGCCGGTTGTCGCCAGGCGGCACGCCAAGGGCAAACGCACCGCCAGGGAAAACATCGCGGATCTGTGTGACGCGGACACCTTCATCGAATACGGCGCGCTGACCTTAGCCGCGCAACGTGACCGATACTCCGAGCAGGAACTGGCGGCATCCACTCCCGCGGACGGGCTGGTGGCAGGCATGGCCACCATCAACGGCAGCCATTTCCCGCCGAGTGGGCACGCTGCATGGTGCTGGCCTACGACTATACCGTGCTCGCCGGCACTCAGGGCATCATGAATCACAGGAAACTGTCACGGATGCTCGGTATTGCCGAAGAGCTGGAAATCCTGTTGATCCTGTTCGCCGAAGGCGGCGAACGGTGTCATCGACTGCGTCATCGCCGACGAGGTCGAAGCCGTGGCGTTAGCCAGGAAACTGCTCGGCTACTTCCAGTGTCTGGTTTCCGGCTGGGAATGCACAGACCAGCGCCGGCTGCGGCACAGAGTTCCAGAAAACCGCTTGCGCTCCTACGACATGTGGTCGGTGATAGAAACATTGGCGGACACCGGCTCGGCCACCCAGCTGCGCGCTCAATTCGCAGGCGACATGCTGACAGTCCAGATACGGATTGAGGGCCGCTCGCTTGACGTGATAGCCAATGATCCGCGCATACTCGGTGGCGCGATAGACGCCGCAGCGGCAGACAAGGCTGCCCGTTTCCTGCAACTGTGCGATGCCTTCGACCTGCCGGTTCTCAGCCTCTGCGATACACCCGGCTTCATGGTCGGGCCGGAAACCGAGAAAACCGCCCATGTCCGCCACTCCAGTCGGCTGTTCGCCGTGGCGGTCAACGCGAGCACGCCATTGTTCTGCCTGGTCCTGCGCAAGGGCTATGGCCTAGGCGCCATGGCCATGACCGGCGGCTCCTTTCATGCCCCCTCGTTCATCGCCTCGTGGCCAACCGGGGAATTCGGCGGAATGGGTTCTGAAGGCGCTGTTCCGCTGGCCTACAGGGACGAGCTGGAAAAGCTTGAAGACCTGCATGAGCGCAAGGCCCTGTTCGACAAACTGGTGAACGATTACTAGCAAAGGGGCAAGGCCAGCAGCGTGGCAGCCTCGCTGGAGTTCGACGCGGTGATCGATACCGCCGCATCACGGCAATGGCTGGTGCAAAGCCTGAACGCGCAGAAGGCAGTTGTACGTAGACAGAGCAAGAAACGCCAGTTCATCGACACCTGGTAGCGGGGAACACCATAGCGGGACCGATGTGCGACCGTAACGATCTAACGGTCCCCGCATCGGCAGCCCTGCCCGGACCTCAGGGCGAGGACCAGTCAATACGCATTACGAACTCAAGCTATGCCTGTATGCAATGGCTAGGCTAGGCTAGGCATGAAACGATGCGACGGCGTGGCATCAACCGCTAGGGAAATCAGTTCCTTGCTCAGCGCTCTCAATGCAGCCGTCTTCCAAGGCACGGCGCAATACTGGAAAAAGGCTTCGAACGCATCAGGGCATTGACGCAACGGGGCATCCAGGAAGCCCGGCACTTCACGTTCCATGCTGTTCCAGAACGGATCATCGCCCACATACTTCTCCAGCGGCGCACTGATACCCGGCTCTGCACGCTCGCGCAACAACGCAGCGATCCTGCTCGCCCCCAGCATTAGGGTATGCACCCCAAGGTCTGAAACCAGCACCAGGGTTTCATGGATTTGCGCCGAGGTGGCGCTCCAGCGCCAGCCTGGCATATTCTTCGGTGTCGTCCATGTCCAGCGCCGACGGGGATGCGCGTACCGCCAGCCCGATCAGCGCGGCGTCCTATTCCGTCAACGCTTTACCTTCATCGACGGTATCGAGCAGGCCGAGTACACAGCGATGAATCTCTTCCAATGTAAGCATCGTGAATGCAGACCTCGTTTAGCGATAAGAACGAATACTGACGACCTGGTTTCGCTGCAATCGATCAGCTGACCAGCCTCTCCTCGAGCATGCTTCTCAATGCCCGCTTGTTGACCTTGGTAGCTGACATCGGCCATTGGCCGGGCTCGATGAAGACGATGGCCCGGGGCACCTTGAAGCTGGCGATCCTGCCGCGACAAAACTCGATCAACTCCTGTTCCGCCGCCTGCTTGCCCGGCCGCAACTCGACAAAGGCCACCGGCACCTCATCCAGTCGTGGATCGGGCTTGCCCACCACCTCGGCGATGGCGACACAGGGATGCTCGCAGAGAAACGACTCGATCTCGATGGCGGCGACATTCTCACCGCCGACCTTGAGCATATCCTTGAGACGGCCATTGAAAACCAGGCTGCCGTCCTCCCTCCTGAGATACAGATCGCCGGTATGCAGCCAACCATCCTTATCCAGGGTCGCCGCGGTTTTTTCCGGATCACGGTAATAGCCCTCCATCAGGCAATACCCCCGCACCAGAATCTCGCCGACTTCACCAGGTTCGGCGTCGCCCTCATGATCGAGGCTTGTGATACGAACTTCCATGCCCACAGCGGGTTGCCCCTGACTGGTAGCACACTGCTCGGCGGTTTCATTCTCATCGGTCAGGGCAAAGATTCCGGCCGTCTCTGTCATGCCACAAGCTTGAAAGGTTTCGGCTTTGGGAAAGGTGGTCTGCACTCGTTTGACCAATGCAGACGGACCGATCAACATGATCTTGCGCAAGCTGCTCAGCTTGTCACTATCGAAGGATGGATGATCAAGCACCCCTTGTACGATGGCTGGAAACCATGGCCAGGCCATGGTGGCTCTTTCCTTCTCCATCAACGCAATAGCCCGGCCCGGCTCAAAATAGGTATCCGTCAGATAGGTTCCCAGGGTGCCGAGCACGCCCAGAAAGGGCGCCAAAGCGGCAATATGGAACAAAGGTCCGGGATTCCAGGCGACGTCATGTTCACAGGTCGCAAATCGTGAGCGAGCACGCTGGACCGAACCACGAACGATGGCCTCGTGCGTGAGCATGCAACCCTTGGGATTGGCTGTGGTTCCGGAGGTATAGACCAGCAAGGCCAGGTCTCGGATACGCACCCGCAAGCGCGCTTGGTGAACCGCATCCTTGCTCACCGATGCCGCCAGACGATCGAACCGCGAGCGGCACAGAAAGCCCGGACGGTCAGCCCCTTTGAGCAGCACCGTGCAGCGTAGGCGTGGCGCTTCAGGCAGATTGAGCTGCGCCGGATCGGCTGCCTCGGCAAGCGATGGTAATGCATCACTGATGAGCTGGGTGAAGTTGGTATATTCGTTGCCCTCTGCAGTCGTCAGCAAGGCTACCAGGTTGGCGTTCTGTATGATGAAACCAATCTCGATGGCCTTGTGCCGGGCATTGATCGGCACAACGACACAACCGAGCATGGAAGCCCCGAGGAAACCTTCGATGAATTCCGGGCTGTTGGCGGATATCAGACCCACATGCTCGCCAGGGCGAATCCCCAGGGCCATAAGCCCCCGGGCCACTTGGATGGCATTGTCACAGAGCTGACGGTAGCTCCGTTTCTGCGCGGGAAACACGACCGCGTCGCGAGTGGGCTGAAGATGCGCGCCCCGAACCAGAAGGTCGCCGATGGGAGATACTTCAAACCAGTCATTTGTTTTTATCATGAGTCTCCTCCATGACGAACAGTCAGCTGAACGCAAGGTCATGCCTGGCTGTACGTCTTTTTTATTATGGCGACAGGGTACGCTCAAACATCGGAACGATGCCACTATCGCCCCACCGAATCAACGATTTCGTTGACCTGGTGGGCAAAATTGTTTCGCACATTTTACTTGCCAACAACCATAGCGCCCGTCAGCTCTTGGCGCGGGAATACTCCGTCGTCCCTGATGGAACCAAGCCTCTCATCCATCCCTTCCAACCAGAAAGTACTCATCCTCCCGGCAAGCACGAGGGGGATGAGCATTCCCAGCATCATCAGTCAAGCCATTACCAGAAGCGGATGCCGGCGGTGACGCTTTCACCGGCTCGATGCTGCTTCCTTCCGTTTCGGCGGTCCCACCGATCATCCAAACACCCTCATTCACATGATGTTCATCGAGATCACAAGGGCGAAAAGCCCCCATAACCGCCCTGGAAGAAAATCAGCGGCTTCTCCTCGGATTCGACCTGCAGATCACACACGGCCCCCATGACGACATAGTGATCACCCGCCTCCTGGACCGAGTGCAGATCACAGTCGATCCAGGCCACCACATCATTGATGATCGGCGAGCCATTCTCTGATAAGCGGTACTCGAGTCCGGCGAACTTGTCCTCCGCCTTGGAGGCGAAACGCTTGCATACATCCAGTTGTGCGGCACTCAGCACATTGACGCAGAACTTGCCCGCACCTTCGATCTTCGGCCAGCTGGTGGAACTGCGGTCGGGCAGAAAAGCCACCAGAGGCGGGTTCAGGGAAACGGAAGTGAATGACCCCACCGCCATGCCGGACGCCTTGCCATCGCTGCCAGCGGCAGTGATAACGCACACCCCGGTGGGATATTGGCCAAGAACCTTTCGGAACCATTGGGGATTGCTAACCTCGCGGACATCTTCCAAGGTATTTTGAGTCATGATCAAACTCCCATCTCTTGTATTGTCGTTCAATACAACGACCTCTCGGGAAACCGCTTCCCAGCAAGCACTTGTACGTGAAGCAGTAGGCTAGCGCCACTCAGCTCCAGATACATCGTTTTCACCGAACTCAAACGAGAGTGCCTTCGGCATCCTTGGTGGAGAAACGCGGCGCCACCAGGCTGGCGAACTTCTCCAGTTCCTCGTTGTTCTGCTCCGGGTCCAGATGGCCCTGGCCAAACATCAGGAACAACTCGTTGAAACCCAGACGGTCATGAGCGCGGCCAATCTGATCGGCGATCTCGTCCGCCGAGCCGATCAGCACATTTGGCATTTTCTGACCGAAGGGGATAAACCACTTGTCCCAGAACCACTGGTGCTCGGCCAGCAACTGGCGGGCCTTGTCCTTGTCGTCGGTCAGCATCAGGAAGCCGCCCCACGCCGCCACATCCTCACGGGCCACATCGCGCTCATGCTGGCGCGCGGTGTCGGCATAGCGATCCCACAGCGCATTGCAGAAGTCCAGATCAGCCGCCAGCACGATCGGTTTTCCACCTTCACGGGCCCACATGTCCACCGTGCGCATGCTCCCGGCAAAGCCGCCATAGATCTTCGGGTGGGGGGTTTGGTAGCACTTAGGTGCAATGCCGATCTGCCGCACGATGCCGTCCGCATCCATGCCCTTTCCCATACTGGCGTAGGCCGGGTGACCCGCCGAGCCGCCATTCGGCGGAAACTCCCAGTGCTTGCCCTTGTGGCTGAAGACATCGCTGGCCCAGGCCTTCTTGATCACCTGCAACGACTCTTCGAAAACTTCTCGGTTCAGCGCATCCTGCTCATCACGGGCCTTGGCGTTGTCCGGTGTGGTGGCGCTGACGCCGGGACGCGAGGCCAGGGAGTCGACCCAACGGGCATGATAGCCACGGGTGAAGCCGACCATCAGGCGGCCCTGGAGCATATGGTCCAGGGTGGCGATTTCTTCCGCGACCCGTACCGGGTTATGGGTCGGCAGGGTATATCCCATGATGCCGGCCTTCATACGCTTGGAGTGCAGACCGACATACAGACTGAACATGCCCGGATGGTTGTTGATCTCGAAACCCTCGATCTGCAGGTGATGCTCGGGCTGGCAGTACCCGGCGTAACCGAGTTCGTCGGCCAGGCGCACGTAATCACGCACTTCAGCGAGAAAGCGCTGATACAACTCAGGGCGCTGACCGGCCATACCGGCCTCCAGCTCATAGCGACGACCTATCACGCCGGTTTGCATCAAATGGAATTTCATAGGGCCCACCTCTTGTTCGTTGGTTTAGCAAAATTAATTAGTTTCGACACAGCAGTCAACATAAATGTTGATAAATCTAACAAACCAAAGCAAGTCTCAAGATCAGCAATCTTCGCATAACTGAAAATTTATTGATTTAAATCAATCACTTGATCGGCTACATATCCAGGTGGGCAAGCATATGCCCCAGTTTGGCGGCCTTGGTTTTCAGGTAATGTGCATTGCAGGAACTCAGATTCGACTGAAGCGCGACCCTTTCAGCGACCTTGATACCAGCACGGGTCAAGGCATCTACCTTGCGTGGGTTGTTCGTCATCAGTCGGACAACCTCAACACCAAAGTGATCCAGCATCTGCACCGCGATCAGGTAGTTGCGCATGTCTGCCGCGAACCCCAATTGCTCATTGGCTTCGACCGTATCCGCGCCCTGATCCTGAAGCCTGTAGGCACGTAATTTGTTGATCAGCCCAATGCCGCGCCCCTCCTGGCGCAGGTAAAGCAGGATCCCTCTGCCCTCTCGGGCAATCCGTTGCAGTGCAGCATCCAGCTGCGATCCGCAGTCGCAACGCTGGCTGAACAGGGCATCACCGGTCAGACACTCCGAATGTACACGGCACAGTATCGCTCCATCAGAGCGGACATCGCCCAGGGTCAGAGCCACATGCTCCTTCCCTGTTGCATCATCTTCGAAACCATGGATATCAAAGATCGCCCAGGGCGTTGGCAGAAGCGTGGAGACCGCATGTTTCAGGCCCACATGCCCCTCCCCATCACAAGGGGATTGAATGCCTGCCCGGCACCCGGACGCGGGCTGAGAATCAACTGACGACATATTCTGAAACCTGCAGATTGAAGCCGGAGATACCGTGATACCTGGCGGGGCCCGCCATCAGTCGCATGTCCCCCAGGCCAAGATCGCACAGTATTTGCGACCCCACGCCAATCATCAGGGGATCACCATCCGCCGAGGCTCTCGGTAGTCTGGATTTGCCAGTCAGGGCATCGATCTTGTGTTTCACATCGTCTGCAGTCTCCGAGCCAGCCAACAGGACGAGCACTCCTTTCCCTTCCGCCGAGATACGCGCAAGGCAGCGCTGAATGTTCCAGCCACTGCTGCCGGGAATCTGGATGCCGAGCAGGTCGCGCAGGGATACCGACTGCTGCACTCGCACCAGTGTCGGCGAGCGGTCCAGCTCACCCCGGGTCAGAGCGAGGTGGATATCCCCGTTGATCCGATCACGGTAGGAGTGCATCATGAACTGGCCATGATCAGTCATCACCAACTGCTGCTCCAGGCGTTCTATGGTGGATTCATGGACAGCCCGATAATGGATCAGATCGGCTATGGTGCCTATCCGCAACCCGTGCTCCTCCGCAAACGCCATCAACTCCGGCAAGCGTGCCATGCTGCCGTCTTCATTCATCACCTCACAGATCACACCGGTCTCGTTCAAGCCGGCCAGCCTGGCGAGATCACAGGAGGCCTCAGTATGCCCCGCGCGCACCAGCACACCACCCGGCTCGGCAATCAGTGGGAAAATATGCCCTGGCTGGACAATGTCCTCAGCCCGGGCATTGGGTGCCGCAGCAACCTGGACCGTCAGCGCCCTGTCCGCAGCGGAAATCCCCGTGGTGACACCCGTGGCCGCTTCAATCGAGGCAGTGAACTTGGTGCCGAAGCCGGAACCATTGCGCTCGACCATCAGCCGCAACTCCAGCCGTTCAGCTTGGGCCCTGCTCATCGGCATGCAAATCAATCCACGAGCAAAGCGGGCCATGAAGTTGATATGCTCAGCCTTGACATGCTGGGCAGCCATGACGAGGTCGCCCTCGTTCTCGCGATCCTCGTCGTCGATCAGTACGACCATTTTACCGAGGCGAATGTCTTCAATGATGTTTTCAATACTGTCCAATTGCATGGATGCGACCTTAAATGGCCGTATGGCCGATTGAGGGGGAATAGAAAGTGACGCCCATATCGGCCCTGGTGTTGCGCAGAAACGAACTGGACATGCTGCATATCTTTTGTTTTCCGTTTCAGACAATCCTGTGGGCTTTACCGACACGAGTCAACACGCAAGTTGACTATAGTAAAACAAGAATGCTATTGATAGTCCCCCCTACAAGAAAACTAGGATCAGCCTGCCCTGATCAGGCAATTCCAGGTACAGGAGTAGTTCAATGAACACAACCAACAACCTGCTTGAATACAACAAAGAGGTGGTGCGCCACTTTCTGGGTGTTTTCTCGACCGGCAATGTGGCCGGTGTTCTCGAATGCCTGGACGATGACTGTACCTGGTGGATATCCGGCAATGTACCCGGCATTTCAGGCAGTTACAGTAAGCACCAGATGGGTGAACTGCTGAGCGGCATCGTCAATGTGTACAAGCAAGGCACCCTGCCGATCACCCCCAATGGGATGACCGCCGAAGGTATGCGAGTTGCGGTGGAAGCCGAGTCGTGCTCGGAATTGACCAATGGAAAAGTGTTCAGGAACACCTACCACTTCCTGTTCGAAGTGGACGGCAATCGCATCACCGGCATCAAGGAATACAGCGACACATTGCATATGTACGAAACCTTCATCGCCGAGTAATTCACAGCGATACACCGGCATGAGGGGGATGCCCCGCGTGCCCAACACAACAACAAGAGGACGACATCGTGGGTAGACTAACAGGCAAAGTGGCGCTGATTACCGGGGCCGCCAGGGGCATGGGCGAATCCCATGCTAGGTGTTTCATTGCCGAAGGTGCCAAGGTGGTGCTGACCGATGTATCGGAACAGGCCGGGCAGGCACTGGCTGACGAACTGGGCAGCAACGCGCTGTTCCTGAAGCACGACGTTACCTGCGCCAGATCCTGGGCCGAGGTGATCGCCAAGGCCGAGTCCGTGCATGGGCACATCAATGTGCTGGTCAACAATGCAGGCATACTCGGGCCGGTCGCCAACACCCTGGCGCTCAGCAAGGCGGATTACCTGAAGGTCTGTAACGTCAACCAGCATTCCGTTTTTCTCGGTATGCAGGCTGTTCTGCCATCCATGCTCAAAGCCGGTATTGGTTCCATTGTGAACATCTCATCGATTGCCGGCATGGCCGCCAACTATGGCTTCCCGAACCTAGCTTATGTGGCCAGCAAGTTCGCCGTGCGTGGGATGACCAAAGCCACGGCAATCGAATACGGCAACAGGAATATCCGCGTCAATTCAGTGCACCCCGGCTTCATTCAGACGCCAATGATGGTCGAAGCAACCGACGAGAATGGCGGAGACGCCTTGGCGCTGATTCCGCTGGCCCGGATCGCCGAACCCAGGGAAGTCTCTAACCTGGTGCTGTTCCTCGCCTCGGACGAATCCTCCTACATTACCGGCAGCGAACACCTGATCGACGCCGGTATGCTGGCCCAGTAAGCCCAGTCACTGCTGCTCAAGGAGACTTCGACATAAGCTGCGCCTGGGATTTCGCAGCCATCTGCACAGGTAATCCCAGGTCACTCCCGGCATCAGCATCCAAAAGGTGCGGACAAAACGGATCTGCTCTTCAAGTACGCGTAGGTCGACGAGGTGATCAACACCTGACCCTGGGTACGAACGATCTCCGGTAGAGCTGCTCGTACGGAGTGCCACACGCCGAACAGATCCACCTCGAATACGACGGAACTCCGCTTCGTCGTAGGTGCACAGGGTCGCTAGCACGCCCATCCAGGAGATGCCTGCATTGGCGAAAACCACGTCGAGACGACCGAAGCGCTCTACCGCTTTGCGCACCACCTCCTTCGTAGCCCCGGCGAGTGCCAATGGCAACACATTTTTGGCGTCGAACTCCTTGGCCAGCTTGTCCACCGCGTCCTGCGACATATCAGTCAGCACCAGTCTGCACCATGCACAAGGAAATGGCGCTGTCCTACCTCCGTGACTCAGAGCTACAGATTTTGACGTCGCCATGCTGCTGGGCTATTCCGAGCACAGCGCATTTTCACGGGCATTTAAGGCATGGACCAGGAGCCCGCCTCAGGAGCTCAAGCGTTCTGAGCTCGCGGGCAGTCTGCCCCCTGCTGGCACAACCATCAAGCGGTTATGAGTTGGCCTATTGGGCGTCTACATGCAAGGTCAGAAAGTACGGCTGCCAGTCAATGCGCCCAGTTGGTCGCCAGCAAACCGCCAAGATAGGCACAATGACTCCCCCGCTCTGTGAGTGCCAGAATGGTAGTTGTCATCTCTGCCAACTGCTGTTGATGGTCCCGCACGTTCTCCACTACGCAGACCGGGTCGTCCACTGCATTCAGTACCAGCAGAGGGATACTGACCCTGTCCATTACCGCCATCGGGTTGCAGTGATCAATATAGGTCTGCTGATCCGGATAGCCAGCACACCCGTAAAGGTGACGGTGAAAGCCATCAAGACTTCGCGCACCCTCTAACCTAGGCAGGCTTGGCAAGGGGGCATTTTTTCGGTGAGGAAAAAAATTAGAACAAGAGAGAACGACCGGAAATAAAAAATCCAGTCACCGCTAAGTGACTGGATTTTATAGGATATTTTGGTCGGGACGGAGTGATTCGAACACTCGACCCCTTGCACCCCATGCAAGTGCGCTACCAGGCTGCGCTACGCCCCGACGATGCCTGAGCTTGTCGGCTCAGGCGGGTCGCATCATACAATAACTGCCTGAAATGAGAAAGTTTTTTTTCGATTCAGTCAGTGATGCGGACGCGTTTTGAGCACCTGCAGCACATCCTCCAGTTCGGCAATGGTCTGACGGATCAGTTGCTTGTACTGAGTGATGTCTTCCTTGGCCTCCTCGCCGGACAGGCGCTGTCGCGCACCGCCGATGGTGAAGCCCTGGTCATACAACAAGGCGCGGATCTGGCGGATCATCAGCACATCCTGGCGCTGATAATAGCGGCGATTGCCGCGCCGCTTGACCGGCGACAACTGCGGAAACTCCTGTTCCCAGTAGCGCAGGACATGCGGTTTGACCGCGCAGAGTTCACTGACCTCACCAATGGTGAAGTAGCGTTTGCCGGGGATAGCCGGCAATTCATCGTTATGGCTGGGTTCCAGCATAGGCTTCTACTCGTGCCTTGAGTTTTTGTCCGGGCCTGAAGGTTACGACACGTCGGGCGGTAATTGGTATTTCTTCACCGGTCTTGGGATTGCGGCCGGGGCGCTGGCGCTTGTCGCGCAGGTCGAAGTTGCCGAATCCGGACAACTTGACCTGTTCGTTGTGCTCCAGCGCGTTGCGGATCTCCTCGAAAAACAGCTCGACCAGTTCTTTGGCTTCACGCTTATTAAAGCCTAGTTCCTCGTACAGCCTTTCGGCCATTTCTGCTTTTGTCAGAGCCCCCATACACCTATTTCCTTAACGTGGCATTGAACCCTTGCTCCAGGGACGTCAGCACCTTGTCCATGACAGCGTTCACCTCTTCATCAGTAAGAGTGCGCGATGAATGCTGTAAGGTCAAGCCGATGGCCAGACTTTTTCTATTGGGATCAATACCTTTGCCTTCATACACGTCAAACAACCTGAGGTTCTTGAGGTTTTCGCCTGCATTGCGGCGGATATCCTCGAGCAAATCCTCGGCCATGACCTGCTTGTCGACGAGTACGGCAATGTCCCTTCTGACCTCGGGGAAACGCGACAGTTCAGAGAATGCCGGCAATACACCCTCGCTGATACGCTCAAGCTCCAGTTCGAACGCAAATACCGGGCCCTGCAGATCCAGCTCGCTCAGCAATTGCGGATGCAACGCGCCCAGCCAGCCAACGACTTCGCCATTGCGACTAATCCGTGCACTCTGGCCAGGATGCAGAGCTGGGTGTTCGGCCGGCTCGAACCGGTAGCTGGACAGTGCACCACCCTGCCCCAGTATGGCTTCGACATCACCCTTGAGGTCATAGAAGTCGAGCTTGTCGCCGGCATTGGCCCAGGCTTCGGGCAGCCGGGTGCCAGTGGCGATACCCGCCAGCATCGGTTGCTGCAGCAATTCGCCGCTGGCTTGCGGCAGGAAGCGCAGGCCGCTTTCGAACAACCGCACCCGCGGTTGCTGGCGGTTCTGGTTGTGCAGTACTGCCTTGCTCAAACCCGGCAGCAGACTGGTGCGCATGACCGCCAAATCAGCGGAGATCGGATTGGCCAGTGCCAGCGGCTCATGCACAGGATCAAACAACTTGCTCAACCCCGGCTCGATGAAGCTGTAGGTGATTGCTTCCTGGTAACCACGGGCAACCAGCAGCCGGCGCAGCACAGTCAGCTCACTGCGCGCTTCAGGCTTGGCAGTCAGATTCAGGTCGGCAGTTGGCGCGCTGACCGGCAGGCGGTTGTAGCCATACAGGCGAGCCAGCTCTTCAATCAGATCGATCTCCAGGCTGATATCGAAGCGATGACTGGGTACTTCGACCTGCCACTGCCCTTCGCCATCGGCTGCGATTCCCAGGCCCAGGTTGCTCAAATAAGCTTCGATATCGGCCCTGGGCAGCTCCATGCCCAGCATCTGGGTAATACGCTCGTTGCGCAGGGTGATATGGGCGATCTTCGGCAGGTGCTCGGACGCAACCTGTTCGATGACCGGGCCCGGCTCACCGCCGACAATCTCCAGCAGCAGGGCGGTGGCGCGCTCGACCGCTTCGCGCTGCAACTGCCAGTCGACACCACGCTCGAAACGATGCGAGGAGTCGGTGTGCAGGCCATAACCACGGGCCTTGCCGGCGATGGCGATGGTGTCAAAGAAGGCGCTTTCCAGGAACAGGTCGGTGGTACTGGCCGCCACGCCACTGTGCTCGCCCCCCATGATCCCGGCCATGGCCAGCGGACGTTCATGATCGGCAATAACCAGGGTATCCGGGCGCAGGCTGACTTCCTGACCATCAAGCAGAACCAGCTTCTCGCCCTCTTCGGCCAGGCGTACGCGGATGCCGCCCTTGATTTCAGTCAGGTCGAAGGCATGCATGGGCTGGCCCAGCTCGAGCATCACATAGTTGGTGATATCGACCGCCGGATCAATGCTGCGAATGTCGCTGCGACGCAGGCGCTCGATCATCCACAAGGGCGTTGGCCGCGACAGGTCAACATTGCGAATGACTCGACCGATGTAACGCGGGCAGGCTTGCGGTGCCAGTAACTCAACCGGGCGGGTTTCGTCATGCACAGCCGGCACCGGGTCGATCTGCGGGCGCTGCAGCGGCGCTGCGTAATTGGCCGCTACTTCACGGGCCAGGCCGGCAATCGACTGGCAGTCACCGCGGTTGGGAGTCAGGTCGACTTCGATAATGGCGTCATCCAGCCCCAGATAGGCACGCAGATCCTGACCTACCGGCGCATCAGCCGGCAGCTCGAACAGCCCGTCATGGTCTTCGGACAGCTTCAGCTCGGACGCCGAGCACAGCATGCCAGAGGACTCGACGCCGCGCAGTTTGGCCTTCTTGATCTTGAAGTCTTCGCCGAGTACCGCACCGACCATGGCAAACGGCACCTTGATACCGGCCCGGGCGTTGGGTGCGCCGCAGACTACCTGAAACTCCTCGTTGCCGCTGCTGACCCGGCAGACCCGCAACTTGTCGGCATCCGGATGCTGCTCGGCGCTCAGGATCTCGCCCACCACCACGCCGCTGAACTCGCCAGCAGCCGGGGTGACGCTGTCCACTTCCAGACCGGTCATCGACAGCCGGGCGACCAGTTCGTCCCGGCTTACCTGCGGATTGACCCAGCTCCGCAGCCACTGTTCACTGAATTTCATCTTGAATTCCTGCTGTCAAAGGGTTGCCGGGTGTTCATCGGAACTGCGCCAGAAAGCGCAGATCGTTGTCGAAGAACAGGCGCAAGTCGTTGACGCCGTATCGCAACATGGCCAGGCGCTCGACGCCCATGCCGAAGGCAAAGCCCTGATACTGCTCCGGATCGATGCCCGAAGCGCGGAATACATTGGGATGCACCATGCCGCAGCCCATGACCTCCAACCAGCCGGTCTGCTTACACACCCGGCAACCGTCGCCATTACACATCACACACTGGATGTCGACCTCGGCCGAGGGCTCGGTGAACGGGAAGAACGAGGGCCGGAAACGCACGGCCAGTTCCTTCTCGAAGAACACCCGCAGAAACTCTTCGATGGTGCCCTTGAGGTCGGCGAAGCTGACCTTGCGATCGACCAGCAGGCCTTCGACCTGGTGGAACATCGGCGAGTGGGTCAGGTCCGAGTCGCAACGGTAAACCCGCCCAGGGCAGACGATACGGATCGGCGGCTTCTGGCTTTCCATGGTGCGCACCTGAACCGGAGAGGTGTGGGTGCGCAGCAGGGTATTGGCGTTGAAATAGAAGGTGTCATGCATCGCCCGCGCCGGGTGGTGGCCAGGGATGTTGAGCGCCTCGAAGTTGTGATAGTCGTCCTCAACCTCGGGGCCTTCCGCGACGGCATAGCCGACCCGGGAAAAGAATTCTTCGATCCGCTCCATGGTCCGGGTTACCGGATGCAGGCCACCACTGACCTGGCCACGGCCCGGCAGGGTCACGTCGACCCGCTCGGCAGCCAGCTTGGCATTCAGTGCCGCTGCTTCCATCTCGGACTTGCGCGCATTGAGTACGCTCTGCACCCGCTCCTTGGCCTCATTGACCATCGCCCCGACCTTGGGACGCTCTTGCGCGGGGATATTGCCCAGGGTCTTCATCACCTGAGTCAGTTCGCCCTTTTTGCCGAGGTACTGAACGCGGATCTGCTCCAGCGCATTGACATCAGCCGCCTGCTGCACAGCCTCCAGGGCTTGGGAGACCAGGGCGTCGAGATTTTCCATGAACACGCACTCCAGAAACAAAAATAGGGGAAGAGCTATGAGGCTCTTCCCCTATCATTGACGTTGCCAGCCGGCGCGAACGCCGGTGATTGTCGTAACGAGGGCTTAAGCCAGGCTAGCCTTTGCTTTTTCGACAATCGCGGTAAACGCCGCTTTTTCGTTCACAGCCAGATCGGCCAGAACCTTACGGTCGATTTCGATGGAAGCCTTTTTCAGGCCAGCGATCAGACGGCTGTAGGACAGACCGTTCTGACGGGCACCAGCGTTGATACGGGCAATCCACAGAGCACGGAACTGACGCTTGCGCTGCTTGCGGTCGCGGTAGGCGTACTGACCTGCCTTGATGACGGCCTGCTTGGCAACGCGGAATACACGCGAACGTGCACCGTAGTAGCCTTTGGCGAGCTTCAGAATTTTCTTGTGACGCTTACGCGCCATTACACCACGCTTAACACGAGCCATTCTTAATATCCTCTACCTAGACTTAACGGAGACGCAGCATGCGTTCAACTTTTTGGACGTCAGAAGCATTGAGCTGCTGAGTGCCACGCAGTTGGCGCTTACGCTTGGTGCTCATCTTGGTCAGGATGTGGCTCTTGAAAGCGTGCTTGTGCTTGATGCCCTTGCCAGTCACTTTAAAGCGCTTGGCGGCACCGCTTTTGGTTTTCATCTTTGCCATGTTCGTAACTCCATAAGAGAGTAAATAAAGGTAACCACAAGGCCTGGCGTTGCCCTGGAGATTACTTTTTCTTCTTGGGTGCGATGACCATCATCAGCTGCCGACCTTCCATCTTCGGGTGCTGTTCAACGGTACCGTATTCGGCCAGGTCAGCTTCGACCCGCTTCAACAGTTCCATGCCCAGCTCCTGATGCGCCATTTCGCGGCCGCGGAATCTCAGAGAGATCTTGGCCTTGTCCCCATCGGAAAGAAACCGGATCAGGTTGCGAAGCTTAACCTGATAGTCCCCTTCCTCCGTCCCTGGACGAAACTTGATTTCCTTGATTTGAATCTGCTTCTGATTCTTGCGCGCAGCCGCCTGCTGTTTTTTCTTCTCGAACAGGTGCTTGCCGTAATCCATGATCCGGCAAACTGGCGGCTGGGCATCGGGAGAGATTTCAACCAGGTCGAGCTTGGCCTCCTCTGCGGCTGCCATGGCTTCCTGAATGGACACGATACCGATTTGTTCTCCATCGGCGCCAATCAGGCGCACTTCGCGCGCCGTGATGTTGTCGTTGATCGGCGGGCGCTGTGCGGCTCTTTTGTCTTGTCTCATCTCGCGTTTAATCTTTATTGCTCCGAATTCGGGCGGCCTCGTTGTGCAACAGAGCGGGCAAGGAATTCGGAGAACTCGGCGACTGACATCGAACCCAGATCTTTACCCTCCCGCGTGCGCACGGCCACAGTGTGCGATTCGACTTCCCGGTCACCTACTACCAGCAGATAGGGAGTCTTGTGCAAAGTATGCTCGCGGATTTTAAAACCGATCTTCTCGTTTCTCAAGTCCGCAACAGCGCGATAGCCCATTTCATTCAGGCTTTTCTCGACTTCACGGCAAAATTCCGCCTGATTATCGGTGATATTCAGCACCGCTGCCTGAGTCGGCGCCAACCAGGCCGGGAAATCGCCAGCATAATGTTCGATCAAAATTCCGATGAAGCGCTCGAACGAGCCGAGAATCGCCCGGTGCAGCATAACCGGAGTCTTGCGGCTGCCATCTTCGGCAACATACTGTGCGCCCAGACGGCCCGGCAGCATGAAATCGAGCTGCAGGGTACCACACTGCCAGACCCGACCAATGCAGTCACGCAGCGAAAACTCGATCTTCGGCCCGTAGAAGGCGCCCTCGCCCGGCTGCAGATCCCATTTCAGGCCAGCCTCATTGAGAGCGGCTTCCAACCCTTGCTCCGCCTGATCCCACAGCGCATCGTCACCTACACGGCTTTCCGGGCGGGTCGACAGCTTCAGCTCAACGTCATCGAAGCCGAAGTCCTTGTAGACCTGCAGGGTCAGGGCGATAAAATCAGCCGCCTCGGACTTGACCTGCTCATCGGTACAGAAAATGTGCGCGTCATCCTGGGTAAAACCACGCACACGCATCAGGCCGTGCAGCGACCCAGACGGCTCGTTGCGGTGGCAGGAGCCGAACTCGGCCAGTCGCAGCGGCAGCTCGCGGTAGCTCTTCAGGCCCTGATTGAACACCTGAATGTGGCACGGGCAGTTCATCGGCTTGATCGCGTAATCGCGGCTTTCCGACTCAGTAGTGAACATGTTCGCCGAGTAGTGCTCCCAGTGACCGGAGCGCTCCCACAACACACGATCAACTACCTGCGGGGTCTTGATCTCGCAATAGCCGCTGTCGCGCTGAACCTTGCGCATGTATTGCTCGAGCACCTGGTAGACAGTCCAGCCATTGGGGTGCCAGAACACCATGCCGGGCGCTTCTTCCTGGGTATGGAACAGATCCAGGCGCTTGCCGAGTTTGCGATGATCGCGCTTCTCGGCCTCTTCCATGCGCTGAATGTAAGCCGCCAACTGTTTCTTGTCGGCCCAGGCGGTGCCGTAAATGCGCTGCAACTGCTCGTTCTTCGAGTCGCCACGCCAGTAGGCGCCGGAAATCCGGGTCAGCTTGAACGCCTTGAGAAAGCGGGTATTGGGCACGTGCGGACCACGGCACATATCGACATATTCTTCGTGGTAGTACAGACCCATGGCGGTTTCGTCGGGCATATCCTCGACCAGCCGCAGCTTGTAGTCCTCGCCGCGCGACTTGAACACTTCGATGACCTGATCACGCGGAGTCATCTTCTTGATGACATCGTATTCGGTATCGATCAGCTCACGCATGCGCTGCTCGATCGCCGCCATGTCTTCAGGGGTAAACGGCCGCTCGAAGGAGATATCGTAATAGAAACCTTCTTCAATCACCGGCCCGATCACCATCTTGGCGCTCGGATACAGCTGCTTGACCGCATGACCAACCAGGTGAGCACAGGAGTGGCGAATGATCTCCAGCCCGTCTTCGTCTTTCGGTGTGATGATCTGCAGACTGGCGTCGCTGTCGATAAGGTCACAGGCATCGACCAATCGACCATCGACTCGGCCAGCCACGGTGGCCTTGGCCAGCCCGGCACCAATCGAGGCGGCGACTTCGGCTACGGTTACGGGATTGTCGAACGAACGCTGACTGCCGTCGGGGAGAGTAATAACGGGCATGCTGCCACTCCTTCTCAGTGGTGACCCCTACGCAAGGCCACATGATGGAAATGCCGCACTGGCTGACCGCCACAGCTCATACCGGCGTCACAGTCGCCGGCAGCCCTCATCAGGCTGCTGTGGAGCCGCGCAGAGCGGCGCTGAAACAAAAAACCCGGCCACAGGGACCGGGTTTTTAATTTGGTAGGCACGATTGGATTCGAACCAACGACCCCCACCATGTCAAGGTGGTGCTCTAACCAACTGAGCTACGTGCCTGCGATGGAGGCGAACTTTACGCAGCACCTCCGACCCTGTCAAGCACTAAGTTACTGAAAAGGTGAAAAAAGCTGCAAACTCATGGGGCTGGTTAGACATTGACCAACTGCCCTCTCAACTTCTGTATCTGATCACGCAATTGCGCCGCCGACTCGAACTCAAGATCACGGGCATGCTGATACATCTGCTCTTCCAACTGACGAATGCGCTTGCTGATTTCCGAGGGCGAACGCAGCGCCGCATCGTAACCTGCCGCCTCTTCCGCCACTTTTTGCTGCCTGCGCTTGCCTGACCGGCTACCCGGCACCACCGCGCCCTCGAGAATATCGGCAACACTTTTGACCACGCCCTTGGGGGTAATGCCATGCTCAAGATTGAAGCTGATCTGTTTGGCCCGGCGGCGCTCGGTTTCACCAATGGCCCGCTCCATTGAGCCAGTAATCCGGTCGGCATAAAGGATCGCCTTGCCGTGGAGGTTACGCGCGGCACGACCAATGGTCTGGATCAGCGAACGCTCGGAGCGCAGGAAACCTTCTTTGTCGGCATCCAGAATCGCCACCAGCGAGACCTCTGGCATATCCAGGCCCTCGCGCAGCAGGTTGATGCCAACCAGCACGTCAAAGCTACCCATGCGCAAATCACGAATGATCTCGACCCGCTCGACCGTGTCGATATCCGAGTGCAGGTAGCGCACCCGTACATCATGATCGCCAAGATAGTCGGTCAGATCCTCGGCCATGCGCTTGGTCAAAGTGGTAACCAGCACCCGCTCGCTGCGCTCCACCCGCAGCCGGATTTCCGATAGCAAGTCATCGACCTGGGTGGTGGCTGGGCGTACTTCGATTTCCGGGTCGACCAGACCGGTCGGTCGCACCACCTGCTCGACCACCCGGCCTGCATGCGATTCTTCATAGGGGCCCGGTGTAGCGGAAACAAAGATGGTCTGTGGCGAAATGGCCTCCCACTCGTCAAAACGCATCGGCCGGTTGTCCAGCGCCGAGGGCAGACGGAAGCCGTATTCGACCAGAGTCTCCTTACGTGAACGGTCGCCCTTGTACATGGCCCCGACCTGCGGCACCGAGACGTGCGATTCATCGATCACCAGCAAGGCGTTGGCCGGCAGATAGTCGAACAGGGTCGGTGGCGGCAGGCCCGGCTCGCGCCCGGACAGATAGCGCGAGTAGTTCTCGATGCCATTGCAGTAACCCAGCTCAAGAATCATTTCCAGGTCGAAACGTGTGCGCTGCTCCAGACGCTGCGCTTCGACCAGTTTATTCTGGTTGCGCAGCACTTCCAGGCGCTCACCCAGCTCTACCTTAATCTGTTCCACGGCCTCAAGCAAAGTCTCACGCGGCGTCACGTAATGCGTTTTAGGATAAATAGTTACGCGCGGAACCTTGCGTAAAACCTCACCCGTGAGAGGGTCGAAAAAGCTGATGTTCTCGACCGTGTCATCGAACAGTTCGATACGTATGGCTTCAAGGTCGGATTCGGCCGGAAAGATGTCGATCACATCGCCCCGGACCCGATAATTGGCCCGCGCCAGCTCCATGTCGTTGCGGGTGTACTGCAACTCGGCCAAGCGCCGCAGCAGCGTCCGCTGATCCAGCACGTCGCCCCGGTCGACATGCAGCACCATGCGCAGGTAAGACTCGGGATCACCCAGACCATAAATAGCCGAGACGGTGGCAACGATGATCGCATCCGGCCGCTCCAGCAGCGCCTTGGTCGCCGACAGGCGCATCTGCTCGATATGATCGTTGATCGAGGCGTCCTTCTCGATATAAGTATCCGACGACGGCACGTAGGCCTCGGGCTGGTAATAGTCGTAGTAGGACACGAAGTACTCCACCGCGTTGTTCGGGAAGAACTCCTTGAACTCACCATAGAGCTGGGCCGCCAGCGTCTTGTTCGGTGCCATGATGATCGCCGGTCGCTGCATGCGCTGAATCACGTTGGCCACGGTAAAAGTTTTGCCCGAGCCGGTCACGCCGAGTAAAGTCTGGTGCGACAAGCCAGCCTCCAGGCCTTCGACCAATTGCGCGATGGCCACCGGCTGGTCACCGGCCGGTTTGAAACGGGTCTGCAACTTGAACTCATTCATGGCGCTCACTCATCAGGGCTGCGGCAACAACCGACTATCTTAGCACCCGACGATGTGACGATCAGACTGGTTTGGGCATCGGATGTTTCAGCATGCTGGTCTCGCACTTAACAGGCTCTGCGTCTATAATGGGCGGCCGCGTACGGCATGACCCGACACCATTCACCCATCTGTCTCGAGTTAGCCCCTATCATGAGTGTTTTCTCCCCTGTTGAAATGGCTCCCCGTGATCCCATCCTTGGCCTGAACGAGGCGTATAACGCTGACACCAGAGCCAACAAGGTCAACCTGGGGGTTGGTGTCTATTACGACGAAAACGGCAAGGTTCCACTGCTGCGCGCCGTCGAGGCCGCCGAGCAGGCCCGGGTCGCCGAGCACGCCCCGCGCGCTTACCTGCCGATTGAAGGCCTGGCTGCTTATGATCAGGCTGTACAGAAACTGCTGTTCGGTCAGGACTCGCCGCTGCTGACCGCCAATCGGCTGATCACCGCTCAGTCTCTGGGCGGTACCGGAGCCCTGAAGCTGGGCGCCGACTTTCTTTACCGCCAGACCGGCAAGCGCCTGGTCGCGATCAGCAATCCGAGCTGGGAAAACCACCGCGCACTGTTCGAAGCTGCCGGCTACGAAGTGGTCGAGTACCCCTATTACGACCCAGCCACCAACGGCCTGGATCTGGACGGCATGCTCAAGAGCATTGAAGCCCTGCCGGAAGGTAGCGTGGTTCTGCTGCACGCCTGCTGCCACAACCCGACCGGCGTTGACCTGTCACTGGCTGACTGGGCCAAGGTCATCGACGTAGTTCAGCGCCGCAACCACGTCCCCTTCCTCGACATCGCCTACCAGGGCTTTGGCGAGAACCTACAGGACGATGCGATGGCCGTGCGCCTGTTCGCCGAATCAGGCCTGGCGTTCCTGGTAGCCAGCTCGTTCTCCAAATCGTTCTCGCTGTACGGCGAGCGGGTTGGGGCTTTGACTCTGGTTACCGCCAACAGCGAGGAAACCGCACCGGTACTGTCGCAGCTCAAGCGGGTGATTCGCACCAACTACTCCAACCCGCCGACCCACGGCGCCCAGGTAGTGGCCAAAGTGCTGACCAACCCCGAGCTGTATAGCCTGTGGGAGCAGGAGCTGGCTGAAATGCGCGTGCGCATTAAAGCCATGCGCCAAGCTTTGGTGGAAAAGCTCCAGGCTGCCGGAGTCGCACAGGACATGAGCTTCATCCAGCGCCAGCGCGGGATGTTCTCCTATTCAGGTTTGACCAAGGCCCAGGTTGAACGCCTGACCAGCGAGTTTGGCATCTACGCGGTTGGCAGCGGCCGAATCTGCGTCGCCGCACTCAACCAGAGCAATATCGAACACGTGGCCAACGCTGTGGCCGCCGTGCTGCGGGACGCATGAGGAGCTGCGCACTGACCGACAAAAATCACTCAAGGCCTTGACCTTCCTGATTTTTTTGGTAAAGTGCGCAGCGTCCGATCCGCGATAGCTCAGTCGGTAGAGCAAATGACTGTTAATCATTGGGTCCCTGGTTCGAGTCCAGGTCGCGGAGCCAAACAAAAAAGGCCGGTGCATTGCACCGGCCTTTTTCTTTGCCTGATCAGGCTACCTGAGCAATCGATTCTTCCGCTTCAGCACGGCCCTTGGCCGCCTCACCCTCGCCCATCGCCTGACCTTCGACGTGGACGAACTCGACGTCATCAATGCCGATAAAGCCCAGCGCGGTTTTCAGATAGGGAGCCTGATGATCAAGCGGGCTGCCCTGATAGCGGCCACCACGGGCGGTTACTACGTAGACCTTGCGATCACCGGCCAGACCTACCGGGCCATTTTCGGTGTACTTGAAGGTCCGCCCAGCCTGCAGCACATGATCCAGCCAGGCTTTCAGGGTAGAGGTGATGCCGAAGTTATACATCGCCGAACCGATCACCACGATATCGCTGGTCAACAACTCATCAACCAGCCCAGCAGCGCGGGCCGCGGCAGCACGCTCAGCTTCGTTTTGCTGCTCTGCCGGCTTCATCCAGCCGCCCAGCAGAGTTTCATCCAGGTGTGGCAAGGGCTCTGCCCCAAGGTCACGTATGACCACCTTGGCATCAGCATGGCTGGCGCGCAGGCGCTCAACGAGACGTTCGGTGTATTCACGCGACAGGGAGCCGTCACGGCGGGCACTGGTATGCAAAACAAGAATCTGGGTCATGGCTTGGCAACTCCATCTGTGTTGGGTTTCGATGGAGGCCATACTATGAACCAATCAACAGATATAAAAGCGCAAAAATATGCTTAAAAATATCAACCTGATCGATATATCATGCAGCCTTGCAGTCAACCGTCACACGTACCCGGTTGATTTGCCGGAAAAAGGCCTGGGTCAACACCGTCTTTTCGCCAGCCTTGATACGAACACGACTCGCGGACGGTCGTTCGGGGCCATTAACAAAGGTTGCCTCGCACAACGCTGCATGTTGCCCCTGGTTAACCAGGGTTACCGTGGCGATGTTGCTCATATAGCCACTGGTGGCGGCAATCGAAACCCCCTGGCTCTTGAGTTCGACTTCCACCGGGAAAGCCAAGGCCGTCAAGGGCAAACACAGCATCAGGCAGGTACACAGATAACCACGCATAGGTCACCCCCTCTCTCACGGATGGGTCTGGCGTTTCTTCCACAATAAGTCAGTGGAGCAGGCAATGAAAGCACCTCGCGTTACTCTCGATCAATGGCGAACCCTTCAGGCCGTAGTAGACCATGGTGGCTTTGCCCAAGCCGCCGAAGCGCTGCACCGCTCTCAGTCCTCGGTCAGTTATACCGTAGCCAGGATGCAGGAGCAGCTCGGTGTCCCGCTGCTTGAAATCGAAGGCCGCAAGGCAGTGCTGACCGAAGCCGGCGCGGTATTACTACGCCGTTCCCGCACTTTGGTAAAACAGGCCAGCCAGTTGGAAATGCTGGCCCACAACATGGACCAGGGGTGGGAACCGGAAGTGCGACTGGTGGTCGATGCGGCCTACCCTACCGAACGTCTGGCCCGCGCGCTGCAGGCGTTCATCCCGCTGAGTCAGGGTTGCCGTGTGCAATTGCGTGAAGAAGTACTGTCTGGCGTCGAGGATTGTTTGCAGGACGGCTCGGCGGATCTTGCCGTGTCCGGCCTGGCCATCACCGGCTACATGGCACAACAGCTCAACACGGTCGAGTTCGTTGCTGTAGCCAATCCAGGCCACCCACTGCATCAACTGCAGCGCCAACTGAACCACCATGATCTGGAAAGCCATATGCAGGTGGTCATTCGTGATTCCGGCCGTCGTCAACCCCGCGATAGCGGCTGGCTCGGGGCCGAACAGCGCTGGACCGTTGCCAGCTTAGCCACCGCCGCCCGCCTGGTAGCCAGTGGCCTGGGGTTCGCCTGGCTACCAGGGCACGAGATCCGCGATCACATCGCCAACGGACAACTCAAGCCCCTGCCGCTGGAACAGGGCGGCCAGCGCTCGCATTATCTTTACTTGTATGCAAACAAGGACAAACCCTTGGGACCTGCCAGCCAGATCCTGGCCAATCTGATCATCGAACACTCAATGCATGACTGATGTCATAAAGCATGGCTAGAATGAGCGCTTTAGTCGCGGCGAAAGGACTGCATAATGCCCGAGATGATCATCAATGGTTGTCGCCTGCACTATACCGATCAGGGCCAGGGGCCCGCAGTACTGCTGATACACGGCCTGGGCTCTAGCAGTCGAGATTGGGAATATCAGTTACCAGCCCTGCTGCCACACTTTCGAGTACTGACCCTGGACATGCGTGGCCACGGGCAAAGTGACAAACCACGACGAGGCTACTCGATCAAGGCCTTCGCCGAAGACTGTCTGAGCTTCATTGAGCAACTGGAGCTGAACAAACCACACCTGGTCGGCATTTCGATGGGCGGCATGATTGCCTTTCAACTGGCCACCGACCACCCGGAAGTCCCCGGCAGCCTGACCATCGTCAACAGTGCCCCGGAAGTCATTCCGAGGCGCCCCACCGAGTTCGCAGCGGCCGCCAAGCGCCTGTTTTTCGCCCACGTATTGCCCATTGGCACTGTCGCCCGCGGCCTGGCCCGGCTGTTGTTTCCCAAGGACGAACAGCAAGCCCTGCGTGAGAAGTTCGAGCAGCGCTGGCGGGAAAACGATCGGCGTGCCTACCTTGCCTCACTGCGCGCCATCGTCGGCTGGGGCGTGAGCGAGCACCTGGACCGGATCGCCTGCCCGGTACTGGTAATCAGTGGCGACAAGGATTACACCCCGGTCGAACATAAGCGCAATTATGTCTGTCGGCTCGGCGATGCCCGGCTTGAGGTGATCAGCGACTCGCGGCATGCTACCCCGGTCGATCAACCCGAGTCGTTCAACCAGTTGCTACTGGATTTTCTGCTGCCACAAGCAGGCCATCACAGCATTCATCACAACAAAACCTGACGGAGTTACACAATGTTGAAACACCTGGCCGGGGCCTGTGCCCTCGCATTTTTTGCCACTACTGCCCTGGCGGACAACCCGCGCGTATTGCTGAATACCAGTCATGGTGATATCGAGCTAGAACTCAATGCCGAGGCAGCGCCGGTCACCGTTGAAAACTTTCTGCGCTATGCCGATGCTGGCCATTACGAAGGCCTGATATTCCACCGGGTCATCCCCGGTTTCATGATCCAGGGTGGCGGTTTTACCCCGGACATGCGCCAACGCGAAGTCGGCACGCCGATCAAGAACGAAGCCGACAATGGCCTGCGCAATGATCGTTACACCATCGCCATGGCCCGCACCCAGGTGGTTGACAGCGCCACCAGTCAGTTCTTCATCAACCTGAGCAACAACGACTTCCTCAACCACGGCAGCCGCGACTTTGGCTACGCAGTGTTCGGCAAAGTCACCAGCGGCGAGCATGTGGTGGAAACCATCGGCAAGGTGCCGACCGGCAACCAGGGCATGCACCAGAACGTTCCGCGCAATCCGGTGACCATTCTTAAGGTAACCCGGGTCGAAAGCGCCGAGTAATAGACCGCGCACCTGGATTGCCGCGAGCCTTCGGCCCTCGCAATGACGGAGGGTGTGGCTGGAGTACCATGCACCGCATCCACCTGCCACTGTCACTGCGAGGGCAGTGGCCATCCGCCGACGCGGCAATCCATACGTGACCTGCCCCCTCTTGGATTGCCGCGGGCCTTCGGCCCTCGCAATGACGGGAATTGGGTGAGTCTAACGCATTGGGCAAAGACAACACCTCGTCATTGCGAGGGCCAAAGGCCCGTGGCAATCCAGACGCCATCCAGCACGCCAACAACCCAGTCAATCCCGCCGATAGGGCAAAAACTCCCGGGCCTGTTGCTGATAGCGTTGCACGCCCACCTGCTCGCGCCGAAGAAAGTCCGCCACCGCCTCGTGCAACCCCGGCTGCAGGCGATGCCAAGACTGGGTCAGAACCGGCTCAAAACCGCGAATCAGCTTGTGCTCACCCTGAGCGCCAGCATCAAAGCGTGCTAACCCCTCAGCAATGCAGCGCTCCATCCCCTGATAGAAACAGGTCTCGAAGTGCAGCCTGTCATACTCATCCAGACAGCCCCAATAGCGCCCGTACAGCGTATCCTCGCCCACCAGGAACAACGCCCCGGCAACCTCGCGGCCCTGATGCAGAGCAAAGACCAGGCGCAGCGCCTGGGGCATGGCGGCCGACAGCTGCGTAAAGAACCGCTGACTCAGATAGGGGCTCTGCCCCCGCTTGAGATAGGTCGCTGCATAGAACGGATAGAACAGCTCCCAGGCCTGCTGATCAATCTCCTCAGCGGCCAGCCAGCGAAAGCTGATACCTTGCTCGCTCACCGCCTGGCGCTCCTTGCGAAAGTTCTTGCGCTTACGCGAGTTGCAAACGGCCAGGAAATCATCAAACTCGGCATAACCCTGATTGCGCCAGTGGAACTGACAGCCCAACCGCTGCAGCCAGCCCCGGCTACGCAGCCAGACGTCCTCCTCACCGGAATTGAACAACAGGTGCAGGCTCGAGACCCGCTGCTGCTCAAGCTCGGCTTGCAGGCCATCGAGAATCAGTGCCGCGCTGTCGATATCACGCGCCAGCAGGCGTGGCCCCTGAACCGGTGAGAACGGAATCGCCGCCAGGTACTTGGGATAGTAGCGCCGCCCTGCCCGTTCCCAGGCCTCGGCCCACTGCCAGTCGAACACATACTCGCCGTAGGAATGGCTCTTCTCGTACAGTGGTAGCAATGCTTGTAGCTGTCCCTGCCGCTCTACCACCCGATGTGCCGGCTGCCAGCCTGTGCCGATAGTTGTCGCCCCACTGCGCTCCAGCGCGGCTAGAAAGGCATGCCGCAGGAATGGATAACCGGCAGGGACCAGTGCATCCCACTGGGCTTGGGGTAATTGATCGATGCTGTGCAGATTGAGAAGGTTCATGCTATGCCAGACTCAAAGACAACGCCTAGCATGCCGACTGATGCCCGACCAGGCAAGACGGCCGCCCGAATCGACTCGGGCGACCTGACGCGGGTTATTGCTCAGCCCACTCCAAAAAGCTCTTGCGGCTTTCCGGCGTCAGCAGCAGCCAGAGTTGCTGTAACGTGGTCAGCGTCGCATCACTGTGCGGCAAGGCCGCTTGAGCAGGCTGTGCGACCGTACTCCGGGGCGCGACCGCGGCAGACACCGGCGTCATCACAGACGCGGCAGACTCAGCCGGAGCGGCATATCCCAGCGGTTCCACACTCTGATTGCGATCACGCGGCGCTGCATCCCCACTTGAGAAGAGTTGACCAATCACGCTGCTCGGGACAGAGCCCTCCTGGGCCTGAATCCGCTGCCCGGTACGCGGATTTTCGGCCCAGGCATCAAAGCGTTTGCTCATTTCCCGGGCCTGATCCAGATTGGCTGGTTTTTGAAAGTCCAAACGCCAGGTTTCACCAGCCTGGCCATTAATGTTGAAGGTTGCTGCGCGAGAACGTACTACTTCATGAGTCATGCCGCCAATATCGAATACCCGGCGATAGTAGGCATCGATCTGATATTCACCTGGCAACAGGTGCACCTGCTGATCATCGCCGCGCACCAGATTATCCAGCGCTGCAACCTTCTGGCCGTTTATGCTCTGAATCTCCAGATCAGCCGGCACTTGCACCACCAGCACCTGACTGGCGGATCGCTCTGGCCCTGAATAGAGCTTTACCGGCCCCTGCTGAGCACAACCGGCAAGCAAGCTGATCAGAACCACACAAAACAGATTACGCATGGACATCCCTCGTTGCGAAAAGGCGCTATGGCCTGACTGGACAGGTGTGGCCATCGCCATGTGACAGCCACAAGACAAGACTAAGGCGGCCTTATGACAGTTTCGTGATAGAAAAAGGCCAGGTTGTACAATGACAACCTGGCCGTTGAAATTCGCCCAGCGATTCAAACCGAGCGAAGGAGCACTTTTAAGCTACGCTCAGAAGTCGTAACGCAGACCGGTGCTGAATGCCTTGGCGTTCTCGCCGTTGACACCAGCGCGAGTGGCGGTACGACCCTGCCCCCAAGGAGTCAGGCCAACGTTGTCGTCGTTGGTAACCACCGCGTAGTTGGCGTAGACGCGCAGAGCGCTGTCCAGACGATGCTCGACGCCGATGGCGTACATGTTGCTCTTGGTGTCGTCCAGATCGGCGTCACGGGTCATCCACATGCCGCGAATGTAGGTCTTGGGAGCGACTTTGAAGTCAGCACCCAGGCCCCAGACATCGGCCGAGTTGCGGTCCTGAGTAACGCTGTCGCCAGCCTTGTAGTTAACGTCCTGATAGAAGCCGACCAGTTTGACCGCGTCAGTTACCTTGTAACCGGCAGCCAGACGCCAGGCGTTACGCTTGCCACGGGCGGCATCTTCGTTGTAACGCTCATAGGCCAGAGCTGCATCCAGCGGGCCTTCGGCATAGGTCAACGAGGTGCTGAAGGCGTTGTCCTTGTCTTTGGTGTCGTCATCGTTGGTAGTACCTTCATGCACCGAGTAGGCGAAGTTGGCGGCCAGGCCGTTGAACTTCGGAGTCTGGTAATGCACGGTGTTGTCGGTACGCTCGTCGAAGCGGCCATCACCAACGCGGGTCAGGTTGCGCATGTCACCGACCTGATCACCGAACAGGTTGGCTGGACCACGGGCGGCCTTGAACGGGGTATCGAAGCGACCCAGACGGATCATCCCCATATCACCACTCAGACCGACGAAAGTGTCGCGAGTAGTGAAGGTGTCGTTGGTGCCACTGTTGCTGATATTGACTTCCTGTTCAATCTGGAAGAACGCAGTCAACGAATCCAGTTCACGGCTGCCTTTAAAACCGATACGCGAGGAGTTGCTGGAGATGTTGGTTTCCGAGTAACGATCAACATCCAGATAATCTACAGACACATGGACCCGGCCATAGATGGAAACATCAGCCATGGCAGCGGCGGGGATGGCCGCAGCCAGGGTGGTCAAGGCGAATCCGGCAAAATGCTTACGCAGTGTCATTGAGTCTTCCCTCAGTTATGTTTTGCGTTGACAGAAAAACAACACGTTGGCGCCAGCCCGACTGGCTGGCCCGGTGTTGGAGGGAATCTTCTCAGGGGGTTATTTCAGCTCAGTTGCATTGGAATGAAGATTTGATGACAACGGAACTTTTTGGAATAAGAGACAAAACAAGGAGTTGGAGGACTCAGGTCCCGCGCGGTTGCTGATAACGCATGGATTGCCGCGTCGCTACGCGACTCGCAATGACGCGGATAGGTGGGACTGGCGCGCATTGCGCAAAGACCACACCTCGTCACTGTATGAGCCGGAGGCCCGTGGTAATCCGAGAGGGGTTACAGGTCACGCATGGATGCCGCATCGGCGGATGGCCGCCCCCGGCTCCTCGCAATGACAGTGGCTGGGCCATGGTGCGTTAGCCGCACCTCGTCATTGCGAGGGCCGAAGGCCCGTGGCAATCCAGGCGGATTGCCGGGCGGGAGCTAGAGGTTAGGTGATTAACGCTTGCGCACAATCACGCTGCCGATCGAGTAACCGGCACCGAACGAGCAGATCACCCCATGACTGCCACTTGGCAGGTCATCCTGATGCTTGTGGAAAGCGATGATCGAGCCAGCCGAGCTGGTGTTGGCGTACTCATCGAGCACCACTGGCGCTTCCTGAGCATCTGGATCGCGGCCCAGCAGCTTGCGAGCAATCAGCATGTTCATGTTGAGGTTGGCTTGGTGCAGCCAGAAGCGCTTAACGTCGGTTACCGGCAGGTTGTGCTCCTGCAAGTGATTGCCGATCAGCTCGGCCACCATCGGGCAGACATCCTTGAACACTTTGCGGCCCTGCTGCACGAACAGTTTGTCCGGCGCGCCGACGCCGCTTTCATCGCAGCGGTTGAGAAAACCGAAGTTGTTGCGGATATTGTTGGAGAACTTGGTCAACAGCTTGGTGCCCAGAATATCGAACTGGCGCGAAGATACGGCCTGATCGGCACGCTCAACGATCACCGCGGTGCAAGCGTCACCAAAGATGAAGTGGCTGTCACGGTCACGGAAGTTCATGTGGCCGGTGCAGATTTCCGGGTTGACCATCAGTACCGCACGGGCCTGGCCAAGCTGGACGCTGTTGGCCGCGGCCTGGATGCCGAAGGTTGCCGAGGAACAGGCTACGTTCATGTCAAACCCGAAGCCTTCGATCCCCAGTGCCTCCTGCACTTCAACGGCAATTGCCGGATAGGCACGTTGCAGGTTGGAGCAGGCAACAATCACGCCGTCGATATCGGCAGCGGTACGGCCAGCATTCTCCAACGCCTGAGTAGCTGCCTTGACGGCCATTTCGCAGAGCACCGACCATTCGTCATTGCTGCGCTCAGGGATGCTCGGCACCATGCGGTTAATATCCAGAATGCCGTCCTTGTTGACCACAAAGCGGCTCTTGATACCCGAGGCCTTCTCGATGAAGTCGGTACTGGAGGACGCCAGGGCTTCCAGCTCACCCCTAGCGATGGCATCGGCATTGTCGCTGTTGAATTGCTCAACATAGGCATTGAAGCTTTCAACCAGTTCTTCATTGCTGATGCTGTTGGGGGGCGTATACAAACCCGTTCCGCTGATCACGACTTTCTGCACGGTCGGTCCTCTATCGTTCACTCAATACGTTATCAATATCCCGGCGCACGCTGGCCAAGCCAGTCCAGCACCAGGGGAAAATGTTCCCGGGTCGCCTGCGGATGCGTCAGCAGGTCGTTGTGACCATAATTACGAGAGCAGCCAAGGCCCTTCTTGAGCAGCACTACTTGCGCATCATGCTCACCCAACTCACGGGCAAAGGCCTTTACGTCATCCACATGCCCCAGGTAATGATCGTTTTTGCCAGCCAGATACAACCCGGGAGGCCAGGCCAGCGTTTTCACTGCCAAAGCATAGTCGAAACCGTCCTCCAGATCACGCCATTGACCACCATTCATCCAGGCGAGATTGGCGCGTAGCATGGCGCGCGACTCATCTGCCGAGCCAATACCCAGTGCCCGCGCAGGAATCAGCCCGTTGAACAGGCCGATCAACGGCGCTATCCGGCACCAGAGCAGATCAATCATCAGGCGCTTGCGCCAATTGCGCTGGTGAACCACCCGCTTGCTGGCAAAATGCACCTGCCCGGTCAAGTGCTGCAGCCACTGAGGCTGACGAGCCAAGGCACTGGCCAGCCAAACCCCACCCCAGGAGTGGCTGACGGCGAACCAGGGCTGGTTCGGGTGGCGCTGCGCGATCAGTTCGAACAGCGCCGGCAAGTCCTCGGTGATCAGTTGATGCTGAGTGACCTGCAAACCACGGCTCAGAGGTGGTTCGCTCTCACCGCGCCCGCGCAGATCAGCCACATAAACCTCATAACCGGCATCGGCCAGCCAGGGTGCCAGCCCTTGCCCACCGCGCGACCAGAAAATCCGCCCATCTTCGACCAGGCCATGGACCATCAAGATCGCCGGCCCGCCCTGACCAGGAAAATGCCGCACATGTAGCCGGACCTGATCATCGACGCTGACCTGCAGAGCGTTACCCGGGGTTTCGAACACAATGGCGTTCCTTGATGGCATTAGGGAATCACAGTGTAAACATCAATTCCCTATCAGGCTGTGATCTCCTGCCAAAGTTTCATCAATCGTTTTTCGGAAACTGGCATCCGGGTGCCCAACTGCTGGGCGAACAATGACACCCGATATTCCTCAACCAGCCAGCGCCACTGATCCAGGCGCGGGTCGGCCCGACCTTCCTGACGCAGCCGCTCGCTACGATCACGGTACAACTGGCCCAAGCGTTGCAGTTCCTCGGTCCAGACCCTGTCGCGCTGCACTTGGCTACCCAGCTTGTCCAAGCGCTGGTCGATAGCGCCGAGATAGCGCAGATACTGATCCAGCCACTCGGCCGGTACGGCCCGCACAAATCCCTTGAACACCAGCCCCGCCAGCTGCTCGCGGATATCGTTGAGCGCCAGCGCCCAGCTCAGGTCGATCCGCCCCTTGAGACGCTTCTGCACTGCATGCCAGGCCTTGAGAATGGCCAGCAGTTGGCCACCGAGCTTCTCGGCCACCGTCACCCATTCGCCACGGCCAGCCTCGATACAGGCTTCCAGCGCCTGCGGATCGCGTGGCAGCGGTCCGCTGGCAAGAAACGCGCGGTCAACGGCGGCCAGCAGCAGATCCTCGGTCAATTGCTGCTGGGTGCCAAAGTCACGGTAATAGATGGCTGCCTCTTTGACCGAGCTCAGCTTCTGACGCAGGTAGCGGGCCTGCTCGTTGAGCCGCTCGAGTATCAACCGCTGCACGCCCAGCCGATGGGCCTGCTCGGCCTGGGCCTGGGTATCGTAGAGCTGTTCGGCAACTTTTACGCCTTGCTCAGCCGACCCGCCCTGCTCGCTCCAGGCCGGCCAGAAGGTCACCGCGATACCGGCCTGCTGGCGCGTTACCTGTTCCGGCAAAGCTGTCTGCCCGGCGGGCCGCTCGGGCTCGCGCTGAGGCTCGGGCAGTGGCGCACTGCGCTGTGGCAAGCCCGCCAGTTCACTGCATAACAGCCCAAGATCACGCCCCTGGGCAATCACTTTGCCAGCCGCATCCAGCACTTCGATACGCATGCGCAGGTGAGTTTCCAGTTCTGCCAAGTCCCAGGCATCGTCAGGAATTCGCGCACCAGTCATGCGCGTCAGCTCACGGCCCAGCACCTGAGTCAAATTGCCCTGCGCGAACGGCATGCGCTCCAGCGCGGCGCGAACGAAATCCGGCACCGGCACAAAGTTCTTGCGCAGCGCCTTGGGCAGCCCCCGTACCAACGCCACGCATTTATCGAACAGCAGCCCTGGCACCAGCCACTCCAGGCGCTCGGCCGGCAATTGGCGCAGCAACGCCGCCGGCACCCTGAGCGTTACGCCGTCAGCCTCGTGATTGGGCTCGAAGTGATAACTGAGCGGCAGCGCGACCTGCTCCCAACGCCAGACATCCGGATACTGCTCGGCGGTCACCTCGCCCGCTTCGCGCTGGAGCAGCTCGTCACGGGTCATATGCAGCAGTTGGGGCTCGTTCTGGCTGGTCTTTTTCAACCACCGCTCGAAACTGGCAAGCTGACAGATATTGGCCGGAATCCGCGCATCGAAATAACGGAACAGGGTCTGGTCATCGACCAGAATATCGCGCTTGCGCGCCTTGGCCTCCAACTCATCGAGCTGAGCCAGCAACTGGCGGTTAGCCTGATTGAATGCCGCCCGGCCATGCCATTCACCGTCGACCAAGGCCCGGCGAATGAAGATCTCGCGCGAGACGACCGGATCGATCGGACCAAAATGCACCTTGCGCCTGGGCACGATGATCAAACCGTAGAGGCTGACCTGCTCATAGGCCACCACCTGACCGCGCTTTTTCTCCCAATGCGGCTCGCTGTGACTGGTCTTGACCAGATGCCCTGCCAGCGGCTCGACCCACTGCGGATCGATCTTGGCCGCAAGCCGGCCGTACAGTCGACGGGTTTCAGTCAATTCAGCAACCATGACCCAGGCCGGGCGTTTCCTGGCCAGGGCCGAGGATGGATGCAGCAGGAAGCGCCGCTGGCGGGCGCCCTGATAGTCGCCCTCTTCGGTCTTGTTGCCGATCTGGCTGAGCAGCCCGGCCAGCAGCGCCTGATGCACGGCGTCATAGCTTGCCGGCACAGGGTTGAGGTTGAGTCCCAGGTCACGGCAGGTCAGCAGCAACTGGCGGTGCGTTTCACGCCATTCACGCAACCGCAAGTAATTGAGGAAGTTGCGCCTACACCAACTGCGCAACTGACTCTGGCTGAGCGCCTGACGCTGCTCTTCAAAACCCCGCCAGAGGTTGATGAAGGCAACGAAATCCGAACTGTCGTCCTTCCACTGCGCATGGGCCTGATCGGCGGCCTGTTGGCGTTCAACCGGGCGCTCTCGCGGATCCTGTACCGCCAGCGCGCTGGCGATGATCAGCGCTTCGTCGAGGCTGTTCAGGCGGCTGGCTTCAATCAGCATGCGGCCAATACGCGGGTCGACCGGTAGTCGCGCCAACTGCCGGCCGACTTCGCTGATCTGGCCCGATTTATCGACTGCGCCCAATTCCTGCAGCAGAGTGAAACCGTCACTGATCGCACGGCCATCTGGCGGCTCAATAAACGGGAAGTCCTCAATCCGCCCCAGGCGCAGATGCAGCATCTGCAAAATGACCGCCGCCAGATTGGTGCGCAGGATCTCGGGATCGGTAAAGGCCGGCCGGGCATTGAAATCGTCTTCGCCATACAGCCGTACACAGATGCCCGGCGCTACCCGTCCGCAGCGCCCTTTGCGCTGGTTGGCACTGGCCTGTGATATTGCTTCGACCGGCAGCCGCTGAACCTTGGAACGCGGGCTGTAGCGGCTGATGCGCGCCTCGCCAGGGTCGATTACATAAACAATGCCCGGCACCGTGAGCGAGGTTTCCGCCACGTTGGTAGCCAGCACCACCCGGCGCCCGGCGTGTGGGGCAAAGATTTTCTGCTGTTCGCTGACTGACAGCCGCGCATAGAGCGGCAGAATTTCGGTATGCCTGAGGTTGGCCTTGCGCAGAAACTCGGCGGTATCGCGAATCTCGCGCTCGCCGGGCAAAAAGATCAGGGCATCGCCCGGTCCTTTGCCCTGGCTGCGCTCCTGCTGCTCCAGTTCACGCAGCGCGGCGAGGATGCCCTGATCGATCGACAGGTCTTCCTCAACCGGGTTGCCCTCCTCGTCCATCTCGGCAGCCAGCGGCCGGTACCAGACATCCACAGGATAGGTGCGCCCGGACACCTCGATGATCGGCGCGCCATCAAAGTGCTGGGAGAAGCGCTCCAGATCGATGGTCGCCGAGGTAATGATCAGCTTGAGATCGGGCCGCTTGGCCAGGATGGTCTTGAGGTAGCCGAGCAGAAAATCGATGTTCAGGCTACGCTCATGGGCCTCATCGATGATCAGGGTGTCATAGCGCTCCAGAAAACGGTCATGCTGGGTTTCAGCCAGCAGGATGCCGTCGGTCATCAGCTTGACCAGGGTGTTCTCATTGCTCTGATCGGTAAAGCGCACCTGATAACCAACCAGCTCACCCAGACCGCTGCCCAGCTCTTCGGCCACCCTGCTGGCAACACTGCGCGCGGCCAGCCGGCGCGGCTGGGTATGCCCGATCAACCCGTAGGCACCACGGCCCAGCTCCAGGCAGATCTTCGGCAACTGGGTGGTCTTGCCCGAGCCGGTTTCGCCGGCGATCACCACCACCTGATGGGCAGCAATCGCCTGCTTGATCTCGTCACGCTTGGCGGCAATCGGCAGGTTATCGTCGTAGCGGATCGACGGCACGCTGGCACGGCGCTGTGCTACCCGGGCACAGGAGCGCTGGAAGCGCTCCAACCATTGGTTCAGCTTGTGCTCATCCGGCTGCTTGCCGAGGTTCTGCAATTGCCGGCGCAGACGATGGCGATCAGCAGCCATGGCCTGATCAAGATTGTTGGCGAGTTGGTGCAGGTTGGTCATGAACGGCCTGTCAGAAATGAAACACCCCGCCCGGTTACCCGGGCGGGGTGCATTGTCGCAAAGAACGCGGCTCAGGTGTTACTTGGCGCCGAGTTTCTTCAGCTCTTCGTCACGCAGTTCACGACGCAGGATCTTGCCGACATTGGTGGTCGGCAAGGCATCGCGGAACTCGACGAACTTGGGCACTTTGTAGCCGGTCAGGTTGTTGCGCATGTGATCCTTGACCTGCTCTTCGCTGAGCTGGGCATCGGCAGCCTTGACCAGGAACACCTTGATCGCTTCACCGGACTTCTCATCCGGCACCCCGATGGCGGCGCACTGCACCACGCCGGGAATTGCGGCCATTACGTCTTCCAGCTCGTTGGGATAGACGTTGAAGCCCGAGACCAGAATCATGTCTTTCTTGCGATCGACAATGCGCAGGAAACCGTCTTCCTGGATGATGGCGATGTCGCCGGTTTTCAGCCAGCCTTCAGCATCGAGAATCTCGGCAGTGGCTTCCGGGCGCTGCCAGTAGCCTTTCATCACCTGCGGGCCCTTGACGCACAGCTCACCACGCTCACCGATCGGCAGCTCGTTGCCATCGTCGTCGATGATCTTGCACAGCGTTGAGGGTACCGGGATACCAATGGTGCCGATCTGTACCGCATCGATCGGGTTTACCGTGGCTACCGGGCTGGTTTCGGTCATGCCGTAACCTTCGCAGATCTTGCAGCCGGTAACCTGCTCCCAGCGCTCGGCAGTGGCCAATTGCAGGGCCATGCCGCCAGACAGGGTGACCTTAAACTTGCTGAAGTCGAGCTTGCGGAACTCCTCGCTGTTGCACAGGGCAACAAACAGGGTATTGAGACCGACAAAGCCGCTGAACTTGAACTTGGACAGTTCCTTGACGAAGGCCGGAATATCGCGCGGGTTAGTGATCAGTACGTTGTGGTTACCGCTGATCATCATCGCCATGCAATGGAAGGTGAAGGCGTAGATGTGATACAGCGGCAGCGGGCAGATCACGACCTCTTCGCCATCGACCATGTTGGCACCCATCAGCGCCTTGGACTGCAGCATGTTGGCGACCAGATTGCGGTGGGTCAGCATCGCGCCCTTGGCTACGCCGGTGGTGCCGCCGGTGTATTGCAGTACAGCGATGTCATCACCTGCAGGCGAGGCTTCCTGAAAGCTTTGGCCTTTGCCTTTGGCCATAGCGTCATTGAAGCGGACCATCCCGGGAATGTTATAAGCCGGCACCATTTTCTTCACATGCTTGACCACGGTATTGACCAACAGGCGCTTGAGCGGCGGCAGCATGTCACCGACTTCGGTAACGATGACCTGCTTGACCCCGGTCTTGGGTACCACTTCTTCGGCCAGATGGGCCATGTTGGCCAGGCAGACCAGTGCCTTGGCGCCGGAGTCGTTGAACTGGTGTTCCATTTCGCGGGCGGTGTACAGCGGGTTGGTGTTGACCACCACATAACCGGCACGCATGGCCCCGAACACTACGATCGGGTATTGAAGAACGTTGGGCATCTGTACCGCAATGCGATCACCCGGCTGCAGGCCGGCATGTTTTTGCAGGTAAGCGGCGAATTGCCCGGACAGGGCGTACATTTCACCGTAGGTGATGGTCTTGCCCAGATTGCTGAAGGCCGGCTTGTCGGCGAACTTTTGGCAGGACTCCTTGAGAACGGCAAGGATATTGGGGTACTGATCCGGATTGATCTCGGTGGGAATACCCGCCGGATACTTGTCCTTCCAGAAATTTTCAAGCATAGATGCCCGCTCCTGAACAGGTTCGGCTCAAGGCCGATATTGCCTTTATATTAGGTTCTTCTAGAAATTTTGGCTTTTCGCCGCACGTTCGTGAACGAATCTTGCTATTCGGTCGAAAAGTGGCCGAAGACTAGCAGTTTTTCTCAAACCAAACCAGTCTTGCCAGAGTTACAGAGGGTAAGTGCTGGCCTGGAGCGTCGGACGCCACTCAACCTGCGCGGCGCCCTTCCAGGCCATATTCTCAAACGATCATGAACTGATTCTTAGAGATCCCGCAGCTCACGGCGCAAGATCTTGCCCACCGGAGTCATCGGCAGCGACTCGCGAATTTCGTAATGCTTGGGCACCTTGTAACCGGTGAAGTTCTCACGGCAGTAGGCCTTGAGCTCATCAATGGTCAGCTCACCGGCACTCGGCACCACGAACAGCTTGACCGCTTCCCCGGACTTCTCATCCGGCACCCCGATGGCGGCGGCGTTGGCGACCTTGGGATGGGCAGCGACAACGTCTTCGATCTCGTTCGGATAAACGTTGAAGCCGGAAACGATGATCAGGTCCTTCTTGCGATCCACGATGCTGACGAAGCCATCTTCATCGATGATCGCTACGTCGCCGGTCTTCAGCCAGCCTTCGGCATCCAGCACCTCTGCGGTGGCTTCCGGACGCTGCCAGTAGCCCTTCATCACCTGCGGACCTTTGACGCACAGCTCGCCACGCTCACCGATCGGCAGTTCGTTGCCATCATCATCGATCACCTTCAGCCCGGTGCCCGGCGCAGGCAGACCAACCGAGCCCAGACGGGCCAGACCATCGCCTGGGCTGGAACAGACCACCGGCGACGTTTCAGTCAGGCCATAGCCTTCGCCGATCAGGCAGCCGGTTTTGCTCTGCCAGCGCTCGGCAGTAGCCTTGACCAAGGCGGTACCGCCGGAGCTGGTCGACTTGAGCTTGGAGAAGTCGATGTCGGCAAACTCCGGATGTTCCATCAACGCCACGAACAGAGTGTTCAGACCAACAATGGAAGAGAACTGCCACTTCTTCAGTTCCTTGACGAAACCGGGGATGTCACGCGGATTGGTGATCAGAATATTGTGATGCCCAGCCAGCATCATGCACATGCAGTTCACGGTGAAGGCAAAGATGTGGTACAGCGGCAACGGTGCAATCACCACCTCGCCGTCGTCGCTCATGATCTTCTTACCGTCCTTGTCGACCTGCTGCATGTTGGCGTAGACCTGCAGCATGTTGGCCACCAGGTTGCCGTGGGTCAGCATCGCGCCTTTGGCAACGCCGGTGGTGCCGCCGGTGTACTGCAGGACCGCAACGTCGTCCAGTGCTTTGCTGACCGGTTTGGGTGACTGGCCGGCGGACTTCTTCAGAGAATCCTTGATCGAAACAGCCTGCGGCAACTGGTACTCCGGGACCATTTTCTTGACTTTCTTGACCACGGTATTGACCAGCCAGCCCTTGAAAGTCGGCAGCATGTCGCCCATGCGCGCTTCAAACAGGTATTTTATCTCGGTATCGGGCAGCACTTCCTGCACCAAGTGGCCGAACAGGTTCATGTACACCAGCGCCTTGACCCCGGCATCCTTGAACTGGTGGCGCATTTCCCGCGCGGTATACAGCGGGTTGGTGTTAACCACGACCAGACCGGCGCGCATGGCACCGAATACCACTACGGGGAACTGGAGGACGTTGGGCATCTGCACAGCGATCCGGTCGCCGGGCTTGAGGTCGGTATGGTTTTGCAGATAGCTGGCGAAGGCGGCGGAGTAACGTTCCAGGTCGCCGTAGGTGATGGTAACGCCCATGTTGGTGAACGCGGGGCGTTCGGCATATTTGCGACAGGACTGTTCGAAGACGTCGATGATCGAACTGTACTGCCCTAAGTCGATATCATTGGGTACCCCGGCCGGGCGTTTGTCGTTCCAGAACGCTGCTTCCATTATTGTTGTCCTCTTCCCCGTATTGATGCGGTAGTGTGTATTTATAGTGCTTCTCGCTCGCGGGCCTGCCCCCGAGACGAAGCTCGTTATCGGTTGCAACGGGAAAATTACCAGCAACCGAGTGAAATACAAAACCCTGTTCTGTTTCATTTGGTATATGAATACTGCCGCTGCACTCCAACCCAATCGTCTCGAAAGGACACAGCATGCACTACCAGCCCGACTGGCTTGAACGCCCGGACGCAGCCCGGCTGCGAGTTCACCGCTGGCACCCGGACAGCCCACCTCGGGCAACGCTGCTCATCAGCCATGGTATGGCCGAACATGCTCAGCGCTATCAGCGCCTGGCCGCAAGCTGCACTGAGGAGGGCTATCAGGTGGTTGCACTCGATCAGCGAGGGCATGGCGCCAGCGCAGCCTGCGGTCAACTGGGACACTTTGCCGATCAGCACGGCTGGCGAGCGGTGATCGATGATCTTGGGGCGCTGCTCAAGCAGGTTCGCCGCGAGCAACCAACACTGCCAATATGCCTGCTGGGTCACAGCATGGGGTCGTATATCAGCCAGGGCCTGCTACTGCAGCAGCCAGCAGCTGCCGATGCACTGATCCTCAGCGGCAGCAACGCTCACCCCCCCTGGCTCAGTCGCCTGGCGCGCTTTGGCGCCAGTATTGAAGGCCAATTACGCGGCTGGCAGCAGCCGGCCCTGACGGTTGAACGCCTGAGTTTTGGTCAGTTCAACCGTCAGTTCCACCCAAACCGAACCCGTGCCGACTGGCTTAGCCGGGATCCGCTTGAAGTCGATCAGTACCTCAACGATCCACTCTGTGGCTTTGCCTGTAGCGCCCGGCTTTGGCACGATCTGTTCGGCGGCCTGCTGGAAATTGCCGACCCGACAGCCCTACAAAGGCTGCCAGCCAGCCTGCCGGTTTTGATCATTGGCGGCGATGCCGACCCGGTCAGCGCTGGAGATGGTCTGAAGAAACTGTATCGGCGCTTGCAGAGCGCCGGGCTTGAGCGAGTAGAATTACGCCTTTATCCGGGCGCTCGTCATGAGCTGTTCAACGAGACCAACCGAGCCCAGGTCACCCAGGACCTGCTCGACTGGCTCGTGCAGGCTCTGCCCGCCGCCACCCAGCATCAGGAGAATCAGAATGTCCAAGCTTGAAAACCGCACCTACGACGACCTCACTGTTGGCGACAAGGCCCACGTTAACCACAGTGTCAGCGAGCGCGACCTGACACTGTTCGCCGCAGTCTCCGGTGACGTCAACCCGGTGCACCTGGACGAGGCCTTTGCCGCCGCCACCCCGTTCAAAGGCCGCATCGCTCACGGCATGTTCTCTGGCGCCCTGATCTCCGCTGCCATCGCCTGCGAGCTGCCTGGCCCTGGTAGCATCTATATTGGCCAGGAGCTCAGCTTCATGCGCCCTGTACGTCTGGGCGACAGCCTGCGTGTTGAGCTGGAAATTCTGGAAAAACTGCCAAAGAACCGAGTCAAGATCGCCACCCGGGTCTTCAATCAGGACGATAAGCAGGTGGTCGATGGCGTAGCCACAGTGATGGCACCAACAGAGAAGGTCAGCATCGAGAAGCCAGAGCTGCCGACAGTTCAGGTAGGTTAAGCTGGCAGGAGCGCTCTGCGAGCGCGAATGGGCCCTGCAGTCTTTGCTAGCTCACGTCGCGGCCGCAGACCGCTCCCACAAGCTCTGAGCAATTAGCGCTAACGCTATTTGCTCAGATAACGCATCCCCTCTTCCAACCCTTCCAGAGTCAGCGGGTACATGCGGTCTTCGATCAGATCACGAATGATCCGGGTCGAGGTGGTGTAATCCCAGGCATCCTTGGGGTACGGATTGATCCAGATGAGCTTCTTGTACTTCTCCATGAAGCGCTGAATCCACACATGCCCGGCCTCTTCGTTCCAGTGTTCGACACTGCCACCAGGCTGGGTGATTTCGTAAGGCGCCATGGCGGCATCACCGACGAACACCACCTTGTAGTCCGGGCCATATTTGTGCAGCAGATCGATGGTCGGGGTACGTTCGCTGGTGCGACGCAGGTTATTCTTCCACACCGACTCATAGATGCAGTTGTGGAAATAGAAGTACTCCAGGTGCTTGAACTCGGTACGACAGGCCGAGAACAACTCCTCGCAGACCTTGATATGCGCATCCATCGAACCGCCGATATCGAACAGCAGCAGCAGCTTGACCGCGTTGCGACGCTCGGGGCGCATCTGGATATTCAGCAGGCCACCGTCACGCGCGGTGTGATCAATGGTACCGTCGATATCGAACTCTTCAGCCGCACCGCTTCGGGCAAACTTGCGCAGCCGGCGCAGGGCCACCTTGATATTGCGCGTGCCGAGTTCGACCTGGTCATCAAGGTTTTTGTACTCACGCTGATCCCAGACCTTGACCGCCTTGCCCTGACGCTTGCCAGCATTGCCTACACGGATGCCTTCAGGGTTGAAGCCGCCGGAGCCGAACGGACTGGTGCCGCCGGTGCCGATCCACTTGTTACCACCCTCGTGGCGCTCCTTTTGCTCCTCAAGGCGCTTCTTGAACTCCTCGATCAGCTTGTCCAGGCCACCCAGGCTCTGGATCTGGGCCTTTTCCTCATCGGTCAGCAGGCGCTCGAACTCCTTACGCAGCCAATCTTCAGGAATCAGCGCCTCAAGCAACTGATCAAGATTTTCCAGCCCCTTGAAGTAGGCACTGAAGGCGCGGTCGAATTTGTCGAAATGACGCTCATCCTTGACCATTACCGTGCGCGACAGGTAGTAAAACTCTTCCATGTCGGCAAACACCACATGGTGCTTGAGCGCATTGATCAGATCGAGCAGCTCACGGACCGAGACCGGTACCTTGGCTGCACGCATTTCATTGAACAGGCCCAATAACATCGGGCACCCCCTTAGCGATTCTGCCGACGGGTCATGAACGCCAGACGCTCAAGCAGCTGTACGTCCTGTTCGTTCTTCACCAGCGCGCCGTACAGCGGCGGAATGGCCTTGGTCGGATCACGATCACGCAGCACCTCAGCGCCGATCTGATCAGCCATCAGCAGCTTCAGCCAGTCGACCAGCTCCGAGGTTGAAGGCTTCTTCTTCAGGCCCGGCACCTTGCGCACGTCGAAGAAGATATCCATCGCCTCGGCGACCAGCTCCTTCTTGATCTCCGGGAAGTGCACATCAACGATCTTCTGCATGGTGTCGCGATCAGGGAAAGCGATGTAATGGAAGAAGCAGCGGCGCAGGAAGGCATCCGGCAGTTCCTTCTCATTGTTCGAGGTAATGATGATGATCGGGCGCTGCTTGGCCTTGATGGTCTCGTTGGTTTCGTAAACGAAGAACTCCATCTTGTCGAGTTCCTGCAACAGGTCGTTGGGGAACTCAATGTCGGCCTTGTCGATCTCATCAATCAGCAGAATGGCGCGCTGGTCAGACTCGAAGGCCTCCCACAGCTTGCCTTTTTTGATGTAGTTGCGGATGTCGTGAACCTTGTCTTCACCCAACTGCGAGTCACGCAGACGGCTGACTGCGTCGTACTCGTACAGCCCCTGATGGGCCTTGGTGGTCGACTTGATGTGCCAGGTGATCAGCTTGGCGCCCAGCGACTCGGCCAACTGTTCGGCCAGCATGGTCTTGCCGGTACCCGGTTCACCTTTGACCAGCAGCGGACGCTGCAGGGTGATGGCGGCATTGACCGCCAGTTTCAAATCGTCTGTGGCGACGTAGGAAGCGGTACCTTCGAATTTCATGCAGGCTGTCCTCAATAAAACCGGTTTGCGGTTGCCTTGGGCTGGCAACTTTCAAGTAAGCCGTTGACTATATCGCGTGCATAGGCGCAGTGTGAACCGGGGTGTAGTATTCAGTCACTGAATGATCATCAGGACAAGGAATCATCCATGAGCAAGATTTACGCAGACAACTCCCAGGCCATCGGCAACACACCGCTGGTGCGCATCAACCGCCTGGCCCCCAAGGGCGTGACCATTTTGGCCAAGATCGAAGGCCGCAACCCCGCCTACTCGGTAAAATGCCGCATTGGCGCCAGCATGATCTGGGACGCCGAATCCAGCGGCCGACTCAAGCCTGGTATGACTCTGGTCGAGCCGACCTCGGGCAACACCGGTATCGGCCTGGCTTTTGTTGCTGCGGCACGCGGCTACAAGCTGATCCTGACCATGCCGGCATCAATGAGTCTGGAGCGGCGCAAGGTGCTCAAGGCCCTGGGCGCTGAACTGGTTCTGACCGAGCCGGCCAAGGGCATGAAGGGCGCCATCGAGAAAGCCCATGAAATCGCCACCAGCAACCCCGAGCAGTATCTGCTGCTGCAACAGTTCGACAACCCGGCCAACCCAGCGATTCATGAAAAAACCACCGGCCCGGAGATCTGGCGCGATACCGATGGCGATATCGATGTACTGGTCGCAGGCGTTGGTACCGGCGGCACCATTACCGGGGTATCACGCTATATAAAGCAGCAGTGCGGCAAGCCGATCCTTTCCGTGGCGGTAGAGCCGATCAGCTCACCGGTGATCAGCCAGACCCTGGCCGGCGAAGAAGTCAAACCCAGCCCGCACAAGATACAGGGTATCGGTGCCGGCTTTGTGCCAAAGAACCTCGACATCAGCCTGGTCGATCGCGTCGAGCAGGTAGGCGACGATGAGGCCAAGGCAATGGCCATGCGTTTGATGCGCGAAGAAGGCATTCTCAGCGGCATTTCCTGCGGCGCCGCCATGGCCGCCGCGGTACGCCTGGCCGAGAAGCCCGAGTTTCAGGGCAAGACCCTGGTAGTGATCCTGCCGGATTCCGGCGAGCGCTATCTGTCCAGCATGCTGTTCACTGACCTGTTCACCGAGCAGGAAATGGTGCAGTAAGCCCTCCCCTGCGGGCCGCAACAGCGGCCCGCGACTTTTGAACACTTCCACCAGCACCCACGACTGGCTTATTCTGCCGGCAGACATCTGCACAAGGCCCAGCCAATCATGCCCCACAGCCCAGAAACCCTGGCTCAGACCATTCTCGACAGTTTCGACGATTACCGCCGTCAGTTTCGCGACATAACCGAAGGCGCCCGGGCCCGGTTTGAACAGGCGCGCTGGAACGACATCCAGGACGCCTCAACTCAACGGATCAACCTGTACGAAGAGTGCGTTCACAATACTGCCGACACCCTGCGGGCTAATGCCGAGCTAAGCGGCATCATGGATGCCGAGCGCTGGCCGGCGATCCGTCAGGCCTACATTCCGCTGATCGACCAACGCTTCGATGACGAGCTGGCTGAGACCTGGTTCAACTCGATTTTCTGCGCGCTGCATCACCATGACCAGATCAGCGACCGGACCATGTTCGTCCACAGCTCCCGCCCGCTGACCAGGCCACCGTCACGCATCGCCTTGACCCGCGGGTTCATTTCCGATGGTTCACTGGATGCCCTGGTCCGGCAGATACAGGATGAATACGCCTTTGATGCGCCATGGGCCAACCCGGATGCGGATCGCCACATGATTGTCGAGAAGCTGCGCCAGGGGCTGCCTGACTGGGCCCAGCAGGATCGCGGCCTGACACTGGAGCTGGTGCAGTCGGTATTCTACCGCAACAAGGGCGCCTATCTGGTCGGTCGGGTCCTGAGCCAGGGCGAACAATGGCCGTTCGTACTGCCGCTGGTACACCGCGAGCATGAAGGTATTGCCGTCGACACCCTGATCACCGACGAATCCGAGGTGTCGATCATTTTCTCCTTCACACGCTCCTACTTCATGGTCGATGCACCGGTGCCGAGCGAGATGGTCGCCTTCCTCAAGCGCCTGCTGCCGGGCAAACACATCGCTGAACTTTATACCGCCATTGGCTTCTACAAGCAGGGAAAGTCCGAGTTCTACCGCGCCCTGATCGATCATCTGGCCAACAGCGACGACCGTTTCATCATGGCCCCTGGTGTGCGCGGCATGGTCATGAGCGTATTCACCCTGCCCGGCTTCAACACCGTATTCAAGATCATCAAGGATCGCTTTGCGCCATCGAAAAATATCGATCGCGCTACCGTCATCGACAAATACCGCCTGGTGAAACGCCACGACAGGGTCGGGCGAATGGCCGACACCCAGGAATTCGCTGATTTCCGCTTCCCTCGCGAGCGCTTCGACCCCGAATGCCTGGCCGAACTGCTGGAAGTGGCGGCCAGCACGGTGGTCGAGGAAGGTGACACCATTCTGATCCGCCACTGCTGGACCGAACGGCGCATGACCCCGCTGAACATCTATCTGGAACACGCCAGTGAAAGCCAGACCCGCGAAGCCCTGTTCGATTATGGCCAGTCGATCAAGGAGCTGGCAGCCGCCAACATCTTTCCCGGCGACATGCTGCTGAAAAACTTCGGTGTCACTCGCCATGGTCGTGTGGTGTTCTACGACTACGACGAGATCAGCTACCTGACCGAAGTAAACTTCAGACATATTCCCGAGCCCATGTACCCTGAGCAGGAGCTGTCATCGGAGCCTTGGTATTCGGTAGGCCCCAACGACGTGTTCCCCGAAGAGTTTCCAGTCTTTCTGTTCGCCGATATTGGCCACCGCAGGCTGTTTGCCTCGATGCATGGCGACCTGTTCGACGCCGATTATTGGAAAGGTCTGCAAGCCCGGATCCAGGCCGGTCAGGTACTGGATGTCTATCCGTATCGACGCCAGCGGATGGAGGTCTGATGGGACCTGGTAAAAAAAATTGTCGGGAAACGTGCGCTTTTACGAATCTGTCGTATACTCAAGTTCGTTTATTCGCGCATTAACGCTTGATGGGTTCTACTTGACTTGTTTGGCGATAAGGCGCAGAGTGAGCGCGTAGGTTTTCAAGAGATAGAGTTGTAGGCTGCAAGCGCACTTTTCAGTACGTATGTTCGTCATCTCGTAATCTTTGATTCCCACGCTAACTGAGCATTTGCTCTAGTTTTTCAATTTGATAGGAATTATCTGAAATGGCAACTGGTACTGTTAAGTGGTTCAACGACACCAAAGGCTTTGGCTTCATTACTCCGGATGGCGGCGGTGACGATCTGTTCGCCCACTTCTCTGAAATCAAAGTACAAGGCTTCAAGTCCCTGGCCGAGAACCAGAAGGTGTCTTTCGACATCACTACTGGTCCGAAGGGCAAGCAAGCTGCAAACATTCAGATCATCGGCTAATTGCTGAAATCTGAATGAAAAACCCGGCTCCGGCCGGGTTTTTTGTGCCCATCTTTCAGACCATGCACACGCATGAAAAAACACTCGCCCTGAACTCTCTGACAGCGTACCCTATGGGCCATTGAATCCAGGGCCTGCACGACGCACCATGCCTACCTGCCGGGCCCGTTACCACGTAGTTTCCAAGGGGTTCGTACAGTGGATAGCACCGAATCAAAAAAAGCCGCCGACACGCTCAGATTGACCATCTTCCGCGCTGCCGAGGCCATCGTCAGTGAACAAGGCGCCTCGCAACTCAACTTCACCACCCTGAGCGAACGCACCAAGATCGACGAAGCCAGCCTTCAGTCGATGTTTTCCGACCGTGAAGCTCTGCTGACCGCCATGATCGAGCATCGCCTGGAGCGCTTCCGGGTCCGCTGGCGTGCCTATGAAAGCGTCCTGCCGGACGACCCCATGACCGAACTCAAGGCTTTGCTGCTCAGCAACCTGAGCGAATCAACCGAAGAGAAGAACCTGGACTCAGCCATCCTGGCCGCCGCTGCCAGCAACCCGGCGCTGCTGCAGACAACCTCGGACGACGTTCGCGGGCTGTTCGACATCCTCGACAAGTCACCTCTGGGCCTGGCTCAAGCCAGCATTCTGTTCTTTTCGGTACGTGGCTACCGGCTGTTCGAGCAAATCGGCATCTGCCCAATGACCGACGCCCAGCGTACCGACTTCCAGGAACAGATCATGAAGCTTGCCCGTACCCTGTACGAGCAGAAGAACGAAGAATAATTCAGTCGCTGGCCGGAGCCGCCTCAGCGCTCCGGCCACGCCAGTGCCGCCAGGCCAGCCGCAAGCACGCCAGACCAACCCAGGCTAGCAACGCCAAGGTCATTACCAGCGCCAACTCGCCGAGCACCCGCGCCTGGTTGTCGCCAGTATTGAGGAAGGTATCCAGCCCCCAGATGATCACCGCCGGCGCCAACCACGGCTCGCTGACATTGACCTGCGCCGGGGTAAACAGCAGAACCGCCATGATCACCCACAGCGGCTCACGAACAAACCACCAGGCCCAACGGGTCATTACCCACCATACCAGCCAACTACAGGCCGCCGCACCCAGGTAGGCGATCCAGATCAACTGATATTCAGACTCATTGAACATCGATAGGTATCCGCTTGCAGAAATGAGGTGCCTATAATAGCGGTTTTACCCTTGGAGTCCCAGACAGATGCCACCCCGCGCCCAGCGCCTCGCCGGCGAAGACCCTTACGCCTGGCTCGAACAGCGCGATGCTCCCGAGGTTCGCGCCTACCTCGAGGAAGAAAACCGCCATACTGAACAGTGGCTCAGCAGCCACCAGGACTGCCGTGAGCAACTGTTCGAGGAAATCCGCGGTCGCATCCGTGAAACCGACCTGTCCCTGCCCAGCATCTGGGGTCCCTGGCTGTATTACCAGCGCACCCAGGCCGGAGCCGAATATCCCCGCTACTTCCGATGCCCCAAACCGGCAGGCGACAGCCTGCAAATAGATGAACTCCAGGAAAGCCTCCTGCTCGATCTGAACCAACTGGCAGGCGATGGATTTCTCCAGCTAGGCGACTTTGCCATCAGCCCCGACCACCAATGGCTAGCCTATAGTCTCGACCGTCAGGGCGACGAAATTTATCAGCTCTATCTCAAACACCTGCCCAGCGGGCAGGTCAGCGAGCTGCCGCTGGAACGAGCGGATGGCAGCCTGACTTGGGCGGCCGATAGTCAAACCCTGTTCGCCGTCAGCCTGGATGCCGCCTCTCGCCCCGCCACCCTGTGGCGCCTGAACCATAAAGCCGCACCAGTACAGGTCTATCACGAAGCCGATGAACGCTTTCTGCTGCATTGCTACCGCAGCAGCTCCGAACAATGGCTGCTGCTGGCCAGCAACAGCAAAAACACCAGTGAAGTAAGACTGCTTGATGCTCATCAGCCTGACGGCCACTGGCGGGTGATCGCCACACGTCGCAGCGGCCATGAGTACCATGTCGACCATGGCCCGGATGGTTTGCTGATTCGCAGCAACCAACCCGGCGACAACTTTGCCCTATATCAGGCCGCCCCATCTACTCCTGGTTCAGAGCACTGGCAACTGCGAGTCACCATGGACAGCCAGCGCACCCTGGAAGATTTTCACGTCCAGTTGCATGGTCTGGTGCTGAGCTACCGCGACCAGGGCCTGACCCGGCTGCAGGTCTTGCCCAGCCACGGCCAGCCCTACCAGGTTGACATGCCCGACGCGGTCTATAGCCTGCATGTCCAGGGCGGCGAGGAATATCCCAGCGAGCGTATCCGGCTGCGCTATGAATCACTCAACCGCCCGGCCGAGATCCGGGCTCTGAATCTGGCCAGCAGTGAACAGCAGGTTCTGCGCAGGACCCCGGTGGAAGGCCCATTCGATCCAGCCGACTATCGGGTCGAACGGCGCTGGGCTACAAGCCCTGATGGCCAGCGCGTCCCCATCAGTCTGGTCGGCCAGCATGCCAGCTTTAACGCCCCTGCCCCGCTCTACCTGTATGGCTATGGCGCCTATGGCGCAAGCATGGACCCGTGGTTCTCCCACGCGCGCCTGTCACTACTGGAACGCGGCTGGCTGTTCGCGATTGCCCATGTGCGTGGTGGCGCCGACATGGGCGAGCACTGGTATCTGGATGGCAAGCTTGAGCACAAGGAAAACACCTTCAGGGATTTTATCGCTTGCGCTGAACAACTGCTCAGCGATGGCCTGAGCACACCTGCTCAACTGGTGATTGCCGGTGGCAGCGCCGGCGGCCTGCTGATTGGTAACGTGATCAACCAGCGTCCCGAGCTTTTCGCCGCCGCCGTCGCCGATGTGCCCTTCGTGGATGTCTGGAACACCATGAACAACCCCGACCTGCCATTGACCATCGGCGAGTACGAGGAATGGGGCGACCCGTCCGAGCCCGAGGTGGCGGCCCGCATCCGTGGCTACGCACCCTATGAACAGGTACGCGCCCAGGCCTACCCGGCCCTCTGGATCACCGCCGGCTATCATGACGTGCGCGTACAGTACTGGGAAGCCGCCAAGTGGGCAGCCAAACTGCGGCATATGAAAACCGACAATAATCCACTGCTGCTACGCACTCAAATGGATGCAGGCCATGGCGGGGCCAGCGGGCGCTACCAGGCGATCCGGGAAATCACCGAGGAGTACAGTTTCCTGCTTAGTCAGGTTCCCGTTTGAACCACAGGCGGCCCGTCAAACGGGCCGCTGTTCCGCTTCAACCTTAGGTTCACGCCGGAACCCACGCTGCTCCAGCACCATGTAGAACACCGGCACGAAAATCAGCGCCAGGGTGCTGGCCGCCAACATGCCGCCCACCACCACGGTACCAATTTCCTGGCGGCTCACTGCTCCTGCGCCAGTACTGAAGGCCAGTGGCAGGCTACCGATGATGAAGGTCAGCGCGGTCATCATGATCGCCCGGAAGCGCTGCTGGGCAGCGGTCAACGCCGCATCGAACGGGGTCATGCCCTGTTTGCGGTTCTGCGCTGCAAATTCAACGATCAAGATAGCGTTCTTGGCCGCCAGGCCAATCAGTACCAGCAGCCCAACCTGGAAATAGATGTCATTGGGGAAACCGCGCAACATCGAGGCAACGATGGCGCCGAATACCCCGAATGGGATCGCCGTAGCCACAGCCAGGGGCAAGCTCCAGCGCTCATACTGGGCTGCCAGGATCAGGAACACCATAACAATGCCAAGCCCAAAGGCGATCGCCCCGGAGGATGCGGCTTCCAGCAACTGATAGGCCTCACCGGTCCAACCAAGCAAGCCCTGCTCGCTCAGCGCCTCATTGCCAAGCTCCTGCATAGCGGCCAGCGCTGAGGCGGTGTTGTAGCCGGGCGCAGGATCAGCCGTGAGTTTGGCTGCCGGATATAGATTAAAGCGGCTGACGCTGTCGATACCCTGGGTACGCTCGAGATTGACCACGCTATTGAGTGGTACCAGCTCTCCGCTGCCTGAACGCACAAACACCTTGCGCAGGTCGTCCGGGTGACTGCGAAACTCGCCTTCGGACTGCAGATTTACCTGCCAGTTGCGGCCCTGCAGAGTGAAGTCGTTGACGTACAGGGCGCCAAAGGTACTGCGCATGGTGGTGAAAATGTCGTTGATCGAGACATCCATGGCCTTGGCCTTGTCCCAATCGACCACCGCATTGTAACGCGGTACGCCAACATCTACGGCAATCCGGACATTGGCCAGCTCCGGGCGCTGCCGGGCCGCAGCCAGCAAGCGGTCAGCTTCTGCCTTGAGCCGGACCGGATCGCTATCGCCACGCAGTTGCAGATAACCTTCAACACCACCGGTCAGCGACAAGCCGTTGATCGGTGGCGGCACAAAGGCAAACACGTTAGCCTCCTGGATCGCCATACCAAGGCCCGTGATACGCCGGGCAATGCCCTGAGCACTCTGCTCCGGGCGGGTTCGTTCCGACCAGTCATTGAGTGACACAAAGGCCACGCCCATATTGGTTCGCAAGCCACGATTGAGGATGTCGAACCCGGCGAAAGCGGTCATGCCACGAACCTCATCCATGGCTATCACCTTGCGGCTCAATTCATCACGCACGACTTCAGTACGAGCCAGGGCTGAGACCGGAGGCAACTGGTAAACGGTCAGCAGTGAGCCCTGATCTTCCTGAGGAACCAGACCGCTCCCCATGCGTCCCAGCAGAAAGAGCGTGGTGCCGATCAGCACGATGAACAGCAGCAGGCTGATCAGTACATGCCGGAGCATCCAGCCGACCACCCCGGTAAAGCTGTTGGTCAGCCAGTCAAATCCGTTGTTGAACCAGGCAAAGGCTGGTGACGGCTCGGTTTCAGCCCGGTCGAGCAGCAGCGCACACATGGCCGGCGTCAAGGTCAGCGCCACTATCCCGGAAATGGCCACCGATACTGCAATGGTCACCGCAAACTGACGATACAACTCACCGCTCAGGCCACCCAGGAAGGCCACTGGTGCGAATACCGCCACCAGCACCAGGGTCGAGCCCAGTACCGCGCCTGCCACCTGCTTCATGGTCTTGCTGGCGGCCTGATAGCTGGAAAGCCCCTCCTCCTTGATCAGCCGCTCGGCGTTCTCCATCACGATGATGGCGTTGTCCACCACCACACCGATAGCCAGAATCAGACCGAACAGGGTAAGCAGATTGATCGAAAACCCCAACACCGCCATACCGGCAAAGGTGCCGACCAGCGATACCGGGATCGCTACCAGTGGAATCAGCGTGGCCTTCATGTGTTGCAGGAACAGAAAGGTCACCAGCACCACCAGCGCCAACGCCTGGATCAGCGTAATGATCACCTCACGAATCGAGACTTCAATGAACAGCGTAGTGTCATAGGGGATGTCGTAGACCAGATCACCCGGAAAACGCTGGGACATGTCAGCCATGGCCGCATGCACAGCACTGGCGGTGTCCAGGGCATTGGCTCCAGGCTGCAGGTAGATGCCGATCGGTACCGCAGCCTTGGCGTTGTAGTTGGCAGTAAAGTCGTAGCTCTGGGCGCCCAGCTCCGCCCGGGCAACGTCACCCAGACGCAAGGTCCGCCCTTCGGCATCGCTGCGCAGAATGATCCGCTCGAAATCTTCTGGGGTCACCATCCGCCCCGGAGTGCTGACGCTGTAGGTAAACGCCTGGCCTGGCGGGGACGGCTCGGCGCCGATGCGCCCGGCCGCGAACTGGGCATTCTGTTCGCGCAAGGCGCCGGCCACGTCACTGGGAGTCAGGTTGTATTCGGCCAGCTTGTCGGGACGCAGCCAGATCCGCATTGAGTAGTCCTGGGCACCGAACAGCGCAGCATTCCCAACACCCGGCAGCCGTACCAGTTCATCGATCACATTGAGCAAGGCATAGTTGCCAATATCAAGGGTGTCGATTTGGTCGTTCTCCGACGACAGCGTGATTACCTGCAGAATTGAGGTCGAACGGGCCTGAACCTGTACCCCCAGATCCCGCACCTCCTGTGGCAGTCTGGCAGTAGCACGCTGCACCCGGTTGTTGACGTCGATGGTCGCCTGATCCGGATCAGTGCCGATGCGAAAATAAATCGTCAGCTGCATGGCTCCGGAGTCGCCGCTGAAAGACTCCATATAGAGCATGTCATCGACCCCGTTGATAGCCTGCTCCAACGGAGCTGCCACGGTATCGGCAATTACCTGGGCACTGGCGCCAGGGTAGTTGGCCTGTACCACCACCTGTGGCGGCACCACGTTGGGGTACTGCTCAACCGGCAACTGGGTCAGAGAAGAAACACCGGCAATCAGGATCAATACCGACAGAACCGTGGAAAAGATCGGCCGATCAATGAAGAACTGCAGCATCAGCCCTCTCCCTGGCCAACCAACCGCACCTGCATACCCGGTTGCAGGCCAACATGGCCGTTGACAACCACCCGCTCGCCGGCCTCAAGACCGGCACTGATGATCTGCCGATCACCGATCACCGGCCCCAATCGTACAGCTCGACGCTCGACCTTCAGCTCCTGATCGACGACAAACACCGACGGCCCCTCGGGACTGGCCCCCAGAGCATCGGCAGGAATCAGGATTTCATCATTGAATGTACTGAGCACTACCCGGACCCGGACGAATTGACCTGTGATCAGCTGCAGTTGGGGGTTGTCGAAGACCGCCCGCAAGGTAATGGTCCCGGTTGCCGGGTCAATCCGGCTTGAAGTGAAATCTACTCGCCCGCTCAGGCTGTAGTCGGAGCCGTCGGGCAACTCCAGCGCAACCTGCTGCCCGCTGCCATTGCCATCCAGGCCGGCGGCCCGCTGGATGGCCAGATCCCGTTCCGGCAACGCAAAAATCACATGCACCGGATCCTGTTGCACCAGCGTGGTCATCAGGCTGCCCAGCTCAATCAGGCTGCCCTCGGGCTGCACCTCCAGGCTGGTTGCCCCGGACACCGGAGCTCGTACTTCGGTATAGGACAGATTCAGTTCCGCCTCATCGAGCCGGGCTTCGGCCTGGGCCATACCTGCTTCAGCGAAATCCAGTTGGGAGCGAGCCCGATCGCGCTCACTGGTGCTGATAACCCCGCGCCCAAACAACTGCTCAGCCCGCGCCCAGTCACGCTGGGCCTGCAACAGTTCGGCCCGTGCATTGGCCTGGGCGGCCTGAGCCTGCTTGACCTGTAACTGCATCGGAGCCGGGTCGATACGGAACAGCAGATCCCCCTGCTCGACCCGCTCCCCCTCCTGATAGGCCCGCTCAAGCAGAATACCCGATACCCGGGCACGCACTTCAACTTCACGTGCACCACGCACCCTGGCGGGATACTCCTGAACCAGCTCGGCACTATCCGGACTGACGGCCTTCACGGTCACCACTGGTGCCGGACGTGACATGCTGGCGTTATTGCCTTCACCGGATGAGCAGCCCTGCAACAGCAAACCCAGAATAGCCAGCCCGACAGCAGCCAGTGAACGGGGCGAAGTTCGTGTCGTCATACGGGGATTCCATGTCATTGTTATAAATGGCCAGGCAGGCCGGACAGCCAAGGGCCGCAGCGAAATACCTCTGATTAGAAGTCAGGAATGGCTGCGGCCTCAAGCAATACAACAAATACAGACTGTTGCACTGAGAGAACAGTTGGTTTCAGGCAGAAAAAACCCGCACCCGGTAACCACCGGGTGCGGGTCTCAGGGACAACCGCTTAGAAGCGGCTGGAGACGTCGTCGAAGGTCGCCTCGATAGTCTTGGACGGTGCCGGAGTCAGCAAGGTAACCACCACGATGGCGATGGTCGCCAGGATGAAGCCCGGAATGATTTCATATAGCCCAATAGTGTCGATCTGTTTGTAAATCACTACGGTCAGACCACCAACAATGATGCCGGCCAGAGCGCCGTTGCGGTTCATGCGTTTCCAGAACAGCGACAGGATAATGGCCGGGCCGAAGGCCGCACCGAAGCCCGCCCAGGCGTAGGACACCAGGCCCAGTACCGTGCTTTCCGGATTGAAGGCAAAGATCAGCGCCAGCAAGGCAATGCCAACCACAGCAAAGCGGCCTACCCAGACCAGCTCCGTTTGGGTCGCATCACGGCGGAACAACGCCTTATAGAAGTCTTCAGCCAGGGCCGAGGATGACACCAGCAGTTGCGAGTCAGCGGTCGACATGATCGCCGCCAGTACTGCGGCCAGCAGGATACCGGCTACCAGCGGATGCATCAGTGCCTGTACCAGAGCCAGGAACACGGTTTCGGCATCACCGAGGCCAGCGTCGCCGAAGTAGCCAATCCCGATCCAGCCGATGAACAGCGCGGCCAGCAGGCACACGGCGGTCCAGAGTACTGCGATACGGCGGGCGGTCGGCAGGGCTGCATCGCTCTGCACAGCCTTGAAACGAGCCAGAACGTGCGGCTGGCCAAAGTAGCCCAGACCCCAGCCCAGCAGCGAGATGATTGCCACAAAGCCCAAGGCGTTACCGTCGACATCAGTGAAGAAGGTCAGCAGGTTGGGATTCTTGGCTTCCATCGCCGCATGAGCGACTTCCCAGCCACCCATGGTGTTGAGCGCCATGATCGGCACAATCACCAGCGCGGCGGCCATCAGCAGGCCTTGAATCACGTCGGTCCAGGAGACCGCCAGGAAGCCGCCGAAGAAGGTGTAGGAAATGATCGCCAGGGTGCCGACGATAACCGCGATCTCGTAGCCGAAACCGAACGTGCTTTCGAACAGCTTGCCCGCTGCCACCAGACCAGAGCTGGTATAGAACAGGAAGAAAAGTAGAATGAACACCGCTGCGATCACCCGCAGCAAACGGGTGTTATCTTCAAAGCGGAATTCGAAGTATGCCGGCAAGGTCAGCGAATCATTGACCGCATGCGAGTACACCCGCAGTCGCCGGGCCACGATCAGCCAGTTCAGCCAGGTACCGGCCAACAGGCCAATGGCGATCCAGCTCGCCTCGTAACCGGCAGCCAGCGCGTAACCAGGCAAGCCCAGCAACAGCCAGCCACTCATATCCGATGCGCCAGCCGACAGCGCCGCAGTGCCCGGCCCCAGAGAGCGACCGCCCAGGATATAGTCGGACAAGTTGGTAGTTCGTTTGTAGGCGATGTAGCCGAGGGCCAACATCACCCCGATATACACCACGAAGGTTGCACTCACAATGCCAGTGTTACCAGTCATGTTGTTTTTCTCTCTTAGTTGATCGAACAGTCCCTGTCCTGTTGATTATTAATGGGAAGAGTCCCCTGCTCCAAATACAACCGGCGCCCAAGGGCGCCGGTTAACAACTCAAGGTTCGCCATCACCCAGCGACAGCAGGCTGGCGTTGCCGCCTACAGCAGTGGTGTTGATGGTCCGCGTACGCTCAGTCACAAAACGCAGCAGATAGTGCGGGCCACCCGCCTTGGGACCAGTTCCGGACAGGCCCTGGCCACCGAAGGGCTGTACCCCGACCACCGCGCCGATCTGGTTACGGTTGATGTAGACATTGCCAATCCGCACCCGACTATCGATATGCTGGGCGGTTTCCTCGTTACGACTATGGATCCCGAGGGTCAGGCCGAAACCGGTAGCATTAATATCATCAATGACCTGATCAAGCGTATCATTGCGCCAGGTGATCACATGCAGGATCGGACCAAAATTCTCGCGGTCCAGCTCACCGATCCGGTTCAGACGGAAGGCTACCGGTGCCACGAAGTGGCCGTCCAGCCCGTCGGGCATTGGGGTCTGCGCAATAAGGCGACCTTCGGCCTTGAGCTTTTCAACATGCTTGAGCAATCCTTCACGAGCTTCGGCGTCGATTACCGGCCCCAGATCAGTATCGCGGTTGGCCGGATCGCCGATATGCAGCTCGGCCATCGCCCCTTTCAGCAGTTCGATCACCCGCTCGGCGATATCCTCCTGGACATACAGCACCCGCAAGGCCGAGCAGCGTTGACCGGCGCTGGTAAAGGCCGAGTGGACCACATCATTGACCACCTGCTCCGGCAATGCCGTGGAGTCAACCAGCATGGCGTTCTGGCCGCCGGTCTCGGCAACCATGGGCGCAATCGCACCATCACGGGCAGCCAGAGCACGGTTAATGATGTGCGCGGTCTGGGTCGACCCGGTGAAGGCCACGCCAGCAATACGCGGATCAGCCGTAATCACGCTACCAACCTGGGCACCATCGCCCGGCAACAGCGCCAACACCTGAGGCGGCAGACCGGCTTCGAGCATCAGCTCGATACAGCGTACCGCCACCAGACTGGTCTGCTCGGCCGGTTTGGCCACTACGGTATTGCCACACACCAGCGCAGCCGCAACCTGACCCAGGAAAATCGCCAGCGGGAAGTTCCACGGGCTGATGCAGGCAAATACCCCACGGCCCTGCAGATACAGCTCGTTGCTTTCACCGGTCGGCCCCGGCAGCGTGATGGTAGCGAAGCGCGCGCGGGCCTGCAGCGCGTAATAGCGGCAGAAATCCACGGCCTCACGCACTTCATCGATACCGTCCTGCAGGCTCTTGCCTGCTTCACGGGTACACAGCGCCATCAGTTCGGCCATGTTCTGCTCTAGCAGATCGGCCGTGCGCTCAAGCACTGCGGCACGCTGGTCCACCGGGGTGGCGTTCCAGGCCGGGAAAGCGGCAGCCAACTGATCGATCGCTCCACGGGTCTGCTCGGCAGTGGCCCAGACAACCTCGCCAACCAGATGCGACAACTGATAAGGACACTGTACCGGCCGTGCTTCACCGCTCAGGCGCTGGCCGTTAACAATCGGTGCACCGCTCCAGCGCTGGGCGAGGAACTTGTCGAGGTCTTCTTTCAGAGGGAGCCACTGGGTCATTACATTCATATTGATACCACGTGAGTTGCGACGGTCCGCCCCGTAGATCATCGGCGGCAAGGGAATACGCGGGTTGGCCAGGCTCGCATGCTTGCGCAGGGCCACAGCCGGATGCTCGATCAGCGAATCTACCGGCACTCGGGGATCAACCAGTTTGTGCACGAACGATGAGTTGGCGCCGTTCTCCAGCAGCCGGCGCACCAGATAGGGCAACAGATCCTTGTGCGCGCCTACCGGAGCGTAGATCCGCACGGTGCAACCGTGCTGCTCGATAAGAGTGTCGTACAGGGCATCGCCCATGCCGTGCAGACGCTGGAATTCATAGTCACTCTGGCCGGCCATGGCCAGGATGCAGGTCACGGTATGAGCATTGTGACTGGCGAACTGAGGATAGATCAGTCCTTCGGTCAGCGGACTGAGCAGGTAGCGAGCACAGGCCAGATAGGAAACATCGGTGGCCTCCTTGCGGGTAAAGACCGGGTAGCCGTCAAGCCCGCCCTGCTGGCACAGCTTGATCTCGGAGTCCCAGTACGCGCCCTTGACCAGACGCACCGGAATCCGGTCACCCTGCTGTCTGGCCAACAGAGTCAGCCAGCACAGTACCGGCAACGCTCGCTTGGAATAGGCCTGCACCACCAACCCGAAGTTACCCCACCCCTTGACGTCCGGGTGATTGTAGAGCTTGGCGAAAAGTTTCAGCGACAGCTCCAGGCGATCAGCCTCTTCGGCATCAATGGTGATCCCGACATCGCCCTTGCGCGCCTGACGCACCAGCTCCAGTACAGTTTCACTCAGCTCCGCCAGCACCTGAGCTTCACGCGCAGGCTCGTAGTGCGGGTGCAGGGCCGACAGTTTGATCGAGATGGTTGGTTTGGGGCTCTTGCCCTGATAGTTGTCGGCTACCAGCGCGCCGATGGCGTCACTGTAGTCTTTGAAATACTTGGCGGCGTCGGCACGGGTCAGAGCCGCTTCACCAAGCATGTCGAACGAATAGGTATAACCGGCATCACGCTGCGGCTTGCCGTTCTTCAAGGCCTCCTTGATGGTACGCCCGAGCACGAACTGGCGACCCATGATTTTCATTGCCTGCATCATCGCCGCGCGAATCACCGGCTCACCGCTGCGCTTGATCAGTCGCCCCAAAATGGTTCCAGGGGTGCCGTCTTCACGTTTGTCCAGATTGACCACCTTGCCGGTCATCACCAGGCCCCAGGCGGCGGCATTGACCAGAGTGTGCTCGCTCTGACCTACGTGCTTGTCCCACTGCGCGGCATTGAGCTTGTCACGAATCAGGGCGTCGGCGGTTTCGCTGTCCGGCACCCGCAACAGGGCTTCGGCCAGGCACATCAACATGATCCCTTCCTGGGTGTCGAGGCTGTACTGCTGTAACAGCGCATCAATGCTATCGACGGCGTTGTCACGCTTGCGGACGCTTTCGATCAGCCCCCGGGCGCGCTGCGACAGGGCAGCATGATCCTCTGGCTCAGCCAGAGTCAGCAGCTCTTTGAGGTACTCGCCCTCGTCGACCGCATAATTGTCACTGAGGACTTTGAGGAATTCATCAGGTTGGCTGGTCAGGAAGGCACCTTCCAGCACGGCACTGGCTTTGAACATAGGACTCGCTCCACAGATTCCCAGCCACATGCTGGCAGACATGGCTGGTGCACAGAACACGTCTTTCTACTAACCCTAGACCAAGGTCAGACGTTTGACGTAATACATTGTTTTGGGCCGACACCGTCAGGCGGGGGACAGGCCAGATGGGAATGTAGAAGCGAGACGAGTGAAAATCTTGTCAAAAACTGGGGGATTTTTGCAAAAAACTCTGAGATAGCCCTCAGAGCGGGCTCGACAAGCGCAATTTGCGCGGTGTCAACCCAGTATGTCGGCGAATAGCATGGGTCATGGCGCTCTGGCTGGAAAAGCCGCAACGACTGGCAATTTCGGCTACCGGTAGCGAGGACTCGCGCAACAACCTGCCCGCTTCATCCAGCCGTACATTGAGTACGAACTGATGCGGCGTCAGACCGCTGACCTGCTTGAACAGTGCGAAGAAATGACTGCTGCTGACACAGGCACATGCCGCAAGCTCAGCAACACTGACGGGGCGATCCAGGCGTTCACGGACATAGCGTTCGATACGCTCCAGATCGATGACCGAGGCCGAGCGCAATGGAATCGGCGTAGAAAACAGCCGGTCATGCAGGCTATGCAACAGGATGCCGCCCAGATGCCAGGCCATCGGCGAATCACTGGCATCCGGACCACCAAGCGCCTGGGCAGCGAAGTCCAGCAAACTCTGCATGCGCTGATCCAGACGCACGAAGCGTGGCTTATCGAACAACCGAGCCAACTGCTCTTCCTCTACGCCGCCAGGGCCTGGGCCCTCGGTCAGCAGGTCGAGAATCAGCATGTGGTTGTTGCCCCGGCCGGAAAACGCATGCATCTCATGCCCCGGTACCAGGCATGCGTGCAGCCGGTTAACCGCACCACCCTGCCCCATGACCTCAAAATCGGCACAACCATCCAGCCCGACGATCAATTGATGTTGAGCATGGGCATGGGTGGCACTTTGCACCGGCAAGTCGAGAATGCGGGTCTTGATCATGATGGCTGTGAGCTGAAGTGAAATTCCATCTTAGTCCTAGAACCGCCCCGCCTCAACCATTGAAATCCTTCACGACAGCCTCCACCTATTGCGAATCAGTTCATGTCACACAGGGTGTAATCAATGAGCGACCAGGAAGACTTTCAGGCTGAGGTGATCGAGCCGGACGAGGCCGCTGGCGACCAGCCAGGTACCGGACTAGTGCTGCCCAACCAGCGCCTGCCCGAACGTTTGTACCTGATACCGATCAACAACCGGCCCTTCTTTCCTGCCCAGGTAATGCCCGTGGTTGTCAATGAGGCACCCTGGGCAGAAACCCTCGAACGCGTGGCCAACACTCCACACCAGAGCCTGTCACTATTCTTTATTGACAGCCCTAGCGCCGACCCGGAACAGTTCAGCCCTGAACAGCTGTCGCTGACTGGTTGCGCGGTCAAGGTACACCATGCCCGCCATATTGACGGCAAGATTCAGTTCATCGCCCAGGGCCTGACCCGGGTACGCATTACCCAGTGGCTGAGCCGCAAACCGCCCTATCTGGTGGAGGTCGAATACCCTCAGGCGCCAGAGGATGAGCGCAATGAGGTGCGCGCCTATGCCATGGCCCTGATCAATGCGATCAAGGAGCTACTGCCGCTCAACCCGCTGTACAACGAGGAATTGAAAAACTACCTCAACCGCTTCAGCCCCAACGAGCCTTCGCCGCTGGCCGACTTCGCCGCCGCACTGACCACCGCCAAAGGCCCGGAACTGCAAGATGTGCTTGATACCGTGCCGATCCTGCGGCGCATGGAAAAGGTGTTGGTGCTACTCAAGAAAGAGATCGATGTGGCGCGTCTGCAGGGTGAAATCAGCGCCGAGGTCAACCGCACGATCAGCGAGCATCAGCGCAAGTTCTTTCTCAAGGAACAACTCAAGATCATTCAGAAAGAGCTGGGCTTATCCAAGGACGACCGCACCGCCGATATCGAGCAGTTCCAGGAGCGCCTGCAGGGCAAGACCCTGCCTGAGGCTGCCAGCCGCCGGATTGAGGAAGAGCTGAACAAGCTTTCGGTCCTGGAAACCGGCTCACCCGAATACGCGGTCACCCGCAATTACCTGGACTGGGCTACTGCCATGCCCTGGGGCCTGGAACACAAGGACCGCATCGATATAAAACAGGCCCGCAAGCTGCTGGACCGTGACCATGACGGCCTGGAGGATGTGAAACAACGGATTCTGGAGTTTCTCGCCGTTGGTAGCTTCAAGGGCTCTGTAAGCGGCTCAATCATCCTGCTGGTCGGTCCGCCCGGGGTCGGCAAAACCAGTATTGGCCGCTCGATCGCCGAAAGCCTGGGCCGTCCGTTCTATCGTTTCAGCGTCGGCGGCATGCGCGACGAGGCCGAGATCAAGGGGCATCGTCGCACCTATATCGGCGCCATGCCCGGCAAGTTCGTCCAGGCGCTCAAGGAGGTCGAGGTGATGAACCCGGTGATCATGCTCGACGAGATCGACAAGCTCGGCGCCAGTCATCAGGGCGACCCGGCCTCAGCCCTGCTCGAAACCCTTGACCCCGAGCAAAACAGCCAGTTTCTCGATCACTATCTGGATCTGCGTCTGGACCTGTCCAAGGTGCTGTTCGTCTGCACCGCCAATACCCTGGACAGCATTCCCGGCCCGCTCCTCGACCGCATGGATGTGATCCGCCTGTCCGGCTACATCACTGAGGAAAAACTGGCGATCGCCAAACACCACCTGTGGCCAAAACAACTGACCAAGGCCGGGCTACGTAAGAGTCAGCTACGTATTACCGACAAGGCCCTGCGCCAGGTGATTGAAAGTTATGCCCGCGAGGCTGGGGTACGCAGTCTGGACAAGCAGCTGGGCAAGCTGGTGCGTAAATCGGTCATGCGTCTGCTGGAACACCCGGATGACAAGCTCAGTATCAAACCCGACGATCTGGCGAACTTGCTCGGAACTCCAGCTTTTCGCAAGGAAAAGAAACTCAAGGGTGTTGGCATCATCACCGGGCTGGCCTGGACCGCCATGGGTGGAGCCACCCTGCCGGTCGAGGCCAACCGCATTCACACCCTGAACCGGGGATTCAAGCTGACCGGGCAACTGGGTGAGGTGATGAAGGAATCGGCAGAAATTGCCTACAGCTACCTGTGCGCCAACCTCAAAGGCTACCAGGCCGACAAGAGCTTCTTTGACGAGGCCTTCGTGCATTTGCATGTGCCTGAAGGAGCCACACCCAAGGACGGCCCCAGCGCCGGCATCACCATTGCCAGCGCCTTGTTGTCCCTGGCGCGCAACCAGTCGCCGCGCAGCGGCCTGGCGATGACCGGCGAGATCACCCTGACCGGACACGTGTTGCCGGTCGGCGGCATCCGCGAGAAAGTGATTGCTGCACGCCGCCAGTCAATCCATGAACTGATTCTGCCCGAGGCCAATCGTGGCGATTACGAGGAGCTACCGGAGTACCTGCGAGACAACATGACGGTACACTTTGCCGGCCATTTCAAGGACGTGGCCAAACGCCTGTTCGACTGAGGCGCCCAGCCTAATAAAAAGGGGCACCCCTGAGTGCCCCTTTCGCTCTCCCACGCCGAGCCCTCAGCGTCGTTCTGACTTGTGCGGCTCGTCGTCCTCCCACTCCTCCACATCCGGTAGATTATCCAGGCTGACATTGAAGTCCTCATCCACCACTTTTGGCGGCTGTTTGCTACGCACAGGTTGCGGCCCCAGTGCGTCAAGCAGGTCCACGTCCAGATCAAGCTTGAAGTCTTCAAGGTTCAAGCGAACATCGTCCTGCGCATCCTGCTCTGCCGCACGCGGCGTCCGGGACGACTGCTCCGGCTCATCATCCATCAGCAGCGGATCAAGGTGATCGACCCGCTCGACCATATCGGTCTCAACCTGGGCCAGCAGTGCAGGGAAGCGCATTTTCAACTGATCGATACGCTCCATGTCGGCTCCCAACGCCAGCGCTTCGCGCTCCTGTGCGGCAAAGGCCGGGCGGTCACACAATTCAGCCAGCACCCGCAGCAACCTGTAGCGCAGATCAAGACGCTCAGGTTGTGTGGCAATGGCCTTATCCAGCAATACGCGGGCCTCAGCAAAACGCCCATAGGTGATATACAGCTCTACCCCGGCCAACGGGTCGGTTGCCGGTTTCGACTGAGCCGGCGCAGGCTGGCGTACCCTCACTGAGCCGGGCGCGACCTGCTCGCGTGGGCGGATAGCCGGCATGGGAATCGATTCCGGCTCGGCTGAAGCCTTCCTGCGCATACCGAACAGCAAACCAAGTACAGCCAACCCCAAACCAACAAGGATTGGCCACCAACTGAACCAGCGCTCCAGACTGCTCGATGTCACCTGTGCGCTCAGCCTATCGTCCATCAGCCCGGCTGCCGGCAGCGCGCCCAGCGCCCCGGGAGTCGGATCATCCGATCCCTGTACCGAACTCTGAGCACCAGGCTCCACGGCCGCTACCGCAAGCAACGCACCCGCCGCAGCCAATTCTTCAAGTGCGGCCTGCTCCAATGCCCGTGCCTCGCGCAGCACTTCCAGCTCAGCCTGCAGACTGGCGATCTGGGAGTCACGATTGTCCAACTCGCTGAGCAGCACACTGAAGCGCGTCTCCAGCATGCTCAGGCGATCACGCAACTCCGCCGATTCATTAGTTGCAGGTTCCAGAGCATCGATTCGCAAGCGATCAGCACTCGCAACCGGCTCAGCAACCATGGCGACCGATTCAGGCTGACTGTCCAGCGGGCGCTGGGCTGGCGGCGCAGCTGAAAATCCCAACTGCTCAGCGGTCGGCAACACCAACGCCTGCCCCTGGCGCAAACGGTTGATGTCTCCGCCAATAAAAGCCTGGGGATTCAAGGCGCGAATCGCCAGCATGGTTTGCCGCACTCCGGCACGCTCATCAGGGCGGTAGCGCTCAGCAATCGCCCACAGAGTATCGCCCGCCACGGTCTGATATTGCGCAGCACCCGGCTGCGGCTGCAAATCGGGCAGTACCAGTGCAGCCGGCGCCGGTTGCGCAGGACGTGAAACTGGGGCCTGAGCACTTGCCCGGGTCTGGGCCGCAGTGGCAGCTACCAGTTGAGTGATGCCCGGTCCCGGACTGTACAGCGGTGGATCAAGCAGCACGGTATATTCGCGCAACATAACCCCATTGGGCCGGCGCAACTCAACCAGAAAGTTCAGGTAAGGCTCGCGTACCGGCCTATTGGATTCAACCTCGATGAACAGACGGTTGTTGCGCAGCACCGGGACAAAACGCAGATCGGTGAGAAAGTAGGGTCGCTGAATGCCGGCCTGATCGAAAGCCTGCTGATCAGCCAGACGAACCCGGATATCCTCGGGTGTCACGCCACTACTGCCATGCAACTCGATAGTAGCTTTGAGCGGTTCGTTGAGTGCCGACCCCAGGGCAATGTCACCCAGTCCCAGAGCATTGGAGATTCCGGCATACAAAGCCGCCACGGTGGCGACTCCCAATACAACCCGGTGTTTGGCAGGCATACCTTAATCCCCTTGTTGTTCAATGACCCCAGCTTGGCGGAGTCTTATTCACGGAGCACCCAGGGCAGTGCCATTATGCCACTACGCAACCTAAAAACGAATACACGAACGCCATATCTTTGGCGAACCGCTCTCCAAAATAATTCAGACGACAAATGACAGTCACGCACAAAGCCAAGCCTATAGCTATATAGCTAGACGCCAGTACCGAGACCGTCAAGCTGCGACCGGCAAATCCTCCCAAGCCTGGCGACTTGCGGTAGAATCGGCTCCCGGCCCGTCAACACTAAATGCCTCATGAGTGATGTAGACAAACTATTCGCCCAGCCACTGCCCAAAGTCAGCGACTTCGTGTTCGATCACGACGTAGCCCGGGTATTTCCCGACATGATCAAACGTTCGGTCCCTGGCTATCCGACCATTGTCGAGACAATTGGCCTGATTGCCGGGCAGCATGCGGGACCACACACACTGATTTACGACCTGGGCTGCTCGCTTGGCGCCGCCACTCAGTCCATGCGCCGGCATGTGCGCAGTGAGGGCTGTCGCATTATTGCGGTGGACAACGCCCCAGCCATGGTCGAGCGCTGCCGTGAATACCTCAGCGCCCAGTCGGCCATGACTGAAGAACTGACCCCGGCCGAAGTGATCGAGGCAAACATTCTCGAGCTGCCCCTGCAGCCCTGCTCGGTGGTAGTGCTGAACTTCACCCTGCAGTTCATCAGTCTGGAGCTGCGCCTGCCTCTGCTCAGCCGCATTCGCCAGGCACTCAGGCCGGGTGGCATATTGCTGTTGTCGGAAAAGTTGCGTTTCGATGACCCGGATCAGCAGCAACGCCTGGAAAACCTGCACTACGCCTTCAAACGGGCCAACGGCTACAGTGAACTGGAGATCGCCCAGAAGCGCAGCGCGATTGAAAACGTCATGCGCCCGGACACTCTGGATACTCACCTGCAACGCCTCCAACAGGCCGGCTTCAGCCAGGCGCATAGCTGGTTTCAATGCCTCAATTTCTGCTCGATGATCGCCACTTGTGATTGACTATCAACCGCTTTTCCACTCGTTGCGCAACACCTCACTGGAACACTGGCTGGATAACCTGCCACAGGCCCTGAACCAGCGGCTGGACACAACCAATCATGGCGATCTGGCTCGCTGGCAGGCGGCACTGGAACAGATTCCGTCACTGCCGCAAGCGTCCATTGAGTTGCAGCACGGAGTGCGCATCGGCCACCCGGAGGCCATCGACGAGTCGACCCAAGCTGCTCTGCGCCAGGCCTTGCAAGGTCTGCATCCATGGCGCAAGGGGCCATTCGAGCTATTCGGGGTTCATATCGATACCGAATGGCGTTCGGACTGGAAATGGCAGCGCGTCGCCCCGCACCTTGATCTGCGCGGCAAGCGAATTCTGGATGTTGGCTGTGGCAACGGCTATTACATGTGGCGGATGTGGCAGGCAGGCGCCCAACTGGTTGTCGGCGTTGACCCCAACCTGCTTTTTCTCAATCAATTTCTGGCAGTCCGTCGATTCATGCCCGAGGCTCCGGTCTGGCAACTGCCCTTCACCCTTGAAGAGTTGCCGGAGCCGACCGATGGCTTCGACACGGTGTTCTCCATGGGCGTGCTGTATCACCGACGCGCGCCTATCGACCATCTGTTACAGCTCAAGGCCTGCCTGCGCCCCGGCGGTGAACTGGTGATGGAAACACTGGTGGTTGAGGGCGACGCACAACAATGCCTGGTACCCGAAGACCGTTATGCGCAAATGCGCAACGTCTGGTTCCTGCCTTCAGTCCCGCTGCTGGAGCGGTTCCTGCGCCGGGCGGGCTTTCAGGATGTGCGCTGCGTGGACCTGGCTCATACCAGCACCGAGGAACAACGCAGCACCGACTGGATGCGTTTTCAGTCACTGCCGGACTTCCTTGACCCGGAAAATCCGGCACTGACCCGCGAAGGCTATCCTGCGCCCTTGCGGGCGGTGGTACTGGCCCGTAAGCCTGGATAAGGCTTCGGACTACGCTCAGCCGAAAACCGCAACCGTTTGCCGGCTGATCGCGACCAACGCCCCATCCTCGCGCCAGACCATCGCTCCGGCATGCCCGTAGCCATCCCGGGCATGCTCAATACTGGCTTTGTAGAGCAGCCAGTCGGTATTACCAAGTGCAGGCTGGGGCTGCACAAACTCGATGGTCCAGGTCAGCGAGCTAGCTGGAGCGCGCTCGGCGAGATGCGGCAGCACTGCCGGTGGCCAGACATCGACCAGACCAAGAATATGCGCTTCGTGAATCGCCCCCTCGTCCTGTCGAAAGCGCATCCAGCCGCCCATATCGCGCTTGCGGCTGCGACTGAACGGCAGATCGCCAAAACACCAACGCAGATTGAAGTGTTTGAGAAAGACCGGACTCAGACCTTCGATATACGGCGTATCGACATACTGATCAGGTGCTTTGACCTCAGGAGGCGGCTCAGCCACGACATTAACCACCGACTCCCGCGCCGCGCCGAAGCTACCCTGAATGATGCACATCACCTGGCCATTCTGACGGGCCATGCCGAGCATCTGGCTGACTGCCTTGCCCTCACGCAATACCTCTGCTTCAACCATCATCGTCTCGCCCGGCGCCACCGGCCCGACGAACGTGATCGCCAGCGAACGCACCGGACGCCCAGCCGGAACTTTCTCACGCATGCCCTGGTACACCAGCGCCGCCACCAGGCCGCCATAGCCGGCTCGGCCTTGAGCCCAGTCGGGCGGAATAGTCACCTGGTTGTCGGGCGAGCGGGACAGAGCGGCAAGTAATTCTGCAAAGGTCATCAATAGCTTCCTTCGGATCAATATCCTTGCATGTTAATGCCCGGCGCAGCGTATTCGCATACTCATTGGTGCACTGAATGGACCACTATCTCAGGACTGCCTGCGCAGCCCCGACAACCAGCCCAGCGCCAGCCAGGCCGCAGGTATCTCCGGCCAGTCGTGCTCGCCCAGGCCCGCCAGGTCATACCCCGGCACCCCGGCCCGGGCCAACAAGCGCTCATGCCACCAACGCAGGCATGCCCCGCTGCCCGGTTCAAGCTGCCTGGCCAGGGTCATGCGCAGGCGCATGGGCAGCGACAACAGCAAGCGCTGCTCAACCGCAAGAAAGACCTGCTGCTCATTTTCCAGATAGGCCGTTTCAGCGGCAGCCGAGAGGTTCAGTTGCTGAGCCAGAATCAGTAACTGCCGGGCGTACTCGCGGTGACTTTGAAGTGGATCAAGGCGGCTACGCCAATCCAACTGCAAACGCTCTACGGCCTCGGTCAGGGTATGTACCCCCGCGCTTGGCGCATCCAGCAACACCGCCAGCCAGCGGCGTTGCAGCAGCGACAGGCCTTGCAGCAACAGCAACAACTCGGCGCTACTGGAACCCGGCCTGGGGCGCCAGTCGCCAACTTCAGAATCGGCGACCTGGAGCAGCCGTGCACAGCGTTCCGGCCATTCAGTCGGTCCCAACTGGCGACGCATGCTGTGCCATTGTTGCTCGAGCACCTCAACACCCTGCTGCAACCAGCGCCCGGCCTGCTGCCGGGCCGTGCGTTTAGCCCCCATCCTTCCCTCCGGTCAAACGCTCACGAATTGCCTGAATGATGCCCCGGTTGTCTTCAGCCAGCATGCCCTGATCATCCGCCGGCACTGCCCGGCACAAGTCCAGGGTGAAATGTCCCAGCCGTGAACTGTACAGGCCGACACCAATCCCCTGCCCGACCCGAGCCGCCAGTTTCTCCATCAAGCCGGACAGCAAGCTGTCGCTCAATGCTCCGATAGCCATCTCAGTACCGCCAGCCAAAGCAATATTGCGCAGCACATGACGGGCCAGTCGCCAGCGCCCGAGCTGCCCCATTGGAATGCCAAACAGCTGCGCCAGCTTCTGCATCATCCGGACATTGCGCCAGACCACCAGCATCAGATCGACCGCCACCCAGGGGCTGGTCGCCACCAGCATCCCGGTTCCAGTCGACTCGCGCCGGATCAGTTGCCGCGCCTGCAGGTCCAAAGCCTGATAGAACTCCTGGTTAAGCCGACGCCGAACCTCTTCAGGACTGTGCGACACGTCCAGCGTGGCACAACTGGCGCGCACGGCCTGTGCTAGCGGGGTGTCCCGGTATAGAGCCTGCAAACGCTCCAGCCAGTCGACCGACAAGCGGGCCCCAGGCTCACGCAAGGCCAACTGCATTTCTCGGCGTAATTGCTCCAGTTCGGAAAGGCGCAGGCGCTGACGCCGAATATCACGCCAGGCCAATGCCGCAGTGCCGGCCAGGGCCAGCCCCAACCCGCCAAGCAGCACACCGGCCAACGGCTGCCAGTTCCAGGCATCCAAGGTCCAGCGTCCCCACTCGAAGGCAGCCCCTCCCAGGACCAGCGCAAGAACCGAGCGCCCTAGCCGGCCTGGCCAAGGGCTGGTCGGTGGCGGGTTGAGTGTGTCCGGCAATGCCGGTTCGGCCTCAGGCAGCTGGCTGGCCAACTGTTCGGCCGGCACATCGCCAATGATCCGGGTGGCTGCGTCCGCCCCTTGCTGCTCGGTTTCCCAGCGCTCGAGAATACGGGTTTTGTCCTGACTCATCAGCCATCACCCTCCAGGGTCCAGTCAATCAGATCATCCATTCGGTAATGGGCAAAGGGCTCATTGCGGTGCAGCCCCGTTGGCGGGCGCAGGCGCAGCAGTTCAGGCCCTTGCACGTTCAGGTCCAGCGGCAGATGCTCGGGAATATGTCCTGGCTGATAACGCACTCCGCCGCTTTGGCCATCCAGCGCCGCGACCAGCGCATCGCCCTCCTGACGCGCGGCACGGATCGCCGCCAGCGGAAAGCCCTTGACCTCCACACCACCATGGCGAACTTCCGACAGGCTGTCGGTCAACAGGTCTTCCAGGCACTGCTGAACCGCTCGCTGCTGGCTCGGTGCGACCTGATCCACCTTGCTGGCGCAGACCGCCAGGCGCTCGATACGCGGCTTGAACCAACGCTCCAGCAGGCTGTTGCGACCATAACGAAAACTGTCCAGAACCGCCTCCAACGCCGCCTTAAGATCCACCAGCGCGGCCTGCCCGGTATCCATCGGGGTGAGCATATCGACCAGCAGGATCTGTCGGTCCAGGGTACTGAAATGCTGGTCATAAAAGCCTTTGACCACATAATCACGGTAGTAATCGAACCGAGTGCTGCACTGATGCCACCAACTACCGGGCTCGCCCTGGGTATGCTGATTGACCGCCGGTAGCGGAACAAACTGCAGCATCTCTGCCGCCACCCCTTGGCCCGGCAGCAAAAATCGCCCTGGCTGATTACGCGACAGCCCGGCATCAGCTCGACAGCGGTGCAGGAACGCGGTCCACTCGGTCGTAAGTTCGGCCAGCAGCCCGGCATCCACCGGGGCCAACGGATCAATCGCTGTCAGACGCTCGAGTAACGGCCCCGCCAATGATCGGCGCGGTTCCTGACTCAGCCAGCCCTGCAGTTGTTCACACCAGCGACCATAGTCGAGTCCGAGCAACGGCAGATCCAGCAGCCACTCTCCCGGGTAGTCGATGATTTCGATATGCAGGGTCCGGCTGCCCTGAAGCTTGCCTAGCAATCCATGGGGGCGAAAACGCAGATCTATCACCACCCGCGACAAATCACTGGTCGACTCCGGCCAGCGCGGCGGGTCTGCCGCCAACGCAGCCAGAGCCGAGAGATAGGGAAACGGTTGCTCAACCCCGTCGCGCTGCCAACGTACCGACTCCAGCCGGTCAAACGGCGGACGCCGGGCCAATAGCCCGCGCTGATGGTTTTCCAGTTGATTGATAAAGCTGGTGATGAAGGTGGTTTTCCCGGCGCCACTCAGCCCAGTCACGCCAATGCGAATTCGCTGACCGGTCAAGCGTTCGGCCTGATAACGCACCTGCTTGAGCCAGTTCACAGTTTTCGCTTTCACCATACGGGCACTCCCTGAGGCATCCATGGTCTATTGGGGTCTATGATCAGTATCACACAGGCACAATCCCGGAGGACACCGCCAATGGCTTACTCGGATACGCACAGCAAGGTGATTGGCTATCTGCTGTGGATCTTTGGTTTCATGGGGGCCCACCGGTTCTACTATGGCAAGCCATGGACCGGCACGCTCTGGTTTTTCACCTTGGGACTGCTGTTCATTGGCTGGATTGTCGACCTGTTCCTGATTCCGAAAATGGATAGGGAAGCCGATCACCGTTTTCGTAGCGGGCCGATCAACTTCAACCTGACCTGGGTTCTGTTGACCTTTCTCGGCATCTTCGGCGCCCACCGGCTGTACATGGGCAAATGGATCACCGCCATTCTGTATTTCTTCACTGGCGGCCTGCTGCTGCTCGGGGTGCTGTACGACTACTGGACACTAAACGAGCAGATATCCGAGAAAAATATGCAGCGCTCCTGGTAAGCGCCGCGGTGTTGCCGCAGGCCCAGATCCAGTAAACTGGTAGCCTTTCAATCAGCAGGCATCGATGGCGTGGAAATCTTCAAGGAATTTACTTTCGAAGCGGCACACAAGCTGCCGCACGTTCCGACTGGGCATAAATGTGGCCGGCTGCACGGGCACTCGTTCCAGGTAGCCATTCACATCAGTGGCGAGGTTGACCCCCACACCGGCTGGATCCGCGACTTCGCCGAGCTCAAGGCGGTGTTCAAGCCCATCTATGACCTGCTCGACCACAACTACCTTAACGACATTCCCGGGCTGGAAAACCCAACCAGTGAAGTAATTGCCAAGTGGATCTGGCAACAGCTCAAGCCGCAGCTGCCGGAACTGTGCCAGATTACCATTCGCGAAACCTGCACCAGCGGATGCATCTATCGCGGTGAGTGAACCCCGCTATAGCGGATCATTAAGGCGCAGCAACTCTTCGGGCAAATGCTCGATGTACTCCTCTTCAGCCGGCGGCATCTGCAGGTGGAACCCCTGCCCCTGCAGATTGTCCAGCACGGTCTGAATCTCTTCCTGAGCAAGCTTGCGCTCAGGGCTCAATACCAGATCCAGACTGTGCTCGGGCTTGCCGAACACCTGCAGCAGCGCTTCTGGCACTTCACTCAGGCCCTTTTGACGCGGCACATACAGATACATGCCAGGCTTGCGCCGACTACGATAAATCGAACACAGAACTTTCATGCACTCTCCTGAGCCGTGGCGTTGGCCACGGCCAACAACTCATCACCCATCAGGCGTCGCCGCCACCCAGTCAACTCTGGCGGTAACTGGTAGGGTCCGTTGGGATAACCGCTACGCACCAGGCTTTCCAGCACTTTTTTACGCAGCATCAATTCCGGGGCAATCCCTAACCGCTCGGCATGCGTCTGGCCGACCTTGCGCAAGGCCTTGAGCAATCGGTTGGCATCCGCCGGCAACGGCTCAGGCAAACGCTCGGGCCATTGATCCTCCGGCATCGCCTGACCTTGACGAATCAGAGCCAGCAAGGTCTGACCATCATGCCGGACGGTGCGCGGATGCATGTCTTCAATACGCGACAGTGCCTGGAGGTTGTCCGGCTGATACTGGGCCAGCGGATACATTGCCCGCTCGCGAAGCAGCCGATTGCGCGCCTGATCACGGCGCCTGGCCTCACGCTCACGCCAGCTTGCCAAGACCTTGAGAACCGCCAGTTGCGACGGCTTTAAGCGCCAGGCCTGTTTGGTCTGCTGGTAAGCCAGTTCGGGGTCGGTCTCGGCGGTGCTGGCTGCCACCTGCTCGGCTGTATCTTCCAGCAGCCAGTCGCGCAAGCCTGCTGCATCAATACGTGGCGCCAGAACCTGATAGAGCTCAGCCAGATGCACCGCATCACGGGCTGCATAATCAATTTGAGCCTCGCTCAGCGGGCGTTGCAGCCAGTCTGAACGGGTTTCATCCTTGGGCAAATCGATACCCAGCAGACTCAGTACCAGCCGCGAATAACCCATGGAGAAATCCATACCCAGGTAAGCCGCAGCCAGCTGGGTATCGAACAGCGGCGCTGGCGTGGCACCACACAGGTGCTGAAACACCTCCAGATCCTCGCTACACGAGTGCAGCACCTTGGTAACCGCCGGGTCATGCAGCAGCTCTACCCAGGGGCTCCAGTCACTGATTTTCAACGGGTCAATCAGGTAAGCCTGACGTCCGTCTCCGACCTGCAACAACCCGGCTATGGGGTAAAAGGTCTCGGTACGAACAAACTCGGTATCCACTGCCACATAGGGCAGTTGTCGCCAGCGCTCGCACCAGGCAGCCAGCTCGGCGTCCTGGTCGATCATCAAGGGTTGAGCCAGAGGCGGTGTCATATATCTGTTCCTTAAACCAGGGCAACAGTATAACCGATCGTCTGCCAGCCCGTGCGGCCGATGCTCCGCAGCAAGAGAGTCACGAATAGCTGTCAAGATTGACCGGGATCAACCGATACAGTTCATGGATCAGCAATAATTGCCAAAACCCGGCCCTTGGCCACCATCAAGGTCGGGTAACACTGCTAGGAGCCTGCATGGTCGTTCTCCAACACATCCCCCTCAAATACAAGTTTTGGGCGGTCAATGGCGTTACTTTTTTCAGCACCTTGCTACTGGTTCTGGTTGCCTTGTGGGTCGAGCAAGGTAGCCTGCACGCTGAGCGCCAACGCGTTGGCGAGCAACTGGTGCATCAAGCCGCGCAGGTCAGGCTGACTGAGTTTGAACCTATTGCCGCCGGCGGACGCTATGCCCGCCTGGAACAAGGCCTGGGCACCAGCCCGCGCTGGTTCCCGGTCGAGCAACTGGTAGCTGCAGACCAGGACCGCCTGCTCGGGGTCTGGGCCCTGCGCCAGAACGAACAGGCCCTCCTTCTTGGGGTGAAACGCCAGGGCTACCTTGAATTGCTGCTGGACCGCGCGCCCTTTTACGCGCTGGTGGTCTTTGTCCTAATGGTCGGCGTACTGCTGGTATCACAACTGTTGATTCTGTTCATTACCCGCCATCTTCACGCACTGCGTGACGTTATGCAGAAAGTTCAGGAAAGTGGCGACCTGACCCTCAGGGCTCAGGCCAGCTCACGCGATGAGGTCGGCGCCATGGCGCGCGCTTTCAATGCCATGCAGGATGCCCAACAACAGGTAGTTGGTGCTGTGCGCAAGGCGGCCGAAGAGCTCGATCAGCGGGCCAGCCAACTGGCCGAGCTGATGTCACGAGTCAATGACGGCATGATCAGCCAACAGGGCGAAACCGACATGGTGGCTGCTGCCGTCAATGAAATGAGTGCGACAGTTCAGGACATTGCAGCCAATGGCGCCACTACCCGCGACCAGTCCGGCCAAGCAGATGAACTGGCCCGCCAGGGACGTGATCAGGTGCTCAAGGTCAGCGAAACCATCACCGGCTTGGCTACCAGCATCGAACGTTGTACTCAGCATATGCAACGACTGGAGGGTCACAGCAAGGAAATCAGTGGCGTGGTAAGAGTAATCCGCGACATTGCCGAGCAAACCAATCTCCTGGCGCTCAACGCTGCCATCGAAGCAGCCCGGGCCGGGGAATCCGGTCGTGGCTTTGCCGTAGTCGCTGACGAGGTCCGCGCCCTGGCCCAGAGAGTCCAGAATTCCACCGATGAAATCCAGCGCATGATCGAAGCCTTGCAGGGAGGTACCCGCGATGCCGTCGCGGACATGCAAGCCAGCGCCGAGCTGACCCATGAGTCGGTTGAGCAGGTTGAAGAGGCCGGCACCTCCCTGAGCCACATCACTACGGCAGTCAGCCAGATCCGTGACGGGAACAGTGAGATTGCCTCAGCGGTAGAGCAGCAAAGTGAGGTCGCCGAATCCATCACCCAAAGTGTGGTACAGATTCGCGATGTGACCGAGCGTACGGTCGAGCAAACCCAGCAAAGCGCCGCCACCAGCCAGCAACTGGCAGCCCTGGCGCATCAATTGACCTCGGCCGTAAGCAAACTCAAAACCTGAGCAGTGTGCGCTCTGAGCGAGTCACGGGCAGGTTCATCTGCCCGTGACATACTCATTACGGAAACACTGATTAAATCAGTTTCGGTGTTGGCCCAATTGTCGCTGACCTGTTCTGGACTCCCCTCCGGGTCCGGCCAACCGATCACAGATCGGTCGGCGTTCGGCTGCACACGAAGCATGCTTCGTAAACGCTTGCCTCACCCCTCTACGCTCTTAGATGCCATCCGACCGCCAGGGATGGCGGAAGTGTCGAAAATGCAGGAGCAATTTTCGACCCTGGCATCTAACGGTCCAGAACAGGTCAGCGACAACCGGGCTACTGAGCTTGCGTGCAATTAATCAGTGTGTCCTTACTGCAGGCTGATCCGCTCGCGATTACGCTCGACAGTGGCCTGGCCGATGCCCTTGACCCCGGCCAGTGATTCGACCGATTCGAACGCGCCGTTCTCATCACGGTAGGCAACAATCGCTTGGGCCTTGGACTCCCCAACCCCCTGCAACACTTCGGCAATTTCCGCAGCACTGGCGTGGTTGATGTTGACGACCGGGCCAACCGACTGTTCGGCCAAAGCCGGCACAGCAACCCAGGTAGACATGACGAACATAACTGCGGCAAAAAGTTTGCGCATAAATTGATTCCTCTCCATGTGATTGAATGCCGTACAGCCGGGCGACTGCCTGCGATTTCCTTCGCACTCCCTGCGGCTTGCCAAGACTAAACAAAACGGCGCCCGGAGCAAGCTCGCGGACGCCGTCTTGTGAAACAATTGGCAAATATGTCTCAATCAGCTATTTGCCACCGCCTCCAGGCCACGCTGCAGATCGGCACGCAGATCCTCAACATCCTCCAGCCCCACCGCAATACGGATCAGCCCTTCGCGGATACCTGCTGCTTCACGAGCCTCCACACTCAGGCGCCCGTGTGTGGTAGTGGCCGGATGTGTGATAGTACTTTTGGCATCGCCAAGGTTGGCGGTGATCGACAGCAATCGGGTGGCATCGATAAACCGCCAGGCCGCCTCACGCCCACCCTTGAGTTCAAAACTCAGCACGGCGCCAAAGCCTGACTGCTGGCGCTTGGCCAATTCATGCTGCGGATGACTAGGCAGGCCGGCATAGTAGACCTTATCGATCCCTGGCTGGCGTTCCAGCCACTCAGCCAGGCTCTGGGCGCTGGCGCAATGGGCATTCATTCGCAGCTTCAAGGTTTCCAGCCCCTTGAGGAATACCCAGGCATTGAACGGACTCAAGGTTGGGCCGGCAGTGCGCAGGAAACCGACAACCTCCTGCATGTGCTCCCGGCGCCCGGCAACCACACCACCCAGGCAGCGGCCCTGACCATCGATATACTTGGTCGCCGAATGGATAACGATATCTGCCCCCAGGGCTAGCGGCTTCTGCAAGGCCGGAGTACAGAAGCAGTTATCGACGACCAACAAGGCCCCCTGCCCTTTGGCCACATCGGCCAGGGCGGCGATGTCTACCAGCTCGGCCAATGGGTTGGACGGCGACTCGACGAAGAACAACCGAGTGTTGGGCTTGCAGGCGGCCTGCCAGCCAGCAATATCGGCCAAAGTAACGTAGTCGACCTCGACACCGAAGCGCTTGAAATACTTCTCAAACAGGGTCACTGTGGCGCCAAATACGCTACGCGAGACCAGAATATGGTCGCCCGCCGAACACAGACTCATCACCGTCGACAGAATTGCCGCCATACCGGAAGCGGTACCCACCGCCTGTTCAGCCCCTTCGAGCGCAGCAATACGCTCTTCGAAAGTGCGTACCGTAGGGTTCATGTAACGTGAATAGACATTGCCCGACGCTTCACCAGCGAAGCAGGCGGCGGCATCCGCGGCACTGCGAAAGACATAGCTGGAGGTCAGAAACAGCGCCTCGCCATGTTCGGCCTCCGGACCACGACGTTGACCGGCACGCACCGCCAGCGTATCGAAACCGGCATCGAGCAGATCACTGTCGAGCCGCCCGGCATCCCATTCAATAGTCATTACCTTCCCCTTGCCGCGAGGCGTCTCTCAAGGTCATTGCTACGCAGCAATAACCGGTTTCCGAGATGCCCTATTGCTCAATTGTTGTGCAAGTCAATAATCGCGTTGCCGATTTCCGACGTGATCTTGGCCGCATCATTGCGCGCCTGCTCGATCTTGCCCAGATACGCCTCATTGACGTCGCCGGTGACATACTCACCGTTGAACACCGAACAGTCGAAATCATGGATATTGGGGTTACCCTCACGCACCGCCTCGACCAAGTCATCAAGATCCTGATAGATCAGCCAGTCAGCACCGATCAGCTCAGCCACTTCTTCGGTACTGCGATCATGAGCTATCAGTTCGTGGGCGCTGGGCATGTCGATGCCGTAGACATTAGGGTAACGGACCGCCGGTGCCGCCGAGCAGAAATAGACCTTGTTGGCACCCGCTTCACGGGCCATCTGAATGATCTGCTTGCAAGTGGTACCACGCACGATGGAGTCATCGACCAGCAGAACATTCTTGCCACGAAACTCCAGTTCGATCGCATTGAGCTTCTGGCGCACCGACTTCTTGCGTGCCGCCTGGCCAGGCATGATGAAGGTCCGGCCGATATACCGGTTCTTGACAAAGCCTTCACGAAACTTGACGCCCAAGTGGTTGGCCAGCTCAACTGCCGAGGTCCGGCTGGTATCGGGAATAGGAATTACCACGTCGATCCCGTGGTCCGGGCGCTCATGGGCAATTTTCTCGGCCAGCTTTTCCCCCATGCGCAGGCGAGCCTTGTAGACCAGAATCCCGTCGATCATGGAGTCCGGACGGGCCAGGTAGACATGCTCGAAGATACACGGCGAATACACCGGATTGTCGGCACACTGGCGAGTGAATATTTCACCCTTGTCAGTGATATAAACCGCCTCGCCAGGCTCCAGATCACGAATCAGCTCAAATCCCAGTACATCCAGCGCCACGCTTTCCGAGGCGATCATGTACTCGACACCAGTCTCGGTTTCCCGCTTACCATAAACAATCGGTCGGATTGCCCAGGGATCGCGGAAGCCAACGATGCCATAGCCGGTGATCATGGCAATTGCAGCATAGCCCCCCCGACAACGATCGTGCACGCCTCGTACTGCATTGAAAATATCTTCTTCGCCCGGTTGCAGCTTGCCACTGCGGGCCAGCTCATGGGCGAAAACGTTGAGCAGCACTTCAGAGTCGGAGTTGGTGTTGACGTGACGCAGATCCGATTCGTAGATCTCGCGCGACAACTGCTCGACATTGGTCAGGTTGCCGTTATGCGCCAGGGTGATGCCGTACGGCGAGTTGACATAGAACGGCTGGGCTTCAGCCGAACTGGAGGAACCCGCTGTCGGGTAGCGCACATGACCGATACCCATGTTGCCCACCAGCCGCTGCATGTGACGCTGCTGGAAGACGTCTCGTACCAGACCATTATCCTTGCGAAGGAACAGCCGGCCCCGATCACAGGTTACGATGCCGGCGGCGTCCTGGCCGCGATGCTGCAGGACGGTCAGGGCGTCGTAGAGCGCCTGATTGACGTTCGACTTGCCCACAATGCCAACAATGCCACACATGCCTAAACACCCTTACGTTGAATGTGTAAAACAGCCGTATCCGGAAGGATACCCACATCAGCTACCGAAAAAGCCGAGAATCGTGTTCTTGGACCAATCGGCAACCAGTAAAAAATGAGGAATCAGCTCGGACTGTGTCCACCAGATATCACCCTCGACGGGGGCCAGGCTTAGCAGGCCAATAACCACCACGACCAGTAACACACCTCGGGCCGCACCGAAAATCATACCGAGAAAGCGGTCAGTCCCGCTCAACCCCGTCACCCTCACAAGTTGACCAATCAGATAATTGATCAACCCACCCAGAATCAGGGTCAACACGAACAGAATGGTACAGGCAACGATAACCCGTAGCGATGGCGTTTCTATGTAGCCTATGAGCAGATCAGCCAAAGCGCCGCCAAACATCCAGGCGACCAACCCGGCGATCACCCAGGTCAACAATGACAGCGCTTCCTTGACGAAACCACGCGCAAGGCTGATCAAGGCGGAGATAGCTATAACACCGATGATCAACCAGTCGACCCAGACGAATGTCACTACAGGCTACCCGATAACGAAAGAACGCTATTCTAACAGACTCTAACGCGCACGAGTATTCGCATCATAGGCAACCACCAACCCCTGATTACCGTGCTTGCGGGCCAGCTCATCGCGCAAGCTGTTGGCTGCAGCACGCTCGACCAACGGCCCGACATAAACCCGCGTGATACTGCGCCCGTCAACCTGAACCGTAAGGGTGTAGGCGTTATAGCCTTCGCTACGCAGGGTTTGACGGAAGCTTTCGGCGTTGGCGGCATTGGAGAAGCTGCCGAGCTGGATTACCCAGTCGCCAGTCACTGTGACCGGAGCCACAGGTGCGGGAGCAGGAGCTGACGCCGGCGGCTCAGGCGCAGCAGTTACTGCGGGAGCAGGCTCGGGAGCCGGTGTGACAGGAGGGAGCTCGGCAGGCAGCTCAGCGCCCTGCTCGGGTATTTCGGCGACCTCTGCCGGTTCAGGCAACTCAATCGGCGCCGCCACCTCGATTGGACGAGAGTCCAGCACAGGAGGCTCCGGCACCTCAACCTCAACCCGAACCGTTTCATCTTGCCCGGACAGCAGCATCGGCAGAAATACCACCGCTGCAATGATCAATACCAGCGCCCCAATGATGCGCTGCTTCAGACCTTCATCCATCGATCGGCTCCTGTGTCTGCTCAGAAAGCCAGAGTATGGCCTCTGCAACACAGAAAAACGACCCAAAAATCACGATCTCACAGTCAATCGGGGTTTGTTCAAGCAGGGCAATGATGGCTTCGGCCACCGAGTTACAGGCACTGGCCTCAGCCCCATGCCCCGCCAACACTTGAGCCAGTACAATAGCCGAGCAACTGCGCGGACTTGGCAAGGGCGCGGTCAGCCATTGGGAAAACTCGCCCAGCAACGGTTCGACAACCCCTTGCATATCCTTGTCGGCCAACAGCCCAAATACAGCCACGCGCGGCCGGGGCTGCCGACTCAGCTCACTGGCCAGGAAACCGGAGGCCTGGGGGTTGTGCCCTACATCAAGACACAGCTCACGCCACTGTCCGTGCCACAGCACCCGGCGCCGATCCAGTCGTCCGGGCACATGCGCCTTGCGCAGTGCCTGAGCCAGCTGCGGGTCAGGTAAATCCAGCCCAGCGGCCCAGAACGCCTGGAGAGCACCGGCCAGGTTGTCTCGCGGCAGACTGACCGCCGGCAACTCAACCCGGCGCTGCAGCCCTTTTGCATCCAAGCCCTGCATACACCAAGCGCCCTGCTCCAGCGCTGACCAGTGATAATCCTGGTCACGTTGCAGCAGGCGAGCATCCAGGCGTTGCACCTCAGCGATAAAGGTATCGGGCAGATCGGTTTCACCACACACCACCGGCCGACCGGCGCGCATGATCCCAGCCTTTTCGAAGGCTACCGATTCACGGCTGTTGCCCAAAAACTCCTGGTGATCAAGACCAATGCTGGTGACTACAGCGACATCGGCATCAACCACGTTGACCGCATCCAGCCGCCCGCCCAGACCGACTTCCAGCACCACGGCATCTAATCCGGCACGCTGAAACAGCCAAAGCGCCGCCAGGGTGCCAAATTCGAAATAGGTCAGGGAAATATCATCGCGCGCGGCCTCGACTGCACAAAAAGCCTCGCACAGCTCGGCATCACTTGCCTGCTGACCATTGATAACCACACGCTCGTTGTAATGCAGCAGATGGGGGGAGCTGTAGACGCCGGTCCGCAGACCAGCGCATTGCAGCAGATTGCCAAGAGTGGCGCAGGTTGAACCCTTGCCATTGGTGCCCGTGACGGTAAACACCCGAGGAGCCGGCTTGAGCACTCCTAGCCGGCCAGCCACCTGACCGACCCGCTCCAGCCCCATATCAATGTCTTTAGGGTGCAACCCTTCCAGACGCGCCAGCCAATCGGCCAGCGACAACTCCGCGATCAAGCGTCCTCAGCGGCAGCGGCCGCCTCCCGCTCAGGGGCTGGCTGCTGAGTGAACATCGACAGCAGACTGGCAAGGCGATCACGCATTTGATGACGCGAGACAATCAGATCCAACGCACCGTGCTCAAGCAAAAACTCACTGCGCTGAAAACCCGGTGGCAGTTTTTCGCGAACAGTCTGCTCGATCACCCGAGGCCCGGCAAAACCGATCAGCGCATTAGGTTCAGCGACATTCAGATCTCCCAGCATCGCCAGACTGGCCGAGACGCCGCCATAAACCGGGTCGGTCATGACCGAGATATAGGGAATACCCTCTTCCCGCATCTTGGCCAGCGCAGCACTGGTTTTAGCCATCTGCATCAGTGAAAACAGCGCTTCCTGCATCCGTGCACCACCCGAGGCCGAGAAGCACACGTAGGGAATACGTTCCTGCAGGGCGATTTCCGCACCACGTACAAAACGCGCACCGACCACACTACCCATCGAACCGCCCATGAAGTTGAACTCAAAGGCACTGGCTACCAACGGCATTCCCTTGAGCTTGCCCTTCATGACCACCAGTGCGTCTTTCTCGCCGGTGTCCTTTTGTGCAGCAGTGATGCGATCCTTGTATTTCTTGCTATCGCGAAACTTCAGCCGGTCGACCGGTTCCAGCTCGGCGGCCACTTCGCTTCGACCTTCTGGATCAAGGAATACATCCAGGCGGCGACGGGCATCGATACGCAAGTGATGGTTGCACTTGGGGCACACATCCAGGTTCTTTTCCAGTTCCGGGCGATAGAGCACCGCGTCACAGGACGGGCACTTGCGCCACAGTCCTTCCGGCACGGTGCTCTTCTTTGCCTCGGAACGCACGATGGAAGGAATCAGTTTGTCCACCAGCCAGTTGCTCATCGCCAATCCTTATCTTGTCAGTTACACCAATTGGGTGGCTCTCAACGATCCATCGCCGCCCGCATTTCGCGGATGATCGAGGCAATGGCTTCGCGAGCCTTGTCCGGTTCTTGCTGATGGGCGGCAATCTGATTGACCAGCACAGAGCCGACTACGACTCCATCGGCCACCTGGGCCACTGCGGCTGCCGAGCCCCCATCACGAATACCAAAGCCGACACCGATGGGCAGATCGGTGACGCTACGCAGCTTTTCAAGTTTGGCTGCTACATCGGTGACGTCCAATGCACTGGATCCGGTCACACCCTTGAGTGAAACATAGTAAATATAGCCGCTGGCTTGGGTACAAATTTTCTTCGCCCGCTCCAGAGTCGTAGTTGGCGACAGCAGGAAAATACTATCCAGCCCTTGCTCACGGAACAGCACGGTGACCTCTTCGCCTTCTTCCGGCGGCAGATCCACTATCAAGACGCCATCAACGCCGGCACTGGCGGCAACCTGGGCAAACTCGGCATAGCCCATGCGCTCGACCGGATTGAGATAACCCATCAGTACCACCGGGGTGGTCTGGTCACGCTCACGGAACTGGCGCACCATCTCCAGCACCTGGGTAAGGCTGACCTTGTGGGCCAACGCCCGCTCCATGGCCAACTGGATGACCGGGCCATCGGCCATCGGGTCGGAGAACGGAATACCCAGCTCAATCACGTCTGCCCCGGCCTCGACCAGCGCGTGCATCAGCGGCAGGGTCATCCCCGGCTCGGGGTCACCAGCGGTGATATAGGGAATCAGGGCCTTGCGGCCGGAAGCCTTAAGGGCTTCAAAACAGGCTTGAATTCGACTCATGGTGTACTCATTCAGATGCTGATGCCGTCGATACCGGCAACCGTGTGGATGTCCTTGTCGCCACGACCGGACAGATTGACCACGATATGCTGATCAGGCCGCATGGTGCGGGCCAGCTTCATCGCATAAGCGACCGCGTGACTAGATTCCAACGCAGGCATGATGCCTTCGACCCGGGTCAGTTCGCGGAAGGCCGCAAGCGCCTCATCATCGGTAGCGTCCACGTAATTGACCCGGCCAATATCCTTGAGCCAGCTATGCTCAGGGCCTACACCGGGGTAATCGAGACCAGCCGAAACCGAATGAGTTTCGATGATCTGCCCATCTTCATCTTCCATCAAGTAAGTGCGGTTGCCGTGCAACACACCCGGACGCCCGGCATTCAGCGGAGCCGCATGCTGACCGGTCGCCAGCCCGAGTCCGCCAGCCTCAACCCCGTACATGGCCACACCTTCATCCTCCAGGAATGGATGGAACAGCCCGATGGCGTTGGAGCCTCCCCCGACACAGGCCACCAGGGCATCAGGCAGGCGTCCAGCCTGGGCCAGACACTGGGCGCGAGCTTCGCGACCAATCACGCACTGAAAATCCCGCACCAGTTGCGGATACGGATGCGGACCGGCCACAGTCCCGATAATGTAGAAAGTGTTGTCGATATTGGTTACCCAGTCGCGCATGGCCTCGTTCATCGCATCCTTGAGGGTCTTGGAGCCGGAGGTAACCGGAATCACCTCGGCACCCAACAGCTTCATGCGATAGACATTCAGTGCCTGACGCTTGACGTCCTCCGCGCCCATGTAGACCTGGCACTGCAAACCCAGGCGAGCGGCAACTGTAGCGGTGGCCACGCCATGCTGGCCAGCACCAGTCTCGGCAATCACCCGTGGCTTGCCCATGTGTTTGGCCAGCAGCGCCTGACCAATGGTGTTGTTAACCTTGTGCGCGCCGGTGTGATTGAGATCCTCACGCTTGAGCCAGATTTGCGCGCCGCCCAGCTTGGCCGTCAGCCGTTCAGCCAAATACAGTGGCGAAGGCCGACCGACATAGTGCGCCAGATCACGATCAAACTCGGCCTGGAACGCGGGATCGACCGACAATTGGCGATAGAGCGCCTCCAGATCTTCGAGCGCATCCATCAGTGTTTCGGAGACGAAACGCCCGCCGTAGGGGCCGAAATGGCCGCGCGCATCGGGCACTGCCGCATAATCGATTCGGGTTGAGTCAGACACGCTTCACCTCATGAACAAAAGCGTTGATTTTATTCGCATCCTTGATGCCTTTGGCGGCTTCAACACCGCCACTCACATCCACCGCCCAGGGTTTAACCCGAGACACGGCCTCGGCCACATTGCTGGCATCCAAACCACCTGCCAACACCAGCGACCAGCTGCGCTCGGACGGGATCATCGACCAGTCAAAGGTCAGGCCGGTCCCACCCGGAACCCCAGGTTTGAAACTATCGAGCAAAATTCCGCTAGCCGACGGCCACTGACCCGCCAGGGCATTCAGATCATCGCCGGCACGCACCCGTATGGCTTTGAGATAAGGCCGGCCAAACTGCAGGCAATAAGGCTCTGGCTCATCGCCGTGAAATTGCAGCACATCCAGCGGAACCTGCTCCAGCACGGCGCGGACCTGTTCGGCTGGCGCATCGACAAACAGGCCAACCGTGGTTACAAAGGGGGGCAAAGCCCGGACGATTTCAGCTGCACGTGCCGGCTCGACTGCCCGAGGGCTCGGCGCATAAAACACCAGACCAATGGCGTCAGCACCCGCCGCAGCCGCCGCGCTGGCGTCCTCGACACGGGTAATCCCACAGATTTTCACACGCGTTGCCATCGACCAGTACACCATCGGGAAACAAGGGTTGGATACTAACAGATCGCCCCGACAGCGTCAGTCCTGTGCGTTCAGCGCCGCCAGAAAGTGCGGCCCCATATAACGCTGCGGCAATTCGAACTGCTCGGGATAGGTCACATCCACCAGATAAAGCCCATAGGCTGGTGCGGTCAGCCCGCCTTCACGCCGATCTCGCGCCTGCAGAACCTCCGCCGCCCAGTTCTCTGGACGCTCACCAGCACCAATCTGCATCAGCACCCCGGCAATATTACGCACCATGTGATGCAAGAAGGCATTGGCGCGGATATCCAGCACGATGAAACGACCAAAGCGGATCAGTTCCAGATGATGCACGGTCTTGACCGGCGACTTGGCCTGGCAGCCGATGGCCCGGTACGAGGTAAAGTCATGCTCTCCCACCAGCGCCCGGGATGCCCGCTGCATCCGCTCAAAGTCCAGAGGCCGGTAATTCCAGGTCACCTCGTGGGCCAGGTGCGCCGGGCGAATCGGGTCATTGTAGATGACGTAGCGGTAACGCCGGGCCATGGCCGAGAAGCGGGCATGAAAATCCATGGGCACGACCTTGACCCAGCTCAGACTGATATCAGGAGGCAGATTGGCATTGGCGCCATGAATCCAGTTCAGCGCCTGACGACGGGCGTTGCTGTCGAAGTGGATGATTTGGCAGGAAGCATGCACCCCGGCGTCAGTGCGCCCGGCGCAGACGACCTGGACCGGGTGATTAGCCACCCGAGACAACGCCTTTTCAACCGCTTCCTGAACGCTAGGCACACCCTCTTCCTGGCGCTGCCAGCCTCGATAGGCGGTCCCCCGGTATTCGACACAGGCCGCCACCCTGGAAACAACAGCGGCCGCCCCATGGGCGGCCGCGTCGAAGTGATTGGAATCACTGCTCATCAGTCAGTCAATGTCTCCATCATGCTGCGAGCTTCCTGCTGCTGCTGCTCGTTGCCTTCATCGATCACCTCGGAGAGGATATCCCGGGCACCTTCATTGTCGCCCATGTCGATATAGGCCCGAGCCAGATCCAGCTTGGTCGCGCACTCGTCAGTACCAGAGAGGAAGTCAAACTCATCATCATCCATGTCATCCCCCAATGGCACACCCTGCTCTGCCGGGCTGGCAGTATCCTCAGTTGCGTCGCCGAGGTTATCGGCCGCATCACCATCGGCCTCTTCAAGCTGGGCGCCCTGCGCTGCCATCGCCGAGCTGAGTTCATCCTCAAAGCCCATCAGATCTTCATCAGACAGGGCAAACGCATCATCAGCCTGCGGCTCGTCAACGCTCAACGGCTCATCCTGAACCGGCTCACCAGCCTCAAACTCGGCCAGCAGGTTATCGGCCTGCAGATCATCGGTGAGTGACAGATCGAAGTCTTCGTTCAGATCAAGCGAGGCCAGCTCTTCGGCGGGCTCTTGCACAGCCTCTGCGACTGCTTCCGGCTCCAGAGTATCCAGGTCGAAATCCAGATCGAACGCGCTCTCGCTGCTCTCAGCACTTTCCTGCTCGTCCTTCAGCGACGGCTCATCCAGAGTGAAGTCCACTGCAGCAGCTTCAGCAGAGTCTTCAGCATCCAACTGGCTATCGTTCAACTCAGCCTCAAAGTCACTGAAGTCAAAATCCAGGTCATCGGCTACTTCAGGCTCGGCAGGCTTGTCAGCACTGACTGCGTCATCGCTAGCCGGGGCTGCGGGATAGTCAATCGGCTGGTCGCGCTCATCTTCGGCAACCACCGCTGCCGCCCCCAGGGCTGCAGCCGCCATCAACGGGAAGCGAGCGTTCAGTGCCTGCAACTCGCTTTGCGCAGTGCTCTTATTACGCAGCACTTCAGCCTGAGCGGCATAGCCGAGGCTATTGTCACGCAGGGCATGCACTTCCATCAGCTTGAGCCGCAGCTCATCGCGCTCAGGGTCAGCCCCAATCGCAGCCTGCAGCACGTCCGCAGCTTCATCCAGCTTGCCATAGGCAATCAGCGCATCGGCTTCGGTTAACGGATCACCGGCAATATCCAGCTCTTCGCTACCCTCAAGCTCATCGAAGCCCGCCAGAGCGACATTGAAATCATCACTGGCTGAGCCGGTATCGTCCCCCTCCCGGTCGGCCTCAGCAATAAACTCTTCTACCATTTCCGCTTCACGCCGGGCGTTGCGACGAGCTACAGCCATCAACACCAGCAGCAGCACCAGCAGTGCCAAGGCACCACCACCCAGCAACAGCGTCTGATTCTGCATCAGTCGCTGCAACATGGCTTCCGGCGACTGGTCTGCGGTCGAGGCCGGTGTCACTTCAGCGCTTGGCGGGCTAGGCGGAGTTATCGCATCACCAGCACCAGGCTCCTGACCAGCGATAGTTGCCGCCGGCACAGGATCTTCATCTTCGCTCAAGTCTTGCTCGATGCGCTCAAGCTCAGCAAGTTCGTCGCGTTCGGCCGGCTGCTGTGCAAAGTCCTGAGCAGCCTCCTCAACCAACTCCTCAGATACCAGCTCGAGCTCCTGTTCAGCTACTGTTTCATCCAGGGGCTCAGGCAGTATGTCCGGCAGAGCCTCATCACGACCCAGCTCCTGCTGCAAGGCAGCCAACTGGGCATCCTTGAGCTCCAGCAAACGTTGCAGCGTGTCAAGCTGACCCTGAACCTCAGCCAGACGTTCGTTCAGTTCAGCCTTTTCACGCTCGGTCGAATCCAACTGCTCCTTGGTCCGATCCAGCACATCGCGCAACTGGCCGTTACCGGCCTGATCGGCAGCATCGGCGCCGCCGTCGACCGACTCATCAGCAGCCGCCACCAGACGCAACGCATCGCCCCTCTCGGCCTGCGCCGGGGCCGCCCCAGCAGTTTCACGCTGACGCGCATCAAGTTGCCGCTGACTGGCTTGAGCCTGGCGCGCAGCCTGCCAACTGGCGTTCTGCTGGGCGACTTGGGCAATCGCATCAGCCTGACTGCGGCTACGGACCTGTTCTGCGTCAGGTAAACGCAGAGTTTGGCCAGCCCGCAGTTGATTGATGTTGCCATCAATGAACGCATGAGGGTTCAGATCCAGAATCGCCAACATGGTTTGGTGTACAGAAGCACCGGCCGGGCGATTCTGCAGGGCGATATCCCAGAGCGTATCAGAGCGACTGGTCTGCAATTCGCTTCGAGCGGCTGCAGACCGCACTGGAGCGACTGCGGCTGGTGCGGCAGCCGGAGCCGGCGTGCGAACGATCGGAGCAGGAGGGGTTGCTGGCGGACTGACCGGAGCCGAAGCAGAAGTGACCGCTGCCGGCTGGTATAGCGGCGGGTCAAGCAGCAGAGTAAATTCCCGCAGCACGCGCCCGGACGGCCAGCGCACCTCAATCAGGAAGTTAAGATAGGGTTCACGCACCGGCCGCTCGGAAGTCACCCGAATCAAGGCCCGGCCACCCTCCACCACCGGCGTGAATTTCAGGTCGGTCAGGAAGAAGGGGCGCTCGATACCGGCTCGACCGAAGTCGTCCGGCGTTGCCAGTGCGGCCAGAATCTCCGCACTGGACAAGTCGCGAACCTGCAACAGCTCGATATCTGCCTGCAACGGCTGATTCAGAGCCGAGTGCAGATTGATCTCGCCTACTCCCAACGCCTGAACCACACCCGAAGACATCAAGGCGCTTGCTGCGGCGACGGCCAAAACCAGTTTGCGAACCATAGCGAAAATCCTTTGCTTTATCGTTTTCTCTCGCGTCTGCAGAATCATTGCCCGGATTGGCCAACTACCTCCCCACCCAATCCGGACAACCTAAAATCGCTGAGTCCAGGCAACCCGTCAAGGCAACAAACCTAAGCTGCTGGATACGAAATCAACAGCAAGTATCGATTACAACAAGCCTTTTATCAACAGCTCAACCGTCTGAAGACTATTAAGTGCCACACCTTTTCGCAGATTATCCGACACAGTCCACATATTAATCCGACGCGAATCCCCGGAGTCGGTACGCAAACGCCCCACCCACACCTGATCGCTGCCTGTAGCATCGGTAACCGGCGTCGGGAAGCCCCCAGCCGCTGGCTTGTCCAGCAGCTTCAGACCATCGAGTTTGCGAATCGCGCTATTGATACGCTTGAGCTCGAGGGCTTCCCGGGTTTGCACCTGCAGCACCTGGGCATTGCCATAGAACAACGGCACCAGCACACAGGTGATCGACACCAGCAACTGCGGCAAGTCCAATACCCGGCGCAGATCCTCGGCGAACTGCTGCTCCGACAGAGTGCTGCCATTATCCAGCGGCTCGCCAACCCGAGCCAACAGATTGAACGCTATCTGCTTGTCAAACACGCCCTTCTCGACCGGCTGGCCATTGAGCAGCTTCCCGGTCTGCATGGCCAGCGCCTCAAGCGCCTCCTGCCCCTGGGTCGACATCGATTGATAGGTTGCCAGCATCAAGGCTTCAAGCCCCGCCTCCAGCATCGGCTGCACAGCCAGCGCCGCCTGCACCACCTGACTGTCGGCGGCACAAACCTTTGCCCCCCGAGCGCAGCCGGCCAGCACCTCATCATTGACCCCGGCCACCACCAGCGGCACCTCCGGACACTCACGCAAAGCACCGGTCGCATCCACCACCAGACAGCCCGCAGCACTGGCCTTGTCGGCCCAGTCATTGGTCAACGCCGGATCGCCAAGAAACAGCACTGCCTGCACTTCGGTGAAATCAAAACGCTCCAGTGGCTCGACCTTGAGGCTTTGCCCCTTGATCATCAATCGACCGCCGGCAGCCGTTTCAAGATCCACCAGACGCACCTGAGCGAAGGAGAACTCATGATCCTCAAGCACGGCCAGGACCGCCTCCCCAGCCAGATTTTCAACCCCAACAATCGCCACACTCACGGCTGCACTCATAAGCCTTCCGGTCTCACTTTCTTTGATTACACAAAATCTGACGATTCAATCAGCACCAACCGGGTCAGCGCCCGACTGAATATCAGCACAACTCAAACACAAAGGGCACCCCCGCTTGCACAGGGATGCCCTCCTATAGCCGGGCGGCCAGGCCGCCCGACCACCTCAACCTTCCTGCAGGATGCGCAGCATCCGCCGCAGAGGCTCGGCGGCACCCCACAGCAACTGGTCACCGACGGTAAAGGCCGACAGATACTGCGAGCCCATATTGAGCTTGCGCAAGCGCCCCACCGGCACGGTCAGAGTACCGGTCACGGCGGTCGGAGTCAGATCGCGCAGAGTATCTTCCTTGGCATTGGGCACCACCTTGGACCAGGGGTTGTGCGCATCCAGCATGGCTTCGATATCGGCCAGCGGCACATCCTTGTTCAGCTTGATGGTCAGAGCCTGGCTATGGCAACGCATCGCGCCGATCCGCACGCAGATACCGTCAACCGGAATCGGCCGGGCGCTGCGACCAATGATCTTGTTGGTTTCAGCCTGGGCTTTCCACTCTTCACGGCTCTGGCCGTTCGGCAACTGCTTGTCGATCCAGGGGATCAGGCTGCCAGCCAGCGGCACGCCGAAATGCTCGGCTGGGAAGGACTCACCACGCAGGGTGTCGGCCACCTTGCGGTCGATGTCGAGGATCGCGCTGGCCGGATCGGCCAACTCGTCAGCCACGCTTCCCTTGATCACCCCCATCTGATTGATCAGCTCACGCATGTTCTGGGCGCCGGCACCAGAGGCGGCCTGATAGGTCATGGCACTCATCCACTCGACCAGGCCGTTCTCAAACAGCCCGCCCAGCCCCATCAGCATCAGACTGACGGTGCAGTTGCCGCCAACAAAGGTCTTGACCCCGTCGCGCAGCGCCTGATCGATATTGCGACGGTTGACCGGGTCAAGAATGATCACCGCGTCATCTTCCATCCGCAGCGTCGAAGCTGCGTCGATCCAGTAGCCGTTCCAGCCTTCAGCCCGCAGCTTCGGATAGACCGCCTGAGTGTAGTCACCACCCTGACAGGTAATGATCACATCCATCGGCTTGAGCGATTCCAGGTCAAAGGCGTCCTTGAGCGCAGGAATGTCCTTGCCCACATCCGGACCACGACCTCCGACATTGGAGGTGGTGAAGAACACTGGCTCGATCGCCGCGAAGTCATTTTCTTCACGCATGCGCTGCATCAGCACAGATCCGACCATGCCACGCCAGCCAACCAGACCAACTCTTTTCATGACAACAACCCCCGTGGGGTAACAATTCATAGACAGCTACGCCCGACCGAGGCCGGGCGCGATGGAAAGTCGTACAGATTACAGGTTTTTCAGCGCCGCGACCACGGCGTCACCCATCTGTACGGTACCGACTTTCTGGCAACCTGCGGCCATGATATCGCCGGTACGCAGCCCCTGGTCCAGCACCAGACTCACCGCCTGTTCGATCGCATCGGCCGCGGCCACTTCATTGAAGCTGTAACGCAGCATCATCGACACCGACAAGATGGTTGCCAGCGGGTTGGCTACACCCTGTCCGGCAATATCCGGGGCACTGCCATGACAAGGCTCGTACATGCCCTTATTGCCGGCATCCAGCGAGGCCGACGGCAACATGCCAATCGAACCGGTCAGCATCGAGGCCTGATCGGAAAGAATATCGCCGAACATGTTGTCGGTAACGATCACATCGAACTGCTTAGGTGCGCGTACCAGCTGCATGGCGGCATTATCTACATACATGTGCGACAGCTCGACCTCGGGATAGTCCTTGGCCACTTCCTCGACCACTTCACGCCAGAGCTGACTGGAAGCCAGTACGTTGGCCTTGTCGACCGAACAGAGCTTCTTGTTGCGCACCATCGCCATATCGAAGGCCACCTTGGCAATCCGGCGCACTTCGCTTTCGCTGTAGGGCAGCGTGTCGTAAGCCATCCGCTCGCCGTTATCCAGCACCTTGCGCTCGCGCGGCTGGCCGAAGTAGATGCCGCCCGTCAGTTCGCGCACGATCAGAATATCCAGCCCCGATACCACCTCAGGCTTGAGTGTCGAAGCGGCGGCCAGTTGCGGATACAGCAGAGCAGGACGCAGATTGCCGAACAACCCCAGCTGAGAACGGATCTTCAGCAGGCCGCGCTCGGGGCGCAGTGCCGGGTCAATTGTGTCCCACTTGGGGCCACCCACTGCACCGAGCAGGATCGCATCAGCAACGCGCGCGCGCTCCAGGGTTTCATCAGCCAGCGGCACCCCATAACGATCATAGGCGGCACCGCCCAGATCGTCATGACTCAGCTCTACCCCCAGGTCGAACTTGTCGTTGGCAACATTCAGCACCTTGACCGCTTCGGCCATGATCTCCGGACCAATACCATCACCGGGGAGGATAAGGATATTTTTCATGTACTTGCACAGCTCCCAATATTCAGATGTGGCGGCCAGAGGCCGCCAGCTCATCGCTTTACTTGATTGCCCCGAACAGCCATGGCTGGCTCTGGCGGTGCTTTTCCTCGAAGCTGCGAATGGCCTCGGCATCCTGCAGAGTCAGGCCAATATCGTCCAGCCCGTTGAGCAGGCAATGCTTGCGAAAAGCATCGATTTCAAAACCGTACTGCTTGCCGTCCGGCCGAGTCACGGTCTGAGCGGCCAGATCGACGGTCAGCTCATACCCCTCTTCCGCCTCTGCCTGCTTGAACAACTCATCAACATTTTCTTCAGACAAAACAATAGGTAACAAACCATTTTTGAAGCTGTTATTGAAGAAAATATCGGCAAAGCTCGGCGCGATCACGGTGCGGAAACCGTACTCATCGAGCGCCCAAGGCGCATGCTCGCGGCTCGAGCCACAGCCAAAATTCTTGCGCGCCAGTAGCACGCTGGCACCTTGATAACGCGGCAGATTGAGTACGAACTCCGGATTCAACGGGCGCTTGGAACAATCCTGCCCAGGGTAGCCCTCATCCAGATAACGCCACTCATCGAACAGGTTCTGGCCAAAGCCGGTACGCTTGATCGACTTGAGGAACTGCTTGGGAATGATCTGATCGGTATCTACATTGGCCCGATCGAGCGGAGCCACCAGGCCGGTATGCTGGGTAAAAGCCTTCATCAGCGGGCCTCCTCTGCGAGCATTTCACGAACATCGACAAAATGACCTGCCACCGCGGCGGCGGCCGCCATCGCCGGGCTGACCAAGTGAGTACGTCCGCCATTGCCCTGGCGGCCTTCGAAGTTACGGTTCGAGGTCGAAGCGCAATGTTCACCGGACTGCAGGCGATCAGGGTTCATCGCCAGACACATGGAGCAACCCGGGTCGCGCCACTCGAAACCGGCGGCCTTGAAGATCACGTCCAGCCCTTCACGTTCAGCCTGCTCCTTGACCAGACCAGAACCCGGCACCACCATCGCTTGCTTGACACTCGCGGCCACCCGGCGCCCCTTGGCCACCACCGCGGCAGCGCGCAGATCCTCGATCCGCGAGTTGGTGCATGAGCCGATGAACACCCGGTCAACCATGATCGAAGTAATCGGCTGATTGGCTTCCAGGCCCATGTACTGCAAGGCCCGCTCATAGCCACTGCGCTTGACCGCGTCAGTTTCGGCAGCCGGGTCCGGCACTCGATCATCGACCGGCACGACCATCTCCGGCGAAGTACCCCATGACACCTGTGGCTTGATCTGGGCAGCATCAAGCTCAACCACGCTGTCGAACTTGGCGTCAGCATCCGAAACCAGGCCCTTCCAGGCTGCTACAGCGACATTCCAGTCCGCTCCCTTGGGTGCATAGGGGCGATCCTTGACGTAAGCGATGGTCTTCTCATCGCAGGCTACCAAGCCAACCCGAGCCCCCGCTTCGATCGCCATGTTGCAGATGGTCATGCGCCCTTCCATCGACAGCTCACGAATGGCCGAGCCACCGAACTCGATCGCGTGGCCATTGCCGCCGGCCGTACCAATCTTGCCGATCACCGCCAGCACTATATCCTTGGCGGTAACGCCGAAGCCGAGCGTGCCTTCGACCTTGACCAGCATGTTTTTCATTTTCTTGGCCACCAGGCACTGGGTTGCCAGCACATGTTCGACCTCGGAGGTACCAATGCCATGAGCCAGAGCGGCGAAGGCGCCGTGGGTGGCAGTGTGCGAGTCACCGCAGACGATGGTCATGCCCGGCAGGGTGGCGCCCTGCTCTGGGCCAACCACGTGGACGATACCCTGACGACGATCGGTCATCTTGAACTCGAGGATCCCGAAGTCGTCGCAGTTCTCGTCCAGGGTTACAACCTGCAACTTCGAGACTTCGTCTTCGATACCGGCGACACCAGCACTGCGATTGGTGGTCGGCACGTTGTGGTCTGGCGTAGCCAGGTTGGCGTCGATCCGCCATGGCTTGCGCCCGGCCAGGCGCAACCCTTCGAAGGCCTGCGGCGAGGTCACCTCGTGCAGCAGGTGGCGATCAATATAAATAAGGGCCGAACCATCATCCCGTTGCTTGACGAGATGCTGGTCCCAGAGCTTGTCGTAGAGCGTCTTGCCGGACATGCTGAACTCCTGGATCAGGCTGTGACTGCCGGTGCGCCCATGGTCGCCCGCCAGTGCGTTTTAATGACGAAGTTATGATAAGCGCTGGCCAACAATAAAACTAATTCATAATATTCATGCATTGGATAACCAAGAGGAATCCAACATGGATACCGCCAACCTGGTCGCTTTTCTCGCCGTCGCCGACAGCGGCTCGTTTTCCCGAGCTGCCGAACAGTTGCACCTGACTCAGCCAGCAATCAGCAAACGTATCGCCATGCTTGAGCAGCAGCTCGACACCCGACTGTTTGACCGGATTGGCCGGCATATCAGCCTGACCGAGGCCGGGCGTGCGCTGAAGCCTCGGGCCGAGCAGATTTTGCAGGTGCTCAGCGACACCCGCCGAGCCCTGGGCAACCTGTCCGGGCAGGTACGCGGGCGCCTGAGCATGGCCACCAGTCATCACATCGGTCTGCACCGCCTGCCGCCGGTGTTGCGCCGGTTCACCAAAGCCTATCCGGGGGTGGCGCTGGATATCCAGTTCCTTGATTCCGAAGTCGCCTATGACAAGGTGCTGCATGGCGAAATCGAGCTGGCAATCATCACCCTGGCGCCCCAGATCGAAACCCCGATCATGGCTCACACCATCTGGAATGATCCTCTGGAGTTTGTCAGTGCACCGGAACATCCGCTGAGCCAGCTCAGCGAAGTGAGTCTCAAGCGCCTGGCCGATTATCCGGCGGTTTTCCCCGGACCCAATACCTTTACTCACCGGGTAGTCAGCGCCCTGTTTGAGAAGCACGGTATCAAGCCCGATATCGGCATGAGCACCAACTACATGGAAACCATCAAGATGATGGTATCGATCGGCCTGGCCTGGAGTGTGCTTCCGCGCACTATGCTAGACAACCAGGTTCATGCGCTGAACATCCCCGGTGTACACTTGCAACGCCAGCTCGGCTGCATCTGGCATAGCGGGAGGACACGCTCGAACGCTGCCAGCGCACTGATCGAGCTGCTGCAAGCCGAACCTGGCCAGCAATAACCAGCGTCGCTGGCGAGCCTGTGCGCGGCAACATACACTCCAATCATTCCATCAGCCGCGCAAGGATTGTCCGGTGTCGCTCCATAACAAAGCTCTGGTCGTTTACCCGCAAGCCCACACCGACCGCCTCGAGTCGATCCGCGAATATGCAGCGACACAGGCCATCGAACTGTTCGAATTTACCACCGAAGAGTTTTTCAGCCAGCCTGAGCACTGCCTGAACCAGACCGACCATGTTGTCATTCTGGCCGACGATGAAGACATGACCGAGCACGTCAATCTGGCCAAAACCCTGAATTTCTCGCTTGGCGTCATTCCGCTCAATCCCAGAAGTCGCCTGCACAAGTGGTTCAACATCCCAACCCAGCCCGAAGAGGCGCTGCAGCTGGCCTTTTCCTCAGACAGCACCGCACTGGACATCATGCGCTGCAACGAGCAGGTGGTACTGGGCATGCTCATGCTCGGTGAAACCCCGTTTCTCGATCAGCGCAGCAAGACTTATCTGAACCGCCGTTCCTCGCTCTGGCAGCTTCTGCTGTACCGCCTGGCCCTGGTCTGGAGCAGTCTGCGCAATCTGCTGAATATCAAACCCTTCGCCATCACCCTGACCACTGGCCGTGAGGTCACCCTCAAGACGGCAATCACCGGCCTGGTCGCCATCGAGAACGATATCAACTGCGCCGCCGCCCGGCTGATCAACACCAGCCTGTCGGCCCAGGATGGCAAGATTTCCACTGTGTTGATTGCACCCAAGTCCATCAGCGAGTACCTGGGCTTTCTGGTCACCGCTATTTTGCGTGGCGAAGCGGGGGTCAAACGCCTGCCCAAAGCCCTGAGCTACATCAAGAGCCAGTACCTGAAGATTGAGTCGAGCCGACCACTGAGCTATTTCATCGACGGGCGCAAGCATGAGGCCAGTTGTATTGAACTGCAGCTCTACCCCGGCGCAGTGCGGCTCAACACCGGCCCTATTGTTCAGGCCGGACAGAACGGCAGCGCCCAGATCAAGGACACCATGAAGGTCGACAACCTGCCGCTCAATGAAACCCGTCTGAGCATGATCCAGCATCACCTGCCACTGTTCACCCGGGCGTTGGAAGATGACTTCAAGGACCTGTTTCTGCTACTGCGCGACAATGCCCAGGCTCACTCGCACTACATTGCGTTGATGGTGCTCAGCGTGATCGTCGCCAGTCTCGGCCTGTTTCTCTCCAGCGCCGCGGTGATCATCGGCGCAATGGTTCTGGCCCCACTGATGGCTCCCATCATCTCTCTGGCCATGGGACTGCTACGCGGCGACCGCCTGCTGCTGCAGCGGTCACTGACCACCATAGGGATTGGCGTTTTGCTGGCATTGACAACCGCCAGCCTGATCGCCCTGCTGATTCCAATCGACAAGATCACCCCGGAAATGGCGGGACGCCTGCACCCCAACCTGCTCGATCTGGGCGTAGCAGTGGCCTCGGGCATTGCCGGAGGCTACGCCCATGCCCGCGAAAGTGTGATGAAGAGCTTGCCAGGCGTAGCCATCGCCGTAGCACTAGTACCACCGCTGTCGGTAGCCGGTATCGGCATCGGCTGGTGGCAGTGGGAAGTGTTCAGCGGCGCCATGCTACTGTTCCTGACCAACCTGGTGGGTATCGCCCTGAGTGCCGCGCTGACCTTTCTGGTGCTCGGTTACGCCCCGCTGGTCAAGGCCAAGCGCGGCCTGGCGATCTCGGCCGCGCTGCTGGCAGCGGTTGCAGTCCCGCTGACCATTGCCTTCAGCGACATGCAGGACCGCTGGCAAATCGAGCGTGATCTGACTCGCGAGCCATTCAGTATCCACGGCAAAAGCATGAGCATGATCGGCCCGCAAGTCACTCGTCAGGGCGAGGTCATCGTCATTCGCGGCGACCTGGTCGCTGAACAGCCAATCCTGCTGGCTGACCTGCGTGCCCTTAAAACACGCCTGGAAATGCACTGGCAGCGGCCAGTCATGCTGGAACTGAACACCCGCATAAGGATGCGACCAACATCACAGAATCAGTAGCCTCAAGGGAACCAGTAACACAATTGCAGGGTCTCAAGCCACAGACAACAGGGAAGTGTCCGAGAGCAATCAACCTATGATAAGCGCCGGCCAATGAACTGCCGGCCATGCAAGCCTTGGAGCCAGAACCATGAATAAATCAATGCTGTCAGGTATCGTTATCGGCGCGGTGGTAGCCACTGCGGGCGGTGCAATTGCCGGCTACAGTGCATTGACCAGCAGCAAACCACCGACCCACGCTGAGGTCATCAAGGTTGCCGAGATCAAGGAAACCGAACGCACTCCTCGCCAGGTATGCCAGGACGTAGCCGTAACCCGGCAAAAACCGGTCCAGGATCAACACAGAATCACCGGAACCGTCGCTGGCGCTGTTGTCGGCGGGGTGCTGGGCAATCAGGTAGGCGGCGGCAGTGGCAAAAAACTGGCCACCATCGCTGGCGCGGCAGCCGGCGGCTATGCCGGTAACCGGACTCAGGAACACCTGCAGAACAATAACACCTACACCACCACCGAACGGCGCTGTGAAACCGTCTACGACAGCCACGCCAAAGTGGTCGGCTATCAGGTTGACTACCGGATCGGTGAGCAGGTTGGCAGTGTCCGCATGGACCATCACCCTGGCGACCAGATTCCGCTGCATGACGGCCAACTGGTGCTGGCCGGCCAGTAATCGGATTGCCAACATAAAACGGAGCCCTCTTGGCTCCGTTTTTTTTAGAACAAACACTGATTAATTGCGCACAAGCCCGGCAGCCCGGTTGGCGCTGACCTGTTCTGGACTGTCGATGCCCCGGATGGGCATCGTCAAGCCCCCAGGGATGGGTTCACGGCGTGTCCAGAACAGGTCAGCGACAATTGGGCCGACACAGAAACTGGCTTAATCAGTGTTTCCTTTATACCTGCTCAACCACTCTCGCGGCACATTTCCAGCCAGCGCTGCATACCGGCACTACGGAACTTGTTGCGCTGCAAGGCAAAGTAGAAGCGTCGATGAAAATTGCGTTGCGGAACCGGTAGCGGCACCAGGCTCCCGCGCCGGAACGCATCGACCAGAGTAATCGCTGACAGACAACCGACTCCCAGTCCCGCCTCAACCGCACGTTTGATCGCTTCGGTGTGCTGCAGCTCCAGCTTGATGTTCAGCTCCGGCAGCAATCCATGCATTGCCCAGTCGAAGTGCTGACGGGTACCCGAGCCTGATTCACGCACAATCCACTCAGTTGCTAGCAATTGCTCATCACTTAGCCAGGGCTTGCCAGCCCACGGGTGGTCTGGCGCACAGAACACTACTAACTCATCATCACGCCAAGGCAGCATATCCAGTTCCGGGTGATGTACCTCACCTTCGATCAGGCCGATATCCAGCTCGAAATTCGCCACTTTACGCACAATCGTAGAAGTATTGGCCACTTCCAGCTCAACCCGCGCTCCCGCCTGTTCGCCCATGTAGCGGGCCATGATTTCAACCGCCAGGTAATTACCAATACTCAGAGTCGCACCGACCTTGAGATGACCAATATCCTGATGGCGCTGCAACGTCAGTTCCAGATGCCGGGCCTGCTCCAGCAAGGCCTCGGCCCGGGGCCTGACGCTCTGCCCCAGTTCATTGAGTTGCAGCCGCTTGCCCACCCGGTCGAACAGTTGCACATCAAACTGCGACTCAAGATCACGCAAGGCACTACTGGCCGCCGATTGCGACATGGCCAGGCTCTCGGCCGCACGGGTCAGATTGTTGTGGTGAGCTGCGGCCAGAAACACTTCCAATTGACGCAAGGTGTATCTCATTATCGATTTTCTCGATTAGCAAAACAAAAATTAATCGCTTAACCGATAGATTAACCAACCGCTACACTGCCGGCAATCAAGAACGTAAGGGGGATTTCATGGCTGGCTTCAATACCGAACGCGTACTCAGCGTCCACCACTGGACCGATAACCTGTTCAGCTTTCGCACCACGCGTGACTCCGGGTTCCGCTTCAAGAATGGCCATTTCATCATGATCGGCCTCGAGGTCGAGGGCCGGCCACTGATGCGCGCCTACAGCATCGCCAGCCCCAACTACGAAGACACGCTTGAGTTTTTCAGCATCAAGGTACCGGATGGCCCGCTGACCTCGCGCCTGCAGAACATCCGTGAGGGTGATCAGATCATCATCAGCCGCAAACCGACCGGCACCCTGGTGCTCGATCACCTGCTGCCCGGTCGCAACCTCTACCTGCTCAGCACCGGCACAGGCCTGGCGCCCTTCATCAGCATCATCCAGGACCCGGAAACCTATGAGCAATATGACAAGGTGATTCTGACCCATGGCTGCCGCCATGTGCGCGAACTGGCTTATCAGGACCTGATCAGCCAGCACCTGCCGAGCCATGAGTATTTCGGCGACCAGGTCCAGGACAAGCTGATCTATTACCCGACCGTGACACGCGAGCCGTTCCACAACCAGGGCCGCCTGACCGACCTGATGACCAGCGGCAAGCTGTTCGAGGATATTGGTCTGCCCAAACCGAATCTGGAGCACGACCGCTTCATGCTGTGCGGCAGCCCGAGCATGCTCAAGGATACCTGCGCCATTCTCGATGACTGGGGGTTTATGGAGGCCCGGCACGGCGATCAGGGGCACTATGTGATTGAGCGTGCCTTCGTCGAGAAATAACACTCGCTGTGATGGATGCTCTACTCGGCGTAGAGCATCTGCCGCGTCATGCCGCCATCGGCAACCAGATTCTGTCCGGTGATGAATCCTGCTTCCGGGCTCAGCAAAAAACTCACCAGCGCCCCGACATCCTCAGGCTGACCAACTCGCCCGACGGCGTGCTGCTCATGATCCAGTGCGCGTAGCGGATCACTGGCCTGCAAGGTTGGCGGCCTGGTATCAATCCAGCCTGGGCTGACCGCGTTGACCCGAATGTCCGGCCCCAGGCTCACGGCCATGGCATGAGTCAGCGCCACCAGCCCACCCTTGCTGGCGGCATAGGCCTCAGTGTTGGCTTCCGACTGCAAGGCCCGGGTCGAGGCAATATTAACAATAGCCCCACCGCTTTCTCGCAGCAGCCTGAGTGCATGCTTGCTGACCAGAAAACTGCCGGTCAGGCTGGTCGTCAGCCAGCGACTCCAGGCTTCCAGAGTCAATTGCTCCAGCGGACCGCTATCAGGATCGGCAATTCCGGCATTGTTGACCAAGCCGTCGAGCTGACCAAAGTCCTCTTCGATCCGCTCCAGACAGCGAATAACCGCCGCCTCATCACCTACGTCCAGCGCCACGAACTCCACCACCCCAAGCCGTGCCAACTCTTCAGCGGCAGCCTGACCGGCCAGTTCATCAATATCCGCAATCACCACTGACCAACCTGCGCGCAGCAGGCTGGTGGCAATCCCTTTACCAATGCCCCGGGCAGCGCCTGTAACCAACGCCACCCTGACAACTTCACGCTCCACTCAGGTGCGCCCTCCTCGCGGTCCGGCCACAAACCAGATAATCAGCCCCAACACAGGCAACAACACCACCAGAGCGATCCACAGCACCTTGGCGCCATTAGTCGCACCACTTTGAACGATATTGACGATGGCCCAGATATCCAGCAACAGGATGATCAAACCAAAAATGCCGCTGACATTCATATTCATCGGACTGCTCCTTGCTCGTCTGTCGGAATTACCCCTGTGACACTATAGCCCAGACGCATAAGAGCGCTTCGTTAAAGATCCAGCGGCTCCAGCCCTGCAAACGGATCAGCCGTCAGCGGCTGTCCGCGCAAGTCGTCAGGCGTGCTGGCCAGGCATAGCAGCAAACAGCCCTGTCCGACCCTGGGCACGAAGCTCAACGGCGTGTCCGCCGGTAGTTCCAGCAGGCTGCCGGCTTCACAACATACAGCCAGAACCTGCGTCCCTCGCTGCAGAAACAGCGTGCCGGCTCCGCGCAGCAACAACCAGCCTAAAGGCCGAGCATACTGGCAGGCCGGCTCGATTGATTGGCTGGTCGCTTCGGCATAGGCCGGCAACCCTTCATAGCTGCGCAGCTCGCCGGCACTGTAATCACTATCTGGTAGCTGCTCTCGCAGCATCTGCTGTCCCACCGCCAGCCAGTCACCCTGCTCAACCGGCGCAACCGGCGCAACCGGCGCAACCGACGCCACACGCTGCAGGCCAATCCCCTGCTCAGCCAACGCCGCGAGGATATCCTCATCATGGGTCAGGAGCTTCTGCGGGCAGGCAAGTTGATCACGGGCGTAGAGAACAAGAACTGTCATCGGCTGAATATCTGTTGGCGGCAAGGGTTGAAGGCAGTATACGGCCCCACTGGCGATGCCGAAAGGCGGCTAAAGTCGCAGCGATTCAAGTTCTGACATCCAGCCGTAAAGCCAGAATCAGCGCCGCACTGGCCGCCGCCAAGCTGGCCAGCGCAAAGGTCCACAGCGGTCCCAGCGAACTCCAGCTGTAACCGGCGTAGAGCGCTCCCAAGGCGCCACCAACGCCTGCCAGCGTGGCGTAAAGTGCCTGCCCCTGGCCTTGCTGGCGGTCATGAAAGCTGCGCTGCACAAAGTGAATGGCCGCCACGTGAAAACAGCCGAAGGTCGCCGCATGCAGTAGTTGAGCCAACAACAACCAGGCCAGATTGTCAGCCAACGCACCGAGCAATAGCCAGCGGATGGCAGCCAGGATAAAGCTTGCCAGCAGCAACTGTTTGAGACTGAACAGCGCCAGTACCCGGGTCATGACCATGAACAGCAGGATCTCTGCCACCACACCCAGCGCCCACATCAACCCAATCAGTCCCCGACTGTAGCCCAGAGCCTCCAGGTGCAAGGTCAGAAAGGTGTAGTAAGGCCCATGGGATAGCTGCATCAAGGCGACACAGAGAAAGAACGCTGGCACTCCAGGCCGCCATAGTTGCAGCCAAAACCCATTGCTGCTTTCAACACCGCGTCCAGCCGACCGTGGCGCTGGCGGCACCAGCAGACTGGCCAGAATGATTCCAAGCATGATCAACAACAGCATGGCCGGATACAGATCCAGACTGAAACGCCCGAACAGCCAGCCCAGGCCAACCACAGTCAGAATGAAGCCAACCGATCCCCACAGACGAATGCGGCTGTAGCGCGCCGACTGCGGGCCCAGATGCCCAAGGGTGATGGCTTCGAACTGCGGCAGAACCGCATGCCAGAAGAAACTGTGCAGAGCCATCACCAACACCAGCCACCAATAGTCCTGGCGCAGAAAAATCAGGCAGAAGCTCAGTGCAGTCAGCAGTGCGCCTAGCCGTACGATCAGCAGCCGCTGCCCGGTGCGGTCGCCCAGCCAGCCCCAGAGATTAGGGGCCAGGCAACGCATCAGCATGGGGATCGCGACCAACTCACCGATACGCGCTGGAGAAAAGCCCAGATGATCGAAGTACAACGCCAGAAACGGCGCCACTCCACCCAACAGGGCGAAGTAGAATAGATAAAAGTTGGAAAGACGCCAGTAAGGCAGCGCACCGCTCATATCGCTGCGGCCCTCGCTTCAAAACAAAACCTGAGAGACTGAGCGGGCCGGCGCGCCGGGCTGCGCGCCGTCAGCATGGTGATTACAGCTGCCCGAGTACCGGGGTGGTCACCTGCACCCCGGCATTCTGGGCCCGGTGGCGCAACAGATGATCAATCAGCACAATCGCCATCATCGCCTCGGCGATCGGGGTAGCCCGTATACCTACACAGGGATCATGCCGGCCCTTGGTAATGACCTCGACCGGATTGCCGTCCACATCGATCGAACGGCCCGGCGTGGTAATGCTGGAAGTCGGCTTGAGCGCCAGATGGGCAACGATCGGCTGCCCCGAGGAAATACCACCCAGCACCCCGCCAGCGTTGTTGCTGACGAAGCCCTCCGGGGTCAACTCATCGCGGTGCTCGGTGCCACGCTGGGCCACCGAGGCGAAACCGGCACCGATTTCTACACCCTTGACTGCGTTGATGCTCATCAGCGCGTAGGCCAGCTCGGCATCCAGTCGGTCAAAGATCGGCTCGCCAAGCCCGGGCGGCACGCCCTCGGCCACAACGGTAATACGCGCCCCCACCGAGTCCTGATCCCGGCGCAACTGGTCCATGTAGGCTTCCAGTTCCGGCACCTTGTCCGGGTCGGGGCTGAAGAATGCATTCTGCCCCACGGATTCCCAGTTCTTGAACGGAATTTCGATCGGCCCGAGCTGGCTCATGTAGCCGCGCACACTGATTCCCAGGCTCGCCAGATACTTCTTGGCAATGGCGCCAGCAGCGACCCGCATGGCGGTTTCCCGGGCGGAACTGCGGCCACCACCACGGTAATCACGGAGCCCGTACTTGTGGTGGTAGGTGTAGTCGGCGTGGGCCGGGCGGAACAGATCCTTGATCGCCGAGTAGTCCTTGGATTTTTGATCGGTATTGCGAATCAGCAGGCCAATCGGGCAGCCGGTGGTGCGCCCTTCGAACACACCGCTGAGGATCTCGACCTCATCGGCCTCCTGACGCTGGGTAGTGTGCCGGCTGGTGCCCGGCTTGCGCCGATCCAGTTCGAGCTGCAGATCCTCGACAGACAGTTCCAGACCCGGCGGGCAACCATCGACAATTGCCATCAAGCCCGGGCCATGACTCTCGCCGGCAGTAGTGACAGTGAACAGAGTGCCAATGGTATTTCCGGACATGCGCAGTACCCGACGTCAGATTCAAAGATTCAGATGAGCGCGCAGTATAGCGCCAGGCCGCAGCGGGTGACAGTCCGGGACCTCGTCGTTAGCATGTTGCAACCCCGCCGGATTAACGGAGCCACCATGTCTGAGCTGTTTGACGTGCTACTGCCCAGCACTCTGCCAGCAGCCACAACCCTGCTGCTGATAGCCCTGTCAGCCGTCACCTCGGCCATCACCGCATCGCTGGGTATTGGCGGCGGCGTGCTGATGTTGGCGGTCATGGCTCTGGTGATGCCGCCAGCCGCCATCATTCCGGTACACGGGCTGGTTCAGTTCGGTTCCAATCTCAACCGCGCACTGATGACCCTGCGGCATATCAATCTACAGGTCATTGCCTGGTTTCTGCCCGGCGTCATACTGGGCGCCTGGCTGGCCAGCCTAATTCTGGTGGACTTGCCCGCCGCGCTGATCCAGCTCTGCATTGCCGGTTTCATCCTGCTGCTGGTCTGGGGGCCGGCGATCCCCAAAGTGGCTACCGGCCGCTTCGGCACCCTGGTGGCCGCGACCCTGACCACCTTTATCAGCCTGTTCGTGGGCGCCACCGGCCCGCTGGTTGCAGCCTTCGTCAAACAGCAACAGGCCGGCGAACGGTTCTCCACCGTCGCCACCTTTGCCGCCGCCATGAGTCTGCAACATGCCCCCAAAGCCATCGTCTATGGCGCCGCTGGATTCGTGTTTCTCGATTGGCTGGGCCTGATCCTGCTGATGATCGCGGCTGGAGCGCTGGGCACCTGGCTTGGCCTGCACCTGCTAAGGCGCCTGAATGATCGGCGCTTCGCCTGGATTTTCAATGGCCTGTTGACCCTGCTTGCGGTACGTTTGCTGTGGCAGGCCTGGACAGGCTGGCCAAGTTAAGATTCAAGTTGCCAGAGCAACGGCCGATAGCTTTCGATGACAAGACAATGGAAACCGTCATGAGCAGTGCAGAACAGGCCCCTTCGCAAGCCACCAGGGAACCGGCAGAAAAGCCGGTGCGCAACCCGTTCGCCAACGCCAGACCTTCCGATTTCTACTGGATTCAGCTACGCCCGATCTTCAAAGGCCGGCAACTGGCCCAGCCCGAAGTGCTGGCCCAGGTTGCGGTCACCCATGAACAGGTTGCCAGCCTGGAACTGCTGCGCTTGCAAGTCAGAATCGAAGGTGAAACCCCGAGCCGCAACCTCAACACCCTGGAAGTGCTAGTCGATCACAAGCACCAGCGGCTGCGCTTTGGCCCACCGGAAGGGATTCAGATGGGCCCGCCTCAACGCGGCCTGGCCGGTTTTTTACTGGCGCAACTGATTGACTGGTGTCAGCGCAACTGCCCTGACTACGCAGTAACCCCCATCATGCTCCACAGTGCGGATGTAGCCACCGAAGAGTTGCGCCTGATCCGCGAGCGACTGCTCAAGCGCGCTGGTTTTTTTATCCACTACACCGACGAGGCCATGAGCCAGGGCAAGGCCCAGGCCAATCGTGTCTCAGACCTGATCAGCAGTTGGAATACCGAGCTGATCCAGCCGCTTCAGGTCAGTGAACTGCTGCGCCAGTTGCGCGAACAGGAAACCGCCAACCGCAAACTACAGGCTGAACTCAGCACCCTGCAGGCCACCCTGGAGCACTTTAAGCGCAACGATCTGGGCCACCGCTTCGCGATTGGCTGCCTGATCGTCTTTGCCGTGTTTCAGGCGTTGATGTTGCTATGGGTGGTATTACGCTGAAAACAGCGCCTGATGGCGGCGACACTGTTCTGCCGTCAGCACAAAGACTCCGTGACCACCACGTTCGAAGTTGACCCACTCGAAATCGACATCGGGCCAGGCCGCTGCCACATGCACCATGCTGTTGCCCACTTCGATCACCAGCAGACCGTCCTCGCTTAGATGATCCGCCGCCTGGGCCAGCATCCTGCGCACCAGATCCAGCCCATCGTCACCTGCAGCCAGGCCCATTTCCGGCTCATGGTGGTACTCATCCGGCAGGTCGGCCATATCTTCGGCATCAACATACGGCGGGTTGCTGACAATCAGATCAAAGCGCTCGCCCGGCATTCCGTCAAAGCCGTCCGACCAGCGTGCCTCAACCCGTTCAGACAACTGGTGCAAATCGATGTTGGCCTCAGCCACGGCCAGCGCGTCGGCGGACAGATCGGCCAGCAGCACCTCGGCCTCGGGGAAGGCATAGGCACTGGCAATACCAATGCAGCCGCTGCCACAGCACAAATCGAGAATCCGCTGCGGCTCGCGCTCCAGCCATGGCGAGAAACGCCGCTCGATCAGTTCGGCAATCGGTGAACGCGGCACCAGAACCCGCTCATCGACCATAAAATCGAGCCCGGCAAAGCGCGCCTGCCCGGTCAAATAGGCCGCCGGGATACGCAAATCGATACGCCGGTGCAGCAAGGTCAGAACCGCCTCGCGTTCTTCATCGGTCACCTGGCAGTCGCTGTACTCGGCGGCGGTTTCCCACGGCAGATGCAGGGCGTGCAACACCAGCAGGCGCGCCTCATCCCAGGCGTTGTCGGTACCGTGGCCGAAGTACAGACCGGCCTGATGAAAGCGACTGACGCCCCAGCGCACCAGGTCCTTGATTCGGGTCAAACGGGATACATCGGTCATAATAGCCTCTTAGAAACCTGCCCATGATCTGCTGCGCACCGGCTCTGGGGTCTGGACAGATCTAGTGTTATTGACTGCCAGTTATTCTAACCTGCGCAGGCACGGCTTCTACTGATAAACTTCAGGTTTTTGCAGCTAGTTCAGTCCAGAACCATGAGCCACGATTCCGACGACACCGACGATCTCGAGCTGTTTCGCAGCGCAGTCAAAGGCGCAAAGCCCCTGCGCGTCGATCAGGCCGATACAGGCAAGCCCCGGATCGACAAAGACCGGCTTCAAGCCCGTCGCCAGGGCGCACTGACCGGACAGGAACCGGTGCGAGTGGACGGCCTCTCCGACCAGTTCGTTATCGATGTGCACCCCGAAGAGGAGCTGGCCTGGGCCGGCAACGGCATCCAGGACAGTCAGTTGCGCAAGCTCAAGGGCGGACAGATCGCCTTTGACGGGTCGATCGACCTGCACGGCATGACCGTCGAGAAAGCCCGCGATTTGATGTGGGAGTTTCTTGCCGAAGCCAACCGCCTGGAAATACGTTGCGTGCGGGTAACCCATGGTAAAGCGGTACGCAAGGATGGGCGCAAACCCATCCTCAAGAGCCACGTCAACACCTGGCTGCGCCAGCACCCGCAGGTGCTGGCGTTCAGTTCCTGCCTGCCGCGCCATGGCGGCACCGGCTCGGTCTACGTGCTACTCAAGCGCACCATGCTTGAAGGACGGGATGAGTAGGTTCAAATACAGGTTGCGCCGCCGTCGACCGGCAAGGCAATCCCGGTGGTGAAGCCGGCACCTTCCGAGCACAGATAGAGTACCGCCGCAGCGATTTCTTCGGCCTTGCCTAAACGTCCGACCGGATGCATTGACGCAGCGAACTCAGCCTTGCGCGGCTCAAGCGCCGCCGCCCGGCGGAACATATCGGTATCGATAACCGCCGGGCACACGGCGTTGATGCGAACGCCCTTTTTGGCATATTCCACCGCCGCCGAACGGGTCAGGCCCAGTACCGCATGTTTGCTGGCGGCGTAGATGCTCATCTTCGGCGCCGCACCCAGCGCAGCCACCGAGGCGGTATTGACGATAGCTCCACCGCCCTGGGCCAGCATCAGCGGCAATTCGAAGCGCATGCACTGCCAGACGCCCTTGACGTTGACATCCATGATGGCGTCGAACACCTCTTCCTTGCCGTCGGCCAGCTTGTCCCGCTCAATCTCGATACCGGCGTTGTTGAACGCACAGTCCAGACGGCCAAACTCGGCCTTGATCTGCTCCATCATGGCCTCGACCTGATCAGCCTTGCTCACATCGCAGGCAATGAACAGGGCCTTGCCGCCCGCAGCACGAATAGTCTGGGCCAGTGCTTCACCACCCTGGACGTCGATATCCGACACCACTACGCTGGCGCCCTCTGCGGCAAACGCCTCAACGGTTGCCTTGCCGATCCCGGCGGCACCACCGGTAACCAGGGCTACCTTACCTTCGAACTGCTTACCCATCTGTCTCACTCCTGACCAATACACTGCCGAAGACATTTCGGCCTATCGAGACAGATCATAAAAGAGAAAAAGTCAGAAACCGACCAGATTGACGAGATTGTTCACGAAGCATACCCAGAACCAATAACCGGCCCCACTGGCTGTTGACGAACCGGCAAAGATTGCCCCGTCATTGCGAGGAGCACAGCGACGCGGCAATCCATCGCGGCCTGAAACTCCGCCTTCGCATGACGGCATATAGGAGGCAGCGATTACTCAGTGGCTCGCACGCTCGCGCAGATACTCAATCACAGCTGCCTGCTCGCCACTGAATACCACTCGCGCCTCCTTGCCACTACGCTGATAGGCATACATCGGGTCGTAGTATTCATTGAGCAGGGTTTCGATCCAGCCACGGTGATCAGATACATCGCCACTGCGCTGCTGGGTTGCCAAGGCATCGCTCATCAGGCCTTCCAACTGCTGATAGCGCTCACCGCCCAGACGTTTGCGAATTTGCTGCAAGCTGCCCAGCAGATGGGCCGAGAGCGCCTGGAAAGCCTGTTCCGGCTGATCAGGGTGCAGCAGCGCAAATTCAGCCTGCATGTCCACCACGTAGTCCTTGAGGATACGCTGGACGCGGTTGTCGAAGCTGTCTTCGAGCCACACCAGCGGCGCATCCTGCATGGCACGGTAGAGCTCCAGCGGCACCGAGCAACTACCGACGATGCGCCCTTCATCCTCCAGAACCAGACTGCGCTCACCCGCCTCCCGGCGGTGCAGGACCTCGATTGCCAAGCGATTCTCAAAATCGATCTGCGATGGCTGCGGAGTCGCATGACGGCCAAAACTCGAGCCCCGGTGGTGAGCATGCCCTTCCAGATCCAGACTATTATCCAGGGCAGTGATGACCTCGGTCTTGCCGGTACCAGTCAGCCCAGCCACCAGCAGCAGCGGGCAATCAACGATGGCCTGCTCCAGGGTATCGATCAGAAACCGGCGCATAGCCTTGTAACCGCCGATCACCCGCGGATATTCGACGCCAGCCTCGGCCAGCCATTGCTGGACGATCTGCGAGCGCAAGCCACCGCGAAAACAGTACAGATAACCATCTGGATGGGCCCGTGCGAAGGCCTGCCACTGCTCGACCCGGGCCGCCTTGACCTTGCCGCCAACCAGTTGGTGACCCAGGGCAATGGCCGCCTGCTGCCCCTGCTGTTTGTAACAGGTCCCCACTTTCTGCCGCTCAACATCGGTCATCAACGGGTGATTGACCGCACCGGGGAAGGCGCCCTTGGCATGTTCGACCGGGGCCCGCACATCCATCAGCGGTACCTGATCAAGGAACAGTCGACGGAAATCCTCGGTATTGCTACGCATCAAACCACCTCGACCCAGGCTTCGCCATCACTGGGCAAGCATTCGCCGATTGCGGTTAGCTGCAGCCCCTCTTGCGCCGCCAAGACCAAGAATGCCTGCTCGGCCTCCGGCGCCACAGCTACCAGCAAACCGCCACTGGTTTGCGGGTCGCACAGCAGGTCACGCCAGCTCTGTGGCATGTCTGCCACTTTGTGGCCATAACTGGCGAAATTGCGTCCGGTACCACCCGGGATACAGCCCTGCGCCAGGTAGTAATCGACGCCGTTGATCCGCGGCACCCGGGCCTGCTCGATACGCGCCTTGACCTGCGACCCTTCAGCCATTTCCACCAAATGGCCAAGCAGACCGAAACCGGTGACATCGGTCATTGCCTGCACCCCATCCAACGTGGCGAAACGTTGACCAGACCGGTTCAGGCGGCACATCAGGTCACGGGCAACGCCAACATCCTCGGCCCGCAGCTTCTTCTGTTTTTCAGCCGTGGTAAGAATGCCGATGCCCAGCGGCTTGGTCAGGTACAGCCGGGCTCCGGCCTGGGCCTGATCATTACGCTTGAGCTGACTGCGGGTGACTTGCCCGGTGACCGCCAGACCGAAAATCGGTTCAGGGGCATCAATCGAGTGACCGCCAGCCAATGGCATGCCTGCCTCGGCGCAAACGGCACGGGCTCCGGCGATGACCTCGCCGGCAATCGCTGGGGCCAACACATTGACTGGCCAGCCCAGAATGGCGATGGCCATCAATGGTGTGCCGCCCATGGCGTAAATATCGCTGATTGCATTGGTGGCGGCGATACGGCCAAAGTCATAGGGATCATCAACGATGGGCATAAAGAAATCGGTGGTGCTGACGATGCCGGTCTCATCATCCAGACCGAAAACGGCCGCATCATCGCGACTGGCGTTACCCACCCACAGCTGCTCGAAACTGGGGCCGGGCTGACCGACCGCCAGGATTTCATCCAGCACCTTGGGAGATATCTTGCAGCCACAGCCGGCACCATGGCTGTATTCGGTCAATCGCACGGTCTGAGTCATGCCTTAATCTCTCACTATCGCTCATTGGCAGATCGGGGCCGGCATTCTACCAGCTGCGGCGAGCCGCGCATCAATGCCGGCTGTGCTCGAACCGATCCAGGGTATCGCTGGCCACCTGACGGCCCAGTTCAATCAGTTCAGGAGCCCGGTAGAACTCGAAAAACCGGCACAGCCGCTTGGGTACATCGATCACCAGATCGGGGGGATAACCGGCAATCTTGTACTGGGTCAGCGAGGCCTGCATCGCTTCAAAAGACAGCGTTACCAGCTCGAGCATGCTGGCCGGACCACCACTCCCCTCGACCTGGAGTGGCTTATCCATATCCTGCTCACGCGAATGTGGCGCCACATCTGCCTCCTGGCTTTCTGGCAGATAGGCCAGGGCATCACTCTCGGCGCTATCCTCCACACTCTTGCGCGCCAGCCAGTTGCGAAACTTGAACATTTCCAGCCACTGCTCCCACTGCTGACGCACCGGGGCCGGACGCTCGATCACCGGTAGAGTGTAACCATTGGTGTGGGTGGAATTGAGGTTGACGGCGATAATCAGATCGCAGTGCGCCGACACCACCGGAACAATAGGCAACGGGTTGAGCAGACCGCCATCGACCAGCACTCGCGAGCCTTGGCGAACCGGCGAGAACAAACTGGGGATCGCGGCCGAGGCACGCATGGCCTGGTGCAGGCAGCCCTGCTGGAACCAGACCTCCTGCTGATTGGTCAAATCGGCCGCGACTGCGGTGAAAGGGATCGCCAGATCTTCGATCTGCTGATCACCCAGCATCTCTCGAATCCGGCCGAAGACTCGCTCGCCGCGAATTGCGCCCAGATTGCCGAAGCCGATATCCAGCAGGCGCAGAACGTCCAGATAATCCAGTCCTGAGACCCAGTCACGGTAGTCGTCCAGCCGGCCGGCGGCATAAATCCCGCCAATTACCGCGCCCATTGAGCACCCGGCGATACAGCCAATCTCGTAGCCCCGGCGTTCAAGTTCCTCGATGACGCCGATGTGGGCATAGCCCCTGGCTCCGCCGCTACCCAGCACCAGTGCAACACGCAACCCCATGTTCAGTTCTCCATTCGGTGAATCCGGATTGACGAGGACAATCCCACTAAGCATGATGCCCGGACCGTTTCGCTCTAACCAAGGTCAATCGTGATTAAAGGTCGTCAATCCATCAAAATAAAACTGCTGGCAGCCCTGTCTTTGCTGGCGATTGTGCTGATCGCCGGCTGGAATTGGGTTCAACACAGCGCCGAAGCCCGGCGTAGCGGTCAGCTCAACCTGACCGGCCTCAAGGCTCCGGTCAACGTATTTTACGATGCCTGGGGGGTCCCCCACATCGATGCAAGCAACGACCTCGACGCCTATCGCACCCTAGGCTACCTGCATGCGCAGGACCGGCTGTTCCAGATGGACATGTTGCGCCGAATTGGCGCCGGCCGGCTATCCGAACTGTTTGGCCAGGACTCGTTCAATACCGACCGATTCTTTCGCACCCTGGGAATCAGTCGCTATGCCCGCCAGTATGCCGAACGCCTTCAAGAGCAAAGTGACAAGCCTCATGTTCAACTGATCAAAGCCTATCAGGACGGGATCAATCAATACATCGACCAGGGCGGACGCCCGGTCGAATACCGCTTGCTGATGACCCGACCAGATTATTTCAGCACAGCCGATATCGCCCACATCATGGGCTATATGGCCTACTCCTTCGCTGAAGCATTCAAGACCGATGCGCTGGTTGACCATGTTCGCGGCACCCTGGGCCCGCGTCACATGCAGGACCTGGTACCCGGCTGGCCAGACAGCCTGCCGCCCCGCGCCCAGCCCCAAAGCCCGAGTCAGACCAGCCTGCTGACGCCCCTATTGGAGCAGTTGGCCGAAGTTGAACGCAGCGTCCCTGCTGGCCAGTTCATGGGCAGTAACGCCTGGGCAGTGAGCGCTGATCGTAGCCTTAATGGTGCCCCATTGCTGGCCAATGACCCGCATATCGGTTTTTCGGTGCCGGCGGTATGGTACGAAGCTCATATTCGCACCCCTGAGCATGAGGTTTACGGACACTTCCTCGCGGGCCTGCCGTTCGCCCTGCTCGGACAAACCCGTCAGCATGCCTGGGGGCTGACCATGCTGATGAACGATGAGATCGACTTTTACCGTGAACGGGTCAATCCCGACAATCCAGAGCAGGTCTGGGCGGTCGATCGCTGGCAACGCCTGCGGGTACACGAAGAGGTAATCAAGATTCGTGGTCAGGAAGACCGCCTGGTCCGCATGCGCAGCTCGCGTCACGGCCCAATCATCAACGATCTACCAGGCGAGCTGGAAAGCCTGGAACGTCAGCCAGTCAGCCTGTTCTGGACCTTCCTTGACCCCGAGAACGATTCGGCCGAAGCCTTTTACGGGTTTGCCCATGCCAACAACATGCAGGAGTTCGAGGCGGCCGCAGCACTGCACTGGTCGCCAGGCCTGAATGTGGTGTATGCCGACGTTGAAGGCAATATCGGCATGTGGGCTATCGGCCGACTCAAGCGCTGGCCGGCCAGCAGCAATGGCTTTGCTCTGCTCAATGGCAGTAGTGGCCGCGACGACTTCCTCGGTTATCAGCCGTTTTCGGCCAACCCTCGAGTCATCAACCCGCGCGAGGGTTATCTGTTCAGCGCCAACAACCCCTACCCCAACAGCAATCCTCGGCGCATCCTGCCCGGTTATTACGCTCCAAGTGAACGAGCCGAGCGCCTGGCCGAAATGCTCAATAGCGACGAGCCTTTCGACCTCGCCAGGTTCAAGGCCATGCAGCTCGACACGCAGCGTCCCCAGGCCCTGGCCATGGTCCGTGACGCTCTGCCACTGTTCAATGAACACCTGCTGCGCACTGATCTGCGCGCCCCTGCCGAGCGTGCCATGGCGATCCTGGGCGAATGGGACGGCAACTTCCAACGAAGCAGCGTGGGCGCCACCATTTTCCAGCGCTGGCAGGAAAAGCTCATGGAAGCCCTGTTCGCTGACGAACTGGGCCCCCGCTATGAGTTTTTCCGCAACACTTACATGGCCGAAAAAAGCCTGAACAGCCTGTACTGGAAACCGGCTTCACCCTGGTGGGATAACCGCCTGCAGCCAACCCTGGACGGACGTCAGGCTGCTATCGAGCATGCCTGGGCGCGCACCTTCGAGTCGCTGGTAGAACAGTTCGGGATTGATCCGAATGATTGGACCTGGGACCGGATGATCAGCCTTCAGCACATTCATCCGCTGGCGGACAAAACCTGGTTCGGCAGCCGATTCAATACCGATCCGGTGATCGTCGACGGCGGCCGCGAAACGCTCAACAACATGGCCTTTGACCTAGGCGGCAGTAGCTACCGGGTCAAGGCGGGCCCTTCAACCCGGCGGATGATTGATCTGGGTGATCTCAACGGCACTCTGGGCATCAATCCGCTGGGACAGTCAGGCAACCCATTCGACCGGCATTACGACAACCAGGCCGAACTGTTCAATGCAGGTCGTTACCGCACTCAACTGTTCGACTGGCTGGCGATTCAGGCTCTGCCCGACCGTCTGGAGGTGCGCCCCGCACGCCGTCAGCGCTGACGGGTCAGAGCGTACTGATCCGTATCCCTACCTCTGGACTAGGCTCCCCCACTTCCAGGCGCTGATCCCGGATACCACGGTCAACCAGCGCCTGAACGAAAGCTGGCGCCTGCACTCCGTGAACCGCTACGCGCATACGCATATCGGTTCGCAGAGCACGATTAAGCAGATCAAGCCAGGTGCGAGTGGCCTCACTGTCGGGATCGGTCATGTCGGCATTTGGTAGGTCTATCGCCCCGTCCGCCCGAAGGACCTTGACCAGCGTCGCCGGCGTCGGATACAGCGCCTCGGTTACTGGCTGATCCGGGGTGAACTGGTCAATGTGCAAAAAAACCTGGCGATTGCCGCGGGTAATCGCGTAAAGACTGATGAAACGCTGCGGCTCGTCATCCAGGCGCATGGATACATAGGCCTGATTATCTTCAGGGCCATACAGACGGGCGAACCCCAATACCTGATTGGCCCACAGGCTGCTGCTGCCACATTCACGGCCTTCGCAGAAATACAGCATGCGGTGCGGCTGCGCCAGCACTTGGCGCTTGGCATGCAGGAAAGCCTCAGTACTGTCGTGCCCTGCAGGAATTTCCAGAGTCACCCTTATCAGTTCGCCGGTAGTACGCACTTCGCGTTCGGCCCGCAATTGATTGTTGATTCGCCGGATGCTGCCGATCACCACGCCGTGATCGACGCTTTCCTCCACTACCTGCTGTACTATCGACGAGCGCGGAAAGGGCTCAATGACCAGTCGTTCGTTCGCCGCAGCCCACCCCACCGGCCCCATGGCAAACAGGGCTATGGCTGCCCCTCCCAATCCAACACGCGATCTGTACGACATCGACACTCCTTATGGCCAAACGCAACCTGGATACAGGTTCATGCTGCAAGCCTTGCCCAGTGCGCCTGAGTGGTCAAGCCAGGCCTTGGAAAAAACTGTCAAGAATCGTTGCCACTTCCGGGGCCTGGCTTTCAAGATGCAGGTGATGGCCACCATCAATCCGATGCACGACGATATGCTCGAAGCGCTCGATCCGCTCCAATACCTGGGGATGCTTATGCATGACGCCCTGATTGGCCAGCACCAGACTCACCGGTGAGCGGATCGCCTCAATAAAGGTCAGTGCATGTCGGCTGGTAAATCGTAATGGTGAAGGCAGCATCAACTGCGGATCGGTACGCCAGGTCCAGCCGCCGTGGTCAGACATCAGCCCTCGCTCGACCAGGATACCCGCGGCCTCGCGTGATAATGGCGTGGTTCCGCCCATGACCCGCGCGCTGACCGCCTGTTCCATACTGCGATAAACCGGTTTGCGCTTGCTGCTGAGCGCCAGGCTGGCTTCGAAGAAGCGTGCCATCTGCTTGGGTGCATCGTCGGCTTCGGAGGTGAATGGCAGCAAACCATCGATCAACCCTGCACCAATGATCCGCTCCGGCAAGGTTCCGGAAAGAATCCCGCTGATGATTGCACCCATTGAGTGACCAAGCAGAGCAAAGCGCTCCCAGCCCAGACTTTCAGCCACCTGCAACACTGTCGCGGCCTGCTGCCAAAGACTGTAACCACCGGCAGGCAGATGCCCGGACAGCCCATGACCAGGTAAATCCAGCGCCACCAGATGAACGCCCTGCAGACGTGGTGCAATCAGGTCGAAGGTGGCAGCATTGTCCAGCCAGCCATGCAGGCCGATAACCGGCAAACCGTCAGGATCACCCCAGACCTTGGCCGCAACCTCAATGGAGGGCAGATTGAATCGCACCTCATGACTACTTGTTGTTTGCATGTCGACTTCTCGGCTCTTGTTCAGGCCAAGACCCTAACAGATTCAGTTATCGGGACAAGCCTGGCGCAGCCTGTGAATACGTCAGCATAACGCTCGCTCAGCGCTAGTCCATTGCATGCCATACTACGGGCTGGCCACTGACCGACCACAACTCGCACTGCTCGCGGTAAGTGGCCTCGACCACGCTGCGCTTGATTTTCAGGGTCGGTGTCATGAAGCCATTTTCGATCCGCCAGGCATCACCAATCACCACCAGACACCCCAGCTTCTCATGCCGATCCAGCCGCGCGTTGACCGCCAGCAACAACTCTCCCAGCATCTGCTCCAGCGCTGCACGCTGTTGCTGGGCCTGACGCAACCCAAGCTCCGACAGCTGAATCAGCGCCAAAGGCTGAGGCAGGTTGTCGCCAACCACACATACCTGCTCGACACGCTCATGTTCAGCCAGCAGGCTCTCAATCGGCCCTGGGGCCACATATTTGCCCTTGGAGGTCTTGAAGATATCCTTGAGCCGGCCGGTCAGGCGCAAAAAGCCTTCATTGTCGATTTCACCAACATCACCTGTGTGCACAAACCCCTGCTCATCCAGGGTTTCAGCGGTTCTTTCCGGGTCCTTGTAATAGCCAAGCATATTGGCCTTGCTGCGTACCAGCACTTCGCCCTGCTCAGCAATCCGGCACTCAACCCCTGGATTGGGCAGCCCGATCCAGCCGGGTTTGAGCTTGCGCGGCCGGCCCAAGTGCGAATAGCCACAATTTTCGGTCATTCCATACACCTCGGCGATCTTTAGCCCCAGGCGCTTGTACCACTCCAGCAGGCTCGGCGGCACCGGTGCCGCACCACAGACCGCATAGCGGATCTGATCCAGTCCTAGCCTGGCCAACACCCGGCGCCCTACCCTGTGCCTGAGCACCGGCACCTTCAGCATCGCATCCAGCAGTCGCGCCGGCATCTTGGCAATCACCCCCAGATGGAGCTTGACCCAGATCCGCGGCACACCAAAGAATACGGTCGGTCTGGCCCGCTGCATGTCCTGCAGAAAGGTTTCAAATGTCTCAGAGAAGTACACCGTTTCACCGGCCAGCAGTGACGCAATCTCAACAAACTGCCGTTCGGCCACATGACACAACGGCAAGTAGGACAACAGGCGGTCCTGATCGGTAATCCCGAACAGCCTCAAACAGTTCTTGGCGGAAAAGTACATGCCAGCAAAACTCAGCATCACCCCCTTGGGCATGCCAGTAGTACCGGAGGTGTAAACAATAGTGGCCAGCGCCTCGGGATCCGGTGTCGGGCTATCCGTCATCGGCTCATAGGCCTGCATCAGCTCTTGCCAGGGCCGCAGACGCGCATCCTCGGCCGCCAGTGGCAGGCCAACCCAAGGAATATCCTCAGGCAGCCCCGAGCTCAGAGAGGCCCAGTCATCCAGCTTGCCAACCAGAACCACCCGCGATTCGGAGTGTTCGATAATTTGCCTGGCCGAATCAGCCGTCAGGTTGGGATACAAAGGGACAGAGACATGCCCTGCCATCCAGATCGCCAGGTCGGCAATGATCCAGTGGGCACAGTTCCTCGACACCAAGGCAATACAGCTACCCGGAGCCAACTCCAGACTAAGCAGATAGCTCGCCAGACGGCGGGCCTGATCCCCCACCTGCCCCCAGGTATACTGCTGAACCTGTCCGCCGGGCAGTGGCTGGATCAGGTAGGTCTTATCAGGATGAGCCTGCTCGCGAACATAAAACGCGTCCAATGCGGATGAACCAGCCAGCGCCACCTGGTTGTTCATGGCGTCACCTCTATCAACGTGAGATTTGTAGTTATTGTTGTCACGAGCCGGGCAACCCGGCCCTGCGCCTTAATGGGGCTCACTATCCCATGCCAGAGCCCTGGCAACAAGCTCAGAACCTTTGGCATTCAAAGCAACAGGTGGAACTGCCCAGCAACTCAAGAATCTTTTGGTGTATTCAAGCTCAACAGTTGCGCCACCCCGGCAGCAACCACGTCCATTTCCAGACAGGCCAGGGCAGCGGTTGGCATGGGGTAGTGCCCGCGACGGTGCCCTTCGACCAGCAGGCTTACCAACTGGCTGACCAGTGGCTGATGGCTGACCAGCAACAGCGACTGCTCACTGCGCTCGCTCAGGTAGTTGATCACCTGCATGGGGTCATCATCCGGCGTCAGCCAGGGAGCGGTAGCCACGCCACGGGCAAAGTTCAGATGCTCCCCTACCAGCCCGGCAGTCTGTTGAGCCCGCAGATACGGGCTGGCCAGGATGCCATCCAACGGCTGGTCACGTAACAGTTCGGCCATGTGCAGGACATCTGCACGCCCCCGCTCGGTCAACGCTCGCTGCGGATCGGATGCGGCCATGGCTTGCGCTTTGCCATGACGCAAAATCCAGAGTTTCATGGTTTGGGTGCCTCATCGCCAGGCGTACCCGGCTTGCGTTGCCACTCAGCTTCGGCGGCCGGCCACTCCATGAACGGCCAGGGCTTTTGCTCACTCGCCCCACTGACATAACGGCCAATCTGCCAGGCATACTGGGACAGACTGTTACCCAGTCCTGCCACCCGAACATTGGCTTCACCCTGGAACAGGCGGAAGCCGATCTGGACAATAACCACCACCAGCAACAGCAATTCACAAACCTGCCAGGCCAGCGCAAACAGCAGGATGTACAGCAGTCGCAGCCAGAAATCCGCCGAGCTGACTGACGCCACGAAACCAGGTTTCTCGCTCATACCCCCTCCAATGGTGTGCAAGCCATAAAGGCCGCGAATTCAACATCATGCTTCTGCTCGGCACTCATCAACTTGCCAATAACCTGAGCCAGCGGCTGCTGCTCGAACAGGATCGCATGCAGACCACTGACCAGCGGCATGTAGACTCCTTCCTCATCTGCCTTCTGTTTCAGCACCTTGAGTGTATTAACGCCCTCAGCTACCTGACCAAGCCGGGCTACGCTTTCCTCAAGAGACAAGCCCTGCCCCAGCGCATGTCCAACCTGGTAATTGCGCGACAGTGGCGACATGCAGGTCACGATCAGGTCACCTACCCCGGCCAGCCCCAGGAAGGTCAGTGGGTTAGCACCCATATGCACGGCAAATCGGGTCATTTCAGCCAGCGCTCTAGTGATCAGCATGCTGCGGGTGTTTTCGCCCAGGCCCATTGACGCAGCCATACCGGAGATGATTGCGTAGACATTTTTCAGCGCCCCACCCAACTCAACTCCGTAGCGATCCTGGCTGGCATAGACTCGCAGGCTACGACTACCCAGCACCTCTTGCACCTCACGGCACAGCGCCTCGTCATCACTGGCCACCACCGTAGCGGTCAAGGCGCCAGCAGCCATTTCCTTGGCCAGATTCGGCCCGGACAGCACCGCCACCCGAGCCTCAGGAGCTTCCTGCTCGACGATATCACTCATCATCAGAAAGCCCGGCTGCTCAATCCCTTTGGTAGTACTGATCACGCCTTTGCCAGCCAGGGCCGGACCAATCTGCTGCAACACCGTGCGAAAGGCGCTACTGGGAATCGCCAGAAACACCAGCTCAACGTCGGCCAGCGTCGCCATCAGATCAGTACTGACCCGCAGCCGCTGATCCAGCTTGATACCAGGCAGATAACGGCTGTTCTCATGCTCCCGGCTGATTGCATCGGCAACTTGCTGATCACGTAGCCACAGGGTTACCGGAACGCCATTGCAGGCCAGCAGATTGGCCAGGGTGGTGCCAAAACTTCCGCCACCAAGAACGGCTACAGGCACTTTTTGATCGGTCATGAAAAATCCTTGCTGCTTTGTAACATACGCTTGAGTAGTCAACGCGGCCCGGTAGCCTGTCCAACCGAACAACGTTGAATCAGTATAGGGTGGCCGCAGAATAACAGCGATCAGGGAGTGGAAAAACCATCGGCTACCGTTAATATGGGGGCCAAAGTCAAAACGATAACTCGACGCCATCACTATGCCGATATCGCGCTCCAGACGCATTACAGCCCTGTTTTTGCTGGGGACGGCCTTGCCTGTCGCCGCTTTCGATGATCCTCTGCTGAACGCTCCCGAACTGCCGACTGTGCTCAGTGCCTCTCGCCTGAAGCAGGCTCCCACCGAAGTTCCCGGTAGCATGACAGTCATTGATCGCGAGCTGATCCGCGCCACAGGGGCTCGGGATATCCCGGAAATTCTGCGTTTGGTCCCTGGTATGATGATCGGCTATCGGCGCGGTAACCAGATCAATGTCAACTATCACGGTACCAATGTCACCGAAGCCAGGCGCCTGCAGGTTTTGATTGACGGACGTTCAGTTTACCGGCCCGGTCTGGCCACAGTGGACTGGACGGAGATCCCTCTGGCGATTGAGGACATCGAGCATATCGAAGTATTTCGCGGCCCCAATACCGCTGCCTATGGCGCCAACGCACTGATGGGGGTAATCAATATCGTTACCCGCCACCCTCGAGAAACACTGGGCAGCACACTCAAGATCACCCGCGGCAAACGCGGGGTCAACGACTGGTATGCCAGCCAGGGCACCGCCGGTGAGAACAGTCACTGGCGCCTGAGCCTGTCCGGGCAGGAGGATGATGGTTTCGATCACTTCCCCGATGGCCGAGACTACCGCGACGGTCGTCGCCTCAGCCGCATCAATCTCAGCAGCTCACTGCAACTTTCAGCCAACCAGACCCTTGACTGGCAAGCTGCCGCTAGTGAAACCAATCGCCAGAGCTATTACGAGTTCAGTCCATTCGTTCGGGTGCCCAACCCACCGCAAAGCCAGTATGACCGAGTCGTCGGAGCCCACACACCACCAGCAGATATCAGCGGCAAGGATTACGCCTTGCAAGGGCTATGGAAAATCGAACCCAGTCCTGATCACAGTTTCCAGCTCATGGCCTATGCCCAGCACATGGAACGACTGCGTGACTGGCGAGTGTGCAACGCACCGGTGACACTGTCACCCGAGCTACGCCGGATCAACCAGCTAAGCACCCTGGCTGCTCGACGGGTCAGCCAGTTCCTGCGCCCAGAGAACATTCATAGAGATATGCGCACACTCTTGATGCAGACCACAGACGGTCAATATACCGAGGAAATTGGTGATCTAGCTGACATTGTCAAACAGAAACACCTCGACTCACTCGATAGTGATCCGGCGTGCTGGGACATTGACCAGAACATTCGCGAAACCCGCTACCAGCTCGAGCTCCAGGATACTCGTCGCCTCTCTCACTGGCTGCGCATGGTCAACGGAATCAGCTACCGGCACGACCAAGCCAGTTCACGAACCTTTTTTGCCGGCACTGTGAAAAACGATATTGTTCAGGTTTTCAGCAATATTGAAGTACGTCCGCATCAACGTCTGCTACTGCAGGCCGGGGGCATGTACGAAGATGCCTCGCTGATCGGCACCTCATTTTCTCCGCGTCTGGCCGCCAACCTGTTCATTGCCCCCCAACACAGCCTGCGTCTGGTCTACTCCGAAGCCGTCCGCTCGCCGGACATGTACGAGAACAATGCCCACTGGACCTACCAGATCAAGAATCTCAGCGGCCCGCTCAGTGGTCCACAGACCTACTATGCAGTCGCCTACGGGCCCGGCAATCTCCAGCAGGAGAAAATGCGCTCCAAGGAACTCGGTTACAACGGCCAATTCCACCACTTGGGGCTGGCAATCGACATACGCGTATTCCGGGAACAGATCAACGACATGATCAGCGAACCGTTGCGGGTCGATGACTTTCTGCCAAACAACGACGCCAGCATTCGCTTCAGAGGAGTAGAGACCCAGCTTGACTGGCGCCTGACCCGACGCGACCGCCTGCGTCTAACCCATGCGCAGATCAACTTTGAGGCCAGTAGCCGTTTCGATCAGCGCCTGACAGCCCGCCACTCAGGTAGTGCCGCCTGGTTGCGGCAATGGCCGGCCGGTTTCGAAAGCAGCCTGATCTATTACGGTGCAGATAAGCTTAACGAGCGCCGATTCGAGCGCCTGGACAGCCGACTGGCCAAGCGTTTTGCACTGGGCAACAACAGCAGCATGGAACTGGCGCTGACTTGGCAGCACCGACTGGACGACGAAGCGCTCACCTGGTCGGAAAACCTGTACGATAGTCGCAATCACTACTATCTCAGTGCTGAGCTAAACTTCTGAAGCCAGTGAACAAGGGGCTCCCCCTTTCTGGAGTCCTGTCATTGCAGACAAGGAATGTCGCCATGGACCATTCATACAGCACCCGGAGGCCGTCATGAAAGCATGGCGTCAGCTTCTGTTTGCCGTGCTGTTGATACTGCTGGGCTCAACATCCGCCCTGGCCAGCGACATTGCCGTCGTTCTGCCAGCACATACCGAACTGACTCGCGAATTCGTTCAAAACCTGAAACAACAGCGGCCCGCTGACCGCATCACAACCCATCTGCTCGACGAGCAGCCCGCGCCTGAATCTGCAGACTTCATAATTACCTTGGGGCAGCGGGCTCTGGAATGGCGTTTGCTGCAGGATCTGGAGACCCCCACGCTGGCCTCCTACATCACCCTTGACGGTTTGACCCGCCTGGGCCGTCCAGTCCTACCCAGCAGTCTGCAATTGCTGCTAGCCAGCGCCAAACCTGACCGTCAGCTTCATTTGGCCAAACTGCTGATTCCGCGTCTGAGCAGCAGCGGGCTGCTCTATAGCGAAACACAACAGTGGCAGTTGTTTGATTGGGAACAGGCTGCCAGGCGCCACAACCTGCAAATCAACAGCGCCCTCGTCGAAGATTCCGCTCACCTGCCCCGTCGGCTGATTGACCTTCTGGCAGACAGTGATGTCCTGATCGGGCTGGACGATCCCTCCATTTACAATGCAGACCAAGTGAAAACCATTTTGCTGACAAGCTATGCCCGCAACAAGGTATTGATTGGTCCGAGCGCCCCGTTTATTGGCGCTGGCAGTCTCAGCACCACCTACAGCACTCCAACTGACATGGCCCGCAGTCTGGCTCAACTCATGGATATGCCCTGGGTAGCCGGGCGCATTAGTTACCCGAGCCATTTCTCAGTTCTCAGCAACCCGCAGGTCGCCCGTTCGCTGGGCCTCACACTGCCGGAAGACAAGCAGTTGGCCCAGTTAATCGCGGCCCAGGAGCAACAACAGTGAAAGTCCTGAAACGCGGCACCATTCAGCGCAGATTGCTACTAATAGCATTGCTTCCTGTCATGCTGCTGAGTCTGGCACTGGTTGGCTACTTCATCAGTGCACGTCTGGATGACGTCAATCAAGCACTGAACGAAACTGGGCAGCGCATTGCCGAACAGTTGGCCACCGCTGCCGAATATGGAGTTATCAGCGGTAATATCGACACACTCGAAAGCCTGGTTCGCGGTACGCTGGACATTCCCCATGTGCAACATGTTCAGGTTTTCGACAGCCAAGGACAGATACTGCTCAGCCTGGAGCGTCAACCGCCCAAAGACGGCCAGCGACGTCACTTCACAGCCGATATCCTGCGCGAACGCGTTGCCTTGCACAGCGACCTGTTTCTGCTAGACACCCCAACCACGCCACGGGGAGAGCCACAATATCTGGGCCAGGTCTCAGTTGGTCTGAGCAACGCAGCCTTCCTTAAACGGCAACGCCAGATACTGCTAAGTGGGCTGGGGCTGGCCGCCCTGACCCTGATCGCCGCACTGATCCTGGCCTTGCGCCTGGCACAGGCGCTGGCCAAGCCGCTGCGGGACATGAGTCAGGCTGTCAACGCCCTGAGCCAGGGCCAGTTGAACACTCGCCTGAACGTCAGTGATCAACACGAGATTGGTCACTTGATGAGCAATATAAACGCCTTGGCCAGTACCCTGGAGCAAGCCCGACAGGAGCAGCAACAGGCTATCGAACAACTGGTCAAGGCACGCGAAGAGGCCGAATCGGCCAACCGCGCCAAGTCTGACTTCCTGGCGATGATGAGCCATGAGCTACGCACCCCGATGAACGGCGTGCTGGGCATGCTGCAACTACTTGAAACGACTGAGCTAAATCGCGAACAGACCGAGTACGTAGAAATCGCCGGCGACTCTACCGACCATCTGTTAAAGGTCATCAACGACATTCTTGATTTTTCGCGCATTGAGCGCGGCGCGGTCGAAATCGAGCACATCGGTTTTGATCTGCCGCAGCTACTGCGTAGCTCGGTTGCGGTATTCGAGCATGCGGCCAGCCAGAAAGGCCTGAGCTTGATTACTGAGCTGCAAGGTGACCCGATGGACTGCACGGTGGTCGGCGACCCGACCCGGATTCGTCAGATTCTGGTCAACCTGATAGGCAATGCACTGAAGTTCACCGAACAAGGCAGCATCCGCCTGCGGGCCGACTGGAGTGAAGATGGTCCCAACCAGATATGGCTGCAGTGCCGGGTAGAAGATACCGGCATCGGCATCGCTTCAGACCGTCTGGACAGCATGTTCGAAGCCTTCCGCCAGGCTGACAGCAGCACTTCACGACGGTTCGGCGGCACCGGCCTTGGCCTGTCGATCGCCCGCACCTTCGCCCATCACATGGGCGGCGAGCTGACCGCGGTCAGTCGCGAAGGCCATGGTTCCTGCTTCACCCTCTCCCTGCCCCTGACTCGCTCGCTGGCGCCACTCAATGCCCAGTCGGCATCCACCACCCGTGTCGGCCCGCACGACAACGAGCAGCCGATCCTGCTGGTCGAAGACAACCCGGTAAACCAGATGGTGATCGAAGGCATGCTTCGCAGCCTCTCCCTGCGCGTCGAAGTCGCCGCAACCGGCACCCAGGCACTGGAACGGCTACGAACACCCGAACAGCACTACGCCGCCATTCTCATGGATATCCAGTTGCCGGATATCGACGGCCTGGAAGTCTGTCGTCAATACCGCCAGTACTGTCAAACCCAACATATCGAGCCGATTCCCTGTATCGCCCTGACTGCCAGCGCCTTTGAACTGGATCGCCAGCATTGTCTGGCCGCCGGAATGCAGGATTTTCTTGGCAAACCAGTATCGCGCCAGGCGCTTCAGGCTGCTCTGGAGCGCTGCCGGAACCTATCCAGCGAAGATCATTGACCAGACTGATCAGTCACTATTTCGCCAACCCTGAAAGCTGGATTCCAGCCCGGTAACTGGCACACTGAACGCTGTCCCAACAACAACAGCAGTGGCGGAAGCGTTCATGAGCATCACCCCTTCGACCCCCGTAACTCTCGAAAGCCCCTATACCACCCTGCCCGCCCTGGTCGCGGTGCATGCTCGTGAACGTGCCGAACACCCGGCCCTGATCCAGGACGGCCGCCAGGTCAGCTACCGGGTACTGAACCAGACCGTTGATCAGGTCGCGGCGGCGCTGCAACGTGATGGTTTGAAACCTGGTGACAGCATCGCCATCTGCGCCAGCAATTCGATTGCCTATGCCAGCCTGTTCATTGGCGCCCTGCGTGCCGGCGTGGTGGTAGCTCCGCTGGCTCCCTCGTCCACTGCCGACAGTCTGCTGACCATGATTGCCGACTCCGGAGCCCAGCTGGTCTTCGTTGATCAGGCCGTGGACCAGGCCATCGAATCAGTCAAGGGCAGACTGCACGCCACCTTGCTCAGTCTGGACGACAGCCGTGCGCAGCAGGGCTTCAGCCAGTGGCTGTGCGACGCTGCGCCGCAGCCAGTGGAGCTGGCTCCGGAGCTGCCGTTCAATATCATCTACTCCTCCGGCACCACCGGCGAACCCAAGGGCATTGTCCAGTCCCACGGCATGCGCTGGTCGCATATCCAGCGGGGAATCGCGTTCGGCTATGGCCCCGAGTGCGTCACCTTAATTTCCACGCCGCTTTACTCCAATACCACCCTGGTATCCTTCCTGCCAACACTGGGTCTGGGCGGCACACTGGTGCTGATGGCCAAGTTCGATGCTGGCAAGTACCTGGCCCTGGCCGCCGAACACCGGGTTACCCACACCATGCTGGTACCCGTGCAATATCAAAGAATCATGGCCCGCGACGACTTCGACCAGTACGATCTTTCCAGCTTCCAGGTCAAGTTCAGCACCAGCGCCCCCTTTCATGCCGAGCTCAAGACCGACATCCTGGCCCGCTGGCCGGGTGGTCTGGTTGAGTTCTACGGGATGACCGAGGGTGGCGGCTCCTGCATGCTGCCGGCCCATCAGTACCCGGACAAACTCGCCACCGTCGGCAAGCCGCTGGACGGCCATGACATGCGTGTTATCGACGAAGATGGCCACGAGCTGCCCGCAGGTGAGATCGGCGAAGTGGTCGGCCACTCCCCGGCCATGATGACCGGCTACCTCAATAAGCCGGAAAAAACCGCCGAAGCCGAATGGTTCGATAGCACCGGCAAGCGGTTCATCCGCACCGGTGATGTCGGGCGCTTCGATGAAGAGGGTTTCCTGACCCTGATGGACCGGCGCAAGGACATGATCATCAGCGGCGGCTTCAACATCTATCCCAGTGACCTGGAGGCGATTCTGCGCCAGCATCCGGCCCTGCTTGAGGCCACCGTGATCGGCGTGCAATCCAGAAGCTGGGGTGAAACCCCGGTCGGCTACGCGGTGCTCAACCCCGGGGCCAGCGACAGCGCCGATAACATTTTGCAATGGTTCAACCAGCAGGTCGGCAAAACCCAGCGCCTCAACCGCCTGATCCTGACCAGCGAGCTACCGCGCAGCGCCATCGGCAAGGTACTCAAACGCGAACTGCGTGACGCGTTCCAGGCCAAATTCGGCGAACTGGACTGACCCACACCCCCACAAATACGGCCGAGGTACGGAAACTTTTGTCCTCGGCCGCCTTCGCAGGTATCCTCATCGCGTTCAGCGCATTGCATAGAGCAGTGCCTTAGCGGTGTGACTTTCGCCGAAGCCAATCAGTCTGAAGATACGCTGACGGCATTTGTGATCCAGTCGCAATGCCGAAACATAACACCCCGATACTGCCGGGGATGAGCAGGAGCCTCTATGTCAAAACAAAATGCGTACAGCCGGGAAGAACTGCTGGCATGCAGCCGCGGTGAAATGTTCGGCCCCGGAAACGCACAATTGCCAGCCCCCAACATGCTGATGATCGACCGCATCACTCACATCAGCGATACCGGTGGTCGCTTCGGCAAAGGCGAAATTGTTGCCGAATTGGATATCAACCCCGATTTGTGGTTCTTTGGCTGTCACTTTGAGGGTGACCCGGTAATGCCCGGATGCCTGGGCCTCGATGCCATGTGGCAGCTGGTTGGTTTCCATCTTGGCTGGCTGGGCTATGAGGGCCGCGGCCGCGCGCTGGGCTCTGGCGAGGTCAAATTTTTCGGCCAGGTGTTGCCGACCGCCAAGAAAGTCACCTACACGATTCATATCAAGCGCACCATCAACCGCTCGCTGACTCTCGGCATTGCCGATGGCAGCCTGGCCGTCGATGGCCGCGAGATCTACACCGCCGAAGGGCTGCGGGTAGGTCTGTTCACTTCTACCGATAGCTTCTGAGGATTATCACCATGCGTCGCGTCGTGATTACCGGCATGGGCATTGTCTCCTGCCTGGGCCAGGATCTGGAAACCGTTGCCACCAGCCTCAAGGCCGGCAAACCGGGCATCCGCTACAACCCCTCATACGCCGAAATGGGCCTGCGCAGCCAGGTTTCCGGCAGTGTAGATATCGACCTGGATGCAGCAATTGACCGCAAGATCAAACGCTTCATGGGCGATGCCGCTGCCTTTGCCTACCTGTCAATGGAACAGGCCATTGCTGATGCAGGCCTCAGTGAAGAACAGGTCAGCAACGTTCGTACTGGCCTGGTTGCCGGTAGCGGCGGCGCCTCAACCCTGAACCAGATGGAGTCGGTCGACCTGCTGCGCGAAAAAGGCGTCAAGAAGATCGGGCCATACCGGGTACCACGGACCATGGGTAGCACCGTTTCCGCCTGCCTGGCCACCCCGTTCAAGATCAAGGGTGTCAACTACTCGATCTCCTCGGCCTGTGCCACCAGCGCTCACTGTATCGGCCATGCCGCCGAACTGATCCAAATGGGCAAGCAGGATGTGGTCTTCGCCGGGGGCGGTGAAGAGGAGCATTGGTCACAGTCGATGCTGTTCGATGCCATGGGTGCCCTCTCAACCCAGTACAACGACACTCCGGAAAAAGCCTCGCGTGCCTACGACGCCAAGCGTGACGGTTTCGTCATCGCCGGTGGCGGCGGCATGGTAGTGGTCGAAGAGCTGGAACATGCCCTGGCCCGTGGCGCCAAGATCTATGCCGAAATCGTCGGCTATGGCGCCACCTCTGACGGCTACGACATGGTCGCCCCCAGCGGCGAAGGTGCCGTACGCTGCATGCAGCAGGCCCTGGCCACCGTCGAGGGCAGCATCGACTACCTCAACACCCATGGCACCTCAACTCCGGTTGGCGACGTCGCCGAACTGAAAGCGATCCGTGAAGTGTTCGGTGACAAAGCGCCGAAGATCAGTTCGACCAAGAGCTTGTCCGGCCACTCACTGGGCGCAGCCGGTGTACAGGAAGCGATCTACTGCATGCTGATGATGCGCGACAACTTCCTTGCCGCTTCGGCCAATATCGAAGAGCTGGATGAGAACGCCGGTGATCTACCGATCCTGCGCGAGCGCCTGGACACTGCCGCCAATCTGGTCATGTCCAACAGCTTCGGCTTTGGTGGCACCAACGCCACCCTGATCCTCAAACGCTGGGCCAACGCCTGAGTTGAACCCGCCTTGAGCACAACGGGCCTCCCCTGACGGGCAGGCCCGTTTTTTATGCCAGCCACGCACCAACTGCGCGCACATATCTACAGTAATGGGCGCCAATGGCGCTTTTTCCTGCTGTCTGCCCCTCATACCGCCGCTTTATAATGGCATCCTGCTTGCAATATGCCAGATAAACGCACACCGACAAGGGGCCGATCTTGAGTCTGTTCAACCGTTCGCGCTATCGACAACAAACCAGCAACGACCTGGAACGCCTGCTCTCGCACCTGGATCTGAGCGTCGACATCAATAGTCAGGGGCAGCGGCTACCCGGACTGCCCGATTTCGTTCGCAATCTGCAGCAACGCATCAGTAGCAGCCTGACTGCGGCAGTAGGTATTGCAGCGCACGCACCGGAACTGGCCAGCATTGCCGAAGACACTGCCAGCCACGGCGAGCAACTGGCCCAGTCCTCGGAGTTGATCGCCAGCGCCATCGAGCAAATCAGCATGACCCTGGAGGCCGAGCTGGTCCCCGGCGCGACCCAGGTCGCCAGTCTCGGCAGTGACGTCAACGCCCGCCTGCAACAGTGCCGCAGCGACAGCCATCAGTTGCTTGGCCAGGTCGAGACCATAGAGTCGGCCGAGGCCCAGTTGGCCGGAGAAATTCAGCGCCTGGGCCAACAACTGGATGAGGTCACCCAGGTCATCGGCATGATTGCCAGCATTTCCCAGCAGACCAACCTGCTGGCCCTGAATGCCGCGATCGAAGCCGCCCGCGCCGGCGAGCATGGTCGCGGTTTTGCCGTGGTCGCCGACGAAGTACGCCGACTGGCCGGACATACCACCGAAGCCACCGACCAGGTCAACCAGATCATCGAAGCCTTCCGTGCCGGCATGCAGCATTTGAATGACGCTGGCCAGAGCATGCATCAGGCTATCGCCGAGGGGCGCGAAGGTATTCAGAACATGGATCAACGCCTGAGCGAAGCCAGTCAGGACATGACCCAACTCGATCAGCGCATGGCTGGCATGGCCAGCGGTACCGAGCAGATCGGCGCAGCGGTACGCTCGGTCAGCCAGGACGTACAGAGCATTGCCGATGTCGCCGGACAGTTGCTTGGCAAGGCCACCCAGGTCAAACGCCACAGCGCCGCCGTACGCGAAGAAGGCGATCACCTGCTGGAGGGTCTGGGCGGGTTCCAGCTCGACCTGCATCAGCAGGTTTGTCAGCGGATCACCGAACTGGCCAGCGAGCAGGTGTTCTGCGGCCCACCGGCCCAGGCTGAACAGCGCTTGCGAAGCTTTATCGCCAGTGATCCACGCTTCGAACTGCTTTATCTGGTTGGAGCTGACGGAATCCAGGTCAGCGAGAACATTCCGGCCGATGACCTCAAGGCCTCGACCAAAGGCAGCATGCGCGGCAAGAACTGGTCCGACCGCCCCTGGTTCCGGGCGGTCAAGGACAATCTCCAGCCGCATATCAGCCCGGTCTACCGCTCCTCCGCTACCGACGCCTACTGCTTCACCCTGTCGGCACCAGTCTTTGACCAGAACGGCCAACTACGTCATGTGCTGGGGGCAGACGTACGCCTGAACAGTCTGCTCGAGCGTATCGGCAGCCCGCGCCAGGTAGCGGCCAGTTGATCAGCCCATTCCGTACCGCACGCCACCAGCCCGGCGCGCCTGCCGGGCCATGAGCACGACTAGTAGCGCGCAACCGGTCATCACCAGCGCCATAGGCATCGCCGTGCCGTCATGCAGCACCCCAATCAGCGCCGAGGTAATCCCGGCGATGACAAACTGCATGGTGCCCATCAGCGCCGAAGCCAGCCCGGCCTGATGGCCCTGCCCGGCCATGGCGCAGGCCGAGGCGTTGGGCAGTACCAGAGCCACCACCGAGACCGCAAAGAACAGCGGCAGCATCAGTGGCCACAACGACTCCGGTTGCACGAAAGTAGTGACCAATAGCCACAGACAGCACAGCAGAAATACCAGCGTGGTGCGCTGCAGCAGCTTGACTGGCGGACGCCGACGCAGAAGCCGGCTATTGAACTGGGCAAACAGGATAAAGCCGGCGGCATTGATCGCAAAAAACCAACCGAAATGCTCCGCCGCGATACCGTACAGCTTGATGATCACGAACGGCGAACCAGCGATATAGACGAACATGCCGGCCATGGCCAGCCCACCGGTCAAAGCATGGAACATGAACACCGGCTCACACAAAAGACGCAGGTAGCGGCCCAGTGCACCAGATAAAGCCGGGCGTTCCTGGGTTGGCGACAGGGTTTCCTGCAGCCAGATGAACACCGCCACAGCGGCCAGACAGGCGAACAGCGTCAGAAAATAGAAAATCAGCGGCCAGCCACCCAGTTTTAGCATCCCGCCGCCCAGCAAGGGTGCCAGGATCGGCGCCACCCCCATTACCAGCATCAATTGGGAAAAGGCCCTGGCGGCCTCAATCGGCTTGCACAGATCGCGTACCACTGCCCGGGTTACTACCATCCCGGCACAACCACCGAGCGCCTGTGCAAAACGCGCCGCCAGCAGCCATTCCAGGGTTGGCGCCAAGGCGCAGGCCAGCGATGCCAGAGCGAACAAGGCAATGCCAAATAACAGCGGTTTGCGTCGGCCATAACGGTCGGCAATCGGTCCATAGAATAACTGTCCTGAAGCCAGACCGATGAAGTATGCCGACATGCTGAGCTGAATATGCTCGATATCGGTGGCATACGAGGCCGCCATGGCCGGAAATGCCGGGAGATAGAGGTCGATGGCCAGTGGGCCGAAAGCGCTCAGGCCACCCAGAATGAGCAGAATCTTTAAAGGCATGGAATATCCGGAAACAGAAGGACGAACGGCTGACCGTTCAGTCAGAGCCCTACATCATGCCAGAACAGCTGTGCGAATGCTGGCAACAGACTGTTGCCAGCATTTCACCTGTTCCTAAAACCTTCTTCCTAGAGCGGCTCAACGCCGGATCATGAAAGTCCGGCCTGCGGTAAAGGCCCCAATGATCAGCACTGCACCGATGGCTGGCATCCAATATCCCTCGACTTGCGGGATGGTACGCAGGAAGACGAAGGCCACCGCAGTAGGAGCGACGAAGCGCACCAGGAACTGCCAGGCGGAAAACCAGCGATCATTGGTCGCCATTTGCCGGATCACGTCCTCACGGGTCAGCGCCCAACCTGCAAATAGCGCAATCAGCAAACCACCCAGAGGCATGAGGATGTTGGTAATGAACTCCAAGACATCGAAGGGTGAGCGACCGAACCACTGGTGAGTAATAGTGCCCTCGGACCAGACATTGAAGCTGAACACGGTCAGCAGCCCCAGCGCCCAGCAGCCACCGACCATGATGGCTACCGCCACCGGACGGCTCAGGTCGAAACGCTCAAGCAGCCAGGCCGCCACCGGCTCAACCAACGATATCGCTGAGGTAAGCGCCGCGCCAATCACCAAAATGAAGAACACCCCACCAAGGATCGAACCGCCCGGCAGATCGGCAAAGGCTATCGGTAACGTTACGAACATCAGCCCCGGTCCCTGCCCGGCCTCCATACCGCTGCCAAACACCAGCGAAAAAATCGCCACCCCAGCCATCAGGGCAATCAGCGTGTCAACAACCGCAATCGAGACGGCAGTACGCGTCAGGGAAGCTTCGCTGGACATATAAGCGCCATAGGCCATGATCGCACCCATGCCAAGGCTGAGGGTGAAGAACGACTGCCCCATCGCCTGCAGCCAGCCCTCCAGGCTCAGATCATTGAGGTTGAAGGTAAACAGAAAGCGCATGGCCGCAGCGGCATCCCCAACCACCACACCATAGACCAGCACAATCATCAGGATCACGAACAGGGCTGGCATCATGATCCGCAACCCGCCTTCGATACCCTTGTGAATCCCCATGGCAACAATCAAGCCGGAAGCGCCAATGAACAGGGTATGGTAAAGCAGCAGACGTTCTGGCGAAGCCAGCAAGGCACCGAAGGAGGCACCTATCGTTTCGGCATCAGCGCCGGCCAGAGCCCCGGAAAACAGCAACCCGGTGTAATGGATCGCCCAACCAGCGATAACTGAATAGAAACTCAGGATCACGAAGGCCGCACCAGCCCCCATCCAGCCGATCACCTGCCAGGCCGAACTGGTGCCGTGACTTTCCGTCAGGTATTTCATCCCCATGATCGGGCTGCGGCGGCTGGAGCGACCGAGCAGAGTCTCAGCGATCAAAATAGGGATCCCCACCACCGCGATGGTCAAGGCGTAGACCAGAATAAAGGCGCCGCCGCCGTTCTCACCCGTCAGATAAGGAAAGCGCCAAAGATTGCCTAACCCGACCGCAGAGCCCACAGCGGCCAACAGAAAGGTTCCCTTGTGAGTCCAGATATTTTTTCCACTCATTGCAACGACTCCCCGTTGGAAGTGCGTGGGTTGCTTCGTTATTCAGGTTAGCATAGGGATCACACTTGGCTTTTCCGAGGCGCTATGAGCCGGATTTCCCAGCGTTACAGGCATGTACTCGACTTTGCCCGGCGCTTCGTTATGCCCTATCGCTGGTGGGTGCTTGGCGCCCTGGCGGCACTGGTGTTTACTGCTGCCGTTACCCTGTCCTTGGGGCAAGGGCTACGTCTGCTGGTCGACCAGGGTTTTGCCACAGGCTCGGCGCAGCAGTTGAATCAGTCGGTAGCGCTGTTCGGACTGCTGGTGGTCGCGCTGGCGATCGGCACTTTCGCCCGCTTTTATCTGGTGTCCTGGATTGGTGAACGGGTGGTCGCCGATATCCGCTGTCAGGTGTTCGATCACCTGATTGAGCTGCATCCGGGCTTTTTCGAAAGCAATCGCGGCCTGGAAATCCAGTCGCGCCTTACCGCCGACACCACGGTGCTGCAATCGGTGATTGGCTCTACAGTATCGATTGCCCTGCGCAACGCGCTGATGCTGATCGGTGGCGTGATCCTGTTGTTCATCACCAACCCCAAACTCACCAGCATCGTGATGACCGCCATTCCGCTGGTGATTGCCCCGATTCTGTTCTTTGGCCGTCGGGTGCGGCGCCTGTCCCGGCTCAGCCAGGACCGGGTCGCCGATGTCGGTGCCTACGTTGGTGAAATACTCGGCCAGATCAAGACTGTCCAGGCCTACAACCACCAACATGCCGACAAGACCCGGTTCGCCCAGGTCAGCGAGCAGGCTTTTCAGGTCGCCCGTCAGCGGATTGCCCAACGAGCCTGGCTGACCTTTGCCGTAATCACCCTGGTTCTGGGCGCGATTGGGGTCATGCTCTGGGTTGGTGGTATGGATGTGATTCAGGGCCGCATCAGCGGCGGTGAACTGGCGGCCTTCGTGTTCTACAGCCTGATCGTTGGGGTTTCTGCTGGCGCCCTGAGTGAAGTCATTGGTGAGCTACAGCGCGCTGCCGGCGCCACCAGCAGAATCCTCGAACTGCTGGCCAGCCAACGGGAAATCGGCCCGCCAGCCCATGACCTTGAGCACCTGCCACAGCCACCCAGTGGCCGAATCAGTTTTGAACAGGTGAGTTTCGCCTACCCGTCCCGGCCTCAGCGCCAGGTCATCAACCAGTTCAATCTGAGCGTCAGTCCGGGTGAGACCCTGGCTCTGGTTGGCCCTTCCGGAGCCGGCAAGTCAACGCTGTTCGACCTGCTGCTGCGCTTCTTCGACCCCGGTAGTGGTTGCATCCGGATTGACGGCATCGACATCCGCCAACTTGATCCCGATGAGCTGCGCAGCTGCTTCGCCCTGGTATCGCAAAATCCGGCCCTGTTCTATGGCAGCGTGGCTGACAACATCCGTTACGGTCGGCCACAGGCCAGCCAGCAGGAGGTCGAAGCCGCTGCCCGGGCCGCCCATGCCGAAGAGTTCATTCAGACCCTGCCGCAAGGCTATGAAACTCACCTGGGCGATGCAGGGTTGGGGCTTTCGGGTGGCCAGAAGCAGCGTCTGGCGATCGCCCGGGCACTGCTGCTCGACGCGCCGATACTATTGCTCGACGAAGCGACCAGCGCGCTGGACGCTCATAGCGAACACCTGATTCAGCAGGCGCTACCCAGATTGATGCAGGGGCGCACAACACTGGTGATCGCCCACCGGCTGGCCACCATTCAGCATGCCGATCGGATCGCGGTGATCGATCAGGGGCAACTCCAGGCCCTGGGTAGTCATACTGAACTGGTGGCCAACAACCCCCTGTATGCCCGCCTGGCCGCGTTGCAATTTGGCCAGTCCGAAACTCAGCCTCAGTGACAGCTGCCTGAGGCCCCGCGCAGCTTGTCCGGATTGACCACCGAGTAAATGCCAGTGATCGCGCGACCATCACTTTCCAGCAGCACTACCGAGCGCAACTGGCCATCCAGCATCAGCAACACCCCGGTCTGACCATTGATCAGCGCCAGACGCATCTGCAACCGGTCACGCCAACTGCGCTGCAAGCCCATCGCCAGGCGGGTCGCCGCCCGCACCCCGTGCAAGACCCGGGATGCCGCACGTACTCGCCCGCCACCATCGGCAATCCACTGCACCTCGTCCGCCAGCAGACTGGCAAACGCCTGGGCGTCTCCCTGCGCCATCGCCGCAACGAAGCGCTCGACCAATTGCCGGTGAGTCGCCGGGTCCACTTCGAAGCGTGGCCGCTCATCACGCAAACGAGCACGGGCGCGGCTGATGGTCTGACGGCTGGCGACCGGACTCTTGCCAATCATTGCCGCAATCTCGTCATACGAGTAATCGAACACCTCACGCAGCAGAAACGCAGCCCGCTCCTGGGCGCTCAAGCGCTCCATGGCCAACAGAAAGGCCATCGACAGGTCCGAGGCCATTTCAGCCAGACGCTCGGCTCCCGGCACCGCGTCGTCGAACACCGGCTCCGGCAACCACGGCCCGCTGTACTCCTCACGGCGGCGCTTGAGCTGACGCAGACGGTCAATCCCCAGCCGCGTCACCACGGTAACAAGCCAGGCCTGGGGATCAGCAATCTGCTGATGATCAGCCTCGCTCCAGCGGAACCAGGCATCCTGTACCAGATCCTCGGCGTCCATCCGGGTACCAAGCAGTCGATAGCCCAAGCCCAGCAAACGCGGGCGGGCCTGATCAAAAAGTTCAGCCTTGTCATTCATGTTGCAGTCTCTGGTGGTGTACAGCCAGGACGTTGGCTTGCGTCCGTCTGTGACAGTTGCTGTCACACTTGTCCAGGCTACGACGTCCTGGGGTTGTTGACACTTACCAAGCCACTGGAGTTTATACCCATGCGTCTCGACTACCTCAGACATGCCGACGCCCTGCCCTTGCAGGCACTCACCGCCATCAGCGCCCACCTGCATCATTCGACACTCGATCAGGAACTGCTCGCCCTGATTCAGTTGCGTGCTTCACAGCTCAACGGCTGCGCCTACTGTATCGACATGCACAGCAAGGATCTGCAGGCCCTGGGAGCCGAGCCAGCCCGCATTCATCTGCTGCCGGCCTGGCGCGAGGCCGGAGTCTACAGTCCCGCCGAGCAAGCCGTCCTGGCCTGGACCGAAGCCGTTACCCTGATCAGCCATGAGCAGGACCTACAGGCCCGGTTCAAGAGCCTGACTGAACATTTCAACGAAACGGAAATCACCCGGCTGACCTTTGCGATCATCGCCATCAACAGCTGGAATCGCCTGAGCGTTGCCTTTGGCCGGCAGCCCGATAGCTATCAACCCGGTGATCTGGAACCGTTTATGCAGCAGGCATTGAAACGTTTTACCAGCCCCGCATAGGGGCTGGTCCAATGACTTCGCCCACCACACAACGGCTCAACCCTCGACATGCCGCTAAAGCTGGACACCTATAGTAGAAGCCTCACAGGGCGCAGAAGTAGCACTCAACGCTCATGCAAGCGGGCGTTGAGTTCATCCACTACCGGCGCCCATTCAGCATCTTCAAGAATTTCTTCACGCAGGAACGCTGCCTGTGAGGCATTCCAGAATGGCGCCTCAGACAGCTTGGCATCGTGGTCCAGGGAATGGGTCGCGAAAAAAGCGTCGATACTCGACGGGTCTGAATCGAGGCCGAGTTGGGCGAACAACTCGGCCAGGGTCTTGTTCGGCATATCCATGGGCACCTCCGGCAAATCTGGGAAAACCTGCACTTCCCATTAAAGCAGAGATGGCGCCCAACGCGGACTTGTTCAGGCTTCTGTCAGAACAGCTCCAGTTCAGACAGCGCCAGATAGGCATAGAAACCCAGCAAGGCCAAGGCCCGCTTGCTCACCCGCTTGCGCGGCTGGGGTAAAGCCTTGTAGGCATGCAGACGCTGATACAACGCCAGATTCTGACGCGCCTGGTGGCGCAGCCGGAAACGTTTTTCGGCATCTTCACCGGCCTGGCGGGCCATACGCTGACGCAACTCAGGATTCCGGTACAAGGCCAGGATGCTGTCTCGGGTCTGATCCACATCCAGATCAACCAGCAACCCGTTGAACCCCTCCTTGACCAGTTCGGGGATAAACCCCACATTCCCGCCAATCACCGGGCAACCGCAGGCAAGCACCTCGCGCAAGGTCCGGCATGACTGGTCAGTGCCACCGACCGGGAAGTACAGCAGATCCATGGCCCGGTAGGCCGCCACCAGATCATCACCCTCGATATAACCCGGCATTACCAGCAGATCGCTGATGCCCAGCCGCTCGGCTGGCGCATGTACAACATTATTGGCATCGCCATGACCGACCAGGAACAGCTTGAGATTGGGAATCTGCTTGCGCAGCTCGGCAGCGGCGTTGAGCAGCAGATCCAACCGCCGACGCGGCTGAATGCGCGAAGCCATGCCGATCACGAAATCATCCGGACCAAAACCGAAGCGGGCGCGCGCCTGCTCACGGTCCATTGAGGTATTGAAACGCTCAAGATCGATCCCGGGCTCAATCACTGCAATCCGGCTGGCGGGAAACTTGAATCGCTCAACCGCCTGCTGGCGAGCATGTTCACTGATCACTACCAGTCCGTCAGTGGCATTTTTGAGCAGAAAGCGTGAACGCCATTTGTCATCCGGGCCGTTGGCATTGTAACTGGTGCGCACCAGCAAATGCTTGCCACCAGTCATACGGTTGGCCAGGGCGCCGAGCATATGGGCATTGGGCATATGGCAATTGATGACGTCAGTCTGGTGTTCACGCATCACATTGACCAGCTTTGGCACATCCCGTGTTGCTGACATGATCCGCAGGTGTTTTTCCATTTCCAGAGTAACCGGCTCCAGGCCTTTCTTGCGGCACTCCCATAGAGTCGACCGTCGCGCCTTGGGGCTGGGTTTGCCACACACCAGTTGCGAGTCCGCGCCTTCTTGCTGCTCGGCAATCACCAGGTCAGTAACCGGTTCGGACCGCTCGGTCCAGCGCCAATTGCTCAATAAATGGGTGACTTTCGGAGATGCCGATTGCTTGTTCACAGTCAAAAGCCCTGCAAGTGGTTGAATAATCGGCGCGAATTATAGGCAAAAGGCCAGCCGTGGACGACCCCAAAATCGTAACCGAAATACTTTCAACCCTTGATGCCCGACGGCCGGTAGCCAGGAAACACCTCTACTCAGCTTGAACAAGACCGCCAACCCAAGCAAAATACTGAATAAATAACCAGCACTCGATCAGTCCGCATGTCCGACTCACTCGGCCCAGAACATTACTACCTCAGCAACTTCCTGACCGCTCTGAGCTGGATTGAGGAGCGTTACGGCGACCTGCTGAGCGCCGAAGAGCATGCGTTCATCTGCGGCTTCAGGTATTTGCCGCTGGCCAGCCAGGCCCTGCTGGTACGTTTGGTTATGCGCAAGGGCCCGCACTTTCGCCGCAGCGTACTGAAGTACCCGGAAATTGGCGACATCGCTATCGCTGCCGAAGCTTTGCTCAAGCACGGCTGGCTACACGACGACCAGCCGCTGGACGCGACGCAGCTATTTGCCCTGCTGCGCCGTGGCGAACTCCTGACCCTATTGCCTGACGCCCCGAGCAGTACCCGCAAAGCCGATCTGTTCGAGGCTCTGAGCGCCAAGATCAGCCAGCCCGCCAGGTTCAGCGAACTGGCGGGATTTCTCAATGAGCCGCTCTACACCCTGATGGTCGGCCCGCTCTGCGAGCGCCTGCGACTGATGTTCTTCGGCAACCTGAGCCAGCAGTGGTCGGAGTTCGTCCTGGCTGATCTCGGCATCTTTCGCTATGAACAGGTGCCCATTGCCGCGCAAGCCCGAGGCTTCAGCCAACGGGCCGATATCGATGACTACCTGCACCTGCGAGCCTGCCGCGAACAGCTAGAAGCCGGCGCCAGCGTCAACAGCGTACTGGAACAACTCGGCCCAGTGCGCAGCGACAACCCCTGGATTCTCAACCGCCATGCCAAGCTGCTGTTCTTGCTGGCCCGGCAAGCGGAACGCGACGGTGAACTGCACAGCGCCGTGACGCTGTATCAACGTAGTCACTACCCTGGAGCCCGCCAGCGCCGGATTCGCCTGCTGGAGCGCCTCGAATCCTGGGATAGCGCCTGGGATCTGGCCCAGGTCGCTCTGGCCTCCCCCGAAAGCGATGCCGAGCAGCAACTGCTGGAGCGGCTACTGGCACGCCTGGCGCGCCAGCTCGACCAACCAGCTCCGGCACCACGCCCGCGCTGCGAGCCTGAGCGCATTGACCTGACCCTGGCCAATACCGGCAGCGTCGAATGGGCCGTGCGCGAACACCTGCACACCGAGCAGGCCCCGGTGCACTATGTCGAAAACACCCTGATCAACAGCCTGTTCGGTCTGCTGTGCTGGGAAGCGATCTTCACCCCGCTCCCCGGCGCCTTCTTCCACCCGTTCCATAGCGGCCCGGTCGATCTGCTCAGTGCCGATTTTCACCAGCGCCGCGCACAACAGTTCACTCGCTGCCTGGCGCGGCTCGACGATGGCAGCCATGCCCAGCATATCCGCGCCATCTACCAGGCCAAACAGGGTATCCAGTCGCCGTTCGTGGCCTGGGACTGGCTGCCTGCCGAGCTGCTTGACCAGGCTCTGCTGTGCCTGCCAGCCGAGCACCTCAAAGCCTGGTTCCAGCGCCTGCTACAGGATTTGCGCAACAACCGCGCCGGCATGCCCGACCTGATCCAGTTCTGGCCGCAGGAGCGGCGCTACCGGATGATCGAGGTCAAAGGTCCCGGTGATCGTCTGCAGGACAACCAGAAGCGCTGGATCGAGTTCTGCACCCGGCACAACATGCCGGTGCAGGTCTGCCATGTGCGCTGGAGCGAGGCATGAGCTACCGGATCGGGGTACGCGCGCTCTGTGAGTTCACGGCCCGCGAGGGCGATCTGGACCTGCGTTTCACCCCGGCGCCAACCGCCGAGGAAGGCCAGGCCGGGCACCGTACGGTTATTGCCCGGCGCGGCCCGGACTACCTCAGTGAAATCACGGTGGCAGGCGACTACCCAGGCCTGCGGGTAGTTGGGCGGGCAGATGGCTATGACCCTGACTTCAAACTGCTGGAAGAAATCAAGACCCACCGTGGCGATGTCAGCCGCATTCCCCACAACCATCAGGTACTGCACTGGGCCCAGGTCAAGGTCTACGGCTGGTTGCTATGCCAGCAGTGGGGCATGGATGAAATCGACCTGGCGGTGGTGTATTTCAACGTCGTCACCCAGCAGGAAACCGTATTTCGTGAACGCTTTGGCGCCGAATCGCTGCGCGAATTTTTCCAGTTGCAGTGCCAGCGTTTCATCGCCTGGGCTGAACAGGAAACCCTGCATCGTCAACGCCGCGATCAAGACCTGGAGGCGTTGAGCTTTCCCTATCCGAGCTTTCGCCACGGTCAGCGCCAACTGGCCGAAGCGGTCTATCGCGCCGCCCGTGATGGCGAACAACTGCTGGCGCAGGCTACCACCGGAATCGGCAAGACCCTGGGCACCCTGTTTCCCCAGCTCAAGGCCTTCCCCGCCCAGCAACTGGACAGGCTGTTCTTTCTCTGCGCCAAAACACCCGGCCGGCATCTGGCACTGGAGGCCTTGCAGGCTCTGCACCAGCACAATCCCGGCTTGAACCTGCGGGTACTCGAACACGTCGCTCGCGACAAGGCCTGCGAATATCCCGAACGCGCCTGTCATGGTGATTCCTGCCCTCTGGCCAAGGGCTTCTACGACCGTTTGCCGGCCGCACGTCTGGCGGCGCTACAAGCAGGCTGGCTGGATCAGGCCCAGGTCCGAGCCATCGCCAGGGAGCATCAGATCTGCCCTTATTATCTGAGCCAGGAGTTGTGTCGCTGGAGCGATGTCGTGGTCTGCGACTACAACTACTACTTCGATCTTGGTGCCCTGCTCTATAGCCTGACCCTGATCAACGACTGGCGCGTTACTCTGCTGGTCGATGAAGCGCACAACCTGATCGACCGGGCCCGCGGCATGTATAGCGCCGAACTCGACCAGGCCCGCTTCAACAGCCTGCGCCGTAGCGCTCCCGCCCGGCTCAAGGGTCCACTGGATCGGGTCGCCCGGCACTGGAACCAGTTACACCAGGACCAACAAGCCGACTATCAGATCTATCCGCAGGTTGCCGACCTGTTTGTCGCCAGCCTGAACAAGGCCGTCAGTGCCCTGACTGACCACCTGACCGACCAGCCCACCGGCAATGACGCCGCGCTGTTGCAGTTCTACCTGGATGCCATGCTGTTCTGCCGGCTGGCCGAGGCCTACGGCCCGCACTCGCTGTTCGACATCACCCGCTACCAGGACCGCCAGCAAGCGCTGTCAACCCTGTGCCTGCGCAATGTGATTCCCGCACCCTTTCTTGCCGAACGTTTTCGCCTGGCGCACAGCAGCACCCTGTTCTCGGCTACCTTGAACCCAGCGCCCTACTACCGGGACCTGCTGGGGCTGCATCAGGACTGCCAGGCCCTGGAGGTTGAATCGCCGTTTCGCCCGGAGCAACTCGACGTGCGCATCACCTCCAAACTGTCGACCCGCTACCCGGATCGCACCGACAGTCTGGGTCCCATCAGTGCCTTGGTCGCCCAGCAGTTTCACCAACGCCCCGGCAACTATCTGGCGTTTTTCAGCAGCTACGACTATCTGCAACAGGCCCTAGCGCATCTGCGCCGTCATTATCCGCAGATACCACTGTGGGAGCAGTCACGGCAAATGAACGAATCCCAGCGCCAGAGTTTTCTCGAGCGGTTCACCAGCGAATCCCAAGGGGTGGGCTTTGCCGTGCTCGGCGGCGCCTTTGGCGAAGGCATCGACCTGCCGGGACCACGCCTGATCGGCGCTTTTATCGCCACCCTGGGTCTGCCGCAAGTCAATCCGGTGAACGAGGAAATCCGCCAGCGCATGGAAGATCAGTTCGGCAATGGCTACGACTACGCCTACCTCTACCCAGGCCTGCAGAAAGTGGTCCAGGCCGCTGGCCGGGTCATCCGCACCACCGAAGATCAGGGGGTGGTCTGGTTACTGGATCAACGCTTTGCTGAGCGCCGGATCCGCCGCTGGTTGCCCAGTTGGTGGCAGATCCGCATTTGATTGCATCAACGCAGCAGATCAGCCAGCGCCTGCATGGCCAGCCGAGTGGTCGCAAAGGTATGCGCTGACGGAGCCAGGGGGTGCGATGACAGCCGCACAACCACCAACCCGACCTCAGGGTTGATATGCAGCAGTTGCCCGTAAGCACCAAGCGCCTCATAGACCCCGTCCGGGTTGTGACTGACCCACCATTGGCTACGGTAGGAATAACCCGGCTGGTAATCACGCCCGGAAGCAATAAAAGCATCCTGGTCAGCCCCCCGGCGCAGATCGGCAATCACCTCGGGACTGATGATCTGCTGGCCGTTGAAACGCCCATCCTGGCGCATCATCTCGGCAAACCGGGCCAGATCACGCAAGGTCGCGTTGAACCCGGCCCCAGCCCATTCGGTACCAAGCCGGTCAAGCAGCAGATAACCGTCCTGCTCCGCACCCATCGGCTGCCACAGACGCTCACTGAACAGTTGCGCCAGCGACATGCCGGTAGCCCGGCGCATTATCCAGCCCAGCACCTCGGTATGCACCGTGCGGTAGATAAAGCCCTGGCCATGCTCACCGCCAGCCTCAATGCTGGCCAGGTAACTGTAAATATCCTGCGGTCCGGCGTACTGAGCCGGGGTCGGCAGTAAACCGGCGGCAAAACCATATTGCAGAACATCGGACTGCAGGTCGGTTTCGCTGTAGGCGACCTCGGCGGTCATATCCAGCACCTGGCGCAAGGTAGCTCCGGCCCAACCACTGTGTTTCAGCTCCGGGATATAGTCGCTGACCAGCATCTGCTCATCCAGCACGCCCTCAACCAGCAGTTGCGCCGCCAGCACGCCAAGCAGTGACTTGCTGAGCGACCAGAGCATATGCGGTGACTCTGCCGGCATGCCCTGATGATAGGCCTCGTAGATGACCTGGCCGTCCTTCATGATCAGCGTGGCATCGGCATAGCTGCTGCGAAGATATTGCGCAAAGCTCAGTCGCTGATCATCCGGGCCGACAAAAACCAAGGCATCGATACGCTCACGCAGGCTTTCGCCAGTCGGCAGCAGACTCGGCGGCATCAGTCCACGCGCGATATTGCGGCTGGGAAGCAGCTCGCGCATATGATGAAAAGCCCAGCGAGAATTGGGGTAGTTCAGCAGGTAGTTGTCACGCGTGATCTGCGCCTGAGTTGGCGGCGGGAAGCCTTGCATCAACCCCAACTGATCCAGACGCACCGCTTCCGGGTCTGGCAGTCCTTCGGCCACCAGCCCCAGTGGCGTCGCCAGCCACACTCCAAGCAGGGCTGATGCCCATGACCTAGGGAACATAAGCGGCAACCTCGGTGAGCGGGCAGTCACGCCGAATGAAGTCATGTAGCAAGGCATTCAACTGCTCAGGCTGATCGAGCGGCGTGGCATGCCCGGAATCGCACACCACTTCGAGCTTGGCATTCAAGAGCTGCGCAGTGTAGGCCCGTTTGAACGCCAACGGGGTGTAATCGCGATCCCCTGCCACTACCAGTACCGGCACGTCGGCCTGATTGACCGAGTCCGGTGCCGCCCAGCCAAGGATGGCACGCAGTGCATGCAGGTAGGAAACCCGATCATTGCTGGCCAGGCGTTGCGCCATCCTGCGGCGCAGATCAGCCTGCTCCGGGTGTGGGAACAGCTTGTGCGCCAGCACATGGCCCAGGGTCTTCAACCCCAGCAGACGGATCATCGCCAGGCGGGTTGCCACCTTGAAACGCACAGCCCAACTGTCCAGCGGGAAGCTCGGCGCACTGTTTATGACCACCAGGCCATCGAGCAACTGCGGACGCCGCGCCAGCAGTTCAAAGCCGATCATCCCCCCCATGGAAATACCGACCAGAATGCAGCCCTGAATGCCGACCGTTTCAATAAACTCGGCTACATCACCCGCCAGTTCCGCGACTGTGACCGGCGCTCGCAGCGCCTGACTGTCGCCATGGCCACGCAGGTCCAGAGCCCAGACCTGCGCGTAACGCGACAGGTCATTGATCTGTGGCTGCCAGTCCTGCAGCGACGAGCCCAGTCCATGCAGCAGCAAGACCGGAACCCCCTGTCCTTCGCGCACATAAGCAATCCGCGCGTTGTTCAACTGAATAAAATTCACTTTTCCCCCTTGAATCCTGTCATTGGCATGACTGCCATTAGCGTTCCCCGATGCAAGCCGTCAGCCACGGATTCGTCCCTGTGCCAGCGTCCTGGCGCGTTTGCCTAATCACCCGGCGGGCCTATAGAATCAAACGGTTTTCACAGAGACCTCACCATGTACAGCATTTCCAGTCCTACCCAGGCGCGTAGCCGCAAAGCCCTGGAGCGCTTTCTCAATGTGACCGCCGAACTGCTGGCCGAAAACCGCTTTGAAGAAACCAGCATTGCCCAGATCGCCCAACTGGCCGAATCTTCGGTCGGCACCTTCTACCGCCTGCTCGCAGACAAAGACGTATTGCTGTATGCCGTTCACCAGCGTTTTGTCGAACAAAGCCAGTTGGCGATTGGTGAGCTGCTGGCTGACCTGCAGCGCAACGACGCACCACTGACCGAACAGGTCGAAGGCTTTGTGCATGGCATCATCCAGCTGTTCGAGGGACACGAAGGTCTGCTGCGCGCCTTGATCCGGCGCAGCTCATCCGACCTGCAGTTCCGCCAGCGCTTCCATGAACTCAACGCCTACATTGGCCACAGCCTGCGTGAACTGGTGCTGGCCCACAGCGGTGAGCTGTCCCACCCTTACCCTGATCAGGCTGCCGACCTCGCCGCCCATGTCCTGCTAGCCAGCATGAACTACTTCACCATGGTCGGAACCCTGGGCGAGACTCCCCGCACTCGCGTTGCCGGGGAGCTGTCGCGCCTGATCTGCAACTACCTGGAAGCCTGACTCTGCCTAACGCCGGCTGTCACGGCGCAATTGCGCCGGCGTGAAGTCATTGGGTCGCAGTTCAACGTTGAACTGGTGTGGTGGCTCCTCGTTGGACAAAAGACCGATCACATAACGCCCACCAATCAGGTCATACACGGCATCCCCTTTGGTCCATACCAGTGGCTGGTCATACAGATTGATCGTGTAGGACTCGCCCAGCCGCCAGAGGTTGTCGCGGTTGTCATAGTGATCGACCACCACCAGGTGATAGCTGTCCTCATCGAAGTACATGTCGCGCTGCTTGTATTGATGACGCAGTCCATCCTTGAGCGTCGCGCGCACGTGCCAGACACGATGCAGCTCATAGCGCAGCAAGTCCGGATTGACATGTCCACGCTGGACGATATCGCTGTAGCGGTTGCTCTTGTCCGCCAGCCGGTAGCTGTTGTAGGGGATGATCAACTCCTTCTTGCCCATCAGCTCCCAGTCGTACTTATCCGGGGCACCGGAGAACATGTCGAAGTTGTCCGTGGTGCGCATCCCGTCCGAAGCGGTGCCGGGCGAATCATAGGCCACATTCGGCGCTCGCCTTACCCGCCGCTGACCGGCCGCATAGATCCATGACATCCGAGGCTCGCGTACCTGATTCACGGTCTCATGCACCAGAAGCTCAGTCCCGGCCAGCCGTGCTGGCGCCAGTACCGACTGGCGGAAGTAGAACAGAATGTTGCCGTTGGGCTGGTTGTGGTCGCCGGCGTGCTCGTTGAAGAGGAAATAATCCTCAATCCTGGTCATGAAATAATTGCCGTTTGGCTGCGGAACCGCTTGTGCATAGGAGCGCTTGACGCTGTCACCGCGATAGCGCAGCAGGTGGTTCCACAGCACCTCCAGTGCCGAACCCGGTATCGGGAAAGGCGTCGCAACGCTAAAACCGGAAATCCCGTTGCCGTCATCAATCAGCTCAGCGGTGGCCGTATTGGCCTTGGCCGCGGCATACACCTTGTCCGGATAGGATGCCGAGCGCCGGGTTGGATAGACATTCAGCTTCCAGCTATCGGCATAGCGCTCAAGCATCGCCACTTGCCCGGGACTGAGCTGCTCCCGATAGTCGGCAAGGTTGCCCGCCGTCACGGTGAACAGCGGCTTGTCCGTCATGAACGGATCGATATAGCCGCGCTCAGCGTGGAAGGCATTGGCTGACGCCTCCAGACCACCCTCCCATGAAGGAATACTGCCAGCAGCGTTGCCGGCGCGCTCTGCCCCCAGCGGGGTCAGATCCTGCCCCAGGCGGGCCACCTGGGCCGGGTCAACCTTGGCCTGCGCCACACCGACCGCCAACAGGCAGGCAAAAGCACCTACCAGAAATGATTCTGTATTTTTCATTTTTTTCATCCTGTTAGAAGCTGTACTTGACACTCAGGCTCAGGTAATCGCGATCAGTTCGCTTGTTCGCCAGCCCCCCGCCGTCGTAGCCGACGTAACGCACCCCGAAGGTCAGCGCTTCCTGATAAACCGCATCGACTCCCAGCGAATAGCTGCGAGCCCGCTTGATCAGGCCATTGGTCAACTGTGGCGCCACGCCATTGATCCCATACTGATAACCGGCGCTGGGAATCAGGTTGAACAGGTTCATGACATTGCTATAGGTCAGCGACATGCTGCCCTGGGCGCCCCAGGCGCTGGACGTGGCACCGTAGTAATCGATCTGCGAATCAAGCCCTTGAACCCGGCTACCGACCAGTTCAAGCATCAGCGTTCCGGTATTCGAGCCCAGCAAGCCATTGAAGCTCTGGATACCGACCAGCGCCGCCTGCCACATCGGTTTCTCGTGATAGCCATCCAGCCGCGTACCGACCGGCAATCCGGCAAGATTGCCCAGCAGCGCCGTTGGCAGGTATTCCCCCAGGCCCAGGGCAATCGGCGCATTCGGGCGGTAACTCAGCTCCCCGGCCAGCGACACGCCATTCAGCCAGCTGTCGCCGCCCAAACTGGTATTGAAGCTGAGCCCATAGAGATGGCGCTTTTCAAGATACTCGGCGTAATAGCGTGAGCTGGTGCCCACCGGCAGCACACCGACTCCGGGAATGACCACCGGCTGACCGACGGTCAAGCCGAGCATCGGCACATTCATGTTGTAGCGCAGGTAATAGAAGCCCAACTCACTGTAATTGAGATCAGGCACCAACCAGCGCAGCGCCACCCCATACTGGCTGGCACCATCGGCCTTGTGATCCCGTTCACGCGGTATATAGGTAGTTGGCAGGTATCCCTTGAGCGCAGCGAAGGCTGGCAGGTCCGGCAGACTGTCGGCGAAGGCCTGGGCCTGACCCGGACTGTCGAACGCCAACCCGCCGGTCAAAGGCTCCTGCAGGGGCGGTAGCATCAGGTAGTTACAACCACCACCGATCACATCAAGCGTGGAGAAATAGGTGCCGCAGGGGTCAATGCGGGTACGCTCCCAGGCACGGCTGGGCTGCCAGTAACCTTCGACCGACAGCCCCTCGCTCAACTCGAACGACAGATAGCCCATCAGCGTCGGCATGTAAGCTTCCTTGAGCTCGGAGCCGGGAGCCCGCAAGGCGTTCAGATCGACCGGATTGGTCGCACCGATACCGTTTTGGGCAAACAGACCTTCACCCCAGTTGATCACCTGGCGCCCCACCCGCGCATTCAGCGCCCGGTCGGCCAGCGTCCAACTGCCATACACGAAGGCATCGAGCAGATCGACACTGGAGCCGGCATCATTCAGTCCCCGACTGGGGATGTCCCGGTGCCGCCGCGAATCGTCCTCAAGCTCAAAGTCATAGAAGGCCCGGCCGCGTACAAACACGCCAAAGCGTTCCTGGTAACTCAGATCAAGATCGGACACAGCCTTGGCCACTTCCGAAAACAGCTCGCCACGCTTGAAGTTGAGATTGCCGTCATCAGAATTGATCAGCGCGCTGTTATCCCCCCGGCCGCCGTTGGCGCGGGCAATAAGCCGGCTGTCCTGCTTCTGCATACGGTAATTGACCCCATAGGAAAGGGTCGTATCGAGCGATAGCGACCAGTCTCCCGAGCGGGTCTGAAACGCCAGAACCTGGCTGCTTGTCAGCAGCGCCAGGCAGCCTGCCACCCACGCTTTTCCCTGTGTTGCCACGAGGACCTCCAAAGTATTGTTATTATCGGAACCGGAACATCGGTTCCGATATATTAGGCGCGAGTTGAGCACTTCACAAGTCTTTGCGGAAAATTTTCTTCATCCGCCAAGAGTGCTGATTCAGAGCCGTTACAGACTTATTACCAGGACTTGGATGAACTGACGCCTTGACAGAATCGGAATTCTGATTCCTATTTATAGGGCGACAAGCACACTCCCGGGCCGCAGCTTTTGGCCCGTTCACAATGACAAAAATGGAGGTTCGCCATGGCTACACTCACCCGATTGCCACTGAAGTGGCTTGCCCTGCTCTGCCTGATGCTGAGCGCATCGCAAGCCTGGGCCGATTCGCACTGTAACGAACGCAAGAGAACCCTGTTACTGCCCGGCAAGATCAGTTGCAGCTACCAGTCAACCTGGATAGCGTCCAGCGATTTGACTCAACGCAAGATCATCTATCAGTTGCCCGTCGGCACACCACCGGCAGATGGCTGGCCTGTAGTGCTGATTTATCAGGGCTCTTTCTTCCCACTCAACAACTTCACCTACTACAGCAACGCCCCATTCGGCGGCTTTTATGAAGGCAAGCTGGTACAGACCCTGCTGGACAATGGCTATGCCGTAATCGCTCCCAGCGCCCCTGCCGACCTGTTCTGGCATACCAACATCCCCGGGCTGGCCAGCTTTTATGAGTTGAGTACCGACTTCAGCTTCCTTACCAATGTCTTTAGCGCTATCGACGACGGCCACTTCGGCCCGCTCAATGGTCAGCGCAAATACGCCACCGGTATCTCCAGCGGGGGCTACAACACCAGCCGCATGGCCGTATCGTTTCCTGGCCAGTTCCGTGCCCTGGCAATCCAGGCAGGATCCTATGCCACCTGCAGCGGCCCGCTCTGCTCAGTACCTGATACCTTGCCGGCTGATCACCCGCCCACCTATTTCCTCCATGGCTTTGTCGATTTCACGGTTCCATGGTGGAGCATGAACCTGTACTACGATCGCTTGCTGCATCAGGGCATTGCCACCGCACGGCATACCGAAACCCTCGGTGGGCATGAATGGTTTGCCGTCTCGCCCAGTAAAATCCTCGCCTGGTTCAACGCCCACCCCTGAAGACGGCCTGGCCTGACGCAAGCGACCATATACCCTGTACAGTAAAATCAAGGCAACAAAAAACGCCCACTTCGACCCGGTAATCCGGATTGAAGTGGGCGTTCCCTTACTACACTCTGGTTAGTAAATCATTACCTTGCTGGCTGCAACTGCAATAGCACTTCACCACCCTCTTCCCGCTCTTTTGCCCATTGAGTTACCAGTACCATCATCATAAATCCACCGGCAATCAACAACGGATACATAATCAGAATTTCAACCAGCGAATATTTCCAGGACAACGCCCGACCAATACCCAAAAACGCGGCATAAAACCAGGACACGCCAGAAACCACTCCTGCCAGCAAAGCAAAAGTACGTTTATCGAAAGACATCGACAACAAACACCCTGCCTTCTGAATGGCCGGCAATACCTTGTGGTGCAAAAAAATTCCATTAAGCGTCAACAACATTACAACCGCAATCTTGGCCTGAAGTTTAGGGTTGAGCAGGTACTCGGCGCCTTTACCCAGCATATCGACACCAATAATTGCCAGGCCGGTTACCCACAGCAGCACCAGCGCCCAGAATACCGTCGTCTGCAGATGCTGCATGTGCGCACCCTCAGTAACAGGGCTTTTTTCTTGCTTTATCAAGGCCTTGAGCATGGCAAAATCACTACTGAGAATGCTGCCGATGGCGACACAGCAGGCGATCAGATGCGCATACAAAATCCCTAGCCGCACAAACTCCATGATGGTCTGGTTTTCAACCAATGACGAGATGAAAGAAAGTTCCATCGAAGCCTCTCTTGTTCTTTCCAAGATCTGGATCCCCGCCCCACGCGAAGTATCCATAAGTTTTACCTGTGCATTGAAGAAACTACTCCAGTGCGTTTATCCGTTGCTTTTCAGCAAACTCAATAGCACTACTGATCGGCGAATGAATACCTCCTCATTCCGCTTCCTCTGGTAACAGTAAAAACTTCTCTTAACGCAGAACGATGCGCGACAAGAGCACTGCTTTTTTTCAATTGACTCCAGACTTCAATACAAGATTTGTCTGGCCACTTGTAAGAGGGCCAAACCTGCTTAGCGTTCATTTTTCGAACAGTGAAGCCGACAAACGGTACAATGCCAGAAGCCCTGTTCTGTACTAGCCATCAGCCAGACAGGACATACAAAGCCGCGTCCCAGACAATTCCAGGCGCAGAAATAAACCAATACTACCTAGGGGTATAAAAAATCTGATCAACCCGCCACGCGATGGACCACCGCCAGCGGAACCGGGCGCGCCTCGCGCTGGGTCAGGTAGCGGGTGCAACTGACCCGCAGAAAGGAAGCAAAATTCACCACTTCGCCACGTAGCTCCATAACCTCATCGTAAAGCTTGCTGATCAACTGGTTGGTGGTCATGCCATCGACCTCGGCAATTTCCTGCAGAATGTCCCAGAACTGGTTTTCCAGCCGCAGGGTGGTTACAACACCGCGAATCCGCAGTGAACGGGAGCGCGACTCATAGAGAATCGGGTCAGCTTTGACATAGAGCTCACACATGACCACCTCCTTAATGATGGGCCGCCATCGGTCCAATGGCGGCCCCGCGTGACAGATTACAGACGAATCTCAGCGCCCAGCAGCTTGACGAAGGCCGCCAGCCAGGCCGGATGCGCAGGCCAGGCCGGGGCGGTAGCCAGATTGCCCTGAACATGGGCCTGATCAACCGGGATATCCATATAAGTACCACCAGCCATGCGCACATCAGGGCCACAAGCCGGATAGGCACTGCACTCGCGCCCCTCCAGAACGCCAGCTGCCGCCAGTAGCTGCGCGCCATGACAAACGGCGGCAATCGGCTTGCCGGCCTGGTTAAAGGCTTGAACGATCTCGATCACCCGTGGGTTCAGACGCAGGTACTCAGGCGCTCGACCACCGGGAATTACCAGGCCGACATAGTCATCGACCCTGACCTGATCAAAATCGTAATTGAGGGCGAAATTATGGCCCGGCTTCTCAGTATAGGTCTGATCGCCTTCGAAATCGTGAATCGCGGTACGCACCGTTTGCCCGGCCTGCTTATCCGGACACACGGCATGCACGGTATAACCCAGCATGCTCAGGGCCTGAAAGGGCACCATGGTTTCATAGTCTTCGGCAAAGTCGCCGGCCAGCAGCAGAAGTTTCTTGTCGGTCATGGTGGTCATCTCCGTACCAGGGTGTGGAGCTGACAGCATGCGCCGGTTTTTTCCATCCGGGGTAACAGCCGGGTACTACATGGGCTTTAGCCGTTTTGCCTGGCTTTGCTGAACATGCGCCAGCGCCCCGTCCACCAGAGCCAACAGGGCATCGATAGCCTGGGTTGCCTGCTGAAAATAGCGCTTGGCCTCAATGCCTGGCCGTTCGGCATTCAACAGGTTCTGCTCCATGCAAAACAACAGCTCCTGCACCGCACGCTGACAGGACGACAGCTCCAGCAGCCCTGAGGGCAACGGCTGACGGTCCAGGGCGGTGAATGCAGTATCGGACAACTGCTGGATCTTCTGATGCAAAAACCGCAGGCGCACACGTTGCTCAGGGCTGCTTGCCTGAGCGGCAGCGATTCCGCCCCCCAAAGCCCGGGCCTGCCCGGCCCATTCGGCCGCCTGAACCACCTCCCGCCAGATACACGGCAGATAGCCAAACTCCGTCAACCCCTGCCCCAGATCACGCTCGGCGGCAATGTCTTCTATCAGGAAAATGGTATTGCGAATGATCAGATGGTGCTGCTGCAAGTTGTTGACCGGGTCAGCCACCCGCCCCTGACGCAACCGCGACCAGTGATCAATGACCCCACTCCAGGCTTCGGCATGCCGTGCATCAATTTCCGCAGCTCCGGCAATAACCCGATCCAACTGCCCGCGCACAGCTTCCTGATCGGCCCGCAGGCTCTGATCGCCAGCCAGCAACCCCTGACTCAACCCCCGATGCCGCTGAAACCCTGCCAGCAGCTCACGCAACAGGCGTAACTGCTGCAAGTTGCGAGCAATCGCGGTACGGATCTGACGCTGGCGACGCCAGTGCAGAGCCAGTATCACTCCCGACAGCAGCGCTATCACAACCAAAACGATTACCATGCTGAAGCTGATCGACATTGCATCACCCCGTCAAATGAGCCAAATGGTGAGCAATCGTGCGGGCCTGACCGGCAGCCTGGAGGTTGTCGGCATTGCCCTGACGTACCCGGTCGGCCAAGGTGGCGATTTCCGCTACCGCCTGGCCCTGCTGGCCGGTGCTGACGGCAACCTGCATGACCTGCTCGGTCAGCTCATGGGTTTTCTCGCGCACCTGCTGAAGCACACCAGCCACGGCTCTGGAGCCCTGGGCACTGTGTTCAGCCAATTCGGTCAAGGCCGACATGTGATTGCCTGCCTGCAGAATATGCTGGCGCACCGTCTCGATATTTCGCCCAATCTCTGTCGCCGAGTCCTGGCTGTGGGCTGCCAGGCGCCGCACCTCATCTGCCACCACGGCAAAACCACGCCCGTTTTCACCGGCCCGAGCAGCTTCGATCGCCGCATTCAGGGCCAGCAGATTGGTCTGCTCGGCAATCGTGCGAATCGCGCTGGACATCGCGTTGATGGTCTCCGACGACTGACCCAACTGGCTCATCAGTTCGTTTGTAGCGCAGGCCTGTCGGTTCATCTGCGACACCTGCTCCAGCAGTTGCGCCAACTGTCGGCTGCTCTCGTCCAACTGACCGCTGGCCAGCACACTGGTCTGACGTGAGCGGTCGGCCAGCGCCGCTACGTCAAGGATACTGACGTTCAACTGCTCGACCGCCGCTGCCGCTGTATTGGCCGCCTCACTCTGGCTCTCGGCATTGCGCGTCACCAGCACCGCGCTGTGCTCCAACTCCTGCGATGAATGCGATATTTCATCCAGCCGTTGCTGCAACGCCTGCTGACGCCGACGCTCAAGCAGCAGCAATTGCTGAAAAGACTCAGCCACCGGACGCAGCGCCTGCCACTGGCTGCCCACCGGCGGCTCCCCTGCCGGGTCGCTGCACAGTTGCTGACAACGCTGCTGCAGCCGGGTCAATTCGGCGAATACCAGCCACAGTGTCGCCCAGGCCAGATAGCCCGTCAGCAGCAGCCACGGCCACACCGGCAACGCTGGTGCCCACCACTGCACTATCAGCCCGAGCGCCACCATGCCTGCCAGCAGACGACGTACACCCGTCAAACCCAGTTCACCCAGCAACAATGCCAGGGGATATGCCAACCTCATCATCGCCCTACTCCCAGCCCTACAAAAAAGGCGCCCGGGCTCGCCATTCAAGATGGAAAGTCCAGGCGCCTTTGCCTGCCGGGCCATGGCCCGGTAATTCAGATTGTCATGGAACCACTGAAAAACTACCTGCGTTGGCAATACTGCGTTAAAAACAGCCTCAAAATGCTCATTTACACCGCGTAAACTGCGCTTTTTCGGCTGTTTTTTCCTTGTCTTGCCTGCCTCGCCTACGTTTTTCAGTGGTTCCTTAATAAAAATGCTGGGCAAGATTCGTACCATCCGGCAACCCCGGCCTGGCCCCCGCAAATGCAATCATTCAGCCATCAGCGCGAACCAATGCCGCCTTTTGCCGATCCAAAACAGGGCATGCCAGCAACCCGCGCCGTTTTCTGGTGCTTGCTGCTATCATGAGTCTGGGCCAATGCCGACCGCCTACCCGGCTCCTGGCAGCCCTCGTTCTGGTTTACCGCACCGGAATGCTTCATCACACAAAGGAATGAATACATGCTCACCATCGCACGCATTTCCCTATTCACCGCACCGGCATTTGCCCTGCTACTGACCGGCTGCAGCAGCCCCAGCTCCGACTCAAGCTCTCCTACCCAGATCAGCGCTGAACAACTGGCAGCCTATTACTGGGTGGTACAGGGCGCCACTGATCGCAATGGCAACCCGGTTGAGGCATTCGAAGGCGATTTCGAACGTCCGCTGCAACTGACCCTCAACAACAACCAGCTCGGCATCGCCGGCAGTTGCAACCTGATCGGCGGTGATTATCGCCTGGAAGGCCCGACCCTGACGCCCGGCCAACTGGTCCAGACCATGATGTACTGTGACCCTGAAGCCGTGATGCTGCGCGAGGCAGCCATCAAGCAACAGCTGGAAACCGCCCAGGAAGTGCAACTCAGCAGTACCATTCCGCCGCGTCTGACCCTGACCAATACTCACGGCCAGCGTCTGAACCTGCAGGGTGAAGCCACGCCGGAAACCCTTTACGGCAGCAGCGGTGAAATCATGTTCATGGAAGTGCAGGCCCAGCGCGTTGAATGCCCGCACCCGCTGATGCCCAACCACCAGTGCCTGCATGTGCGCGAAGTGGTCTACGACGAAACCGGCATCAAGCAGTCAACCGGCGAGTGGCAGAACCTGTACCAGGAAATCCAGGGCTACGAACACCGCCCCGGCATCCGCAATGTGCTGCGGCTCAAGCGCTTCGATGTGGCCAACCCACCAGCGGACAGTTCGTCTGTGGCCTACGTACTGGATCTGGTAGTCGAATCAGAGGTCGTCGAACGCTGAGGAACCAGCGGCGCAGGCGGGAGTCATAGGGCTGGCTCCCGCCAGCACCGTATATGCAGCCAATGTAAAGATAGGTAAAGATCCCTTTACAACCTAAGCATTTCGCTCGTTTTCCGGTCTTAAGGAGTAACCCAGGCGCATTTGAGGGATGCTACCGCGCTCTGGATTACCAAGGACATTTGAACCTGAGCGAGATCAGAACAATGAAAACTTTCCGTTTTGTAGCCACTGCGTGCATCACGGCCATGCTATTCGGTACTGCGGCCCAGGCATCGCCTTTCAAGCCAGCAACGCCGCAAAACGGCGGAGCGCAATTCCAGATACAACAGGCCTCGCATAACGCCTCCCAAAACCGCCATCACCGCCAGGAGCGCAACCAGCGGCAGCACCGCCATGAACGCCACAACCAGCAACGCCGGCACCAGGCGGTCCAGCAACATCGGCGCTCTGATCATCACTACCGGGCACAGCGCCATGTCTATCATGCACCGCCGCCAGTCCATGTGATCCGCCAGCAAGTGTATCCAAAGCGTCACTACATCAGCCGCGGGCCGGTCTACCATAACAACATCATCATCGTGCAGGGCCGGCCGATGCCCAAGGGTTACGGCAAGCGTGTGAGTCATTATCAGGTCCGCCATCTGCCACACTACCCGGGCTACGAATGGCGCCAGGTCGGTCGTGACCTGATTCTGGTCGCCATCACTACCGGGATTGTCTACGCCATTCTCGACAACGTCCTGAACTGATCTTTCACCGGTGCAACGGCCCTCGGCCGTTGCACCGCCTTGAACCCTGCATTTCACCCCGTTTCTGGCATCAGCCCGACTGATTGGTTATATTGGCGCCCCCAAAACTCAGGACGAGGTATTTAGGCGTGGAGACGCTGGCCTTTCTCAAAATCGCACTGTTCATCATCATCGCCGTCACCTCACTGGCCAGCTATTTCACATACAGCGGCCGGCGCCGGGAAACCGCCCAGACCTTGAAAGGCCTGCGCGATGATCTGCAACCCCTACGCCAGATCAGCAATGAAGAAATCGACGCGCTGCTGCCACTGCTTGAGGATCCAGCCAAGCCAGGTACCAAGCTCAGCCTCGACAGCAAGGATGTCTACCTTCTTGAAGGTGACTATATGCGTCATGGGCTGGAGGGCAACAGTAGCACCTGGCACGACACCATTGCCGGTGTCGAAGTCATTCTGCCCTTCGACGCCGCACTGTTTCTGGGCCAACACAACCAGGCCGAAGTGGTGCTGGCCGGCAACCATGCCGCGGTAGTACGTCTGAACAACGGTTTCGACCTGCTCGGTGGACTGGCGCGTCAGCAACAGGTTCAGCAGCAGAACGACAACTGGGCCGCCGGCAAGAGCGGCACCCTGTCACCAGCACCCAGCTACAACCTGCAGTTCCCTCAGGGCGAAAACGCAACCGACACTCAGGCCGACAGCCTGGCCGTTGATGAAGCCTCCATCAGCATCACTGCCGACACCCCTGACTCTGGTATTCACATCATTTCCCAGCGCGAGGAAAGCCCGGAAGAAAGCCTGTATCGCAAGGGCCGGGGCTATGGGCTGCTGTCAGCCCTGTGCTGGATCCCCGCGTTCATTCTGTTGAGTTTCAGCCAGGACAGCAGCAGCGCCGGCCCCAGTCTGCTGGCGGCCAGTCTGGCGCTGATCGGTCTCGGTTGCTGGCTGTTCTGGCGTCGGCAAAAGCCCGGCACCCCTGAAAAAATCAATCGAGTTTCTGCTCCCTTGAGCAAAACGCTGCTACCCAATGTCGAGCGCCCGGACCTGCCCCATCAGCAATACCTCCTGGGCGCCAACATGGCCATTGAACTGCCCAAGCACTGGGAAGCCAGCGCTGACCGCATGCTCGGCCAACAGGTACAGGCGGATCTGCGCGTATCGGACTACAAGGCCCTGAACCTGGGCCTGCGACTATCCATCGCCGACGAAGTCAAACGCTTCCCCCTGGCCTACTGGGGTCGCCACCTGACCCTGGCGCTGGTGGGCGCTGCGGCACTGTTCTGGGTACTGGGGATATCGCCAGGCGCACGTCTGGACGCCATGCTTGCCTATCACTGGCTCAAGGGCAGCGATGCCCAGCAATACGACAGCAGCGCCGCCCTGCTCGCAGCCCAGCCCGGAGCTGGCAGTCTGCTGAGCCTTGAGTTTCAGGGGCGTTGCCAGGTAGTTCCGCCGGTGCCTGGCTGGGGCTATCATCGCATCGATTGCGATCTGATCCGCTGGGATGGCGCGGCTATGCAGGTCGAAACTCCCGAACTGAATGAAACCGTGCAAACCCTGTATCAGGGCGGCTTTGCCCAAACCCGCCGCGACCGCATGGTTGAACAGCTATTCCGCATCCGCAACGGTGGCAGCCTGCGCTCAGCCACTCCGGTCGTGGTGACCAATCTGCGTGAAATAGCCGAGTTGATCAATAGCGCCTGTACCCTCTCGGCATCCGGCGACGCCAGCCGCCAAAGCCGTCATTACTGCAGCCAGTTGCAATCGATTCTGATGCATGACATGCAATTGCCCTGGGGGCTGCGAGGCATGGATTGGGACGAATTCCACGCAACCCTGACCGCTCCGGACCAGACCGACACTGAGTGGGAAGCCATCATTCTCAACAGCAATCTTGAGCAGCTCTATAGCCGAGCCCGCGCCCTGGTCAGCGAACTGATGACCGACAATACCGAACTCTTGGCCAAGCGGCTGGTCGCCGCCCAGCAAGGTGGCGTGCTGCTGCAACAGATCGATTCATCGGATAACCGCAGTTATTACTATCGCGGCCAGCAAGACACCACCAAGCTCTGGGAAGATTTGCAGTATCACAGCAGCGAAGACGGGCTCCAGACCCTGCAAATCGAAGGCATGCTGGTCAGTAACCAGCAGCATGAAGACGGCAGCCCGCTCCTGCTGATAGATACCGCGCGCACCATCGACAAGGGTTGGCCAGCGACAGTACGTACTCTGTGGCTGCTGTTGGCACTGCTGCTGGTCGGTGTTCACGGCGTACTGACCGCACGCGGACTCAGCGCCAAGGAAGAGCGCGAAAAGGCCCTGGCCAAGCACTGCCAGACGCTTTAATCCAGCAGCACCGCCCTGGCCTCATTGATCAATGCGGCCAGGTAGGCGCTGCCACCATGGTCCGGGTGCATCTTCTGCATCATTTGCCGATGCGCCTGGATGATCTCTTCCCGGCTGGCTCCGGGTTTCAGGCCGAGAATATCCAGCGCCTCGGCCTCCGTCAGCGGCTGGTGACCTGTACTGGCACTCTCGGAATCCGCACCTGCCGCTCCCGGGTCATCGGCACGCCAACTATCGGCAAAACGGCGGTCCAGGTAAGACTCGAGCAAGCGTGCCGAATCGTAATCATGCTGGCGGCAATACTGCAGCAACTCAATGAATTCACCTTCACTCAGATGCGCCAGAGAGCGCCCGGCCAGCGGGCCCTGCAGCACCTGCCCGGTCATCTCACCGGTATCATGATCCAGGCTCATTTCGAGAATATCGGTTGCCACCCGCGACTGGTTGCCCGGATTGGCCTGGGTTGGCCCACCCGTCAACAGAGCCGCCAGCAACCGGCGTAGAAATGGGAACAAGCCGGCCAGTATCGCCAGCGCCAGATAGACACGACCGCTCAAGCTCAGATACAGCAGCACCACACCGCCGACCACCAACAGCATCTTGACCAGCGCCGGCCGACGCTGGTTCGGAGGCTGACTGGCCAGCCACAGCCAGCCGCCAAGAACAATCAACAAAACAAGCAGCACCAGCGCAATCATGAAAGCTCCCAGGGCCCGAGTTTTACTTGAGCTGTCGAGTCAAGCGCTTGACCTCCGAAGAGCTGCGCGCCGAAAAGTTTTCCAGCGCCTTGACGCCACCAGAGGCATAAACCGCCACCGCCGCCAGCAAGTCCTTCAATACCTGCGGGCTGCGCCGATCAAAGGGCGCATAAGCGCCCCCCGACAGCTTGCTGACCTGCTGAAATACTGCGCGAGCATGTCGGTCATCGCCCTCATGGAACATGAACACAGGTGTGCGCAGCATCCCCAACTCGCCGGCAGCATGGCACAGGGAATCCACATGCTCTTCGCAGCAATCGCCAATGAACACCACGGCCTTGACCGGTTGTTTGCGGGTTTCCTCCACCGCATGACGCAGTACCCGGCCAATCTGGGTGATACCGCCCAGGCAGCTCACGCCGTTCATCAGGCTCAGCAGCTGCTGAGTCTGAGTCACGAACCGGGTAGCCTTGAATTCCTTGTAGCCGCGGTAGTAACACAGTTGAATCGCCAGCCCGCCGAGATTCTCGGTGGCCAGAAACAGCTCGCTTTGCAAATGACTGGCCTGATCCCAGGTTGCTTCCCGACTGGCCGTCGCATCCAGCGCAAAAATAAGCCGCCCTTGCCCGCTCCCCGTACCCTTGGGCAGAGACTGTACCTGGTGGATAAACAGATCCAACGCCTGTCTATCGGTTTTTGCCGGAACCCCTTTATCAGACATGGCTGCAACCGTGTACTCGCGTTACCCCCATAGTAGAAAAAAACCGGGGGTATTCACAGGCACAGCCCCCATCAGCTTTGTCACAAAAGAATGTGACCCAGATCGCATCCTGCACGCTGAATCACACCACTGATGCTGGCCAGTGGTACATTTCCCGGCTTTTCAAGACAGTGCCTGCAGAGCGACTCGTCGAGCGCTCTAGAACGCAGTTTGTATCTTTTTGTAGCCTGCGCGTGCGGCACTGTTTCAAGCGGGTAGAATCCCGCCCCTTGCAGATGCCGGGGCCAGATCAGCCGGCCTATACAAGCAGTTCAAGGTTGATTCGACACAAGCCTTGCGGCAGTCGCATCACATGGAGTGAGACTATGATCAAGCAATTCGGAATCATCATGCTGGCCGCTGTTGTTGCCGGTCAGGCTCAGGCCCAGGTCGACCCTCTCCAGGCCGAACGGCTCGGCCGGGATCTGACCCCGCTCGGTGCCGAACGCGCCGGCAACGCCGCCGGGACCATTCCCGAGTGGACCGGAGGTGTCACTCCACCAGCCCACTATCGCCCGGGCATGCACCATCCAGACCCCTATGCCAGCGACGCCGAACTGTACCGGGTCAACGCCAGCAACCTGGCGCAGTATGCGAACCAGCTACCCGAAGGTCTGAGCGACCTGCTGCAACGTCACCCTGACTATTACATGCGGGTGTATCCTACCCGGCGCAGCGCCTCCAACCCGCAACGCATCTACGATGCAACCAAACGCAACGCGGTCAACGCTGAACTGATCGCCAACGGCAACGGTATCACTGGCGCCGCCGCCGGCATCCCGTTCCCGATTCCGCAAAGCGGCATTGAAGTCATCTGGAACCACATCCTGCATTACAAAGGTGACCAGAACCACTTCATCACCAACCAGGCGGTGGTCATCAACGGTCGCAGCAACCTGATCCGCCGCGACCGCCAGATCTATTATGTCTACGGTCGCGAGGGAATGACCCCGGATCAGTTGGACAATACCCTGCTGTACTACAAATACGTGGTGACCGCCCCGGCCAGACTTTCTGGCACCGCCCTGGTCGTACAGGATCCACTGGATCAGGTTCTGACCACCCGCCGCGCCTGGCGCTACAGCCCCGATAACCGCCGGGTACGGCGCCTGCCATCACTGGCCTATGATTCGATCCAGCCTGATACCAGCGGCCTGGCAACCGCCGACGTGGTCGACACCTACAACGGCGCCCCGGATCGCTATGAGTGGAGCCTGCTCGGCAAGCGTGAAATGCTGGTGCCTTATAACAGTTATGCGGTCCATCAAAAGGGTATCCCCTACGACCGCATTGTTCAGGAAAGAACCCTCAACCCTGAACTGCTGCGTTATGAGCTGCACCGGGTCTGGGTCATTGATGCCACCCTGCGCTCAGGCATGAGCCATGTCTACCAGCAACGCCGGTTCTATGTCGACGAGGATAGCTGGCAGATTCTCGCGGTCGACTTGCGTGACCGGAGTGGAGAGCTGGTTGGCCTGCAGGAAAGCCACCCGATCAACTATTACGACGTGCCCATGGTCGGCAGCACGGTGGAAACCCTATATCACCTCAAGACCGGGAACTACTTCGTCGACGGGCTCAACAACAACGAGCCCATGTACAACTTCAATGCCCAGCTCAGCCCGCACGAGTTCTCCGCCCAAGCCTTGCGTCGTACCGGCAACTAAGCCAGCGGTGACCATGTCGTCAGGCTCTGCCAGCAGAGCCTGACAGCCCAATCCTCAGTCAAGATCGTCGAGCGTTACGGTCAGATCCCGGCGCGACACATCAACATCCCAGAAGGTGTAGCTGTCGCCGTCGGAGTCAACCAGCTTGATATCAAAGATCGGGCTCTTGTAACCCTTGAGTGTCACCCGTTTGGTCGAACCATTGGGCATCACATCATTGCCCAGCACATCTTTTTCCCAGGACTCTGAATTATCCGGGCTCACATACAGGTACATGATGGTGTAGCCGGTGTTATTGGTGATATCCACATAAAATTCCCGAGCCTGTGCAGAGAGCACAAACAGCATGGCAAAGAGAAATACCGCCCAATGTTTTAACCGCATGAACTGCATGATGAGCCCTCTTGAAAAATCCCTGAGTGACGGACTGTCGCTCCGTTGCGCGTAATATCTTGCAACAAACCAGCATCATAAAGCCATAAGAGCGCCAGTACTTTTTACTGGTTCGCAGCGTGCCTCGCAGCGGCAAACATTTCCTGCAGAAAATCGATCAGCGCCCGGACCTTGGGCGCAACAAACTTGCGCGTTGGATAGACCGCATAAATACCCAACTCCAGAGCCTGGAAGCCGGGCAGCAGTTCAATCAGCCGCCCTGCTGCCAGATCCTCGCCCACCAGAAAATCTGGTTGCAGGATGATCCCCTGATCGCTCAATGCCACCGCCCGGCAGGTATCGCCATTATTAGTGTCCATCCAGGGCCTGGTTCTGATACTGACCTCGCCCTGCGGCCCGTTGAAACGCCACTCATCTCCCGAGTTGAAATAGCTGTAGGCAACCACTCTGTGCGCAGCCAGCTCCTCCGGTTGCGATGGCTGGCCATGCCTGGCCAGATACCCGGGGGAGGCACAGACCCGCAGGCGGGTGCTGGCAATCCGACGGCTGACCAGCGTCGAGCTGGGCAACGACGCGATCCGAATCGCCAGATCAAAGCCCTCCTCCACCAGATCCACCAGGCGGTCCGACAGGGTGATATTGAGCTTGACCTGCGGATGCAGCTCGCTGAACCGCCCCCACAAAGGCGCCAGACGGGTAATCCCAAAGGTCACCGGCACATTGACTCGGAGCAACCCGCGCGCACTGCTGCTGCGCGAACCCAGTTCAGCTTCAGCCTCCTCAACGCCGGCCAGCAACTCCTTGCTACGCTGAAAGAACACCTCCCCTTCCTCCGTCAGCGACAGGCGTCGCGTAGTACGATGCAGCAGACGCACCCCAAGCCGCGCCTCCAGATCATTGATATAGCGCGACACCGCCGCCTTCGAATACCCAAGCGACTCCGCAGCCCGGACAAAACTCCGCGCCTCGACCACTGCGCAAAAGGTCTGCATTTCAACGAAACGATCCATTGTCTCACCCACAGAGATAGTTATTATCAAAAACTCATGTTTATCTCATAAAAATGGATAGGTAAAGTTCACCCATCGCAACACAACAACCCGAGAAAAACCAAGAGAGAGCCTCATGAACACAGCCTTGCTAAACCGGATCGTCAACACCAACGCCAACTGGAGCGCCCTGTTTCTGCGCATTCCGGTCGGCATCATCTTCGCCGCCCACGGAGCCCAGAAACTGTTCGGCTGGTTCGGAGGCTACGGCCTCGAAGGCACCGGTCAATGGATGGCCTCAATCGGCTTGAGCCCCGGTTACCTGATGGCCCTGATGGCCGGCAGCGCTGAGTTCTTCGGCGGCATTGCTCTGATCATCGGCCTGCTGGTGCGCCCGGCCGCCGCCGCACTGGCCTTTGCCATGCTGATCGCGATCTTTGCCGTACACTTCGAGAACGGCCTGTTCATGAGCAACAATGGCTATGAATTCGGCCTGGCACTACTGGCCGCCTCGGTTTCACTGCTGTTCAGTGGCGCTGGACGCGCCTCGGTTGACGCCGTGCTGGCCCAACGCTGAATTCAAAGCGCCGGAGGAATCACCATGAACATTTTACCCAGTCTGTTCGTATCCCACGGCGCCCCTACCTTTGCCCTGGAGCCCGGCCTCGCCGGGCCCCGCCTGCGGGCACTGGGGCAGGCGCTGCCCCGGCCACGCGCCATCCTGATCATCTCGCCGCACTGGATGACCCGCGACCTGCGCATTACCGGCAACGCCACCCCGGAAACCATTCACGACTTTGGTGGCTTCGCTCCGGCGCTCTATCGCCTGCAATATCCCGCAGCCGGTCACCCGGCACTGGCCAGTGAGCTGGCCGACTTGCTGACCGAGGCCGGCTGGCCTGCCAGCCTCGACTTACAACGCGGGCTTGACCATGGCGCCTGGGTTCCGCTGCTGCATCTGTATCCACAGGCCGACATCCCGGTACTGCAACTGTCCATGCCAACCGACCTTGAGCCCGAGTCCGCCTACGCACTCGGTCAGGCTCTGGCCCCACTGAGCCACCAGGGGATTCTGGTCATCGGCTCCGGCAGCCTGACCCATAACATCTACGAGGCCCTGGGCCACAGCCCCGGTGATGCCGAATACGCCAATGAGTTCTCTGCCTGGGTCCGCAATGCGGTACACAACGGCCAGCATCAACAGCTCAAACAAACCCTGACACTGGCCCCCCATGCCAGCCGGGCACACCCGACCAGCGAACACTTTCTGCCATTGCTGGTAGCCCTGGGCGCCGCCAACGGCCGCATCGACGCCACGGTATTGGAAGGTGGGCTGGACTACGGCGTGCTGTCGATGGATTCGTTTGTGTTTGGAGCCAGCCTGGCAGACATATAATGGGTTGGCACCTCTAGCGCCAGCCAGGCATTGACCCGGCGGCTTTCTGGGGTAATATCCGCGGCTGACCAGGGAAAGCTCAGCCGCCACAACGCCAAGGAGTCAGGCATGTCAGCACACTCGGCCATCCGCACCAGCGGCCTGCCCCGATGACGGCAGAGCAGCGCAACGGCCACTATCATCTGACCTTCGCCGACGGTCGCCGGGAGCCAGTGCACCTGCGGGCCAAAGCGCTCAATCGCGGCGCCGATGGCGCCATCTACCGCTCGCCGGACGGGCGTTTCGCCTTCAAGTTCTACCACGAACCCGGCAAGGATCCCGAACGCCGTACCAAAGTCTGGGAAATGATCCTGCACCCGCCTGAGGACAGCCAGGCCGACCATTTCGCCTGGCCCAGCGCCCTGATCAATGACAGTGCCGGGCGCTTTGTCGGTTTTGCCATGCCGCTTCTGGATATCGCCAGCTATGCATCGCTCGACCCGCTGCTCAGTGGCCGTGGACGCCAGCGCGAGTCACTGCCCAACGACAACAGCTTTCGTCTCAAGGTTGCGATCAACCTGGCCAAACGAGTAGCCGAGCTGCACGCCAAAGGGCACTGCATCATCGACCTGAAACCGGCCAACCTGCTGGTACACCGGCACACAGGTGATATTGCCGTGGTCGATTGCGACGGTTTTGCCGTGCGAGGCAATACCCAATTCTTCCCGGCTCGCCAATTCACGCTTGGCTTCATCGCCCCCGAAGCCTTTCGCGCCAGCCAATCCCCGCAAGTGCTACGTCAGGCTCAGGACCAGTTTGCCCTGGCGGTGATCCTGTTCAAACTGCTCAACAACGGCCTGCATCCGTTTCAGGGCGTGCCGGCCAAGGGGCGTGAGCTGCCAAGCGACAACCAGAACCGTATTGCCGGCGGCTTCTACCCTTATGGGCTGCGCCCGCACGCCGACATTGGCCCTTCCCCCTGGAGCGTGCATCGCAATTTCCCCAAACCTCTGCGCAACGCCTTCGATCACAGTTTCAGCTCGTCCAGACGCCCTTCGGCCGATTACTGGGTCGAATTGCTGCAACAGGCGCTGCAGCATCAGGTTCGCTGCCAACGCAACCCAGACCATGCCCACTGGGGCAAACAGTGCCCGCATTGCGCACTGGAAAACCAGCGGGTCGTCGTTCCACCAGCGCAATCAACACCAAGACCAAGGCGAGCCGCCAGGACACAGAATCCCCAGGCGGCGATACCACTCAATACCGTTTTCACCGGCCACCAACAGACGCATGTACAGGTGCAGTGGCATATCAACCCTGTGCCATCAAGCCAGCCATACGTAACCACGCAAATTCTGCGCTGGCGCAGACGCATCCAGTGGTTGCAACGGGCCGGCGCTGCCTTGCTGGCATTGCTGGCCCTGTACTGGCTGGTGCAACTGTTCTATGACCCCGGCCCCGCCCTGCCAGAGGCCGTAGCCAAGGTCAGCGTGCTCAAACCAAGCTATCGGGCCGACGACAGAGTACGGTATGCCGATCAGCGCCACGCCTACCCAGGTCCGTACGCCAACAACCAGCCGGTGTTGATTCCCCACCACCGTTTGGGCCGGTTCGACACCCCCGAGCGCCTACCGGTACTGCTCAGCAGACCAGCCAGTAGCGACTATGCCAACAACAGCCGGTTCGGATTTCGCCTGGATCAGCTCAACACCCGGACAAAACGCAGGAATACCAACCTCGACACCACCACTACCCGCCCCGTGAATCTGGCCAATCTGAGTCTTGGCGACTGGCAGGCTGATCACAACGGTGCAGGGATCTTCAGCTACGGCTGCAACCCGCAGCTGTTATGCCATGAGGTGCTGTATCACAACGGTCGCGGCTCGCCGATCAGCTTCAGCTTTCCCACCCAATCGGCGAGTAGCCGGGCAACGCCTCAGAAGCTCCTGCCCTGGCGCTTCAACCTCAGCCCGGATGGCAACTTCATGGCAATGGCCAGCGGCCAACAGGTAGTGCTCTACAAAACCGACCAGCCCGATCGCCCGCTGGCGAGCCTGGACCTGCGCCAAAGCCTGCACAATTACCGTGTCGACGCCCTGTCACTGACACACGGCGGCTCGCGGATATTTGTCAGCCTGTCGCAGTCAGACCGCCATATTTCATACCCTGCCGAGCTGATCGAGCTTGAGCACACCAGCAAGGGCCTGGTTCTGGTAAGCATGTTCCAGCGCCGGGCCATCCATGAAGGCATCGAAACGCCTGCCGCCTTCCACAGTGTCGACGCGGCTGGCAACACCCTGGCTCTGGCCGACTATCGATTGCGCCATCACGACGGCAGCCTCATATCTGGTCGGTACAACAGAGGGACCCTGGGCTATCCCGGCATCAGCATCTGGCGCCGTAACCAGCAGGGCCGCTGGCAGTACAGCCACCGTATAGACGGCATGGATCTGTTGACTCGCGAGCCTGTCCAGGTAACCCGCCCGTTGCCCGCAACGGCGTACAGCACCCAGAGCATCATGGCCCACGGCCCGCTGGGCAATCACGGCCAGCCACATCTGACAATGCAGCTCAGCCCTGACGGCAAGCATTTGCTCACAGGGCTGCAACTGGAACATCACAACAACAGCGTCTACGCCAATGCCTACCTGTTCAATGTGCAGGCTGAAGAACCAAAGCTGCTGGCCCGCCTGAGAGAAAAGATCGACACACCGCGCAGTGACATGCATATCACCTACGGCGACATCCGCCTCTCCAATAACGCCAACCATATTGCCCTGGGCCTGTTCAGCTACCACGAAAAACGCAACGGTCCACTGACCCAGGCCTACAAGCTCAGAATCTACGACCTGCAGGAGCTGGCCAGCAAAGGACCGCCCTGAACAAAGCCCCGCTGATCGCCAAACTTGACTTTTAGGACAACCGACCTATTCTTTACCCAACACCTAGGACGGTCGTCCTAATAACGCCATCAAACAGTCAGGACAGCGCCTGGACATGCCGCACAAAGCCACCCGCGAACAGATCGTTGCCGCCGCTGATCAGTTGTTCTATCAGCAAGGTTACGAGTACACCTCGTTTGCCGACATCGCTGCCGCAGTCAGTATCTCCCGGGGTAATTTCTACTATCACTTCAAGAGCAAGGACGACATCCTCGAAGCCGTTATCCAACTGCGCCTGAGCAACACTCAGGCCATGCTCGAGCTTTGGGCCAGCCAGGGCCAGACCGCCCAGGAGCGCGTGCGCTGCTTCATCCAGCTACTGATCCGCAACCGCGCCAAGATCGCTCTGTACGGCTGCCCGGTTGGCACCCTCTGTGGCGAACTGGCGAAACTCGAGCATCCCGCCCTGAATGACGCCAATCAGTTATTCCGGCTGTTCCGCCATTGGCTGCGCCAGCAGTTCGAGTCCATGGGCCATCGCACCCAGGCCGACGCTCTGGCCATGCACCTGTTGGCCCGCAGCCAGGGTATCGCCACCCTGGCCCAGGCATTTCAAGACCAGACCTTCATCGAGCAGGAAGCCGAGCAGCTCGATATCTGGCTCACACAGCTCGGCACCCACTAGAGGCTACGCCATGTTCATCATTCTGCTGCGTTTTGGCCCCAACCGTGCTCAGGCCGGCCAGTTCATGCCGGACCATAAGGCCTGGCTCAAACAGGGCTTCGACGACAACATATTCCTGCTCAGCGGCAGTCTTCAGCCCAATCAGGGGGGCTGCATCCTGGCCCAGGGCGACAGCCTGGAAAGTGTGCAGACCTGTGTCGAGAAAGACCCGTTCGTGATTCACGGCATAGTCACGGCGGAGATTCTTCAGATCAGCCCGCACCAGGCTGCCGAATCCATGCAGTTCCTACTCAACTGACACCCACCCGGAGCTTTACCATGACCCTGCTTGCCACCATCGTCGTCATTCTGATCGCCTTGCTGCACGTATATATTCTGGTGCTGGAAATGTTTCTCTGGGACAAGCCTGCCGGGCTTCGCGCCTTTGGCAACAGCCCTGAGCAGGCTGCGCAAACCAAGGTGCTGGCAGCCAATCAGGGGCTGTATAACGGCTTTCTGGCCGCAGGCCTGCTCTGGGGTGTGCTGCAAGGAGCAGAAGGTCTGGAATTCAAGGTGTTTTTCCTGCTGTGCGTAATCGTCGCCGGGGTCTACGGCGCCTACAGCGCCAGCCGCAAGATTCTATTCATTCAGGCAGTGCCGGGGCTGATTGGCTTGGGACTGGTACTGCTCAGTCAGTAACGGATCCAGCATAAAGCCGGGGCTCAGCCCCGGCTTTATACTCGTCTGCCTACTCAGTTAATCGCTGATTTCAATCCGTGATACCCGGGCTTGCTCGATCTGTGCCCGAGTGAAGGGTATCCGATGCCATTGCTTGTCCGAATAAGCCTGGGTGTAATCGGCATAATGCGGACTGGTCGGATCGGTCGACTGGGAATGCGACAGCAACGTATAGGCACTCACAGGCTCGCCCTCGGGAAACTCCACCACATGCATGTAGGAGTTGCGCAGCACTGTAAAATAGCCCTCCCAGCCTTCGCCGCCGTACTGAGGGATTTGCTCGCCCGGCTTCAAGAAGAACTGAACATCACCCAACCTGGCGTTCAGCGCCACCCCGGCGTCGACAAGCTCTGCAACAGCCTCGGCAAAAGCAGCCTGAATTGCACTATGCACCGCAGTATCGCTGGTGAGGCCTGCAGGTGTATCGAGCGGGTCTGCCGCATCAAAAGGCGTGGCATACAAATTCAGTTGTCTTATCTTGGCCCAGAAAGCCGTCCAGACATGAGCACCAACAGAGTCCAGATTGCCCGTATTGTCCCAGGCTGCGAGCACCTGACAGGCCTGTTGCTCCTGTGCGGTACCAGCGCCACACACCAGATCCAATAGCGGCGCTTTGAGCAGTTCAGCACTGTATACCCGGCTATTGAGCACGATATCCCGAACGTTTTCGCTGGTAGCCAGGTGGCCATTAAGACCATCCATACCAGACAGGCGCTCGCGAACCATAATGTGGCCCAATCGGGTACGCAGGCTCTGGGCAGTATTTTCCTGTCCAATGATCCCCGCATAGCCAGTCAAAGGCTGATCCGGATTACTCAGCCAATAGCTGTCATTCATGTTCGCCACATAATCGGTAGTGAACAGGCTCGGCAGGTTCTCAGGTCCGAAAGCTCCCGGCTGAGCGGCATCGGCATCGTTCTTCCAGTTACACGCAGCCCGGCTGCCATCCAGCAGCGGCAACCCTGGCACAGACTGCATCAAAGCCGCGCCAAGCCCCGGAACCAGGCACTCACCCAGCATGCTGTCGGGTACATTGGGCACAACCGTAATGTCGGAGTACAGCGCCCTATCATCCCCCCGACCAATCGCCGCCGTGTTAACCCAAGGGATCCCCACATACTCACGAACGATCTGGTAGAACTCATTCAGTGACTTGGCCTGATTCCAGGCAAAGAAATTCTGGAATGCCCGATCATTCTCCAGGTTCGCATCACGAAGCGTGAAAGCAGCCTGATTACCCCAAGCCGGCAAACCCAAACTGGCCAGATTGATCATTGGTCCATAACTGGAGCGGTACAAAGTCCGTGTTACCGGTGCCAGCGAGCCGTCACTTTGCTTGACCTGAACCGTAATCTCGTGAGCGTCCATGGCTCGCACTTCGCCATCCAGCACATAGCTGGTCGGATCGCCATCAAGCAGTTGCAACTGGAACAGCGTAAAGCGTCTGGCAGTAGACACGGTATGTGCCCAGGCCACATTGTCATTGAACCCCATCAACACCATGGGCACGCCCATGATGGATGCACCAGAGATATCCAGTTTGTCTGGAATGGTCATTTGCAACTGGTAGAAGCGATCAACGCCCAGCAGATACCAGTGCGGATTGGCAAACAGCAGGCCACCACCAGATTCGGTTGCATCACCACCAAAGGCATAGGTATTACTGCCAATGCCATGTTCGCGGCCCAGGCTAAAGCGCTCCGAATTCAACCCGGACTCATCCTCAAGGCTCTCCAGGGTTTGATGCGCCAGCATCATGCTCGGAGGCTGAGCACTACTGATGGCTGATACCCAGTTAGCACTGCTGGCAGCCAGGTTGAGTGATATCAAACGACGGAAAACATCATCCTCGCTAATGGTGCTCAGCCATTCGGCATTGCGACAGTCAAGATGACGCCCAACATGCTCGTTATCCTTGACCTCTTCGACATAGCGGTTGAATCCCGCGGCAAAACCATCGACCAGCTCAAGCAACTCATCAGGTTGCTGCTGTTTGAAGCTGGCTACCTGCTGATCATTGACCAGAAAACGGAAAAAGAAATCAGCCTCCAGATTATTCGGAGAGCCGAAAGTACCCATAACGGCGGCAGGCAGGTCAGGGCCAAAATAACTTGAACGTTCGCCGCGAAAAGTGACAAAGGCATCGGCCAGCACGCAAAGATTGTCTTCTGCGATAGCGTAACCATGCCCGAACCCGACACCGCCAAAGTTGTCGGCAGTGATATGCGGCACACCGAAAGCCGTTCGCTCGATAGTGGCTTTGTAGCCAACCGGCTCCGCAGGGCCTCGGTCGCTACTCCCCCCTCCACTACCGCCAATTTTACAGGCACTCAACATCAGAGCTGCAGTCAGCAGGGCAAGCTGGGCCAGCCCCCTGCACGGCAAAGATTGCTGCATGGTGTTTCCCTCTTGTTGTTGTATGGCAACACAGCGGTTGCCCGCCCGCGCAGAGTAGGCCAGCACAACAAGTGGAGAATTGAACGTACCTGCTATTTGCCTGCCCTTTTTTAGAGCATGCGCACCGTCATCCCCTTAACGATGAAGGAGGGAGGAAAACCAAAGAAATTTCGGATAGTACGGGTCAAATGCGCCGAGTCGGAAAACCCAACATCATGAGCCACAACCACCAGCGACTCGCCAGCAGCAATCAACTCCACAGCCCGGCGCATTCTGGCCCAGAGGATGTAACTCTTGATGGAAATACCCAGCTTGTCGGAAAACAGATGCGAGAGACGATCAGCGGACAATCCCACCTCCGCCCCCAGCTCTGCGACAGAACAGGTCAGCGGCAACTCTTTCTTGATCTTCTGGGCCACATGTATGGCCCGCATGTCCATGTTCAAGGCAACCGGACGGTATCCGCTGATCGCCCTGGGCAGGCACGTCATCAGACGGAACATGTCGGCCTTGTCCAGTGAACCGGCGCCAATCCTGAACATTGAATCTGTATCAATGGCGCCCGGCTCAAGAATTACCGAACGTACCGAGCGCGCGCCCAGAAAAGCAGAGAGCGCATGAAACTCGTAACTTTGCGGATCAAAGTTTACTGACAGCAAGGCGCCTTCGCTTGAATCCAGTGTGCGCAGGGTCTGTTTGGCTACCAGCGCCGCCTGATAGCGCTGCTGGCGTCCATCTGCAGTACCTAATACAAACCCCGGCCCGTCCAGAGCAATCAGCAAGGTTACCGTGTGCCGTTGGGTTGCTTCAGACTTCATTCCAGGCGTGATGTAAAGAAACCGGTCATCCCAGACATACAAGTGGTTACGGTAAGACATGCCTACAGCTCCGAATCCATGGCGATTTATCTTGTTCTTTTAGGGGTACAGCCCTTACCCAAATGCAGATAAAAATCATTCATAGCATAGACCGCACCAAAGCCGTGCAGCAATCACCGCAGCCTGCAAAGGCATCCTGAGCTGCAGCTTATAAACCGCCTGAATACCCCGCTAATGTGGTATTTGCCGGCACCACGCGCCTACACTTTTGCTGAATTTCTAACCCGGTCATTCTCAGCAGAGGCCCCATGAAAACACGCATCACCGAACTCTTTGGCATCGAGCATCCAATCATTCAGGGCGGCATGCACCACGTTGGTTACGCAGAACTCGCCTCGGCAGTCGCCAACGCCGGTGGCCTGGGGATGATCACCGCCCTCACCCAGCCCACCCCCGAGGCCCTGGCCAACGAAATCCGCCGCTGCCGGGAAATGACCGACAAGCCTTTCGGCGTCAACCTGACCTTCCTGCCGTCGGTCAACACCCCGGACTATCCCGGTTATATCGAGGCGATCATCAAGGGTGGCGTCAAGGCCGTGGAAACCGCCGGCAACAACCCGCAGAAATACCTGCCGATCCTCAAGGAGCACGGCATCAAGGTGATTCACAAGTGCACCGCCGTGCGTCATGCGCTCAAGGCCCAAGCCATTGGCTGTGATGCTGTGAGTGTCGACGGCTTCGAGTGTGGCGGCCACCCCGGCGAAGACGATGTACCCAATTTTATCCTGCTGCCGCGCGCCGCCGAGGAGCTGGACATTCCCTTCGTCGCCTCCGGAGGTATGGCCGACGGCCGCTCACTGGCCGCCGCCCTGGCCCTGGGCGCCGAAGGCATGAACATGGGGACTCGTTTCATTGCCACCAAGGAAGCCCCAGTACACGACAACGTCAAACAGGCAATTGTTGCCGCCAGCGAACTGGACACCCGCCTGGTCATGCGTCCGCTGCGCAATACCGAGCGGGTACTGAGCAATGCCGCTGTCGAACGTCTGCTGGAAAAAGAGCGCAAGCTCGGCGCCGAACTCAAGTTCGCCGACATTGCCGAGGAAGTTGCCGGTGTTTATCCGCGCATCATGAAAACCGGTGAAATGGACGCCGGCGCCTGGTCCTGCGGCATGGTCGCCGGCCTGATCCGCGATGTGCCCAGCGTACAGGAACTGATCGAACGCATCATGGCCGAGGCCGAAAGCATCATCCGCCAACGCCTGGCCAGCATGATCAACCGCTGATCATGCAGACACGCCCCATGGATCGCCACGGCACTACGCGCCTCGCGATGACGGTGAGGTGGTGCGGGGTGCGGGCACAACGCCCCGCCATAACCCCTCCTCATTACGAGCGCCCCACCACAACCCCGTCATTGCGAGCGCAGCGTGGCAATCCAGTCGGCACACCCTATGGATCGCCACGGCGCTGCGCGCCTCGCGATGACGGTGAGCTGGCGCGGGGTGCGCACACAACGCCCCGCCACACCCCCTCCTCATTACGAGCGCCCCACCACAACCTCGTCATTGCGAGCGCAGCGCCACACCCCGCGTCATTGCGAGCGCAGCGTGGCAATCCATGCAGGCTTAATTTCACACCACCGGCCAGTTACCTGCCGGAGATCAGCAAACAAGGAACCACTCATGAATTTCGACACACCGCTCTACCTCTGCGGTCCGCTGCGCGAGCCCAAGCAGATGCTGGCCGATCAGGAATACAGTGGCCATACCTCGATCCATGACGACGCCATGGCGGAAAAGCTCGGCTTCAAGGCCGGCCCGATTGAAGGCCCGACCCACTTCAGCCAGTTCACCCCGCTGCTGGCCGAAATCTGGGGCCAGGCCTGGTTCGAGCGTGGTTGTTTCTCCAGCCATTTCCTGAACATGGTGGTCGAGGGTGAGCACGTCCGTGCCTTCGTCGAGCGTCCGGCTCCGGGGGCTACGCGCGTGCGCTGCTGGGCGGAAAAAGCTGACGGCACTCCAGTACTGGAAGCCAGTGCCAGCCTTGGCCCGGATGACGGCCCGAGCCTGCTCGACGAGCGCATGGCCAAGCTGCGCGCCCCGGAGAAGCTGGTCATTCTGTCGGACCTGAGCGTCGGCATGAAAGGCGCGGTAGACGAGCCGGTCCGCATGGACCCTGACCAGCACATGGGCAATCTGTATCCGTTTTCGCTGAACCAGAAGCTTGAACGCATCACCGAAAATTCGCCCTGGTACGCCGACCCGGCCAGCACGCCCTGGGGCCGGGCCATCATTCCACTGGAAATGGTCAGCGTACTGGCCGAATACAGCAGCAAGCTGGCGCAATTCCCGGTCAAACAGCCGGTCATCGGCCTGTTTGCTGACCAGGAAATCCGCATGATTGACGGCCCGCTGTTCGTTGGCGAGGACTACCTGATCCGTCGCGAAGTGGTGGCCCTGTCGGAAAGCAAGCGCACCGAGTCCTACTGGGTTCGCTCACGCATCTATGACGCCAGCGGCACCACCCTGAAAGCCGAAATGCTGCTTAACCACGCCACCCTCAAGCATTCGTACGCCAACTACGAGGCCGAAGCCAAGATCTGAACAAGGCAAATCTACCGGCGTGCACCCAGCCAAGCCCAAGCAAGGTCTTCTTCAATCATTAGCACCATGCTAGGCTTGGTTCGGTTGCGAGAAGCGCCCCAGGACTCACCAATTGCCACCAAAGGAATGCCAATGCAAATTCAGATCAACACCGACCGCAATATCACCGGTGACGCCCGCCTTAGCGAAACCATCGAAGCCGAGCTGCGCAACAGCCTGGCCCGTTTCAGCGATCAGATCACCCGAATCGAACTGCACCTGCGCGACGAAAACAGCGCTACGAAATCAGGCTCCGCCGACAAGCGCTGCCTGCTTGAAGTCCGCCTGGCCGGACAGAACCCCGTCACCACCCAGGACACTGCCGAGCATGTGATGCAAGCAGTGACCGGCGCCACCGAAAAAATGGTCCGCCTGCTGGAAACCCAGCTCGGCAAGCTCTCGCGCCACTAAGCACCGCCTGAGCCCTGGCACTACTCGCGCCCCGCTGATTGGCCTGTTCGTCAGGCCAGTCATCTCGCGCGCATCAGACCTCCATCTCCGCCAGACCTATCGCCGCCCCTGGCGCGCCTGTCCCGGCACTCTGCTCTGACGAACCTGTTCCCATGACGACACAACGTATTGCCCTGATCATCCTGTTCGTACTGGCCCTGAGCCTGGGCGCTGGCTGGGCTAGCTGGACCTATTTGTTTAGCGAAGATATCGACAAGGCCCGGACTGCGGCCCTGGAACACGTACGCGCGCTGCACGATGAACAACTCAAAGCCGAGCTTCGGGCACAAATCAGCTCGTTGTACTATCTCAAGGGCCGGGCCCAAACGCTGCCCGGCGAATCCTATCGAACCGAGTATATTGACGACCAAACCACCATTTTGCGGCAGCAGCCGGACTTGCAGGAGCTGACACGCGCCTGGCTGGAGGGCACCGTCTTCGACAGCTACCCAGGACGCAACGACACGATCCGGATGCTCACAAGCAACACGCCCTTCTCTCTGCGCTACAACTCCGAGCTGCAGTTTCCCTATAGCCTTGAATGGCACTCCATCACCCTGGACAACGGCCAGGTTCTGGAGGCATTGGACAGTTCAGCCCGTCCCGACGGTATCTGGCTGCACAAGTGGACAACGTTTAACCGCCTTGACCTGAAATACCCGCAAGATCAGGACGACCGACCCACCCCGGTAACCATGAACGGCAAGGCCGAGGTGGTCATTCCTCGCAGCATCCGGCTTTTTCACTTTTCCAAATCCGCAGTCGGCACCACCCAACAGGACGGCAACCTCAGCGTCAAACTGCTGTCCGTTGGCGACAACCACGCCGAAGTCGAGCTGATCAATCGCCACCCGCCTGCCGCAAACACGCCTGAATGGGCGTTCAACCCCATGTCGGTTCACACCCAGGACCATACAAACCGCTATCTGGTCACACTAGGCAGCCTCAAGGCAGACCAAGCAGAAATGCGGCTTTACGAACGGCAGTTGCGTGCCGCCATGAAACAAAGCACCTACCAGGAAAGCTTTTTCAATGAGCAACACGCCGAGCGGCTCGCATTCAAACGCATGCAGCGCAAGTATCGTCACAAGATCTATTTCAGGGGCGGTGTTGAGAACATCACGGTCATCGCACTCGATCTTTCAGACATCACACTCCACCTGCAAGACCTGGTGGCACCGGTCTACCAGCTTGAGTCGCGGGTCAAGGATCTGGAGTTTCGAGCCTATCCAGCTCCCACCGTCATCCATGACGAAAGCCTGCCGGCGTACCTGAGCGACTATGACATCAGCGAAGAAGAACAGCGCCAGCGCATCAGCTTCTTTCAGGAGGCGGAATCGTCTCGTAACGCCGTGATCCGGTTCGACAATGGCGCCCCCTTCAACTGGCGTGTCGCCGGCAGGACCAACAACCCAGTCAACTTCTACTCACGAAGCGAATCAGGGGCCAGGGAGCCGATAGAGGACGTCAGTCAGCATGCGTTCAGTATCAACATCTACGACCAGAACATCCGCTACTATCTCCCCAACTTCAGCAACAGACAGCGTCCAGCCTATGCCAGTGGCACCATGCCGCTGGTCCGGCCAGTGGTGAAGCGGTTCGAGTATGCGGCAGATGCCCTGCCTGAAAATCTTGAGCTCAAGGACAACGCCCTGCTGATCCAGCTACACGACTATCCGGAACAGCGCTGGCGGTTTTACGCCAGAGACAGCAACGGCAAGTACCTGCTGCAGATGTTCGAAGCCAGCCACACGGGCGATGACAGCAAGCCGCTCTACAAGGCCCTGTACTTCTATGGCCAGCCGGCCAGCATCGATGCTTACTTCCTGGCTGAGGTTCACAGGCTGAATTACGATTTTGATATCGAACTCAGAGAGCCCGAACATCCCTGCTATGCCTCTGACCACATCATGATGGCGGGCTGCCTGTAAACCGAGCCGCCCGCTATCAGCCCTGCTCCCCGCACAGCGACCGGGTCAGCAACGCTGCCAACCGCTCGCCGCTGTAGCCCAGCGCCAGCAGCACATGCAGCTTGGCGAAAGCCGCTTCGGGGGTCAGATCGTTGCCGGGGATCACGCCAATGCGGTTGAGCGCAGCGCCCGTGGCATAGGCGCCCTGGCTGACCTGGCCCTGATAGCACTGGCTGATATTGAGCACGCTGATACCGGTCTGCACCGCCCGCTGCAGGCTATCCATCAACGCCTTGTCGGCATCCGGCGGGTTGCCGACCCCATAGGTCGCCAGCACCAGCCCCTGCAAGCCAGGGCTGGCCAGCACCGCATCGAGCAAACTGGCCGGCATGCCCGGATAGACATTGAGCACCGCCACCCGACTGGCATCGAAGACTGGAATCCGAAAATCCGGCTCGCCCTTAGGCAGCAACAGATCATCGCGCAGATGCAGGTCAATACCCACCTCGCCCAGCCAGGGCGCATTTGGCGAGTCGAAGGCATCAAAGCCGGTGCTGCGCACCTTGCGCGCACGGTTACCGCGCAGCAGACGGCCGCGGAAGTAGATGCACACCTCGTGAACGCGGCCACTGGCGGCCAGGATCAGCGAGGTGGCGAGATTATCCAGTGCATCCGTGCGCGGCTGCGCCAGTGGGATCTGCGAGCCGGTCAGGATCACCGGCTTGTCACAGCCGCGTAGCAGGAACGACAGCGCCGACGCAGTGTAGGCCATGGTATCGGTGCCATGCAGCAGTACGAAACCGTCGTAGTTGTGCCACTGCTCAACCACAACCCCGGCAATACGCGCCCAGTCGGCCGGCACCAGATTGGCGCTGTCGATCAGATGCTCCAGCTCGATCAGATCATAGTCGGGCAAGGCCTCGGCGCCGTCGTCCCAATGCGCGTGCAAGCGCCCGGCAAAGCCGGGCATTGGCACATAGCCGTCGGCCGACGGCAGCATGCCGATGGTGCCGCCGCAATAGACGATCAGCACCCTGCCCTTCACGACACCACTCCTGCCGGTGCCAGCATGGCCCGTGGGCTTAACAAACGATCCAGCTCCAGCTCTTCCAGCAACCCTTCGCCAAGCACCAGTTCGCGCACGGTGCTGCCGCTATGCAGTGCCTCGGCAGCGATGCGGGTAGCGTTGGCGTAGCCGATGCGCGGTACCAATGCGGTGATGATGCCAATGCTGTTGTCGACATGCCGGGCGCACTGCTCGGCATTGGCGCGAATGCCCTGGATGCAGCGCTCATCGAGCATGCTGCAGGCAGCTTCGAGCATCTTCATCGAGTTCAGCAGGTTGTAAACGATCAACGGCTCCATGGCGTTGAGCTGCAACTGCCCGGCCTCGGCGGCCAGGGTTACCGCCAGATCGCTGGCGATCACCTGATAGGCCGTCTGGTTGACCGCCTCGGGGATTACCGGATTGACCTTGCCAGGCATGATCGAGGAGCCCGGCTGGCGTGGCGGCAGCAGAATCTCGCCAAGCCCGGTGCGCGGACCGCTGGAAAGCAGACGCAGATCGTTGCACATCTTGCCGAGCTTGACCGCAAAACGCTTGAGAATCCCCGAGAACAGCACGAAGGCACCCATGTCCGAGGTAGCCTCAACCAGGTTGCTGGCCGACACGATCGGCTTGGCGGAAATCTCCGCCAGATACTTCACCGCCAGCGCCTGATAGCGCGCAGGCGCGTTGATACCGGTACCGATCGCGGTACCACCCAGGTTGACCTCGCATAGCAGCCGGCTGGCCTCGTGCAGGCGATCAACGTCTTCGCCCAGGTTGACGGCAAAGGCCTCAAACTCCTGGCCCAGCGTCATGGGTACCGCATCCTGCAACTGAGTTCGGCCCATCTTGACGATATCGGCAAACTCGCGGCCCTTGGCTTCCAGGCTGCCCTTCAAGCGGATAATCGCCTGCTCCAGAGGCTCGGCGCAGAACTGCACCGCCAGACACACGGCAGTCGGATAGGCGTCGTTGGTCGATTGCGACTTGTTAACGTCGTCGTTGGGGTGCAGGTACTGATACTCGCCCTTGGCATGGCCCAGCTTTTCCAACGCCAGGTTAGCGATCACCTCGTTGGCATTCATGTTGGTCGAGGTACCGGCTCCGCCCTGGATCAGGTCGACCACGAACTGGTCGTGCAGCGCCCCGGCGATGATGTCGTCACAGGCCGCGACAATCGCCTCGGCCTTGTGCGGCGCCAGCACCTCAAGATCGCGGTTGGCCAGTGCAGCGGCCTTCTTGACCATGGCCAGCGCGCGAATAAACGGCGGGAAATGACTGATCGGCACGCCGGTAATGGCGAAGTTGTCCAGCGCACGCTGGGTCTGAATGCCATACCAGGCGTCAGCGGGCACCGCCAGATCGCCGAGCAGATCGTGTTCAATACGGGTGTTCATGATGGCGAGGGACCTCAGTGGGTATCACAGTGAACGGGAGAGTTGGCCCGCCCAGGCGGGCGGGCCGTTGGATGGATCAGGAAAGGCTTTCGCGCGGCTGAGCCTGGCTGGCGCTACGCTGCTGCAGGCGCTCGATATCCTCGGGCTCCAGCACCCAGGCTGCTGGATCAACGTTCATGTCGCGGAACTTCTCAGCCTCGAAGATCGGCTGCTCGACACCCTCGGCAATCTGCCGGTCGTAGTCCTTGAGAATCCGCAGGCCCGGCTTGAACAGCGCCACCAGAGCAATCAGGTTGACCAGTGCCAGCAGGCCCATGGTCACATCGGCAAAGGCGAACACAGTGCCCAGATCGGTGGTCGCACCCCAGCACACCAGACCAATGGTGATCACCCGGAAGCCGTTGAACAGGTTCTGGTTCGAGGTATTGAAGAAGTTGATGCTGTTCTCGCCCAGGTAGTAGTTGTACAGCACGGTACTGAAGCCAAACAGCAACAGCGCGATACTGACGAAGCTACGACCCCAGTCACCAACGTGATCAGCCAGTGCCGACTGGGTCAGCGCCACACCGCCGATGTCAGCCAGCGCCGCCGGATCGTAGATGCCGCTGAGCAGAATGATGAAGGCGGTGCAGGAACAGATGATGATGGTGTCGATGAACACCGAGAACGACTGCACCACGCCCTGGTTGGCCGGGTGCGGCACATAGGCCACCGCCGCTACGTTGGGCGCGCTGCCCAGACCGGCCTCGTTGGAGAACAGACCACGCTTGACGCCCATCATGATCGCCGCGCCAATACCACCACCAACGACCTGCTCCAGACCGAAGGCGCTCTTGACGATCAGCACAATCACATCCGGAATCAGGCTCAGGTTCATGCCCAGAACGACCAGGGTAATCAGCAGGTAACCCACCGCCATGATCGGCACCAGGAACTCCGCCACCCGGGCAATCCGCTTGACCCCACCGAAGATGATCAGACCCGCGATCATCGCCAGACCAATGCCGGAGTAAATTACCGGGATGTTGAAGGCGTCATTCAGCGAGGTCGCCACCGCATAGGACTGCAGCGCATTGAAGCCGAAACCGAAGGTCACCAGCAGCAGTACCGAATAAATCGCCGCCATCCACTTCCAGCGCGGCCCCAGCCCCTTGGAGATATAGTGCGCCGGGCCACCACGATAGGTGCCATCCGGCTCAGCCTGCTTGTAGGCCTGGGCCAGGGAACATTCAAGGAAACTGGTGGCCATACCTATCAGGCCGACCATCCACATCCAGAAGATCGCGCCCGGACCACCCAGCGTGATCGCCACGGCGACACCGGCGATATTACCGCCACCCACCCGGCCGGCAATCGACAGCACCAACGCCTGGAATGAGCTCAAATGGCCGTGTTTATTGCGCTGAAACGCCTGACTGGCGCCCAATACGCGGAACATGCGAGTGAAATAGCGGAATTGAACGAAACGCGAAGCAACAGTGAAGCCGACACCGACGATCAGCAGCAGGGCTATCAGGACCTTGCCCCACAGCAGGTCATTGAGTAAGTCCAGCATGGCAGTCTCCGTGGTTGTTGTTGTAGGAAGAGATGCATTTAAACAACCCGACGGCGCTGTTAGAATTTTGCTTTCTAGCGTCAAAGTGGCGCAAACTGTCGCTGTTAGCGCATCAAATCGCGCTAGCGCAAACTGACGCACATGAACACGGAAACCGCCTGATGAGCGACCCCGGACTGCATGACGATCTGGCCCAGAACCTGAAGCTGCTCTGCAGCTACTACAAATCCATCGCCGAAGTCTGCCGGCGCCTGGATATCAACCGCCCACAGTTCAACCGCTACCTCAGCGGTCAGCACAAACCCTCCGCCAACACCCTGCGCCGTCTGTGTGAGTTCTTTGGGGTCGAGGTGCAGGAAATTTTGCTGCCGCACGAGCAGTTCGAACGGCTGGTGCAGGTTCGCCCGCGTTACGAGCGCAGCACCGTCGATGCCGCCGGCACCGTACTCGAACATCTCGACCAGCTAGGCAAGACCAGCGGCGAACTGGAGCGCTACCTGGGTTACTACTTCGAGTACTACCTGTCGATGTCTACCCCCGGCAAACTGCTGCGCAATCTGGTCTGCCTGGAGCGGCGCGACGATCAGGTGGTGTTCCAGCGTACCGAACGCATGCAACCCAGCCCCACAGAGCCGCCCTATCACAACCGCTATCAGGGCATCGCCTACCTGCTGGCCGACCGCCTGTTTCTGGTCGACTATGAAACCCTCAACCGCCGCGAAATCACCCAGACCATCCTGTTCCCCAGCTTTCGCAACCGGGTTACCCGGCTGACCGGGCTCAAGGTCGGCGTCTCGGACAACAGTCAACGCATGCCCTGCTGCGCCCGTGTGCTATATGAATACCTCGGCCCCAGCGTGCGTCTGCGCAAGGCGTTCAGCCTCTGCGGCCTGTACGACAGCCAGGATCCGCGCATCGACCAATCGATCCGCGAAGCAGTCAGCAACGACATGCTCCCCGGCCAAACCCTGTTTCAGGCGAGACACTGACATGACCCCGGTCAAACACATCAGCATCAGCATCAACCGCCCACCCGCCGAGGTTTACGCCTGGGCCGGCAACCCGCTTAACCTGCCCCAATGGGCCGCCGGCCTGGCCCGCTCGCAGGTCAGCCCAGACGGTGACAGCTGGCAAGCCCAGGCCCCCTTCGGCCGCGTGCGCCTGCGCTTCGCCCCAACCAACGACTTCGGCGTCATGGATCACGATGTCGAACTGGAAACCGGCGAAGTCGTCCACAACCCCATGCGCGTAGTCCCCAACGGCACCGGCAGCGAGTTCATCTTCACCCTGATCCGCCAACCGGGTATGACCGATGCGCAGTTCGAAGCCGACGCCCAAGCGGTGGCGGCAGACCTGCAAACATTGAAAAGGCTGCTGGAAGCACAAAGCTGAAAGGACGCTCACATGCCCACACCCCGAATACTGTCGATCACCCTGCTCAGCCTTCTACCCGCTCTGGCTCCTGCCTTTGAATGGACTGACGAGTGCGACCAGAATCAACTCAGCATGAACACCTGCGTCGCTCAGGAGCTGCAATTTCATGATCAGCGCCTGAATGCCCTGTATCAGCAACAGATGCAGTACCTGGAAGACCCGCTCACTCGCGAACGCCTGCGCAACGCCCAACGCGCCTGGATAGCCTTCCGTGACGCCGACTGCCGCTACCAGGTCGGCGAGCGGGAAGACTCCGGCAGCATCTGGCCGCTGCTACAGAACAACTGCCTGACAGAGCGCACTCGCAAACGCGTCGAGGAGCTGGAAAGCTACGTCGCTTGTCGTGAAGATGGCTGTCCGCGTTGAGTGAACAAACACGCACAGCTCAGGAACCCCACCATGAAAGCCATACTGCTAGGCAATGCCGGCGCCGGAAAAAGCACTCTGGCCAGACAACTGATCGGCGAACGCCCGATAGCCCGCCTCTCGCTGGACGAAATTGCCTGGGACGAAGGGCCCGAGCGCAAACCGCTGAGCGAAAGCCTGGCCCTGCTGCACGAGTTCATCGGGCAACATGAGCACTGGGTGATCGAAGGCTGTTACAGCGACCTGGTTGAAGCAGCCCTGCCCCACTGCAGCGAACTGCGTTTTCTCAACCCTGGCACCGACACCTGCATCGCCCATTGCCGCAGCCGCCCCTGGGAGCCAGAGAAATTTGCCTCACCCGAGCAGCAACAGGCCATGCTCGAATACCTGATCGACTGGGTTGGCAGCTATGCCAGCCGCGACGATGAATACGGCCTCCAACGCCACCGCCAACTGTTTGAGCGCTTCACCGGCCCCAAGGTCGAATACATCAGCCCCGCCAGCAACCCCACGCCCTGGCAGCTCTACCGTATAGACGACAACGGCAACGAAATCACCATGCAACGCTTCAGCGACTACAGCGAGGCCGAATGCACCCGCCAGGACTTCGAACAACGCGGCCACAAGCAGACCTACCTGATCAAAGCCAGCCCCTGAGCCTCCCAGGCTATCTGCCGAACCCCGAACTCCCATCACAGCACCATCCCCCTGGGAGCCTGGAGCATCTGCTCCAGGACACAAACGCTTCAACACGGCGCAAATGAGCCTCACACCAACCGAACAAAAACACCTACACTGCTGCAGCAACGCCCACAACAACCAAAAACAAGGCCAACACGCATGAACCTGAACTCCATCTTTCTTCCGGTCGCCGTCCAGATCCTGCTCACCCTGTGGCTCTATATCCTGCTCAACCAGCGCAAACAGCAAGCCACCAGCCAGGGCCAGGTCGATGAAAGCCGCCGCGGCCTGTTCGACGACGCCTGGCCCGAATCAGTGATCAAGGTTAACAACTGCATCCGCAACCAGTTCGAAGTACCAGTGCTGTTCTACGTCCTGTGTATCGCCCTCTCGGCCCTGAACGCCGTTGGCTGGCTAGTGCTGGCCTGCGCCTGGCTGTTCGTCGCCAGCCGCATTGCCCACGCCATCGTCCACACCGGCTCCAACATAGTCCCGGTACGGCGCCGACTGTTCATGGTCGGCACCGTACTGGTCATTGTCATGACCGTCCTGCTACTGCTACGCCTGCTCGGCCTGTATTAAGCCAGCCCCGCACAAAACTCGCAGCCAGCCCCTGGGTGTGTCGCGCTCCTGCGCGACACCTCACCTCCCCAAAAGTACCCCCCAGCGCGTTTTTATGAGACCATCGCGCCCCCTGAAAGCCCTACGCACACAGCACCTGCCCAGTAGCCAACCCCCGGTAAGCCGCCCATGGAAATCAAAGTCAATTATCTCGACAACCTGCGACTTGAAGCCAAGTTCGACGACTTTACCGTCATTTCCGACCAGCCCATCCGCTACAAGGGTGATGGCTCGGCGCCCGGCCCGTTCGACTACTTCCTGGCCTCCTCGGCCATGTGCGCAGCCTATTTCGTCAAGGTCTACTGCAACACCCGCAACATCCCGACCGACAACATCCGCCTGTCGCAGAACAACATCGTCGACCCTGAAGACCGCTACAAGCAGATCTTCAAGATCCAGGTCGAACTGCCCGAAGACATCAGCGAAAAAGATCGCCTGGGCATCATCCGCTCCATCGACCGCTGCACCGTAAAAAAGGTCGTACAGGCCAACCCCGACTTCCAGATCGAAGTCGTGGAAAACCTCGACGAAGACGCCCAGGCCCTGCTGACCCTGAACCCAGGCAGCGACAGCCAGACCTATATCGAAGGCAAGGACCTGCCGCTGGAGCAGACCATTGCCAACATGACGGCAATCCTCGCCGAACTGGGGATGAAGATCGAAATCGCCTCCTGGCGCAACATCGTGCCGCACGTCTGGTCACTGCACATCCGCGATGCCGCCTCACCCATGTGCTTCACCAACGGCAAGGGCGCAACCAAGGAAGCCGCACTGTGCTCGGCACTGGGCGAATTCATCGAGCGGCTGAACTGCAACTTCTTCTACAACGACCAGTACTTCGGCCAGGACATCGCCAACAGCGCCTTCGTCCACTACCCGAATGAAGAGTGGTTCCAGCCCGGCCCCAACGGCGAACTGCCCGACGGCCTGCTCGACGACTACTGCCTGGCCATCTACAACCCCGAAGGCGAACTGCTCGGCACTCACCTGTACGACACCAACTCCGGCACCCCGGAGCGCGGCATCTGCGCCCTGCCCTTCGTGCGCCAGTCCGACGGCGAAGTGGTGTACTTCCCGTCCAACCTGATCGAAAACCTGTACCTCTCCAACGGCATGAGCGCCGGCAACACCCTGCCCGAAGCCCAGGTACAGTGCCTGTCGGAAATCTTTGAACGCGCAGTGAAAAAGGCCATCATCGAAAACGAACTGGCGCTGCCCGACGTACCCGACGAAGTGCTGGCCAAGTACCCGCACATCCAGGAAGGCATCCAGGCGCTGGAAGCCCAGGGCTTCCCGGTACTGGTCAAGGATGCCTCGCTGGACGGCCAATTCCCGGTCATGTGCGTAACCCTGATGAACCCGAGAACCGGCGGCGTGTTCGCCTCCTTCGGCGCCCACCCGAGCTTTCAGGTCGCGCTTGAGCGCAGCCTGACTGAACTGCTGCAAGGCCGCAGCTTCGAAGGCCTGAACGACCTGCCGGCGCCGACCTTCAACTCCATGGCGGTCAGCGAGCCGAACAACTTCGTCGAACACTTCATCGACTCCAGCGGCGTAGTGTCCTGGCGCTTCTTCAGCGCCAAACCCGAGTTCGAATTCTGCGAATGGGACTTCTCCGGCACCAGCGAGGAAGAAGCCGCCACCCTGTTCGGCATCCTCGAAGAACACGGCCTGGAAAGCTACATGGCCGTCTTCAACGACCTGGGCGCCCCGGTCTGCCGCATCCTGGTGCCCGGCTACTCCGAGGTCTACCCGGTCGAAGACCTGATCTGGGACAACACCAACATCGCCCTGCAATTTCGCGAAGACATCCTCAACCTGCACCGCCTGAGCGACGAGCAACTGGCCGACCTGCTGGAGCGCCTGGAAGACAGCGAACTCGACATCTACATGACCATCATCACCCTGATCGGCATCGAGTTCGACGAAAACACCGTCTGGGGCCAGCTCACCATTCTGGAACTGAAACTGCTGATCCAGCTCGCCCTCGGCCAGCACGAAGCCGCGCTGGAAAGCGTGGAAACCTTCCTGCAATACAACGACAACACCGTCGAGCGCCGGCGCTTCTACCAGGCCATGCAGGCCGTACTGGAAGTCACCCTGGACGACGAGCTGGAACTGGACGACTACCAATACAACTTCCAGCGCATGTTCGGCGCAGAGACCCTGAGCGCCGTCATCGGCTCAGTCAACGGCAGCACCCGCTTCCACGGCCTCACCCCCACCAGCCTGGCACTGGAAGGCCTGGACAAGCACCAGCGCCTGATCGACAGCTACCAAAAACTCCACCGCGCTCGCGCCCAAAAAGCCGGCCAATAAACAACCCAAGGCCCCAACCACGGGGCCTTACCCCAAAAAGCCCACACCGAGAGCTTGCCCCTGGGAGCGTGCACCTGGGAGCCTGGAGCATCCGCTCCAGGCAATCCCCAAGCCCCACTACCCCAACACGCCCCACACCCAAACACCAGCCACCACAAAAAATGGCCCTTGGCCTCCACGCGATAACGGTTTATCTTCAAACCATCATCGACAAGGAGGTCAGCATGGCCCTTCAAGGACAAACAATCCGCAGCAAAACAGCCCGCGCCCAGCGATGCACCCTTGGATTACATGCAAAACCCTGCACTCGATATGCGCCAGGGGATGATCGTGCACATGAAACAGAGAAGCCAAGCGATTACGTTGGAGTGTTTGGGGTGTGGGTTAAGGGATTGAATGTATGAGGTTTTTCCCTTCGTCAGTGCTGAGCAAGACCGCAATCATAGAGCAGCCACACGTATGTGGTCATAAAGCCGTCGATCCATCCCAATGTTGGGCGTCATAGGAGCGCGGTGCCGTGATTGAGCAGGTCGTAGTAGCGAAAAGAATCTTCACTGCCGCTGAGCGCTATTCCCGGCAGTCGGATGCGTTGTCTGCCGGTCTAGCGATTTCATTGTTCCAAGACGCCGTGGAGCAGCTCACTTGGTGCATCGCCAAACACTTGGATCTCGGCGTTAAGGATTCCGAGGGTTTCGTTTCGCTTATCAGCAAGATCGAACAGAAGTGTGGAGAGCCGATGCCGCAAAAGGCGAAAGTTCTTGAACTTAACAAAGCAAGGGTAGGTTTCAAGCATTACGGCAACCTGCCAGCAAGCTCTGAGTCCGAGAAATTTCGCGCGTACGCATATGATTTTCTCGCATTATCATGTCAGCGTTACCTTGATATTGACTATGAGGCGGTTTCTCTAGCTTCACTCATCGGCGATATCACGATTCGTGGTCACATTGAGGCGGCTCAACAGGCTCTTACGAACGACGCTTTCAAAGATGCAGTTTCAGAGGCCGCGTTGGCCCGCTTTTTCATGTTCAAGAAACTGGATGGATACCTGCCAAAGGTCGATCATCAATTGCGGGACGCAGACCGCATCTTTGAGCAGATTCCTGAGGTTCGAGGGCGCGGCGTTCAACCATTTCACTACCTCACCGCGTACCTGGGCGAGTTAGCTCGATTCAATGCTGCGGCCCTGGCAGGGGGTGACATCGGTGAGCACCTGTACTTCGAACGGGCGTTGCCCGGTGTTATCCAGTTCTTGGCCGGCAACACTCAGGTCAACTACTCCGGCAGGATCAATCCCACGAAAGAGCTAGCCGAGCGAGCTATCAAGTACGTGATTGAAACAACCGTAAGAATTGAGAGCACGGTGCAATGACGCCTAACAAATTGCTGCAGGTGACGTTTGACCCGCCACCCACTTTTGCTACCGCAAAAGCGGGCGTCGCCTCTAACGCACCTGAGCTCAGGCGTTAGGCAGACAGAAAATCTGGAACTATGGAAATAAAATTCGATATTACACGCTCTTTTGAAAAGGACCTTAAGAAACTCGGGGCGAGAGAAAAAGATCGAGTAGTAGCTGCACTTGATAGATATGCGGCAAAATTTGATTCTGCGCTGGACGTTTCAACTCAGCACATTTACCGGCCTCACAAAATTAATATGCCGGAGGGATTAGAGTCAAGCCTTTACGTTCTTCGGGTGTCGCCTCAAATAAGAGTGATTTTAACAATTGAGGAAGATCCTCTTTTTGATCAAAAGATCATCACGCTCTTTCGAGTTGTGAAGCATGATGATATGGAACAGGCCTTTAACTCTATTGCCGAATCCCTCTATCAGCAGTTCCGTCCTAGGGAGAGCGATAATGGCTGAAATAAAGTCTCTCTTAGATGAATACGGTGTCATCTTCGAAGCGCAAAAAGTTCTCCCGGATGAAAAGCACCGTCTCAAATTTTTAGAGGCGTTGGCAGAGTTGGAAAACAACGAGTGTCACAAAAGAAGGGAGTTTCCAGTTACCCGTTTACATAAAGTTACTGGAGTTAAGCAGGCTGTTTATAGGGCTGACGTGGATAAAATTTCAGGCTGGAGAGTTCACCTGCAATACTCTAGCGATGGCGTTCTTCACCTCAAAGACTTAATTCCTGGTTCAAAACACGATAATGTCGTTGAGGTAATTAAATCTAAGAAAGGTAGGTACAAGTAAATGCCTAACAATCGCAGGCACAGCGACGGCTTTTCCGTTGCGGCTTCGCCTACACTACAAAGCCGCGCGTGCTGCGGGCGTTAGTTGCCAAAGTTGAGCAATATTAAGAATAAGGAAAAAGCTTTGCACTCTAATAGAACTAAGATTCACTGGTCTTTTACCGTAGCCGAAATTACCATTTTTATACTTACAATCGTCTCGGTTTATTTAAGCCAGAATTCTGAGTGGGAATGGTTTTTATATGTCGCCATTGCATCTGTATTATTGTTCATCGCAATCAAATTCTTTGAGGCTTATCCCGTTGCAAAAGAGCTTCTGATTCGAGAAGACTTTGCGGCCAAGATAGCAAATTCGGCTGTTAAGTACGGTGTTGAACAATATTTCAACATGCAAGACCCAGAGAGCCAATCTTCAAGAAATGTAAGTACCCAAGATGCTATAAAGTCGGCGCGACAGCTTTGGCTTTGCGCTAACTCAGGCGCCTCGTATATAGATCCTGCACTCTACAGACACTGGCCCTTTATAGAAAAAAAACTTGAGGAGGGGGTAGAGTTCAGGGTGGTACTTTTAGATCCATATTCTCAAGAAAAGAAATTTAGAAATATGATTAATGTCGGAGGGGAGCAGTTCGACTCGAAAATTAATTTGGCCAACATTATCAAGCTATATAATCAATATCCGAATCTAGAGATTGCATTTGCAAGGCATGGCATGCACGCAACAGTGTTTGCCACCGATGCATGCCTTTTCTTTGACCCTTATCAGGTTGGGGTAGTTGGAGATAGAATCGAAAATCGAAGCTTCTCAATACGTGTTGTTCATTCGGAGCCGACAGACGGCGTTGGACTATATAGGCTATTCAAATCACATTTTGATACTTTGTGGCGCTCGAGCATCGAGCTTAGTGACTGGCTAAAGGAAGTTTCAGAAAAACTGCCTGAAAACCTCCCTCAAGTGAAAGAACGCTAATGAGCAATATTGAGTCTCCAAAACGGGCGATAATAAATTTCACGAAAAAGTGTGCGCTAAGCTGCGAATGGTGCTATGTGCCCTTTGGTTCGCAGTCGATCTCTAAAGAGCTGCTTTCTTCCGTGGTTAAACGGCTAAGAGATCTAGGTTTTGACTCTGTTACATTTGGCGGGGGCGATCCTTTTCAGTTTAAACATTTAGATTTTATCATTAAGGAAGCCAAGGAAATTGGTCTATTTGTCCATGTAGACACGCACGCCATAACATTACTTGAGAATCAAAAAAATGCTGGCCTTTTGGAGAGCTACGTGGACTTACTGGGACTTCCTCTCGACGGATCTACTGGTGAAGTTCATGATCGCATGAGGGGGTCGACCGGTCACTACGAATTGATAATGAGCCGGCTGAATTGGTTAAGAGACCGCAGTATTTCAATTAAAATAAATACAATCATTTCTTCGATTAACGTATCGGATTTGAAGGAACTGGGAAAATTAATGAGTAGTCTAAGTCCTAATAGATGGAGTATCTATCAATATTGGCCCGTTGGCCCCGCACGAAAAGCTGCCTCGGAAAATGCACTTGATGTGAATCAATTTCGGGAAAATATTAGCGTAATCAATTTAAAAGAATTCAATAATACGGTTATTGAAGTGAATACCGCAGAGTCCAGAAGAAAGACTTATCCAATATTAAATCACTTAGGGGAGGTCTATGTTCACCACGAATATCCGGTCGACGATTTTGAGTTTGTGGGGCAAATCTTCGATACTAATATATCGGATAAAATATCGGTGCTCTGTGGTCAGGAACGGCGAGAGGTAGTCGCACGATACATCGCAACTGACAAACGCGTCAATTAGGACGTGGACTTTCCCCGCTAAAGCGGTCGGCATAACTTAGCGTTATACACATTTGATGAGGCCGTAGATGACTGAGGAGAAGTGTGAGTTATGTGGAGAGCATTCAACTCTAAAGAAGAGTCATCTGATGCCCAAGAGCATCTACAAGGCTATTGCTCGCACATTTCAACCTCACGATTCTGCGCCGGTGTGGGCCAGCAAGAGTCAAAAATCAGCGTATTACTCAAATTCACAAATCACAAAAAAGCTGTTATGCGGAGTTTGTGAGGATCGGTTTAACAAACATGGTGAGAAGTATGTCGTAGGGAAGTGCATGAAAAATGTGCAAACTTTTGAACTCAAAAGGCTTCTGGACTGTTCTTCACCGAGCATCCATTTGAATGGGGCGTCCTACTTTGACCCTAAAGATATCCCGAAACTCAACTCCGAAAAGTTCATTTACTTTGCTGCAAGCATTGTCTGGAGGGCGACCGCCGCAGATTGGGGAAATGACGATATTGCAAATTTGGAGAACGCTCTCCCGAATGAGTTCAAATGGCCTTTGCAGCAGTATCTATTAAACAAGGCAGATTTCCCGGAAAATATCTATATCACAGTGTGTGTAGATGATGATCTTGACCCGGTTCCCATAATGTCACTGCCTTCTGGAGACATTGAAAATGATATGCATTTATCGTTTTTTATCCCAGGCATTAAATTCAATGTCTTTTTCGGGGCTGATGCTGACCTTGAACTATCATCTGCTCTAAGTAGTTTGGGAATAAACATGATCTACATGTATCGGTCATTCCGGGAGTCTTATGAGTATCATCATATGAAGCGTCTACTCAATTCTGAACTTTCCCCAAAAGGAAAGCTCGCAAAGCAATCGAGTGGTTCGTAAAAGTGTATAACCAAGCCATTAAATTCGCTCCCTGCGGTCGCCGGACGCTCGTTCCTCGCGCCGTCTATGGCAGGCGTTAGATTTTAAGGAGATTTCATGGATGGCAGTGGCTCAGGATCTAGTACCCAGTCTCATAGACTGAACCCCGGCGACACTATGCGCTTCCATAATCACCAGAGTTCGCCGCTGAGAATCAGAGTTACCACTGAATGTGGAACGCAGACGGAGACCGAGTTGCATCCAGGAGCGGTATTCACTTTGAAGGTGGGGAATGCGCCGGCGAACGTAGACATGTTGCCTCCCGAGGATGAGTACACGGGCTTAAAATCAGTCGACTGATCGGGTGGGCGTAAGGTTGGGCTCGGTACGAAAATCTAATATTGGCGTTAGCGAACCAAACAAGGAACATAATGGAAAACTTCAGTAATACGGCAAGTAAATTATCAAGAAATCCGCTTGGTATAATTGCCTTGTTTATTGTTTTGGTTTACGGAATTGCAGGGTTGGTTCTAGGGGTTTCTGGAGACTCTCTGCAAGAAAGTCACAAAACAGTTCTTGTCTGGTTTTTAGCTGTTTTTCCATTTTCAGTGCTTTGCGCTTTTACTTGGTTGGTTAGCAAGCACCATACAAAGCTGTATTCTCCTTCTGATTTTAGAAATGATGACGGATTCATTAGAATTCTTTCTCCTGAAGAGCAGAAGAGACGAATTGAAAACGAAGTTCAGGAACTGAAAGAAGCGGAAAAGGAACTATCAAAAACGCCTTCAGCCTCCACCTCCGCCAGAAAAAATAGTGAGCTGATGCGATCTATTCTTCTGGCAGAAGAACTTGCATTTAGAGAGCTGGAAACACTCTACAATGTATCAATAAATAGACATGTAAGTATCGGTATGGGCTACGATACCGGGATAGACGGAATGTTTGTATCCTCAAATCAAGCCTACGTAGTAGAAATTAAATATGTCAAAAATCGCATTAACTTCAATGCTTTTGAAAGTACTCTGAAGGTAATTTCGGACAGGCTAAGAAAATTCAATTGGAAAAATTACCAAGTGATTTTTGCAATTGTGATGGAAGGTGAAGGGCTTTCAACAAAAGAGCAAATGATGGAATCATCTGCAAAGCTAATTAATATCGGTAATGACCTAGGTGTGAAAGTTACGCCTAAGGTTTTTTTATTAAATGAACTTAAAGAAAAGTTCGGGTATGCAGAGCGCTAACAAAGCGTTGCACCGAACAATGGACGCCCCTTAACCAAACGCTATACGCTTCTGGAGAGATTAGCTCTTTGAACACCATCCAATTAGCTCGGTATGTCATTGGACTAGCGTGGATCTACCACGGATTATTTCCCAAGTTATTACAAGTTGCCCCATTAGAGCAGGCAATGACGGGCAGCTTAGGCTTTTCCGATGAGATCACCTATTTTTTGATAAAAATCGCTGGCGTTGGAGAAGTCATGTTCGGGGTGGTTTTTATTCTGCTGTATCGGATTAAATTCGTTCAAATCATTAATCTGGTAGGCTTATTTGGGTTGTTGGCTTTTGCGTCAGTTATGACTCCATATATTTTAATGGAAGCTTTTAATCCAGTTACAACCAACATTCCTCTGATTTTACTGGGGTATATTCTGTTGCAACACACAGGATCTGTCAGTGCAAAAAACGTATAATAATCGCCATCAAAACGCGCCCTTTGGGCGCTCGACTCGCAGCAAGTTGCTCACGTCGGCGTTAGCGTCACACTACATCCATCTCAACGCCGGTTCGCTACGTCGTCACTGCCGGCGCCCCGAACCAAGTAGTTAGTGCCTCAACGAGCCCCTGCTGGGCTTGCTCTCCCACCCAAACTACATGCCCATCGGGCCGGATCAACACCGCAGTGGGGGCAGCAATCACCCCGAGTGCCGGAAGCTCCCATGTGCCGACATATGTGGCGTCGACCAACTGAACCCGGTCTATCCAAGGAGTGATATCGAAGCTACCAGGCTCACCGAGGTTGAGTAATACAGGCCGGGCGCTGTGCAGCAGGGTGAAGACCCGCTGCGGGCCGTTGGTCGTGAGTAGGTCGAGATCGGGCATCCGGCGTCCGAGCAACGGGTGTCCTTCGCCAAGGTCATAGTGAATATCCAGGCCGAACATCATTGCGGCGAATCGCTTGCGAGGTTCGCTCGTCTCGAGGAGTTCGGCAATGGTATCTCGCAAGGCTGCCGTACGTGCGTCCGGACGACGGAGAGCGACGTACGCCATCGTGGTTCGCAATATACGAGCGGCGACCGGATGACGTTCACCGTGGTAGGTATCCAAGAGACTGTCGGGGGATGTCTGCTTAACGACTTGGGCTAGCTTCCAGCCCAGGTTCATTGCATCCTGCACGCCAACCTGGAGGCCTTGGGCGCCTTCCGGCGCATGCACGTGTGCGGCATCGCCAGCAAGGAGAATCCGCCTGTCTCGGTAGGCTGCAGCCTGCCGTGTCATATCAGTGAATCTGGATATCCAAGTGGGGCTGTGGACTCCGTAATCTGTCCCATAGACCGCGATAAGCGCGTCGCTGAGATCGCGCAGGGAGGGCTCGCTGGCGGGGCTGACGTGCGCTTCGGTCACCATAATCCGCACCGGCCCGCTATCTGCGTAGATTACCTCACCGTTGCGGATTTCGTACTTCACCCTGCCAAGGCCATGGACACCAATTGCGTCCTCGCGGGTACCCCATTCCGGCTCCTCATCCAACTCAACCTCTGCAATCAGGCTGCTCATGGTCGGATCCCACCCCGCGAACTCGATTCCAGCTATTTTACGGACGACGCTGCGTCCTCCGTCGCACCCGACAAGATACTCTGCCCGCAGCGTTTTACCGCCAGACAGCTCAACCTTAACGGCGCTCTCGTCCTGCGCGAAACCTGTCACCTCGGCCCCGCGATAGTTCGTCACCGCCAGTTCGCCGACCCAGTCGGCCAATATGCGTTCAATGTCGTTCTGCCAGAGCCCGAGCGAGTAGGGATGCCGGGAGGGGAAGTCGCTGATATCCAAGTGCACCCCGGCAAACTGCCCGACCTGGGCGATTTGCCCCTCGGAGAGGAACCGTTCGGCGATTCCGCGCTGATCAAGGATCTCGATGGTTCGCGAGTGCAGACCGCCTGCACGCGATCCGGCGAGCTCCTGATTGGCGCGGCGCTCGACAATAGCGACATCGACTCCCGCCAAGGCCAGCTCCCCCGCCAACATCAGCCCCGTTGGCCCAGCTCCGGCGATCACCACTGCATGTTCATTAATTGACTTGGTCATTTTTGCCTCTCACTTGCTAGATAAAGGCAGCAATTAGACAGCACGACCAGGGGCTTGCCACAAGCCCCTGGTCGTGTAACATGTTGAAATGGGAAACGGAGAATGTTCGCCTGCTATCGACTTATAGCTGCTTGTCACCATGCCCACACATACCCTGAAAATCTATTGAACTTCCCCCGCAAAATTGGCTTAGGCCTTCTGCTAACACTCGCCATACTGCTCTTCGCAGCGCTGGCCAATGGCCCCAGCATATTACTCGACATATTTTTCGCCATGATCTATCTCCCGCTGGCTCCCCTCGCCCACCTGGGGCTGCCGGTTATTGAGCCGGGATCGGGTTGGGGGTGGTCGGGGCCGTCTAATTTTGGCTTTGTGCTTGCCTTAGGCTTCTGGCTGGGCGCTTGGCTGTTGATTGGCCATGTCGTTGAGATAGTCTTGAGGCGATTAAAAGCGTCGGATTAGCTAACCGGGGTTTTATACCTTCAACCAGAGCAGGCGCATCACCATGCCCAACCTGAACACTGTAGAAATCAAAGCCTTCGTCCCCGCCCGGGACTTCGAGCTATCCAAACGTTTTTACACCGACCTTGGCTTTACCCTGGCCTGGGGCTCGGACGATATGGCGTATTTTCATGCCGGCTCGTGCAGCTTTCTGCTCCAGCGCTTCTACGTAAAGGAGCATGCCGACAACTTCATGATGCACCTGCTGGTTGAGGATGTGGAAAGCTGGTGGCAGCACGTGTGCAGTCAACAACTGGGCGATAAGTACGGTGTGCGTATACTGCCACCGGAAGACCGGCCCTGGGGCATGCGGGATTTTGTGATTGATGACCCAGCCGGGGTATTGTGGCGGATTGGGCAGAATACCGACCCGGTTCAATAGCGGGCTCAAGGAGGAACCATGGCAACAACAGGCAGCTGTTTGTGCGGCGGCGTGACGTTCAGTATTGAGGGTGAGCTGGAGCCCATTCAGGTGTGCCACTGCAAGCAATGCCGCAAGGCGCAGGGTACGCCGTTTGTGAGCAATATTCCGGTGTCGGCGGCGGCGTTCACGTTGCTCAGCGGTGAGCAGTTGCTGAGCGTCTATGAATCCTCGCCGGGCAAGCATCGATTCTTCTGCAAGGTCTGTGGCTCGCCGGTTTACAGCCGCCGCGACGGTTTGCCAGAGGTGCTGCGCATTCGCGCCGGGACGCTGGATGGTGAGTTGCAGACCCGGCCAGTGGCGCATTTTTACTATGCCCACCGGGCGAACTGGTTTGAGGTCAACGATGAACTCCCGAAGTTTCCTGAGGCCTATATTCCGGTAAAGAAGCCCTAGCACCAGCAACGGAATACCTCTGACAGGATGCCCGCATGAACAGTGATGAAATCAAAGCCATCTTCGATCAACAGGCCTCAAGCTATGACGAGCGCTGGGCCAAAACCGCGCCCATTCGTGATGCCCTGCACTTTCTCCTGCAAGCTGTGCTGGCAGAGTTGCCCAGCAATGCGCGGATTCTCTGTGTAGGTGCCGGTACCGGTGAAGAAATCGGCTATCTGGCTGAACGTTTTCCGCACTGGAGCTTTGTTGCCGTGGAGCCTTCCGGGGCGATGCTTGATGTATGCCGCCAAAAGGCCGATAAGGCCGGGTTCATATCCCGCTGTGATTTCCATGAGGGCTATCTGGATACGCTGCCGGCCCAGGAGCCGTTCGATGCGGCGACCTGTTTTCTGGTTTCGCAATTCATTCTGGAGCGTGATGCGCGCATCGGCTTTTTCAACAGCATTGCCGCAAGGCTGCGGCCTGAGGGGATTCTGGCCAGCTCGGACCTGGCATCAGACGTCAGCTCCAGCCAGTACAGCGCCCTGCTCCAGACCTGGCTGAACATGATGCTGGCATCGGATGTTCCAGCGGCTGGCGTGGAGCAGATGCGTGCGGCCTATGCCAAGGATGTGGCGATTCTGCCGCCCGCGCAGATTGAGTCGATCATCCGCGAGGGCGGCTTTGACAACCCGGTGGGTTTCTATCAGGCGGGGTTGATTCACGCCTGGTTCTCCAGGCGTGTGGCAGGCTTACAGTGATATCAGGCGTCTACTGGCGCGCAAGGCTGAAATGTCCGCCGGTCTATCTGGCACAGATGGTCGAGCCGCCAGGCGCCGTTCTCATACACAAAGCGAATCTGTTCCAGCCGGTTCTCCAGCCATAGCTGGTCGCCGTTACGTTCAAACTGGTCGCGGTAGTTGAATTGCACCCGCGCCAAGCCATCCCAGCCGTTATTGCCACGACTCATGCGCGGATAGATCTGGATCAAGTAACTCACAGCGATCTGCAAGTCGGGGTTTTGGACAATCGTTTCGCCGTGGGTTGCTTTGAAACGAGAGGAAAAAAGCTCGAAAAAGTTATCGGTATCAAGGGTGTGCTGATGGGCATAACGCACCCAGTGGGCCAGTACTGTTTCGCCGGGCATGTTTGCATCGGTCAGGTACTCGAAAGGCTGACGCTGACTGCTCATGCGCGCCTGATAACCCTCATCCTTGTTTCGCAGCGGATTCATGAACGTGGCTGTGCTGCCCGCCATGAAGAAATAGTCATCCGGCAGTTCCGGGTTGCTGTAGGCGGGCAAAGGCTCGGGGAACTCATCAGTTACGATCGATGTTTGCCTCAAACCAGAGAAATCAAGGGTTGCCAGTTGCTGGCGATCAAATATGGCGGCCGGGTCCCTGGCGACCAGATCAGCCACCTGCTGCTGATAATCGGCGATGATCTGTTGCACCCGGCTGTGTTGTTGCAGGTAACGGTACTCGGCGTAACCACACTCAATCGGGCACAGCCTTGAGATCACCGTGCTGGGGAAGCCAACCCTGACCTCCTCTGCCTCCACGTGGCTGAAGCTGAACAGCAAATGCTCCATGTGCTGCTTGCCATCAGAGATGACCAGAGCAATACGCGCAGTACTGAAAGCGCGCGGCGAAATGTTCAGGGAGCTAAGGGCAACGCAAACCTCTGCATTATCAGCACTTACCGGAAAGACCTGACCAGCCGCATTCAACGACAGCTGATACTGTTGTAAAAAATCCGGAATCTCGGCAATGATGCGTTGTTCACAGGCGTCGCTGGCCAGAGCTTGACCGGCCAACAGCAAAAAACACAGGGAGAGTAGTTTTCGTGTCATACATGCATCCAGGCGTGACTATCAGTCCATTTTCAAGAGACCGCAACGTAGCAGAGATCGGCGTCGGCCACCAGCCGGCACGACCGCTAAAACCAGTGCACGCCCCGAACGATGCGGCCTGCCTCGCCAGCAAATTAAGGAACAAAATGTTTCGGGCATTCGGCCTGCTTTTCGCCCTAACAAGCCCGCTTGCCCTGGCCGATGAGTCACTGTTTCTGTGCAAGGCAGACGAACAGCTGATTTTCGGCTGTGACATAGGTGAAAAAACTGTCTCGCTCTGCGCCTCTAAAGAGCTCACCAGAGAAACCGGTTACGTGCAGTACCGTTTTGGCCAGCCGGACAACATTGAGTTTGTGTACCCCAGTGAAAAGACTCCACCCGCAGGGAAATTTTTCCTCGGGCTTGCTGCTTTCTCTGGTGGCGCGGCCAGCATTGTTCGGTTCGACAATAGCGGCTATGAGTACATGCTATTCGACAGCATGATCAGGACCAACTTCACTCCGGGCGAGCCGAACTATCCGAAATTCCAGGCCGGTGTGGTGACTCGCCATCGCGGCAAAATCACCTCTACCCGCTTATGCGACGACAACGAGGCAAGCGTCAGGGGCCCGGCATTTGATGTTTTCGAGCGAGAAGACTTTGACTACGACGTTCTGCCCTGACGGCGGGCGGGCCTGCGCGCAGTAAACACCAGTACCCAAGCGCGCTCAAGAGATTTGCCAAGGGGTGCGGCAAGACGCCCCTGACAGATGACCCAAACGCCTCAAACAGGTATGATTACCGCCCTTTAAATCCGTTAGCAAGCACAAGCCGAGTACCCATGAGCCAAGCACAGCAACGCCAGATCCTGGTAACCAGCGCCCTGCCCTACGCCAATGGTTCGATCCATTTGGGGCATATGCTGGAGTACATTCAGACTGACATCTGGGTGCGCTTTCAGAAACTGCGCGGTCATCAGGCCGTGTATGTCTGCGCCGACGATGCTCATGGCTCGGCGATCATGCTGCGTGCGGAGAAGGAAGGCATTACGCCGGAACAGTTGATCGCCAACGTAAAGGCCGAACATACCACCGACTTTGCCGATTTTCTGGTCGACTTCGACAATTACCACTCGACCCACTCTGAAGAGAACAAGCAGTTCTCCGAGCTGATCTATACCCGCCTCAAAGAAGCCGGCCACATCGCTACCCGATCGGTGACCCAGTATTTCGACCCGGACAAGGGCATGTTTCTGGCTGACCGCTTCATCAAGGGCACCTGCCCCAAGTGCGGCGCCGAGGACCAGTACGGTGACAACTGCGAGAAGTGCGGCGCTACCTACGAGCCGACCGAGCTGAAAGACCCGCGTTCGGCAATCTCCGGCGCTACCCCGGTGCTCAAGGATTCCAAGCACTTCTTCTTCAAGCTGCCGGATTTCCAGGCCATGCTTCAGGAGTGGACCCGCAGTGGTTCGCTGCAGGAGGCGGTCGCCAACAAGATTGCCGAGTGGCTGGATTCTGGCCTGCAGGAATGGGACATCAGCCGCGATGCGCCCTACTTCGGCTTCGAGATTCCCGGTGAGCCGGGCAAGTATTTCTACGTCTGGCTGGACGCGCCGATTGGCTACATGGCCAGTTTCGAGAATCTGTGCAAGCGCCGTCCGGAGCTGTCGTTCGATGCCTTCTGGGGCAAGGACTCAACGGCCGAGCTGTACCACTTCATCGGTAAGGACATCGTCAACTTCCATACCCTGTTCTGGCCAGCGATGCTGCACGGTGCCGGTTTCCGCAAGCCGACCGCTGTCAATGTGCATGGCTACCTGACGGTGAACGGGCAGAAGATGTCCAAGTCGCGCGGCACCTTTATCAAGGCCCGCACCTATCTGGATCACCTGAACCCGGAATACCTGCGTTACTACTACGCGGCCAAGCTCGGCCGTGGCGTCGAGGATCTGGACCTGAACCTGGAAGACTTCGTGCAGAAGGTCAATTCCGATCTGGTCGGCAAGGTGGTGAATATCGCCAGCCGCTGCGCCGGGTTTATTCACAAGGGCAACGCCGGGATGATGGTTGCCGCCAACCCGGCCCCGGAGCTGACCGAGGCCTTTGCCGCTGCCGCGCCGAGCATTGCCGATGCCTACGAGAAACGCGACTTCTCCCGCGCCATGCGCGAAATCATGGCCCTGGCCGACCGTGCCAATGCCTGGATTGCCGACAAGGCGCCTTGGGCTCTGAACAAGGTCGAGGGCAAGCAGGATGAGGTGCAGGCGATCTGCTCGCTGGGCATTAACCTGTTCCGTCAGTTGATCATTTTCCTCAAGCCGGTGCTGCCGAACCTGGCGGCCCAGGCCGAGCAGTTCCTGAATGTTGAACCGCTGCGCTGGGAAGATCACCAGACGCTGCTGTCAGGCCACCAGCTCAATGCCTTCCAGCCGCTGCTGACCCGCATCGAGCCGGCCAAAATTGAGGCCATGGTTGATGCCTCGAAGGAAGACCTGGCCGCCAGCGAAACCGCTGCTGCGCCGGCTGGCAATGGCGAGCTGGTCAAGGAGCCGCTGGCTGCCGAGATCAATTTCGATGCCTTTTCCGCCGTGGATCTGCGCATTGCGCTGGTCGAGAAGGCCGAGTTCGTTGAGGGCGCCGACAAGCTGCTGCGTCTGAGCCTGGATATCGGCGACGCCAAGCGCAACGTATTCTCCGGTATCAAGAGCGCCTATCCTGACCCGAGCAAGCTGGAAGGCCGGCTGGTGCTGTATGTAGCCAACCTGGCGCCGCGCAAGATGAAGTTCGGGGTATCCGAGGGCATGGTGCTGGCTGCCGGCCCCGGTGGCGAAGAAATCTTCCTGCTCAGTCCCGACAACGGTGCCAAGCCGGGCCAGCGAGTGATGTGATGAGGACTTTCGCGCCTGCCAGGCGCTCCTACCGGTAAACGCGGCGCAGCATCCCGGTAGGAGCGGCCTGCGGCCGCGAACAATGACAAGAACCAACGGCAAGCGGCCTTGGCCGCTTTGACCAAGCCTTCTACAACGGTTGGGTAACATGACGGAATTTGCCCTGATACTGGTCAGTACCATACTGGTCAACAACTTTGTACTGGTGCAGTTTCTCGGCCTCTGCCCGTTCATGGGTGTGTCCGGCAAGCTGGAGACCGCCATTGGCATGTCGGCGGCCACCACCTTTGTACTGACCCTGGCGTCGATCCTCAGTTACCTGACCTTCCAGTACATCCTGGTGCCGCTGGAGCTGGAATTTCTGCGCACCATCGCCTTCATTCTGGTGATTGCCGTAGTCGTGCAGTTCACCGAGATGGTGGTGCACAAGACCAGCCCCCTGCTCTACCGCGTGCTGGGCATCTTCCTGCCGCTGATCACCACCAACTGCGCCGTGCTCGGGGTGGCGCTTCTGAACACCAACCGCGCCGAGCAGACCTTCATGCAATCGGCGATCTACGGCCTGGGTGCCGCGCTGGGTTTCTCGCTGATTCTGGTGCTGTTCGCCGCCCTGCGTGAGCGCATTGCCATCGCCGACGTACCCACACCGTTCCGCGGTGCGGCCATCGGCATGATCACCGCCGGCCTGATGTCGCTCGCGTTCATGGGCTTCACCGGCCTGATAAGGTTGTAAGCATGTCTGTCGTCCTGACCGCCATTCTCGTTCTGCTTGGCCTGGCGCTGATTTTCGGCGCGATCCTCGGCTATGCCGCCATTCGCTTCAAGGTTGAAGGCGACCCGATCGTCGATCAGATCAATGCCCTGCTGCCGCAGACCCAGTGCGGCCAGTGTGGCCACCCCGGCTGCCGACCCTATGCCGAAGGTATTGCCAATGGCGAGCCGATCAACAAATGCCCACCGGGTGGCGAATCGACCATTCAGGCGCTGGCCGATCTGCTGGATGTTGAGGCCTTGCCGCTGGATGCCGAGCATGGCGAAGAAAAGCCGAAGATGGTCGCCTACATCCGTGAAGCCGAGTGTATCGGCTGCACCAAGTGCATTCAGGCCTGCCCGGTCGATGCCATCCTTGGCGCCGCCAAGCAGATGCACACGGTGATCGTTGATGAATGTACCGGCTGCGACCTGTGCGTAGAGCCCTGCCCGGTCGACTGCATCGACATGGTGCCGCTGCCGACCACCCCGCAGAACTGGAAGTGGGACTACCCGCTGCCGCCCCAGCAACTGATCGCCACCGATGCTGCGCGAGGTCAAGCCGCATGAAGTCCGCCATCCGCATCTGGGACATTCCCGGTGGCATCCATCCTGAAGAGCACAAGCACGAGTCCACCCAGCGTGGGCTGGAACCAGCACCGCTGCCCAAAACCCTGATCCTGCCGCTGCAGCAGCATATTGGTGCGCGGGCTGAGCCTGTGGTTCAGGTCGGCGACAAGGTACTCAAGGGGCAACTGCTGGCCGAAGCCAACGGGATTGTCAGTTGTCCGCTGCACGCACCGACCTCGGGCACCATTACGGCCATCGGGCCGGCCCCTTACCCGCACGCTTCCGGCCTTGCTGAACTGGCGATTACCCTGGAGGCCGATGGCCTGGACCAGTGGACCACGCTCGCGCCGATCAGCGACTACCGCACGCTCGATCCGGCGGTGCTGCTGGAAATGATCCGCCAGGCCGGTATCAGCGGCCTGGGCGGTGCCGGCTTCCCGACGGCGGTCAAGCTCAAGGCCCGTCCGGAGCAGAAGACCCAGACGCTGATCATCAACGGCACCGAGTGCGAGCCGTACATCACCGCCGACGATACCGCGATGCGTTACAAAGCCGCCGAAATCGTTGCCGGTATCGAAATCCTGATGCATATCCTCAACCCTGATCAGGTGCTGATCGGCATCGAGGACAACAAGCCCGAAGCCATCGCCGCCATGCGTGAGGCGGTGGGCACCCGGGCGATGCAGGTGGTGGTATTCCCGACCAAGTACCCGTCCGGTGGCGAGAAGCAGCTGATTCAGATTCTGACCGGCAAGGAAGTGCCCAGTGGCGGCCTGCCAGCCGATATCGGCATGGTCTGTCAGAATATCGGTACCCTGCTGGCCATTCATGACGCGGTACTGCTCGGCCAGCCGCTGATCAAACGGATCACCACCCTGACCGGTGCAGCACTGGGGCGGCCAACCAATGTCGAGGCGCTGATCGGCACCCCGATCATCGACCTGCTGCAATTTGCCGGCCTCAAGCCCGACCAGCTCTACCGTCTGGTCATGGGCGGGCCGATGATGGGTTTTACCCTGCAGGATCTGAACGCGCCAATCATCAAGAGTAGCAACTGTCTGCTGGCCGGCACCCGCGAAGAACTGCCGCCACCGCCACCGGCCCAGGCGTGCATCCGTTGTGGCCTGTGCGCCGAAGCCTGTCCGGCGGAACTGTTGCCGCAGCAGTTGCACTGGTTCGCACTGGGCAAGGATTACGACCAGCTCAAGCGTCAGCACCTGTTCGACTGCATCGAGTGCGGTGCCTGCTCCTATGTTTGCCCCAGCAGCATTCCGCTGGTGCAGTATTACCGTGCCGCCAAGGCCGAGATCCGCGCCATTGAGCTACAGCAGCACAGGGCCGAGCATTCCAAGCAGCGCTTTGAACAACGCCAGGCTCGCCTGCAGCGCGAAGCCGAGCAGAAGGAACTGGAGCGCCAGGCGCGGGCCGAGAAGGCCGCACGCCTGAAAGCCGCCAAGGAAGCCGAAGCCGCCCAGGCGCCCAAGCAAGCACCAGCCGATACTGAGGCTCCGGCACCGGTCGCCAAACCCGCCGGGCTCAGCGATGAGCAGAAACAGCTCAAGATTGCTGCGGCCACGGCCCAGATGGCAGTCAAGAAAGCCAATAAGCAACTGGCCGCCAACCCGGACAATGAAGAGCTCAAGGCGCAGATCGCCGAGCTGGAAAAAGCCGCCCTTGAGGCCCAGGCCGCCTTTGAGGCAGCCACCGGCGGTGCCGCCGCACCGCCTGCTGTACGCGCTGAGGCCAGTGACAAACCGGCCAGGAAGCCGGTGGACGAGAACCTGAAAAAAGCCAAGCTGGATCTGGCCATGGCCCGTGCGGCCGTTAAAAAACTCGAGCGCGAGCTGACCGCCACCCCAGACAGCGACGAGCTGCAGCAGCAACTGGCGCAGGCTCGCACAACCCTGCAGGAGGCCGAAAAGGCCCTGCACGCCGCCGAGGATGCCAGCCCTATCCCGCCACCTGAGCGTGAGCGCGTCGAGAAGCGCCCGGTGGATGAAGCCACCCGCCAGCTCAAGACTGATCTGGCCATGGCCAAGGCTGCATTCAAACAGGCCGAACGGGCCGTCAAGGACGCCCAGGAGCAAGGCCAGGATGCCAGCGCGCTGGAAGCCGAGCTGGCGAGCAGCCGCGCAGCACTGGATCAGGCCGCCAAGGCCTTTGCCGATCACATGGCCAGCAAGGAGAAAGTCTGATGGCCCTGGTGCGTATGACCTCGCCCCACGCCAAGGGCAATAACAAGACCCAGACCCTGATGCTCTGGGTACTGGCCGCCACCCTGCCCGGCGTAGCCGTGATGACCTGGCTGTTCGGTTGGGGCACGCTGATCAACATCGTACTGGCCAGCAGCTTCGCCCTGGCTTGCGAGGCGCTGATTCTGGCCCTGCGCAAACGCCCGGTGGGCTTCTTTCTGAGCGACGGCAGCGCCCTGGTCACTGCCTGGCTGCTGGCCCTGGCCCTGCCGCCGCTGGCGCCCTGGTGGCTGGTCCTGATCGCTACCAGCTTTGCCATAGTGTTCGGCAAGCAGCTCTACGGCGGGCTAGGCCAGAATCCGTTCAACCCGGCGATGCTTGGCTATGTGGTGGTACTGATCTCGTTCCCGGTGGAAATGACCAGTTGGCCAGCCTGGCGCGGTATTGAGCAGGTAATGCCTGATATCAGTGCCAGCCTGGGGTTGCTGGAAGCCTTGCAGCGGGTGTTCATGCCCGCCAGCCTGGCGATTGACGGCTGGACCCTGGCCACCCCGCTGGATGTGGTCAAGAACAACAACAGCCTGACCATGGATGAGCTGCGCCAGGCCCAGCCGATCTTTGGCGCCATGGCCGGTTACGGCTGGGAATGGGTCAGCCTCGCCTATCTGGCTGGCGGTGCCTTCCTGATCTACAAGAAAGTCTTCAGCTGGCATGCCCCGGTCGGCATGCTCGGTGCGCTGGCGCTCATGAGCCTGCTGTTTTGGGGCGGCTCGGGTTCAGACTCCAATGGCTCGCCGCTGTTCCACCTGCTCAGCGGGGCGACCATGCTCGGTGCGTTTTTCATCATTACCGATCCGGTGTCCGGCGCCACCAGCAAGTTCGGCCGGCTGATCTTTGGCGCCGGGGTCGGCATTCTGGTCTATGTGATCCGCGCCTGGGGCGGCTACCCCGATGCGGTGGCCTTTGCCGTGCTGCTGATGAATCTGGCCGCACCGACCATCGACTATTACACGACTCCGCGCACCTACGGCCACCGCAAGGCTGAACGCGGCATGGGCAAGGTGGACTGATGAGCGAACAAGAACAGAGCACACAGCCATTGGGCGCCGGTCGCTCGGTAGTGCGCAATAGCCTGATTCTTGGGCTGTTCGCCATGGCCACCGTTGGCCTGATCGCGGTTACCCAGATCAGCACCGCGCCGCGCATCGCCGAAGAACAGCGCCGTGTGCAGATGAGCGCACTGAACGAGATTCTGCCGCATGACCAGCACGACAACGATCTGCTGGCCGATGGGTTCGAGGTCAGCGACCGTGAGCTGCTCAACCTGCCACGCCCGACCATGGCCTACCGTGGGCGGGTTGACGGTGAAGTGGTCGCGGTGATTCTGCCGGTGGTCGCACCGGATGGCTACAGCGGCCGTATCGACCTGCTGGTTGGCGTGCGCGCCAACGGTGAGCTGGCTGGCGTGCGGGCGCTCAATCACCGGGAAACCCCGGGGCTGGGCGACAAGATTGAACTGGCCAAGAGTGACTGGGTTCTGAGCTTCAACGGCAAGAGCCTGCAAGTGCCCGCTCCAGCCGGCTGGGCGGTGCGCAAGGATGGCGGCGAGTTCGACCAGTTCACCGGTGCCACCATCACCCCGCGCGCAGTCGTCCAGGCGGTCTATCGCGCCCTGGAGTATTTCGCCGCCCACCGCCAGCAGTTGCTGGAATTGCCCGCCGCCAGCACCGTGAATGAGGACAGCATCGATGGCTAGCACCGATTTCAAGAGCATCAGCGCCGACGGCCTGTGGCACAACAACCCCGGTCTGGTCCAACTGCTGGGCCTGTGCCCGCTGCTGGGTGTCAGCAGCACCGCCGTCAATGCCCTGGGCCTGGGGCTGGCGACCATTCTGGTGCTGGTTGGCTCCAACGTGGCGGTATCGCTGATCCGCAGCGCGGTAACCGATGCCGTGCGTCTGCCGGCGTTCGTGATGATCATCGCCGCGCTGGTGACCTGTACTGAACTGCTGATGCAGGCTTTCACCTATGAGCTGTACCAGATTCTCGGCATCTTCATTCCGTTGATCGTGACCAACTGCGCGATTCTCGGCCGCGCCGACGCCTACGCCTCCAAACATCCGGTGCTGCCGTCGCTGATCGATGGTTTCATGATGGGCCTGGGTTTTGCCCTGGTGTTGCTGGTGCTGGGCATGCTGCGCGAACTGGTCGGCTACGGCACGCTGTTCTCCAACATGCACCTGCTGCTGGGACCGATTGCGGCCGACTGGAAGATTGTGGTGTTCAGCAACTACAAGGATTTCCTGTTCGTCATTCTGCCGCCCGGCGCCTTCGTGTTTATGGGCCTGCTGATCGCCCTGAAAAACGCCATCGACAGCCACGTCAAAGCCCTCCAGGCCGCCCGCGCCGAGAAACCGGCCGCCAGTGGCAGCAAGCGGGTACGAGTGACCGGGACCATCAACTGACTGGATTGCCACGGGCCTACGGCCCTCGCAATGACGGGGGTGAGCTATGGCCCTTGCAATGGCAGGGGTGCTGGGCTGGCCCTCGCAATGATGGGGTGTAGTAGGCTCTGCCACGGGCAATGACGGTGGTACCAACACGCATTACCCTGCCCACACCGTCATTGCGAGGAGTGCAGCGACGAAGCAATCCATGCGTCGCGCCATCCGCCGACGAAGCAACCCATGCGTGGCGGCAAAACACGCTGGATTGCCACGGGCCTTACGGCCCTCGCAATGACGGGGGTGGGCTATGGCCCGCGCAATGGCGGTGGCATGTAACGTGGCAAGGCTGCCAACACGCATTACCCTGCCCACACCGTCATTGCGAGGAGTGCAGCGACGAAGCAATCCATGCAGGGCGGCCATCCGCCGGCGAAGCAATCCATGCACAGGCAGTACCACTACAACACGGCATAACACACCTGATGAGAGCGGCATGAACAAGGCCAAGCGTTATGAAATCTTCCGCCGACTGCGTGAAGACAATCCGCACCCAACCACCGAGCTCAACTACAGCACCCCGTTCGAGTTGCTGGTAGCGGTGACCCTGTCGGCTCAGGCGACCGATGTGGGCGTCAACAAGGCCACTGACAAGCTGTTTCCGGTGGCCAATACTCCCGAGGCCATTTACGCCCTGGGCGTTGAAGGGTTGAGCGAGTACATCAAGACCATCGGCCTTTACAACAGCAAGGCCAAAAATGTCATTGAGGCCTGCCGGATCCTGATCGAGCAACACAACAGCCAGGTGCCGGACAACCGCGAGGCGTTGGAAGCCCTGCCCGGCGTCGGCCGCAAGACCGCCAACGTGGTACTCAACACCGCCTTCGGCCAGCCGACCATGGCCGTGGATACGCATATCTTCCGGGTCAGCAACCGTACCGGTATCGCCCCCGGCAAAACCGTGCTGGCGGTGGAAAAGCAGTTGCTCAAGCATGTACCCAAGGAATTTCTGGTCGATGCCCATCACTGGCTGATCCTGCATGGCCGCTACGTTTGCAAGGCCCGCAGCCCGCAGTGCGGCAGTTGCCGAATCGAGGATCTGTGCGATTACAAGCACAAGACCAGCGACTGATAACCCCCTATGTAGAAGCGCTCCACGAGCACTAATTGCGGCCCCCTTTGCGCTGCAGCAAGCCGCTTCCACCACGCGCCGATACTGGGCTCATGACTTTTTCGAAAAATCACCTGAAACAATAAAAAAAATCTATTTCCGCTGAGACTTTTCTGCCGCTATAAGGTCCGCAAATGGCACTTCATTGTGGAGTTGAGTCATGGCCAAAGCGAAAGCCGAAATCGAACTGGACGATGATGAATTTGTGGATGAGGATGACGCGCCGGATACCGATTCGGCAGCCAATTCCAAGGCCAGCCTGACCAAGCGTCGGCTGATCGACAATTATCTGGAAGAACGTCGTCTGCAAAAGCAGTTGTCCGACTACGACTTCGATCTTTAAGGCGATACGCCCCCTGTCCCTGCAGGGGGCAGCCTCAAGGCTGGGTTCGCGGGCCGGCTGATCAACATACCCTCAAGCTACCAACCCTCACTTTCTGATAGCTTTGACTAATCAAAAGCATTAGTCATTTCTGTTTCTGCTTCAGGTAATGCTCGCCTACTATCAACTCAACGGGAATGATTCCCATTGGACTATAGAGGCTGTCATCATGACCAAGACCATTTCCTTCACTCTGATGCACTTCACCATTGCTTTTGCCGTGGTCTATGCCATGACCGGCAGCCTGGTTCTGGGCGGTGCGGTTGCGGTCGTCGAGCCTGCGCTGAACAGTGTGGCTTTCCACTTCCATGAAAAAGTCTGGAAACGTATCGAGCAGCGCCGGCAAATGCGCCGCGAACAGCGAGGCATGCGCTTTCCTCCGGTAATGCAGGCCTGACTCGCCGAGGAACTTTTGCGGGCTGATTAGGGTATATAGTGTCTGTGTTCATCACGGATTAGCCCATGCCCAGATTTAATGGACTGCTCGTCGTTCTGCTTGCGTTACTGGCGCTCAAGGCCAGCGCGGATGATTTCAGTTACCCCATAAGCAATGCGCTTATGGCAACTATCGCCGGCACGCCTCAACGACTCATGGCCCCGGTGCCAAGCGAGGCCGATGTGCGTCAGCGCGACCTGTCGGTGCGCGTGTTGCCCGAGCGCAACCTGCCACCGACCCTGTCGCAATACCGCGATCTGCATTTCCGCCTGGCCTGGCAACAGCAACCGGCACCGTTGCTGTTTCTGATCGCCGGAACCGGCTCCAGCTATGACAGCCCCCGGCTGGATTACCTCAAGCGGGTGTTCTGGCAAGCGGGCATGCATGTAATCGTTCTGTCCTCGCCGACCAATCATGACTTCATCGCCGCGGCCTCACGCAGTGGCCTGCCCGGCTTGGGACGCGAGGATGCCCGCGACCTGCACACTGCCATGTCGATGGCTGCCGAAAAGGCCCGCCACGAAGTCGGCCTGCAGGTTACCGAGCACCATGTGGTGGGCTTCAGCCTTGGCGCGCTGAATGCGGCCTTTGTCGCCGAACTGGACCAGCGCCTGGGGCAATTCAACTTCAGCCGGGTGTTGCTGCTCAACCCACCCGTGGACCTCTATACCTCAATCCAGCGGCTGGACTCGCTGGCCCGTACCCGCATTGACGGGGTCAGCGACACAGACAGCTTCTACGAGCATATCTTCGGCAAGCTCTCGCGTTACTTTGCCGAGAAAGGCGAAACCGACATCGAGGGCGGTCTGTTCTATGGCATCCAGTCATCCGATCAGGCCCTGACCGACCCTGAGCTGGCCATGCTGATTGGCGCGGTGTTCCGCTTCGCCGCTGCCGACCTCAATTTCATGGCCGATCTGGTGAGCGGTGGTGGCCTGTATGCGCCAGCGGACGAGCGACTCAAGGTCAGCACTTCACTCACGCCCTATCTGCGCCGGGCACTGTTCTGCGACTTCAGCTGCTACATCGAAACTCAATTGTGGCCGGACTGGAGCAGTCGTAATGCAGACAAGACCATCGATGACATGGCTTGGCATACAAGCCTTAGAAGCATCGAGAACTTTCTGGCCAGCCATTCCGGCATTGCCGCACTGACCAATGCCGACGATCTGATTCTCAGCCGTGAAGACTATGACTTTCTGCATCAGACCTTTGGTGAACGCGCGTTTCTGTTTCCCCGTGGCGGGCATGGTGGCAACCTTCAGCACCAGACCGTGGTTGAGCGGATGCTGAGCTTCATACAGGGAGAGTAACCATGCGCACGACCATAACCCTGGGCCTGACCTGCGCCCTGCTCGCCACGCCTGCGTTTGCCAACCAGGCTCCGCCCTACCATGACCCACTGGCAGGCCTGGTGATCGATGATCAGGCCGGTCATTACCAGTTCGAGCGCTCCAGCCTGGATGCGCTCAACGTTTATGACCCGTTCGAGGGTTTCAACCGGCGCATGTACCGGTTCAACGCCCAGTTCGACCATTACGTCTATCTGCCAACAGTCCGGGCCTACGAAGTCGTAACCCCGCGCTTTGTGCGCTCGGGGGTACGTAACGTTTTCGCCAACCTGGGGGACGTTCCCAACCTAGCCAACAGTCTGGCCCAGGGCAAGATCGAGAAGAGCATGCGTACCACCGCGCGCCTGCTGTTCAACACCATTTTGGGCGGGCTGGGCCTGTTCGATGTGGCCAGCAAGATGGGCCTGCCGCAGGAACCCGAAGACTTCGGCCAGACCCTGGGCCGCTACGGTGTGCCGCCGGGGCCTTATCTGGTGCTGCCGCTGCTGGGACCTTCAAACCTGCGTGACAGCACCGGGCTGGTGGTGGACTGGTCAGTGGAAGACGCCATCAACTATCTCGACAGCCGCAGCGTGATGAACAATGAGCAGTGGCTCTATGGGCTGTACGCCATTGACCTGCGTTACAACAATGATTTTCGCTATGGCGCGCTGGATAGTCCGTTCGAGTACGACCAGATCCGTTACTTGTATCTGAAATTGCGCGAGTTGCAGATCGGGCAGTAGGTGTTCAGGACGTGGTAATTCAGGGGCGACCGGTGGATTGCCACGGGCCTGCGGCCCTCGCAATGACGGGTGTAAGGCACACTGCCCCCTCGCAACAAACCCCATCGCCCCATCATCATTGCGAGGAGCAGAGGGCGGCTATCCGCCGACGTGGCAATCCAGACGCGGCCGGTGGATTGCCACGGGCCTGCGGCCCTCGCAATGACGGGGTGTAAGGCACACTGCCCCCTCGCAACAAACCCCATCGCCCCATCATCATTGCGAGGAGCAGAGGGCGGCTATCCGCCGACGTGGCAATCCAGACGCGGCCGGTGGATTGCCACGGGCCTGCGGCCCTCGCAATGACGGGGTGTAGGTGACATAGCCCTTGCCTTGGCAATGACGGGTGTAGGTGACATAGCCTCTGCCCTGGCGATGACGGGTGTAGGTAACATAGCCTCTGCCTTGGCAATGACGGGCGTAGGCTACATAGTCCCTGTCCTAGGCAATGAAGGGCGTAGGCCATAGCCATCGCCCCTACCCTCACAACGGTGAGGCACAAACCCATCGCCCCACACCGTCATTGCGAGGGCCGCAGGCCCGTGGCAATCCAATCACCCGACCCGGAAAATGATGTGCTCTTCCCAGTCGTCTTCATCCACCGCATCTTCAGCCAGCATCCGTCCGGCCTGGGAAATGCCGGCCTTGTGGACGGCCTTGGGATCGCCGCAGATCAGGTGGTGCCAGGGCGGCAGCTCTTCGCCCTCGGCCACCAGGCGGTAGGCGCAAGTCGGGGGCAGCCAGGCGAAAGATTCAGCATCGGCCGGGGTCAACTGGATGCAGTCGGGCACGAACTCCCGGCGTTTGGGGTAGTTGCTGCACTGGCAAGTCTTGAGATCCAGCAGCTTGCAGGCGATGCGAGTGTAGTAGATGGCGTTCGGATCATCCTCATCCTCGAGCTTCTGCAAGCAGCACAGGCCACAGCCATCACACAACGACTCCCACTCGTCCTGATCCAGCTCATCCAGCCGCTTGCGCTTCCAGAATGGCACCACGGTCATGGCCATCTCAACGGCCCTCGCTCAGGACATCGCCCAGCCAGTCCATCACCTGGGTCAGATCAAACGGAAAATCCAGCTCGGCGCCGCTGTCTTGTCGCTGAAGCACCGGGATACGCAACTGATAGCGCTGCATCAGTTCATCACTGTCGCTGATATCGACCTCGCTCACCCGCAAACCGTCGGCAATCAGCGGTTGCAGGATCTGCATGGCGGCCTCACACAGGTGACAGGCCAGCGTGCCATAGAGAGTGACGGGAGGGAGTTGAGTCATTGCGGGTCACGGCGGGTCGGGAAACAGCTGGCTATTGTAGCGCCATTTGGAGGTATTTACCGACACTTACCCGCTGACTGGCCAAAGCCCGGAAGGAAATAGTCTTCCCTCCGGGCTGTGCCTCTGACTGACTCAGTTGGCCGGGGTATAGAACTGGGTGGAGTACTCATCCAGCGCAGGCTTGGCCACAGTGCCGACTTCCAGCATGTAATCGACAAAGGACTGCGCATAATCGAGGAAGGTATCCTCCGCACGGCCATCCTCGCTCACCGTACCGAAGGTGACATAGCCATCCTGCCCCATGGCGGTAAAGCTGTTGCTTACCACCGTCAGTACGGTGCTGTCGGTCAGTGGTTGCCAGTCACCCTCGTTACGAATCCGATACTCGATATCGTACAGCCGCTGGCCAGCCGGGCGGTTCATATCGACATACCAGCGCAGACCGGAAGCATAAGGATAGGCACCGGTGGAATTGCTGTGGGCGTACTCCACCGCTTCATTGAGCACCTGGCGAATTTCCGCGCCGGTCATTTCCAGATTGGTCAGGGTATTGCCGAACGGCAGCAAGGTGTAGGCATCGCCAATGGTGATGTCACCGGCAAAGATATCAATCCGTACACCACCGGAGTTCTGGATGGAGACATCGGCGCCCTTGCTCATGAACAGGAAGGCACTGGCCACCACATTGGGAATGTCACCACCACGGTCGGGGTCTTCACCGGTGCAGGTGGTATCGCCGTAAGGCACCCCCGGAATCCGCGCCAGACAAAGGTCTTCAACCGCCAAACCAATCACATTGTTGCGAAACTCATCAAGCTGCTCAGAGAAGCTGTTGAGCAGCACCTGAGCAGCGGGATCCGGTGCGGTCAGGCTGAGCTGGGGATCGGCATCGATGGCTGCTTGCAGTTCAGCCAGGTTATTGCCGGTCAAAGCAGCGTTGCTGCGGGTTGGGTTATCCAGCAACAAATGTGGCACGCCTTCACAGGACACTACATTGCCGTCAGCATCCCACTGCACATTCAGTTCGCCAACCACCTTGGAGTACTCCCAGGCCTGGGCCACACAAACCTGGTTGCCGTCGGCATTGGTGACCATGGTCGGGTACTCGCCACCAGCATTCAGGCCGTAGGCATCGAAATCACCCAGCAAGGTGTGAGAGTCACCGCCGATGATCACATCCACACCAGACAGGTTACGCGCCATGTCCAGGTCGTTCTCATACTGATAATGGGTCAGCAAAATGATCTTGTTGACGCCCTGCTCGGCCAGCTCGTTGATCATCGCCTGGGCCGTTTCCTGTTCATCCAGAAACTCGGTAGTTGGCAGAGGACTGGAGCTGCCTTGGGTCTTGCCGCGGATATCGATACCAATTATGCCCACCTGCTGGCCGTCCACTTCGTGAATGTAGTACGGCTTGATGTAATCATCTTCAGCGCTGGGCGCCAGCGGTGTACCAATCTGCGGTTTGACATTGGCAGCCAGTACAGCAGTGTTGCAGCCACCTGCAGCGAGATAATCGAGGAACTTCACCAGCCCCGCATCGCCCCGGTCAAATTCGTGGTTGCCAAGGGCAAAGGCATCGAAGCAGACCTCGTTCATCAGGGCGGCGTCAGCCTCACCCTCGAAGGTCGAAAAGTACAAGGTGCCGGTGATGGCATCCCCGGCGTGCAGCTTGAGCACGTTTTCCAGTTCGGCTTCACGCTCTGCAATTTTGGCCACCACACGCGGGAATCCGCCCAGAGCAAAATTGGTTTCAGCGCCGGCAATGTTAAGACCGATGCTGGTTTCATCCAGATTGGAATGGTGATCGTTGATATGCAGAATATTCAGCGACAGGGGCTGACCAACATCATTATCGTCGGCATTGCGATTGCTACTGCTACCACTGTTGCAACCACTCAGCACTATGGCTGAGATTACCGGCACCAGGGCCAGGGAGGCTTTAAGTCTCACAATCATGCTCCTTTGAATGAGTACTCGACTCGCAAGCCTGCCAGCTGTATGTGTCAGTCCAGTGATGTCTGGATGCCGATTTGGTGACTGGGCCTCGCCCTCGACAGCCTTCGGCAGCTGTCGCATACTCGGCTCAACCACAGGGAGTCATGCATGGATTGGGAAACACTGCTGTGTCGCGAACGTCTGGGCAAACCGGTTGCCAGTGCCGATGAGTTGGGTCGCACGCCCTTCCACAAGGACCACGACCGGGTCATTTTCTCCGGCGCCTTCCGTCGGCTGGGCAAGAAAACCCAGGTTCATCCGGTCTCCAGTAACGACCATATCCATACCCGCCTGACCCACAGCCTGGAAGTCGGTTGCGTCGGCCGCTCGCTGGGCATGCGGGTAGCCGAGATGCTGCGCGGCCAGTTGCCCGACTGGTGCGAGCCGGCGGATATCGGGGTGATCGTCCAGGCCGCCTGCCTGGCCCACGACATCGGCAATCCACCCTACGGCCACTCCGGTGAAGACGCTATTCGTCACTGGTTCCAGCAGGCTGCCAGCCAGGGTTGGCTGGACCCGCTCAGTGATGACCAACGCAATGATTTCCTGCACTTCGAGGGCAATGCCCAGGGTTTCCGGGTACTGACCGAGCTGGAGTACCACCAGTTCGAAGGCGGCATGCGCCTGACCTATGCCACCCTGGGCGCCTATCTCAAGTATCCATGGACGGCCCGGCATGCGGAAAACCTCGGCTACAAGAAACACAAGTTCGGCTCCTATCAGGCCGAATACCCACTGCTGGTGCAGATCGCCGATAAACTCGGGCTGCCGGCCCAGGGTGAACAGTGCTGGAGCCGCCACCCGCTGGTGTATCTGGTCGAGGCGGCGGACGACATCTGTTACGGCCTGATCGATCTGGAAGACGGCCTGGAAATGGAGCTTCTGGCCTATTCGGAAGTCGAGCGTCTGCTGCTTGACCTGGTCGGCGATGACCTGCCGGAAACCTACCGACAGTTGGGCCCTAAAGACTCAACCCGGCGCAAGCTGGCGATTCTGCGCGGCAAGGCCATCGAACATCTGGTCAACGCCGCTGCCGAGGCGTTCATTCGCCAGCAGCCGGCACTGCTCAGCGGCACCCTGCCGGGCGATCTGGTTGAGCATATGCACCCATTAGCCCGCGACTGCGTGCAGACCGCCAAGGCCATGGCCCGCGAACGGATTTTCCAGGACAAGCGCAAAACCCTGCATGAAATCGGCGCCTACAGCACCCTGGAAACCTTACTGGACGCCTTCTGCGGTGCGGTCAATGAACTGCATGCCGGCCAGCACCTGAGCTTCAAGCACCGGCGCATTCTCGATTTGATGGGTAATAATGCCCCGCGTGAGGACTGGGACCTGTATCGCAGCTACCTGCGGGTGATCGACTTTATCGCCGGGATGACAGACCTCTACGCCGCCGATATGGCGGCCCGCATTCGCGGCATCACGTTGGGCTGAGCGCGTTCTGCTGCAGGCGCTCAAGCAGCATGTCGACCAACGCCAGTTGGGCGCTGATGGTCCGGGTCGCGGTCTGGAAATAGTTCTGCGCGCGCACGAGCGGGCCTTTTTCGCCCTCAAGCAGGTCCTCGATCAATTGCAGCAGCGCATCCAGGCTGTCTTCGGCCTCGCGCACCGCAACCGCCATCTGAGTACGCAGCAACGCATCGCTATACAGCCGGGCCGGCACTCCATAGGCACGCAAGCGTATCTGTTCAGCCAGGCGCTGCAACTCTTCACGTTGCAAGGCGCTGTTTTGCCGCCGCGCGGCGATACCCGTGCCGATTGCCCGGGCCTGCCCCAGCAGTTCGGCGTTCTGCAGCAGTTCCAGCCATAGCCCTTCGGTTTGCGGCACCAGATGCCCCAGACAGACCAGATCCTGTTTGCCAGCCATTTCCTCAATGGTATTGAGCAGTTGAGCGATCATGCGGTTATGCAGCAACAACACCTGCTCGGCACTGGCCTGCTCACGCTGGGCATCCACTTCCTGCCAGCCGGCCAGCACATGGTGCCAGCCGGGATACCAGAACAGGCTAGCCTCATGGGCCTTGGCCTGCGTCAACAAGGCGTCAACCTGCTGGCTGACCGACCAACGCTGAGCCTCCAATCCGGGCTCGCCGGACATGGAGCCATAGCAAAGGCCCCGGTGGCGCTGGAGTTGTTCGAGCAACAGACGCAACAGGCGGATCTGATCGAGAATCTGGGTATGTCGGCGGCGCACCAACTGACGGCGACGGAAATGGCTCAACCGGGTCAGCAACAGAACCAACAGGAGCAACGCGACCAACAACCCCCAAAGCATGTGCGTCTCCTGGCTGATCTAACGTGGATTGCTCTCAGGGGCGGCGCATGCCGTTGATCAACTTGAGGCTGGGCTGGAACGCCCGGATAACAGCTCGATCCGGTAACCATCCGGATCTTCGACGAAGGCCAGAATACTGGTGCCGTGTTTCATCGGCCCGGCCTCGCGTACCACCTTGCCGCCAGCAGCCTTGATCTGCTCGCAGGCCTTGTAGACATCCTTGACCTCAATGGCGATATGGCCGTAACCACTGCCCAGGTCGTAATGATCGGTATCCCAGTTGTGGGTCAACTCCAGCACGGCCTGCTCGGCCTCATTGCCATAGCCGACAAAGGCCAGGGTGAAGCGCCCTTCCGGGTAATCCCGGCGCCGCAACAGGGTCATGCCCAGCACTTCGGTATAGAACGCAATGGACTTCTCCAGGTCGCCAACACGAAGCATGGTGTGAAGTATGCGCATAGTTTCTTCCTCCGAAGGGGCTGGGGCTGGAGACCGCACTCAGCAGTCGTCCAGCCTTAAGCCTATAGCGGTTCCAACGGCTTTTACAGCAGCTTGCGACCCTTGCCCGCGGCGATGCGCATGCGCAGAGCATTGAGCTTGATGAAACCGGCAGCATCGGCCTGATCGTAGGCGCCGGCATCGTCCTCGAAAGTGGCGATATTGGCGTCGAACAGCGAGTCATCGGACTTACGGCCCACGACAATGACGTTGCCCTTGTACAGCTTCAGGCGCACGACACCGTTCACGTTCAGTTGCGAGGCGTCGATCATTTCCTGCAGCATGACCCGCTCCGGGCTCCACCAGAAGCCGTTGTAGATCAGCTCGGCGTATTTGGGCATCAGGCTGTCTTTGAGGTGAGCGACTTCACGATCCAGGGTGATCGACTCGATGGCGCGGTGGCCCTTGAGCATGATGGTGCCGCCGGGAGTTTCGTAGCAACCGCGCGACTTCATGCCGACGAAGCGGTTTTCAACGATATCCAGACGACCGATGCCGTTCTCGCCGCCGATGCGGTTCAGCTCAGCCAGTACAGTGGCCGGGCTCAGTTCCTTGCCGTCGATGGCGACGATGTCACCGTTGCGGTAGGTCAGCTCGATGTAGGTCGGAGTGTCCGGGGCGCTCTCCGGCGACTTGGTCCAGCGCCACATGTCTTCTTCGTGCTCGGTCCAGGTGTCTTCCAGCACGCCGCCTTCATAGGAGATGTGCAGCAGATTGGCATCCATGGAGTACGGCGACTTTTTCTTGCCGTGACGCTCGATCGGAATCGCATGCTTCTCGGCGTAATCCATCAGTTTTTCGCGCGAGAGCAGATCCCATTCACGCCAGGGGGCGATAACCTTCACGCCCGGCTTCAGCGCGTAGGCGCCCAGCTCGAAACGAACCTGATCGTTGCCCTTGCCGGTGGCGCCGTGGGAAATGGCGTCAGCGCCGGTTTCGTTGGCGATTTCAATCAGGCGCTTGGCGATCAGCGGACGGGCAATCGAGGTGCCCAGCAGGTATTCGCCTTCATAGACGGTGTTGGCACGGAACATCGGGAATACGAAGTCACGCACGAACTCTTCACGCAGGTCATCAATGTAGATTTCCTTGACGCCCATCGCCTGAGCTTTGGCGCGGGCCGGCTCGACTTCCTCACCCTGACCCAGGTCGGCGGTGAAAGTCACCACTTCGCACTGGTAGGTTTCCTGCAACCACTTGAGGATTACCGAGGTATCCAGGCCGCCCGAATAGGCCAGGACGACTTTCTTCACGTCAGACATTGCGCGCTCCATAGGAAGATGACTCCCGCCGCCCGATAGGGCAACGGCCAAAGGCGCTATTTTAGGGCCTGTTGACGTTTCATCACAACCGCGCCGGCACCTGTTTTTGCGCGAGACAAGGCGCGAGATGCGAGGTTTGGTGGGCCAAATAAGCATCGAGCAACGCTGTATCGCGCAAAAACAGGCCCGGCCCTTCGGGTTGCGCGGAAAATTTCGCCATGCGTCGTTGTGGGACTTGGCAAGGGAATAACCATTACCTGCGTCCCACGCCTAGCCTGGCGAAATTTTTCGCAGCAACGCGGCTTGCGATGAAACGTCAACAGGCCCTGGCGTCACAGCGCGAGGATTCACAGGGGCGCGGGCCACTGGCTCAAGAAACCTCAGCGCTTTTCCAGTCGCAATGTCACCCGGCGATTCTGTGCCCGCCCTTCGGCGCTACGATTGCTGGCCACCGGAAAGCTGTCACCGTGGAAGCGCAGGCTGAACTTCGATTCATCCACCCCGCGCTCGATCAGGTAGTTCTGCACAGCCAGCACTCGCTGACGGGACAGCTCACGGTTATCCAGACGATTGCCGACGTTGTCCGAGTGTCCATCGAGCTGAATGCCCTTGATCTGATCATCGGCCTCGATATAAATCAGCACCGTATCGAGCAATTGCCGTGCGGCATCATCCAGTTTGCTGCCACCCGTGGCAAAACTGACCACGCTGCGCGAAGCCTGATCGAAGTTGATCGGCAACAGGCCGGTAGCACACTGCTGAAAATCGCTCCAGGCCGCCTGATAGCCAACACTGGACACCACCACCCGCACCGGCTCACTGCCGGCGAAGCTGCTGCGCTGAATGGTCGGATGCAGCCCTTCGGCCAGACCGGCCAGCATCAGACCGGCCTGCTGTTCAGGCGCAACCAGTGCCACCGGCCCGTCCTGTACCTGAGCCTGACCCAGCAACCGGCTACGGGTGCCCGGACGCCAGAGCGGAGCCTCGTTGTAAAGCTGGGCCGGGCCCGGCTGCATCAGGTTGCTCCAGGGCTTCAACTCAAAGGTCGGCCGCTCGCCTGCACGGCGAACGAACACTGCCTCACCGTAACCGGTGACAGTCTGCGACAACCGACACTCGAACTGATCCCCCGCCACCGACCACTGCACATCTTCCATGCGGGTCTGGAAGGTCAGCGCCTGCACCGGCAAGGTAATACTCAGCAAAATCCCCAGATAGACTCGCGCCACAGCTTGGCTCCACAGGCTTTAGCAACTCTCTTGTGAAGAATCGGCGCAAAACCGGAAAACTTTAGGAAAGCCCCCTGGATTGCCACGGGCCTACGGCCCTCGCAATGACGAGGGTGAAGCAATCCATACGGGGCATACCTACCCCATCATCGTCATTGCGAGCAGCGCAGCGGTGAAGCAATTCATGGGCGGGCGGCCTAGCCCTTGGATTGCCACGGGCCTGCAGCCCTCGCAATGACGAGGGTGTGGAGTATGGCGAGAGTGGGATGTGGCGGGTGTAGTGATGCGGCGCGGGAGGCCGGCGCGGGATACGCCACCCCGCCACCCCCGCCACCGTCATTGCGAGAAGCGTAGCGGCGAAGCAATCCATGGGCGGGCGGCTTAGCCCCTGGATTGCCACGAGCCTGCGGCCCTCGCAATGACGAGGGTGAAGCAATCCATACGCGGGCATACCTACCCCATCATCGTAATTGCGAGCAGCGCAGCGGCGAAGCAATTCATGGGCGGGCGGCCTAACCCCGTGGATTGCCACGGGCCTGCGGCCCTCGCAATGACGAGGGTGAAGCAATCCATACGCGGGCATACCTACCCCACCACCGTCATTGCGAGCAGCGCAGCAGCGAAGCAATCCATGGGCGGACGGTCTAGCCCCGAGACTGCTACGTGCCTACTGCCCTCGCAATGACGAGTTGGGGGGCTAACTCAAATACCTGCGGCCAGGCGCGAGCCCTGGTCAATCGCCCGCTTGGCGTCCAGCTCGGCGGCGACATCGGCTCCGCCGATCAGGTGCACGGACTTGCCCAGCGCTTCCAGGCCGTCCTTGAGTTCACGCAGCGGCTCCTGGCCAGCGCAGATGATCACGGTATCCACCGGCAATACCTGCGGCTCGCCGTTTTCACCGATGCTGATATGCAGGCCCTGGTCATCGACCTTCAGGTACTGCACCGCATTGAGCATCTGCACCTGCTTGTTCTTCAGACCGGTGCGGTGAATCCAGCCGGTGGTCTTGCCCAGACCATCGCCGACCTTGCTGCGCTTGCGCTGCAACAGATACACCTCACGCGCCGCCGGATGCGGTTGCGGCTGAATACCGGCGATACCACCACGGGCCTCCAGCGTAGTATCGATGCCCCACTCCTTCCAGAACAGTTCGACATCCTGGCTCGGGCTCTGGCCCTGGTGGGTAACGAACTCGGACACGTCGAAGCCAATACCGCCAGCACCGATCACCGCCACCTTCTGCCCGACCGGCTTGCGCTCGAGAATCGCATCCAGGTAGCTGATGACCTTGGGATGCTCGACACCCGGGATATCCGGGGTACGCGGCACGATGCCGGTGGCCAGGATCACTTCATCGAAGTCTTTGAGATCCTCGGCGCTGACCCGGCGGTTGAGCTGCAGCTTAACGCCGGTCTTGTCGATCAGTTTGCCGAAGTAGCGCAGGGTCTCATAGAACTCTTCCTTGCCGGGGATACGCTTGGCCACATTGAACTGGCCGCCGATTTCAGCCGCCGCATCGAACAGCGTTACCTCATGGCCACGCTGGGCCGCGACGGTGGCCGCCGACAGCCCGGCCGGACCGGCTCCAACCACGGCAATTTTCTTCACCTGGGTGGTGGGAATGTAGTTCAGCTCGGTCTCATGACAGGCGCGCGGGTTAACCAGGCAACTGGTCAGCTTGCCGCCAAAGGTGTGGTCCAGACAGGCCTGGTTACAGCCGATGCAGGTGTTGATCTCATCGCTGCGGCCTTCGGCAGCCTTGTTGACGAACTCGGGATCAGCCAGGAACGGCCGCGCCATCGAAACCATGTCAGCATCAGCGTCGGCCAGCACCTGCTCGGCCACTTCCGGGGTGTTGATACGGTTGGTGGTGCACAGCGGAATCGAGACTTCACCCCGCAGCTTGGCCGTAACCTTGGTAAAGGCCGCACGCGGCACCTTGGTGGCAATGGTCGGGATCCGCGCTTCGTGCCAGCCGATACCGGTGTTGATGATGGTGGCGCCGGCCTTTTCGATCGCCTTGGCCAGCAGGACGATCTCATCCCAGGTGCTGCCACCTTCGATCAGGTCGAGCATCGACAGGCGATAGATGATGATGAAGTTCGGCCCAGCCGCCTCACGAATGCGGCTGACGATTTCAACCGGCAGACGCATGCGGTTTTCGTAGCTGCCGCCCCAGCGGTCGGTGCGCTTGTTGACGTGGGCGACCAGGAACTGGTTGATGAAGTAGCCTTCCGAGCCCATCACTTCAACACCGTCATAGCCGGCGCTCTGGGCCAGGGTAGCGCAGGTCACGAAATCGTTGATCTGCTTTTGAATGCCCTCTTCGTCCAGTTCCTTGGGAGTGAACGGGTTGATCGGCGCCTGCACGGCGCTGGGAGCGACCAGCTTGGGACTGTAGGCATAGCGACCGGCATGCAGAATCTGCATGCAGATCTTGCCACCTGCTTCATGCACCGCCTGGGTGACGACCTTATGCTGCTCGGCTTCTTCGGCAGTGGTCATTTTGGCCGCACCGTGGGCGACGCAACCCTCTTCATTCGGGCCGATACCGCCGGTGACGATCAGACCAACACCACCCTTGGCCCGCTCGGCAAAATAGGCGGCCATACGGGCGAAGCCATTGGGGCGCTCTTCCAGGCCGGTATGCATGGAGCCCATCAGGGTGCGGTTACGCAGGGTGGTAAAGCCCAGGTCCAGCGGGGCCAGCAGGTGCGGATAGCGGGCGTGCTCGCTCATCGTATTCTCCGGTTATATCGTCATCAGGTGGTGTGCCGCTCTGAGGCAGCTTGCTTATGACGAGACAATAGGCCTCATCCCGTCGGCGCTCAATTACTTCAAGTGACATTTTTATAACTCTGAATTACATTTTAATCTCACTGCTTGGGAAAGACTGATTGCGCACAGGACTTCATGGCGCGGTTGGGTGGCCCCTGTTTCAGACCGTTAGATGCCAGGGATGGCATCTACGAGCGTACAGGGAAGTATTTACAGCGTGTCTGAAACAGGGGCCACCCAACCGCGCCGACACTGTCGGCCGTGCAATCAGTGTTTCCCCAGCGTATCAACAGGAATACTCCATGAAACTCGGCGACCTGTCCGTCGGCTATCTCTACAGCCTGCAAGCCGTACTACGCAGCCTGGGGCATGATCCGGCACCGTTGTTCCAGCGGTTTCGCATCAGCGATGAACTGCTGGCCACACCTGGGGCGCGCATCAGCATTCCGCGCTTTATGCGTCTGGGCAACGCCGCGATTGGCCTGAGCCAGCGGGCCGATATCGGTTTGTTGATGGGTAGCCAGAGTCAGGCCAGTCATCTGGGGCTACCTGGCGTCACCGCGCAGTGCGCCCCGGACCTGAATCGTGCATTCGAGACCCTGGTGCACTTCGAGCGGCTGACCAGCATGAACTATCGCGGCCACTCGAGCTTCGAGTCTCCGGCCTTGCGGTTCTATTCGATCAGCCCGTACAACGCCTTCAACCTGTTCGTGGTCGACTCGGCACTGGCCTCCCGGGCGCAACTGGCCCGGCAACTGAGTGGCGGCCAGGCCCGCCTGCGAGAAGTGCATATCGAGTTTCCCGCCCCGGCCTATGCCGAGCGCTATGAAGCCTTGTTCAACTGCCCGGTGCTGTTCGAGCAGGCGCATAACCAGTTGCTCTGGGAACCGGCAAGTCTGACGCAGCCACTGCTGCACAGTGCGCCGAGCACCTATGCCCAGCTGCGCGCGCTGTGTGAGGCCCAGTTGCATGAGCAGACCCGGCACCGACGCTTGCGCGAGCGGGTCGAGGAAATTCTTTCACCGCGCCTGCATAGTCAATTGCCGGGCATTACCGAGGTGGCCAGACAGTTGGGGTTGCCGTCATGGACCCTGCGCCGACGCTTGCAGATTGAGGATGGCACGCGGTTTCAGGACATTATCGATGAGACCCGACGGGATCTGGCTCTGAGTTATATCCGTGATACCGAACTGGCGCTGGGTGAAGTGGCGTTTCTGCTGGGCTTTTCATCACCGGCAGCGTTTCAGCGCGCATTCAAGCGCTGGGCTGGACAGGCGCCGGGGCAGTTCAGACGGGAGCAGCGGGTAGTGAGGGGGTAGAACGCGGTTACAAAGGGAGAAGAACAGCCGAAGGGACATTACATCTCTTCGGCATCTTCCACGGTTTCATCCCATTCCTGGGCACGTTGTTCCAGCAGTTCTTCCACGTAATCGTTCATTGCTTATCTCCTGATTGTCATTCGAGTGGAACACAAGGGACCTCTGAAAAACGTAGGCGAGGCAGGCAAGACAAGGCAAAAACAGCCGAAAAAGCGCAGTTTACGTGGTGTAAATGAGCATTTTGAGGCTGTTTTTAACGCAGCATTGCCAACGCAGGTAGTTTTTCAGAGGTTCCATAGGTTCCTTGCCTGAAATTAGGCGCCCTGCATGACAATGGGATGAAGATGAATGAGAAAAGTTCCGTTTTCCTAGTGTTTTTGGCAATAAAAAACACGGCAATTACAAGCTAATCGCTATTGAGCACCCCACCAGTACCGTCACCTCAACCAGTTCCACCAAGGCTCCGGCGGTGTCGCCTGTGGTACCGCCCAGACGTTTGAGCAGCAGCGCCCTGCCCCAGATCAACAGCAGCAAGGTCAACAGCAGGCCCAGCAATGCCAGCCAGCCAAGTAGCAGCATGGCCAACGCATGCAGGATCAGCAGTGCCGGCAGGCTGCGCCGTGGCAGATGTTGACTGAGGGTATGACCCAGGCCGCCAGGGCGCACGTAGGGGGTGGTCAACAGCAGCAACGGCAGACACCAGCGGCCAAGCCAGGGCGCCAACAGCAGCACAGCCCAGGCCTCAGCGTCGATCAGGCTGACCAGCGCCGCCCACTTGAGCAGCAGGCACAGCACCAGGGTGATCACCCCAATGGGGCCGCAGGCCGGATCTTTCATGATCGCCAGGGTCCGTTCACGGTCGCCATAACCGCCTACCCAGGCATCGGCGCTGTCGGCCAGACCGTCCAGGTGCAGGCCGCCGCTGAGCCAGACCCAGAGCGCCAATAGCAACGCCCCCAGCAGCAACGGGTTCAATCCGCCCAGCCCCCAGTACATAGCAGCCAGCAGCGCACCGATCAACAGCCCCACCAGCGGATACCAGAGCAGCGAACGGCCGTTTTCCTCGGCCGTGGGCAGGCCCGGCAGGCGAATCGGCAGTCGGGTCAGAAACTGCAGGGCGATCAGCAGGGGCATTCGTACAGGACTCCGCCAGGCTCGCAGCGCAGACGGCTGAGCTGGGCATGTTCGACCTGAACCTGCAGCAGCGCCTGGGGTGCCAGACCGCGAGCCTTGGCCAGCAGCAAACGCATGACGCCGCCATGGGTGACCAGCAGCAGATGCTGACCGCTGTGCTGCTGTTGCAGACCAGCCAAGACGCTCAGTACTCGTGACTCAAAGTCAGCCAGGGGCTCGGCGCCCGGGGGCGTGAAAGCATAGGGGTCATCCCAGAACCGCCCCAGAGCATCAGCTTGGTCCTGCATCAAATCAGCCGCACTGCGGCCTTCCCAATCGCCGAAGTGCAATTCGCGAAAGGCCGGTTCCAGCACCAGCGGCCGGTTCAGTTGACGAGCCAGTTCAAAGGCAAAATCTGCGCAACGGCGCAACGGCGAGCTGATCACCGCGTCCCAGTCAGCTCTGCCATAGGTGGCGGCCTGCATTTGCTGCCAGCCAGCGGTCGTCAGGTTGTCGTCGATGCTGCCGCGAAACCCGCCACCCAGCTCTGTCTGGCCGTGGCGCAACAGGTCCAGGGTCAGAGTCACCCTGCCCCTCCGGAAATCGCCGCTTCGCTAAAGGTCGCCATCTGGTTGTGCAGTGCACAGGCTGCCCGCAGCAGAGGTACCGCCAGCGCCGCGCCACTACCCTCACCCAGGCGCATGCCCAGGCTCAGCAGCGGTTCGGCATCGAGCGCGGCGAGCACCGGACCATGCCCAGGTTCAGCCCCCTGATGACTGAACAGCAGCCAGTCCCGACAGGATGGGTTCATGCGGATTGCACACAGGGCCGCGACCGAACAGATGAATCCATCGACCAGGACCGGCACCCCGAACTGACTGGCGGCAATAAAGGCGCCAACCAAAGCGGCAATTTCCAGCCCGCCAAGCCGGGTCAGGCAATCCAGCGGGGTACTGCAGGCCGGCAAATGCAGGGATAGCGCCTCGTTGACTATCCGCGCCTTGTTGGCAAGCCCCTGGGCGCCAAGCCCGGTACCGGGGCCAACCAGCCGCTCGGCGGGCAGATCCAGCAAGGCGCAGGCCAGGGCACTGGCTGCGGTAGTGTTACCAATCCCCATTTCGCCACCGATGAACAGGTGCGCGCCCTCACCGGCCGCGCCCAGCAACACCTGTCGACCAGCCAGCAACGCCTGCTCGCACTGGGCCTCTGTCATAGCCGGCTGACAGCGCAGGTTGGCTGTGCCGGGCGCGATCGCCAGATGGCGGACACCGGGCAAGGGCTCGATCGGTACAGCCAGGCCCAGATCGATCAGTTCGAAGCTGGCTCCCAGTTCACGGGCCAACACATTGATTGCCGCGCCCCCGGCGATGAAATTGCGCAGCATCTCGCCGGTTACCGACTGGGGAAAAGCCGAGACGCCTTCGGCCACGACCCCATGATCTGCGGCAAAAATGCTGATCCAGACACGATCAACCAAAGGATTGGGCTGGCCCTGCAAGGTTGCCAGCTCGATTGCCAGGGTTTCCAGTCGCCCCAACGAACCTGGGGGTTTGGTCAGCTGAGCCTGACGGCTGCGAGCCTGCTCGGCGACCGGTTCATGGGGCCGGGCAGCTGATTGACTCCACCAGAGCGCACTCATGTTTGGCCTCCCTTGAGGATCATTGGCAACCCAGCAACGCAGAAACTGACCCGCTCGCAACGTTGCGCCAGGTCCTGATGCAGCCAACCGGCTTCATCGACATAGCGCCGACTCAACTCGCCCAGCGGCACAATCCCCATCCCGGTTTCATTACTGACCAGAATCACTTGCCCTGGCAGTTCGCTCAGACACTCCAGCAGCGCCTGGCGCTCGTGCTGAAGGCGTTGCGGATCGCTATCGAGCAGCAGGTTGGTCAGCCATAGGGTCAGACAGTCAACCAGCAGGCAGCGCTGTGGATCGGCCTCACGGCGCAGTACCCGGGCCAGAGCCAGAGGTTCCTCAACCAGCCCCCAATCAGCCGGCCGGCGTTCACGGTGCTGACGAATGCGTTCGGCCATCTCGGCATCGTGCGCCTGGCTGGTGGCGATATAGGTCACCGCTAGCCCCGAGGCCTGGGCGCGCTGCTCGGCAAGCCGGCTTTTGCCAGATCTTGCGCCACCTAAAATCAATTCAATCATTGAGTTACACCGCAGAGCTTGAGCAGTTTGTTGGTATCCAGATGCTGCTCGACCAAGTCCGCCAGACGTTCAATATCACGCGCACGCAAGGCCGGGTAATCCAGTGCCGCCGCCTGCTCCTGCCCGGCCCAGCGCAACAGTGCGGCACTGGCCTCAGGGTGCTCGAACAATCCATGCAGATAGGTGCCGGCAATCTGCCCGTCGTTACTCAGTGCGCCATCGGCTTCCCCGCCGTCCAGCAGTGCGAATGGCTGGGCCAATGCCTTGCCATGGCTGCGTCCGGCGTGAATTTCATAACCCTGAACCTCGGCCCGCTCCAGGCACAGGCGACCACGCACTCGGGTCAGGCGCTTCTCGGCTTCCAGCCGGGTGCTGAAGTCCAGTACGCCTAGCCCGGCACTCGAACCAGCCTCGCCCTCCAGCCCCAGCGGGTCATCCACCCATTCACCGAGCATCTGAAAGCCACCGCAGACCCCCAGCAACTTGCCGCCATAGCGCAGGTGGCGACGAATATCGGCATCCCAACCCTGCTGCTCGAGAAACGCCAGATCACTGCGTACGCTCTTGGAACCAGGCAGGATGATCAAGTCGGCGGCGAGCAACGGTTGACCTGGGCCGACGAATTGCAAATCGACCTGCGGATGCAGGCGCAGCGGATCAAAGTCGGTATGGTTGCTGATGCGCGGCAGCACCGGCACCACCACCTTCAAGGTATCGCCCTGCTTGCTTGGCTGGCGGGCATTGACCGCATCCTCAGCCTCGATATGCAGATCATGCAGATAGGGCAATACGCCGAGCACCGGCTTGCCGGTGTGTTGCTCGAGCCAGTCCAGCCCCGGTTGCAGCAAGGCGATGTCACCGCGAAAACGGTTGATGACAAAGCCCTTGATCCGCGCCTGCTCACTTGCCGACAGCAAAGCCAGGGTGCCGACCAGGTGGGCAAACACTCCACCCTTGTCGATATCGGCAATCAGGATCACCGGGCAGTCGACCGCCTCGGCAAAGCCCATGTTGGCGATATCGCCGGCGCGCAGATTGATTTCCGCCGGCGAGCCGGCGCCTTCGACCAGCACGGTCTGATACTGCTGGCGCAGCCGCTGATGCGAGGCCAGCACCGCCTCCAGGGCGATGGGTTTGTAGGCGTGATAGGCCACGGCATCCATGCTGCCCACCGGGTGGCCATGAATGATCACCTGAGCGCCGATATCGGTATTGGGCTTAAGCAGCACCGGGTTCATGTCGGTGTGCGGATTCAGCCCGGCGGCTTCGGCCTGCACCGCCTGGGCACGGCCAATCTCGCCGCCGTCGATGGTCACCGCCGCGTTCAGCGCCATGTTCTGCGGCTTGAACGGGGCCACGGCAACCCCCTGGCGTGTGAGCCAGCGGCACAGCGCGGTGACCAAGGTGCTTTTGCCGGCATCCGAGGTGGTGCCCTGGATCATCAAGGTGGTCATAACGCAGATTCCTCCTGAATCAACTGCGGTGCCGGCAGAGCTAGCCCTTGCAAGGCCTGCTCCAGCCGGCTCCAGCCCGTTTCATTGCCGGGCAGGCCGATGCGCAGCGCTGCCGGCTGACTGAACAGCCGGGTCAGAATACCCTGCCCGGCCAGTGCCTGATGCAGGTCTGCGGCGTCCGTGCGACAAACCCACTGAAACAGTGCGCAGCCACCGTCCGGCGTCAGGCCGCAGGTACTCAGCAATTGCTGCAAGCGCTGGCCTTCACGCTGTAGCCGCCAGCGCCAGACCTGCTGGGTATCGCGCTCTGCCAGCACCTGCTGGGCAACAAAGCGGGCCGGACCATTCACCGTCCAAGGGCCCAGACGCTGGTTCAGACGCGCCAGCAGCGCGGTGTCGGCCAGCACAAAGCCCAGGCGGGCACCGGCCAGGGCGAAGAACTTGCCCAGTGAACGCAATACGATCAGCCCCGGCCGGTCGCTATAGGGCGCCAGGCTGTACTCGGGTTGCAGATCGGCAAAGGCCTCGTCGACCACCAGCCAGCCGCCACGCGCGGCCAGCTCGGCCTGCCAGGCCAGCAGGGTTGTCGGGGCCAGCAGGCGACCGGTAGGGTTGTTCGGGTTGACCAGCACCAGCACATCGCAATCATCCAGCGGCGGCAGGCCCTGCGCCCGTTCATCCCAGACCTGTACCTGATGCCCGGCCTGACGCCAGGCTTGGGCATGCTCGGCATAGCAGGGCCCGAGGACCCGCACCCGACAGGCCGGGCGCAGGCTCGGCAAGGCCTGAATCGCTGCCTGTGAGCCGGCTACCGGCAGCAGCGCCGGGGTTTGATAGTAGTCACAGGCAATCGCCTCCAAGCTATCATCCGGTTCCGGTAACCGACTCCAGCAACTGGCCGGCACCGCCGGCAGCGGCCAGACCCAGGGTGCCAGCCCGGTGGACAGGTCCAGCCAAGCGTCCAGTGCGATACCGTACTGGCGGGCAGCTGCGCGCACACGTCCTCCATGTTCAAGCATGGCTCAGCCCCCAGATGATCAAGGCCAGCAGTAGCCACAGGGCCACGCCCTGACGCACCAGTCGCACGGCGCGGCCAATATCCGCGGCCGTCGGTGGCCCGCCGGCCCCCAGCATGGGTTTGCCTTGCCATTGGCCGTGATAGCAGCCACCACCACCCAGTTGCAGATTCAACGCCCCGGCCCCGGCGGCCATGACCGGGCCAGCGTTGGGGCTGTCCCAGTGCGGTGCCTGGCGGCGCCAGCAGCTCAGGGCCTGGCGGGTGCGGCCACAGAGTGCATAGGTCAGGGCCACCAGCCGCGCCGGCAGGTAGTTCAGCACATCATCCAGCCGCGCCGCCGCCCAACCAAACCGTCGGTAGCGCTGGTTGCGGTAGCCCCACATGGCATCCAGGGTATTGGCCAGGCGGTACAGCACTACCCCCGGCGCGCCGAGCAGGGCAAACCAGAACAGCGCGGCGAATACCGCATCGCTGCCGTTTTCCAGCACCGACTCGGTGGCCGCCCGGGCCACACCTTCGGCATCCAGTGCCGAGGTATCGCGGCTGACGATATAGCCCACCCGCTCGCGGGCCAGCGGCAGATCGCCCGCAGCCAGTGCCTGGGCGATCGGCAGGGCATGCTCGCTGAGACTGCGCAATCCCACCGCCAGATACAACACCAACACCGCCACCAGCCAGCCGATCCAGGGCAAGGCGGCCAGCGCAGCGGTCAGCAGGGTCAAGGGCACAACCGCCAGCAGCCAGGCCAGCACGCCGTGCCAGCGGCTGGCGGCTGGCCGGTTCAGCCATTGCTCCAGCCGGTTGGCCAGCCGGCCAAAACCGACCAGCGGATGCCAGCGTTTCGGCTCACCCAGGAGGTGGTCGAGCAGCACCCCGGCCAGCAGCAGCGGCGCCAGGCCCATCAGCGCTGGCTCCAATCCCAGATCAGGCCATGCAACTGCTCTAGGCCGATGGTCAGCGCGGAGATGCCCGGCTGTAGGATATCCGGCGATTTGATCTCGAACAGTTGCCCATCACGGACCGCCGGCACGGTCTCCCAGCCGGGCCGCGCAACCACCTGCTCGGGGCGGAAACGCTTGCCGCACCAGGAGCCGACAATGATCTGCGGAGCACGGCGTACCACGTCCTGCGGGTCGGTGATGTAACGCTGGCGGGCTCGTGGGAACTGGCTGAGTTCGGCAAAGCAGTCCTGGCCACCGGCAATCTCGATCAGCTCACTGACCCAGCGGATGCCACTGATCAGCGGCTCATTCCACTCCTCGAAGTACACCCGAGGGCGAGCCGGCAGTGATGCCGCCTGGGCCTGGACCTGCTCCAGCCCCTGCCGCAACTCGGCCACCAGCTGCTCGGCGCGGGCATTGGCGTGCACCAGCGCACCCAGAGTCTCGATCATGCGGAAAATGCCGGCGATATCGCGCTGGTTGAACAGGTGCACTTCCAGCCCTTCACGCGCCAACTCGGCGGCGATATCGGCCTGCAGGTCGCAATAGCCAATCACCAGATCGGGCTTGAGTGCGAGGATTTTCTCGGTCTTGGCGCTGGTGAAGGCCGACACCTTGGGCTTCTCCTTGCGTGCCTGCGGCGGGTGCACGGTAAAGCCGGAAATCCCGGCGATGCGCTCCTGCACGCCGAGACGATAAAGCACTTCGGTGGTTTCGGTAGACAGGCAGACGATGCGTTGCGGCCCCTTCATGGTGATTCTCCCCAGTGATCGGTATACACCAGCTCGGCCAGCGGACGGGGTGCGGCCCAGCCTTGTTCGACCAGCATCGGCTGGTCATAGAAGGCGGTGACCGGGCCCAGACACAAGATCGCGACCGGCTCGGCGCCGGCCGGCAAACCCAGCAACTCAGCCACGGCCTGCGGGTCGAACAGCGACACCCAGCCCAGCCCCAGCCCCTCGGCGCGGGCCGCCAGCCACAGATTCTGGATGGCACAGGCCAGCGAGGCCAGATCCATCTGCGGCAGGGTGCGGCGGCCAAACACATGGGCCTCACGGCCTTCCGGCAGCGCCGCGACGAGCAATTCAGCGCAGTCGCGGATACCTTCAACCTTGAGCTGCATGAAGGCGGCGCTGCGCTCACCCAGCGCCTCGGCGGTACGCAGCCGTTCCTGTTCGACCAGACTGTGCAACTGCTGGCGTAGCGCCGGTCGGGTGATGCGAATAAAGCGCCAGGGCTGCATCAACCCCACGCTGGGTGCCTGATGCGCCGCTTCAAGCAACTGCGCCAGCAGCTCGGGAGCAACCTCACCACCACTGAAATGGCGCATGTCACGGCGCTCACGGATCACCCGGTAAATGGCCGCGCGCTCCGCATCGCTGTAGCGCGGGCTGCTCATGGCGCAAACAGAGCCGCGGCCGCCTGCGGGTTACCCGGCAGATAGCAGTGAATGTAGGACGCCGTCAGCCGGCCCAGACGCCAGACCGCTTCGCTGGTGCGCTTATAGTTCGGGCACTCGCCACGCACCAGCGGCTCCAGCGCACACTCGATCGCCGAATGGTGATAGGTATGCCCGCGCAGCGACCCTTCCGGCAACACCACTTCCTGCAGGGCCAGCGCGGTCAGGCGCGGCTGCATGGTCGCCGTCGCCGGCAGCAGGCCGAGCATCTCGCCGCTATGGCCCTGTATATCGGTCAGACGCTGACACAGATAGAGCATGCCGCCACATTCGGCGTGAATCGGCTTGCCGGCGGCATGGTGGGCGCGGATAGCCGCCGCCATCGCCGTATTGCCGGCCAACTGATCCAGATGCAGTTCGGGATAACCACCGGGCAGATACAGGCTATCGACCGCCGGCAGGGCGCTATCGGCCAGTGGCGAAAAGAAACACAGCTCGGCACCCAGCGCTTCAAGCAGATCAAGGTTGGCCCGGTAGATGAAGGCAAAGGCCGCATCCCGGGCAACGCCAATGCGCACACCGGCCAGCAAGGATGGCAACTGCGGGGCGTCCACCGGGGCAAAACTCACGGCTGGCGGCAGTCGGGTGTCGGCACTGGCGGCCAAGGCATCGGCGGCGGCATCCAGCCGGGCATCCAGATCAGCCAGCTCCGCCGCCTGCACCAGCCCCAGGTGTCGGCTTGGCAGCTCCACCGCGGCATCGCGGGTCAAGGCACCAAACCAGGCGATGCCAGCGGGCAAACAGTCACGCAGCATCTCGCCATGGCGGGTACTGCCGACCTTGTTGGCCAGTACCCCGGCAAACGGCAGATCGGGCTGATAGCTGGCCAGCCCGTGGGCCATGGCACCGAAGGTCTGGGCCATGCCCGAACCGTCGATCACCGCCAGGACCGGTACGCCGAAATGCCGGGCCAGATCAGCCGCCGAGGGGGTGCCATCGAACAGCCCCATCACCCCTTCGATCAGGATCAGGTCATTCTCGCGTGCGGCCTCGGCCAGCAGGCGCTTGCTGTGCGCTTCGCCAATCATCCACAGATCAATCTGATGCACCGGCTGGCCGCTGGCCCGAGCCAGTATCATCGGATCGAGGAAGTCCGGCCCGCATTTGAATACGCGCACCCGCCGGCCCTGGCGGCTGTGCAAACGCGCCAGCGCGGCGGTGACTGTGGTCTTGCCCTGGCCCGAGGCCGGGGCGGCGATCAATACCGCCGGACACTCATGCTGATTCAAAACTCGACTCCCTTCTGCGCCTTGATACCGGCCTTGAAGGCATGCTTGACCATGCCCATCTCGGTTACCGTATCGGCCACCTCCAGCATCGCCGGCGGAGCCCCGCGACCGGTCACCACCACATGCTGGTGAGGCGGTCGGCCAGCGATATCCGCCAGCACCTGATCCAGCTCCAGATACTGGTATTTGAGCGCGATATTCAGTTCATCGAGAATCACCAGCGCTACCGCCGGGTCGCGCATCAGCTCGACAGCCACCACCCAGGCCGCCTGGGCCTTGGCGATATCGTCCTGGCGGTCCTGGGTTTCCCAGGTAAAGCCGGCACCCATCACGTGATAACGCACCTGCTCGGGGAAACGGCGGAAGAACGCCTCTTCGCCGGTGCTGCTGGCGCCCTTGATGAACTGCACGATACCCACTTGCATGTCGTGCCCCAGGGCGCGCGCGGCCATGCCAAAGGCCGAGCTGCTTTTGCCCTTGCCGTTGCCGCTGAGCACCAGCAGCAAGCCGCGTTCGTCCTGCGCCGCGGCGATCTTTTCATCGACTACCGCCTTCTTGCGCTGCATGCGCTGGCGGTGACGCTGATCGCGCTCGCTTGGCTCGCTCATGCCTTGCGCCCCTGGCCCAACAGCCCTTGCTGAGCCAACAGACGCAACACCACATACACGGCGCAGGCCGCCGCCACGTACATAACCAGCGTGCTCAGGTATTGCGGATAATAAGTAGCGATCCGTTCAAGCATGCCGGTAAAGGTCGGGGCTTCGTAACGCCCGGAGAAAAAGTAAAACCCACCACTGGAAAACAAACTGCAGATCAACGCACCGGTGGCCACCGTTGGAGCCAGGATCAGCAGAGTGGCCGGATGGTCACGGTGCCAGCCCGCGTACAACCGGCCGGCAAACCACAGGCTGCCGTAGGCGGGCAGCAAGGCCCAATAGGCAATGGTCATGCAGTGATGGCCGGCGTTGGTCCAGCCGACACTGAGCACGTCCATGACTACAGCCTGCAGAAACAGCAGCGGAAACGCCCAGCGCGGACGCAAAAACACTCCAGCCAGGAAAAATACCGCCCAGGAAGCGCTGGGCAAGTTGACCACACTGAAGTGACTGCCACGGGTCATGGCCATCAGCAGCACCAGTACGGCGCCAACAGCCAGTTGACTGCGTTTGGATAGTACGATCATGTCATCCTCCTTGGATGGGTGTAGATATTCGGTTCAACTGCTGCCATTACGTCATTCCGTCTTCCCGCTAGTCCGTCATGACGGAGCTCCTGCACCAGGGCGATCCCCCCGCTACTCCGTCATTGCGAGCCGCGTAGCGGCGCGGCAATCCATGGTCCGGGCCAACCACCGGGGCAGGTGGATTGCCACGGGCCTGCGGCCCTCGCAATGACGAGGGTGAGACAGACCCTTTCCCCCTTTGCAATGACGAGGGTGAGGCAGGCCCTTTCCCCTCTCGCAATGACTAGTCCTTACAGCATCTGGTAGCGCACGGTCAGATAGCCGGCCCGGCCTTGCTGCTGATAGCTGGCAGCGGTTTCGTAGTCGGTATCGAACAGGTTGCTGATCCGTGCCTGCACTCGCCACTGGTGGCTGAACCAGTACTCGGCGCGCAGGTCGACGGTGTTGTAGCCATGCAGGTCGGTGGTATTAGCGGCGTTGTCCCAGCGCCGGCCTTCGGCGTGCAGGCTGGCGCCGACGCCTACCCGGCCAAAGCGGCGGTCGACATCCAGGTTGAACAGTTGCTCGGCGCGGCGGGCCAGCAGATCGCCCTGGTTGGCGCGCTTGGAGCGGTTGGACGGGTCCTGCAGGGTCAGGTTGCTGGCTACATCCCAGCCCCACCAATGGCCGGCCAGTTCCAGCTCGATACCCTTGATCACCGCCTTGTCGACGTTCTCCGCCAGCCAGATGCCGCCACCCATGTTGACGCTGGCGATCAGGTCTTCGACTTCGTTGCGGAAGACATTGACGGCCCAGGTACCCCAGTCATGCTGGCCACGCAGCCCAAGCTCGTAGTTGCGCGAGGTCTCTTCCTTGATATCGGGGTTGCCGAAGCCGGGGAAGTACAACTGATTGAAGGTCGGTGCCTTGAACGCGGTGCCGTAGCTACCAACCAGTTGCAGGCTGTCCGTCAGGCTGATGCCGTAACCGATGTTGCCGGTGGTGTGATCACCGTGCTGCTGGTTGTCGTCATGGCGCAGGCCAAGCTGCCATTCATGAATACCACGCTGACCCAGATACTGGGCGTAATAACCCTTGTTGGTGCGCCGGCCCTTGCTGTAGTCGGTGCTGCTGCTGACCTCGTCGATCAGATGGTCATAGCCCAGGGTCAGCACCTGGCCCGGCGCCAGATCGATATCGTTCTGCCAGCCAAAGCTGTCGCGGCGGGTATCGAAGCGGCTGGTGAAGGTGCTGCCGTTGAAGTTGTCGCTCTTGTCTTCGCTGCGTGCGGCCTGCAGGGTCACGCGCCACGGATCAAGCGGAGCAAAGCGGGCATTGAGAGCGTGGGTCTTGAGCACCGAATCCGAGTTGGCCTTGAAGCCGGAGTCAAAGTCATTGCTGGAGTGGGTTTCCAGTACCTGGCCATCGATCTCCAGGCCATTGGCAAAGCGGTAGCCTGCCTTGAGGTTGGCCGAGAGTTCGCGGTAGCCGTCGTTGTCCGGATCGCCACGGCCCGGGCGCGCATCTATGCCCCGGGTCGACAGACTGCTGACACCCAGGTTGTACCAGGCGTTGCCGAAACCGCCAGACACACCCGCGCTACCTGCATTGTGGTTGCGGCTGCCGGTGGTCACCGAGGCCCAGGGCTTGGGATCGCCCTTGCTGCCCTGGCGGGTGAAAATCTGGATCACCCCACCAATGGCTTCCGAGCCGTAGAGGCTGGAACGCGGCCCACGGACAATCTCGATCCGCTCGATCTGCTCCATCGGCAGGTTCTGCAGCGCGGCGTTACCACTGGTGACCGAGCCTATACGCACGCCATCGATCAGCACCAGTACATGGTCACTGTTGGTGCCGCGAATACCGATGCTGCTGGACTTGCCCGGCCCGCCGTTGTTGACGATGCTGACGCTCGGCGTGCGGCGCAGCAGATCCAGTGCGTCGGTAGCTTGCAGGCGCTCGATATCGGCCCGATCAATCACCGTGACCGCGGCCAGGTTGGCGGCAATCGATTGGTTGGTACGGGTTGCAGTAACCACCTGGCTGTCCAGGTGCAGGGATTGGGCATGGGAAAGGCAGGCGCTGGCCATCAGGGCCAGTGCCAGCGGCGTGCGCGGCAACATCTTCATCTGTTCGCTCCGTCGTACTCACCCGTACGACATTGAGTAGCTGGGTACACGCGGCGAAGCGAACAGGCAGACAGCCAGACGAACAGAGGCCATACACCCGCAGAGCCCGCCGCACTGCTGTGACATGCATCAGGCCGGTCTCCGGGCTCACGAGCGGACAGTGTCCGATGATCCGACCTTCCCGTGCGTACACAGTGGTCATGGGGGATCATCTGCCGCGTCACACCCCTATGGGTGGCGGGCACTCGTTTACCGTTGCGGGGGCAGCGCCGGAATTGTTCCGTATCAAGGAACGCACCGGCTTCCCAGTTTCACCCTTAAGGCCATTGGCCAGGGGCACCTGAAGCGAGGCGAAGGTTAGAAGTTTTGCCCTGGGGCGTCAATGAAAAAAGGGGGAGCAAAATGTCGCAGCGCCCCCCTGCACATCAGGCCGTGGCCTTTTTGCGTTGTTTCTCATAGAGAAACCGCAAAACTGCCTGGCGGTACTGGTTGTACTTGGGGTCCTCGGCCAAGGCGATGCGATCACGCGGGCGCGGCAGGTCGATGTCGAGAATCTCGCCGATGGCCGCCGACGGGCCGTTGGTCATCATCACGATGCGATCGGACAACAATACTGCCTCGTCAACATCGTGGGTGATCATGATCACGGTATTGTGCAGTTCGGCCTGGATACGCATTACCTCGTCCTGCAGGTGCGCACGGGTCAGGGCATCCAAAGCGCCGAACGGCTCGTCGAGCAGTAGCACCTTGGGCTGCATGGCCAACGCCCGGGCGATCCCGACCCGCTGTTTCATACCACCGGAAATCTCGCCAGGGCGTTTATCCAGCGCATGGCCCATATGCACCATATTCAGGTTGTGACGAATCCACTCGTCACGTTCACTGCGGCTCTTGCTGCGACCGAAGACCTTGTCGACGGCAATCTGCACGTTCTCGTAGACGGTCAGCCAGGGCAGTAGCGAGTGGTTCTGAAACACCAGGCTGCGATCCGGACCGGGCCCGCTGACTTCCTTGCCGTCCAGAATCACCACGCCACTGCTGGCATCCAGCAGACCTGCGACGATGTTCAGCACTGTGGATTTACCGCAGCCGGAGTGACCAATGATGGAAATGTATTGCCCGCGCTCGACCTGCAGGTTGATATCGCTCAGCACCTGACTGGTCACGCCGCCACGGCTGAAGCTTTTGAACACCTTTTCGATACTCAGATAGGACTTGCTCATGATGATGCTCCTCAGCCTTCGCTGGTGCCGCGAGTGACCAGCCGGCCAGCCCAGGCCACCAGACGGTCGAGAATGAAGCCGACAATGCCGACGTAGACCAGCGCCAGGACGATGTCGCTGATTAGCGAAGCATTCCAGGCATCCCAGATGAAGAAGCCGATCCCTACCCCGCCGACCAGCATCTCGGCGGCGACGATCGCCAGCCAGGACAAGCCGACCCCGATGCGCAACCCGGAGAAGATATAGGGCGCGGCCGCCGGCAGCATGATTTTGACGAAGTACTCGATGCCGTTCAGACGCAGCACCCTGGCGACATTGCGGTAGTCTTCAGGAATGTTGCGGATGCCCACCGAGGTATTGATGATGATCGGCCAGATCGCGGTGATGAAGATGACGAAGATCGCCGACGGATTACTGTCCTGAAAGCCTGCCAGCGACAGCGGCAGCCAGGCCAGCGGCGGCACCGTGCGCAGTACCTGGAAAATCGGATCAAGCCCGCGCATGGCCCAGGTCGACTGCCCTACCAGCACGCCCAGCCCCACCCCGGCCACTACCGCCAGGGCATAGCCGTAGGCGACCCGCTCCAGGCTGGCTAGAATCTGCCAGGCCATGCCGACATCGTTCCCACCATTGTCATAGAACGGATTGGCGATCAGCTCCCAGGTATCGCTGAACACTTGGGTAGGAGGGGGTAAGGCGCTCGCCGGGCTGGAGCAGAGCATTTCCCAGACCAGCAGGAACAGCAGGGTAATTGCTATCGGTGGTAACAGGTTGTGCAACCCGACTCGGCCAAGCCGGGCCATCCAGGCTGGTACCCGGGAAGCCGTTGATAGCGGTGCAGCACTCTCTGCTTCAATCTTGACGTTGGCATTCATGGGTCATTCTCCTTACGACAGACTCAGGCCAGCGCTTTGATCGCCAGACTGTCGAGGTATGCCTGGGGGTTTTCAGGATCGAATACGGTGCCATCAAAGAAGGTCTCAACGCCGCGCGAGGTGGACGTCGGGATCTGTTCGGCCGGCACCCCCAGATCAGCGGCAGCTGCACGCCAGAGGTCTTCACGGTTCACCTGTTCGATCAGAGCATGACTATCGAAGTCGGCTGGCAAGTACCCCCAACGGATATCTTCGGTCAGGAACCACAGGTCATGGCTCTTGAACGGATAGGAGGCGAAGTCGTTCCAGTAGCGCATCTGGTGCGGACTGTTTTCCACCACGCGACCAGTGCCATAGTTGAAATTGCCCTTCATGCGCTCGACCACATCATTGAAAGGAGCGTTGATCCAGCGGCGTTTGGCACAAATACGTGCAACTTCCTCGCGGTTGGCTGGGTCTTCGCAATACATCTGCGCCTCCATCACTGCCTTGAGCAGTGCGCGGGTCGCATTGGGGTTGGCTTCAACCCAGTCGGCGCGCATCCCCAGCGCCTTTTCCGGATGGTTGTGCCACAACTCGCTGGTGGTCAGTGCCGTATAGCCGATCTTCTGGTTGATCAGTTGTTCGTTCCACGGCTCACAGACACAGAAAGTATCCATGCTGCCGACCTTCATGTTGGCAACCATCTGCGCCGGCGGCACCACTATGGTCGAGATGTCGCGATTGGGGTCGATGCCTCCGGCGGCCAGCCAATAGCGAATCCACAAGTCATGGGTTCCACCGGGAAAGGTCATGGCGGCGTTGACTTGCTTGCCACTGGCCTTTTTCGCTGCCAGTGCGGCCTTGAACGGAGTGCTGTCTACCCCAAGCTTGAGGTCGATATATTCCTGCCCAACTGAAATGCACTGCCCTCCCAGATTCAGACGGGCCAGAATCACCATAGGCACCGGCACATTGTTCGGCGTCATGGCCCCCGAGGCGATCAGATAGGGCATTGGTGTGAGGATATGCGCACCATCGATCCCGTTACGCGCAGAACCCAGTACCAGATTGTCGCGGGTAGTACCCCAGGATGACTGCTTCAATACCTCGACGCCGGTCATGCCGTGCTTAGCGAAAAAGCCCTTTTCATCAGCGACGAACAGCGGCGCCGCATCCGTCAGGGCAATAAACCCCAGCTTGGCTCGGGTGGTTTCCGGCGCATCGCTGCCAGCGGCCCAGGCCGCCGAGCGCAGGCCCGGGGCCATGCCGCCGAGTAACGCGGCGCCACCAACGGCGGCAATAGAATATTTGAGAAAGTCACGGCGCTTGAGATTGACGCTAGCCTGGCTGGTTGGCTTGATCGGTTTGTCGTCCATTGCACATTCCCCTGAAAAGCACGCATAAAAAACGGCGCCCCCTCACACCTGGCCCTATGGCCGAGGTGGAGGTGGACGCCGTTGCCCTTAGTCAATTGTGTAGAGGTCTAATGGTCTTGACCTGACGGTCTCAAAGCAGGTTGCGTGCCAATTAACGGTTGACTCAGAAAAACTCTCGGCAGTTTAAAGAGTTATCAAGCTGGGACGAGCGCCAGCGATATACCCTGGCTCCAGCTGACGCACTTTAAGGGAGCGCTGGCAGGGCAAATGCGCAACCAGCGTGCAAAAATGCCTCGCTTATCCAGCTTTCACCCGCGTGCTGGCGTTTGGCATAAGATCCGCCAGGCTGAGCACTGCCTGAGCCACATCAGCCAGCCGCTGACTCCGCTCCATGGCAGCATTTTGAAGTATCCGGTAGGCCGCCTCTTCATCGAGTCCATGGCGTGACATCAACACTCCCTTGGCCCGCTCGATCAGCTTGCGTTCATTCAACGAGCTGCGAGCGTTATCCAGCTCCTCAGCCAGCATCTGCAAACGCTGATTCTGTTCGTGCAAAAGGTCCAGCACCGAGCGATTGAGCTGCTGGCCCATGGTGTCGCCCGGAGCACCATCCAGTTCAGTGGCCTGCACGTTGAATAACCGGGTCTCTGGTGGGTCGCTGGCATCATCAAACTGATCGAGCCGCTCAAGCAGACAACGGTGATTATCAAGATCAGCCTGGGCCTGGCGGATTTTCTGCTGACACAGTTGCTGCAATCTCTCGGTCAACAGGTCTTCAACCTGCTTCATGGCATCGATACGGCGGGTCGTCAGTTCAAACCAGGGCTCACCCAGACTGGCCTCCAGCGGCTGCCCCGGCAGACTGCGCGCGGCGACCAGGCGCAAGCGGGCAATTTCAGCTTCGACCGGATCGGTGCAGAGCTGATGCCAGGCATTGAGCGCGGGCTTGTCGGCATAGTCGCAAAAGATCGCGAAGCAGCGCTGCTGGCCCTCGCCCAGATACTGCAGGCGTTCGAGCTGTTCCAGATCGAACAGCCCTGAGGCGAAACCTGCAACTCCGGTGGCTCGTTCCAGCCCCGCCAACTCCTTACCCTGCATGAAATTGAACAGCGCCACCAGGCAACGTGTGATATCCGGATCGACGGAGGTATCGGCAGCCTCGAACACGACCGCCAGCAGCCCGCCAATCACCCGGGTAAAAGCCCGGGTAGACTCCTGAGGACTCAGGGCCTGATCGCGCACCCGACGCCGCAGACAGGCCAGCCCGTCAAGTCCGTGCAGTACCAGGGCAATACGGTTGAACAGACGGGCCTTGTCGGCTCCGCGTCCGGTCTCCGGGTCCATGCGATTGAAGCCTCGCCGCACCGACTGCTCAAGTCCACGGCTGTCGCTGGTCAACTGATCCAGCGGCTGGCGGAAGCGCTCTGCCCGAGCGCTGAGATACATATTGGAAAAACCGCGCTCACGCTGGAGCGCATGCACCAGCCGGCTGATGCCGCCGACCAGCTCACAGGTCAGCTCCAGCGCGATCAGCCCCTGCATTTCGCTGCGCCGGGCTGCCAGCATGAACCCCAATACCGTCGCCATGTGCTTGCTCCCCTACCGTCGGGCTTTGAACAAGCACCAGCAATAGCCGTGCCATCAGGCCATGATCGGGTCGTCCTCGCGGGCCATCCCGGTCTGCACCCGCCATTGAGCCGCGTAGAATCCATCCCTGGCCAGCAGTTCGGCATGGCGTCCACATTCGGCCACCCGGCCCTGCTCAATCACTGCGATCTGGTCTGCGTGCACTATGGTGGACAGCCTGTGAGCGATCATGATCACTGTGCGGTCATGGGCGATGCGCCGCAATGAACGCTGAATCGCAGCCTCGGTCTCGTTGTCGACCGCGCTGGTGGCCTCGTCCAGCACCAGGATCGGCGGGTTCTTCAACAGTGCCCGGGCCAGTGACAGACGCTGGCGCTGGCCACCTGACAGCCGCACGCCGCGCTCACCGACCGGGGTGTCGAGCCCCTGTGGCAAGGCCTCGATAAACGCCCAGGCTTCGGCCTGACGGGCGGCGCTGACAATCTCCTCATCACTGGCATTGGGCCTGCCGTAGGCGATGTTGTCACGAATACTGCCCTCAAACAGATACACATCCTGGCTGACCAGCCCCACCGCTTGGCGCAGTGAACGCAGGCTGATCGCAGTCACCGGCTGGCCATCGATCAATACCTGGCCGCTCTGAGGGTCCTGAAAACGCAGCAGCAGCTTGATCAGGGTCGATTTGCCCGAGCCGGTAGCCCCGACCAGTGCCAGGGTGTGCCCAGCAGGAACCTTCAGATCGATCCCGTGAATGCCGCTGTTAGAGTTCGGATACTGGAATGCCAGTTGCTGGAAATGCACCTCGCCACGCACCGGCTGAGCCAGATCCGGATTGCCCTGATCGGCCACCTGCACTGGTTCTTCCAGCAGGCCAAGAATCCGCCGGGTACTGGCCATGGCCCGTTCGAACAGGTCGATTACCTCGGCCAGCCCAGTCAGCGGCCACAACAGTCGCTGGGTCAGAAACACCAATACACCGTATGCACCGATGTTCAGATCGCCGCTCAATGCCTGCATGCCGCCGATGGTGAAGGTGGCCAAAAAGCCGGTCAGCACCGCCATGCGGATCACCGGTATGAATGCCGAACTGACCCTGATGGCCTTGCGATTGGCTTCGACATAGGCCTCGCTGGCCTGGCGCAGACGTTCGGCCTCGCGGGCCTCAGCGGTGAAGCTCTTGATCGTGGCGATACCGTTCAGGTTGTTGCTCAGCCGACTGGCGATCTCCCCTACCCGCTCACGCACCTCGCCATACAGTGGGCCAGCCTTGCGCTGGAAGTAGAAACCACCCCAGATGATCAGTGGAATCGGGGTAAAGGCCAGCAGAGCAATCAGCGGCGAGATGAAGAAGAACACCGCTCCTACCGCCACCACCGTGACCGCAACCTGAATCATGGCGTTGGCTCCGCCATCAAGAAACCGCTCAAGCTGGTTGACGTCGTCGTTCAGGGTGGCAACCAGATGTCCGGAACTGCGCGACTCGAAGAAACTCATATCCAGCTGCTGGGCATGCTCATAGGCATCCTGGCGCAGATCCGATTGCAGCCGCTGGGCCAGGTTGCGCCAGAGAATCTGATAGAGGTACTCGAAAATCGACTCCCCAGCCCAGATCACGAAGGTCAACACCCCGAGTGCGATGATCTGCTCCTGCGGGGTAGTGAACCCCAGTCGGGCAACGAAGCTGCGCTCCTGGTTGACCACCACGTCGATAGCCACACCGATCAGAATTTCCGGGGCAATATCGAACAGTTTGTTGATTACTGAACAGGTGGCAGCGGCGATGATCCGCCGGCGGTAGCCGCGGGCATAGCGCAACAGGCGTACCAGTGCGCTGAAGCTGTTGGTTTGATTCATTGGTTGACATCCGTGATTGGGGTGGCCGCGCGCACGCGCGTCAGGCGGCACATCCTACCTTTAAACAAATTGATAATCATTATTGTTTTATTTAACCTTGCGCAGATTAATTGAATCACTCTGCGGAGTCCTCCCATGTTCAGCCTCAACGCTGCCAGTTATCAGGTCAATGGCAAAACGCTGTTGCAGCCACTCAGTCTGGAGTTGGCTCAGGGCCAGGTTCATGGGCTGATCGGTCACAACGGTTCGGGCAAATCTACCCTGCTGAAACTACTGGCGCGCCAGTATAGCCCCAGCAGTGGTCAGGTTTGCTTCGATCAGCGCCCATTACCTGCCTGGGGGGCACGGGCCTTTGCCCGCGAGGTTGCCTATCTGCCCCAGCACCTGCCCAGCGCCGAGAACCTGACTGGGCGTGAGCTGGTCGAGTTTGGCCGTTACCCCTGGCGTGGCCTGCTCGGACGTCTGACCCGCGATGACCAGCAGCAGATCGACCGGGCTCTGGAACTGACCGATACCCAGGCCTTCGCCACCCGCATGGTCGACACCTTGTCCGGCGGTGAGCGTCAGCGCCTGTGGCTTGCCATGCTGCTGGCCCAGGGGAGCCGCTTCCTGCTACTCGACGAACCACTGGCGGCGCTGGATATCGCTCACCAGGTCGAGGTCATGAGTCTGGTCACAGGGCTCAGCCGCGAACTGGGGCTGGGTCTGGTCATCGTCCTGCACGACATCAATATCGCCGCCCGCTTCTGCGACAACCTGATCGCCCTGCACAGCGGCCAACTGCTGGCCCAGGGGCATCCCGAGCAGTTGATGGATCACGATACCCTGCAGGATATCTACGGCATCAGCATGCAAGTCATCCCCCATCCCAGTGCCAACCACTTGGTCGCCCTGGCCCACTGACAGTTCCTCATGCCACTATTTGCACTGCGTTTTCTGTTGCTGTTCGCCTTGCTGCTGAGCACGATTACACAAGCCAGCCCACGACTGGCCAGCCTCGACTGGACGCTGGGAGAAACCCTGGTGGCGCTTGGCGCACCGCCACTGGCGATGGCCCAGGTTGATGACTATCACGCCTGGGTCGGCGAGCCGCAGATGCCAGACAGCGTGATCGACCTGGGGCTGCGCACCCAGCCCAACCAGGAACTGCTGGCCGCCTTGGCCCCTGAGCGCATTCTGATCTCGCAGATGTTCACAAACCTTACCCCCAGGCTAAGCCGCATTGCCCCGGTCGAGCTGGTGCAGCTTTACACGCCTGGCACCGATACCTGGACGCAAATGCTTGAACTGACCCGCGAGGTTGGCCGGCTGGCCGGCCGGGATCAGGCCGCCGAGCAGTTGATCTCCAGCACCCAGGCTCGAATCGACAGTCTGGCCGGGCAATTGAGCCGGCCACAGCGCCCGCTGCTGATCATTCAGTTCATGGATGCCCGCCATGTACGGGTATTTGGCCCCAACGGACTGTACCAGGTAGTGCTCGACCAACTCGGCCTGGACAACGCCTGGACTGGCGGCACCAATGCCTGGGGTTTTGCACTGGTCAGTATCGACGCACTGGTAGGCCTGGATGCCCAACTGGTGGTAGTCGAGCCCAAGCCTGCCGGCGTCGAGCGCGAGCTGGCCAGCAGCGCACTGTGGCAACACCTGCCAGGCGTCGCAGACAATCAGGTCATCACCTTGCCGCCAGTCTGGAGCTTTGGTGCCCTGCCGTCCTGCCAGCGCTTTGCCGAACTGTTGAGCGCCGCCCTGGAGCAGGCCCATGACTGAACAACGCCGCCCCGCCCTGCTCTGCCTGCTGTTCGCCCTGCTTGCAGCAACACTGGCGCTGACCAGCCTGCAACCATTGGGCGGCGCAGGCCGAGCCTGGCAAGCCCTGTTCAGCCAGCTCAGCAGTGATTACCTGCTGCTGCAATACAGCTGGTGGCCGCGTCTCAGCGTTGCCTTGCTGGCCGGCGCTGCGCTGGCGATTGCCGGCGTGCTGATGCAGCAGTTGCTGCGCAACCCGCTGGCCTCACCCACCACCCTTGGAGTATCCAGCGGCGCCAATCTGGCCCTGATGGCTGCCAGCCTGTTGGCGCCCGGGCTGCTGGATCTGGGCCGGGAGTGGGTTGCGCTGGCTGGTGGCGCTCTGGCCATGGGCCTGGTCATGCTGCTGGGCTGGCGTCGGGCCCTGGCTCCGCTGGTCGTGGTGCTGGCCGGTTTAGTGGTCAACCTGTATCTCGGCGCGCTGGGTATGGCCCTGCTGCTGTTTAATCAGGAAAGCCTCAGCGGCCTGCTGATCTGGGGCGCCGGCTCGATGGCTCAGAATGGCTGGGACAGCGCAGGCTTTCTTGCTCCCCGCGTGCTGGTTGGCGCCTTGCTGGCCTGGCTGCTGATTCGCCCCCTGGCCATGCTTGATCTGGAAGATGCCAGCGCCCGAAGCCTGGGCGTTTCTCTCAAATACTTGCGCCTGGCCGGGCTGGGCATTGCTGTTTTTCTCGCCGGCTGCGTGGTCAGCGTGGTCGGTATCATTGGCTTCATTGGTCTGGCTGCGCCCAATATCGTGCGCCTGGCCGGTGCCCGCCGGCTCAGCCATAGACTGCTCTGGTCCACACTGCTGGGGGCCCTGTTGCTGGCCGGCACCGATTTGCTGGTACAGTCGCTCGGCCAGCGGGCTGCCATGCTGATTCCTACCGGTGCGGTCACGGCAGCCTTGGGGGCTCCACTGTTGCTGTGGCTGATTCCACGCCTGCGCCTGACTGGCCAGCGGGCGCCCAGCCCGGCACAGAGCCTGAGCGAACGGCGCCACAATCCGCAGCGCTTGCTGGCCGGACTGGGCCTGGGGGTGCTGGCTATGTTGCTGGTAGCACTCTGGTTCGGCCAGGGCCCGCAGGGCTGGTACTGGCTCACCAGCGAATCCTGGAGCGTGCTGGAATGGCGATTGCCCCGGGTGCTGGCAGCCATGGGCTGCGGCCTGATGCTGGCACTGGCCGGCACCCTGGTCCAGCGCCTGAGCGCCAACCCGATGGCCAGCCCGGAACTGCTCGGCATCAGTGGTGGCAGCGCCATGGCGCTGATGGCTGCGGTGTTTCTGCTTCCGGCCCCGGGCAATCTGATGCTGATGCTGGCCGGCACACTCGGAGCCCTGCTGACCCTGGCGTTGCTGATAATGGTCAATCGCCGCAGTGGCTGGCTGCCTGAGCGTCTGCTGCTCACCGGGGTAGCGATTACCGCGCTGTTCGAGGCTCTGCGCGCTGTGGTTCTGGCGGGCGGCGATCCGCGCGGCCAACAGTTGATCGCCTGGATGTCTGGCTCGACCTATTATGTCGACACCCCTGCTGCTGCCGGCGTCCTGCTGGCAGCGCTGCTGGCAGCCCTGGCCTGCCTGCCACTGCTGCGCTGGCTGGATATCCTGCCACTGGGTGCCGAAACCAGTCGGGCGCTGGGCATACGACTGGAACGGGCACGCCTGGGGCTGTTGCTGCTGACCTCGATTCTGACTGCCGGTGCCACGCTGGTGATCGGCCCGCTCAGCTTTGTCGGCCTGTTGGCCCCACACATGGCGCGTCTGCTGGGCCTGACCCGGGCCGGCCCGCACCTGCTCGGTGCGGGTTTGATCGGCATGCTGCTGATGCTGCTGGCCGACTGGGTGGGCCGCCAGTGGCTGTTCCCCAACGAAATACCCGCCGGGTTGATGGCCTCACTGATTGGCGGCGCTTATCTGATGTGGGGCTTGCGCCGGCTGTGACTCGACCTGCGGTCTGGCCCGCAGCAGGCGCAAGCCGTTGAACACCACCAGCAGGCTGACACCCATGTCCGCGAATACCGCCATCCACAAGGTGGTATGCCCGGTCAGGGTCAACAGCAGAAACAGCGCCTTGATGCCAACCGCCAGGGCGATGTTCTGGCGCAGGATGCGTACCGTCGCCCGTGACAGCTGGATAAAGGTCGGAATCTTGCCCAGATCATCATCCATCAGCGCCACATCGGCGGTCTCCATCGCGGTATCGGTACCGGCCGCCGCCATGGCAAAGCCGATATCGGCCCGGGCCAGCGCTGGCGCATCGTTGATGCCGTCACCAACCATCCCAACCGTGCGCCCTTCAGCCTGCCAACGCTCGACCAGCTCCAACTTGTGTTCAGGCAAGAGTTCAGCATGGGCCTGATCAATGCCGGCCTGCCCTGCGATGGTCCGGGCTGCGTGCGGGTTATCGCCACTGAGCATCCGTGATTCCACCCCAGCCTGACTCAGCCGCCCGATAGCCTCACGGGTGCCCGGCTTGAGCTGATCGGCCACGGCGAACAGAGCCAGCGGTTGCTGCGCATCCGCCAACACCACCACACTCTTGCCCTGGCGCTCCAACACTTGCAGGCGCTGCTCCAGTGTTGCGTCGAGCCGGCCCAGCTCGCTCATCAGTCGGCGATTGCCCAGCCAGTAATCCTGCCCATCGATCCGCCCGCGCACCCCGCTGCCCGGCAAGGCGACAAACCCCTCTACCGCCTGCAACCGGGTCTGTTGCTGCCTGGCAGCACGGCTGAGCGCGCTGGACACCGGGTGATCCGAGCGCTCGGCCAGACTTGCAGCCAGCCCGAACAGCAGCTCGCTGCCCTGCCCATCGAGCGGCTCGATATCGGTCAGCTCCGGCTGCCCCAGCGTCAGCGTGCCGGTCTTGTCCAGGGCCAGGCAGTCCAGCTCACGCCCAGCCTCAAGAAAGCGCCCGCCCTTGATCAGAATACCCAGGCGTGCAGCCCGGGTCAGACCGCTGACCACGGTGACCGGGGTCGAGATCACCAGCGCGCAGGGGCAGGCAACCACCAGCAACACCAGCGCCCGGTAGATCCACTCCAGCCAGTCGCCGACAAACAGGGCCGGAACCACCGCCACCAGCAGTGCCAGGGCGAACACCGCCGGCGTGTAAATCCGGGCAAAACGATCGATAAACCGCTGAGTCGGTGCCTGACTGGCCTGCGCCTGCTCCACGGCTCGAATGATCCGCGCCAGGGTACTGTTGCTGGCCGCCGCCGTGACCCGATACTCCAGCTCGCCTTGCTGGTTCAGACTGCCGGCGAACAAGCTATCGCCCGGGCGCTTGTCGACTGGCAGACTTTCCCCGGTAATCGGCGCCTGATTGATACTCGAATGTCCACTGAGCACCTCACCGTCCAGGGCTATCCGCTCGCCCGGTCGCACCCGCACCCGATCACCCAGCGCGACCTCTGCCACCGGCACATCCCGCCACTGACCATCGGCTTGCAGCACCCGGGCCTGGGCCGGGCTCAGATCCAGCAGCGAACTGATCGCCCGCCGGGCCCGCTCCAGCGAGCGCTCCTCAATCAACTCGGCAATGGTGAACAGAAACATCACCATCGCCGCTTCCGGCCACTCGCCAATCAGCATGGCCCCGGTCACCGCCACACTCATCAATGCATTGATGTTGAGTTCGCGGCGGCGAATCGCCTGCCAGCCGGCCTTGTAGGTCCCCAGACCGCACAGCAGAATCGACAGCAACGCCAGCGCCGCTACCCGCCAGTCACCAGCCAGCCCGGCCAGATGCAACCCTTCAGCCGCCAGTGCCGCCAGCCCGGCTGCCGCCAGACGCCAGCGTCCCCACGCTGAGCTATGCTCGCTGCTTGAGCAGCCATCCGCGCCGCAGCAGTTATCGATTTCAGGCTTCAACGCCTGGGGTTGGTTATCGCAACAGGACATATTCCAGACTCTCCGTGGTTGTCTGTTTGCCATTGCACACCCTATAGTTACTACAGGGTCAAGCAATTCAGGACACGACGAGATGAAAATCGGTGAACTGGCCAGGCATACCGGCTGCCCGGTGGAGACCATCCGCTACTACGAACGCGAAGGATTGCTGCCGGCACCGGCCCGCAGCGCCAGTAATTATCGGCTGTACGGGCAGGCACATGTTGAACGGCTGGGCTTTATTCGCCACTGCCGGGTACTGGACATGAGTCATGAAGAGATTCGCCAGTTGCTGGCCTTGCGTGACGACCCGCAGTCGCCCTGCGACAGCGTCAATGACCTGATCGACGCCCATATCGGCCATGTCGAAACGCAAATGACCAGCCTGCAAGCCCTGCATCAGCAACTGATCGAGCTGCGCCACCGCTGTTCCGGGCACAATGACACAGGGCACTGCGGTATTCTCAATGAACTGAAAAAACGTGATCCTGTTTCAGGCGGCCCAAGCCGGCTACATCCGCTAAGCTGATAAGCGCCCAGCCAAGGAACCTCTAAATACAATCAGGAGTCCTGCCATGTTTACACCAGGCCACCTGCATTTAAGCCGTATGCAGCTTTTGCCCAGCGATGTCGGCTTCAGCATCGACATCCGCTACGACATCGACGAGCAATGCACTGCCGTGCATTTCACCCTGGAGGGGGAAATCAAGGGCGAACCCCTCAAGGAAAGCTTTTCTTTGCCGCGCGATACCGCCTTCAACTTCGCCAGCAATATCGATCACATCCTGCGCCACCACGGTGTAATCACCCCGGAGTTCCTCTCGGTCTCGGCCCACCATGAGTACGATGAAATGTTCGAAGACATCCGCGCCAAACTGCACGCCTGGCATGGCGAGGCGATTGATCCGGATCATTTGACGTAAAAGCGCCGCATATCGCGCAGACAAAAGGCAAACAAAAAACCCCAGCTTCTTGCAAAGCTGGGGTTTCTGAATAATGGCGCAGCGGACGGGACTCGAACCCGCGACCCCCGGCGTGACAGGCCGGTATTCTAACCGACTGAACTACCGCTGCGCGTCGTTCAGTGAACACCGGAATCCGGTATGGGTGGGGCCACCCTGTCCGTCTGAACTGGCGCGCATTTTAAACATTCCTCCAGCGGAGTCAAGCACTTGCATAAGATTTATTGTCTTGCGCCTGCGCTTTGGGTTTGAGGCTCAGACGGCAGACCGCAGGTATCACCAGCAGGGTCAGCACGGTCGAGGCCAGCAAGCCGGAAATGATCGCCCAGGCCATCGGTGGCCACAGGGTCGATGATGAAAAGGCCAGCGGCAACAGACCGGCGATGGTGGTCGCCGTGGTCAACAGAATCGGCCGGGTACGCCGCTGCACCGCTTCGCTGACCGCCTCCCCTACCGCCTTACCCACCGCCAGACGCTGGTCGACCAGATCAAGCAAGACGATGGCGTTGTTGACCACGATGCCGACCAGGGCAATCACCCCAAGCATCGACTGGAAGCCGAACGGCGAGCCGGACAATACCAGACCGGGAAAAATGCCGACGCTGGCCAGCGGCACGGTCAGAAGAATGATCCCGACCCGGCGGAACGAGTTGAACTGCAGCAGCAGGAAAAACAGCAACAGCAGCATGCCGACTGGTGCGCTGGTGGCCAGCGCCCGGTTGGCATCACCGGAGCCCTCGCTGTCGCCGCCCAGTTCCAGCCGGGTCCCGGGCGGCAAGGGCTGGACCTGCAACTGCCGATCCAGCGCATCAAGCACCTGATTGAAGCTGTAGCCGTCTTCCAGCCCGGCCGTGACGCTGTAGACCCGTACCCCGTTGCGTTGGCGGATACTGGCCGGCAACCAGCGCGCCTCGATCCGCGCCAGCGCGGTCAGCGGAATCGCCTCGCCGGCCTGGTTGAATACATGCAGTGACAGCAGGCGTTCCAGCGACTGCCGGGTCCCCTCATGCGAGCGCAGCAGCATCGGAATCGGATCAAGCTCCTGGCGATACTGTTCGACAGTCAGCCCCAGACTCTGGGAGAACAGCGCCCGGGCTACCTCGGCGCGACTTACCCCCAGGCGCTGGGCCTGGGCATCATCGACCTCGATGGCCAGCACCGGCACGCCCAGATCCACATCATGGCGTACATCCACCGCGCCCTCGACGGCTTTGAGCGCAGTGAACACTTGCTCGGCGGCAGCAATCCGCTGCCGGTCATCGGGGTGGTACAGCCGTACCTCAACCGGCGCCACCCGTGGCGGCCCCTGCCCCAGCCGTTCAGCGACCACATCCAGCTCCGGCCGCTGCCGGGCGACATGCTCGCGCACCCAGTGAATCACTTCGCCGGTGGCGGCCAGATCGGTGGTCTGAACGACCAGACGGCCACGGTTGGGCGACTCGGGTGAGCGCAGCAGGTTGTAATAGAAGCTGGGCCCAGCCGAACCGACAAAGCGATGAACCGCCTGTACCTGGGGCAAGCCACGCAACTCGCGCTCCAGGTCGGCGGCTACATCGGCGGTGCGCTGCTGATCGGTGCCTTCTGGCATGTGCAGTTCGACTACCACCACAGGCCGGTCGGCATAGGGGAAAAATTGCTGCTTCATCCAGGGCGTCATGCCCAGGCTGATGATCACCATTACCAGCCCGAACAACACCACCAGCCAGGGAAAGCGGCCACTGACACGGGCCAGACCGGCGCCCACACGCTCCATCAAGGGGCTGTCGAGTGACGCCGACGGTTTTAGAAAACGTCCGGCGATCAGTGGGGCGACACTGACGGCCAGCAGGTAGCTGACACTCAGGGTCAGCATGATCATCACCGGAATTCCCCGGGTGAAGTCCGCGGTGCCGCCCTTGGCCAGCAGTAGGGGTGTGAATGCCGCCAGCGTGGTCGCGGTCGAGGCGCCCAGCGGCCCGGCCAGTTCGCGTACCGCCTCATGCATGGCATGGGCCCGTGAGGCGCCGCGGTTGAGCCGATCCTGAATGTTCTCGACCATGACGATGGCGTTATCGATCAGAATCCCAAGCGAGATCACCATACCGATTACCGCGATCTGGTGCAGGACACCGCCGCCGAAGTTGTACAGCCCAAGACTGATCATCGCCACCAGCGGCAGCATGGTCGCCACCAGCACGCCCATCCGCCAGCCCATGCCAACCAACACCACGGCCACAATGATCAGCACACTCAGCAGCAGGCTCAGTTCCAGGCTATCCAGACGCTCCTTGACCTGATCCGGTTGAAAGAACATCTCGTCAATCTGCAGCGGCTGAAACTCGTCACGCAGCAGATCCAGACGCTCGCGCAACTGCTCACCGAAACGAATCGCATCGACCTGGCCACGCTGCGCAGTCAGGCTGACCAGAACCGCCTGCTCGCCATCGAACCAGGCCTGGGGCTGAGCCGGCTCCAGCGGGCCACGCCAGACATCGGCAATCGCCGCCAACGGCACGCTGCCGCCTTCAGGCAGCGGAATCTGGGTGCCGCGTAGCGCTTCAATACTGGTGAACTCGCTGTTGGGCAACACCCCAAGACGCTTGTCATCGACCACCACAAAGCCGCCGGGAATGACCTGATTGCGCTGGGCCAGCAGCGTACTTAACTGCTGTGGCGTTAGGCCCAGACGGCGCATTTCGGCATCGCGCAGAGCGATGGTGATCTGCTCGTCGGCCTCACCGTCCAGTTCGATCCGCGATACCCCCGGCAGGTCCATCAGGGCTCGTTTGAGGCGCTCGGCCTGCTGACTGAGCTGCACCAGGGAAGCGTCGCCGCGCACCGCCAGCACGACCGCCGGAATATCGATCAGCCGATCATCCAGACTCATGCGGGCAACGCCGTCGGGAAACTCCAGCCGGGCCCGTTCCATCGCTTGGCGCACCCGGTCCCAGGCTGAGTCGGTGTCGTAAATTCTATCTTCAAGGTTGATGCTGATCAGCACCACGCCGGTCCGCGCGGTGGCGGTGAAATACTCGATTTCCTCTACCTGTGACAGCTCATCAGACAGTGGCTCCAGCACCATTCGCTCGACCGCCTCGGCCATGGCCCCAGGATAAATCACCGTAATCATGCCGGCACGCTGGGGAAAGCTCGGATCTTCCTGGCGCGCCATGGTCAGATAGGAAGCCAACCCCAGCAGGCACAACATGGTGACCACCAGCCCAATCAGCCGGGCCCGGGTATTGAGCAGCAGAGTCATGGCAGCAGCTCCACCCGGTCCTGATCGGCCAGCCGGGTCAGACCGGCATAAACCACCTGCTCACCCGGCTGCAGACTACCCGTTTCCAGCAACGCCCGCTCACCCTGCATACCGCGCACTTCAACCGCCACCCGACTCACCCGCTCACCCTCGATACGAAATACCGACAGGCCTTCAGCCGAGCGCATGATCGCCGCCAGCGGCACGCTGAGCTGGCCTGGTTGCTGACGTGCCAGCCCTACTTCCACCGCATCACCGGCCTGCAGGCCGGGCTCATCCAGGCTCAATACCAACGGATACAGCACACTGCCCTGCGAGGCGCTTTGGCCAATTTCACTGACCCGCCCCAGCCACTGCCCTTCACGCACACTGGCCCACACCGGCAGGCTTTGACCCAGCTCGATCCCATGGAGCAAGGCAGCCGGAACCCGTACTTCAACCTCATGGCCAACCGACGCCGACAAGCGCAATACCGGTTGTCCTGGCGCCACGTACTCACCAGGCTCGACCAGCAAAGCCTCAATGCTGGCGTCGAACGGAGCCAGCAAGCGCATTTCTCCCTGCAATTGCTCGCTCTGGCGCAATGCTGCCCGTGCACTATTGACCGAAGCCAGCAACGCATCGCGACGGGCCGCCTGCTGTTCGCGCTCCTGGGCCGACATAACACCGCGCTGATACAGCTGTTCGGCCCGGTCGACATCACGTCGGGCCTGCTCAGCCTGGGCTTGCAGTTCCTGCAGCCGAGCCCTGGCCGCATCACGGGCCGGCTCCAGCTCCGGGTTATACAGTCGTGCCAGCAACTGACCGGCCTTGACCTGCTGACCGATCTCCAGTGGCCGCTCGCGCAGCACACCACCTACCTGAAAGGTCAGTACGGCTCGCTGACGCGGTCTGACCAATCCGGCAAACCGCAACGGCTCCTCTGCTTGTGCCAGGCTCACCTCGGCTGCGCGCACCGCAACAGCAGGTGTCAGCGGCAACGCCGCGGCATCAGCCCGCTGCTCTCGGCCGCAACCACTGGCAGTGACCAACAGCGGCACTAGCAATACCACCAACAACGGTGGCAACCAGGATTTCGGGGTATCAGCAAGGCGCGACATGACAGACTCCTGAAGAGGGCAGGATGATTTTTGACAGTTTGTCATCGTTTGACAAATTGTCAATAACGTCACAGACTCCATTCGTCAGCCACCAGTTAGTGAGCAACCTATGAGCGTTGAGCAACGCCGGGAACGGGAAAAGCAGGAGCGCCGAGACAGCATTCTTGATGCAGCCGAGCAGGTTTTCTTCAGCAAGGGCTATGAGCGCTGCTCGATGGATGACATCGCCCGGGCCGCCCAGGTCAGTCGCGCCCTGCTGTACGTCTACTTCAAAGATAAGGCCGCAATCATGCGCGGCATCATGCTACGCGCCGGCGAATCGATCCGCGGTCATTTCCGCCAGGCCATGGAGGCCTCAAGCAGCGGAGCCGAGCAGATTGAAAATATCGGCCGAGCTTACTACCACTTCAGCGTTGAGCATCCCAACTATTTCGATGTACTGACCCAAGCCCAGGGGTTCGCCCACCCAGACGAGCCTGACGAACAGAGCCTGGCCCTGCAGCAATGCAGCATCGACGCCATGCACCTGATGATTCAGGCACTGCTCCAGGGCGTAGCCGACGGCAGTCTGAGCGCCGAGCGGGTCAGCGATCCACTGCAGACCGCCTACTATCTGCGCGGCGCCTTACATGGAGTGATCATGCAATGTCGGCACATCAGTGAAATCGAATTACCTGACCACCCCAACCCGGAGCAACTGGTCAGCTATACCCTGCGCATGCTGACCCAGTCGATGCGCCCCTGAACTGAATCACCTGCCGACCTGATAACGGAGACAATAATAATGCTGACGCCCATGATCATACTGGCCATCCTGATCACCCCTCTGGCCATTGCATTCGCCTATGCCAGTTACCGCAGCCAACCGCTGGAAGTCCGGCGTCCAGCCTGCTACGGCATGGGGCTGGCCTTTGTGTTCTTTGCCATCGGCCACTTCGTGCAAACCGAAGGCATGGTTGCCATGCTGCCTGCCTGGGTGCCGTGGCGCCTGCAACTGGTCTACCTGACCGGCGTACTGGAGCTCTTGATTGCCATCGGATTTTTCCTGCCGGGCTACCGGGAACTGGCTGCCAAGTTGGCAATAGCTGTTCTGATTCTGTTCTTTCCAGCCAACGTGTATGCAGCCCTGCACGGAGTCGGCCTCGGCGGGCATCAGTGGGGGCCGGTATACCTGCTGATTCGCGCGCCCTTGCAGATGGTCTTGATCCTCTGGGCCTACGCCCTGTGTTTGGATGGTCGCCTTCCCAGACTGCAACGAAGTAACTGACGGGGGTTCAAGCAGCCAGCTTAAGGCGCAGGGTTCGGGCAATCTGATCACGCCAGAGCGGAGCCACGGCAGCCCGGTCGGCAAACGCCGACCACTGACCAACCACCTCGGTCACCTCGTGCAGCAACGCTTCAGCGCGGCCACGCTTGAGACCGGCAACCCGGGCACAGGCCTTGATATCTTCCAGGGTGAAGTGATCGCGCTTGCCATTGAGGCTCATCTGATGGCTGGCGGTCCAAATGCCCTCGGGATTGTAGCTGTAGGTCACGTCAAAGGCCGGCGATAATGACCAGCGCCCCTGACGATCCATCAGAAAGGCGATGTTCTTGACATGATCATCCTGGTTACGGGCGACGATATTGAACAGCATGCGCCGGAACTGCTGTTCCAGCGCGGCCATCGGCAGCCCCAGGCGGCGAATCACCTGCAACGCCTGTTCGTAACTGTAGGCGCCGGCCTGATTGAAGTCGAAATGGGCCAGCGCGCACAGTGACTGCATATGCAGCTTGCTGCCGCCGGGCAAGCGATCAAACCGCCGGGTCATGAAGTGCCGGCGCCCGCCTTCCTCCAGCAGCCGGCACTCGCTCATGTCAATGCCGGCCTCGCGGGCCATCAGGTAGTAGGCATATTCGATCGCACAATAACCCTGAGGATCATCCAGCTCCTTGTCGCGATTGCCGGAAACCCCATCGAACTTCAGCAGCCAGTATTCAAAACCTTCTCCGGCCTCGACCTGACCAGAACGCACCTCATTGGTCTGTGGCTGCCAGGCAATAACAGCTTTGGCCCGGGCGCCACCGGCCGAGGTTCCCACTCGCAGGATGTCACGCAGGGCCGCAGCCTTGTCGGCATCAGCAAAACTGCCCTGCAGATCGTTACGGTGCGCCAGCACTTCAGAGGCCAACTCGACCAGCGCATCGATGCTGACCCGCTCCGACTCACGGGCCTGCGGCCCGGTGGTCGGCAAAAACTCCAGCGCCCCCATCCCCCGTCGCCCGGTGTAACACAGGCGCTCTACCGCATTGAAACTGTCCGGGCTACGCCCCTGAGTTGCCAGCCAGGCATCGATAAGAGCATTGCCGAATTTGTCCGGCAAACAGTCAGCCAGCAGCCCAGGCAAGCCGTGAAAAGTTTGCCTGGGCAGCTCGGGAAAGCGGTAAACCCGTGGCGACAAGGGCATAACCAATGGCGACAGTTCAATGCCGCTACCAATAAACGCCGGATCGTACTGGAACGCCGCCGCGGCCTCACCGGGCTCCTGTGCTACCGCACCAATGGTCCGCCCCCATAGCCGGACCTCGGCCAGTGTGGTCATTCGTCATCTCCCCACTGCCATTCGCCCTTGGGCTCAACCACCCCACGGCGCGACGCTCGTTGCGGCGGCTTGCCCTTGCCACGCAGCAGCGCCATTGGTCCCGGTCCGGTATCCGGCAACAAGGCCTCCAGGCCTCCTAGCCGCCCCAACACCCGCAGCACACGAATCAGACTGAGCAACTGGCTGGACTGCCCCGCCTCCAGACGCTCCAGGGTACGCTTGGACAAACCAGCCTGCTCCGCCAACTGGGCCTGGGTCAAACCGCTGTCAAGTCGCAGCCGGGCCAACCGCCCTCCCAGCTCAGTCAACACTGCATCATCAGTCAGCGAGTCAGATAACCGCATAAGTCGTCATCCATTGCGAAATAAACACCATTTACGTATTAAGTCGACATATTAAGCGACTTATACAGCAAATAACAAAGACATTCTAGTCGTCATATATTGCGAATAAGTCAATAAAAAAGGGCCTATTCGTCATAAATGACGAATAGGCCCTTGGGATGAGGAATTAACGAGGCAGACGCGACAGCAAGCCCTGGTCCAGGCTCAACTTGCCGGCACCCGACAACATCAAGGCCACCGAGCCGGCCAGTAGCGACAGCGCAAACTCATAGCCGTTGTTGCTCATGAACAAGCCGTTATCAATATGCACAGCAAAGATCGCCACCAGCATGGTGAAGGCCAGCACCAGCGCCGCCGGACGAATAAGCAGCCCCAGGACCAGACACAAGCCGCCAAAAAACTCGGCCGACCCCGCGCCCAGCGCCATCAGATAGCCCGGCTGCAGCCCAATTGATGCCATCCATTGACCTGTTCCCTCCAGTCCGTGACCACCAAACCAGCCAAACAGCTTTTGGGCGCCATGGGCCATGAAGATGATACCGAATGGTATACGCAGCGCCAGCGGGGCCCAGTGCTGCCCAGGGTTGACGATTGACTGAAGGATATTCATAGCGACTCCTTGATGGGGATGCAGGCAATGTGCCCGTTAAAATAACTGTAGGCCAGCGCCGCAACGGCGTCTAACTTGCCCGCACCAGACGCTCAGGGCAACTCGGCCTGAGCCTGATGCAGCCAGGCTTCAAACTCCGAATCAGGCAGCAGCCCTCCCCCGGTACTCCACAGCAGATGCACCGCTTGCGCCGGGTTCACTCCTTGCGCCAGGCACCATTGCCGTCCGGGTTCACTATCCATGAGCCAGCCTGGACCGGTAAATCCGGCACAGGCCGAGTGCTCAAGCCGTTCGCCCAGAGCATTCCAGGCCAAAGCCAGGCCTCGCTGCAACTGCGCGTCACTGACGGTAAAGACGCCTGCAAGCCGGTCCTGCATAGCATTGCTGGCCAGCATCGAGGCCTGAGCTACCGCCATGCCATCAGCCAGGGTACGGTTGTCCAGGCCAATATCGTAGACCGACAACGGCTGCTCCAGGCCTGCCGCCAACTGCAGCAAAACCGAGGGCGAGGCGACTGGCTCGGCGAACCAGACGTGTACTGCATCGCCCAGCATTTGTTTGAGTCCATAGGCAATCCCGCCTGGCGCGCCACCAACACCACAGGGCAGATAGACCAACAGCGGTCGCCGTGCGGAAACCTCGATTGCCAACTCACGTAGTTGCGGCAACAGGCGCCGGGCAGCTACCGCGTAGCCAGCAAACAGCGAACTGGAACGCTCATCATCGACGAAGTGGGACTGCGGGTCAGCCTCAGCCAGGCGTCGACCTTCAGCAACAGCCGCAGCGTAGTCACCGCCATGCTCGACAACATCAACGCCTTGCTCACGCAGCAGGGCTTTTTTCCAATCCTTGGCATCCTGGGACATATGCACCTGAGCCGCAAAACCCAGCACGCGCGCCATCAGTCCAATGCTGATCCCCAGGTTACCAGTGCTACCCACCACCAGTTGATAGCCAGAAAAACAAGCTCGCCACTGCGCAGAACCCAACTCACGAAAGTCCTCCCCCTGCCAGCCATGCTCCCGCGCACAATACTCAGCGAACTCCAGCACCTCATGAAAGCCGCCCCGCGCCTTGACCGAACCGGCCAGTGGCAGGCGGTGATCGGCCTTGAGCAGCCATTGCCCCTGCCCGCCATAGGCATCGCGCAGGGCATCGGCTGGCAATAGCGGCGATTCGACTACCCCATCACAGGCCGCCAAGGCAGGGGAGCCCGCTGCCAGCAAGGGAGCCGCACGTTTCAATCGCTGTTCAGCCTGATCAATCAGGGCAGGGTCGAACAGTTCCGGCTGGGTACGAACACCGGGATTGATCCACAACATTGGAGCCTGGCTTCGCAGAGCCTGACGCAACATGTCATCCAGCATGGTGTTTGCCTCGGGAGATTGCTTGTCGCATGATAGTTCAACAGCAGTTTAGCGGAGTTGCGATGATGCCGATGATCGGTTGGCTGTTTCTACTGATGGCTTTCGGCCTGGTGCTCGGCAGTTTGCTGATGTTGCGCGACAGCGCCAACAAGATGCCCATCGACAAGGAAAAGCTCAAGCGCATCAAAGAGCGTCAGGCTGAACTCGAGGCAGAAGAAGCCAAGGAAGCCGAACGCAAAAAGGACTGAAAACCCGGTAGAATGCCCGGCAGATTCAACTCGCAGGATTTCACCCCATGATCAATTCACTGCAAGCCCAACTGCTCAAGGCCGGCCTGGTCGACGAGAAAAAACTCAAACAAGCCCAGCGCTCGAAGAAAAAACAGGCCAAACAGCAGCCCGAAAAGGTTGTGGATACCGCGGCACTGGTGGAAAAAGCCCGGGCCGACAAGGCCGAGCGGGACCGTCAGCTCAACCAGCAGCGCCAGGAAGAGGCTGCCCGCAAGGAGCGTGAAGCTCAGGCCAAGCAGTTGATCGAACAGAACAAAATCGAGCGCACCGGCGGTGAAGTGCCCTACCAGTTCGCCAGCAAGAACAAGATCAAGAAGATTTATGTCACTCAGGAGCAGTTCGACAGACTCAGCCGCGGCAAACTGGCCATTGCTCGCTTGGGCGGGCAGTTCGAGCTGATTCCATTGGAGGTCGCGGACAAGGTCAAGGAGCGGGCCCCACATTGGCCGGTAATCATCGCCAAGGTCGAAGAAGTCAGCGAGGACGATCCCTACGCCGCGTACCAGATCCCTGACGATCTGATGTGGTAATACAATCGGCCCGGGCACAATGCCCGGGCCAGCCAGCCATTATTGCCGCTGTTCCTGCTCGTCTTCTTCCTCGACCTGCTCCGGCTCATCCAGGGCAGTGTCATCCACCAGTTCGGCATCTTCCTTCATTCGCTCGACACGCTCACGCTCACGGGTCTCCTCAGCCTCCGGGCAGTCCAGCTTGAGCAGGAAGGTCCGCGACACATCAATCAAGCCGACATGTTCGATGGTCCGTCGGCCAATCAGCACCGGATAGGTCATGTCGCCGCGGTCACGCAGAGAGAATTGCTCTTCATAAACCTGATTGCCGATGCACATCGCCATTTTCACCACCGGTCGACGATCCTCGCCGCCAGCCCCGCGCACCAGCACCCGGCGATAGACCGGCCGCTCAAACTTCAGGGTCACCAGTTCGCCGCTATCGGCATCCTTAACCGGCACGTCATAACGCACCCAAGGATTGCCGTTGAGGGTGAAGTTCTCGATGTTGATCGCATGCATCGAAGAGGTCAGCGCACCGGAGTCAACCTTGATCTTGACCGCTGTCTGTTCCGGCAGGATTCGGCCCTTCTCAACCCAGCCAACGATTACCTTCGCGGCAACCGGTTGCTCCGAGGCTTCGGGGTCTTCGTGCTGCTCGGCCTCGGCCCAGGCCAACGGGGCCAAAACCGAAATACACACTGCCCAACACCAACGCTTGATCACTGAATGCATGAGAGATCCTTTGCAGAAACAACAGGATAGACCGGCAGGAATAGAAAAAGTGCCACACCAGCCGGGATACTGGCCATTTGCGGACCAAAACGGCGCGCATTTTATATGATTTGACGGCGCTGAATAGAGGGGCCTACCAGGGAAATGACGCTTGTCACGCATCAACTATCAACAGCCGGATCAAGCACCATGTTCAAGGCCTTTTCCGCCAACTGCTCCAGGCTTAATCCACCATCTGCCCGGAACCAGGTAATGGTCCAGGACAGCGCGCCCGTCAGCAACCGACGCAAGATGAACGGTTCGACCCGCACCAGATGACTATCGTAGGCCTGCTGCAGCACATCCAGCCAGATCGCCTCGTAAATATCACGTAAACCAAGAATCAAGCGCTGCCCCTCAACTGACAAGGAGCGCCACTCATACACCAACACCGACATCGCCTCGCCGCTAACCCCGTTGATTGATTGCAGTTCGCACTCGATCAGGGCCAGCAGGCGCTGTTCCGGTTCATCCAGCCCCTCCAGCACCGCGCGCATCAGGGCAGTATTGAGATGAATGGTCTCCTCCATCACTGCCCGGAGGATTTCGTCCTTGTTCTTGAAGTGATGAAAGATACTGCCGGACTGAATACCAACCGCGGCGGCCAGATCCCGGACCGTGGTGCGTTCGAATCCACGACTGCTGAACAGGTGAGCGGCCGCCTGGATCAACTTGCCGCGGGCACAGACCGGATCGGTGATCAGGCCGGCACGGACCAGCTCAGGCATGACCCGCTGGCGGATATGGGTGTAGTTCTGCATCGGAAACTCTTGTTATCAGCTGCGTTGCACGCTTAAAGGCATTAAAGGTCAGTCATTCAGGCTTTTCAAACCAAGCGCTTGCTTGGTCTCAACAGCATGAGCTGGCAACACCCCATAAGCCTGACCGGGGTCCCACCATAGCCAACACGAATCATTGAGCGTGGCCACCAGCTTGGCATTACACTGATGAGCCCACAGAAAACCGACGCCAATTTGACATCATTTTTTTGTTCAAACGGGTTCAGGTTTACCTGAAAGTGCCGATACAGACGCTAGGGGACCGCAGCCACTGGCATAGGGCGCGGCAATACAAGAACAAACACAAGTCGTTTGCGCGTGGAGGTTTTAATGAAGCTGTTGCGCAGCATCAAAATCAGTCAGCGGATCTGGCTGATCCTTATCGTCGCTCTGGTCAGCATGACTCTTCTGTCAGTTACCGCGCTCGTCGGCCTCAAGAGCGAACTGCGTCAGGCGGAAATCACCAAGGCCACCCATCTGGTGGAAGTGGCCCACGACCTCATGGCTCACTACCACGGCAAACAGATGCGCGGCGAGTTGAGCGAGGAGCAGGCTCGCAAGCAGGCTCTGGACGCCTTGCGCGGGCTACGCTACGACGGCCAGGAATATTACTGGGTCAATGACATGAACAACATCATGATCATGCACCCGGTAGCGCCCCAGACCGAAGGCATGGACCTGACCAACATCAACAGCTCAGATGGGCGCCGCAATGTCATCGTAGACATGGTCAACATGGCCCGTAGCCAGGGCACCGCGCATATCGAGTACACCTGGACCCGCCCCGGCAAGAACCCTGGCGAAGACGAAGGCGTTGGCAAAATCGCCGCGTTCAAGCACTTCAAGCCCTGGGACTACATGGTCGGCACCGGCATTTTCATCGAAGACATGCAGTCCAAATTCTGGACCGAGGCCATGCGTCTGCTGCTGGTGGTCAGCCTGATCAACCTGTTGATGATCGTTATTCTGTTCATCATCGGCCGTAGCATTTCCCAACCGCTGAACCGGGTGGTCGACGCCATGCATGATATCGCCAGTGGCGAAGCCGATCTGACCCGCCGACTGGATGATGACGCCCGAGACGAACTGTCACTGATGGCCCGCTATTTCAACCAGTTCACCGGCAACCTGCGCGGCTTGATCCAGCAACTGGGCGACAGTGCTCGGCAGATGATCAGCGCCAGTCAGCAGCTCGACCAGATCAGCGATAACAGCCTGCGCGACATGACCCGCCAATCGGAGCGCATGGAGCTGATGGCTACCGCCATTAACGAAATCACCTACGGTGTTCAGGACGTAGCCCAGAATGCCAATGCCGCCGCCCATGAGGTAGAAAACGCCAACGAAGGTGCCAACCACGGCCGCAGCCAGGTGGAAAAAACCATCGAGCAGATCAACCACCTGTCCAGCAGCGTCAAGACGGCTGTCGAACACATGGAGACCCTGGCCACCGATGCCAATGAAATCACCTCGGTACTGGATGTGATCCGCAACATCGCCGAGCAGACCAACTTGCTGGCGCTCAATGCCGCCATTGAGGCCGCCCGTGCTGGCGAGATGGGTCGCGGTTTTGCGGTGGTCGCCGATGAGGTGCGCAATCTGGCCCAGCGCACCCAGAAGTCCACCGAAGAAATCCATGAAATGATCACCAAGCTGCAGAACAATACCCAGACGGTGGTCAACGTCATCAACGAAAGCAGCCGCTACTCACAGCTCAGCGTCGAGCAGGTCAACGCTGCCGGTCAGGCGCTGGATCAGATCGCCCAGTCCATGCAGCAGATGGTCGCCCTCAACGCTTCGATCGCCAGCGCCACAACCCAGCAATCGACCGTGGTCGAGGACGTCAACAAGAACGTAACCGAAGCCGCCGAACTGGCCCGTGAAACCACCGACGGCGCCCAGCAGACCGCTCAGGCCAGTCAACACCTGGCCCAGCTGGGACGGCAGATAGATGGATTGGTAAGCCGGTTCAAAATCTGAGCAGAGAAGATGGGAGCGCCACAGCGGCGCTCCCATTAACTGACTATATTCAGAGCACCATCACCGCCAGCCAGCCAAACACCAGCAGCGGCAGGTTGTAATGCAGGAAAGTCGGCACCACGGTATCCCAGATGTGGTTGTGCTGACCATCAACGTTGAGACCAGACGTCGGCCCCAGGGTCGAGTCCGAGGCCGGCGAGCCGGCATCTCCCAGCGCCGCCGCCGTACCCACCAGCGCAACGATTGCCAACGGGCTGAAACCCAGCTGCAAGGCCAGCGGCACATAGATCGCAGCGATAATCGGAATGGTCGAGAACGACGAGCCGATCCCCATGGTGATCAACAGACCCACCAGCAGCATCAACAGGGCCGCCAGAGCCTTGTTATGGCCAATCAGCTCAGCAGAGCTGTCCACCAGCGTCTGAATCGAGCCGGTAGCTCGCATCACCTCGGCAAAGCCGGCAGCAGCGATCATGATGAAGCCAATCATGGCCATCATCTTCATGCCCTCGGTGAACACGTCATCGGCTTCGCGCCAGCGCACCACACCCGACACCGAAAAGATCACGAAGCCGGTCAGCGCGCCGATGATCATCGAATCCAGCCAGAGCTGCACGACAAACGCCGCCGCCACAGCCACTAATGCGACCAGCAGCGACAGCGGGTTGTAGCTGGCGCCCACCCGCTCGGTCTGCTCAATACGCTCCATATCATACTGACGCGGCTTGCGGTAACTGATGAATACCGCCACCGCCAGACCAATCAGCATGCCCAGCGCCGGCAGGGCCATAGCCCGCATCACATTGACGGCAGTCACGTCTGCGCCACTCTCGGATACATTGGCCAGCAGAATATTGTTGAGGAAGATCCCACCAAAACCGACCGGCAGGAACATGTAGGGAGTGATCAGACCAAAGGTAAGCACGCAGGCCACCAGCCGGCGGTCCAGGTTCAGCTTGCCCATCACATACAGCAGCGGCGGTACCAGCAGCGGAATAAAGGCAATGTGAATCGGCAGAATATTTTGCGATGAAATCGCCACCGCCAGCAGTACCAGCACCAGCATGCCCTTGAGTAGCCCGGTGCCACCGGACTGCTGACGATTGACCAAACCCAACGCCTTGTCGGCCAGTGCGTGGGCCAGTCCAGACTTGGCGATCGCCACCGCGAAGGCACCCAGTAGTGCATAGCTAAGGGCTACATTGGCGCCCTTGCCCAGCCCGCCCTGGAAAGCCTCCAGAGTAGCCTCTACGCCCAGCCCACCCAACAGGCCGCCGACTACCGCACCGATGATCAACGCGACTACCACATGCACCCGGCATAGACTCAGAATCAGCATTACCGCAACAGCGGCGACCACTGCATTCATTAGTGTATTCCCATATCGATGAAAGAAGACCGGTGTAAGGCAACCCCTGGTATACAAGGGCTCCCTGGGCCGGAGGCCGCGTACTCTGCCGGATAGCGCCCGACCTGTCAAAAGCAGGCCAGTGAACAATCGTGATTTTAGATAGAAGTTATCGTGTTTTTCCGCTATTTCCTGTTCAATTACCGTCCTAACATGGATTCAACGCCACCTTCCACAGGAGTCCTTCATGCTCAATGTCGCGATTGTCGCTGGCAGCAGCCGCAGCAACAGCCAAACCGCCAAAGTCGCCCGCTTCATCCGTCAGGCCCTGATCGACCAGCATCAGCTCGATGCCGATGCGGTATCGGTGATCGACCTGGGCAGCAACCCCCTGCCCCTTTGGCCGGCCGAGGGCGCTGACGCCTGGGGAGTCTTCGAGAAACAGTTGAGCGCAGCCGATGCTGTGGTGATTCTGGCCCCGGAATGGCATGGCATGGCCTGCCCGGCGATCAAAAACTTCTTCCTTTACGCCAGCAAGGCGCAACTGGCCCACAAACCGGCGATGCTCGGCGGCATTTCAGCCGGGGTCGGCGGCGCCTATCCGATCAGCGAGCTGCGCGCCTCCAGCTACAAAAATTGCCGCCTGTGCTATATCCCTGAGCACCTGATCGTGCGCGGAGTGGAAGCGGTAATGAATCAGGCCGAACCAGCTTCGGAAGACGACAGCCGCATCCGCGCCCGGCTGAACTACAACCTGGACATCCTGCTGCGTTATGCCCAGGCCCTGAAGCCGGTCCGCGGACAAATCGACATGAGCAACCCGGCTTTCGCCAACGGCATGTAACCCCCTACTAAAGTCTAAACCTCATTTCAGGGCGCCCACAGGCGCCCTGTCATCGTTCCGTAACCTGTCTGGAACGGGCGATCGCACGCTCCCCCTATCCGCTCCTCACGGCCCCGCCCTACCCCTGTTCGACCAAGGTCTTAGCGCCGGACGGGGAACCCCCATGCTTTAGTTGCATCCGCACCGGACATTTGCCCCTGTCAGGTTCATGCCGACGGCCTGCTGCCTGAACGCAGTTGCATCTGACGATACCGGTCAAGCCGTTTTGACACTATGGAGAACAATAATGAAGCATGTCAGACCCAAGGCGCTGGCCACTGCCGTGGCCCTTTCACTGATCGCCCCCATGGCCAACCAGGCAATCGCCGCCGGCTTTGTCGAAGATGCCAAGGCCTCGCTGCAGCTACGCAACTTCTATTTCAACCGTGATTTCCGTGACCCAGGTGCTCAGTCCAAGGCCGAAGAATGGGCCCAGGGCTTCATTTTTCGAGCTCAATCGGGCTATACCGAAGGGGCTGTAGGGTTCGGCGTCGATGCCTACGCCGCACTGGGTCTCAAGCTTGACTCAGCGGACGACCGGGCCGGCACCGGCCTGCTGCCCAACTCCTTCGGCAATGAAGGCCCTGGCAATTACAGCCACGCCCTGCTGACCGGCAAGGCCAAGGTTTCCAAGACCGAACTGAAAGTTGGCGGCCTGTATCCACAGATTCCGATTGCCCAGGCCAGTGACATTCGCCTGATCCCGCAGATGTATACCGGCGCCAACCTGTCCATGGGCGAAATCGAGAACCTCGATGTCCAGGCCGGCCAATTGCGTGATGTGGTCTTTCGCGCCAGTACCAACCGCGAAGATATCCGCGCCACTGTCGGCGGCTCTTCCGATCGGTTCAACTACCTGGGCGGCAACTACAAGTTCAACCAGAACAGCACCACCTTCGGTCTCTGGCGCGGTGAGTTGAAAGACGTCTACGGCCAGACGCTGGTCAACCTGATCCACAACATGAACGCCGGCGACTGGAAACTGGGCGCCAACCTGGCTTATTTCGACACCCGCGACATTGGCAGCCAGCCCATGGACATCGACCACAAGATGAAGTCCCTGATGCTCTCGGCCGGTCTTGGTCACCATACTTTCCGGGTCGGTTACCAACACAGTGATGGTGATACGTCCTTCCCCTATCTGGCCGAGAACAACCCCTATATCGCCAACTACGTGCAGATCCTCGACTTCGCCCGAGCTGACGAAAAATCCTGGCAGGCACGCTATGACCTCGACTTCGCCGCGGTCGGACTGCCGGGCTTGAGAGGTTTTGTCCGTTATATCCGCGGCAGCAATATCGACATGGGACCGGCTGGCCGGGGCAAGGAATGGGAGCGCGACATCGACTTCACCTACACCCTGCAAAGCGGCCCGCTTAAAAATCTGGCAATCCAGTGGCGCAATGCAATGGTGCGTTCGGACGTGATTCGCGACATGGACGAAAACCGCCTGATTCTGTCCTACACCATCCCGCTGCTCTAACCCTTCAGCGCCCGGGCTAACAGCCCGGGCGCCTTCTGGCCACGCAACAAGCGCCCCACCCCGAGGCGAAACCAGACTTCACAACCCGCCTCAAAACTCTCAAAAAAATCATTATATTTCATGAAATTAAGCAGCTATCATGAATCTCAACGCAAGATCACTGCACCATTTTAGGGCTCAACCCAAACACACTGAAAGCCAGCGGTATCGAAACAGCCCATGAGCATAGCTGCGACGATCCGCCGCAACGCACGCGACGCCGCGTCAATCCGGACTCCAGACAGGGGCCCGCGCCGCGAGCCAGCATCACGGACCTGCTTGGCTATAATCTTGCATACGTTTGACGCCCATAAGTACCTGCCTGGAGAACAACGTGTTTAATGGCCACCCCCTGCCTTACTTCCAGCCACTGATCGATACCGCAACCGGTCGTATCGCCGGCTATGAAGCCCTGGCCCGGTTGCGCGACGAAGAGGGCAACGTCACCAGCGCCGGCCCCCTGTTCACCGACCCGAGCGTCAACCCCGCTGACCTGCTGGAGCTGGATCGCTGTGTCCGCCGCATGGCGCTCGAACGCTTTCGCGATAATCCAGAGGGATTTCTCAGTCTCAACATTTCACCGCTTTGGGTCAGCCAGCTCACTCCCGACGCGCCACTGCCAAGCCTGCAGTTACTGGAGGAAGTGGGCCTGCCCCCCGAACAGGTGGTCTTTGAAATCACCGAACTGCAGGGCAACATTGAGCAGTTGCGCGACGTAGTCAAACGCTACCGCGAAGCCGGTATTCGCATTGCCATTGATGACTTCGGAGCCGGCTATTCGATGCTTGACCGGGTGTTGGCACTGGAGCCTGACATTCTGAAACTGGATATCCAATTGTTCCGCAAGGCGGCCAGCGGCACAGGTAACAGTGGTGACTTTGTCCGGGCTCTGGCCCTGATGGCGGAGAAAAGCGGCTGCTGGATCATTGCCGAAGGCGTGGAAAACGAACAGGAACTGCACTTCGCCCTGGAGTGCGGGGCGCGCTATGTCCAGGGTTACCTGTTTGCCCGCCCAGAGGAAAACTTCCTGCCCAACGACGCAGTGCAGGAGCAGTTCTCCCAATTGCGTGATCACTACGTCAAGGAGAAGCTGGCCGAGCGCGCCCAACTGGCCAAGCTGCGCCGTGAGCTGGCGGTGCTTTTCAGTGAACTGCGTCAGTGGCTGAGCCGTGGCGCCCGACCGACTGATCTACCCTCACCCAAGGCCTATCCCTGGCTGCTGCGCTGTTTCCTGTGCGATGCCCATGGCACCCAGATTTCACCCAACTACGAGTGGACCGGCCAGCAATGGCGTTCAGACCCGCGCTACCTCGACCACAACTGGTCGTGGCGCCCCTACTTCTACCAGATCCTGGCAGAGGCCGGTGAGGACAGCCGGGTGATCCTTTCCAATCGCTATCGCGATGCGACCAGCAACCAGTACTGTCTGACCTCGGGATTGTTTATCGACGACAGCCGACACCTGTTGCTGGTCGATATCGACCTGTCCCAGTTGTAATCGATTGCAACTGTGAGCCTGCAGCGGGAGCAGATGCTCCCGCCTCCCAGGAACGGTACAGGAACCGGCTCCTGGGTTCCTTAGCCTTCCAGCCGCTCCAGCGACACCAGCTTTCCATCCTCGGTAAAGCACATGAGGAAGCTGCCAAACACCCCCTCATGGGTCAGAAAACGCCGCAGGTGATGGGCCGGCAGACTAACTCGCCGGCCATCACGACTACGCATCAGCACCCGTTCTGCCCGTCCCTGATACCAGGCCAGATAACGCTCGGCGGGCAGTGCCAGATCAACGATCAACTGCTGCATGTGTCCTCAACTGCCATTTGCCGTGCATTCTGAGCCAGATCAAGCAGCTCACGCATGGCTACAGCCACCATCGGATAATCACCGCTGCCTGCGCTCTTGAGCTCAACCAACATGGCACGCCAACGCTGTACCAGGGTCTGATTGCGCTCCACCCAGGTTTCGACCAGCTGACCTACCGGCTGCTTGGCATCAGCTGATTGCAGAGCCGAAACGGTCATGGTCCGAATCTGCCAGTCCAGGTCATCCCGGTAGCTTTCACGCGCCAGAGCCTGCCAATGGTTGTCCACCGGCAAGCCGGTGACCTGCTGGGCGAACCACGGCAGTTGCAGCTCGCTACCCAAGGAGAAGAACACCTGAGCCACCCGTTCGGTCGGTTGCCCTGTAGCATCAGCCGCCTCAATGATCCCCAGCATGGTATAGAAATGCCCGGTACCGGCCACCAGCCGGGCGATTTCATCCGGCACTCCAGCGTCCACATAGCTGTTGAACTTGGCCTCCCACAAAGCCCGCGCCGGACCTTCGAACAAACTATCGAACTGCGCAGCCAAGGCGGCGATGCGCGGGGCAAAGTGCTCCACTTCACGGGCCGGGTCCAGTGCTCCACGACGATTGCGGATAAACCAGCGAGTAGCCCGCCGCCCCAGCCGGGTCAGATCATCCATCAACTCCATCTGCACCTCGGCTGGCACCTGGTGATCCAGTGCTTCGATGGCGGCGAAGTGCTCCATCAGCCGGAACACATCACGAGCCACCACATAGGCCTTGGCGATATCACTGGGCAAGGCCCCGGTCGACTGTTCCAGCCGGCGCAGGAAGGTAATGCCCATGTGATTGACCAGATTGTTGGCCAACTGGGTGGCTATGATCTCGCGACGCAAACGGTGGTTGCGCAGTGCCGAGGTGTATTTGTTGACCAGGGTAGCCGGGAACGCGGTATTCAGCTCACGGGCGACATAGCTGTCCTCTGGCACATCCGAAGCAATCAGCCGCTCCTTGAGGTCGGCCTTGGAATAGGAAATCAGTACCGACAACTCGGCCCGGGTCAGGCCCTTGCCTTGAGCCACACGCTCGGCCAGTTGCTCGTCATCGGGTATGAATTCCAGTGCCCGGTTGAGCTTACCGCTGTTTTCCATCTCGGCAATGAAGCGTCGGTATTCGCTCATGGTCTGGCGAGCCTGGCATTGTGCCAGGCTAATGGCTTGGGTCTGCTTGTAGTTGTTAGCCAACACCAGTTCGGCCACCGCGTCGGTCATGCTGGCCAGCAGCTTGTTGCGCTGCTTGCCGGTCATGTCCTGGGCGGCCACTACTTCGTTGAGCAAGATCTTGATGTTGACCTCGTGGTCAGAGCAGTCGACCCCGCCGGCATTGTCGATGAAGTCAGTGTTGGTCGCGCCGCCGTTGAGGCAGAATTCGACCCGGCCAAGCTGGGTCATGCCCAGGTTGCCGCCTTCGCCCACCACCCGGCAGCGTAGCTCACGCCCATTGACCCGCAGCACGTCATTGGCCTTGTCACCAACATCGGCGTGGGTTTCACTGGCGGCCTTGACGTAGGTGCCGATCCCACCGTTCCAGATCAGGTCCACTGGCGCCTTGAGCAGATTGTGGATCAGCTCAGCCGGCGTCAGCTTGTCAGCCTGAATGTCGAACAGGCGTTTCATCTGCGGGGTCAGGCTGATCTGTTTGAGGCTACGGTCGAAAATCCCGCCACCCTCGGAAATCAGCTCGCGGTTGTAGTCAGCCCAACTCGAACGCGGCAGATCGAACAGACGCTGGCGCTCATCGAAGCTGCGCTCGGCATCCGGGTCCGGATCGATGAAGATATGCTGGTGATTGAAGGCCGCCACCAGCTTCAGGCTGCGCGACATCAGCATGCCATTACCAAACACATCACCGCCCATGTCGCCGATACCGATGACAGTGAACGGATCCTGCTGCACGTTGATGCCCCGCTCACGGAAGTGCCGCTGTACTGAAACCCAGGCACCGCGCGCAGTAATCCCCATTTTCTTGTGGTCATAGCCTGCCGAGCCACCGGAGGCGAACGCATCACCGAGCCAGAAGCCGTAGCCAGCGGCGATTTCATTGGCGATATCGGAGAAGGTCGCAGTACCCTTGTCCGCCGCCACCACCAGATAGGGGTCATCTTCGTCGTGGCGCACCACCTGGGCCGGCGGCACCACCTGGCCTTCAACCAGGTTATCGGTCAGATCAAGCAGCCCCTGGATGAATAACCGGTAACAGGTGATCGCCTCCTGCTGAATCTCGTCGCGGTTACCACCTACCGGCAATCGCCGGGGGACAAAACCACCCTTGGCTCCCACCGGCACGATCACCGCATTCTTGACCTGCTGAGCCTTGACCAGTCCAAGCACCTCTGTACGGTAATCCTCTTCACGATCCGACCAACGCAAACCACCCCGGGCGACCTTGCCGCCACGCAGGTGCACCCCTTCAAAGCGTGGCGAATAGACGAAGATCTCGTACATTGGCCGCGGCAACGGCAATTCCGGGATAGCCTGCGGATCGAACTTGAAGCTGATGTAATCCTTGCTCTGGCCAGCGCTGTCGCTCTGGTAGAAATTGGTCCGCAGCGTCGCCTTGATCAGATCCAGATAGCGTCGCAGGATGCGGTCCTCGTTGAGTACCGCCACCTCATCCAGCGCGCCAAGAATCGCCTGTTCCAGGCGTTGCTGCTTGTCTTCCAGCGCCTCACCAGTAAGCTTGCGAGCCAGGTAGAAACGGGTCTTGAACAAGCGCACCAGTTCATGGGCAATGGTTGAGTGGCTGGCCAGTGTGTTGGCGATGTAAGGCAACTCGAAACCCAGACGAATCTGCTTGAGGTAGCGAGCATAGGCGCGCAGCAATGCAACATCCCGCCAGGGCATGCTGGCCAGCAGAACCAGGCGATTGAAGCCATCATTCTCCGCCTGCCCGCTCCAGACACCGATGAAGGCCTCACGGAACAGTTCGTTGACTTCCTGAATATCCAGACCGCCTTCCTGGGCGTAGGTAAACTCAAAATCGTGAATCCAGAAACGCCGGCCATCCTGACGCACGAAGCAGAACGGGAACTCGCCCAACACCCGCAAACCCAGATTTTCCAGAATCGGCATAACATCCGACAGCGGCAGCGGCTCGTCCAGATGGTAGAGCTTGCAGTGCAATACCCCGCTCTTTTGCGCCAATGGCTGGTAGAAGCTCATGCCCAGACGCTGCTGATCAGTCAAGGCCAGCAGGTGTTGCAGATCGACCACCCCGGTCGCCGGCGTGAAACGCTCGCTATAGCCAGCCGGAAATCCACCGGAGAATTGACTCATTGCTTCGGTAGCCTTGGCCTCGCCGAGGCTTTCCAGCAGCCGGTCATTAAAATCATCCTGCCAACTGCGGCAGGCGTGAATCACATCCTGTTCGATTTTCACGGGGTCGATATCCAGGGGCTGTTTGGGGTCCACGCGCAAAATGAACTGAGTGCGCGCCAACACCGATTCGGAAAAATTGGTCCAGAACTCGCACTCGCTGGACTGCAGGCGATCCATCAGTACCTGCTGGATCTTGATGCGAATGTCGGTGGAGTAGATCTCACGCGGGACGAATGCCAGGCAATACCAGAAACGCCCATAGTTACCCTGGCGCAGGAAAATCCGGACCTGATTGCGCTCCTGAATCTGCACGATCCCCAGGGCCGTGCTACGCAGCTCATCTTCGGACATCTGGAACAAGTCGTCACGCGGTAGCACCTGCAAGGTCTGATCCAGCTCCTTGCCAAGATGACCATGCGGGTCAAAGCCAGAAGCCCGTCGCACTGCATCGACCTTGCGTCGCAGGTAGGGAATCCGGTCGACGCTATCGGTGTAGACCCGCGAGGTAAACAAGCCCATGAAGCGGTGCTCAACCAATACCTGGCCATATTCGTCAACTTCACGTACCGAAACATAGTCCGGATAAGCCGGCCGGTGAACCCGACTGAAACGCGACGCCTTGGCAAAAGACAGCAGCAACGGCGCTTGCAGGTAATCAAGCACCGACTGCGGCAGGTTCTCGATATTGTCATCCAGCGGGCGTAGCCGCAGCACCCCCAGACTACACTCGCTGCGCATGCCCAAACGGCCCACGGCCAGGCCTTCGTGCACGGCGAACTGCTCATAACCCAGGAAAGTGAAGTGGTTGTCCAGCAACCATTCGAGATAGGCTACCGCCTCATCGCGCTCAACCCGGCTGAAATAATTGGCCTTGCGCCCCTTGAGCAACTTGATCAGGGCCTGAACTTGAGCCTTCATCGGCTCAAAATCGCTTACCGCTGCCCGCACATGGGCCAGCGATTCCTTCAGGCCGGCCTGCACCGCCTTGAGTTCGGAAGCACTGGCGCAGCGATCGATCTCAATGTACATCACCGATTCGGGATGACTGTCGGGGGTCGACTCACCGAGCGCACAGATCGTCAGCAACTCCCCCTTGGCATCACGCACCACCTGCATCACGCTGTTCTGCAGAGTATGAATTGAGTAGCCCTGGCGCTTGAGCTCCATGCGCACGGTATCAACCAGAAATGGCGAGTCCTGGTGTACCAGCTCGACAATAGTATGAGTTGATTGCCAGCCATGCTGCTGGGTATCGGGATTGAATACCCGCAACTTTTCCGCCGCCCCCTTAACGCTCTGGAAAAACCGCCAGAACGACAGGGTACAACCAAGCAGATCGGTGTCATGCCGAAGCAGTAGTTCGTTCAGGGATACGATTCCGAAGAACTGCTCGTTGAAGCGGGCAATGGGTGCCTTGTCTTCCGCTTCTACCAGTGTCAGCAAGCGGTCTCTGAGGATAGACAGGAACTCGTCTTTGCTGCTGGCCAAAATGAATGCCATGATGCCTCCAGTTTGTTATCGGCGGCCGTGTATCCGGCCTTGGCAGATATGAAGCACGACTCAGGACAGAGAGTCACGCGCATGTCGCCTGGTTAACACTATTCGCCGCAAGCATTAGTCTAGACCAGAGTTTTTTCGTTAAAGTGACGTTCCCAATGAGCCAGGAAATCCGTTGATGTCCCACCGCGAACAGTTGCTCCAGCTCAAGACGTTCATGGGCCAGCAGATCTTTGGCCAGGAAGCCCTGATCGATCGCATGCTGATCTGCCTATTGGCCGGCGGCCATGTGCTGGTCGAGGGTGCGCCCGGATTAGCCAAGACCAAGGCGATCAAGGCCTTGTCCGAAGGTATCGAAGCCGATTTTCATCGTATCCAATTCACCCCTGACCTGCTCCCGGCAGACATTACCGGCACCGAAATCTATCGCCCGGAAACCGCCAGCTTCAGCTTCCAGCAGGGACCGATCTTCCATCACCTGGTACTGGCCGACGAGATTAACCGGGCACCGGCCAAGGTTCAGTCGGCGCTGCTTGAGGCAATGGCCGAGCGCCAGGTCAGTATCGGCAGGGAAACCTACCCGCTGCCGGAGCTGTTCATGGTTATGGCGACCCAGAACCCGATCGAGCAGGAAGGCACCTACCCACTACCCGAAGCCCAGCTCGACCGCTTCCTTATGCATGTGCGTATCGGTTTCCCTGATGCCGCACTGGAGCGCCAGATTCTGCAACTGGCCCGGGGCGAAGCCCAGGGGATCGAACCGCAGATCGCCGGCAAGATCAGTCAGGACAGCATTCTCGCCGCCCGACAGGAAGTACTGGCACTGTTCATGGCCGAGGCAGTCGAGGAGTATTTGATCCAACTGGTCATGGCCACTCGGCGCCCCGAGCTATACAACCCCCAATTGGCCGAATGGCTGCAGATGGGGGCCAGCCCGCGTGGCACCATCGCCATGGACCGCTGTGCCCGGGCCCACGCCTGGCTGGCCGGACGTGACTTCGTCAGCCCGGAAGATGTTCAGGCAGTCGTTCACGATGTATTGCGCCACCGCCTGATTCTTAGTTTCGAGGCAGAGGCTGCCGGCATTGACGCCGATCGCGCCATTGCCCTGCTGATGGAGTCTGTCGCCGTCGTATGAGCCGCCCCGATCCCGGCCCGCCGCCAGGTCTCTATGCCAGCCTGGACAGCCTGCTGGAAGCCCGTCAGCACTGCCAGGAACTGCCGCTGTTCAGTCGCCCGATGCGCAACAGCCGGCAGAGCGGCCGCCAGTACTCACGTCTGCGCGGCCGGGGCGTGGACTTCGATCAGGTCCGCGCCTACTTGCCCGGCGATGACATTCGCAACATCGACTGGCGGGTCACCGCCCGCACCCGCAAGGTCCACACCAAGGTTTTCAATGAAGAGCGTGAACGGCCGATCTTCATTATCTGCGAACAGAGCGAGCGACTGTTTTTCGGTAGCCAGGAACGACTGAAGTCAGTGCTGGCCGCCGACGTCTGTGCGCTGATCGCCTGGACGGCGCTGTCGCACAACGACCGGGTCGGCGGCATGGTATTTGATGCCCGGCAGTGTCATGAGGTACGGCCACGACGTAGCCGCCAGGCGGTTCTGGAGTTGTTTCGTCAATTGCTGAGCGCCAATCACGCCCTTGGCCAGCATGACCAGGACAGTCTGAATGATCAGGACGGCCGGAACGAGCCCTTGAACCTGGCTCTGCGCCACAGCCGCGAGGTTATTCGCCCAGGCAGTATTCTCTACCTGCTCTGCGATCATGCTGCGATTGAGCAGATGAACCAGGCACTGCTGGTCCCCCTGGCGGCCCACAACGATCTGGTTCTGCTGCCACTGGTCGATCCTTTGGACAGCCAGTTGCCGACCCACGGCCCACTGGCCTTCAGCCAGGCCCAGCAGTGGCTGACCCTCAATACCAGCGATCCAGCCATCCAGGCCGCCTATAATGCGCAGTTCACCGCCCAGCAACAGGCCTGGCAGCATCTGGCCCGACGCCTGCATTGCAGCCTGCTGCCCATGGATACCCGGCTGCCGGCAGTCGAACAGCTGCACAATATGCTCGACCCACGCCCACGCCGAGGTCGGCGGTGAGCGCGCCAATCTACAACGCCCTGGTCCATCCACAACCACCGCCCCCCGTTGGTTGGTGGCCGCCAGCGCCTGGCTGGTGGGTTATCGCCGGCCTGTTATTGCTGGTACTCGCCAGCCTGCCCTGGATAGTTATCATCTGGCGCCGCCAGCGTCAGCGTCGGCAACTGATTCAGCACCGTCTGGCCAGCCTGCCCCAGGAACTCAACGATCGAGACTGGCTGGCCGCGATCAATACACTGCTCAAACGCCTGCTCAAACAGCAGGGGTTCGATGCCGCCACTCGCCTCCATGGCCAGGCCTGGCTCGATTATTTGTGCCAGCACCCGGAAGTCGATCGCGATGCACTGACGCCACTGGGAGCCGGGCACTATCAACGCCAGCCAACGCTGAGCAGCGAGCAACGCCAGCGCCTGCTTCGCGAACTGGCCCGCTGGATGCGCCGCCAGCATGTTTGAACTGGTCTGGCCTGCTGCCCTGTTGCTACTGCCTCTGCCCTGGCTGGTACGCTGGCTGCTGCCGGCGGCCGAACAACGCAGTGCCGCGCTGAAGGTCAGCTTCCTCAACCGCCTTCAGCGCCTGCCACGCCAGCAACCGAACACCCGCAGCAACCGTCAACGTTGGCCATTTCTGCTGATCTGGAGTTTGCTGGTTCTGGCCTCTGCCAGACCGCAAATGCTCGGCGAACCTATTGCCCAGCCGGTCACCGGACGCGACATGATGCTGGCGATCGACCTTTCGGGCAGCATGGAGTTTCGTGATATGCAGCTGGGCGGCGAGGAAACTGATCGCCTGACTCTACTCAAGCACCTGCTCGAAGGTTTCATTGCCCAGCGCCACGGCGACCGCCTGGGCCTGATTCTGTTCGGCTCCCAGGCCTACGTGCAGGCTCCGCTGACCCTGGATCGCGACAGCGTGCGCCACTGGCTACAGGAAAGCTTCATTGGCCTGGCCGGCCGGGAAACAGCCATCGGCGACGCCATCGGCCTGGCGACCAAGCGGCTCAGCGCCGAGTCGGCACAAAGCCGGGTGCTGATCCTGCTGACGGACGGCGCCAATACCAGCGGCCGGGTTTCACCGATCCAGGCGGCTCGACTGGCGGCCAGTCAGGGCATACGCATTTTTACCATAGGTATAGGTTCGGACAGTCTGCAGCGTAGCGACCTGCTCGGCCTGATCAGCCTGGAGTCCGACCCGTCTCTGGATCTGGACGAAGGCACACTGCGGGAAATTGCCCTACTAACCGGCGGCGAATATTTTCGTGCCAGCGATGAACAGAGCATGCAGGCGATTTATCAACGCCTGAATCAACTCGAACCTGCTCTGCGCGACGGCCAGCCAATCCGCCAGCGCCAGCCGCTCTACCCATGGCCGCTGGCCGTAGCCCTGCTCGTCAGCCTGCTGATCGCGCTACGCTCCACGACGGGGAGGTCGCATGTGGCCTGACAGCCTGAGCCAGTTCGGTCTGCTGCGCCCCTGGTGGCTATTGCTGCTGCCACTGGCCTACTGGCTGTGCTGGCGGTTGTACCGACACAAGGGCGGACGCTCGGGCTGGGAAACCCTGCTACCGCCGCACCTGCGCACCGCCCTGTTACAGCGCCACCCAGGCGGTAGCCACGGCCGCCGCTACCTGTTGCTCGCCCTGGTCTGGACAGTCGCCATCCTGGCCCTGTCAGGCCCGGCGCGGGAGCGGGCGGTTGAAGCACCGGGCCCGGACCAGCAGGCCCTTGTTATCGTTCTCGATCTGTCGCGGCACATGCTCGCCACCGACCTGACGCCCAATCGCCTGACTCGCGCCCGGCATAAAATTCAGGACATCATGCGCCACAATCCCGAGCAGCAGATCGCCTTGATCGTTTACGCTGGCAGCAGCCACCTGGTAACCCCTCTGAGCCGAGACCGCAATACCCTGAACAACCTGCTGGCCTCGCTGCAGCCGAACATCATGCCCAGTGACGGCCGACAGCCGGACCAGGCCCTGAATCTGGCCACCAGCATGCTCGCGGGCTTACCGCCACGCAGTACCCAGGTACTGCTGATGACCAGCGGGCTGGAGGGTGAAACGCTGAAACAGCTGGAACAGCATGCCCGGGAGTTGGGCAGCCGCCTGGCAATACTCGGCATCGGCACCAGCACCGGCTCGCCTGTTCCACTGTCCGGGGGAGGCTTTATGCGCGATGCTCAGGGCAGCATCCTGCTCCCGCGCCTTGATGCCCAAAGCCTGGCCAGCATAGCCCGACGCCACGGCGGCGGTTACCATGGCATTACCCTGGATGACAGCGATCTGGACCACCTGTTGCGTACACTTTCCATCCGCTCAGCGAGCATCGATACAGAGCCCAGCCAGCACCTGAGCGACCTGGGCCACTGGCTGCTATTGCTGTTGCTGCCACTGGCCGCCCTGGGCGCTCGGCGTGGCTGGTTCGGCCTGCTGCTATGCGCCATGCTCCTGCCCCACCCCAGTGAAGCAGCCAGTTGGCGCGACCTTTGGTGGACCCCAGACCAGCAGGCAAGCAAACTGTTGGAAAGCGATGCGGCTCAGGCCGCCGAACTCTTCGACGACCCGGCCTGGAAAGCCTGGGCCTGGTATCAGGCCGGCGACTACTCTCGCGCCGCAGCCCAGTATGCTGAACTGATCACACAGTGGCCCGACAACCCAGAGTATCATTTCAACCATGGTACAGCTCTGGCCATGGCCGAACGCTATGAAGAGGCTCTGGACGCCTACGAGCAGGTGCTGACCCGGGTGCCGGAGCATCAAGCTGCCAGGCACAACCGCAGCCGGATCGAAGCCTGGCTGGAAGCGCAACAGCCGGACGCAGAATCGAGTACCGAGCAAGATCAGACGCCGGCCAAAGCCGAACCAGAGCCTGGCGAACCATCAGTTGGCCCCAGCCAAGGCAGTGGCGCCGATCATGACACTGACAATGCGCTAGCCGAGACTGAAACATCGCCAGCCGGCGGCGTATCACCCGGCTCTGGCGGTAGCCCTGGCGAGCAAATCAGCGACGCCGGCTCAGCCCCCGGCGATGCTGCCAGCCCGACAGCCGGCAACCAGCAGCCGGCCAATGACATAGGCAGCACCGCACCGGGCTGGCGCGAAAGCGAGCAGGCTTTGCAGCTCTGGCTTAACGATCTTCCGGACGACCCAGGCGAACTGCTGCGCCGCAAGTTTCTTTATCAGCATTTGCAACGACAGGACGCAGGTTTCGATGACAGTCCCTGAGCAACCGCCGATTCAGCCCGACCAGGCAACCACAGGGCGAACCCAACCCCGCCTTACCCGGCCGGGCGCACCCCGACAGCTTGCGCTGACGCTGGGATTGCTGCTCCTGCAACCATTGACGCTTTTGGCTGCCAGCTTTGAGGCCAGTGTCGACAGGACCCGGCTGGTCGAAGGGGAAACCCTGGAGCTGACCCTGGAAACCAGTGCCGGCAATCGCTTCAATCGCCCCGACCTGACCCCGCTGGAGGAACACTTCCAGATCCAGGGCACCCGTCAGCTCAGTCTGGTCAGCCAGATTAACGGCCGCAGCCAACCAGCGACGCGCTGGATCATTACCCTGCTGCCCAAGCACACTGGCTATCTGATCATTCCGGCCCTGGGGGTCGATGAGCAGGCCAGCGAACCCATTGCTTTGCAGGTCCTCTCGACCGCCCAGGCCGCCGAAGACGACAGTGCTCAGCTTGCCCCCCTGTTCATCGACAGCGAAGTGGATATCGAAAACCCCTATGTCCAGGCTCAGGTACTGCTGACCCTGCGCATCTACCACTCGGTTTCCCTATATGACGACTCAAGCCTGAGCGGCCTGGATATCCCTCAGGCTCGAGTCGAGAGTCTGGGGCCGCCGCGCCATTACGAGCGGCTGATTAACGGCGTGCGACATGGTGTCATCGAAGTCCGCTATGCCCTGTTCCCTGAACACAGTGGCCCGCTGGAGATCCCCTCGCAGTTGTTCAGCGCCACCGTGCTACAGGCCCGAGACAGCAGCGAACGTTTTTCCCCCCGTACCGGACGGCTGATCCAGGTGCGCTCACCCAGCATCACCCTTGACGTACGACCAATCCCGGCAAGCTATCCGGACAACGCCCCCTGGCTTCCCGCCCGTAACCTCAACCTGGAACAGGGTTGGCAGCCGGAACCTGACCTGGACCTTCTGACCGGAGAACCTCTGACTCGCACGCTGACTATCAGCGCTGAAGGGGTCAATGCCAGCCAGTTACCCAGCCTCCAAAGCCTGAACCCAGCCCTGGAAAAGAGCCTGCGTCAGTATGCCGACCAACCCCGCCTGGAAAGCCGGATCACCGAAGCCGGGGTACAGTCCCAGCGCCAGGACAGTGCGGCACTGGTTGCCCAGCGTGAAGGGATCTATGCCCTGCCGGCGGTCGAGGTGCATTGGTGGGATACTCAGCAAGAGCGTCTGCGTACCAGCCGGTTGGAGGCTGTCAGCCTCAGTGTACTGAGCAGTGAAAGCTTCACCGGCTCCGCCTCGCCAGTGGTCAGCGCCGGCAGCGAGCCTGCCGGCCCTCGTCTATGGCCATGGCAACTGGCGACCGCCCTGCTGGGCATGGGACTGCTTGCCTGTCTGAGCCTGCTACATCAGACTCGCCGCACCTTGCGCCAACTGGAGCAGGAAGAGCCCGAGGATATCGTCGACATCGAAGAGCCCGGCAACCCGTTGATCGATTTGCAGGCCGCCTGCCGAGCCAACCAGCCAAGCGAAGCACGCAAGGCTCTGGAGGCCTGGGCCCGCCTGCAGCACAGCGAAGGCCTGATCGGCCTGGCCCAGCAACACCCGGAACTGGCCGAAGCCCTAGACGAACTCAATGCCTGCCTGTTTGGCCAGAATGATGCACCCTGGCGCAGCAAGCCGCTGTGGCGTGCAGTACGGATGATTGTCCAGATGCACAAGCGCCAGCAGCAGGAACCTAGCGACAACCTCGCCAGCCTATACCCCGACGTCTGACTCCTGCTTCGCAGCTCCCCATATGAGCGCCTCGCAGGCGCGCAGTTTGAAATGAAAAAAGGCCACCCCCCTCACGGGAGTGGCCTTTTCTGGTTCCAGCAAGCCTGGGGCTTATTCGCCGTTACGCAGTTTCTCCGGACGAATCAGGAAGCGTGCCAGAGCTGGCAGCAGCCACAGGGCACCGAACATGTTCCACAAGAACATGAAGGTCAGCAGGATACCCATGTCAGCCTGGAACTTGATCGCCGAGAAAATCCAGGTCGCCACACCGATGGCCAGAGTGAAGCCGGTGAAGGTCACCGCCTTACCAGTGGTCTTCAGGGTCTCATAGTAGGCTTCCTGCAGCGGCAGGCCTTGACGCAGGTAGGTCTCCAGACGGCTGTAGATATAGATGCCGTAGTCGACACCGATCCCCACACCCAGAGCAATTACCGGCAAGGTCGCTACCTTCACGCCAATCCCCAGGAACGCCATCAGCGCATTGGCCAGGACCGAAGTCAGCGCCAGCGGGATGATGATACACAGTACCGCACGGATCGAACGGAAGGTGATCAGACACATGAAGATCACCACCGCGTAAACGGTCAGCAGCATCTTCAGCTGGGACTTCTCGATCACCACGTTGGTGGCAGCTTCGATACCGGCATTACCGGCAGCCAGCTTGAACTCCAGGGTCTCGGTGTTCTGCTCGGCAGCGAACGCCTCAACCGCAGCCGTGGCACGCTTGAGGGTATCGGCCTTGTGGTCTTCCAGGAACACCATCACCGGCGCCAGCGAGCAATCGGAGTTGAACATGCCAGTCGGGGCACGGCTGATCGCGTTATTCAGGTTGTCCTGGTTACGCGACAGCGCCTGCCACTTCAGGTTGCCCTCGTTGTTGCCCATGATCACCTGCTTGGCCACAGTCACCAGAGAAACGGTGGACTGAACGCCCGGCAGGTTGACCATCTTCCACTCCAACTGGTCGATGGCATCCATGGTTTCGTAGGCCGAACACATTTCGGTCGGCGTACTGACCATGACCACCAGAATGTCGGAACTGGTCGAGTAGTTGCTGATAATGAAGTCGTTGTCGAGGTTGTAGCGCGAATCCGGACGCAGTTCCGGCGCACCTGGATCAAGGTCACCGATCTCGACATTCTTGCCGTAGTAGATACCAAAGCCGAAGGCCAGGATGGCCAGGACTACCGATACCGGGGCCACGGTCGGGTGAGCGAATTTGGCAACGGTCAGCCACATTTTCTGCGGACGTGCAGCCAGCTCACGCTTGCGCTTGACGGCGGCCTTGCTGATACCGATGTAAGACATCAGGATCGGCAGCAGGATCAGGTTGGTGAGAATGATCACACCAACACCGACAGAGGCAGCGATACCCAGTTCGCGAATAACCTCGATCTCGATCAGCAGCAGGGTCACGAAACCTACGGCGTCGGACACCAGGGCCACGATACCCGGAATGTACAGAGCGCGGAATGCCCGGCGTGCGGCAGTGTTGGCGTCATCGGCATGGGTATATTCAATCGCCATGCCGTTGATGATCTGCACACCGTGGGAAATACCGATGGCAAAGACCAGGAACGGCACCAGAATCGAGTACGGATCAAGCCCGAAGCCCATGCTGCGCAGCAGACCCAGCTGCCAGACAACAGCAATTACCGAGCAAACCAGAGTCGTCAGCGAGCTCTTGAAGCAACGGGTAAATACCAGCAACAGGACGAAAGTGATCAGCAGCGCACCGCCGAAGAAGCCAACGACCTTGATGATACCTTCGATCAGGTCACCGACTTTCTTGGCGAAGCCGACGATGTGAATACTGATATTCGGGTTCTCACCCTGGAATTCGCTGCGAATTTTTTCTTCCAGCAGACGCGAGAATTCGCCGTAATCCAGGCGGATCAGCTCGCTCTGGTTGTCCGGATTCGGATATGACTCTTGCAGCGGCACCTCAATGATGCTCGACTTGAAGTTGTTCGCTACCAGACGGCCGATTTCACCGGACTTGAGGATGTTCTCGCGCAGTTCCTCAAGATGCTCCTCGGTCAGATAGGCCGGCTGGTTGGCTACCGGACCACCGTCGAAACCGTACTCGGTCACTGCGGTCCAGCGTACGTTCGGAGTCCACAGCGAACGCATGTTCGAGCGGTCCACACCCGGCAGGAAGAACACCTCGTCGTTGATGCGCTTGAGGGTTTCCATGTACTCGGTGGAGAAGATATCGCCATCCTTGATCGCCACAGCGATCCGGATCGAGTTACCGAGACCGGACAGGTCATCCTGATGCTCAATCATATTGACGATATAGGGGTGCTTGAGAGGGATCATCTTCTCGAAGCTGGTATCCGGCTTGACCTGGGCGGCCTGATAGCCGAAGAACAGGGTCAGCAGGGTAAACAACAACAACACGAAAATCCGGTTGTTGAAAATCAACCGCTCAATGAGTGGCGCGGTTTCCTGATGATGCTTGGACATCCAGTATCTCCTGGCGCTTAATTATTATCAGTTGCCTGGGTTCAGACCGTTGGCAGCGGCTTTCATGGCGCCGCGCTGACCGAGCAGCAACACACTGCCATCTGGCAGCGGTTTGGCAGAGGCCAAAGCCATGCGATCGGGACGGGTCATAACCTCGAAGCTACGACCATTATCGCTGCTGGACACCACAGTCCCGCCCAGACCGACCACCACCAGGCGACCGTCATCGGAGAGGTGGCCACCGGACAGGGTCGCTTCCAGCGGACCGTTGTTCGGAGTGTTCAGCTCAACTTGCTCCCAGGTGTCACCAAAGTCATCGGAGCGGTACATGTTGCCACGCAGGCCCCAGGTCAGGACAACTTCGGGCTCGGTGGTGCCGGATACGCCGAACCAGGAACCGTCATAGGGCAGGTCTTCAAGGGTTTCCCAGGTATCGCCGAAATCAAAGGAGCGGTACATGGTGCCCATTTCACCAACCAGGAACAGGCCGGTGTCGGGAATGGCGGAGATGGCGTTGTAGTGGAAGCCGTCTTCGTTGTCGATATCGAAAGACACATCATCCCAGTTCTGGCCACCATCGTCGGTACGCAGGAAGGTGCCATAGGCGCCGACCGCAAAACCGGTCTGGGCGTCACGGAACCAGACATCCATCAACGGCCGCTCAAGCAAGGAATCCATTTCGTCCGGATCAGACAGCGCCGGATCCCGGTACTGCAGCTCCCAGCTTTCGCCACCGTTGCTGCTGTGCAGGATCAGAGCATCATGCCCCACGGCCCAGCCGTGCTGCTCATCGGCGAAATAGACAGCCGTGAGCACCTGGCGCACCGGCGACGGGGCCTGGGTCCAGGTCTGACCGTTGTCATCGGAATAGACGATGTGACCGCGAGTGCCAACAGCAACCAGACGATCACCGGCACGCGCAACATCCAGCAGCAGAGCGCGATGGGCAATGGCGGACATGACGGCAGGCTGAACATCATCAAGAGTGGGCTGGGCATGAGCCACGGCGACGGGCAGACAGGTCAAGGCAGTCGAGAGGCCCAGAGCCGTCAGGATCTGACGAGATAACGATAGTTTACGCCCGCTGCCAGGTTGGCCGCCGTGACGGGCCTGAGCATAGGACGGAGCGTGCCGCTCGATGGGCTCACGCATACACCATTCCCCCTTATTCTTATAGGACACCCTGCCTCGGGGCAGGACATATTATGAACCTCGTATGCGGGATGCCGGCCATACACAGCTGGCCAGCGGCTATCCCGAGGCTCACTAATACTAACGGGGTTGGGCAACCCCTGCCAACGGCGCTTGGTTATCTTTTGTTAATCACGTCAATGATGGGGACTGTCTCAGGACGGTGCAAATCCTGTGTTTTAGCGACGTCTGCCCCTGGTTTTCAGGGGCAGGCTTCAACACCGCAGTCCGAGCCCAATAACATGCACGCGCGCCCTCAAGCCAGGGACTTGCTGACCACCTCATAAACGTCTGGCGACAGCCCCTCAAGCGCCATAATGCGCTCCAGCTCGGCGCGCATCAGGCCTTGCCGGGCACTGTCGAACTTGCGCCAGCGGGTCAACGGCGTGGTCAGGCGCGAGGCAATTTGCGGGTTCAGCGCGTTCAGTTCGATGATTCGCTCGGCCAGGAAGCGGTACCCTGCCCCATCGGCGCGATGAAAACCGACCAGATTCTGGTTGGCGAAGGCCCCGATCAGCGCCCGGACCTTGTTCGGATTGCGCAGATTGAAGGCCGGATGCTGCATCAGCGCTTCGACCCGCTCCAGCGCGCCCGGCAACCCGCAGGTGGCCTGCACGCTGAACCACTGGTCCATGACCAGAGGATAGCCCTGCCAGCGCTCGGCAAACTGGGCCAGCGCCGCCTGCTTGGCCTCCTCGAACGGTGAATTGACCAACGCCACCAGAGCTGCCTGGCGATCGGTCATGTTATTGGCCTCGACAAACTGGCGCACACAGGCCGCCAGCATGTCGTCGCCGGCCTCGATCATCAGATAACCAAGCAGGGTATTCTTCAGGCTGCGCCGCGCCATGGCGTCCGCCTCAGCGCTGTATGGCTCAGCAACATTCAGTTGCCGCCAGCACATCAACATCTCGCTGCGCAGTGCCAGGGCCAGCTCACGCCGCAGCGTCTCACGCACCAGATGAATCGCCTCGACATCGGCAACCTCGGCCAGTTCGACCAGATAGGCTTCAGACGGCAGACGCAGCATCTCGGCCACCATCGCCGGATCCAGTGCTTCATCGGCCAGCAGACTGCGGTAAACCTCGATCAGCCGCTGATCCGCCAGCAACGGGCGACCGGCCTGATGAATGCCAACCAGCCCCTGCATCACATCCACCGCCAGGGCCTGGCAGGCTTCCCAGCGGTTGAAGCCATCCGGGTCATGCTTGGCCAGAAACACCCGATCATCACGGCTGTAGGGATAGCTCAGCTTGACCGGTGCGGAAAAACCGCGCAGTAGCGACGGCAGCGGTTCCTCGGTAAGGCCTTCAAAGGTGAACACCTGCTCGGCCTCGGTCACCGCCAGTACCGTTTCGTTACCACGTGCGGCAGACTCACTCACCAGCTTCAGTGGCATTTCCTGGCCTTCGCTGTCCAGCAGCGCCATGCGCAGAGGAATCACGAAGGGCAATTTCTCGCTCTGACCGGGGGTCGGCGGGCAGCTTTGCTTGCATAGCAGGCTGAACTGACCAGTGGCGGCATCCCAATGACCGTGAACCTCCAGCCGCGGGGTGCCGGCCTGGCTGTACCAGCGTTTGAACTGGCTGAAATCCAGGCCGTTGGCATCTTCCAGCGCCTTGACGAAGTCATCGCAGGTCACCGCCTGGCCGTCATGCCGCTCAAAATACAGGTCGGTGCCCTTGCGAAACCCCTCAGCCCCGCACAGGGTATGCAGCATACGCACCACTTCGGCACCCTTCTCGTAGACCGTCAGGGTGTAGAAGTTGGAAATTTCGATAAAGGAGTCCGGGCGCACCGGATGGGCCATCGGCCCGGCATCCTCGGCGAACTGATTGGCACGCAGGAAGGTTACGTCCTCGATACGCTTGACCGTGCGCGAGTTCATGTCGGCGCTGAACTCGGCATCGCGGAACACGGTGAAACCTTCCTTGAGCGATAACTGGAACCAGTCGCGGCAGGTGACGCGGTTGCCCGACCAGTTGTGGAAGTATTCATGCGCGACTACTGCCTCGACCCGCTGAAAGGCCAGATCGGTGGCAGTATCGGGGTGGGCCAGTACGCAACTGGAGTTGAAAATGTTCAACCCCTTGTTCTCCATCGCGCCCATGTTGAAGTCGTTGACCGCGACGATCATGAAGATGTCCAGGTCATACTCGCGACCATAGACCTGCTCATCCCAACGCATCGAGCGTTTCAGGCTGTCCATCGCATGTCCGCACTGCTCGCGGTTCTCCGGCTCTACATAGATACGCAGGTCGATTTCCCGGCCGCTCATAGTGGTGAAACTGTCCTGGATCAGCACCAGGTCACCGGCCACCAGGGCAAACAGATAGGCCGGTTTGGGGAACGGATCTTCCCAGGTCGCCCAGTGACGACCGGCCTCATGCTCGCCAGCTGCAATCGGATTGCCATTGGACAGCAGCACCGGATAGTCACCCTTATCAGCGATCACCGTCGTGGTAAAGCGGCTCATCACGTCCGGGCGGTCCAGATAATAGGTGATCTTGCGAAAGCCCTCGGCTTCGCACTGGGTGCAGAACATGCCACCGGACTTGTACAGGCCTTCCAGCGCAGTGTTGTTTTGCGGCTCGATACGCGTGGTCACCGCCAGTTCGAACTGCGCGCTGGTCGGTTGCAGGCTCAGGCTGTGGGTATCCACCTGGTAGTCGCCTTCGGCCAGCGGCTGGTCATCCAGCGCAGCGCTCAACAACTGCAACTGCTGACCATCCAGCACCAGTGGTGGCAAAGCTTTCTGCGGCTTGTCGACATTCAGGCGCAGCGCCAAACGACTGTGCACCAGGGCATGATCCTCGAACAGCTCGAAGGTCAAATGGGTCTCATCGATCCAGTAGTCGGGCTGCTGGTAATCCTTGAGGTAGATGGTCTTCGGTTGTTCGGTACGCATGGTGGTTCCTCAACTGACACTGACCGACAAACTGTAGGCCGTGTACTTGCGAATATTGATGACAGCGGTGTCGAGCAGCAGATACTGGCCCTTGATGCCCAGCAGCGTGCCTTCAAGCAGTGGCTCCTTGTCAAGATTGGCCGACTGCGGCTTGGCGGCATACTCCAGCACCGGATAACGGATCTCCAGCGGTTCGGCATTACTCAGCAACTGAATGGCCTGCAAACCGAAGCGCTGCTGCAACTCGCTGATACCAGTCTGGGCGTTGTCCACCAGGCGATCACGCTCGGCCAATAGATCCAGCGGCTCGGGTTCACCCTTGAGCAAGGCCCGCCAGTTGGTCTTGTCCGCCACCTGCTGACGAAGCAGGTCCTCGACCAGCCCGGATTGCTGGCGGGTGGCTACACGCAGAATCGGCAATGCCTGGCTGGCACCCTGATCGATCCAGCGCGTCGGTACTTGGGTCGCCCGGGTGATGCCGACCTTGAGCCCGGAAGAGTTGGCCAGGTAGACGATATGATCCGTCATGCAGAACTGCTCACCCCAGGCCGGCTCGCGGCAGGTGCCCTGGTCGTAATGGCATTTCTCCGGGCTCATGATGCAGCTATCGCACTGCGCCAGCTTGGTAAAGCAGGGGTAGCAATAGCCCTGACTAAAGCTTTTTTTGGTCTTGCGCCCACAATGAGTGCAGTGGATTGCGCCCAGCGCTTGCAGGCGCAGGGTCTTGCCCAGGCATTCGTTGAGAGGCAAACGCTGATCGCCGATCGGCAGGCTATAGCGCACTGGCGCTTCAAGCTCACCAACCAGCTTGCTGACACTGCCTTCACCACTGAGAAACGCCATCAGTGCAGGGTGCTCGATCCGGTGGAAAACAGAATATTGGGAATTTCCTTGTCCTGCGACTTGCAGCCCTGCGGCCCCATGTAGCCGGTACGCTCTTCTTCAGGCAGATTGTCGGTTTCCCAGGCGATCATCGCCTGCAGGCACAGCTCCTTCTGCTCCTGGGTCAGCTTGCGCCCATCCGGCCACTTGCCGATTTCCACTGCCGTCTTGAGACTTGCATAGACGTCGGGAGTGATGCTGCGCAACATGTCGAGGAAGGTGGTCATGGAAGACTCCGGGGGAATGGCGAAAAACAAGGGGATATTCTAGGGAATGCGGCGCCGGAAGGACAGCAGCGGGTTCGGGGGACTGATCAGTACCCCGAGCGGATCACCTCGATCCCCTTGCGCAGTACCTGCTCCCAGGCCTGCAGAACCGTGCGGTCACTATCGCGGTCGTGCACATCGATAGTCTTGAGCAGCGCATCCAGCCACAACTCATATAAATGCGGCTCGATATTCAGCCGGTGACGCGAGTGGGATTCGGCCAAGGCCTTGAGCTTGGTCGGCGGCAGGCCGCGGGCATAGAGCACCAGATTCAGAATGCCCTGACGCAGCAACTGCTTCTGGGCCGGCATATCGGTATTCTGAAACTTGTCGCGGATTTCGGCGGAACTAGCGAGAAAAGTCCGATAGAAGTCATCAAAAAAGCTGGTCGACGCGCAGCAGCGCCCATAGCTCTGCATTACCACATCATTGACAGACATAAAGATCCCTTTTACTTGGCTGGGCACAAGGCAGACTGAAACCACGCCATGGGTTTCAGCGTATGGGTACAGCGTTGGGGTATTTTCCGAATACTTGCGAAGTGCGTACTGAACAGTCGCACTCTCTTATAAGTCGCTGATTATAAAGGGCGCAGGTAAAAGCTGTAAATCGACGTCCGGATTAGCAGCGCCGGACGCCAAGGCCATCAACCACTCACTGAACGTCTCTATGCCTGGACAACGCTCCCGCCAGCGCGCCGGTGACACAGCCAATCAGCAAGCCACTGACATGCGCGGTATTGGCAATCGCGCCAAACCCCAGCAACGTCACCAGGCCGGTGAGACACAGCACCAGCCAGACCAGCATCAGGATCACCACACCCTTGGGCAGGTCAAAGTGCACGTTCGGCGCAATCCACTGGTACAGCCAGCAATAGCCCAGCACCCCGTACAGCACGCCGGACAAGCCGCCAAACAGCACCGAGCCGCCGATCAACCACTGACTGACGTTCGATACCAAGGCAAACAACAGTGTCAGGCCCAGCAGCCAGAGACTACCTGAACGCATCTCGATGCGCCGCCCCAGCTCCCAGTACCAGAGCGCATTGAAAGCCAGGTGCAACACACCGAAATGCAAAAAGATCGGCGTAATCAGCCGCCACCATTGGCTCATATCCGGCTGTTCGAGCAAGTAGCCATCTGCGCCCAGAGGCACCAGGGTAAACAGCACCACGGTCGTGGGGTCACTACCCAACCGGGTAATGGCGGCGACCACTGCGGTGACCAGCAGCACCGTCATGGTCAGGGGGATATGCCTGAGCGAGTGTTGCCAGGGAGTGGTCTCCGGTTGCACGGGCCGCTCAGGCTCATCAATCGCCGGCACACCAGAGGCATATAGCGTCTGTACGATCTGGGCGTCTGCCTCGTCCACCGTCCATACCACCTGACGCCCACCCTCCTCGCTGATCCGATGTACTACGCCGCGACTGCGCAGAAAGCGCGCCAACTGGCTCAGGTCTTCATCGAGGGGGCATTGCAAAGCACGGATCATGCAGGCATTCCTTGGCGTCAGGCCAGTCGGGGCACATCGACCCAGACAAAGTGGTTACGATCAAGATGACGTTCGCCATCCCAGCGATAGGCGACCAGCTTGCCATATTTGACCGCACTGTAGTCCAGGCAGGCCAGATTGGGACGGATCGGATGCGGTTTGCCCTGCTGCCAGTAATGCCCGACGAACAGAATCGGCTCATCGCGGCCATACACCAGCAACTCGGCCTTCTGATCATCACTCAAGGGCCGTGCAGCAACCTCCTCAGGCAAGCCATCGGGCTGAAACACGATATCGCCATAGGTCTGTGGGTCCTCTTCCCAGAACTTGGTCCGGAAAAAAGCGCGGGTCAAACCATCCTTGCCGGTCATGGTCTGACCATGTGGCAGACGCATATCGGTGCCGCGCAGTAGCCGGTCAAGCACCTGGGCGGCAAAACTGTCACGCTCAACCGAAGCCCGAACAAACTCGTCATCAATGCAGGCGTCCGGGTACTGGGCCGCAAATGGCCGTATCAGGCTGTCATCCCAACAGGCATGCACCAGGCGCAGCGGCCCCAGGTCAAGAAACAGTGGCAATTGGTAGAACCAGTCGAGGAACGCCTTCCACTCCTGAGGCCAGGCGACGAACTGATCAAGGGTTTCGCGAATCTGCCGGTGATGGCGCTCGGTATGCTCGCGGACAAACTGCCGCCCGCTTCCAGCCGGTGCCGGAGTCTCCCAACCCAGCGCATTGAACTCGTGATTACCCATGATGCAACGTGCCTCACCGGCATCGACCATATCGCGAACCAGATGCAAAGCCTCGCGAATACGTGGCCCACGATCGACGATATCGCCAAGAAACAATGCCTGACGCCCCTCCGGGTGACGCCAGACACCAGCCTGCTGACGGTAGCCGAGCAACTCAAGCAAGCGCACCAGGGTCTGGGCGCACCCGTGCACGTCGCCAATGATGTCGTAGCCTGGGTGTTCAACCTCTGCCATGACAGTCACTCCGTCAAACGACTGGACCAACCCAGCTTGTTGCGGCAAATTTCGTAGAAATTATGATCGACTGGATGCAGCAGCCGGAGCTTTTGTGGTTTTTTGCGGATCGTCAGGCTGTCACCGGGGGCACAGGTAATATGTACCTGCCCGTCACAACTGACCTGGGGATAAATGCCGCTCTGTTTGGAAATCAGAATTTTCAGCTCGCTGTTGCCGTCAACCACGATCGGCCGACTGGACAGGGTATGCGGGAACATCGGCACCAGCACGATGGCATCCAGCTTCGGGTGCATGATCGGCCCGCCAGCTGACAATGAATAGGCTGTCGAACCGGTTGGCGTGGCGACGATCAGGCCATCGGATTTCTGGCTGTAGACGAACTGGCCATCGACATGCAACTCGAACTCAATCATCCGCGCCGATTTGCCAGGGTGCAGCACCACATCGTTGAGTGCCTCGCTGCTGCCCAACTGTTCCTCGTCGCGACGGACAAAGGCATCCAGTAAAAAGCGTGTTTCGACCAAATAACGTCCAGCCAGCACCTCGCCAACCCGGCGCTCCAGATCGTCTGGCGAAATATCGGTGAGAAAACCCAGCCCACCTCGGTTCACTCCCAGTACCGGGACGTTGTAACGGCACAGCGCCCGCGCCGCACCCAGCAAACTGCCGTCACCACCGACCACGATCACCAGATCGCAGATCTCGCCCATCATCTTGCGCGAGCAGACCTGCAACTGATGACCTGGCAGCAGATCGGCCACGGCGTCCTCAAGGATCACGCCATGGCCGTGATCGAGCAGAAACCGCTTCAGACGCTTGAGAGTATCGACCACCTTGCCGCTGCCCAAACGGCCGATTAACCCGACATTGCGGAACTGCTCCATACCACCTCGCAAATTGACGACTTGAGGGTTGCCCGTACATGCATGAGACTGAACAGACAACCATACAACATGGGAGACCGTCACCCGACGGCATTTCAGAGGATTATCCGTGGCCAACCGGCAGCTGGCAAATCAACGAGGGCGATCATGATTGAGCAACTGCGCCACCCTGTTGTCAGGGACCTCGCCTGGGCGGCTCTGTCAGCACCGTTGCTAGGGCCTGGCGCCCTGCCCCTGCGCGACCCACTGGACGGATCAATCTGGCGCAGAGAACCCATGCGCTTGCACCAGGCCCTGTTACAACTTGAACGCCACCCCCAGCACCTGGACGATGTCTTTGCCAATGCCCGCGACAGACGCCTGGGCAGTTACTATGAGCGACTCTGGCATATGCTGCTGGAGCTGGCTCCTGACGTGCGCCTGCTGGGCCACAACATCACTCTGCATCGCCAGGGGCGCACCCTGGGCGAGCTTGACCTGTTGCTCGAGACCCCGAACGGAGAAGTGCTGCACCTGGAGTTGGCGATCAAGTTCTTTCTGGGCTACCCGCAAGGCGTAGATACCAGCTTGAGCAGCAGTCCAGCTTCGGCCTGGTGGGGGCCAGACCCACAGGACCGGCTCGACCGCAAGCTCAACCACATGCTCACACATCAGCTCCCGCTCGGTGCGCAACTCGATCTGAGCGACAGCGCCTGGCCTCGCGTTGACCGCTCCTGTGCCTGGCTACAGGGTTGTCTGTTTTATCCAGCGGCTCAGCCCATGCCACGGATGATCCATGCAACTGATACCCCTCAGGCGCATCTTTGGTGTCATGTGCACCAGGCCAGCGAGCGACTCCCGGCTGACAGCCGCTGGAGCCCACTAGCCCACAAAGCCTGGCTGATGCCACCCTCAAGCCCGTCTGTGGTACTGAGCCCGGATCAGATCGCAGCGCAACTCGGCGGACTACTCGACAGCAGCCCGGGCGGCGTCATGCTGTGGCGCATTGATGATGCCTGCACCGACCCGCTTCAGGCTCAGCGCCTGTTTCTGGTCAGCCGGCACTGGCCAAACCAAGGAAGACTCTGAACGCCGCTCAACCCGGATCGCCGGTATTGCGACTCTGAAAGCGCGCCAGATCACGCTTGAGTGACAGGTTGAGCTTCTGTTGTTGCTCCAGCTCTTTCTTGACGTCCAGCAACTCACCTTGTACCACGCCCAGGTGCTCGGCATGACGCGACTGCATCGCAGCCAATGCCCGCTGCTGGTTTTCCTCCTGTTCGCGAAGCTGGGCCTGCAACTCGGCCACTTGCAGAGCAAAGGCCTTAAGTTGCTGCTTCAATTTGGGCGTTTCATCATCCACTGGCGGGGATGGGGGTGGCGCCGGCTCTGGCTCAGGGCGCTCGATCAGCGGGTCAGTATTTTTGCCGTACCAACCTTCCTCGGCCGCGATTTGCAGCCGCTCAGTCGCAATCACCGCCAGCGCTTCTTCGTCTTCACCGAGGATACCCAGGGTATTACGAGTCACCGCTTCCTTGACATGCATCAGATCGGAACGCCCGCCACGCTGTCCCGGTTTCCAGAACAGCGGTCGGTATTCGGGAGTCTGATTGAAGCCCAGGCAAACCAGACGGATAGGCCCGCCGCCCATGTCCGGGCCGCGCCCGGCCTTCTCTGCCAGCGAGCGCAGCGGCAGGTTCCAGAGCCGATTGATGTAACCGTTCTGGTCAAAATCGATGGTAAAAAACACGGCTGCCCTGACATGCAGCCGGGCATTGATTTGGAGAAAGACCGCTTCGACGGTTTCATCAATGTACTCGGGATGACTGACCATACCGTCGAGCAAAGCCTCGAACTCGGGATACAGCATCTCGCTGCAGATCCCGCGTTCGGAAAAGAACATTACCGCTTCGATCAGCGCAGGCTTGCGTGTCGTACTCATTCATCGGCTCCCGCCATGATTCTTTCTAATACTCTGCGCCCTTGCGTGGAGGCTTACACCCGCCGCCAGTGTAGGCCAAAGCCCGCCAATGGTGTGTGATGCACTTGGCAGACAGCCCAACCCATTCACCGCCGCACGAGTGTCAAAAAGGCAGCGTTTCCGGTAGCATGGCGGCATCGCCACTGCCCGGAAACCTCTCGATGACTGACCGCCTGACCCTGATCCGGCCCGATGACTGGCACATTCACCTGCGCGACGGTGAGGTGCTCACACACAGCGTAGCTGATGCTGGCCGGGTTTTCTCTCGCGCCATCATCATGCCCAATCTGGTCCCCCCGGTCCGTGATGGCCAAGAGGCCGACGCCTACAAAGCCCGGATTCTGGCCGCCCGCCCGGCAGCCAGCCAGTTCGAGCCGCTAATGGTACTGTACCTGACCGATCAGACCACCCCCGAGATGGTCCGTGCAGCAAAGCTGCAAGGTCAGGCCGTGGCCGCCAAGCTCTATCCGGCCGGCGCCACCACCAATTCGCAATCAGGCGTGACCGCCCTGGAAAATATTTACCCAGCGCTCGAAGCCATGGCCGAAGTCGGCATGCTGCTGCTGGTTCATGGTGAGGTTACCCATGCCGAGGTCGACATCTTCGACCGTGAAAAGGCCTTTATCGATCAGCAACTGGTCAAGGTGGTCGAGCGCTTCCCTTCGCTTAAAGTGGTCTTCGAGCACATCACTACCGGCGACGCCGTTGACTTTGTGCGCAGCGCCTCGGACCAGGTCGGTGCCACTATCACCGCCCACCACCTGCTGTACAACCGCAATCACATGCTGGTTGGCGGCATTCGCCCGCATTTCTATTGCCTGCCGATTCTCAAGCGTCAGCGCCACCAGCAGGCGTTAAGTGATGCAGTCGTATCCGGCTCGAACAAATTCTTCCTGGGGACCGACTCGGCTCCCCATGCCCGCCATGCCAAGGAAGCCGCCTGCGGCTGTGCTGGCTGCTACACTGCCCATGCGGCCATCGAACTGTATGCCGAGGCTTTCGATGAACTCGGCGCCCTGGACAAGCTCGAAGGCTTTGCCAGCCTGCACGGCCCAGACTTCTACGGCCTGCCGCGCAACACCGATCAGATTACCCTGGTACGTGAAGACTGGCAGGTCCCCAACAGCCTGCCGCTGGGTGATCATGAGGTGGTGCCGCTGCGCGCCGGTGAAACCATTCATTGGCGGGTCATTTGACCCGTCAAAACAGCATTAAGGACCGCGTGTGAGCGAGTTTGAGTTCGATCCCGACCTGCACGAAGAGCAATTAAACAAGGGCCCAAAGCCTCCCATGGCCTACCGGTTTCGGGGATTCCTGCCAGTAGTGGTGGACGTTGAGACCGGCGGTTTCAACGCTGCTACCGACGCCCTGCTGGAAATTGCCGCGACCACCATCAGCATGGACGATGAAGGCCTGGTCTACCCAGACCAAACCCATTTTTTCCGGGTTGAACCCTTTGCAGGCGCCAACATCGAAGCCTCAGCCCTGGAGTTCACCGGCATCAAGCTGGATCATCCGCTGCGCATGGCGGTCTCCGAGCAGCATGCGCTGAGCGAGATTTTCAAGCACGTGCGCAAGGCGGTTAAGTCCGCCGGCTGCAAACGGGCGGTTCTGGTCGGGCACAACGCCTTCTTTGACCTGGGCTTTCTCAATGCCGCAGTCGAGCGCTGCGAGATCAAGCGCAACCCGTTCCACCCGTTCTCCTGCTTTGACACCGCCACTCTGGGCGGCCTGGCCTACGGTCAAACAGTGCTGGCCAAGGCCTGCTCGGCTGGCGGCATCGATTTCGACGGCCGCGAAGCCCATTCGGCTCGTTACGACACCGAAAAAACCGCCGAACTGTTCTGCGCCATCGTCAACCGCTGGCGTGAAATGGGCGGCTGGCCGCCAGTCTAGTCTCTACGGCTCCGGGCTCGCATGCGAGCCCGCTCGAGCAAGCAACAACATTCATATTCGGCAACACTACGTTCGACGACTTGCTCGAATCGGGTTAGCCGGTTATTGTCAAAAAAGAGTTCCCAGGCCGGCGTACAACGGAATGAACCTTGCTTGATCCCTCAGCGGGAACTTCCGCATATCTCCGTTTCCGGCTTCCAGCTCTGCTGGCGGCATCATCCGCTACACTTATTAGTCTGTGATCCAGACGTTGGCCCTGAATGGGCCTGACTGTTAACTACGGTCATTAGCAAGTGACGTCGGCACCGTACCTAAGGTGTCGATCCAAAATCAGAAAAAGGAGTCACCCTCTCATGAAACGTCAATCCCTCGCCACGCTGTTTTGCGCAGCCATCGGTTACGCGACCCTGGCGGCTACCCCGGCTGTAGCCCAGCAGAACTTCGTCACCATCGGCACTGGCGGCCAGACCGGCGTGTATTACGTAGTCGGCCAGTCAGTCTGTCGACTGCTGAATCGCAACAGCAGCGAGCACGGCATCCGTTGCAACGCCCCTTCAAGTGGCGGCTCGGTCGCCAACGTCAACGCCATTCGCGGCGGTGAAATGGACATGGGCGTAGTGCAGTCCGACATCCAGTACAAAGCCTATGCCGGAGTCGAAAACTTCGAAGCCGCCGGCCCCTATGAAGGTATGCGTGCCATGTTCGCCCTGCATGGCGAGCCGCTGACCGTTGTCGCCCGTCGCGATGCCGGCATCACCACTGTCTACGACCTCAAAGGCAAGCGGGTCAATATCGGCAACCCCGGCTCCGGTCAGCGCGACACCATGGACGTGGTGATGGCGTCACTGGGCTGGACAACCCGCGACTTCTCGCTGGCCTCCGAACTGAGCGCTGCCGAACAGGCTGCGGCCCTGGGTGACAACAACGTCGATGCCATGGTCTATGTCGCCGGCCACCCCAACGGCTCGATTCAGGAAGCCACCACCACCGTCGACTCGGTCATGGTTGAGGTTGCAGGCGAAGAAATCGACAAACTGATCGAAGAACGCCCTTACTACGCCAAGGCTATCATTCCTGGTGGCATGTATCGCGGCAACGACAACGACGTAGCTACCTTCGGGGTTCGCGCCACACTGGTGACCTCTACCGCCACATCTGACGAAGTCGTGTACCAGACAGTCAAGGCGGTATTCGAGAATTTCGACCGCTTCAAGCGCCTGCACCCGGCCTTCGCTACCCTGACCGAAGAGCAGATGATCAAGGAAGGTCTCTCGGTACCTCTGCATGACGGCGCCATCCGCTACTACAAGGAACGCGGCTGGATGTAAGCCAGACCCACGGACCGCCCCACCGGGCGGTCCGTTCGTTTGAACCGTTCAAAAATCAGAAGAAAAGTGCCTGTCATGAGTGAACCGAGTACCAAACGGGAAGACCTCAACACTGAACTGGAAGACCTGGTCGCCACCAGCGACACGGGTGCACGCAAACCCCGGGGGATCCCCGGCAAATTGCTTGTCAGCATTGCGGCCGCCTGGTCGCTTTTTCAATTATGGATTTCCTCGCCGCTGCCGTTCATGGTCGGCTTCGGCGTGTTCAACAGCACCGAAGCCCGCTCCATTCACCTGGCTTTCGCGGTGTTCCTGGGCTTCATGGCCTTCCCCGCCTTCAAGCGCTCCCCCCGTGACCGGGTACCGCTGCTGGACTGGATTCTGGCGCTGCTGGCCGCATTCTGCGCTGCCTATCTGTTTCTGTTCTACACCGATCTGGCCCGCCGCCCGGGCAGCCCGACCCAGGTCGATGTAATAGTCGCCGTCACTGGTCTGGTGCTGCTGCTGGAGGCCACCCGCCGGGCGCTGGGGCCGCCCTTGATGATCGTCGCCCTGGTGTTCATCGTCTATTCGCTGGCCGGCCCGCACATGCCGGGGATTCTGGCGCACCGGGGCGTGAGCCTGGAGGCGCTGACCAACCATCAATGGCTCACCACCCAAGGGGTGTTCGGGATTGCCCTGGGGGTGTCGACCAGCTTCGTGTTTCTGTTTGTGCTGTTCGGCTCACTGCTGGATAAAGCCGGTGCCGGCAACTACTTCATCAAGGTCGCCTTCTCGCTGCTTGGTCACTACCGGGGCGGGCCGGCCAAGGCAGCCGTAGTGGCCTCGGGCATGACCGGGCTGATCTCCGGTTCCTCAATCGCCAATACCGTGACCACCGGCACCTTCACCATTCCGATGATGAAGCGGGTTGGCTTCCCGGCGGAAAAGGCCGGCGCAGTCGAGGTGGCGTCATCGGTCAATGGCCAGATCATGCCGCCGGTCATGGGCGCCGCAGCCTTTCTGATGGTCGAGTATGTCGGCATCTCCTATGTCGAAGTGATCAAGCATGCCTTCCTGCCGGCGCTTATTTCCTATATCGCCCTGGTCTACATCGTCCACCTGGAAGCGATGAAGGCCGGTATGCAGGGGCTGCAGAGCAGCAATCCGCAGCGCCCGCTGCTGCGCAAGCTGATCGGTTTTCTCACCGGCCTGCTGTTGCTCATGGGGCTGTCGTTTGCGGTCTATTATGGCCTGGGCTGGCTCAAGCCACTGCTCGGCGATGCCGCCAGCTGGGTAATTGCCGGTGGTTTGGCAGTGGTTTATGTCGGTCTGCTGAAACTCGGCGCACGCTATCCGGAACTGGAGTTGGACGACCCCAACTCGCCAGTGGTCAAGCTGCCGCAGACCAAGCCTACAGTAATGTCCGGGCTGCACTACATCCTGCCGGTCATCGTACTGATCTGGTGCTTGATGGTCGAGCGCCTGTCACCCGGCCTGTCGGCCTTCTGGGCCACGGTGTTCATGATCGCCATCATCCTTACCCAGCGCCCGCTGATGGCTCTGTTCCGAGGACGCAGCAAGGTGGTCAACGACCTGCTGCACGGTCTGGATGATCTTTGGCAGGGCCTGGTGTCAGGCGCGCGCAACATGATCGGCATCGGTATTGCCACCGCTACCGCCGGGATCATCGTCGGTGCAGTATCGCAGACCGGGGTCGGTCTGGTACTGGCCGATCTGGTGGAAATCCTGTCGATGGGCAACCTGATGCTGATGCTGGTACTGACGGCTGTGCTCAGTCTGATTCTCGGCATGGGCCTGCCAACCACCGCCAACTACATCGTGGTATCGGCCCTGCTGGCACCGGTGATCGTCACTCTAGGTCAGCAGAACGGCCTGATCGTGCCGCTGATCGCCGTGCATCTGTTCGTGTTCTATTTCGGCATCATGGCTGACGTTACCCCGCCCGTGGGGCTGGCCTCATTCGCGGCAGCGGCAGTGTCTGGCGGCGACCCGATCCGCACCGGTTTCCAGGCCTTCTATTACAGCCTGCGCACCGCGGCGCTACCATTCCTGTTCATCTTCAACACTGACCTACTGCTGATCAACGTCGACTTCTGGCACGGAATACTGATCTTCATCGTCGCGACCATCGCCATGCTGATCTTCGCTGCTGCGACCCAAGGCTGGCTATTGGTACGCAGCCGCTGGTACGAAAGTCTGCTATTGCTGCTGGTGGCCTTCACCCTGTTCCGCCCGGGGTTCTGGATGGACATCATCCATGACCCCTACGAGTCAGTGCCGCCCGCGCAACTGGCCGAAGTACTTGACCATGTTGATGATGGCAGTTATCTGCGCATGCAGATTGACGGAGAGGATGATATAGGCAACCCCCGAACCTTCTTCCTGCTGGTCCCGGTACCCGACGGCACCGACGGCCAGGAACGGCTGGACAATCTGGGCTTGGGGCTGATTCAGGAAGGTGAGCGCACACTGGTCGACATGGTCAATTTCGGCAGTCTGGCCGCGGAACTGGGCTTCCAGTTCGATCAGGAAATCATCGAGGTCATGGCCCCGGTTGATCGCTGGGCCAAGGAATGGATGTGGATACCGGGCTTCCTGCTATTTGGGCTGATTGTCGGCCTGCAATGGCTGCGCCAGCGCGCCCATGCCCCGACACTGTCCTGAGGAGGATGTATGTACAACAAGATCCTGTTACCCATCGATCTTAACCACAAGGCCTCCTGGGACCGCGCCCTGCCGACCGCGCTGGTGCTGTGCAAAACCTATGACGCTTCGCTGCACGTAGTCACTGTGATGCCTGATTTCGGCCTGCCGCTGGTAGGCGGCTTCTTTCCCAAGGAGTTCACCGATCAGGCAAAGAAAGCCCTGACCGACCGGTTCAAGGAGTTCGTCAAGGAGCATGTGCCCAAGGACATCAAAGTCCAGCGCATTGTGGTTGACGGCAAGCCCTATGAGGCCATTCTGCGGGTCTCGAAGAAGCTTAACGTCGACCTGATCGTCATGGCCTCACACAAACGCAAGCGTCTGGAGGAGTACCTGCTCGGCACCAACGCCATGCGAGTGGTCCAGCAGTCGAAGAAGTCGGTAATGATAGTGCGCTAGGGTCTGTTGCCGACCTGCTTTGGACTCGGCACGCACCTTGCTAGCTACTCGACAGGGCATCAATGGCGATGCCCATCAACGACAACGGCGTCGTGCTGACAGATCGGTAATACCGAGGCTGCGGCACGGCGTTTTTTATTGCCTGTGGAACATGACATGCAAACGGATACCCCAAAGCAGTCCGACCCTCTGGCCTGGGTTGCGGGCAACGATGCCCCAGAAAAACCGGTACTCAATATCGGTTTTATGCCCTTGACCGACTCAGCCTCGCTGATTGTTGCCGCCACCCAGGGATTTGCCCAGCAATACGGTCTGAGCATCAACCTCAAACGACAGAATTCCTGGGCAGGCTTGCGTGACCGGCTGCTCAGCGGTGAACTGGATGCCGCCCAGGGCCTGTACGGCCTGGCCTATGGCATTCACCTGGGGCTCGGTTGCCCGGCCACCCCCATGGCGGTGCTCATGGGGCTGAACCAGAACGGCCAGAGCATCAATCTGTCACGCGCGATGCTTGAGGCCGGCGTGACCAGCGGCGAGGCACTGGCGCGCAAAGCGCACCATGATGGGGCAAAATTGCGTCTGGCACAGACCTTCCCCACCGGCACCCATGCCATGTGGCTGTACTACTGGCTGGCCGCCCACGGCGTCCACCCGCTGCGCGATGTCGAGACCCTGGTGGTGCCGCCCTCGCAGATGGTCGAACACCTGCGAGCCGGACGTATCGACGGCTTCTGTGCCGGCGAGCCGTGGGGCGCCTGCGCGATTGCCGAGCGCATGGGCTTCACGCTGGCGACCAGTCAGTCGATCTGGCCGGATCATCCAGAGAAAGTGCTGTGCACCACCGCTGCATTCGCCGAGCAGTACCCCAACACCGCTCGGGCGCTGATCATGGCCCTGCTCGATGCCAGTCGGTTCATCGATGACAACGCTGCCAATCGCGCCGGCACCGCGCAACTGATCAGCGCCAGCGAATATGTCGACGCCCCACTGGGTGCCCTGCTCCCACGTTTTCAAGGAGAGTATGATGACGGTAACGGTCGAGTCTGGCAGGATAGCCACCCGCTGCGCTTCCACGCTGGCGGTGCGGTCAACCAGCCCTACCTGTCCGATGGCATCTGGTTCATGACCCAGTTTCGGCGCTGGGGCCTGTTGCGCCACGACCCTGATTATCTGGCTGTGGCTCGTCAGGTTCAGCAGACCGGCCTGTATCGTGAGGCAGCCTCGGCGCTGGGCATTGCGACAACCCCAGACGACATGCGCAGCGCCCGCTTGATGGACGGCATAGAGTGGGACGGTAGTAACCCCCATGACTATGCCCATGGTTTCAAGCTTCATGCCCTGAGTGATGACAAGACGTTATGCGAATCCTGCTGATCAACGATACCGCCCGCAAGGTTGGTCGCCTGAGCGAGGCACTGCGAGACGCCGGGTTCGAGGTGTTCGACGAATCCGGCCTGTCAATCGACCTGCCGGTCCGGGTGCAGAGCTGTAAGCCGGATGTCATTCTGATCGACAGTGACTCTCCCGGACGCGACGTACTGGAACAACTGTGTCTGGTCAGCCGCGACCAGCCCAAGCCGATCGTCATGTTCACCGATGAACAGGACCCAGTCATCATGCGCCAGGCCATTCAGGCCGGGGTCAGTGCCTATATCGTCGAGGGCATCAACAGTACCCGGCTCAAGGCCATTCTCGACGTGGCCCAGGCCCGCTTCGAGACTGACCAGCAGTTGCGCGCCGAGCTGCAGGCACGCGAGCAGCAACTCAACGAGCGCAAGCGGATCGAAAAGGCCAAGGGGCTGCTGATGACCATGAAGCAGTGCAGCGAGCCCGAGGCCTACACCCTGATGCGCCGCCAGGCCATGGCCCGCCAGCAGAAGCTGATCCAGGTTGCCGAGCAGATCATCGCCATGCACGAGATGCTCAACGATTAGTGCAACGGCACTGCACACCACCTCAACACCTCCCCATACCGTCATCGCGAGGCGCGTAGCGCCGTGGCGATCCAGGTTGAGTGCCGGCTGGATTGCCACGCTGCGCTCGCAATGACAGAGCCTGATAGTGCTGCCCAACCTACAACCCGACTCCCCCACCGTCATCGCGAGGCGCGTAGCGCCGTGGCGATCCAGGCTGAGGTCCGGCTGGATTGCCACGCTGCGCACGCAATGACGGGACGGATGGTGATGCCCCGCACCGGCAACCCCACTCACCCCACCGTCATCGCGAAGCACATTGTCTTTCTGGCACACTAACTGCATATATCACCTGCAGGTAACCAACGGCGGTTGCCTGAACAGACAACGACGTCATCCCCGACCCGGACCTAGTCCGGGGTCGGGGGTGGCGTTTTTTTTTGCCGCAATGCTGCAGGCAAAAGCCCCCAAAGCCTGATTTTGCCTACGTTGAGGGATTGCACATGAATACAAGCTTCTGGAAAGCCGGCCACGCACCCACGCTGTTCGCCGCTTTTCTCTACTTCGATCTGAGCTTCATGGTCTGGTACGTGCTCGGCCCCCTTGCGGTGCAGATCGCCACCGACCTGGGCCTGACTGCACAGGAACGGGGCATGATGGTAGCCACGCCGATCCTGGCTGGTGCAATTCTCCGACTGCTGCTTGGCTTTCTGGCTGATCGCACCTCACCCAAGACTGCCGGCATCTTCGGCCAGGTAGTCGTAATTCTGGCCCTGCTCGCCGCCTGGACGCTGGGTATCAACAGTTATGAGCAGGCGCTGTTGCTTGGCCTGGGCCTGGGCTTTGCCGGGGCGGCCTTCGCCGTCGCCCTGCCGTTGGCCTCGCAATGGTACCCGCCGGAGCACCAGGGCAAAGCCATGGGCATCGCCGGCGCCGGCAACTCCGGTACCGTGCTGGCTGCATTGTTCGCCCCAGGCCTGGCCTATCTGTTCGGTTGGCAGAACGTGTTCGGCTTAGCCCTGATCCCTCTGGTGGCAACCCTGCTTATCTTCACTCTGGTGGCCCGTAACGCCCCACAACGTCCCAAGCCCAAGGCTGCCCGTGACTATCTGATGGCGCTGAATGATCGTGACAGCTGGTGGTTCATGTTCTTCTACAGCGTTACCTTCGGTGGCTTCATCGGCCTAGCCAGCGCCCTGCCTGGCTACTTCAATGACCAATACGGGCTCGATCCAGTGATCGCCGGCTACTACACCGCTGCCTGCGTCATGGCCGGCAGCCTGATGCGCCCGCTCGGCGGTGCCCTGGCCGACCGCATCGGCGGTATTCGTTCCCTGTTGTTCATGTACTCGGTGGCCGCCATCTGCATAGCGCTGGTGGGCTTCAACCTGTCCAGCTCGTTCGCCGCACTGGCCCTGTTCGTTGCTGCCATGCTCGGCCTGGGGGCTGGCAACGGCGCGGTTTTCCAGTTGGTACCCCAGCGCTTCCATCGTGAAATCGGGGTCATGACAGGCCTGATCGGCATGGCTGGCGGGGTCGGCGGCTTCGTATTGGCGGCCGGCCTGGGCACCATCAAACAGCATACCGGCGACTACCAGCTTGGCCTGTGGCTGTTCGCGGCACTCGGCGTACTGGCCCTGATCGGTCTGAGCGGCGTCAAGCGCCGCTGGCGGACCACCTGGGGCTCTTCGGCCGTCACCACGGCCAGGGTCTGAGCATGAGCCTGCAACTGCGCATTGACGAGGCCAGCGCCGCTGGTCCACGCAAGGAAAATCAGGATGCTGTGCGGGTGGTTACCCCCGCACCGCAGCTGGCGGCCAGCAAGGGCCACCTGCTGGCCCTGGCCGATGGCGTGAGCCAATGCAGCGATGGCGGCCTGGCCGCCCGTGCCACCCTACAGGCTCTGGCGCTGGACTACTACTCCACACCGGAAACCTGGTCGGTCACTCAGGCGCTGGAGCGTCTGCTGACCGCCCACAATCGCTGGTTGCGAGCCAATGGCGGTGGCCTGCCGCTGCTGACTACCCTGACCGCCCTGGTGCTGCGCGGGCGTCGTTATACCTTGGCCCATATCGGTGACTGCCGAGCCTATCTGCTGCGCAACGGTCGACTGCGCAAGCTGACCAATGAGCATGTCTGGGAACAACCGGGCATGGAACACGTGCTCAAACGGGCGATGGGATTGGATGAACACCCGCTGATCGATTACCTGGATGGCGAACTCGACGAAGGCGATCAGCTGTTGCTGGTCAGCGATGGGGTATGGGCCTATCTCAACGACCAGGCAATCCATGACACCCTGGCTGCCAACGACGCCCCCGGCCGCTGTCAGCGGCTGATCGATCTGGCCCTGGCCAATGGCGGGCAGGACAATGCCAGCGCACTGCTGGTCGGTATCGACACACTGCCTGACAGCAGCCTCGATGACGCCCTGCAACCGGCTGACGAGCGTGCCTTGCCGCCGCGCCTGAAACCCGACCAGCAGTTCGAGGGCTGGCATGTCCAGCGCGAACTGGGCGAAACCCGCCAGTCGCTGCTGTACCGGGTCAAGGACGGCCTCGGTCAGCCCTGGCTGCTCAAGACCCTTCCGCCCCAGCGCCAGGATGAGCCACAGGCCTGCCGCGAACTGCTGCAAGAGGAGTGGTTCCTGCGCCGGGTCGCCGGGCAATCGGTCCCTGAGCTGCATCCTCTGCCCGAACGTCAGCACCATTACTACGTAATGCGCGAGTACGCCGGGCAGACCCTGGAGCAGCATAAGCGCGAGCACGGACTATGGAGCCTGGCACTGTTCCAGCAACTGGCACCACAACTGATCAAGGCCGTCGGTCTGCTGCACCGACGCAACCTGCTGCACCGCGACATCAAACCAGACAATTTGCACCTGGGCGATGACGGCGTGTTGCGCTTGCTCGACTTCGGCCTGGCCTTCTGCCCCGGATTGTCCCAGTGGCAGACCGGCAGCCCGCCCGGCACTCCCAGTTTCATTGCACCGGAAGCCTTTGCCGGGGCCGAACCCAGTCCGCAACAGGACCTGTATGCGACCGGCGTCAGTCTCTATTACCTGCTGACCGGGCATTACCCCTACGGCGAGATTGAGGCCTTCCAGCGCCCCCGCTTTGGCCGACCCGCCCCACCCAGTCGCTATCGCCATGACTTGCCGGGTTGGGTCGACGAATGCCTGCTCAAGGCTCTGGAACCCGATCCTGACAAACGCTACGAGACCGCTGAAGAGTGGTTATTGGCTCTGGAACAGGCCGAGCGCCTGCCCCAGCCCAGCCGCCCCTTGATCGAACGCGAGCCGCTGGTGGTCTGGCGGGCCGTGGCCCTGACCTCGCTCGCACTCAATCTGGTGCTGTTGATGCTATTGCTTCGCTGAGTTCCCTGGGGGTGTCGTTCCTCACTCGACGGCATGCCTGGTACCCCCCCATGTTGGGTCGAGGTACGACATCCCCAGGAACCCTTTTCACCCAACCGGGCCACAAGCCCAAGAAACGCACCATTGCAGTGCAAAACGCCACAATAAGGTGCACAAGAAGAGCCCGACAAGCGGCTCAAGCCATTGAAAATCAATAAAAATCTAAATTGGCACACTGTGTGCATTGCTATTACCAGCAATTCACATACAACGGTCCTGTCAACGGCGACAGATCGTTTCCTGACCGATCAGGACCTGGACAAAGGCGTCCTACCGCGCGAGCGGTGGGACGCCTTTTTTTGTTTTACGCTCATTACAACGGAGCACAACAGGATGCAAAAGCTCAAGCTGGTGATGGTTGGTAACGGCATGGCCGGGGTACGAACCCTGGAAGAACTGCTGAAACTGACGCCTGACCTCTACGAGATCACCGTGTTCGGCGCCGAGCCGCACCCCAACTACAACCGGATCCTGCTGTCACCGGTCCTGGCCGGGGAACAGACCTTCGAGGAAATCATCCTCAATCCGCTGTCCTGGTACGAGGAAAACGGCATTACCCTGCACACCGGCCGCAAGGTGGTGAAGATTGATCGGCGCAACCGCAAGGTGATCGCCGACGACGGCACCGAGGCTGAATATGATCGTCTGCTACTGGCCACCGGCTCCAACCCGTTCATTCTGCCGATTCCTGGCAACGATCTGGACGGTGTGATCGGCTACCGCGATATCGCCGATACCGAAACCATGATGGAAACCGCCAAGACCCACAAACATGCGGTGGTAATTGGTGGCGGCCTGCTCGGTCTGGAAGCAGCCAATGGTCTGAAACTGCGCGGCATGGATGTGACCGTGGTGCATATCGGTGACTGGCTGCTGGAGCGCCAGCTCGACCGCACCGCTGGCGAGCTGTTGCAGAAGTCGCTGGAAGATCGCGGCCTCAAATTCCTGCTGCCGCAGTTCACCAGCGAGCTGCTGGACGATGGCGACGGCCGCGTCTGCGGCGTCAAGTTCAAGGACGGCAGCGTGATTCCGGCCGACCTGGTAGTGATGGCAGCCGGCATTCGGCCCAACACCGAACTGGCGGAAAGCGCGGGCCTGGCCTGCAACCGCGGGATTCTGGTCAGCGACACCCTGCAAACCTACGATCCGCGCGTCTACGCCATCGGCGAATGCGCCAGCCATCGCGGCATTGCCTACGGCCTGGTCGCCCCGCTGTTCGAGCAGGCCAAAGTCTGTGCCAACCATCTGGCGATGCTCGGCTATGGCCGTTACGAGGGTTCGATCACCTCGACCAAGCTAAAGGTCACCGGTATTGATCTGTTCTCCGCTGGCGAGTTCATGGGCGATGACAGCACTGAGCAGATCACCCTGTCCGATCCGATTGGCGGGGTCTACAAGAAGCTGGTGATCAAGGATGACATTCTGGTCGGCGCCTGCATGTACGGCGACACTGCCGACGGTGGCTGGTATTTCCGGATGGTCAAGGAGCGCCACAACATCCGCGAGATTCGTGACCATCTGATGTTCGGTGAGAACGCTATCGGCGACACCGGTCACCAGGGCCAGAACAAGGCCGCCAACATGCCTGACGATATGGAGGTATGTGGCTGCAACGGGGTGTGCAAGGGCACCATCGTCAAGGCGATTCAGGAACACGGGCTGTTCAGTGTCGATGATGTGAAGAAACACACCAAGGCCGGCGGCTCCTGTGGTTCCTGCGTGGGTCTGGTTGAGCAGATCGTGATCAATACCGTGGGCGGTGCCGCCGATGTGAAGCCTAAGAGCGAGAAGCCGGTTTGCGGCTGCACCGATCTGAATCACGGTCAGGTGCGCAAGGCGATTCGCGAGCACCACCTGACCAGCATTCCGGAGGCGATGGCCTTTATGGAGTGGCGCACGCCGAACGGCTGTGCGACCTGCCGCCCGGCGATCAATTACTACCTGATTTCGACCTGGCCAGGCGAAGCCAAGGATGATCCGCAGTCGCGCTTCATCAACGAGCGGGCCCACGCCAACATCCAGAAGGATGGCACCTATTCGGTAGTGCCGCGGATGTGGGGCGGTGTGACCAATGCCTCGGAGCTGCGCCGGATTGCCGATGTGGCGGACAAGTACAACGTGCCGATGGTCAAGGTGACCGGTGGTCAGCGGATTGATCTGCTGGGGATCAAGAAAGAGGATCTGCCCAATGTCTGGAAGGACCTGGATATGCCCTCGGGGCATGCCTACGGCAAGTCCATTCGGACGGTGAAGACCTGTGTGGGCAGTGAGTTCTGCCGTTTCGGCACGCAAAACTCGACCCAGATGGGAATCGATCTGGAGCATGCGCTGTTCAACATGTGGTCGCCGCACAAGGTCAAGCTGGCGGTTTCGGGTTGCCCGCGCAACTGTGCTGAGTCGGGCATCAAGGATGTGGGGATCATCGGGGTGGATTCCGGCTGGGAGCTGTATATCGGCGGCAACGGCGGGATCAAGACCGAGGCCGGTGAATTCTTTGTGAAGGTGAAGACCGAAGACGAGGTGATGGAATACTCGCTGGCGTTCCTGCAGCTCTACCGTGAGGAGGCGTTCTATCTGGAGCGTACGGTGCACTATATGCAGCGGGTCGGTATGGAGCACATCAAGCAGGCGGTGCTGGAGGATGCTGAGCGGCGCAAGGCGCTGCATGAGCGGCTGCTGTTCTCGCTGTCGTTCGAGCAGGACCCATGGAAGGAGCGGATCGAGAAGGAAGAGCTGAAGCAGGAATTCCGCCGCATCGCGGTCAAGCAGATTGAAGGGGTGAACGCATGAACTGGCTGGATATCTGTGCTCTGGAAGAGATTCCGCGTCTGGGTTCGCGGGTGATCGATGGTCCCAAGGGTGATATTGCGTTGTTTCGCACCAGTGAGGATGAGGTGTTTGCGTTGGATGACCGTTGCCCGCACAAGGGTGGTCCGCTGTCGCAGGGGATTATCTACGGTAAGCAGGTGGCCTGTCCGCTGCACAACTGGCAGATCCAGTTGGAGAGTGGCGAGGCGATAGCGCCGGATGTGGGTTGCACCCACCGCTATCCGACCCGGGTTGAGGGTGGTCGAGTGCAGGTAGTGTTGGAAAAGGCCCGGGAGTCTGCTTGATGCTTGGCTGGGAGACACTGATTGATTTGGGCTTTGGCGCTGGCGCCATTGCCGGCGGGCGGGACTGGACACGCTGTAAATACATCCCTGTACGCTCGGCGATGCCCGTCCCTGGGCATCGACGGTCCAGTCCCGCCCGCCGGCAACAGCGCTGCCAGGTTCGGTGCAGTCAATCAGTGCTCCCGGATAGTTTCTTCCAACGATCAGAAGCGGATATGTACACATGACCCAGACTACAGCTTCCACCTGCTGCTACTGCGGCGTCGGCTGCGGGGTGCTGATCGAGCATGACAACGAGCGCATTCTCGGGGTCAGCGGTGATCCGCAGCATCCGGCCAACCTCGGGCGGCTGTGCAGCAAGGGTTCGACCCTGCATCAGACCGGAGATCTGGCGGCGCGGGCATTGTTTCCTGAGCTGCGCCTAGGCAAGGGTCTGGCCCGCAGTCGTACCGATTGGGAAACCGCGATGGGTCATGCGGCCCAGGTATTCGGTCAGACGATTGCCGAACATGGCCCGGACAGTGTGGCGTTCTACATTTCCGGGCAATTGTTGACCGAGGATTACTATGCCTTCAACAAGTTGGCGCGGGCCCTGGTCAGTACCAACAATATCGACAGCAATTCACGGCTGTGCATGTCCAGTGCGGTGGTGGGTTACAAGCGCAGCCTGGGGGCGGATGCACCGCCCTGCTCTTACGAGGATATCGAGACCAGTGATTGTCTGTTGATCGCTGGCAGCAATATGGCCTTTGCCCATCCGGTGTTATTCCGCCGCTTGGAAGCGGCCAAGGCGGCCAATCCCGAAAAACGCATTATTGTGGTTGATCCCCGGCGTACCGATACCTGTGAGATTGCCGATCTGCATCTGGCGATACAGCCGGGGACCGATGTGGCGCTGTTTCACGGCATTTTGCATATTCTGCTGTGGGAAGGCTGGATCGATCGGCAGTTTATCGAGGCCCACACCGAGGGTTTTGATCAGTTGAAGGCGCTGGTGCGTGATTACTCGCCGGCGCTGGTCAGTGAACTGTGCGGCATTCGGGTGGTGGATTTGCAGGAAGCGGCGCGGATAATCGGCAGTGCGCCGAGTTTTCTGTCGCTGTGGTGCATGGGCCTGAATCAGTCAGCGTCGGGCAGTGCCAAGAACAGTGCCTTGATCAATCTGCATCTGGCCACCGGGCAGATTGGTAAGCCGGGTAGCGGGCCGTTCTCGCTGACCGGCCAACCGAATGCCATGGGTGGGCGTGAGACCGGTAGTCTGGCCAATCTGTTGCCGGGCCACCGCGATGCCGGCAATGCCGAGCATCAGGGTGAGGTGGCGGCCTATTGGGGGGTTGAGCGGATGCCGCTGAACCCGGGACTATCGGCCATCGAGCTGTTCGAGGCGGTGCGGGCGGGCAAGATCAAGGCGCTGTGGATTGCCTGTACCAATCCGGCGCAGTCGCTGCCAAATCAGGCGCTGGTGCATGAGGCACTGGCCAGTTGTCCGTTTGTGGTGGTACAGGAGGCCTTTGCGACCACTGAGACCTGTGCCTATGCCGATTTGCTGCTGCCAGCAGCCAGTTGGGGCGAGAAGGAAGGCACGGTGACCAATTCCGAGCGCCGGGTCAGTCATGTGCGTCCGGCGGTGCCGGCACCCGGAGAGGCGCGGCCGGATTGGGCGATTGTCTGCGATCTGGCCCAGCGGCTGGAAAAACAGTTGCGTCCGGGCCAGCCGAGCCTGTTCGCGTTTGCCAGCCCGGCCGAGCTGTTCGATGAATACAAGGGGCTGACGGCAGGCCGCGATCTGGATTACAGCGGTCTGAGTCATGCATTGATTGACGAACTGGGCCCGCAGCAGTGGCCGTTTCCAGCCGGCGCTGAGCGCGGCACCGAGCGTTTGTATGCCGATGGCCGCTTCCCTACTCCCGATGGCCGGGCGCGCTTTATCGCCGAGCAGTTCCAGCCGCCCAAGGAGAAGCGTGAGGCCCGTTTTCCGCTGCTACTCAATACCGGTCGCCTGCGCGATCAGTGGCATGGCATGAGCCGCACCGGTACGGCGGCGCAGTTGTTCGGCCATGTCGAGCAGGCGCTGATCAGCCTGCATCCCGATGAGCTGCGCAGCCGCAAGCTGAGCGAGGGGCAACTGGTACGGGTCAAGAGCCGGCGCGGTAGTCTGGTGCTGCCGGTTCAGGCCGATGAACAGGTGCGTCCGGGCCAGGCCTTCATGCCGATGCATTGGGGTAACCGTTTTCTCAAAGGTCTGGGCATCAATGTGCTGACCCAGCCGGAATTCGATCCGCTGTCCAAGCAGCCGGAACTCAAGCAGGCGGCGATCAATCTGCAGCCGGTGGAGCTGCCCTGGGAGCTGTTCATTCTGGTCGAGGATCAGGTTCAGCAACGCTTCGCTGCCCTGCGTCCGCTCTGTGAAGACTTCGAGTACGCCAGCTTTGCCCTGACCGGGCGTGAGCGCTCGGCCTTGCTGGTACGGGTGGCGCATACCGAGGCTGCTGATGCTGCCTGGCTGGCCAAGGTCGATGCGCTGCTCGGGCTGGATGATGGCCCGGTGCTGGTCTATGACGACCCGCGCCGGGCGGTGGGCAAGCGAGTGCGGATCGAGGACGGACGCATCACGGCGATTCGTCTGACCGGCGAAACCGCCGCCCGCGACTGGCTGCGCAATGTCTGGACCAGTGGCGAGGCCGATGCCGACCTGCGGCGCTGGTTCCTCGCCCCGCTCAGCAGCCCGCCTGGTGGCGCCGCGGTCAGTAGCGACAAGACCCTGTGTAACTGCATGAATGTCAGCCAGAGCCAGATCGAAGCCGGCATTGCCCGCGGCCTGGATCTGGACGGTCTCAAGGCCGAACTGGGTTGCGGTACCCAGTGCGGCTCCTGCGTGCCGGAAGTCAAGCGACTGATCGGTCGGCGAGCGAATTTTGTGGAGGCTTGAACAATGCACGCACCAACCCCGAACAACCCCGATACTGTGAATATCTGGCTGGTCGGCGCCGGTCCCGGCGACCCGGAGCTGATTACCCTCAAGGCGGTGCGGGTACTGGCTCAGGCCGAGGTGGTGATGGTCGATGATCTGGTCAACCCGGCGATTCTTGAACACTGCCCGCAGGCGCGGATCATTCGGGTCGGCAAGCGTGGTGGCTGTCGTTCGACGCCGCAGGCGTTCATCAATCGGCTGATGCTGCGCTATGGTCGCCAGGGCAAGCGTCTGGTACGGCTCAAGGGCGGTGATCCATGCATCTTCGGCCGCGCGGGCGAAGAAGTCCAGTGGCTGGCCGAGCGCGGGCTCAAGGCCGAGATCATCAACGGCATTACCGCTGGGCTGGCCGGAGCCACCCAGTGCGGCATTCCACTGACACTGCGCGGTGTCAGCCGGGGTGTGACGCTGGTGACAGCCCACACTCAGGATGACAGCGAGCTGAACTGGCAGGGTCTGGCTCAGGGTGGCACCACTCTGGTGGTGTATATGGGCGTGGCCCGCTTGCAGCAGATCCAGCAAGGCTTGCTGAAAGGCGGCCTGCCAGCCAGCACCCCGGTGGCCATGATCGAGCGTGCCAGCCTGGCCGACCAGCGCCAATATCAGTGCCGGCTGGATCAGCTGTGCCAGCAGGCCCGCGCGTTCAAACTGCAAAGCCCGGCCGTACTGGTGATTGGCGAGGTAGTGGCTGAAGCCAAGGAGCTGCTGCCGCAGCTGGCCGAACAGGTCAGTGCCTGAGCGGAAACACTGATTAAGTCAGGTTTTAGTGTCGGCCCGGTTGTCGTTGAGCTGTTCTGGACACGCCGTGAACCCATCCCTGGGGGCTCGTAGATGCCATCCCTGGCATCTAACGGTCCAGAACAGCTCAACGACAACCCGGCTACCGGGCTTGCGTGCAATTAATCAGTGTTTCCTTAACGTCCTACTCCAAACGCTCACGCTGCTGGTCGGCCCATAGCCGGGCGTAGGCGCCGCCGGTTGCCAGCAGTTCAGTGTGGGTCCCCTGCTCCACCACGCGGCCCTGATCCAGCACCAGAATCCGTTCGGCATGAACGATGGTCGACAGCCTGTGAGCAATCGCCAGGGTGGTGCGCTTGCGGGCCACGGCATTGAGTGCATCGAGAATCAGCCGCTCGGCATGGGTGTCCAGTGACGAGGTGGCCTCATCAAGGATCAGGATTGGCGGATCCTTGAGCAGCACCCGGGCAATGGCGATCCGCTGCTTCTCCCCTCCGGACAACTTCAATCCGCGCTCACCGACCTGGGTATTCAGCCCCTCGGGCAGGCGTCTGACGAAGTCTTCCAACTGGGCCGCCCGCAGCACCCGCCAGATATCGTCCTCACTGGCGCCGGGGCAGCCGTAGGCGACGTTGTAGCCGATGCTGTCGTTGAACAGCACGGTATCCTGCGGTACTACGCCGATGGCCCGGCGCAGACTGTCCTGGCTGACCTCACGCAGATCCTGGCCATCAATGCGGATGGCTCCGGAGCTGACATCGTAGAAACGAAACAGCAGCCGGGCCAGGGTGGACTTGCCCGCACCACTGGGGCCAACAATCGCCAGGGTATGTCCGGCTGGAATCTCCAGGCTGACGCCCTTGAGGATCGGTCGTTGCGGCTCATAGGCATAGCCGACCGCCTCGAAGCTCACCGCCCCGCCCTGCACCTTCAAGGCCGGCGCGCCGGGCTTGTCAGCGACCTTGACCGGCTGTTCGAGCAGGCCGAACAAACGTTCGATATTGGTCAGCGCCTCGCGAATCTCGCGGTAGATGAAGCCGAGAAAATTCAGCGGAATGAACAACTGGATCATGTAGGCGTTGATCATTACCAGCTCGCCCAGGCTCATGCTGCCAGCTGCCACCTGGTTGGCGGCCAATACCATCATCAGGGTCACCGAGCCGGCGATGATCAGCGCCTGGCCGGAGTTCAAGGCCGCCAGCGACAGGCGGTTTTTCATCCGCGCCGCTTCCCAGCCAGCCAGATGGCGGTCGTACTCCTGGGCTTCAAACCGCTCATTGCCGAAATACTTGACCGTCTCGTAATTGAGCAGACTGTCGACTGCACGGGTATTGGAGCGGTTGTCCATCTTGTTGCTTTCACGCACGAAGCGGTTGCGCCACTCGGTGCACCAGATTGAAAACGTCCCGTACAGAATCACCGAGCCCAGCACGGTCAGCGCATACACCGGACTGAAATTGACCAGCAGGATCACCGCAATCAAACCAATTTCCAGCAGGGTTGGCAGGATATTGAAGACCATGAAGCGCAGCAGAAAACTGATGCCACTGGTGCCCCGTTCAATATCACGGGCCAGGCCACCGGTACGCCGGGCCAGGTGAAAGCCCAGATCCAGCCGGTGCAGATGCTCGAAAACCCTGAGTGAGATACGCCGCATGGCCCGCTCGGCAACCCGGGCGAATACCGCATCACGCAGCTCGGAAAAAAATACCGAGGAAAAACGCAGCAAACCGTAGGCTGCCAGCAAGGCCACCGGCACCAGGATCAGGGCCTCGGTAACCGATTCGAAATGCTCGACGATCAGTTTGAGTACCCAGGGCACCGCTACCCCGGCGATCTTGGCCACGAACAGAAAGGCCATGGCCAGCAATACTCGGCCGCGAAACTCGTTGAGATAGGGAATCAGGCTGGTGATGATCCGCCAGTTGACCGGAGCGCTGGCGTATTGATTATCGGAATGAGGACGCATGTTGGGCTGAAGGCCAAGGCTGAAGAAGCCGACAGAGTGTGGGCTTGCCATCGATGATGGTCAAGCCCACGATTGTCTCAGTCCTCGTGCGGAATCGGGTCCGGGTTACGATCCCAGCCGACCATCAGCAGCGTGGCCAGTACCCCCAGCCCCAGGCCGGTCCAGGGGTCGAAGAACGCCAGCCCGGCGCCAATCACCAGTACCGTACCTCGCGCGGTGTTGTTGCGCGGAATCGACATGGCCACATAGGCACAGGCGAAAGCGGTCAGCATCAGGGTCAGCGCCAGCGCCACATACAGCAGTGGTTGCAGCCCGGTAAGCAGCGGCTTGAGGAAGAACAGCAGCGGAATCCCCATCAGGTAATAGGAAATCAATCCGCTGTGCAGGCTGTTCATGGCCTCTTTACCCTGCGCCCAGCGCTGCACGATGATCACCTGCACCCCGGTCCACATCGCGCCCTGGGTCGGGAAAAACGGCGCGAACAGCCCCAGCAATGCGTTGCGGATACCGACCGACAAGTGGGTCCGGGTCGGATTGATGTCGACATGCTCGTCGTGACGCTTGCTCAGGCCATCGCGGATCACTTCGTTGCCGGTGACGATATCGCCGAACAGGATCACGTAGGTAATGATCGCCAGCGGTATGGCCTTGATATACATATCCCAGCTCGGCCAGCCAATAGCGAAGGGCGACATTTTGGCGAAGGCGTCACCCACCGGCGGAATCAGGATGCCCCACTGGATGTTGTAGCTGATCTCGCCGACCATTGGCCCAACCACCGCAGCGATGAAGAAGCCCGGCAGCAGGCCCAATGCAGCAACCAGCGCGATCAGCTTGTGCCGTTCCTTGAGCTTCTGCATCGGCAGCGAGAAGGAGAAGATCAGGCACACCGCGCAAGCCAGCATAATGCTGACCGGTTGATGCGAGAGCAGCGCCGGCTGCGATCCGTCACCGACGAACACCCGCTGCACGGCAGCAATCGCAGCGCCAAGGATGATCCCGGCTTTGAGCGTATCCGGCAGCCAAAGCACCAGTTTCTTGCCCAGCCCGGTTATCCCCAACAGCACCAGTAGCACGGCGAAGTTGAGTGATAAAGCGGTCATCGCCTGGAATCGCGTGACCGGATCATCGTAGCCGGTAAGCACGAAGGTCAGTACCAGCGGCAGCGCCGGGGTAACCCAGCCAGGGGCATAGGGCTCGCCAAAGAGGATAAGTGCAGAGCCGATCAAAATTGAATGCAGCATGGAAACGGCCACGGCTTCTTCGAAGCTCAGGCCGAAGGCACCGGTCATGATCGGGATCAAGGCCAGGCCGGTAGCAGCGGCCACGAAGAACCCCTGCAGGGCCTCCTGCCAGTAGAACCGCGTGTGGTAGAACGGCAAACGGAAAGTGAACGGCCCCCAGCGCCATCCAGGCAATTCGGGTTGAGACATAGCTGACTCCGTGGTTCTTATTGGACTTATTGTGTGGCCCGACCGCAACGCAACTCAGGCAGCAGTCATTATGCCCAGCGCGGCAAAAAAGTACATGCACCCCGTCAACCATGCGGGTTACGCCTTATGGACCCCAACCAGCAGTCGGGAGCGCCCAGTGACGCGGGCTGGAGCCGGGTCGGCGGGCCTGGCAGCGCCCACGCCCAGGCCGCACCCGAATTATCACGCTGATGAATAGATCGTTTCCGACTGTTTCAGGCGCTGGTTTGCTGCTCGCTGTCCAGGCGATGACGAACCGCATCCGGCGAGCCGGTCCCACGCGCCATCAAGCTATACAGCACCGGGATCACAAACAAAGTCAGGAACATCGACACGCTGACGCCGGACACCACCACGATGCCAATGACCTGGCGGGTTTCCGCACCCGGACCGAACGCCAGTACCAAGGGAATCGAACCTGCCACCGTGGTTACCCCGGTCATCAGGATCGGCCGTAGGCGCAGGGTGCTGGCCTCGATCAAAGCCTGCTCGAAGGGCTTGCCGGCATCACGCAACTGGTTGGCAAACTCGACGATCAGGATACCGTTTTTGGCCGCCAGGCCAATCAACATCACCAGGCCAATCTGGCTGTAGAGGTTCAGGGTATTGCCGGTCAACCACAGCCCGACCAGGGCTCCGCCCACCGCCAGGGGGACACCGAACATGATCACCAATGGGTGAATGAAACTTTCGAACTGAGCCGCCAGCACCAGAAACACCACGATCAGGCCCAGCACAAACACGAACAGCAGCGAGCCACTGGCGTTACGCAGGTCCAGTGATTGCCCCTTGTAGTCGATCACCAGGGTTTCAGGCAGATGCTCACGAGCCAGGCGCTCAACATGATCCAGCGCTGTACCCAGAGCCACACCATCGGCCAGCGAGGCATCAATGGTGATGGCCCGATTGCGGTTGTAACGGTTCAGGGTGGTCGAGCCGGCATATTCTTCCAGGCTGACCAGGTTCGACAATGGAATCAGTTGCCCGCTACTGGCTGAGCGCACATAGATATTTTCCATGCTGGCCGCCCGGCGCTGGGTCTCGCGCTCACCTTCGAGGATGACATCGTATTCCTCGCCTTCATCTATGTAGGTAGTCACCCGCCGCGAACCCAGCATGGTTTCCAGAGTCCGGCCAATGGTACTGATATTGACCCCCAGATCGGCAGCCCGGTCATAATCGATCCGTACCTCAAGCTGCGGCTGGGTTTCCTTATAGTCGGAATCGATATTGGTCAGCCCTGGATTGTCCTCGGCGATCTTGCTCAGCAGGATGTCGCGCCACTCGGCCAGTTCGTCATAGCTACCCGCCCCACCAATCACCAGCCGGAATGGCTGCTGCTGGCCCGAGGCAAAGCCCTGACGCATGACCGGGAAGGCCCGCACCCCGGGCAGGTCATCCAACCGGCTCTGGATATCGGCCATGATTTCCCAACCACTGCGGCGCTGCCCCCAATCCTCCAACACCACCACGGCAATACCTGTGTTGAAGGTGGTTACTGCGCCAAAGGCACGAGGCGCACGTACCAGCAAACGGCTGACTTCACCAGCTTCAACCAGGTCCATCAAACGGTTTTCTATTTCGTCCATGTACTCCAGCATGTAGTCATAGGAAGCGCCCTCCGGCCCGTTAACTATGACAAACAGCGAGCCGCGATCCTCGCGCGGGGTGTACTCACTGGGCAGCTTGTTGAACAGCCAGCCCGTGCCGGCAAACATCAACAGGAACACCAGCAACGCCGCCCAACGGAAACGCAAGACGAAACGCAGAGCCTTGGCGTAGATGCCCCGGGACAGCAACAGCAACCGTTCGACCCAGCTGCTCAGCCAATTGTCCTCGTCGTGGGCCTTGAGTACCTTGGACGCCAGCATTGCCGACAAGGTCAGCGCCACGAAACTGGAGAAGGCCACGGCCGCAGCCATGGTCAGGGCGAACTCGGAAAACAGCCGGCCGACATCGCCCTGCAAAAAGGCGATAGGGACGAACACCGCGACCAGTACCAGAGTGGTCGAGACCACCGCGAAGGCCACCTGCCGGGCCCCGTAGTAAGCCGCCACCAGAGGCGTTTCTCCCTCTTCGTCGATACGTCGGCGAATGTTCTCGAGCACAATGATGGCGTCATCCACCACCAGACCAATCGCCAGCACCAGCGCCAGCAGGGTCAGCAGGTTGACGGTAAAGCCGAACAGCAACAGGCCGATGAAGGTCGCAGTAATCGAAACCGGCAGGGTTACCGCCGGCACCAGAATCGCCCGGGGACTGCCAAGGAACAGGAAAATCGCCAGCACCACCAGCACCAGCGCGATCAACAGGGTGCTGTAGACCTCCTTGATCGCGCCCTCGATAAACACCGAGCTATCGAAGCTGGGCAGAATCTGCATGCCCTCGGGCAGGGTCGGATTCAACGCTTCAACCAATTCACGAGCCGCCCTGGACACATCCAGGGTGTTGGCGGTGGACTGTCGCTCCAGACCAATACCGACCATGGGCACGCCATTGCCACGGAACAGGTTGCGCTCTTCCTCGGTGCCCCGCTCGACTCGGGCTACATCGCCAAGACGCACCAGATAGTTGTCATCGCCCCGGGCAATCACCAGCCGGGCGAACTCTTCAGGCAAAGTGAAACTGCGTGCCACTCGCACGGTAAATAAACGGTTCAGCGATTCGATACTGCCGGCCGGCAGTTCGACATTCTCGGCCCGCAATGCATTCTCGACATCCGCTACGGTCAGATTACGCGCCGCCAGCGCCTCACGGTCGAGCCAGACCCGCATGGCATAACGCTGGGCGCCACCAACACGCACCTGGCCTACCCCGTCAAGGGTGGAAAACCGGTCGACCAGATAGCGCTCGGCGTAATCGGTCAGCTCCGGCAGGGTCATCCGGTCACTGGCCAGATTCCACCAGACGATCACGTCCTGGTTGGCATCCAGCTTGCGGACCTGGGGCGGGTCGGCCTCATCGGGCAGTGAACGCAGCAGTCCGGAAACCCGGTCACGGATATCGTTGGCCGCTTCGTTGACGTCCTTGTTGATCGAAAAACGCACGGTAATGATCGAACGACTGTCTTCGCTGCGCGACTCGATATATTCGATACCCTCAACCCCGGCGATCCGCTCCTCGATCACCTGAGTGATTTGCGAGTCGATGACGCTGGCGGCGGCGCCGACATAGGTGGTGTCGATATTAACTACCGGCGGGTCGATGTCGGGGTATTCGCGCAAAGGCAGCATGCTGAAGGCAACCAGGCCAAAGATCACTAGCAGTAAAGCCAGTACCGTGGCGAAGACCGGCCGAACGACTGCCGTATCCGAAAGAATCATCGGCGCGCCCTCAGTTGACTACAGGGTTGTTGGACAGCGCCTCAGCCAAGGGGGCGCCCGGCTCCAGAACCGCCTTGATCACGACCTTCTGCCCCGGCTGGACCCGGAAGCCGCCGTGACTGATCACCTGTTCGCCCAATTGCAGCCCAGAGGTCACTTCGACCAGACCGGGATAACGCTCGCCAATGTTGATCTGGCGCCGTTCGGCTACCCAGCCCCCTTCACGCTCGCTCAGCAGCATGACGAACTGACGCCGCCCGACCGGCACCAGAGCTTCTTCGGGAATCACCAGAGCCTCACGCGGGGCACTGGCAATCCGCACCGTCATCAGCATCCCCGGGCGCAGCAGGCCGTCGGGGTTGGGAATCAGCGCCCGCACCCGGATTGAGCGGGTCACCGGGTCGACTTCATTGTCCACGCCACTGATTTCACCCTCGAACAGCCGACCAGCAAAGGCTGCACTACTGGCAGTGATCGCCAGCCCCGGACGGATCGAAGCCAGCCGGGTTTCCGGCACACTGAAATCGAGTTTCATGACACTGTCATCATGCAGGGTTGCCACTGGCGTCCCCGGAGTCAGCAGACTGCCGACACTGACCTGACGCAGCCCCACCACGCTGTCGAACGGAGCCCGGATCAGGCGATCGGCCAGGCGTGCCTCAACAGCTCTGAGACGAGCCTGAGCCAGTTCGCGCTCACGGCGCCGGTCATCCAGTTCCTGATCGGAGACAAACCGCCGCTCGACCAGTTGCTGGGCCCGCTGCAGTTGCCGCTCGGCATCATTGAACGCCACCCGGGCTTCTTCGAGCTGGGCGAGTTGTTCGCGGTTGGTCAACTCGACCAGCACATCGCCGGCCTTGACCCGCTGGCCGTCGGTAAAGTGAATGCGGGAGATGGTTTCGGTCATATTGGCGGTGACCACTGCAGTTTCGTTGGCCTGCAGCGTGCCCAACGCCTCGATTTCATTGGCAATCTGGCGTTGTTCGACTGCTGCAACGATGACCTGCATCGGTTGTTGCGCCAGAGCCGGCACAGCCACACAGCAACCCAAGAGCCAACCGGCGACCCAGCGCCCGACTCGTACCATCCTAAACATGCTTGATTCCTACTTACGCTTTGGCAGAAAGCCGCGAATTATACGTGACCTGAGAGTCGCTCAATGATGACGCTGCAGTCGGCTTTTGCATACGACTAATTCCTACAGGATGTGACAACCTGTCTGAACGACGCGTTCAGCGAAATGGAACCCTGCGCCCACCTGTACCAGCGCGACAGCCGGTGGGCGCAGCCAGTCAGTTGTTCAGGGTCTCGGCAAAGAACTGATGCATGGCATTGAACGCTCTGGTGGCAACCTTTTCATGGTACTGCGCCTGCCCTGGCACATTGGCGGTCGGGTCGGTAAACGAGTGAACCGCGCCGCCATAGCTGACCAGTTGCCAGTCCACGCCAGCCTCACGCATCTCAGCCTCGAAGGCCAGCACCTGTTCGGTCGGCACATAGGGATCATCGGCGCCATGCAACACCAGCACGGGTGCCTTGATCGCCTTGGCATCGGCCACATTGGGCGTATCGAGATTGCCATGGAAGGACACTACAGCGCCAATCGAGGTACCCGAGCGAGCCAGCTCCAGCACCGTCCCGCCGCCGAAACAGAAGCCAATGGCCGCCAGTCGTTCGGCATCCAGCCCAACTTCATCGGCTTGATCCTTGAACACCTCCAGCGCGGCGTTGACCCGCTGGCGCATCAGCGCCCGGTCCGAGCGCACGAAGCCGGCGGCCTTGCCCGCCTCGTCGGTATTCTGCGGGCGAATATCCTTGCCGTACATGTCCGCCACGAACACCACATACTCAGAGCCGCCGGCACGATAGGCTTTCTTTGCCGCATTCTCGGTCACGCCCATCCAGTTGGGCACCATCAGGATCCCTGGCCGCCGCTCACTGACCGCATCGTCATACACCAACATGCCCTGATAGGCCTCGCCGTCAATCTCATAGTCGACCCGCTCAACAACCATTGCAGCCTGCGTCATTCCCGTTACTCCCGCCATCAGCAAGGTGGTCAATATCCTTTTCATGCTTTTCCCCTTTATCCATCAGCTCATTTACAGTGCATCAAGCTTAGCAGCAACACCCCGCTGGCATGGGCACTCGACTCAAGCCAGCTGCACGTCTGGAGCGGCCAGCACCGAGCCATTCAGCGTCAGGCTGCTCAGGGCCAACTGGCGATCAAACAGCAAGCCGGTCTTGAGCCCGGCAACGGTACGCAATGCTTCACGTCGGGAGAGAGGCAACTGATTGGCCAGACGAAAACAGGCGTCACGCCATGCCGCATAACCAGCCCGGTCCGACTGAAACAACGGGGTCAACATGCGGCTGGCCAGTTGGTAGAAACGCAAGTGACGTCGGCGCACTGCACTGTAACTGGCGAAAGCCTCGGCCAGCCCGGACTCACGCTGAACCGCAGCGGCCAGTTCCCAGCCATCGACCAGAGCCAGATTGGCACCCTGCCCCAGCTGCGGACTCATGCCGTGCGCGGCGTCACCAATCACCACCACCCGCCCCTGATGCCATTGGCGCATGCGCACATCGGCATACACCGCCATCGGCAACTGCTCGTGGGTTTCGATATGCGCCAGCGCAGTCCCGGCATCCGCCCAGCAATCGGTCACTTGCTGCTTCCAGACGCTCAGGTCCGTGGCCTGCCAGGCCGGGTAATCGGCTACCTTGAGGCTCCAGAAAAAACTGCGGCAGGGCTGTTCGGTACCAGGCTGCAACCCACTGGGCATCAGTCCGACCATGATCCTGGCAGCGTCATAGCGCTGCAACAAGGCTGCCGGCTGGTCGAGCGGCGATGGACTGATGTGCCAGAGAGCACCCCAGGGGTATGGCCGTATCTGCTGCTTCACCGTCAACTGGGCACGCAGGCGTGACTGGGTGCCATTGGCGATGATAAGGCCATCGAAGCCGCCAAGGCGCCGGCCATCGGCCAGCTCAAGCTGCAGCTGGCGTGCGCCCGGATCGCCGAAACGCTCCACTTCAGCCTCCAGTTCAATCTCCACGCCGGCTGCCACAGCCTCGGCATGCAGCACCGCCAACAGATTGCCACGATGCACACCCAGGCCGTGGACGCCACTGCCCAGATCGCAGTAGCGAACATCCATTACCCGCAGCCCATCACGACGGCGGCCATCCAGCGCCTCGACCCGGGTGGCCCTGCTGGCCACCGCCGGCAACATCTGCATGCGTTCCAGCACCTCGATGCCCGATGGCTGAATCAGCAGCCCGGCCCCCCGGGCCTGCGGCTGGGCAAAACGCTCAAACAACGTTACCCGATGCCCCAACCGGGCCAGCATGATCCCTGCACTCAAGCCTGCGGTGCCACAGCCAACAATGGCTAAATGATGATGCGACATCCTGCCCTCCCTAGGGTCTGTTGACGTTTCATCGCAACCGCGCCGGCGCCTGTTTTTGCGCGAGGCAAGGCGCGAGATGCGAGGT